>Ga0209624_10000010_pt1 | contig 220397 bp, 188 predicted proteins | sample JacPinW_OM2H0_O1_FD_188565 | JGI IMG/M metagenome (GOLD analysis project Ga0209624, IMG submission 188565) | Forest soil microbial communities from Algoma, Ontario, Canada - Jack Pine, Ontario site 1_JW_OM2H0_O1 (SPAdes) (version 2) | ecosystem: Environmental > Terrestrial > Soil > Boreal... | reverse complement strand
AACGGCTCTACTGGGCGACCTGCGCCCGAATCCGTGACGCCTGCCGCCGGCTCGAGCGCGCACCCGAGGAGCTGGACGATCTCGAGTCGATCCTCTCCGACACCTACTTCTGCAACTTCTCGGTGTTCCAGTCGCTGCCCGACAGCTGGGCCATCGACCAGCTGTTCCCCATCATGCCGATCCACCGCCTGCACGAGCGGCCGACGCGCACCGCGGTGCTGGCCGACATCACCTGCGATTCGGACGGCAAGATCGACCGCTTCGTCTCGCTGCGCGACGTGAAGCGCACGCTCGAGCTGCACGAGCTCAAGGCCAGCGAGAAGTATTACATGGCCGCCTTCCTGGTCGGCGCCTACCAGGAGACGCTCGGCGACCTGCACAACCTGTTCGGCGATACCCACGTGGTGCACGTGCGCCTGCATGACGAGGGCGGCTGGTGGATCGAGGAGATCGTCAAAGGCGACACCGCCAACAAGGTGCTCGAGTACATGGAATACGACGTCGCCGAGCTGTATCCGGCGCTGGCGCGCGACTGCGAGCGCGCCATCCGCGACGGGCGCATGACGCTGGCGGAGAGCCAGGCGCTCAAGCGCTTCTACGAGAGCGAGCTCGACGGCTACGCCTACCTCGAGCCCGCCGGCGCCTGAGGCGACACGGGACGGGCGGCTGAATCCGCCGCCGGTTCTGCGGTACGCTCCGCACCGGTCCCCACGCCGCGATCGAGCACGTTGACAGCCCGAACGACACTCACCTCTCGCCAGCGGCCGGCCAAGCCCGTGAGCACGCCATGAGCGAGCCCGCGAGTGGGGCAGCGCGCGCGGCCTTCGTCAGCTACGCGGCGGCCGACAAGGCGACCGCCGACGCCCTGACCGCGTACCTCGAGCAGCGCGGCATCCGCTGCTGGATCGCGCCGCGCGACGTACCCGCGGGCGCGCTGTACGCAGATGCGATCGTGCGCGCCATCAACGAGGCACCGGTGCTGCTCCTGTTGTTGTCGCGCAACTCGATCGGCTCCTCCCACGTGGGCAAGGAGCTCGAGCGCGCCTCCTCCAAGCGCAAGCAGATCGTCGCCGTGCGCCTGGACGATGCGCCGCTCACCCCCGCCTTCGAGTACTTCCTGAGCGAGTCACAGTGGGTGGACGTTGCCGCCGATGGACGCGAGACGGCCTTTGCGAGGCTTGCGGCGGTCTTCGCGCATCCCGCGGCTGCGGGCGCCGTGGCGGCGGCGCCGCCCGCCGCCGCGCCTATCCCGGCCTCAGGCACGCCGCCCGCTTCCCTGTCGAGCGCCCGCCCGACACGGCCCTGGATGCTCTGGGTCCCCGGCGTGCTGGTGCTGGCGGCGCTGATCGCTGCCGCCACCCTGTATTTCGCGCGCAGCCAACACGTCGCAGCGCCAGCCGCGCTCGAGAAGTCGATCGCGGTACTGCCGTTCACCGACATGAGTCAGGCGCACGATCAGGAGTTCTTTGCCGACGGCATGGCGGAGCAGATCCTCGACCTGCTCGCCAAGATTCCCTCCCTGAGGGTCATCGCACGCACCTCCTCGTTCCAGTTCAAGGGCAAGTCCGAGGACGCGCGCGTCGTCGGCGAGAAGCTCGGCGTTGCGACGCTGCTCGAAGGCAGCGTCCGCAAGTCCGGTGAGCGGTTGCGCGTCACTGCGCAGCTCATCCGCACCGCGGACGGCTCGCACCTGTGGTCCGAGGTCTACGACCGCGAGGTGCGCGATGTATTCCGCACCCAGGACGAGATCGCCGACGCCGTGGTCAGTGCCCTCAAGGTCTCGTTGCTCGGAGCGCCGGAGCAGCGCGCCGTGCCCACTGCCAACACCAGCGCTTACACCTTCTACCTGCAGGCGCTCGCCAGCACCCGCGGCTTCACTCGTGCGGACCAGGACGCCGCGCTGGCGCAGTTGCAGAAGGCGGTGGCGCTCGATCCGAATTTCGCCCCCGCCTGGGCACTGCTTGCCGACGTCTACTCCGCCACGATGGTCTTCGGCACCACTGAGCCATTCGAGAAGGTCGGAGCGAGCATGACCGCAGCCGCGCAGCGTGCGCTGGCGCTCGATCCGAAGCTGGCGGGACCACACATCACGCTCGCCAACACCTTTTTCTTCACGTACGACTATGTCGCGAGCCAGCGCGAGCTCGAGAAAGGCCTCGAGCTCGAGCCGCAGAACCCCGACGCGCTCAGCCTGTCCGCCTATCTGGCGATCGCCGCCTGCCACCTAGATGAAGCCGAGCGCAACGCGCGAGCGCTCATTGAGCACGACCCGCTCTCCGTCGATCCGTACCGCGCATTGGGTACCGCGCTCTGGTTCCACGGTCGGCTTGGCGAGGCCGAAGCGGTGTACCGGCGTGCGCTCGCATTCTCCCCGGCTGCCGAGAGCATGCATTGGCGCCTGGCTCTCGTGTTGCTGAGCGCGGGCCGGCCGCAGGACGCGCTTCAAGCGGCGGACACCGAGCCGGCGCCGGGTTGGCGGCTGTTCGCCAGAGTCGCGGCGCTGGATGGGCTCGGGCGGCGCGCGGAAGCGGACCGCGTGCTCGCACAGGCCGAGGCGGATCCCGTGATCCGCGTCAGCGGTCAATACCAGTTGGCGGAGATCCACGCCCACCGCGGCGACCGCGAGCGTGCGTTGGAGCGGCTCGAGCAGGCGCGCCAGGCGCGCGACCCGGGGTTCATGAGCTACATCAAATGCGATCCTATGCTGGCGCCGCTACGCGATGATCCGCGCTACAAAGCCATGCTCGCGAGCCTCAACCTGCCGCCGTAGGCGCCCTGCCGCGGCGCGCTTACTCGAGGCCGGTATGGCCGAGCAGCGCGAGCACCCCGAGGACGACGAAGGCCGCAGCCGCCAGGCGGTTGACGAGCTTGAGCGGAATGCGGTTGGCAGCGGCCCCGCCGAGGAACACCACCGGCACGTTCGCCAGCAGCATGCCGCAGGTCGTGCCGCACACCACCGGCAGCAGCTGCTGGTACCGGGCGGCGAGCGCCACGGTGGCGAGTTGGGTCTTGTCGCCGATCTCGGCGAGGAAAAAGGCGATAACCGTCGTGCCATAGGCGCCGAACCGCGACGCCTGGGCCTGCCCTTCGGGCTGCTTGTCGGGGATGAACATCCATACGGCGGTGCCGAAAAAGGACAGCGCCAGCGCCCAGCGCATCACCGCCGGGCTGATATAGGCCGCGAGCAGCGTACCGAGCCAGGCGGCAGCCAGGTGGTTGGCGAGCGTGGCCGTGAGGATCCCCAGGATTACCGCGACGGGGGCGCGGAAGCGGGCCGCGAGCACCAGCGCCAGCAGTTGCGTCTTGTCGCCGATCTCCGCCAGGGCCACGACGCCCGCCGACACCAGTAGTGCCTCCATCCCGCTCCCCATGGTTTGCGAACTGGAAAAGCCGGGAGTAGCATGACATGCGCGTTCGTATCCGTCGTGGATGAGTGCGCCTTGTTTGAATGTGTTGACTCCGCTTCCCGCCCCGCGCCACTCATCCGTGCGCGAACGCAGGTGCAGGCCGCCGGCCCAAGCGCTGCGCATTGACTGAAAAACTGCCGATCGTGTGCCTTGAAGCCCTGACCTGTTTGATAGTTCACGCGGTACATGCGACCACGCTGACGCGGTCGCCGCTGTCCGCCTTCCCAAGAGAGACTTCCGGATGACGACGATTTATGTGGGTAATCTGCCCTTCAACGCCACCGAGCAGGATGTGAAGACCCTGTTCGAACGTCACGGCAAAGTGGAATCGGTGAAGCTCATCAACGACCGTGAGACCGGCAAGCCGCGCGGCTTCGGCTTCGTCGACATGCCGCAGGCCGAGGCGCAGAGCGCCATCCAGGCCCTCAACGGCTTTCAGATGAATGGCCGGCCGCTGCGGGTCAACGAAGCACAGGAGCGCCCGCAACGCCCGCGCCAGGGGGGTGGTCCGTTCCGCCGCTGACGGCGAACGCTCCCGGCACCGACACGAAAAAAAGCCCCGCGGTGCGCGGGGTTTTTTTATCCAGCACTTCGGGTAATGTGCGCCTGAGTCGGGCGTGCTGCCGCGTGCGCGCGGCGCTACTGCCACGCCGCGGCGGCCAGGGATGATGCGATGCGAACCAGGCACTACACGCCCCTGCTGCTGTGCGCCGCGGCCGCCGCCGCGGCGGGTGCGCTGCTGTTCGCGTGCGCCGGGGTAAGCTCGCGCCAGAGCACCGCGCAGGCCCTCACCAGCATTCTCGCCGGCGACCAGCGCAGCGCCGAGGAGCGCGCGCGCGACCTCTACCGCCATCCCAAGCAGACACTGCTGTTCTTCGGCATCCGCCCGGAGATGAGCGTGCTCGAGGTCTGGCCGGAGCCGGGCTGGTACACCGAGGTGCTCGCGCCGCTGCTGCGCGACAAGGGCAGGTACTACGCCGGCGTGATCGAGGCAGACCCGGGCAACAAGAACATCACGCAGCGCCTCGAAGAATACCGCGACATGCTCGCCTCGCGTGCCGATCTCTATGACCGCGTGAGCGTGGTCAGTTTCCCGGTCGACGGCGGCGCCGTGCTGCCGCCGAACTCGCTCGACATGGTGGTCACCTTCCGCAACATCCATAACTGGATGGCGCGCGGTGCGGCGCCGCAGGCATTCGCCACCATGTTCCGCGCGCTCAAGCCCGGCGGCGTGCTGGGCGTGGTCGAGCACCGCGGCAACCCGTCGGTGCCGCAGGACCCGCAGGCGAAGAGCGGCTACGTGAATGAGGACTACGCCATCCGGCTGATCGAGGCGCAAGGCTTCAAGCTGGTGGCCAAGTCCGAGGTGAACGCCAACCCGAAGGACACCAAGGACTACGAGCAGGGCGTGTGGACGCTGCCGCCGAGCTACCGCCTCGGGGCGCGCGACCACGACAAGTACGCCGCGATCGGCGAGAGCGACCGCTTCACGCTGCGCTTCGTCAAGCCGCGCGGTTAGCGCATCACCACATGTCGCGCAGCCGCGCGCCGACGTCGACGCTCACCGGGGCGCTCTCGGGCGCCAGCGCGTCGCCGGTGCCGGTAGTGACCCCGTGGTACGTCGCCGCCTCGAGCGTCTTCAGCACCTTCTCGGTGAGAAAGCGGCTGCGGCCGCCGTAGACGTGCGCATCGGCCTGGCGCGACTGCTGGGTCAGGTGAAACTTCAGCGGCGCGATCAGCAGCAGGTCGTTCTGCGCGCGCGTCATGGCGACGTACAGCAGCCGCCGCTCCTCCTCGATGAGCTCCGCCTTGCCGGTGGCGAACTCGGACGGGTAGCTGCCGTCGACGACGTTCAGCAGGTAGACCGTGTCCCACTCCATCCCCTTCGCCGAGTGGATCGTCGACAGCACCAGGTAGTCCTCGTCGAGCGTCGGGCGGCCGGCCAGGTCGCTGGTGGCGTTGGGCGGATCGAGCGTGAGCTCGGTAAGGAAGCGCTCGCGCGAGGGATATTGGCCGGAGAGCAACTCGAGCTGATCGAGATCGCCGAGCCGCGTGTGGAACTGCTCGTAGAGCCGCTCGAAATGGCGCTGATACCATTCGCGCACCAGGTGCACCTGCCCGGCCCAGGGCCGCTGCGGATCGCCCAGCGCCTGCATCAGTTCCAGCAGCCGCCCCCAGTCCACTTCCGCCGCTTGCGGCGGGCTGAAGCCCTGCAGCGCGGCGAAGGCGTGCCCGCCGCTCTCCAGGTGCTCGAGCGCGGCGCGCGCATTCACCGGGCCCATGCCCGGCAGCAGCTGCAGCGCGCGAAACGCGGCGAGCGTGTTGCGCGGATTGTCCGCCCAGCGCAGCACCGCCATCAGATCCTTGATGTGTGCGGCCTCGAGAAACCTCAGGCCGCCGTACTTGACGAACGGCACCTTGCGCCGCGCCAGTTCGACTTCCAGGATATCGCTGTGGCTGGCGCTGCGGAACAGCACCGCCTGGCGCCTGAGCGGCACGTTGGCTTCGCGCCGTTTCAGCACCTCGGCGCAGACAAATTCCGCCTGGGTCTGCAGCTCGTCGACGCTGACGATGCGCGGCTTCGCCCCCTCGCCGCGGATCGACAGCAGGTACTTGCGGTGCTGGCGCGGCGCCTCCGCCATCACCGCGTTGGCCACGTCGAGCACCTGCTGCGTGGAGCGGAAGTTCTGCGCCAGCGTGACGATCTCGGCGGGCGGCTCGAAGCGCTGCGCGAAGCCGAGAATGTTCTCGACCGCCGCGGCACGGAAGGAGTAGATCGCCTGCGCATCGTCGCCCACCACGGTCAGCCCGGCACCGTCGGGTCGCAGCGCGTGCACGATCTCGGCCTGCAGGCGGTTGGTATCCTGGTACTCGTCGACCAGCACGTGGTCGAAGTGCGCGCCGATGTGCTGCGCGAGGCGCGGCTCGGCCATCATTCCGTGCCAGTAGAGCAGCAGGTCGTCGTAGTCGAGCAGACTCGCGTGCTGCTTCTGCTCGACGTAGGCGCGGAACAGCCGCGTCAGCTCCGCCTCCCATTGCGCACACCACGGGTAGCTGTGCTCCAGGGTCTCGGCGAGCGAGGCGCGCGTGTTGACGCGGTTGGAGTAGATCTGCAGGCAGGTCTCCTTGCGCGGGAAACGCTGCTCCTTGCTTGCCAGCCCGAGCTCCTGGCGCAGGCTGTCCATCAGATCGGCGGCATCGGCGCGATCGATGACGCTGAAGTGCGGGTCGAGCTGCAGCTGCCCGGCGTAGTGGCGCAGCAGCCGGTTGCCGATCGAGTGAAAGGTGCCCGCCCAGGTGAGGCGCTGGGCGATGGTCTGGGTGAGACCGCCGAGCGTGTCGTTGAGCGCCTTGCGCGTTATGTCGTGCGCCCGGCGGCGCATCTCGGTGGCGGCGCGACGCGTGAACGTCAGCATGAGGATGCGCGCCGGATCGACCCCGTTGATCACCAGGTGCGCCACGCGGTGCGCCAGCGTGTCGGTCTTGCCGGTACCGGCGCCCGCGACGATCAGCATCGGCCCGGAAGCGTAGCCCTTGTCGGCCAGCGGCTCGCCGTGGGTCACGGCCTTGCGCTGGGGCGCGTTGAGCCGCTCGAGATGCGCGGTGGTGCTCATGTGGTGCGGATGTTAACAATACCCGCCGGCAACAACCGCTGGCGAACGCACACCGCACGACCAGCGATGAATATAGAGACCTGCGTCACGCCTGGCGCGCCCGCGGCCGGCAAGTGAAGGAACGCCCGCATGAAACCCGACCGACAGACCGTGCAATTCACCGGACGCGTCGTCAGCGTGACCACCGACGAGGTGCTGCTGCCCAACGGCCAGCGCGAGCTGTTGGAAGTCGTGCATCACCCGGGCGGCGCGGCCGCGGTGGCCGTGGATGCCGCGCAGCGCGTATGCCTGCTGCGCCAGTACCGCTACGTGGCGGACGGCTGGCTGTGGGAGCTGCCGGCCGGCAAGCTCGAGCCCGGAGAGCCGCCGCTCGCCACCGCACGCCGCGAGCTCGGCGAGGAGGCGGGCGTCAGCGCGGATCACTGGCACAGCCTCGGCACAGTGCTCAGCTCCCCCGGGGTGTTCAGCGAGCGGCTGCACCTGTTCCTCGCCACCGGCACCGCCGCGGGCCGCAGCGCGCCCGAGCGCACCGAGGTCATCGAGGTGCATTGGCTGCCGTTCGCGCAGGCCTGTGACTGGGCACTCGGCGGCACCATAAGCGACTGTAAAACCGTGGTCGGCCTGTTGCGCGCCCGGGAGGTGCTCCGACGGACGGTGTGAGCACCGCCGGCATTCCGTGACCGATGTCGCGGAATCGGCGCACGGCGCGCGGTTACGCTGCACGCGGGGAATCAGATCCTGCAATGCAGTTAGTACCATAATCCTGTGAGCGAGCCTGTCAAAAAGAATGGTGCGCAGCTTCCGGAGGCCGAGCGTCGCCGGATCGGTACCATCGTGCACGACGACCGCGGCAACGCCTCGGTGCGCTGGCGCGATGCGCCCGAAAGCCACGAGCGCCCGGTGCTCGAGGTGCTCGGCGACCCGGGCCTGTCCATCAAATCCGAGGAGACCTTCGATCCCTATGGGCGCGGCACACCGCGCAAGAGCACGGGCAACACCACGCGCACCGATCTGCGCAAGCTTTCCGAGTGGATCAAGTTGATGCGCGAGCTCGAGGAGCGCAAGCGCCACGGCGGCGACGACGGCGGCAGCAGCGGCGGCGAGAGCGAGGACTGACCCCGGGCGCACCAGGACGGTGCGGTCGACGCTAAAGACCCTCGATGAGCGCGCGCTTGCGCGCATTGGTCAGCCGGTAGAAGCGGCGCAGCTCCGCGAGCACCGCACCCTCGCCGGCGCTTTGCGCGCGCCTGCCGCGGCTACGCGCCAGGGTGCGCTCCAGGCGCGCACAGAACTTCCCGGCATAGCGGCTCGCCTCGCGGTACATACCGGCACGCGCCGCCGCGCGCGGATCGACGTGCGTGCGCTCGAACAGCAGCCGGCGCAGCTCCGCGGGAAAGTGACCCGGCAGCTGCCGGCGCAGCAACCAGTAGCTCGCCACGTACTTGTCGACCTCCGCCTGCATCTCGAGCTCGAGCAGCGACACCGGTTTGTCGTGACCGGCGTTCCAGGCGAGATAGAGAAAATGGCTCACCCCCTCGAGCGCGGTCCACCAGTCCGCCACGTTACCGGCGTGCAGGCTCACCAGCGGATCAGCGCGCGCCAGACGCTCGAGCAGTGCCGGGTCGAGATACAGCGACAAGGCGAGCTCGTCGTCGCCCGCGGCGGGCTGCGCCACGATCAGCTCCTCCTCGGCGCTGCCGCCGCGCGCCCCCGCCGGCAGGCGCCGGCGGTCGGTCACCAGGAAATCGTAGACGTCGTGAGCGATGCTCACATCGTAGATGCCGCCGATCAGACCCTGCAGCCGCGACAGCAGCATGTAAATCAGTGCGTGAAGGAGGTGCCGCCGGCGCGCGTCGGATCGACGCCCAGGCGTTTGAGGCGCGCGTAGCAGCGGGCGCTGCCGGTCTTCAGCCAGATCTCGTACAGGCGCAGGATGTCGCGGTCGCAGGGCGCGGCGCCCGCCTCGCTCACCTCGTTGAGGGCGTCGACCATCGGCTGGAATTTGGCCGACAACTCGGCAAACACTGCCGCCAGCACCCGGCCGCGGCCGCGCGCGGTGCTCTCCGCCAGCACTCCGTAGGCGCGACCGCCCATGGCGATGTGGTAATCGATGTCGACGAGCTTGGCGGCGAAGCTGCGCGCGAAGAAGCCGGCGATGAACAACGACACGTCGCCGAGCCGCTGCAGCGAACGGTGGCGCGCGCTGGTGCCCGCGGGCGCTTCGAGCGCCTCGCACAGCATCGCCACCAGCGGCTTGAGGCGCAGCCCCTCGGTGGTGCTCTCGTACAGCGCCTCGGTGCGCGCAAACAGCGTCAGCAGGTTCACCACGTAGTGCTCGGTCTGGTCCTCGACCGTCAGGTGCTGTCGCTGCAGCGCCCCGTGCAGCGTGTCCTTGAAGAACTCGCGCAGGTTCGCGACCGGCAACACCCGCCTGGCAGCCTCGCTCATGGGTCCGCGCCTCCTGTCGGGAGAAGTAACATTACTTGTATGCAACGCCGTGCACACCACCAGGTTCACACCTCGGCGGCAGAATTCCGTGATCTGTTGCGCCAATCGGGTGCACAATCCGCAGCCAGGCTGGCAGCCTGCCGGACACAGTGCTAACAACACGGACACGAGCCGTTGCATTCACCCTTACTCAGCGCGTCACGCCCCGGCTTCCTCGGCTTTTCCGGGTATCACTGGCTGGTGATCGCCGCCGGCTGGGCGGGCTGGGGCTTCGACGTATTCGACGCGGTGCTGTTCAACTTCGTCGCTCCCAACTGCATTCCGGTGCTGCTGCATCTGACACCGGGCACACCCGCCGCCCACGCGGCGGCGGTGTTCTGGAGCGGCACCATCACCTCGCTGCTGCTGCTGAGCTGGGCGGCGGGCGGAGTGCTGTTCGGCTGGATCGGCGATCGTATCGGCCGCCGCCAGGCGCTGTTTGCGACCATTACGATCTACGCAGTGGGAACGGCGCTGTGCGCGCTCACCACCAACCTGTGGCAGCTGATCCTGTGCCGCATACTCGCCGGCCTCGGCATCGGCGGTGAGTGGGGCATCGGCGCGTCGCTGGTCGCGGAAGGCGTGCCGGAGAACCGCCGGGTCGCGGCGGGCGTGATCATGCAGACTGCCTCGCCGCTCGGGGTGGTGCTCGCCGCTGCAGTGAACTACCAGATCGCAGGCGTGTGGTTCGCAAGTCAGCCGCAGAGCTCGTGGCGTTACGTGTTTCTCGCGGGGCTGCTGCCGGTGATCGTCGCACTCGGCGTGCGGCTGTTCCTGCGCGAGAGCGCCCAGTGGCAGGCGAGTCGCGCGCGCAGCGCGCCGTCCACGCCGCGCGAGTTGTTCGCTCCCGGCATGCGCGCGGCGACCTTCAGCGGCTTCTTCGTGGCGGTCATCGCCGTGCTCACCTGGTGGGGCTGTAGCGCCTTCCTGCCGCTGCTCGGCAGCACGCTCGCCCACGAGCACGCGCTCAGCGTCGGCCTCGCGGCCCCGCAGGCGCGGCTGCTGGCAGTGACCTGGCAGGCGTACGCCTCGAACGCCTTCAGCTTCGGCGGGCTCATCGGCGCGCTCGCGGCGGTGCCGCTCGCGTACTACCTCGGGCGCCGCTCGATGTTCATGGCTTACTTCCTGTTCTCAGCCCTCGCACTGTTCGTGACCTTCGGCGCGGCGCTGGCTCCGGGGATGCGGCTGGCGATGCTGTTCACGGTGGGCGCCGGCGTTTACGGCGTATTCGGCGCCTGCACCTTCTACCTTCCCGAGCTGTTCCCGGCGCGCCTGCGCGCGACCGGCGCCGGCTTCTGCTACAACATCGGGCGGGTGTTCGCCGCCGGCGGTCCGTACGTGGTCGGTGCGCTGTCGGCAGCGGCCGGCGGATCGAGCGCGGCGATCGTGCGGATCCTCTGCTGGCTCGCGCTGGTGCCGCTCGCCGCGGCGCTGCTGGCGCCCTGGGCTGTCGTCGAGACGCGCGGCCGCACGCTGCCGCCGTAAAGGCGCCGCGGCCGTAAGCTTCAGGCCCCGAGCGCCGCGGCGAGCTGCCCGCAGTCCTGCACGACCAGATCCGCAGGCGCCAGATCCTGCGGCCAGTCGAGCGAGCGGCGGTTCATCCAGGCCGTGCGGCAGCCCGCGGCGCGGGCGGCCGCCACATCGAGCAGCGGATCATCGCCGACGTACAGGATCTCGCCGGGCCGAGCCTTAAGCTCGTGCGCCAGCCGCTCGAAGCAGCGCCGCTCAGGCTTGGCCGCGCCGATCTGGCCAGCATTCAGCGACACCGTGAAGGCGTGCGCCAGCCCGATGCTGTGAAGATCGGCATTGCCATTGCTGAGTGATGCCAGCGCATAGCGCCGGCGCAGCCGCGCGAGCGCCGGCGCGACGTCGGCGTGCGTCTGCACCTCGTTGCGTGCGGCGAGGAACACCGCCAGGCCCTGCGCGGCGAGGCGCTCATCGTAACCGTGCTCGCGCGCATGGCGTGCGAGCGCGGTGACCCGCAGGTAGGTGACGTCGTGGGCGTTGTGCGGCTCGGAGCGCGCCAGCTGCTCGCGCGCGCGCCGCATGTCGGCGAGCGTCAGCTGTTGCACGATCCGCGGGCAGTGTTGCGCCAGCCACTGCGCCAGGCGCGCCTCGGCACGCTCGAGCACCGGCTCGACATCCCAGAGTGTATTATCCAGATCGAAGGCGATGGCGCGCACCCGGCTCAGCACGCCTGCAAGGTTAGCATTTTCATGGCGCGGCTCACTCTCGTCATTGGCAACAAGAACTACTCGTCCTGGTCGCTGCGCGCCTGGCTGCTGCTGAAACACGTCGGCGTGGAGTTCGACGAGGTCGTCATTGCTCTCGACCAGCCCGACACCCGCGAGCAGCTCGACCGCTACGGGCCGAGCGGCCGCGTCCCGGTCCTGCACCACGGTGAGGTGCGGGTGTGGGACTCGCTCGCGATCTGCGAGTACGTCGCCGAGTTGAGTGGCAAGGGCTGGCCGCAGGAGCGCACCGCACGCGCGCTCGCCCGCGCGGTGAGCGCGGAAATGCACTCGGGGTTCACCACGCTGCGCTCGCTATGGCCGATGAATGCGCGCGCCCGCAACCGCCGCTCGGCGGTGACCGCGGCGCTGGAGGCCGATGTCGAGCGCATCGACGAGATCTGGAACGACTGCCGCAGCCGCTTCGGTGCCGGCGGTCCGTGGCTGTTCGGCGAATATTCGATCGCCGACGCGATGTACGCGCCGGTGGTGCTGCGCTTCAACACCTACGGCGCGGGTATTTCGCAGGCCGCGCGCTGGTACATGGCGAGCGTGCTCGAGGACGGCGCGTTGCAGGAGTGGCTGCAGGCGGCCAAGCACGAGCCGTGGACCATCGCCGCCGACGAGGTCGGCGGAGGCGCAGCTTGAGCGCGCTGCGCACCCGCCGATTCGCCACGTGTTGACAATCTCAATCTGAAGGACGACTCATGCCGCGCCTCATGAGCCTGTCGCGGTGGCTGCTGCTCGGCAGCTGCGCCGCCGCCTGTACCGCTGTTGCTCCCGTGACACGCGCGGCCGCCGCCGGCGCGCCGTTCACGGTGGAGGACATGGTGGTGCTCAAGCGCGTCAGCGATCCGCGGCCGTCCCCCGACGGGCGCTTGCTGGTGTTCGTGCAGCGCGACACCGACCTTGGCGCGAACAAGGCGCACACCAGCCTGTGGCTGCTGGAACTCGGCAGCTCCGCCGCGCAGCCACGGCGCCTGACGGATGCCGCCGGTAGCGATTCGAGCCCGCGCTGGGCGCGCGACGGCCGCACGCTGTTCTTCCTCTCGGCCCGCTCGGGCAGCTCGCAGGTGTGGCGGCTGTCGCTGAGCGCGGCGACCGCGCAGCGCGTCACCGACTACCCGCTCGATGTCGGCGCGCTGGCGGTGTCGCCGCGCGACGATGTGCTGGCCATTTCCATGGCGGTGTTCCCCGACTGCGCGACGCTCGATTGCACCCGCGCGCGCCTCGACGCGCGCGAGCGCGAGCAGGCGAGCGGCCGCGTTTACCAGCGCCTGTTCGTGCGGCACTGGGACACCTGGAGCAACGGCACGCGCTCGCACCTGTTCACCGCACGAGTTGCCGCGAGCGGCTTCGCGAGCGCGCCCGTGGATGTGTCGCGCGGTTTCGACGCCGACATTCCCGGCAAGCCCTTCGGCGGCGACGAGGACTTTGCCTTCAGCCCCGACGGCCGCTCCCTGGTGTTCTCGGCCCGCATCGCGCAGGCGCGCGAGCCGTGGTCCACCAACTTCGACCTGTTCCAGGTGCCGGTGGACGGCAGCAGCGCAGCGCTGAACCTCACCGCGGCGAACCCGGCGTGGGACGCCCAGCCGGTGTTCCTGGCGAACGGCGACCTCGCCTGGCTCGCCCAGGATCGGCCCGGCTTCGAGTCGGACCGCTTCCACATCATGCTGAAGAGTGCGCGTAGCGGCGCGGTGCGTGCGCTGACGGCAGGATGGGACCGCTCGGTGGCGCGCCTCGGCGTGACGCCCGACGGCAAGGCGCTGCTGGCGAGCGCCGATGAGCGCGGCCAGCGCCTGTTGTTCCGCGTCGATCCGCACAGCGGCGCACCCACCGCGCTGACCGCCGGCGGCGAAGTGGAGTCCTACGGCGCCGCAGGCGGGCGCCTGGTCATCGCACGGGCCGATCTCGGCGCCCCGGCCGACCTGTACGAGCTGCCGCAGCGCGGTGGCGCGGCGCAGCGCCTCACCGACGTGAACCACGATCTGCTGGCGGCACGACAGCTGAGCCCTTTCGAGCAGTTCAGCTTCCGCGGCTGGAACGACGAGACGGTGTACGGCTATCTCGTCAAGCCGTACGGGTTCGAGAGCGGCAAGCGCTTTCCGGTGGCGTTCGTGGTGCACGGCGGACCGCAGGTGAGCCTGCAGAATCTGTGGAACTACCGCTGGAACGCCCAGGCCTTCGCCGGCGGCGGCTATGCGGTGGTGATGATCGATTTCCACGGTTCGCCGGGCTACGGCCAGGCGTTCACCGACTCGATCAGCCGCGACTGGGGCGGCAAACCGCTGGTCGACCTGCAGAAGGGACTGGCGGCGGCGCTCGAGCGGTATCCGTGGCTCGACGGCGAGCACGTGTGCGCGCTCGGCGCTTCCTACGGCGGCTTCATGATGAACTGGATCGAGGGAAACTGGCCGGACCGCTTCCGTTGCATCGTCAACCACGACGGCCTGTTCGACCAGCGCATGATGTATTACGCGACCGAGGAGCTGTGGTTCCCGGAGTGGGAGTTCGGCGGCCCTTACTACGAGAACCCGGACGGCTACGAGCGCGCCAACCCCGCGGACTTCGTGACGCGCTGGCACACGCCCATGCTGGTGATCCACGGCGAGAAGGACTTTCGCGTTCCGTACTCGCAGGGTATCGCGTCCTTCACGGCGCTGCAGCGGCGCGGCATCGAGAGCCAGCTGCTGATCTTCCCGGACGAGAACCACTGGGTGCTCAAGCCCGCCAACAGCGTGCTCTGGTACCACACGGTATTAGGGTGGCTAGACGCTCATCTGAAGAACTGAACTCAGCAGCCCACGCACTTCGTCGGAGCGTCAGCGCACGGGCTGGATACGCACCTGAAAAACTGACCGCGCCAGCCGAGCACTCCGTTGAGGCGCCAGCGCACGGGCTAGACACTCATCTGAAAAACTGACCGCGCCAGCCGGGTCAACGAAAGGTCGGAAGTGCCGCCATTTCTTCGAGCGGCACGGCCTCGACGGGTAATCCTGCACCCTTCCAGGCCCGCAGACCGCCCTTGATCACCGCGACCTGAACCCCTCTGTTCTGAAGTTCCCGCGCCACACGCACGCTGGTCGCTTCACGAACGCAGGTGCAGTACACATAAACCAGCTGTTCATCGGGAAACTCCTCGCGGCAGCGGTTCAGCGAGTTGGGATCCAGTCTTCTGGACCCGGTGATGCGAGTTGCCTTGGCATCAAGGTAGCCGTGGCTGCGCACGTCGTAGATCCAGGCACCAGCCGCCATTTGCCGCGCCGCCTCGGAAGGGATCGCGAAGGGAACGGTACGTAACGCACGCGCTTTGATCCATAGCCAGATCTGAAAGGCCACATAACCGGCAATCAGGACGATCACCACCCAACCCACGACACGCCCGAACGTCTGGTAGCCTCGGGTGATCGCTTCCAGCGCGCCGCTGAACAGGAAGCCGACACCAAAGTATGCGCCGGTATAGAGCGCGGCACCGGCCAGATCCAGCCCAAGGAATTGCATGAGACTCATATTCATGCAGCCAGCGAGCGGCGGCGCCATGGTGTTGATTCCAGGAATGAACTTCGCCACGACGAGCAGCGTGCGCCCACGGCGATAGAAGGAATCCGCCGAGCGCAAAATGCACGATTCGGGATTCAGCGAAATGCGGCACAGCAGGCCAAGAAGCCACCATCCTGTATAGCGACCCATCACGAACATCAGCGTGTCGCCTGCGAGCGTCGCCAACAGGGCCGCGCCGAGAGCGTAGGAGCCCTGCAATGAGCCACGCGCGCTCGCGCCTCCCGCGATGAGCAACGCCAGGGCTGCGGGTATCGGCAGTCCGACGGCTTCCAGGAATACCGCAGCGAACAGAATCGAATAGCCGTGCAGTGCCAGTGCGGAAATCCAGGAATCCATATCGGTGATCGATCGCGAGCGGCGCTCAGAAAAATTCCGAGCCGACCCTCAATTGTTGACCGCTGCTAAGCTGCCATTGGCTGCAGAGCACTGCGCGCGCGTCAGTGGAGCTTGCGGAACTTGTACTCCCCGACCGTCAGCACGCCGGCGCTGAACTCCACCTGGGTCGGCGTCGCCCCTGGCGGGTCCGGGCAGACCTTCGGGTCATGGGTCGCGACGAAGTCTGCGTCCTTCTTCTTCCACAGCAGCTGGCAGCCCTCGGCCTGCACGTCCTCGGTGTCGATGCTGCTGAACACGTCCTTGTTGAGCTGCCCGTCGCGCCAGCGCAGCGGCTCGACCAGCTGGTAGAGCGTCTCGACGATGCCGCGCTTGTCGTCGAACTTGAAGCTGTAGATTTTCTGACTGAGCACGCGGCGCGGGTCGCCGACGGCCGTTTCCTGCGCGTAGTACACGAAGTGCCCGAGCCGCGGCGCGTACACGTGCGTGATGGAGAGCGCCACCGCGACGTGTCCCGGGTGTACGCCGGTGCGCGCCTCGAGGTCCGCCTGGACGCTGTTGTCGTAGGTACCGGGCAGCACGGCGAGCAGCCCCATCATCTGCGGTTCGCTCGACTTGTCGCTGTTGTGGTGCGCGGCGCAGCCCGCCACGCTCAGCAGCAGCGCGGCGCATGCCGCCGGCGCGCAGCGCCGGCCCGCAGCTGTGTGCCGCGCGCGCTCAGCCATAGGATGCCCGCCATTGCGCCCGGTACTTCAGTCCCAGGTCCATCAGACGCTCGAGCAGCTCGCCGTACGCGGTGCCGGCGGCACGCGCCGACTCGGCGAAGTCCTCGGCGGTTTCGAGGTTAGGGTTGGCATTGGCCTCGAGCACGTACACCTGTCCCTGCGGGGTGAGGCGGAAATCCATGCGAGCATAACCGGACATACCCAGCGCCCGATAGATGCGGCGCGACAGCCGGTCGAGCACCGTGAGCACCGCCGGCGGCAGATCCCCGGCGGCGTGGGTGGTTATGCCGTACTTCGCCTGGTAACGCTTGTCCCATTTCACCTTGCGCGTGGCGATAGCGGCGAGCGTGTCGGGCAGCGAACCGAACACCATCTCCCACACCGGCAGGCGCGTCAGCCGCTCGTTGCCCATGACGCCGACGTACAGCTCGCGGCCCTCGATGTACTCCTCCACCAGCGCGTCCGACTTCACCTGCTCGTGCACGAATTCGATGCGCTCCTTGAGTTTGGCGGCGTCATCGACCACCGAGGCCTGGGCGATGCCGAGCGAGGCGTCCTCGACGGTGGATTTCACGAACAGCGGGAAGCGCAGCTTGCGCGGCACGTGGAAGCGGGCGCCGCGCCGGAACACGGCGAACTGCGGGGTGGCGATGCGGTGAAACGCCAGCAGCTGCTTGCACAGTGACTTGTCGCGCGACAACAGCAGGCCGCGCGGGTTGCAGCCGGTATACGGCTGACGCAGCAGCTCGAGGAACGCCACCACGTGCTGATCGTAGGTGACGATGCCGTCGAACTCCTCCAGCAGGTTGAAGACGATGTGCGGTTCCCAGTCGGCGATCGCGCCGCGCAGCTCCGTCAGGCTGTCGAGCACGCCGACACAGCGCACGTCGTGGCCGAGCTTGCGCAGCGTGGCGGTGACATCGTACTCCGTGCGCCACTCATCGATTTCCTTGTCGCTGTGCCCCTCGAGGCTCTCGGGTGGCACCAGGCTGGCGTGCACGACGACGAGCGCGCGCAGCCGCCTCATAAGGGCAGGTGCGGAGTCTCGCCCTGGGAGTACAGGCCGGCCAGCCGCTCGAGCATCCAGCGCGAGTAGCGCAGCGCGTCGCGGCGATTGCCGCGCACGTACAGCTGCAGGCGCTCGCTGCGCTCGATGAGCATGCGCAGGATCTGCTCGATGCTGTATTGCTCGAGCGCCAGTGCCCGCGCCACGCGGGCTGGCAGCCGCCGGCGTTCGGCGCGCAGCAGCGTGGCCGCTCGCAGCGGATCCTTGCGGCGGCGCTCCGTGGTGAAGGCGCGCTGCAGCAGCTCGTCGGCCAGCCCGCGGCGAATGAGGCGGTTGTGGGCCAGCTTGCGCCGGTAGTGCTGCGCCAGCGTGCGGGTGTTGTGGTCGAGCGGCTCGATGCGCGTGCGATTGCGCACCGGCGGCCGGCGCGCGCGCACCTCCGCGATGAGCTCATCGACCGCCGCGAGCTTGGTGTACGCGGGCCAGTTCGCGTAGCTCTTGCGCCAGCCGGATTTCGGCGCCAGCCACACCGCGAACGTCTCGGCGAAGTCCTCGGTGGGGTGGGCCTGCGCATACCACTCCCCAAGGTGGTGCACGTAGCGCCGGCTGCCGGCGCGGGCGCGGTAGCGCGCCGGATACGGCAGCGACGCCGGCCCGAACACCTCGCGCCAGCGCTTGCGGCGGCGCAGGCGGTAGGCGTTGTCGACGGCGTGGCCGGCCTCGTGCCGCAGGATGCGCAGCAGCAGGCGCGAGTTGCCGCCTTCGGCCTCACGCATGATGCGCCGCTCGAGGCGCTCGAGCCGCGGATGCGCGAGGTAGAAAGGAATCGCGATGCCCGGCACGCCGTCCGGCGAGAACCACTCTTCCGACAGCCACACGTGCGGCCGCACGCGCAGGCCGCGCCGCTCGAGGTCCGCATACAGCCGCCGCACGTGCCGCGCGATGCTCGAGCGCTCGATGGAAAGCTTCAGGTCGCAGAAGCGCACTTTGAGCAGCTCTTCGTCGCGTAATCGCGTCCACGGCCGGCTGCGGGCAGGGCGCGCCGGCCGGCGGGGAAGCGGGGTGCGGCGGTGCGCGCGTGTCGGAGCCATAGGAGTTGCGCGAGCTTACCCAACCGTGCGCGCGCTGTCTTCCGGCGCCTGCGTGTGCGTGCCTAACCTGCGAGCTCGAGCATCGCGTGTGCCAGCAGCCGGTCGGCGCACTCCTCAATCAATTGCTTTTTCATCAGGCTGTTGCGCCACAAAGTGGGGATGGCACCTGCAGTGTAGTGCGCCCCGGCGAGCGCCCCGGCCGCGCCGGCCACCACGTCCGAGTTGCCGCCGCGATTGGCCGCGGACAGCACCGCGTCGCGGAAATTGTGGGTCGTGCCGAACGCATCGAGCGCGGCGGCGAGCGCCGCGGTCGCTGAGGTCCGCGGAGCAGGTGTGCCGCTCGCCACCAGCGGCTCGGGCAGCGCACCGGCGCGCGCGAGAATCGCGGCCTTTGGCTGGCCCGACAGGGCCGCGTGCAGCACGAGCGCCAGCGCCCTGCAGGCCGCCAGTGCCCGCGGGGCCTGGCTGGTGGTGCGCGCCGCTTCGGCCGCCTGCTGCACGGCAACCGTCTCGCGCGCGAAGAAGTACATCACTGCCGGGGCGACGCGCGACAGGGTCTCCGCCCCCTGCACCTCCGGATCATGGGTCCCGGAGAATGCCTGCCGGCGCCACTGCGCCACCGCCAGCGCCCGCGCCGTGCTCGCCGTGATCCCCAGGCACTGGCCCGTGGCCGACAGGTAGCCGTCGCGCTGCCAGCGCCGGTAGCGCTCCGCCTGGTCGCGCGCATCGAAGCCCTCGCACTCGAGCAGGCTCTCCGCCAGGCACAGCGCCATCGCCGTGTCGTCGCTCCAGGCGCCGCGCGGCAGATCGAACGGACCGCCTCCGAGCATGTCGCCCACCGGCGTGAAGCGCCCGGGGCGGCGGTACTGGGTGGCGGCGGCCACCGCGTCGCCCACGGCGAGGCCGAACAAGGCGCCCTGGAAGCGCTCGCGCAGCCCGCGCGCGGCGGCCAGCGTCGCCGGTTCCAGGAGCGGATCGGCCTCGGCCGCGGCGCCGGACCAGTTTCTGACGTACTCCGTCTGCTCCAGCGTCTCGGGCACCGCGGGCCAGTGCGCCGCGCGGGCGCTACGCTGCCACAGCCGATTCAGCTCGACCAGCGCCTCGGGACCGCCCAGGCCGCGTTCGACGAGCAGGCAGCCGACCACCAGGTTGGTGCGGCCGATACCGGCGCGGCAGTGCAGATAGACGATCTTCCCGGCGCTCACGGCGGAGTGCACGTGATCGAGGATCTCGCGCATCTGCACGCGCTCGGCCGGCACTCCGTGGTCGGGTATCGGTCGGCGCAGGTAATCGACCGTGAGCGGCAGTACGGCCTGGTAGTCCGGGGTCTCGGCGGGCTGTGTGAGATCGATGAAACAGTTGACGCCGGCCTCGAGCAGGCGTGTGAGGCGCGCGCGGGTCGCCTCCACGGTGGCGCCCAGCGGATGCTCGCCCGCCAGCAGCTGCGCCGGCAGCACCCAATAGGAGTTCGGCAGAGGCAGCGCTGCGTCGGCAGCCGCACCGGGTAGGGGTTCCACGGCGCCAGAGGGTACCGCGTTGTTGCCGCCTAAGGCGCGGCGAGTGCCTCACGCTGCGGCGTGAGCGTTGTCAGCCGCCGCGCGAGCTGCTGCTCGTCGCGCTCGCTCATGGTCGGCAGGCGTTTCAGATCGAGACCGGCAAAATCGACGCGGCGGGTGTCGGCGAGGTGCTCGAGCTCGACGTGGCGCAACGCGCTGGCGATCGACTCGGTGCGACCGGGATAGTCGCGTTCCCAGGCGGAGAGCATGTTCTTCACCGCGACGCGCTGCAGGTTCTCCTGCGAGCCGCACAGCCGGCAGGGAATCAGCGGAAAGCCCCGGCCGCGCGCGTAACGGGCGATGTCGCGCTCGGCGACGTAGGCGAGCGGGCGGATGACGATGTGGCGGCGGTCGTCGGACAGCAGTTTCGGCGCCATCGCCTTCAGCCGCCCACCGAAGAACAGGTTGAGAAACAGCGTCTCGACGATGTCGTCGCGATGGTGACCCAGGGCGATCTTGGTGATGCCGTTCTCGGCTGCGAAGCGATAGAGCGCGCCGCGCCGCAGACGCGAGCACAGACCGCACATGGTGCTTCCTGCGGGCACCACGCGCCGTACGACCCGGTAGGTATCCTGCTCGATGATGCGAAACGGCACGCCCTGCGCCTGCAGCCACTCGGGCAGCACCTGCGCGGGGAAGCCGGGTTGCTTCTGGTCGAGATTCACGGCGAGCAGCTCGAAGCCCGCCGGTGCACTGCGCTTGAGCGACAGCAGTACGTCGAGCAACGTGTAGGAGTCCTTGCCGCCGGAGAGGCACACCATGACCCGGTCGCCCGGGACGATCATGCCGTAATCGGCGATGCACTTGCCGACGGCGCTGCGCAGCCGCGCCGCGAGGCGGCCGAGGGTGCGCGACGGCCTGGCGGCAGCGGCGGTCATGGCGACGGACTGGCTGGGGTCAGCGCTCTTCAGGCGGCGGCACTGCTGCTGGCGGTAGTCTCGAGGTACTTTGCCTCGACATAGCGCACGAAGGAAGTGGCCGACAGCGGCTTACCGGTCGCACCTTTGAGCAGCTCCTGCACCGGTACCTTGGCACCGAGCCCGTGAACATGGGTGCGCAGCCAGCCAAACAGGCCCGAGAACTCCCCGCGCGCCAGCTGCTCGTCGAGCCCCGGCAGCTCCGAGCGCAGGCTCTCGTAGAGCTGTGCGGCGATGACCGCACCGAGGGCATATGAGGGGAAGTAGCCGAAGGAGCCGACCGCCCAGTGAATGTCCTGCAGGCAGCCTTCGACGTCGTTCTCCGGTCGGATCCCCAGCCGCTGTTCCATGCCCGCATTCCAGGCCTCGGGCAGATCGCGCACCGCCAGCGCCCCGGAGAGCAGCTGCTTCTCCAGCTCGTAGCGCAGCATGATGTGCAGCGGGTAGGTGAGCTCGTCCGCATCCACGCGGATCAGCCCCCGCTGCACGCGGGTGAGGTGTGCGTAGACGTTCTCCACGTCCCATTCGGGGCCGCTGGCGCCAAAGTGCTTCGCCAGCAGCGGCTGCACGTAGCGCACGAACGGCCGGCTGCGGCACACCATCATCTCGATGAGCAGCGACTGGCTCTCCTCGAGCGCCATGCCGCGGTCGCGGCCCACCGGCTGGTCGCGCCAGTCCTGCGGCAGCCCGAGGTCGTACATCGCGTGTCCGGTCTCGTGCAGCGCGCCGAGCAGCCCGGTGAACACCTCATCGGGATCGAAGCGCGTGGTCACGCGGATGTCCCCCGGCCCGCCCTCGGTGAAGGGGTGCTCACTCTCATCGAGGCGGCCGCGATCGAACGGAAAGCCGACCGCCCGCATTACCTCGACCACCAGCGCGCGCTGTTTGGCCGCGGGGAATTTGCCCGTCAGCGGCAGCAGCAGCCGCCCTTCCTGGACGGCGATCGCTTCGCGGATCAGGGCGGGAAGCCGCCGCGACAGCGCCTTGAACATGGCGTCGATATCCGCGGTGGTGAGTCCGGGGCTGAATTCGTCCACCAGCGCGTCGTAGGGCGCAAGATTCAGGGCCTGCCCGAGAAGGGCCGCCTTGTCGCGCACCAGGTGCACCACTTCCTCGAGATAGGGTGCGAAGGCCTCGAACTTGCCCTGGGCACGCGCTTCGAGCCAGCGCGATTCGGCTCGCGAGGCGGCCTTGGTGAGGCGCGAGACGAGCGTAGCCGGCGTGGCGATGGCGTGATCGCGTTGCCGCCGCATCTCGCGCAGGTTGGCGATCTGCCAGTCGGCCAGTCCCTGGGTATTGGCCTGCGCCCGGTCGAGCAAGCGCGTGATGCGCGGCGCCGTGAGCAGCGCGTGGTGCTCGGTCTCGATCGCCGCGAGCTGCTCGCCGCGCACGTCCGCGCTGCCCCTGGGCATCATGACCGCCGCGTCCCAGCGCAGCAGCGCGAGCGCTCCGCGGAACGCGTGGAGTCGCTTGAACTCCTGCTCGAGCTGCTTGTAAGGCGAGGCGGACATGGTCTGCACGGCACGGGGAGGGGCGGCGGTCAGTTTACCAGTTCCGGCGCCCCGCTTTCCGGCTAATTGCATTTTTATTATATATAAATCATAAACTTATGATTTATGTCAGTGACTTGACACCGCGAGGTGCTTGACGGCAGGCAAAGGAGCGGGGTCGGGCGTTATGTCAGGACCCGCCCCGCCGTGCGGGTGCGCAGGCCCTCAGCGGGCGCGGGGCTGCCGTGGTGCGGTTACACTGCGCGCGGAAAAGCTGCCCGGCTTTCGCGCTACGGCCACAGGTGGGGTTGCGGCCAGCGCGCCACCGTCACGCCCACACCGATCGAGACGAGCAGCAGCAAGGTAAGGGCCAGGCCGATCAGCAGGCGCCGCATCGCTCGATGATAACCCGATAACCGCCGCGCAAAATCACGTGCCCTCGCCACTCGCGATCTGTCTGCTCGCTTCCGAGGCCGAGCCGCTGTCCAAGACCGGCGGACTGGCGGACGTGGCCGGGGCGCTGGCCAGGTACCTGCACGCCGCAGGACACGACGTACGGCTGTTCACGCCGGGCTACGCCTCGATCGACCGCGGCGCATGGGCGGCGCGAGCGCTGCCAGCCCTCGCAGACGTTGCACTCGAAATCGGCCCGCGCCGCTACGTGTTCTCGGTGTTGCAGGTAGAGCTCCCCGGAGGGGCTCCGGCCTACCTCATCGACTGCCCGGCGCTGTATGCGCGCGCCACGCTCTACACCAGCGAGCCGGAGGAGCATGTGCGCTTCCTGGTGCTCACCCGTGCGGCGCTGATTGCCTGCGAGCGCATGGCGTGGACCCCCCAGGTCGTGCATTGCAATGACTGGCACACCGCGTTCGCGCCCCTCTACCTGCGCACGCTGTGGGCCGGCAAGCGTGCGTTCGCCCGCAGCCGCACGCTCCTCACTATCCACAACATCGGCTACCAGGGGATCTTTGCGGCCGCCGAGGTTGCGGACCTCGGGCTTAGCGAGGCGGCACGGTCGCTGTTGGACGCTCCCGATCTGGCCGCCGGTCGCATCAACGCGCTGCGCCACGGGATCCTGTACGCCGACGCCGTCAGCACCGTGAGCCCGACGCACGCGCGCGAGATCTGCTCGGACGAGTACGGCATGGGTCTGCAGGACAGCCTGCGCGTGCGCGCCGCGCAGGGAGCACTGTCCGGGATCTTGAACGGCGTCGACTACGGGGAATGGGATCCGCGCCACGACCGCTACCTGCCGGTGCATTACGACCCCGACAGCCTCGCGGTAAAGGCGCTGCTCAAGCGCCAGTTCCTCGCACGGCGCGGTCTGGGGGCCGCGCGCGGCGTGCCGCTGGCCGGGCTCGTCGGCCGCCTCGCGGTGCAAAAGGGCATCGAGCTGATGTTCGAGGCGTTACCCCGGGTGCTGCGCGCACGGCCGCTCGCCTGCGCCGTGCTCGGCAACGGCGAGCCGCGGTACGAGGAGTTCTTCGCCAGCCTCGCGCAAGAGTTCCCCGGGCGCGTCTCCTTCCATTGCGGCTACGACGACGAGCTCGCCCACTGGATCGAGGCGGCGGCCGACATGTTCCTCATGCCCTCGCGCTACGAGCCGTGCGGCCTGAACCAGATGTACAGCCTGCGCTATGGCACGGTGCCGATCGTGCGCCGTACCGGCGGACTGGCCGATTCGGTCGAGCATTACGATCCGGCGCGCGGCACGGGCACGGGGGTGGTGTTCAACGATTTCGATCCCCCGGCACTCGAGTGGGCGCTCAATACCGCGCTCGACTGGCACGCGCAGCCGACGGACTGGACGCGCATGATGAAGAACGGCATGCAGCGCGACTACTCCTGGGAGCGCCAGGGCGCCCAGTATCTGGCGCTCTACCGCCGCCTCATTGCAGGCTGAAAGTGCCGCGCTCGTCGAACGGAATCGAGCGCAGCAGGCCGGAGGACAGTGACAGCTTGCCGGAGAGCCGGTACTCGATCTTCTGGGTGCCCGAGTCCGCTCCGCGCGACAGCAGCGTCATCAGCGTGCCGGCCAGATTGGTCGTTACATTGGTGTCGAACTCGGCCTCACCGAGTGCCGGTACCACGAAGCTGGCGGCGCTCTCGCCGCTGGCGAACGGCTGTCCCCCCACCTCGATGGTGTAGGTGAGCCCGCCCACCGCCAGGGCGCGGTCGTTCGGATTCTGCACGCGCAGGCGCACGCGCACGTGCTGCGCGAGGAAGTCGCTGCTGAGGACCTGCACGTTCACGATCGACAGCTGCGGCGTCTCGAACCTGGGCGCCAGCGCACAGCCGCCGAGCAGCCCCAGCGCCAGGAGCGGAAGGCTGCGGTGCAGGTCGCGCATGCGGCGATGGTAACAAAGCACCGCGCGCGCCTTCAGCTACAGGCGGCCGAAGGCGCCGTTGAGGCGGGCATAGCGCTGTGCCAGCTGCGGGTCGAGCGCCCCGGGCGGCAGCCGCCACAGCCAGTTGCCGCTCACCGTCCCGGGTGTATTCAGGCGCGCCGCCGAGGGCAGGCCGAGCACGTCCTGCATGGGAATGACCGCGAGCTGCGCCACCGAGCCGAGCGCGGCGCGTATCAGCGGCTCGGGCATCACCGCAGGCGTCGCGCGCAGGTAGAAGTCGACGCGCTGCGCGGTCGCGGCGTCGAGGGTGGCGTACCAGCCGAGCGTGGTGTCGTTGTCATGGGTACCGGTGTAGGCGACGCAGTCGCGCTCGTGCCGGTGCGGCACGTGCACATTGCCGGCCTCACCGTCGAAACCGAACTGCACCACGCGCATGCCGGGCAGCCGGAACTCGAGCTGCAGCGCACGCACGTCCGCGGTGATGACGCCGAGGTCCTCGGCGACCAGCGGCAGGTCGGGAAACTCGGCGCGCAGCCGCTGCAGCAGCTGCTCGCCCGGCGTGCCGATCCAGGTACCGCCGCGCGCATCCGCCGCGCCCGCCGGCACCGACCAGTAGGCGGCCAGGGCGCGGAAGTGATCGAGACGCAGCAGATCGAGCCGCTCGAGCTGGGCGCGCACCCGCGCCCGCCACCAGTGAAAGTCCGTGCGCTCGAGCGCCGCCCAGTCGTACACCGGGTTGCCCCACAGCTGGCCGAGCTCGGAGAAATAATCCGGGGGCACGCCACCGACCGCGGCCGGCTCTCCGCTAGCCGTGAGCTGGAAGAGCTCGCGGTGTACCCAGGTCTCCGCGGACGAGGGGCCGACGTAGAAGGGCAGGTCACCGAACAGCCGCACGCCGCGCGCCTGCGCGTAGGCCCGCAGCCGCTGCCATTGCAGGTAGAAGGCGTACTGCTCGCGCTCGATGGCGCTCGCCTGTACGCCGAGGTTGCGGCGTGCCGCGGCGAGTGCTTGCCGGTCGCGATCGCGCAGCGGCGCCGGCCACTGCCAGAACGGCGCACCGCCGTGGGCGCGCGTCAGCGCCTCGAACTGCACGTAGTCGGCCAGCCACGGCGCTGAGGCGGCCAGGAACTGCGGGTCGGGCGGCGCATCCGCAGCGGGCAGCTCGGCGGGGTCGAGAAACTCGGGGTTGCCGGCGAAGTCCGAGCGCACCCAGTACGGCGAGCGGTCGGCGCCCACCGGGCCGGCGGGCAGGATCTGCCACACCGAGAAGCCCGCCTGCACGAGCCAGTCGATGAAGGCGCGGCCGCCGCGCCCGAGCGCGGCATCGAGCGAGGACAGCGGCAGCAGCACTCCGGCGCGGCGCCGGTCGAACACGGGCAGTCGGTCTGTGGCCACGCGCGTCTCCTTGCGCAAACCCTAAAGCGCTCAGGCGCTGGCGCGCCGCATGACCCCGCCGTACTCCGGAGTCCCGTGCCCGGTCGCAATCGACATCATCAGATCGGCGGGCGGCGGCAGGTTCAGTCGCCGGTACAGCGTCACGAGCTGCCGTCGATAGAGACGATCGAACTGGCTCACCGCATCGGCCGGATTGTAGTCGCCGAACCACCAGAACCAGTCGGAAGCCTCGCACAGCGCCAGCTGGCGTCCCGCGGCGCTGCGCAGCCCCGCGTCCGGATTTGCCTGCATGACACGGTCATAGGCCTCCTTGGCGTCGCACAGCAGATCCCACGCCTTGTTCTTGGCCGGATCGCCGATCCAGGTGGCGAGCGTCGCGTGTACCCAGCTGCCGGCGCATACCCGCGGCAGCGGCGCCGGCTGGATGCCGCGCGCCAGGCATTCGGACAGCGTGGTGAGCTCGAGCCGCGGATGGGCGGCGAGCTGCGCGTACAGCGCACGCAGGAAGTAGTAGCCGTTGAAGGGGTAGTGCTCCCAGGCGTTCTCACCATCGAGCGCAATCAGCACCGCGTGGTTGCCGCTGCGCTGGTACTCGCCGGCGAGCTGCACCAGCTCGTTCACCAGGTTGGCGACGGCATCATCGCCATGCCAGGTGGCGTAGGTGAAACCGATGAGGTCCGAGAGCGCGTCGTCGCGAAAGAAGCAGCTCATCCCCGTGCCGCCGAGACGATAGGGGCGGTTGTAGGCGAGCGGATCCTGGGCCGCGGCGGGGTCGCCGAGCGCCAGGCTCCGGCGCAGCACGCCGGCGCTGCTCGCCGCCCAGCGAAAGCCGCGCGCTGCCAGCAGCTCGAGCGTCGCGGCGCTCACCGCGCCCTCGGCCGGCCAGCAGCCGAGCGGGCGCGCGCCGAACGCGCGGGTGAAGACGCGGATTCCCTCCTCCACGTGCCAGGCCGCGCGTGCGGCCCCGCCTGCGTAGCCGGCGTGCGCCGGCAGTGCCATGGCCGGAACCGCATCGCGCGCACTGCGGAAGTCGAGCATCAGCGGTATCAGCGGATGCCCGTAGGGCGTCACCGACAGCTCGCATTGCCGCGCCTCCGCCAGCGCGCGGAAGCGCGGCACGACCTGGCCGACGAGCTTGCCGATCAGCGCCAGCAGCTCGCGCCGCTGCGCGGTGGTGAAGTCGCGGCCGCGCTCGGTGAGGCGGGCCACCAGTGGGTCGGTACGACGCACCGTCTCGCCGAGCCACGCCAGGTGGTACCAGACGGCGAGGTCGTGGATGAGCTGGTCAGAGGCATAAGCGATGCGCGCGGTGGTGCCGAGCGTCTCGGCGATCGTCGCCAGCTCCAGGTACGGCCCGAAGCGCTCGATCATCTGCTTGCGCTGCGCGCGTAGGCAGGCACGCAGCAGCTCGAGCCGCAGCGGCGCCTCGACCGGTACCGGCTCGGGTCCGAGCAGCGCCAGCATCGGATCGGGCAGTGTCGCACCGGCGGCGAGGTGCTCGCCGATGCGCCAGGCGATGTCCTCGAGCTGCTCGATGAGCACCGGGCTGAAATTCACCACCGCGCGCGCGTCCGGGTTGCTCTCCAGATGCGCCGCCATGTCGGTGTAGTCCTTGATGGCGTGCAGGTAGGTCCAAGGCAGGGTGTACTGGCCGGTGAGCGCGTCGCGGTAATGCGGCTGGTGCATGTGCCACAGCAGGATCACCGGCAGGCGCGGCGCGGGGCTGCTCATGCGTCGGCCGGGCGTGGCGGGCGCAGCATGTCCGGCGTTACCAGCACCACGCCGTTGTCGGTGACGTGAAAGCGCCGCACGTCGTCCGCGCGGTCGCTGCCGATGCGCGTGCCGTCGGGAATGTCACAGCCTTCGTCGATGATCGCGCCGTTGATCAGGCAACCGCGGCCGACTTCCGCGTTCGGCAGGATCACCGAGCGCTGGATGGTGCTGCCCTCCTCGACGCGCACGTTGGAGAACAGCAGCGACTCGCGCACCACCGCGCCGGAGATGATGCAGCCGCCGGACACCATCGAATTGATCGCCATGCCACGGCGGCCGTCCTCGTCGAGCACGAACTTCGCCGGTGGCTGCTGCACCTGGTAGGTCCAGATCGGCCAGTCCTCGTCGTAGATGTTGAGCTCGGGGCGCACGTGCACCAGCTCGAGGTTGGCGTCGTAGTACGCATCGATCGTGCCCACGTCGCGCCAGTAGCTCTGCGCGCGCGTCTTCACGTCCTGGAACGGATAGGCGAACACCTGGCGGTCGGCAGCGATGGCTTCGGGCAGTACGTTCTTGCCGAAGTCGTGGCCCGAGGCAGCGTCGGCCGCGTCCGCGGCCAGCACCGCTTCCAGCAGGCGCGTGTTGAACACGTAGATGCCCATGGAGGCGAGGATGGTGTCGGGACGCCCGGGAAGCGCGTCGGGGGTCGCCGGCTTCTCGGCGAACTTCGTGACGCGGTTCCACTCCGTGGCGGTGAGCACCCCGTAGTGGTGCGACTCCTGCGCGGGCACTTCCACCACCCCGACGGTGACGTCCGCGCCCTTCTCCACGTGGTAGGCGATCATCGGGCCGTAATCCATCTTGTAGATGTGGTCGCCGGCGAGCACCAGCACGTGCTTGGGACGATGGGCGCGGATCAGCTCGATGTTCTGGTGCACGGCATCGGCGGTGCCGCGGTACCACACCGGGCCGAGCTGCTGCTGCGCCGGTACCACTTCGATGAACTCGCCGAACTCGCCGCGCAGATAGCTCCAGCCGTGTTGCACGTGCTGGATGAGCGACTGCGCCTTGTACTGTGTGAGGATCGAGATCTGGCGGATGCCCGAGTTCACGCAGTTCGACAGCACGAAGTCGATGATGCGGAACTTGCCGCCGAAGGGGGTGGCGGGCTTGCAGCGGTGCGCGGTGAGATCGCGCAGCCGCTCGCCGCGCCCGCCGGCCATGATGACGGCGAGCGTGCCGCCCGTCAGGCGGCTGACGTAGCGTCCGGAAGAAGCGCGTGCGGGCTGGCGTGACATGGGGCTGTACTACACCGCAAGGGCCGCTGTCGGTGCAACCCCGACGCGCCTCCCTAGAGGCGCTTCATGAGGCCAAGCTCGTACGGGTGCGACAACAGCTCGTGCCACGGATAGACGCGCACCTCGGTGCGGAACTGGCCGCACTCGGGCGGCTCGATGTCGAGTGCGAACACCACCGCCCCGTCGGCGTCCTGCTCGTCCGTGGCCGTGAACGTGGCCTGCCACAGCCCATCGCGCGGGCCCTGCCCGTAGGAGGACAGCGCCGGCGGCGACAGGTCGGACTCGGGCAGCAGCCGCCGTGCCAGGAACTCGAGCCGCACGTCGGCGGGGCTCAGGCCGTTGAGTGCGGTGGCGACCCGCAGCCGCAGCCGCTCGCCGCGCGGCAGATCGCGCGCGCCGTCGTTGAGCAGCTTCAGGCTCACCTTCGGCCAGGCGAGACGCACGCGCTGCTTCCAGTCGGCGAGCGTGCGCGCCCCGGTACAGCCGTCGGCGGCGAGGCGTGCGTAGTGCGCGGCGGCCGGCCGGTACAGGCCCTGGGTGTAGTCGAACAGCACGCGGCGCATGTTGAACCGCGGAATGACCGTCGTCATGGCACGCTTGCTGCGTCTCACCCAGCCGCGCGGACAACCGTTCTCGTCGCGCCCGTAGTACAAGGGCAGCACCTCCTCCTCCAGCGTGCCGAGGATCAGCTCCGCCTCGAGGGCGTCGCGCCGCTCCGGATCCTGCACGTTCGCCGGCGGGATGCCCCAGCCGTTGTCGCGTTGCCAGCCTTCCGCCCACCAGCCGTCGAGGATGCTGAGGTTCAGCCGTCCATTGATGGCCGCCTTGATGCCGGACGTGCCGCTCGCCTCGAGCGGCGCGATCGGGTTGTTCAGCCACACGTCCACGCCCGACACCAGGCAGCGCGCCAGCTGCAGGTCGTAGTCCTCGAGGAACACGATGCGCCCGGCGAACTCCTGGCTGGTCATCAGCTGGCGCAGCTCGCGCAGCACCTGTTTGCCCGGCTCATCGGCCGGGTGCGCCTTGCCGGCGAACAGCAGCACCATCGGCCGGGCCGGGTTGTTCACCAGGCGGGCGAGGCGCGCGCGGTCGCGCAGCAGCAACGTCGCCCGCTTGTAGGTGGCAAAGCGCCGCGCAAAACCCACCGTCAGCACGTCCGGCCGCTGCGGATCGAGAGCACGGGTCACGTGGCGCAGCTGCGCCGGGCTGCCGCCCTTGCGCTCGTACTCGCGCTCGAGCCGTTCGCGCACGTTGGCCAGCATGCGGCTCTTGACGTCCTGGGCCGTCGCCCAGTAGCGCTCGTCGGGTACCTCCTCGAGCGCGCGCCAGAAGTCCGCATCGCGCAGGCGTTCGCGCCACTCGCTGCCGAGCTCCAGATCGAAGAACTCCATCCAGCGCTGGTGCAGGAAGGTCGGCACGTGCACGCCGTTGGTGATGAAGCCCACCGGGTTGTCCTGCGGCGCAATTTCCGGCCACTGGTCGGCACACAGCCGCGCGGACACCGCGCCGTGGATGCGGCTCACGCCGTTGACGTGGCGCGTACCGGTGAGCGCCAGGCGCGTCATGTTGAACAGGCCCGGGGTGGAAGGCACCCGCGCCAGCTCGAGAAAGCGCTCCACCGGGATGCCGAGCTCGCGTATGAAGTCCTCGAAATTCTGCGCGATGAGCTCGTGCCCGAAGGCGTCGTGACCGGCGGCCACCGGCGTGTGTGTCGTGAAGACGCAAGCCGCCGCCACCGCTTCCAGCGCGGCATTGAACGGCAGGCCGTGAGCGAGCTGCTCACGCAGCAGCTCGAGTATCAGGAACGCGGCGTGGCCCTCATTCAGGTGCCACACGGCCGGCTGCACGCCCAGGGCGCGCAGCGCGCGCACGCCGCCGATGCCGAGAATCATCTCCTGGCGCACGCGCGTGGAGTCATCGCCGCCGTAGAGCCGATGGGTGATGTCGCGATCGGACGGGGCGTTGTCCGCGCAGTTGGTGTCGAGCAGGTACACCGGCACGCGCCCCACCTGCGCGAGCCACACGCGCGCGCTCACGTCGCGCGCGGCGATGCGCACGCGCACCGTCACCCATTCGCCCGCCGCGGTGCGCACCGGCTCGACCGGCAGGTCGCGCGGATCGCGCTCGCGGTACTCGGCGTGCTGCAGCCCGTCGTTGTCGACCATCTGCGTGAAATAGCCCTGCTCGTACAGCAGCCCGACGCCGACGAAGTTGGCGCGCGCGTCGCTCGCCGCCTTGCAGTAGTCGCCGGCGAGCACGCCCAGGCCGCCGGAGTAGATCGGGAAGCTCTCGTGAAAGCCGTACTCGGCGCAGAAGTACCCTACCAGGGGACTCGCGCCGGCCGGCGCGCCGGGCTGGACGTAGGCATCGAGCGTCTCGAGCGCAACGCTGTAGCGCGCGACGTACTCCTGGTCGGTGGCGCAGCGCTCGAGGTTCGACTGGTTGACGCAGCGGATCATGAGCCGTGGATTGCCGTTGGTCTGCTTCCACAGCTCCGGATCCAGATCCTCGAACAGTGCGCGGGTGGGGCGGTGCCAGCTGAAGAACAGGTTGGCGGCGAGCTCCGGCAGGCGTGCCAGGCTCCCCGGGATCACGGGGGTGACTTCGAGGAGCGAGTTTCTCATCTCGAGCTTTCAGGAACTTCGGCGCCGGGAGTCTAGCAGCCGGGCTGACCAGTCCCGCAAAGCGCATCCCCCCGGAAGTGCCAGTCCAGACGCCTGCCTAATACTAGTTGACCGCTAATACTAGTTACTTAATAATACTATGGCATGGATGATAGCCAGCCACGTAAGTTCCAGAAAGACCTGAATTCGGGCCTCACGGCGCTCGTGCTGCTGGCTGTCCTCGAGCGCAGCACCGAGGACCTCTACGGATACGAGATCGCCAAGCATCTGCAGCGGGCCAACGAGGGCGAGGCGCTCTTCAAGGAGGGCACCGTGTACCCGGTGCTGCGCAGCCTCGCCGCGGCAGGCCTGCTCACCAGCCGCGTGGTCCCCTCCTACTCGGGGCCGCCGCGCCGCTACTACCGCATCACCGATGAGGGCCGCGCGGTGCTGCGCCAGTGGAGTGACATCTGGCGCCAGACACGCGGCTTCGTCGATCGCTTCATCGAAGGAACCGTCACATGAGTCTCAATGCCCCCCGCTCGATCGATGACTACCTGCGGCAACTGCGCGCCGCGCTTGCCGGTGAGGATCCCGCGCTGGTCCAGGACGCGCTCTACGACGCCGAGGAGTACCTGCGCGCCGAGGTCGCCGCGCATCCCGGCAAGTCCGAGGCCGACGTGCTCGAGCTCATCGCCAGCACCTACGGCGCACCCGAGGAGGTGGCCGCCGCCTACCGCGACACCGAGGTGAAGGTGAAGGCCGCCCTCAATCCAGCGCCGCGGGCCGCCGCGCCGCAGGGCGCGCTGCGGCGCCTGTTCGGCGTGTTCATGGACGCGCGCGCCTACAGCTCGCTCTTTTATATGCTCCTCACGCTCGCCACCGGCATCGTCTACTTCACCATCGTGATAGTAGGCCTGTCGCTGTCGGCGGGCCTCGCCGTCCTCATCATCGGCGTGCCGTTCTTCCTCGTCTTCATCGGCATCACGCGCGTCATGGCGCTCGGTGAAGGCCGCCTGCTGGAAGCGATCACCGGCGAGCGCATGCCGCGCCGCACGGTGCATCCGGGGGAGCCCGCCGGCTGGCTGCGCCGCATCGGCGACATGCTCAAGGACGGACGCACCTGGACCACGTTGCTGTACCTGCTGCTGATGCTGCCGCTCGGGATCCTCTACTTCACGCTCGCCGTGACCGGACTCGCCGTGGGACTGCGCCTGGCGCTGGCGCCGCTGATCGTGCTGGGGCACGACCTTTCCTTCCTGCCGTACGACTTTCCCACCGCTGTCATCCAGATCGACGACCAACACTCCTGGGGCGGCCCGCACACCATGATCGGCTCGCTGTTCGCCATGATCGCGGGGCTCGTGATCCTCGCGCTGCTGATGCACGCCGCGCGCGGGATCGCCCGCGGACACGCGCGCCTGGCCAAGGCGCTGCTGGTCCAGCCCGGCGCGTGAACAGCGGCGCGCTACACTCTCGCGCCATGCTGCGCCGCTGCCTGATCGTGTCTACGCTGAGCCTGCCGGCGCTGCTGGCAACACTCGCCAGCGGCAACCCGACCCCCGCGCAGCCCGCGGCGGCGCAGACCGCCGGGCACGGCTGCCTGCCGAGCGGCAACGGTTACCTGCGCGCCCGCATCCGCGGCGCGGTGAATCTCGATGTCGACTGGCATAACGGCGAGATCGAATGCGCCGGCGGCCCGCGCGCCGACGGCAGCGGGCTGCGCGTGAGCTTCGCCGGCCCGCAGCACGCGGACGGGCGGCGGCTGCGCCTGGTGTTCGGCCTGGGCACGGCGCGCGAGGGGCGTGCCGGCCGCGAGCTGCCGACCAATCTCACCGTGATCCTCGAGGGTGAGCAGCGGCTGTTCACCACCCGCGGCGAGAACAATTGCACCGTGGACGAGCTGCGCCAGGAGCGTGTCGGTGCCCCCGGCGCAGCGCGCCGTGCCTGGCGGGTGGTGGCGCGCGGTTTCTGCTTCGCGCCCGCGAGCACCTTGAACCGCGATGCCCACATCCTGGTCAGCCGCTTCGATTTCGCCGGCACTGTCGTGTTCGGCGATGAGCCGCTGGAGCAACCTCTCCCCGGCGCCCCCAGACCATAGGTTCAGCCATGTCAGAACGACCCCTGCGCATCCCCCTCCCTGCGGCACCGTGGCTTGCCATTGCCGCCTGGCTTGCCGCTGCCACGGCACCGGCACAGGAGCCGCACCGGCCGCTCGATCTTGCGAGCTTTCCGCGCACCACTCTCGAGATCAGCCACCACGGCGCGGGGCACGACGCGCACCTCTACCGCTTCGAGGTGTGGGTCGCCGATACCCCTGAGCGTGCCGAGCAGGGGCTGATGTTCGTCAGCGATCTGCCCGAGAGCCAGGGCATGGTGTTCCCGGTGGATCCGCCGAACGTCGAGAACATGTGGATGAAGAACACCTACATCGAGCTCGACATGCTGTTCGTCGATGCTGCAGGAAGGGTGAGCAAGATCATCGAGCGCGCCGCGCCCATGTCGCTGAGCACGCTCAGCTCGGACACCAAGGTGGCCGCGGTCGTGGAGCTCAGGGGCGGCGCGGCGGCGAAGCTCGGGCTGCACATTGGCGACACGGTGCACTGGAAGGCACCCGCGCCGCACTGAAGCGCTACGGCGTCGGCGCCTTCGCCGCTGGCGTCTTGTGCCGGGAGCGACGGTGCAGGATCGGTGTCTGGATGGGCGTGCCGTACACGCGGCCGTGTGAGTGCGACGCGCCGCCGTTCACGGCCGCGGCCTCTGGGCACTCCGGCGCGCCTGGCGGGCAGGCCCCCGGGGCAGGGCCCGCGGCCATGGACGGCGCGGCCGCGGCTGCCAGCACGAGCGCCGCGAGCGTGAACGCGTAGATGAGTTTCGTGCGCCGCTCCTCCATGGCTCGAGTCTAGCGGGGCGGCGCGACCGGCAGAAAAACCGGGCGTGAATTGTGCGAATTGCCGCTCACTTCCGCCGGCAGCGTGGCGACAAAGCGCGGCGGCTGGCGCGCGTGACTGGCCTGCTCGTACGCATAGGCGTAGCCGATGAGCTGCTCCTCGGTGAAGGCCGCGCCGATGAACGACAGCCCCACCGGTAAGCCGTGCACGCTGCCCATGGGCACGCTGATGTGCGGATAACCGGCCACTGCGGGGGGCGTGGTGACGCCGCCGCCGAGCACGTGATCGCCGTTCACCAGGTCGGTGGTCCAGGCCGGACCCACGGTCGGCGCGACCAGCACCTGCAGTTGGTTCTTCGCCAGCGCGGCATCGATGCCCTCGGCGCCTGCGCGCCGCAGTGCCCGCGCGTGCGCCTCGAGATATTGCGGATCGCTCAAAGGTCCGCGCGCCTGCGCCTCGACGAACAGCTCCTGACCGAAGAACGGCATCTCGCGCGTGACCTGGCGGTCGTTGAAGGCGATCAGCTCGGCGAGCGTGCGCGGGCCGCCGCCCTGGCGTGTCGCCAGGTAGCGGTTGATCCCGTCCTTGAATTCGTACGCCAGCACCACCTGCTCGTCGGCATCGAGCTTGTCGGCGGCAGCGATCTCGGCCGGGTCGACCAGCACCGCGCCGCGCGCGCGCAGCACCTCGAGGGCGCGCTCGAACAACACGTCCACCTCCTCGTGAAAGCCGGCGAACTGGCGCAGTACGCCGATACGCACCCCGCTGAGCGCGCCCGTCTCGAGCGCGCGGCGGTAGTCGGGCGGCGGATGCGCGGCGAGCGGCGCGGTCGCAGGATCCTGGGGGTCGTAGCCCGCCAGCACGCCAAGCAGCAGCGCAGCATCGGCGACGCTGCGGGCCATCGGTCCGGCGGTGTCCTGGCTCGCCGCGATCGGGATGATCCCGGAGCGCGACACCAGCCCCACCGTGGGTTTGATGCCCACCAGCGCGTTGACGCTCGCCGGACAGGTGATCGAGCCGTCGGTCTCGGTCCCGACCGCGACCACGGCGAGGTCGGCGGCAATCGCCGCGCCCGCACCGGAGCTCGAGCCGCAGGGATTGCGATCGAGCGCGTAGGGGTTGCGCGTCTGGCCGCCACGCCCGCTCCAGCCGGACGAGGAGCGCTTGGAGCGGTAGTTGGCCCATTCGCTCAGGTTGGTCTTGCCGAGGATCAGTGCGCCCGCCGCACGCAGGCGGCGCACGATGAAGGCGTCGCGCGACGGCCGCGAGTCGGCGAGCGCCAGCGACCCTGCGGTGGTCAGCATGCGGTCTGCCGTATCGATGTTGTCCTTCAGCAGCACCGGGACGCCGAACAGCACCCCGTGCGGCGCAGCGCCGGCGTCGAGCTGCGCAGCGTCGCGCGCGGCGTCGGGGTTCACCTCGAGCACCGCGCGCAGTGCCGGCCCGTGGGCGTCGAGGGCGGCGATGCGTGCCGCGTAATGCGCCTCGATGGCGCGCACCGTGCGCCGGTGGTGCGCAAGATCCGCCTGCAGCTGCGCGATCGTCGGCTCCGGCGCCGCCTGCTCGGCCGCTGTGGCGGCAGCGGCGGGCCAGGCGCTGCTCGCCGCGGCGAGCGCCGCGGTGAGCGTGCAGGCAGCGTGCGCGGCGTGGCGCGCGCCGGGCCCCTTCACTCTTCCTCGGCGCGCGGCCGCCAGGCCTGCGCCAGCTCCTGCTGCCGGCGCGGCGGCACCGGGTCGTAGTGACTCAGCTCCATGGTGTAGGCGCCCTGGCCGCCGGTGAGCGCCTTGAGGCGTGACTGGTACTCGGACACTTCGGCGAGCGGCACGTAGGCGCTCAGGGTCGCGCGCTGGCCGGGCAGGGAGTTGTTGCCGTTGATGCGGGCGCGCTTGGTGGCCAGATCGCCGCTGATGTCGCCGATCGCGCTCGCCGGCGCGGTGATCGACAGCAGCATGATCGGCTCGAGCACGATCGGCGCAGCCTTGCCGAGCGCATCGAGGAACGCCTTGCGCCCGGCGGAGACGAATGCCACTTCCTTCGAATCCACGGCGTGATACTTGCCGTCGTACACCGTGACGCGCACGTCCTGGATCGGGAAGCCGGCGAGCGCGCCCTCGGTGAGCACCTGCCGCACGCCCTTCTCCACCGCCGGAATGTACTGCCCGGGAATCGCGCCGCCGACCACGTCGTCCACGAACTCGAACCCGACGCCGCGGCCGAGCGCCTCGATGCGCAGGAACACCTCGCCGAACTGCCCCGCGCCGCCGGTCTGCTTCTTGTGGCGGCAGTGCCCGTCGGCCGGTCGGGTGATGGTCTCGCGGTAGGGAATGCTCGGCGGGTGCGTCTTGACGTGCACACCGTAGCGCTCGGTCATGCGCTCGAGCAGCACGCGCAGGTGAAACTCGCCCATGCCGTAGAGCACCGTCTCGTTGACCGCCGCGTGATGCTCGATGCGCACGCACGGATCCTCGGCGGTGAGCTTGTGCAGCGTGTCCGCGAGGCGCTGCTCGTCGCCGCGCCGCTCCGGCTCGATGGCGACGCCGAGCATGGCCGGCGGGAAGGCCACCGGTTTGAGGTGGTACTGGTCCTCGTCGTGCGAGTCGTGCAGCACGGCATCCAGATGCAGCTCGTCGACCTTGGCGATGGCGCAGATCTCCCCGGGCACCGCGCTGGTGATCTCGGCGGTCTCCTTGCCCAGCAGGCGAAACAGGTGGGCGATCTTGATGGGCTTGCGCGCGTCGCCGACGAACAGCTGGCTGCCCGGGCGCACCGTGCCCTGGTGCACGCGCAGCACGCCGAGCTTGCCCACGTAGGGGTCGATGGACACCTTGAAGACGTGCGCGATCACGTGGCGGGCCGGATCGGGCGTGACCGCCACGCGCTCGGCGGCTTCCCCGCTGCCCTTGAGGAACTGCGGCGGATTGCCCTCGGCGGGGTTGGGCATCAGCCGCTCGAATACCTGCAGCAGCTCCGGCACACCCGCGCCACTCTCCGCAGACGCGAAGCACACCGGCACCAGGTGCCCCTCGCGCAGCGCCTGCTCGAACGGATCGTGCAGCTGCTCGGGCGAGAGCTCCTCGCCCTGCTCCAGATACAGCGCCATCAGCTGCTCGTCGAGCTCCACGACCTGGTCGATGATCTGGGTGTGCGCCGCCTCCACCGAGGAGAAGTCGGCGGCACGCGAGGGCGGCTGGAAGAAGCAGTCAACCACGGCGTCGCCACCGCCGGCCGGCAGGTTGAGCGGCAGGCACTCCGGTCCGAAGGCCGCGCGCAGCTGCTGCAGCACATCCGCGCAGTGCGCGTCGCGGCTGTCGATCTTGTTGATCACGACCAGGCGGCACAATTCGCGCTCGCGCGCGAACTCCATGATGCGCTGGGTGAAGCTGTCGACGCCGCTGGCAGCGCTCACCACGACGGCGACCGCCTCGACCGCCTCCAGCACGGCCAGCGTCTTGCCGAGGAAGTCCGCGTAGCCCGGCGTGTCGATGAGGTTGACGTGGATGTCGTGGCAATCGAAGCTGCAGATCGCCGTATCCAGGGAATGCTGCAGGCGCTTCTCCTGCGGGTCGAAGTCCGAGACCGTGGTGCCGCGCGCGAGGCTGCCGCGGCTGCGCGTCGCGCCGGCCTGCAGCAGCAACGTCTCGAGCAGCGAGGTCTTGCCCGCACCGGCCGGCCCGACCAGTGCGATGTTACGGATGCCCGAAGTCGTATACCCCATGGCGCTTGGCTCCCCCCGGCTCGTGCATTACCGGCGCCGCGCGAGCATCACCGGTTTGGCGAAAGCCTACTCCGGAAAGCCGCCCCGGGGCCAGCCAGACACGGACGTCCGCGGCCGTGGCCACGGCCGTGCCCGCGCCAGCCGCACCTGCCAGGTCCCGCGGCGTCGCGGGCGGGTTACACTCCCCTGCGCAGACAATAAGGTGAATGTGGCGCCCGAAACTCTTCCACCTGCCGCGGGGCGGCGCACAGCCAGGGCGCTGTTCCGGCGCGCGCGCTGGCAGCGGTGGCTCGGCCGCCCGCAGCAGGCGCTGGCGCTGTGCCGGCAGGCGGTGGAGCACGCCGACTACTCGCGCGCCTACACGCTCATGTCGCGTCTGACGCTGCCGGGGGAGAGCTACTTCGGCGTGCTGCGCCGGATCCATGCGTACCTCAAGCCCGCCACCTACCTGGAGATCGGCGTGGCGCGCGGCGAATCGCTGGCGCTGGCCTCGCCGGACACGGCGGCGATCGGCATCGACCCGAGCCCGCAGCTGGCGCGGCCGTTGCGCGCCAGCGAGCGGATCTTCGCCACCACCAGCGATGAGTTCTTCGCGCAGCACGACCTGCGCGCCGAATTCGGTGGCCGCGCGCTCGAGCTCGCCTTCATCGACGGCATGCACCGTTTCGAGTACGCGCTGCGCGACTTCATCAACGTCGAGCGCGCCTGCACGCGCGCTGCGGTGATCCTGGTGCACGACTGTTATCCGCTCGATGCGCGCACCGCACAGCGCGAGCAGCAGACGCGCTTCTGGAGCGGCGACATCTGGCGGCTGCTGCTGCTGCTGCGCGAGCAGCGTCCGGATCTCACGGTGCGCACCATCGGCACGCCGCCCACCGGGCTCGGCATGGTGCTGAACCCGGAGCCGCGCTCGCAGGTGTTGGGTGAGCGCTGCGCGGCACTGATCGCGGAGTATCTGCGCAAGGACTTCCAGGTGCTCGCCGGGCGTCAGGCCGAAGCGCTCGGCCTGGTGCCTAACGAATGGCCGGCGATCCGCGCGCTGCTCGAGGCGCGCGCCGCGAGCAGCTAGCGCGTGAAGGCGTCCTCGAGACTCGCGCGCCAGTAGCGCAGGTGAAACAGCGCGCGCTTGCGCAGCCGCACGATGAACTTCAGCCGCTCGAACAGCCACATGAGCGCCGGCGCGAGCGGCGCGGGGATCCCCGCGCGGAACACGTGGCCGTTGCGCAGCGTGCGGCTGGTGCGCAGCGCCGGGTACAGCTGCTGCACGTGGCGCAGTTCCGTGTACGGATCCACCCCCATTTCCGCAAGCTTGCGGTAGAAGGCGCCGGGGCGGCCGTCGCCGCTGCGCGTGTGATCCATGCCGACCGCGTCCACCACGTAGATCGGCTGGCGCCCGTCGATGACCCCCGCCCAGGCGACGTCGGTGCCCCAGGTGCTGCGCGTCATGCCAAAGGTATGCAGCAGCTGTGTAAGCGCAGCGCTCGAGAAGCACGGCGCCATCACCTCGACATAGCTGACCCGGCGTAGCACGCACGCGGGGTTGCGCACCAGCGCCTTCATGGTCGTCTGGGTGAACCAGTGCAGCGCCGGCTGCGCCAGGTAGGTGTGGTAGTGCTCGCACAGCGCCAGGAAGCGCGATACGTCGCCGGGGGCGAGATACACGTCGTCATCGAGCAACAGCAGGTAGCGGTAGTCGAAGTCAGGCGGCCGCTGCCGCCAGAATTCGAGAAAGCCGTCGAACTTGTTGAACCCGCCCTGGGAGTAATACTCCGCGACCTGCTCGGGCGGCGGTGCAACATACCAGCTCACGGCGCAGTCCCAGTTGCGCCCGGGGTCTTCCGCGATCAATCGGGGGTGCAACGACTCGTTGCCCGCCCGCACGAACACCAGGTATGGCCGCGGCATGCGGCAAGTCTAGCGCAAGGGGTACCATGGCACGGCCGGGCGCACCGCGAGGCGCTTTGCGTTCACCGGCAAGGAGGCTCCATGACCGATCCCGCCGATCCGGCTGATCCCGCAAGCGAGGCACGCCGGCGCGAGAGCGCCCGCAAGATCCAGGATCAGCTCGATGAGGCGCTCGCCGACAGCTTCCCGGCGAGCGACCCGGTGTCGATCGTGACTTCGCACCAGGAGGAGGACTGGGGCGATAGCGTGCCGCCGCCCGCGCCGCCGGCAAGCGGCGCAAAGCCTAAGGAGCGGTGAGCTCGAGCGCCGATCCCGCCTGGTTCACCGTGGTGAGCACGATCGGCCGCCGCCACACCTTGTGCAGGTAGTCGAGCACCTTGCGGCTGCGCTCGAGATCCAATCCACGGCCGTCGACCCCGCTGTCATGACCGAGCTCGAGCGTGCCGTCGTTGCGCACGCGCAGCGCCGACACGATCGGCGCACCGAAGTTGTATTTCGGCGCCAGCACCGCCTCGTGCAGCGCGGTGAGGTCGGGCTCGAGAACCTTGATCTGGCCGTCGCCGCGCGCGCTGTAGCGGAACAGCTCGAGCTCCTCGGCGAGCTCGCGCGTCAGATGATTGCGCACGAAGCCGAAGTCATCGTCCTGCTCCATGATGTGACGCGCGGCCTCCAGCCCGTCGGTGGCGACGATCTTCTCCCACATGGCGAAGCCGAGGTGGTACGGATTGATGTTGAGTGACACCTGCTGCTCGGCCGCCACCGGCCGCACCACGTCCGAGTGGCACTTGATGGCGTCGAGGTAGGCCTGCTGCGGTATGAAATCCGCTTCGCGCAGCAGGCGGGCGTGCCAGTAGGACGCCCAGCCCTCGTTCATGATCTGCGTGGCAAACACCGGGTAGAAGTAGAACGACTCCTCGCGCACCGCGAGAAAGATGTCACGCTCCCAGCTCTCCATCTCGGGCGCGTAATTGGCCACGAACCACAGCAGGTCGCGCTCCGGGTGCGGCGGCACCGGCGCGCGCTTCTTCGCCTCGACGGCGCTGCCCGCGGCCGCCGGCTCGAGGGCGGCGAAACGCTTGCGGAACGCGTCGTCGACCAGTGCCTTGGGGTCCTCGAGGTACTCCGGGTAGCGCGCGCGCCGCAGCGGCTGGTCGATGTCGACGTGCTGCTCGAGCGCCAGCGCCGCATCGAGCGCCGCTTCCACCCGCTGCATGCCGTGCGCCTCGATCGCCTGGCTGATCTGGCGCGCATGGTTGGCGGCGTGCTCCACGATGCGCTCGCTCACCTGCTCCTGGCAGCGGCGGAACAGCAGGTTGTTACGCGAGAAGTCCGCGTGCCCGAGCACGTGCGCCGTCACCAGGATGTTCTCCGCCAGACCGTTGCTCGCGGCGAGGTAGGCGTGCCCGGGGTTGCCGGGAAAGACCACTTCGAACAGCCGCGAGTGCCCCATGTGGCGCTGGATCAGCTGGTAGATGTAGCGCACGCCGAAGGACCAGTGCGGCATGCGCACCGGCAGCCCGTAGACGGCGATTTCCATCATGAAGCTGTCGGGCACCGCCTCGAAGTCGACCGGATGAAACTGCAGTCCGGATGCTGCGGCGAGCGCCTCGATGCGTCGCACGTAGCCTTGCCAGTCCTCGCTCATGGACTGCCGGCGGGTTGCGCACCGTCGGGCGCGTGCGTCTCGGCGGTAAAGAAGTGCCGCACCGCGCCCCACACGTCGTCGAAGTCGCCGAGCGCGTAGCTGCCGGCGGCGCAGCCGGCAGCGGTGAGCTCGGCAAACAGCTTGCCGGTCTCGGTGGCCAGCTGCCGCGACAGCCCGGAGGAAACCTCCACGTAGCCGGTGAAGCAGGCGTCCGCGGCGATGCTGGTGAGCATGCCGCGCGCTTCCTGGGCGTCGCTCACCGAGTTGTCGCCGTCGGAGGCGTAGAACAGGTAGATGTTGCAGCGCCCCGGGTTGTAGCGTTCGTCGATGATCTCGCGCACCTTGGCGAGTCCGGTGGAAGCCACCGTGCCGCCGGTGCCGGTCACCTGGAAGAAATCCGGCTCGTTGAATTCCCACGCCTCGGTGGTATGCGCCACGAACACCGTCTCGAGCGAGCGGTACTCGCGCCGCAGCCCCTGCACCACCCAGAAGAAGAACGTCTTGGCGAGCTTGCGGTCGCGGTCGGACATGCTGCCCGAGACATCCAGCATGAAGAACACCACCGCGTGCACCGCCGGCTGACGTCGCCGCGCCAGCTGGCGGAAGCGCAGGTCCTCGTCGATAAAGGTGGGAGTGGCGCCCGGATTGCCGCGGCGCTTCACCATCTCCTTGAACGAGCGGCGCCGGTCGAGCCGCGAGCGCGCACCGTGGCGATCCCAGCCCTCACGAACCCAGTCGCTCTCGTCGGAGGGACCGGTACGCGCCTTGAGGTTCGGCAGCTGCATCTCCTCCCAGATCCAGTCGACGATGTCGTCGACCTTGAACTCGAGCAGCAGCTGCACCTCGCCTTCGTCACGTCCGCCCGCGCCCTTCTCGCCGGGCCGCTGGTCGCGCGCCGGATCGGACAATACGTCGCCGGGCTTGGCCTTGCCCTGGCCCGCGCCCTGGGCCTCTTCCGCGCGTCGCAGGCGGAAATGGTAGTGCTCGAGCATGCGCACCGGCACGCGCACCGTGCGTGCGCCGCCGTTGATGACGTCGCCGCCGGCGATGATCTCGGGCAGATTGGCGCGCACCGCCTCGCGCACCTTCTCGTCGTGACGCAGCCAGTCGCGCGCCCCGCGCGAGAACAGCTCGTACCATTTGCCGGCCGCGGCGGGATCGGTGCCGCTGCGCTGCTTGCCCTCTCCGTCCACGTGCTACTCGTACTCCTTTTCGGGAGGCGTGGCTACTCTTGCGCCAGCAGCGTGGTGACGTAGCTGAGCGCCTCCTTGGCGCTGTGCTCGTCGTAACCGTACTCGTTCACCAGGCGCTGCTGCACCACCGAGATCTTCTGGCGCGCATCGTCGTCCGGACGCGCGGTGGAAGTGACCAGCCGCAGCACGTCGCGCCGCTCCTCGAACAGGTACTGCTCGATCGCCTCGCGCATGCGCGCGTGGCTCGCGAGCTTGAACTTCTCGCCCGCCTTGAAGGCCACCATCGCCTTGCGCACCACTTCCTGGCGGAACGACATCTTGCCGGAGTCCGATACCTTGATCTTCTCCTCGACCGAGCGCAGGAAACGCTCGTCCGCGGCGCGGTTGTCGCCGGTGATCGGATCGGTGACCTGGCGGTGATCGAGCGAGGCCTCGACCTCGTCCAGGTACTTCTCGAGCAGCTGCTGCGCTTCCTCCTCGAAGGAAGCGAACATGGCGCGGTGCACGTCCTCCTTGACCCAGCGGTTGTAGAACTCCTTGCGCGCCGTCACCAGGTGATCGATCCAGGTCTTCTTCTGCTTGGCATCCATGCGCGCATCGCTCTCGATGCCGTCCTTCAGTGCCAGCAGCAGCTCCATGCTGGTGAGGCTGTGGGTGTTGCCGCGGGTGATGGCATTGGAGATGGCATTGATGACGAAGCGCGGGCTGACGCCGTGCATGCCTTCGTCGGGAACCTCCGCCTTGAGCCGCACCGCCTCGCTCTCCGCCACGCCCTCGACCGCCTCGCCGGCATACAGCCGCAGCTTCTTCGGCAGATCGAGTCCCTCGCGCTCGGTCTTGGCGAGCCGCGTGAGGATGCTGAACACCGCGGCGAGATTCAGCACGTGTGGATCGAGGTGCACGTTGCGGAACGCGGGCGCGCCCGAGATCAGTTTCTGGTAGATACGCGATTCGTCGCGGTAGGAGAGCGCGTACGGGATCTTGATGATCACCATGCGGTCGAGCAGCGCCTCGTTCTCCTTCTCCTGCAGGAACTTGTGGAACTCGGCGAGGTTGGTGTGCGCCAGGATCGTCTCGTCGAGGTAGATCAGCGGGAAGCGCGACACCTTGACGTTCTTCTCCTGCGTCAGGGTCAGCAGCAGGTAGAGAAACTCACGCTTGACCTTGAGGATCTCGATCATCTCCAGCACGCCGCGGCTGGCGGCGTACACCGCGCCCGACCACGACCAGGCGCGCGGGTCGCCCTCGTCGCCGATCTGCGCCACCTTGGCGAGATCCACCGAGCCGACCAGATCGGCGATGTCGGCGGTGGTCGGGTCATGCGGCGCATAGGTGCCGATGCCGATGCGCGAGGCCTCGGTGATGAATACCCGCTCCACCGGCACGCGCACGAAGTCGCCCTCGAACTCGCGCTCGACGAAATCGCGCGCCCACGGCGACAGCTCGCCCTGGATGTTGACACCGTAGCGTTCGCGAAACTCCGCGCGCAGGCTGGTCGGGATGAGATTGAGCGGATTCTCGCGCAGCGGCGAGCCGCGGATGGCGTACAGCGAGCCTTCGTCGGTGCGACTGTATTCCTCGAGTCCGCGTTTCAGCAGGATGGCGAGCGTCGACTTGCCGCCCGAGGGCGGCCCGAGCAGCAGCAGCAGGCGGCGGCCGACGTCCGAGCCGGCGGCCGCGGCCTTGAAGTAATCGACGACGCGCGACAGCGGCTCGTCGATGCCGAACAGCTCGCGCTTGAACAGCTCGCGCGCGCGCATGTTCTCCGGGGCGTCCGGCTGGCCGGCGCGGCCGTGCCAGCGCAGCATGTCCCAGATGTATTCGTGGCTGCTGCGCGCCAGCGCCGCCGGATTGGCGGGCAGTATGTTGGCGATGAATTCCCCGAACGTCCCTTCCCAGCGCTGCGCGCGGTGCAGGCGGCTGAAGGAGCTCAGGGTATCGATGAAGTCGGCAGTGCTGCCGTGGGAACTCTGCTCAACACCGAGCGATCGCATCGTCCTTCCCTCCCATCGGGCTCATGGGTCACGCGCGGCGCCGCCGGAGGATGCCGGCGATGCCAGCTTCGTTCTCAAACTTAGTCCCAATGTCTCGCACATTGAGTGACGGCCTTCAGATCCCGGTTCACCTATTACGTTAAGACGGTCACAGGCATGGATTGTTCACTCGAAGCGGCGCACGCGCCACTGCAATCCCTGCACGCAGCGCGCCAGCACCGCGGCGTTCGGCTTAAGTAGCTGATTGCAAAGCTTCCCGCCGTGCGCACCCACCCGGTGCGCGCGGCGCGGCCTGCCCCATCAGGCGGCAGCGGCGGTACGCAAGCGCACCATCGCGGCGCTGGCGCTTGCCGCGCACGCGCCACGCCTGCGGCGCGTGCACCGCCAAACCGAGCAGTGCTTCAGAAAATCCGGATCTGCGGTCGCGGCGCCCCGACGCAGCGTCGCGTTATTGTGAACTGACGCACTGCGTGGCTCCGGAGGCTACATATGCTGCAACGGCGAGGCATTCCGGGCTGGTTCCGCAGCGCCGTGGCCACGCTCCCCGGGGACGGACCGCCCGAACCCGGACGGTTTTTTCGTGGAGATACGACACGTGGTCAGTGCAGCTTCCGCCTCCCGTACGTCCGACGCAGCCGCACCGGCCGCTGCAGTCAAGACGTCGCAGCCGGCGACCGACGTCACTGCCATCACCAACCGGGATGAATTCCTTCTCGAGCTCGGCCAGGCGCTCGGCGGCCAGGCCGCGGTGCGGCCGGTCGAAACGCTCGAAGCCGCGCTGGCAGCGATGGCCGGCAGCAAACGCGCCCAGGTGCTGGTGATCGATGCGGGCACGGTGCCGAACGCGCGTGCCGCGGTCGATGCAGCCGGTGCGGCGCAGCCGCGCGCCGCCGTGGTGGTGTTCGCCACCGCGGCGGGTGAGAAGCAGCTGGCCACGACGCTCAAGGGCAGCAAGGTGTTTGCGGTGCTGCCGACACCGATCGACGTGCGCAAGACCGAGGCGGTGCTCACCGGGGCCATCGCGGCGGCCGAGACCAACAAGGCAGCCGCCGCAGCGACGCAGGCGACGACGCCGCCGCTCAGCATCGGCGCGTTGCGGCCGCAGGCCGCACCGCCCGGCGCGCGCGCCGGCGCTGACAACTCACGCCGCACGCTGCTGGCGGTCGCCGCCGTGGCGGTGCTGGCCGCTGCCGCCGCGGGCGCCTGGTGGTTCTTCCAGGGGCGCCAGCCGGCAGCCGCCGCCCACCCGGTGGCGGCACCCGCCAGCCGCGCCACCGTAGTGGCGCCGGTCGCCGACACCTCGATCCTCCAGGGCAAGGTCGACGACCTGCTGGAGAAGGCACGACTGGCGATGCACGAGCGCCGCTTCACCGAGCCCGCCGGCGACAACGCCCTGCTCTACTACCGCTCGGCCGTCGCCGCCGACGCCAGCAACGCCGAGGCGCGTGACGGTCTGCAACGCGTGGCCGGAGTGCTCGCCGGGCGCTTCGATGAGGCCATGAACGGCGGGCGGCTGGACGAGGCCGCGCAGACGCTCGCGAACTTGAAGTCGGCCGCACCGGCCGATGCGCGCGTGGCCGCCGGCGAGCAGCGCCTGTACGGCGCGCAGATCGCCAAGGCGATCGCCGACGGCAATCTCGACCGCGCTGCCGCGCTGGTGCGCCAGGCGCAGCAGTCGAGCTCCATTCCCGCCGACCAGCTCGCGCGCTGGCGCGCGGACGTCAGCCACCGCCAGGACGATGCCAAAGTGCAGCACCTCGCCGGGCTGGTCGATGATCGCATCCATGACGGCCACCTGGACGATCCGCAGGACAGCGCCAGGAGCTACCTGCTCGAGCTGCAGACCGCAGCGCCCGGCAACGCCGCCACGCAGCGCGCCGCCCACGCCCTGATCGGCGCCTATCTGCACAAGGCCCGCGATGCGGCGCTGGCGAAGAACAGTGCCGAGCAGCAGCGCTGGCTCGACGCGGCGCGCCGCACCGGCATGACGCCCGCCGAGGTCCTCGAGTTCGAGAAGGACGTGGCCACCGCACGCCAGAAGGCGGCTCAGGCCGACAGCGAGCGCCTGCTGCAGTCGGCCCGCGACCGGCTGCGCGACGGTCGCCTGACCGATCCGGCGCAGGACAGCGCCGCTTATTACCTAACGCAGCTGCAGTCGAGCGACCCCGGCAACGCGGCTCTCGCCGACGCCGGGCGTGCACTGGCGGGGAAGCTGATCGAGCGGGCACGCACCGCGGTGCTCGCCGGCAAAGCGGCCGACGCCGACCTCGCGCTCGCCAAGCGCTGGGGCGCAGATCCGAAGGACCTGGCGGCCGTGCAGCAGCTGCAGCCGCCGCCGCCCCCGGCCGCGGTCGATCCGGCCACGCTCGCTGGCAACCTGAAGCGCGTGCGCTCCACGCCGCCGGACTACCCGCCCGGTGCCCTGACGCAACGCGTCAGCGGCAGCGTGACGCTCGAGTTCACCGTGGACGCGCGCGGCGACACCCGCGACATCCACGTGCTCGAGTCGACGCCGACGGGGGTGTTCGACCAGGCGGCCATCAACGCAGTGAAGCACTGGCGCTACGCGCCGATGGTGGTCAACGGCGCCGCCGTCGAGGTGCCGGTGAAGACCCACATGCGCTTCGAGCTGCCGAAGTAATAACAGGAGAGTCGCCAGCATGACCGTCGCAGCCAAAGAGCGCCGCCGTCACCTCACCACCGCCGGCATCGGCACCGCGCTCATGCTGGTGATGGGCGCCGTGCTGATCATGGGCTTCCGCCTCGCCACCCACATGCGCGCCAACATCACGGCGCTGCAGACGGCGAGCGCGCTGCAGAACTCTCCCGAGGAGGTCGCCCGCCAGCTGAACACGCTGCGCGATCGCCTGGAAGTGCGCGCCTACGCCGGCCAGGCGCTCGCCGACCTGCAGGGGACGGTCAAGCGCTTCGACCGTGAGCTGACGCAGCTTGGCACCCTGCCCGATCTGAATTCCCCGCAGCTCGGCCGGGCGCTGCTGCTGTGGCACCAGTATGCGCCGGTGCTCGACCCGGTGATCACCTTCAACGGTCAGCCCTACGTGGATTCCGACACCGCCGGCAGCGCGCTGTCGCGCGAGGGCCGCGAGCACTACGCGGCAGTCAAGCGCGCCCAGCTGTTCGCCAACGACAACGCCCAGGCGCTGCAGGACCAGCTGGCGACGCTGGCCTCGAGCCTGCAGCACAACGCTTCCGACGCCGCCGCGCGGCTGCGCGCACTGCTGTTCGCCGGCGTGCTCGCCGCGCTCGTTCTTGCGGCGGCGGCCGGTTACTTCCAGTTGACCCGCGCGCGCCACGAGCGCGCCGCGCGCGATGCCCAGGAGCAGACCCGCGACATCCTCAAGACGGTGCGCGAGGGCTTCTTCCTGCTCGACGCCAACTATCGCATCGGCTCGGTATGGTCGGACGCGCTGACGCGCATGTTCAGTCGCAACGACTTCGCCGGCCTGACCTTCGAGGAACTGCTCAGGGACCTCGTGCCGCCGGCGACGCTCGCGACCGCGACCAAGTACATCAAGCTCCTGTGGGGCGACCGCGCCCACGAGAACCTGATGAAGAGCATCAATCCGCTCGGCCAGCTCGAGATCACCATGGACAACGGCCACGGCGGCAAGGAAACCCGCTACCTGCAGTTCGACTTCCACCGCGTGATGGGAGCGGAGGGCATCAAGCACGTGCTGTGCGCGGTCGGCGACATCACCTCCAGCGTGCTGCTGGCGCGCGAGCTGCAGGAGTCGCAGGAGAACGCCAACCAACAGCTCGACATGATGCTCGGCATGATGCACGTCGATCCGCTGCAGCTGGTGTCGTTCCTCGATACCGCGGAGACCGGACTGAAGCTGGTCAACACCATTCTCAAGGAACCGGCGCGCACCGACGCGGAGTTCCGCAAGAAGCTCGGCGGGCTGTTCCGCGAGCTGCACGCCATCAAGGGCGAAGCCTCGGCGCTCAATCTGAAGTCGGTCGCCAGCCGCGTGCACGCGCTCGAGGACATGGTGAGCGAATGCAAGAAGAAGCAGGAGCTCACCGGCAGCGACTTCCTGCCGATGGTGCTCAAGCTCGATGAGCTGCTCGCGCACCTGCGCAGCGTGCGCGAGATGGCCGCGCGGCTCACGGTGCTGAAGGACACGGTTCCCGGCGCGGCGGCGGCGGCCGCCGCCGCCGCGGCCGCCGCAGCGCCCGCACCGCCAGTCGCGCCGCCCAAGCAGGCGAAGGCGACCGCCAGGCACGGCGCCGACCCGAGCGCGACGGGGCCCACCCGCCGCGCCGAAGACCTGTCGCCGACGCTGCAGTCGCTCGCCGAGCGGCTGGCCGAGGATCACGCCAAGCGCTTCAAGCTGACGCTGCGGGGCCTCGCGGACGTCCCGGCGCAGTACACCCCGACGATCAAGGACTGTCTCATCCAGATGCTGCGCAATGCCGCCGTGCACGGCATCGAGCCGCCCGAGGTGCGCCGCGCCCAGCTCAAGGAGGACGCCGGCACGGTGCTCGTCGAGTTCCGCAAATCCGCCGACGGCTACGAGCTGGTGTTCGAGGATGACGGCGCGGGTATCGCCCCGGATTCACTCAAGGCGGCGGCCGTGAAGCGCCGGCTCATCAGCGAGGAAGAGGCGGCCGGCATGGACACGCGCACCGCGATGTCGCTGATCTTCCGGCCGGGCTTCTCCACGCAGGAAGAGGTCTCCATGGACGCCGGCCGCGGCGTCGGGATGGACGTGGTGGCGCGCAGTGTGTATTCGCTCGGCGGCAAAATCGGCGTCAGCACGCACCCGGGCAAGTTCACGCGCTTCAAGATCGTGCTGCCGGTCGCCGCCGCCAGCACCGCGGTCGCCTGAGGCGGACGGAAGCGCATATGAGCGGCAACGGCGGTGGCATGAACGGCAGGCGATCCTACAAGCTGATGATCGTCGACGACTCGAACATCATGCGCCGGCGCATCGAGCGCTCGCAGCAGTTCGAGGAGCTGCAGCTGGTCGGCACGGCCGGCAACGGCTTCGAGGCGCTCGAGCTGTTCAAACGGACCGATCCGGACGTGGTGACCATGGACCTCACCATGCCGCGCATGGACGGCATTGAATGCATCGGACAGCTGGTCGCCCTGAAGCCGGCGGTGCGCATCCTGGTGATATCGGCGCTCGCCGACAAGGCGACCGCGGTCGAGGCCATGGAGAAGGGCGCCAACGGTTTCCTCAACAAGCCGTTCACCGACCGGCAGCTGAACGAAGCCATCGCGGAGCTGATGCGCTAGCTGCAGCGCACCTCGCCACCGCAGGAACACCGCGCCATGCTGTACGAACAGGAGCTCAAGACCTTCGTCGAAGGGACGACGAATTTCTTCGAGGTGGCCGCACAACAGGCGGCCACCATCGGCTCACCGTACCTGATGGAAGGCTCGCCGGCGGTGCATGAGTACACCGGCATCATCAACATCTCGGGCAAGCGCGAGGGGGTGGTTTACTTCACCGCTCCCAAGGCGATGCTGACCGTGCTGCTGATGAAGATGCAGGAGAACGACTTCAGCCACGAGACCATGAAGGACCTGGTGGGGGAAGTAGCCAACACCATCTCGGGCAACGCGCGTCGTGACTTCGGCCGCGATTTCGTGATCTCGGTGCCGAGCGTGCTGTCCGGCGAGAAACCGGAGCTGGCGCACAAGCCCGGCCAGCGCGCCTTCATCATCCCGATCAACTGGCGCAGCCACTCGGCGAAGCTGGTGGTGTCGCTGACCTGAGCGCTAGCTGGCGGCGCTCGCCGGCGTCTCCTCGTCGGCGCGCAGCCGGTAGCCGAGCCCGGTCTCGGTCAGAAGGTAACGCGGCTGCCGCGGGTCCGGCTCGAGCTTGGCGCGCAGGTTCTTGATGCACACCCTGAGGCTGCGCGAGTCGTCCTGGCGCTGCGGCCCCCACACCTCGCGGATCAGCTGACGCTGCGTGACGATGCTGCCGAGGTGGCGCGCCAGGCAGGCGAGCACGCGGTACTCGAGCGGCGTCAAGTGCACTTCGCCCGCCGCTGCGCGCGCCTCGCGCCGGGCGAGGTCGACGCGCAGCGCAGCGAACTGCAGCTGGGCTGCGGGCGCTGCGCCGCGCACGTCGCGGCGCAGCGCCGCGCGCAGCCGCGCCAGCAGCTCGGGCGCACTGAAGGGCTTGGTGACGTAGTCGTCCGCGCCGGCATCGAGCGCGGCGATCTTCTGCTCCTCCATAGTGCGCGCCGACAGCACCACGATCGGCACCTGCGACCAGCCGCGCACGCGGCGGATCACGTTCAGACCGTCCTCGTCGGGCAGGCCCAGATCGACCAGCAGCAGGTCCGGCTTGTGGCTGCGCGCCTCGATCTCGGCGCGCTGCGCGGTGTCGGCTTCGATGCAGCGGTAGCCGTGCGCTTCGAGCAGCACGCGCAGCACCCGGCGGATGTCCGGCTCGTCCTCGACGATCAGCAGCTGGTGCATCGCCTGGGTCACGCGGCGCCCTCGGTGCACGGCAGCGTGAAGGTGAGGCGCGCCCCGCCGCCCGGGCGGCGCTGCGCCTCGATCTCCCCGCCGTGAGCGCGTACCACCGCCTGGCAGATGGCCAGCCCCAATCCCACGCCCACCACGGTGCCCTCGTCGCTGCCGCGCTGAAACTTGTCGAACAGCCGCGCCGGATCCCCTGCCGGCAGCCCCGGGCCCTCGTCGTCGAGCGTCACGCGCACGAAATCGCGCTCCGGCTCGACTGCGGCCGACAGCGTGGCGCGCGTGCCGGGCGGGGTGTACTTGGCTATGTTGTCGAACAGGTTGGTGAACACCTGCACGATCAGCGTGGCGTCGACCCACACCGGCGGCAGCTCCGCGGGCAGATGCACCTCGATGCGGTGGCCGGCGAGCTTGTCGCTGTAGGCGCTGAGCGCGCTGCCGACCAGGTCATCGAGCATCTGCCAGTCGCGCCGCAGCACCACCTGGCCCGATTCCAGGCGCACCAGCTCAAGAACGTTCGTGACCAGCTCCGACATCTCGCGCGCCTTGGTCTCCACCGAGCGCGCCAGCTGCACCCGGGTCGCTTCGTCGAGACTGGCGCCGTGCTGCGCCAGGGTGCTGCCCGCGCCGGCGATCACCGCGAGCGGCGTGCGCAGATCGTGGGAGATGGACGCGAGCAGCGTGTTGCGCAGCGTCTCACGCTCGGCGGCCAGGCTCGAGGCTTCCGCCACTTCCGCCAGGCGGGCGCGCTCCAGGGCGAGTGCGATCTGCCCGGCGAAGGTGCCGAGCAGGTGGCTCTGCTCGGGCAGCAGTACGCGCCGCACGTTGTTCGCCAGCACCGCCAGCACTCCCACCGTGCGCCGCTCGTCGCCGAGCGGCACGTACAGCCCGGGAGACGCCGGCAGCGTGTCGGAGCCGAGTCCGGCGCGGCGACCGTGATCGGCGACCCACTGCGCCACCGCGAGATCCGCGTGACGAAACGAGCTCTCCAGCGGCGGGTCGGTCGGGTAGCGCAGCTTGCCGCCGGCCGCGGGCAGCAGCACCACTGCCTGGGCCGCGAACACTTCCGCGACGTGGCGCACCGCCACGCGCGCCATGTTGTCGATGCCGCGCGTGGCGGCCAGTTCGCGACTCATGGCATACAGCAGCGCGGTGCGCCGCTCGCGTGCGCCCGCCACGCGCGTCTGCTGCCGCACGCTGGCGGTGAGCGTGGCGATGACCAGCGCAATGGTCAGCATGGCGCCGAAGGTGACCAGGTACTGAGCATCCGAGACCGCCAGCGAGTAGCGCGGCGGCACGAAGAAGAAATCGAACGCCGCAACGTTCAGCAGCGCAGTCACGGCCGACGGTCCGCGTCCGAGTCGCAGACCTGCCACGGTCACCCCGAGCAGGTAGATCATGACGAGGTTGGACAGATCGAAATGCGGGTACATGGCGAACGCCAGCAGCGTGCAGGCGGCGGTGATGGCCAGCGCCCAGCCGAAGCGGTCCCAGCGCACCGCGCTGGCCGGCGGCACAGCGCTGACCCCGGCACCGTGTGGCGCTGCTGCCGGGCGCGCCGAGGCGATCAGCACCACGTCGAAGCCGCGCGCCCGCCGCACCAGCTCGGTGGCGGTCGAGGGCCGCAGCCAGGCGCGCCAGCCGCCCCGTTTCGGTGCGCCGACGATGACGCGGGTGGCGTTGCGCACGTGCGCATACTCGGCGAGCGTGGTGGCTGCCGACGGACCGTCGAGGGTCACGCTCTGGCCGCCGAGGGACTCGGCGAGGCGCAGCACCGCGATGCGCCGGTTGCGTTCGGCTTCCGACAGGCGCAGCAACGCCGGCGTCTCGACGTACACCACGATCCACTCGGCATCGAGCGCATCGGCCATGCGCTTGCCGGCGCGCACCAGCTGCTCAGCCTGCTCGTCAGGACCTACCGCCACCAGCACGCGGTCGCCGGCGATGCGCGCCTCGATACGATCGGACGGCAGCGCGCGCGAGGCGGCCTCGACGCGGTCGGCGACGCGGCGCAGCGCGATCTCGCGCAGCGCCATCAGGTTCTGCTTGCGGAAGAAGCGCTCGACAGCGGCGGTCGCGCCGTCGGCGACGTACACCTTGCCGCTACGCAGCCGCGCGATCAGGTCATCGGGGGGCAGATCGATCAGCTCGATATCGTCGGCCTCGTCGAACACATGATCGGGCAGAGTCTCGCGCTGGCGCACTCCGGTGGTCTGCAGGATCAGGTCGTTGAGGCTCTCGAGGTGCTGCACGTTGACCGTGGTCCAGACGCTGATGCCCTCCGCCAGCAGCTCGGCGACGTCCTGCCAGCGCTTCGGATGCCGCGGCGCCGGCTCTCCGCCGGTGAGGTTGGAATGCGCCAGCTCATCGACCAGCAGGATCTCGGGGTGGCGCGCCAGTGCCGCATCCAGATCGAACTCCAGGCGCACGATGCCGCGATAGTTCACCGGCAGCGGCGGCAGCCGTGGCAGCCCCTCGAGCAGCCGCTCAGTCTCGAGGCGCCCGTGCGGCTCGACATAGCCCACCACGACGTCGCTGCCGCTGCTCACGGCGCTGCGTGCCGCCTCGAGCATCGCGTAGGTCTTGCCGACCCCGGCCGAAGCGCCAAAAAAGATGCGCAGCCGCCCGCGGCGCTTGCGCGCCTCCTCCGCCTTGACTCGCTCGAGCAGCTGGTCGGGGTCAGGCCGGACGTCGGCCATGCTTCAGATCATTTCAGCGCATCGAGTGCCAGATTCAGCTCCAGCACGTTGACGCGCGGTTCACCGATGACGCCCAGCAACCTACCCGCGGTGTGCGCCGCAATCAATGCCTGTACGCGCGGCAGCGGCAGTGCGCGCACCCGCGCCACGCGCACCGCCTGGTAGTCGGCCGCCGCCACGCTGATGTGCGGATCCAGTCCGCTGCCGGAAGCCGTGACCAGGTCGACCGGGATGGGCGCGGGGTTGCCCGAATCGGCGGCCCGCAGCGCGGCGATGCGCTCTTTGACGGCATCGGTCAGCGCCGCATTCAGCGGCCCGAGATTGGAGGCGTTCGAGGCTGTGCCGTTGTAAGGCTGCGGCGTGGTCGCGGACGGACGCCCCCAGAAGTGCCCCGGGTCGGCGAAGTTCTGACCGATGAGCGAGGAGCCGACCGCGCGGCCGTCGCGCTGGATGAGGCTGCCCGCGGCCTCAGCCGGAAACAGCAGCCGCGCGAGCACGGTCACGAGCAGCGGGTAAACGATGCCGGTGAGGAGCGTCAGCAGCACGAACAGCACGATGGCCGGTCGCAGCAGCGCGCCGCGCGCGGGCGCCCCCGCGGGGACTGGCGGTGCAGACTGTGGATTCATGGTGGCTCCTGGCGGTCAGGTGAGGCGCGCGAGCACCAGCACCACGTCGATGAGCTTGATGCCGAGGAACGGAACCACGATGCCGCCCAGCCCGTAGACCAGCAGGTTGCGCCGCAGCAGCGTGGCGGCGCCGAGCGGCCGGTAGCGAACCCCCTGCAGGGCGAGCGGAATGAGCACCACGATGATCAGTGCGTTGAAGATCACCGCGGAAAGGATCGCCGAAAACGGACTCGCCAGGCGCATGACGTTGAGCGCATTCAACTGCGGGTAGGTGGTGACGAACGCCGCTGGAATGATCGCGAAGTACTTGGCGACGTCGTTGGCGATCGAGAAGGTGGTGAGCGCGCCGCGGGTCATCAGCATCTGCTTGCCGGTCTCCACCACCTCGATGAGCTTGGTCGGGTTCGAATCCAGATCGACCATGTTGCCCGCTTCCTTGGCGGCCTGGGTGCCGGTATTCATGGCGACCGCCACGTCCGCCTGAGCGAGTGCCGGGGCATCGTTGGTGCCGTCGCCGGTCATGGCCACCAGCCTGCCGGCCGCCTGGTGCTCGCGGATCAGTTTGAGCTTGGCTTCCGGGGTCGCTTCGGCGAGAAAGCCGTCCACACCCGACTCGGCGGCGATCGCCGCGGCGGTGAGCGGGTTGTCGCCGGTGATCATGACCGTCTTGATGCCCATGCGGCGCAACTCGCCGAAGCGCTCGCGGATACCGCCCTTGACGATGTCCTTCAGCTCGATGATGCCGAGCACGCGCGGCCCGTCGCTGACCACCAGCGGGGTGCTGCCGCGGCGGGCGACGTCCTGCACCGTGCTGAGCACCGCGCGCGGGAAGACCTGTCCCGACGCCTCGACGTGGCGCTGAATGGCATCCGCCGCACCCTTGCGCACCTGGCGCGTGCCGATGTCGACGCCGCTCATGCGGGTATGCGCCGAGAAATGCACAAAGCTGGCGCCGAGCGACGCGAGATCGCGCTCGCGCAGGCTGAACCGCTGCTTGGCGAGCACCACGACGCTGCGCCCTTCCGGCGTCTCATCGGCGAGCGAGGCGAGCTGGGCGGCGTCGGCAAGCTCCTCTTCGCTCACGCCGACGGCGGGCATGAAGGCGGCGGCCTGGCGGTTGCCGAGCGTGATCGTGCCGGTCTTGTCGAGCAGCAGCACGTCGACGTCCCCGGCGGCCTCGACCGCGCGGCCGGAGGTGGCGATGACGTTGGCCTGCAGCATGCGGCTCATGCCCGCGACGCCGATCGCCGACAGCAACGCGCCGATGGTGGTCGGAATCAGGCACACCAGCAGCGCGATGAGCGCCGTGATGGTGATCGGCACGCCGAGCTTCGCCACCGCAACGCTGTAGAGCGAGTACGGCAGCAGCGTCGCCGTCGCCATGAGAAACACCAGGGTCAGCGCCACCAGCAGAATGGTGAGGGCGATTTCGTTCGGCGTCTTCTGACGGCGCGCGCTCTCCACCATCGCGATCATGCGGTCGAGGAAGGTCTCGCCGGGGTTCACCGTGACCCGCACCACGATCCAGTCCGACAGCACGCGTGTGCCGCCGGTCACCGCCGAGAAGTCCCCGCCCGACTCGCGGATCACCGGCGCGGATTCCCCGGTAATGGCGCTCTCGTCCACCGAGGCGGCCCCGGAGATCACCTCGCCGTCGGCCGGCACGTATTCACCGGCCTCGATCAGCACCACGTCGCCGCGCCGCAGGTCCTCGGCCCGCACGCTGCGGCTGCCGCTACGCCTGGCGGGATCATCGAGCTTCTTGGCAAACACCGTCTGGCGCAGACCACGCAGCGCCGCCGCCTGCGCCTTGCTGCGCCCCTCGGCGAGCGCCTCGGCGAAATTGGCGAACAGCACCGTGAACCACAGCCACAGCGCGATGTTGAAAATGAACCAGGCCGGCGCTTCGCCGGCGCCGCCGAGCGCCTGCAGCCACAACACGCTGGTGAGGACGCTGCCGATGTAGACCACGAACATCACCGGGTTGCGCCACTGCAGCCGGGGATCGAGCTTGCGCAGCGCGTCGATGCCCGCGGGGAGGAGCAGCGAACGGTCGAACAGGCGCAGCTCGCGGCGCGTCACGGCCGCCCCCACAGCATCACCTGCTCGACGATCGGGCCGAGCGCGAGCGCCGGCACGAAGGTGAGCGCGCCCACCAGCAGCACCGTACCGATCAGCAGCACCACGAAGGTCGGCCCGTGCGTGGGCATGGTGCCGTCGCTCACCGGTATACGCTTCTTCGCCGCCATCGAGCCGGCCACCGCGAGCACCGCGACGATCGGCCAGAAGCGCCCGAGCCACATGGTGAGCGCGAGCGCGACGTTGTAGAAAGGAGTGTTGGCCGAGATACCGCCAAAGGCGCTGCCGTTGTTGTTGCCCGCCGAGGAGAAGGCGTACAGGATCTCAGAGAAGCCATGGGCGCCCGGATTGCCGACCGCAGCACGACCGGCGTCCACGCTCACGGCGATCGCCGTGCCGGTGAGCACGATGAAGGGCATCACCAGGATCGCGATCGAGCTCATCTTCATCTCGAAGGACTCGATCTTCTTGCCGAGGTACTCGGGCGTGCGCCCGATCATGAGTCCGGCGATGAACACCCCGACGATGGCGAAGATCAGCATGGAGTAAAGGCCCGTGCCCACCCCGCCGAAAACCACCTCGCCGAGCTGCATCTGGAACAGCGGCACGAAGCCACCGAGCGGCGTGTACGAGTCGTGCATGCCGTTGACCGCGCCACACGAGGTCGCGGTCGTGACTGCGGCGAACAGCGCGGAGGCCGCGATGCCGAAGCGCGTTTCCTTGCCTTCCATGTTGCCGCCGGCCTGGGTGGCGCTCGCGGCCTGATCGACACCGAGGCGCGCGATGAGCGGGTTGCCCTGCTGCTCGCTGTGCTCGACCACCAGCAGCAGCGCCACGAACAGGATCGCCATGGCGGCGAGCACCGCCCAGCCCTGGCGCGTGTCGCCGACCATGCGGCCGAAGGTGTAGGTAAGCGCTGCGGGGATAGCGATGATCGCCAGCATCTCCAGCAGGTTCGCCAGCGCGGTCGGGTTCTCGTAGGGGTGGGCGGAGTTGGCGTTGAGGAAGCCGCCGCCGTTGGTGCCGAGCTCCTTGATGCTCTCCTGGGAGGCGATCGGTCCCATCGGCAGGGTCTGGGTGCGCGTGCTGTGGCTCTCCTGCACGGGGTTGCCGGCGGCGTCCTTGACGGGGTTGCCGGCGGCGTCGGTCTTCGGCTGCTGCCAGGTAAGCGTCTCGAGCGTGGTGACGTCCTGGTAGGCGCGAAAGTTCTGGATCACCCCCTGCGACACCAGCGCCAGCGCCAGCAGCAACGCCAGCGGCAGCAGCACGTACAGCGTGGCGCGCGTCAGGTCGACCCACAGATTGCCGATGGTGGCCGCGCTGTGCCGTGCCAGGCCGCGCACCAGCACGATCGACACCACGATGCCGCTGGCGGCCGACAGGAAATTCTGCACCGCAAGACCGGCCATCTGCGTCAGGTAGCTCATGGCGGACTCGCCGGAGTACCCCTGCCAGTTGGTGTTGGTGACGAAGCTCACCGCGGTGTTGAAGGCCGAGTCGGGCGACAGGTTGGTAAAGTGCTGCGGGTTGAGCGGCAGCCATGCCTGCAGGCGCTGCAGCCCATACACCGTCAGCGCCCCGAGCGTATTGAACAGCAGCAGCCCGACGGCGTATTCCTTCCAATCCATCTCGCGCGCCGGGTCGATGCCGCACAGCCGCCAGGTCCAGCGCTCGAGCGGCGCGCCGGCACGCAGCGCCCAGATGGCGCGGCCCTCGAACACGTTCGCCATGTACAGCCCGAGCGGCTTGACGCACGCCAGCACCAGCAGCAGGAACACCCCGATCAGGGCCCAGGTGAGCGCCGGCATCAGAACTTCTCGGGCTTGAGCAACGCGTACAGCAGATAGGCGAACAGCGCCACCGTCAGCAACCCGCTCACCGCGTAGACGACGTTCATGCGCTCCTCGCCAGGCGCGCGAACGCCACCACCAGCGCGTGGCTGCCCGCATACAGGAGCAGCACGGCGAGGATGAATATCAGGTCCATGTTGGGTAGCCGCGCTCGAGACGAGGGGAACGGGAAAGTTACCGTCCCCGGTGTGAGTAGTGCGTGAGGAATCGCGCTGCCGTGAATTGTGACGGCTGCACTGTTGCCAGGGGGCGCTGATGCGCGAGATTGGTGCCCGATGTATCGCAGCGCGCTCGGCCTGATCACACTGCGTCGCCAGCTGGCGGAGCGCCATGCTCGTATCTACCGGCTGTGGGTTACGGCACGCAATGCCTACCGCCGCCTGCACGCCGCCCCGGTGCAGAATCTGCCCGCCTTGCGCGCCGCCGCCGCGCGGCTCGATCAGCTCGACCGCGGACGTGCGGCGCTGCGGCGCGACCTCAAGGCGCTGTCGGACTGAAAAGCCGCGCCAGCTTAGCGGCGCTCGCCGAGCACTCGTGCCGGCAGCAGGATCAGCGCGCGCAGCAGCGCAAATACGCCCTCGACCGCGATGCCCACCAGCCGCAACGGCAGCAGCAGCAGCCACACCAGCGGGTAGAGCAGCAGCGCCAGCAGCGCGACCGGCCAGCACACCACCAACAGCAGCAGCCACAGCAGGAATGTGATCATTGACGTTGCCTTACACCCGCGCCTAGAGTCCGCGCCGACCCGTTGGTATTGTAGCTGCATCCGAGGGCACCGGCGTTGAGCGCGAGTTTCCGTCCCTGCCCGGCACTGCATCCCGGGGATTGCGTCGCGGTCATCGCGCCGGCGAGCGGCTTCGACCGCGCGGCGTTCGACGCCGGGCTGGCGCTGGTCGACGCCCGCTACGAGAGCGTCTACGGGCCGGGGATCTTCGAGCGCCAGCGCTACCTCGCCGGCAGCGACGGGCGGCGACTCGATGAGCTCAACGCCGCGCTCGCCGATCCCGAGGTGCGCGCGCTGTTCTGCGCCCGCGGCGGTTATGGCGCCACGCGGCTGGTCGGCCGGCTGCGCGCTGCGGACCCGTCCGCCGCGGCGAAGCTGCTGATCGGTTTCTCGGACATCACGGCGCTGCACCTGTGGATGCAGGCGCACGGCCGCATCAGCATTCACGGCCCGGTGCTGACGCAGCTCGGCCGCCTGCCGCAGGCCACCTGCGAGCGCCTCTTCGGCTTGCTCGAGTCGAGCGCCCCGGCCGCCGCGCTGCGCGGCGCCGCCACCTACGTGGGCGGCGTCGCCGAGGGGCCGCTGCTCGGCGGCAACCTCTCGGTGTTCTCACGCATGCTCGGCACGCCGTTCATGCCCGCCATCGACGGCGCCGTGCTGCTGCTCGAGGACCAGGGCGAGCGCCCCTACCGTCTCGATCGCATGTGGACGCATCTGCAGCTTGCCGGCGTATTCGACCGCGTACGCGGCATCGTGCTCGGCACCTTCACCGGCTGTGAGGAGCCGGACGCCGCCTATGGCAGCGCCGACGTGCTGCGCGAGCTGGCCGAGGCGACCGGGCTGCCGTGCGCCGCGGGCTTTCCGATCGGGCACGGCGACGTCAACGAACCGGTGCCGCTCGGCGCCGCCGTGCGGCTCGACGCCGACAGCGCGACCCTCACCTTCCTGCAGGCCGCCGTCACGGGCTAGCGAACAGCGAGCCTCCCGCGCCGACCATCGCCGCCCGCACCAGCGGAATGGGCGGTCCGCCGTATGACAGAAAGCGATCGTGGAAGTCATGCCAGTAGCGGCGCGGATCCTGCGCCGACCCGGCACCGGGCTGGCTGGCAATCCAGTCCGCGCGCAGCTTGAGGATCATGAGCTTGCCGAGCGTGTAATTCAGGTACTGCGGGTCGAAGGTGCCGCGCGCCGCCTGCTGGCGCGCGCTGCCGGGATCGGCGAAGGCGCTGTCGCGGAACAGGCGCTCGGATTGCGCAACCGTCATGCCCTGGGTGTGCAGACCGATGGCCGAGAGGAAACGCACGTTGCGCAACAGCGCATCGAGCAGCTGCCCGACGTGCTGCTCCGGATCGCCTTCGCCCAGGCCCTCGTCCCACATCATCTCCTCGGCGTAGTGCGCCCAGCCCTCGGCGTACGCATAGCCGACCCACAGGGCCGCGACCTGGGAAGGATTGCGGTTGGAATGCAGGAACTGCAGAAAGTGGCCGGGCCAGACCTCGTGGACGCTGGTGTAGAGCAGCGTGGCCTTGCCGCGGATATAGGCGGCGCGCTCCGGCGCGCTCCATTTCGCGTCCGGCGGCGCGATGTTGTAGACGTAGGCCACCCCTTTGTCGTACGGACCGGGAATGTTGATGTAGGCGAAGTTGGCGCGGTTGTAGGGTGGAGCTTCCGCGACCTGCGGCACCTCCTCGCTCGGGATGCTGACGATGCCGTGCGCCACGACGAAGGCGCGCAGGCCGGCGAGCTGCGCCCGCGCGCCCTCGACCACGCCGCCGTCGGGCTTGTCGGCGCGCATCTTCTGCACGCAGGCCGCCAGCGTGCCGTGCGGCAGGTAGCGGGCGCACGCGGCGCGCAGCGCCAGGGTGTTGCGCTGCAGATCGGCGCGGCCGACGGCGAGCAGCTGCGCGATGGGAACGTCGACGCGCTCGGTGGTACGCAGCATCTCGAGGAACAGCGGCTCGCCGAGGGCGAACGAGCCTGCGCTGCGCGAGCGCTCGCTCTCGAGCCACGACTTCAGCCCGTCCATCGCGGCCGCAGCCGCGGCGGTCGTCGCGGCGAGCTCGCGCTGGGCCGCCGGGTCCTGGACGGATGCGAACACCGCCGGCGCGTCCTGGCGATAGAAGCGCGCAAAGCCGCCGAAGCCGTCGATGCCGCGCTGCACGAAGGTCGGCGGCAGCGGCGTGCGCAGATTGGCGCGGATGTCGGCGGCGAGGCGCGGAATCGAGCGCAGGTAGCCGATGTAGCCGCGCAGGCGCGTGGCGAGCGGTGCATAGTCGCGGTTGAGGTAGACGTCGGGGTCGAGCTGACCGATGTACCAGGCGGTGTTGGCGAACGGGAAGCGCGCGCCATCCAGCCAGAACAGGTTGCCGTCGATCACCGTGAGCAGGTACTCGCGCTCGAAGCGCTCGTCGGGGGTCATGGTGGCGAGGTCGAAAGAGCGCGCCTGGGTGCGCAGCCTCTGCAGGCGCGCGATCTCGTGCGCGATGCCGGCGCCGCTCAGGTCCGGCATCTGGCCATCGAACTCGTGGCGCCCGGCCTGCACCGCGAAGAACGGGTTGGCCTTGAAATAGCTGTCGATGAAGCTCGCGGCAAATTCCGGCCAGGGGTCGTGCGGGGCCGCCGCCGGTGACGTCGGCGGCGGTGGCGGTGGCGGTGCACCGCTGCACGAGGCGAGCACCAGGGCCAGTGCCGCAGTCATAGCGCGCACGGTGAGCATTTCGCGCCCTCCTTCAGTCCAGCCGCCGCACCTCGAGCGCGAGCAATGCCCCGCCGGCGTCGCGTTCGGCATGAAACTCGATCGGCCGGCAGCACACCTCGCAATCCTCCACGTACGTCGGCTCGTCCGCCGTCATATCCACGCGGGTCTCGAGCCGCTCACCACACCAGGGACACAGCACCGCGACGAATTCCTCCGCCATCAAGCGTTCGCCGGCGGCGGGCTCCCACACCGGCTCCAGACCGTAGAGCTCGTCGATGCTCTGCCCGTCGAGCCGCGCGATGCGCCGCCGCAGACGGTCGAGCCCGGGAGCCTGGCGTGGTTTGCTCATTTGCGCGAAAGCGGGGCGAACTGCGATGCTGCACTCATCTGCTGGAGCTGCGAGGATACGCCAATATGCGCAAACGTCGTGCCGCGGAGGTGGTGCTCGTGGCCGCCGCCGCGGCGCTTGCCGGCTGCGCAACGCATATGGCCGCCGAGCCGCCGGCCGGAGTGAGTCTCGCGGGCAACTGGAAGCTCGACCCCGCCGCGAGCGATGACCCGCAGAAGCTTCTCGACAAGATGCGTGCCGAGGCTTTCAAGATCATCGCGCGCCAGCAAGCGGCGCAGGAACGGGCGCCGCCGCCCCCGCCGGCGCGCCCGGGGACGCGCGGGGCCAACGGCGCCTCGCAATCCCAGGACAGCGTGGAGGAGTCGGAGCCCGAGCCGCCGACCCCAGCCAACGGGCACCGCCCCGACCCGCTGCGACGTTCGCCGATGGCGCACGTGATCCAGGCCGTGGTGGACCGCGGCAATTTCCTCACCGTGCGCCAGGGTGCGGGCGAGTTCGTGCTGGATTACGGCACCTCGCGGCGCAGCTTCACGCCCGGGGCGCATAGCGTCGTGTCGGCGGAGAGTGGCGTGGGAGACCAGACCTCGGGATGGCAGGGACGCGCCTATGTCATACGGGTGCGCGCCCAGATGGGACCGGACGTAACCGAGGAGTACACGCTGTCGCCCGATGGCAGCCAGCTGATCGACAAACTGCACGTTGGTGGGGGCGAGCTCCCCGCGGTGGACCTGGTACGGATATACCGCGCGACCACCGAGAGTGCCCCGCGGCTGCCTAACAGCGATTGATCTTGTCGCGCGCGAACCTGCGTCGGATGTCCCGCTGCCGGATCGCCGCAGGGTCCGCAGCGCTTCTGGCGCTGCTGTGCGCAGCCGGCGGCGCATGCGCCCAGCCGCCCGCGGACGGTGCGGCGGCGGCCGACGCGTCCGCGCCCCCCGAGGTCGTGGTCGAAGGCCGCCACCAGGGGCCGCGCATGTGGATCGTACGCCGGGGCGATCACACCCTGTGGATCCTCGGCACCATCGCGCCGCTGCCGAAAAAGATGGTGTGGCAGCCGGACGCGGTGCAGGAAGTGCTGCGGCAATCGCAGCAGGTCGTGCCCGCCTGGCCTGCCTACGGCATCGGCGCCAACCCGATCACCGCGCTGCGCGTGTACATCGAGTGGCGGCGCCTGGAGAAACCGCCCGATAACCTGCCGCTGCGCGAGACGCTGCCGCCGCAGCTGTATGCGCGCGTCGCGGCGCTCGAGGCGCGCTACGATCCGCGTGATCGCAAGCTCGAGCAGATGCGCCCCATGCTGGCCGCGCGCGAGCTGCTGATGCGCGTGTTCGATGCCGCGGGCCTCGCGCTGCATAACGAGGTGCAGGACGAGGTGCTCAGCCTCGCCCGCCGGCAGGGAGTGCGCATCCACCAGGACAAGCTGCGCATCGAGGATCCGGTGCATGTGCTCAAGGACGTCGGCGCGACACCGCTCGCCGGCGAGGTCGCCTGCCTCGACGCGGTGGTCACGCTGCTCGAGACGGACCTCGGGGCGATGCAGGCGCGGGCCCGCGCCTGGGCGCTGGGCGACGTCGATGCGCTGCGCCGCCTGCCGCACGCCGATGACCGCACCGCGTGCCTGGCGGCAGTCTCGACCTCCGAGCGCGTGAGGAAGCTGATCGCCGCGGCCTCCGACGACTGGTTGCTGGCGGTGCAGGACGGACTGGCGCGCAATCACGGCACGCTCGCCGTGCAGTCGATGGATCGCCTGCTGGGCACCGATGGCGCGCTCGCCGTGCTGCGCTCGCGTGGCTACGAGGTCACAGGTCCCTGAAGGCGCCTGCGCTTCAGCTGCGCAGCGCGCAGCTCCAGGCGATCGCGAGCGAGGCGAGCGCCGCGCCCCCGCTCAGCCACTGCGGCACGCGGCGCAGGCGCTGCTGCAGGCGCGGCAGGGCGGCCGCGGCTCCGAGCAGCGCGCCGGCGGCGAATCCGCCCAGATGCGCCACCACGTCCACGTCGACCTCGCTCCCCTCCCCGCCCGATCCGGTCCAGCCGAGCAGGATCACGCCGGCCACCAGCGGACCCCAGCGCCGCGCCCAGCGCTGCGGCAGCGCGAAGCGCTCGCGCCACGAGTACGCCGACATCATCCCGAGCACGCTGAAGACGCAGGTCGAGGCGCCCACCGCGCGGTGCTCGGGCGGACCGCACAGCCCCTCGAGCAGGTTGGCGATCGCAGCCCCCGTGGTGGCGAGCAGCCAGGCCGTGCCGCTGCCCATCTGCCGGCCGGCGAGGTAACCGAACCAGATGCCGGCGGCGAGGTTCGCCGCCAGGTGCGGGCCGTCGAGGTGCAGCGTGAGCGCCGTCCAGGCCCGCCACCACTGACCCGCCTGCACGCGCGCCGCGTCGAGCTCGCCGAGCTCGAAGGCGTCGAGCCGTACGGCGCCGCTCGAGACCGCCCAGGCCACTGCGAGCAGCACCAGCGCGTAACCGGCGCAGCCGGCCCAGGCATTCGGGTACAGCGGCGGGGGCGGCGGCAGTGGCGGCGGCGGGCGGTTCTCGGACTCGTACTGCAGCAGGTGGCGCAGCGCCTCGGGCGCGGCGGCGCTCGGGACCTGCAGGCGGAATTCCCCTTCGGCGGGGACCACCACGCCCTCGACGCCGACGGCGGTGAGCACCAGCAGCCGCTCCTCGCAGTCGCGGCGCCGGAGCGAGCGATACACCGTGGTCAGCTCCGCTGCGTACTCCCAGGGCATGCGCCCGCCCGCCGCTAAGGCGTCTGCCGGCGCAGGTCGAGCGCCGCCAGGGCGCGCCGCACCAGATCACCGCACAGCTCGTACAGGGCGTGCGTGGAATCCTCCAGCGCGTGCGGGGTCGGCACGTAGGGAGCCAGGCCCTGCCGGTGGCGTCCGTATAACCCAACAGGGGCGGGCAGCACGGCAAGCCCTGCGGCGGCGAATTCCTGCAGCGCGCGCCACTCGTGGTCGGCATCGGTCACCAGCAGGATGCGCGTCATGCCGGCCGCCCGCAGCAGCTGTGCGGAGAACTGCGCATTCTGGAAGGTATCCCGCGAGCGATTCTCGACCCAGCGCGGGGCGACGCCGAAGTCGCGTTGCAGCGATGCGCGCATGGCGAGCGTCTCCAGGTCCGTGCCCGTCACCAGCACCGGCAGCGCCGTGCGATGCGCGAGGTAGGCGCCGTAGGTAACCCGCTCGAGCAGCTCGGCGCGCGGCGCGGGCTCGCCGCCGTACTCGGGCGCCCGTTCGGTCGGGGAGCCCCCGCCGAGAATGACGATGGCCTGCGCCTGCAGCGGCCGGCTCAGATCGAGCGGCGGGCAGCGCTGCGCAATCCGGGTCAGCGCGTCGGCCACGACCGGCGTGGCGAGCAGCCACAGCGCACCGAGGGCTGCGAGCAGCAGCGCCCAGCCGCTGCGCCGCGCGGCAGGCCGCGCACTGCCGGCGAGCAGCGCGGCACCGAGCGCGGCGAGCAGCAGCGGCCCGGCCGGCGGCAGCAGCAGCGTATGCAACAGTGTCTTGAGCGTGATGAACATGCGGCGTGCCTTGAGCCTCCCGATCAGATGCGGATCGCCTGCCAGGCGCGCGAGCGCCAGCGCAGGAACAGTGCGCTGCCCAGCACGATGACATAGATGAGTACCGCCACCCATCCGCCGAAGGCGCCCAGGCCGAACTGCGGCAGGAAGCTCACCCATCCCTGCCCCGGCGGAAAGGTGAGCGCATGGGCGAGCGGCGTCAGCAGCAGCACTCCCAGCGACAACACCAGCAGCGCGGGCACGCGCACGTCGCCGGCGCCGCGCAGGCACAGGCTGCTGCCGAGATTCAGCCCGTCGAAGAACTGGTAGGCCGCCGCCAGCCACAGCAGCTGCATGCCGACCGCGACCGCCGCGGCCGAGTCGTGGTCGTGCGCCCCGGCGAAGAACGGCAGCACCCATGGGCCGCCGAGCGCGATCAGCACCCCGATCCCGCCCATGTAGAGTGCCGCGAGCAGGATCACCCGATTGCCGACGCGCTGCGCCCATTCGCGCGCGCCGGCGCCGATCGACTGCCCGACCAGCGTCGTGCCGGCAGAGGCGATGCCGAACCCCGGCATGTAGGCAAGCGAGGTCAGCATCACCACCATCTGCGTGGCGGCGCCGCCGGCCGTGCCGAGACGGGTCTGCATCATCTGGAAGATGGCAAATGCCAGCAGGTCCGCCGCCGGGGACAGCCCCATCGGCACGCCGAGGCGCAGCTGCTGCAGCAGGCGTGCCGCGTGCGGACGCCAGGTGAGGTGCGAGCGGTAGCGCCGGCGGTAGGGACGGCGCAGGAACAGCGCCACCGCCAGCACGAGCCCGAGGAGCTGCGCGACGTTGGTGGCCCAGGCGGAGCCGGCAATTCCCCAGCCCAGGCCGAAGATGAACAGCTGGTTGAGCAGCGCGTTGGTGGAGGTGGTGAACAGCGTGATCGCGAGCGTCACGCGCGGGCGCCCGACCCCGTTGAAGAAGCCGAACATCGCCCACACCGCCGCACCCACGAACGCCCCGCCCATGCGCGGAAACCAGAAAGCCGCGGCGAGCCGCTCGATCTGCGGATCGAAACCGAAGGGCGAGAGGATCAGGTGGCGCGCAGCTCCCACCAGCACGAACAGCGGCGCGGCGAATGCCATCGCCCACAGCGCGGTCCACACCGCCTGCCCGGCGCGCGCGTAGCGGCGCGCCCCGAAGTTCTGTGCGACCAGCGTCTGCACCGCCATGCCGGCGCCACCGAGCACCAGCACTGCGGCGACGATGAACCACTGTACCGCGCCCACCGCGGCGAGCGCCTTGGTGGAGATGCGTCCCATGAACCACATGTCGGTGAGATTGAGAACGATCTGCACCGCGCTGTTGGCCATGAGCGGCAGGGCGAGCGCCAGCACCGCGCGCTGATCCACGTGCACGCGGCCGCAGGAATCGACGCGCTGCGCCGGCAACGGCGCCGCAGCGCTCGCTGAGGGCTCTCGCAAATCCATGGCAACATCCTGGGCAATCGGTCATTCTCGCACCCCATGGCAACACGCGCTAAGAGCGCTGGCGGCACGCGCGGCGGCACGCGGCGGCGCGGGCGGCTGGCGCCCGGCAAGGCGGCCCGCGGGCTCGATGCCGCCGACGTCGCCCTGGCGCTCGATGCGGCCGAAGTCGCCGCACTCACGGCGCTGGTGCGCAGCGCAGGCGGCGCACCCATCGGCGCTTATCGCGAGCCGCTGGGCGGACGCGCGCTGTTGCTGGCCGCGCTGCCGCTCGCCGCCGTGCAGCCGACGCCGTTCCAGCGCGATCTGTCGCCGACCCACGCGAAGCGGCTCGCGGCGAGCATCGACGCGACCGGCGCCTTTCTCGACCCGCTGATCGTGGTGCGCGGTGAGGACGGCGGCCTGTGGACTCCCAACGGCCGCCACCGGCTGGCAGCGGCCAAGGTGCTGGGCCTCAAGCAGATCACCGCGCTCATCTCGCCGGACGAGTCCCTCGCCTACCGCATCCTCGCCCTCAACACCGAGAAAGCCCACAACCTGCGCGACCGCAGCCTCGAGGTGATCCGCATGGCGCGCAACCTCGCCGCGCGCCGCGGGCGCGAAGCGGAGAGCGCCTACAGTGCGCAGTTCGAGGCGCCGGAGCTGCTGACGCTCGGCATTGTGTACCAGCAGTCCGCGCGCTTCGCCGGCGGCGCCTACAGCTCATTCCTGAAGAAGATCGATCGCTTCAGCGAGCGCACGCTCGCTGCGAGCCTGCGCCAGCGCGAGAATTACGCCGCGCGGCTGCTGGCGATCGACGCGCGTGTCAAGACACTGGTCGCCGCGCTGCAGGCGCGCGGCTTCAAGTCGCCGTACCTGCGCAACTACGTGGTGGCGCGCATCAACCCGGTACGCTTTCACAAGGCCAAGAAGGGCGACGCGCGCCCCGCCATGCCGCTCGGCGAAGCGCTGACGCGCATGGCGGCCGCGGCGCGCTCGTTCAACCTCGGCGCGGTGTCGAACTCCGATCTCGCCTGGGTGGCGGTGGGGGCGGGTTCGGCCGATAGCTGAGGCCGAAGCCTGCGGCAAACAGCGGGGCCGCGCCGGGTGCCGGCCGCGGCGAGCGCGGCCAGGGAAACGGCAGGCGCCCGCGAAAGTCGTACTGCACCTCGCCGGCGGCGCTGCGAAACAGCACGTCGGCCACACCGCCGCCCTCGGGGCCGGGGAGCCACGCGGCCACGAAGCTGTCGGACGCGGCGAGCTCGGCACCGACCGCGAGCGGCCGGCCGGAGAGAAACACGCTGACCACCGGGACGTGCTGCGCACGCAGCCGGCGCAGCAGCTCGAGGTCGTGCTTGTCCCCCGGGCTGTATTCGAGCGTGGCGAGGTCGCCGGCCCCTTCCGCATACGGGTGCTCGCCGAACACCACGATCGCGACGTCGGGGCGGTGCGTGAACGCGCCGCCGGGGCTCAAGGTCGCGGTGCCGCCGCCGGCGGCGACGCGCGCCGCGACGGCTGCGTAGATCGACTCACCGTGCGCAAAGCCCTGCTTGCCGGTGAGCGTGCCCTGCCAGTCGATGGTCCAGCCGCCGCTCTGCCGCGGGATGCTGTCGGCGGCGTCCCCGGCCACCAGCACGTTCGCCGACGGTGAGAGCGGCAGCAGCTGGTGCGGGTTCTTCAGCAGCACCAGCGACTCGCGCACCGCCTGGCGCGCCACCGCGCGGTGCTCGGCCGAGCCGAGCAGCTCGTAGCGGCCGGCGAACGGGCGGGCCGAGGGCGGACCTTCGCGATCGAGGTGCGCACGCAGCTTGACGCGCAGCACGCGGCGCACGGCATCGTCGAGGCGTGCGGCCGGGATCGCGCCGCTTTGCGCCATCCGCAACGTGTTGGCGTGCAGCTCGCGCCAGCCGCCGGGCGCCATGAGCACGTCGAGCCCGGCATCGAGCGCTGCGGCGCAGGCGACCGGGCTGCAGCCGGGAAGCTGCGCGTGCCCGTCCCAGTCCCCGAGCAGCAGTCCGTCGAACCCCATGCGGCCCTTGAGCACGTCGGTAAGCAGCGCGCGGTTGCCGTGCATCCTCACCCCGTGCCAGCTCGAGTACGAGACCATCACCGCCTGCGCGCCGGCGCGCAGCGCGCCGACGTAGCCGGCCGCTGCCACCGCGATCAGCTCGCCCTCGCTCACCGTACTGTCACCCTGGTCGCGCCCGCCGCGCGTGGCGCCGTCGCCGAGGAAGTGCTTCGGGGTCGCGAGCACATGCGCGCCGTCGAGGAACTGCGCGCTCCCGGGCTCGCCCTGCAGCCCCGTGACCATCGCGGCAGCGTAGGCGCTCACCAGCTGCGGATCGCCGGAGTAGCTCTCGTAGGTGCGCCCCCAGCGCTCATCGCGCGCCACGGCCACCGTGGGGGCGAGCACCCAGTCGAGGCCGGTGACGCGCACCTCGAGCGCCGTGATCTCGCCGATGCGGCGCACCAGCTCGGGGTCGTGGGCCGCCCCGAGGCCGATGTTGTGCGGAAAAATGGTGGCCCCGACCACGTGATCGTGTCCGTGCACCGCGTCCGTCGCCCATAGCGCGGCGATGCCGCCCGCGGCGGTCGCAGCTTCATAGAACCGGTCGGCGAGCTGCAGCCACTCACTGGCTGCCGCGAATTCGTCGTCGTTCGGCCAGGAGTTACCGCCATTCAGGACAGACCCGAGGGGATAGTGCCGCAGGTCATCAGGACTGATGCTGCCGATGTCGGCCTGAATCAGCTGGCCGACCTTCTGTTCGGGCGTCATGCGCGTGAGCAGCCGCTCGACACGCTCCTCGAGCCCGGGGTCCGCAGGCACGGGCGATGCGAGCTGCGGCCAGCGCAGCGGATGCACCCGCACGGCGGCTGCGGCGTGCGCCTGCCCGCCCGCGCCGCCCGCGGCAAGTACCGCACACGCGGCGAGGGCGCAATACGGCGCGGTCACTGCCGGTCTTCTGCTCACGTCGGTCCCTAGGATACACAGCAGAGGTTGATGCACATGCTGGAAACGCAGGTCTTTAACCCCGACAAGGGCGACAACAACCTACGGCGCCCCGCCATCCCCGGCGCGCAGCCCGAGGCCCTTCCGGATCTGCTGCTCATCGAGCGCGCGCGCGCCGCGGATGAGCGGGCGATCGAGGCGCTGCTGCGCCGCTACTGCCGTCGGCTGTTCCGCGTGGCCTGCAGCGTGCTCATGGACGAGGAGCGCGCCGAGGCCGCCGTGCTCGAGGCGTGCTGCGCCGGCTTCTCGGATCTGTCGCGCTACGACCTGAGCGGCAAGTTCGCCGCCTGGCTGACGCGGCTGGCGTTCAGCCAGGCCCGCGCGCTGCGGCGCGCGCCGGGACGTCAGGGTCAGCCGCCGGCGCTGCCGCCCGCCGCGTCGGCCGATGTGCCCTCTGCCCGCACGGAGCTCGAGCAGCTCATCGGCCGCCTGCCGGAAGCTTTCCGCGCCGTTTACGTGTTGCGGATGGTCGAGGGCATCAGCGGCATCGAGACCGCGGCGTGCCTCGGGCTGCATGCGACCACGGTGCGCACGCGGCTGTTCCGTGCGCATCGGCGTCTGCCGGCGGACATGGCGCAGCGCCTGGCGGCGACCGCGGGAGTGCTGGAGCCTTCGGCCGCCTGCAGCGAGCGCATCGTCAGGCGCACCCTCGAGCGGCTCGCTCAGGGCTCGATGCTGACGATCTCCGCCTCGGCGCCCTGAAATGGCACGCGCTCGCCGGCCTCGCGCCCGAGCAGCGCCCGGGCGAGCGGCGCGACGTAGCTGAGCAGCCCCTGGGCGGCATCCGCCTCGTCTTCGCCCACGAGGCGAAACGTCTGCAGCGCATCGGCCGGCAGGCGTAGCGTGACGCGGGTGCCGAAACGCACGCGCGGCGCGGCGGCTGCCGGCTCGACGAGGCGCGCGCTGGCGCGCCGCGCGTTCCAGTAGCGCCAGTCGCGCTCGACGCTCGCGCGAGCCCCCGTATCGCCCGCCGCGCGCGCCGCCTGGCGCTGCGACTCGAGCGAGCGCAGCTGCGCTTCGATCGCGGCCAGGCCGCGTGGCGTGACGAAGTTCGGGTGCGGGCTAACGGAACGCTCGGGCAGCTCGGCGCCGTCCTGATCCGACTCGCGCACGAACGCACGGCTCATGCGGCGAGCCCGGCGAGGCGCGCGGCCCCGGTGACAACGCAAATCCTGCGGTTCATACTCCTCACCTTCCTGGCACCGATGGTATATCAAAGGGTTAAAGCGCATCTCGCGATGCGCGTCGGAGCGCCCGCGTCTTGAACGGCGTCCTCAGTGCGTTCCTGCTGACGTTCGCCGGACTGTTTCCCATCGTCAACCCCATCGAGGGGGCGCCGTTCTTCCTCGGCCTGACCGCATCGCTGCCGAGCGCGGAGCGCGCGGTGCTGTCGCGCAAGGTCGCCATCAACGGCTTCGCGCTGCTGCTCGGCTCGATGGTGCTCGGTCCCTACCTGCTGGAATTCTTCGGCATCCAGCTGCCGGTGGTGCGCATCGCCGGCGGCTTCGTGGTAGCGGCGCTCGGCTGGAAGCTGCTTACCCAGGAGGACTGGTCGGATCACGCCGGCCCGGCCGCGGGCGCACCGGTGCGCAAGATCGGCAGCTTCTATCCGCTCACCATGCCGATGACCGTGGGGCCGGGCTCGATGTCGGTGGCGATCACCATCGGCAGCCGCAAACCCGCCGGCCTGCCGAAATATTCCGAGCTGGCCGAGCACGCGAGCGGCGCACTGCTCGGACTGATCGGCATCGCCATCAGCATCTACATCGCCTACCGCTTTGCCGAGAAACTGGCGCGGCTGCTCGGCGACACGGGGCTCGAGGTGCTGGTGCGCCTGTCGGCATTCATTCTCATGTGCATCGGCATCGAGATCGTCTGGGACGGCTACAGCGCGCTGACCGCCGTACACTAAAGGCTCGCGCGCACCTGCCGCCGGTATGAGACTCACCGCGCGCTAAGCGCGCCCGGGCGCAGCCGCGTGCGCCGGCGCGAGCAGCTCCAGCACCGTCGCGCGCGCCGCGGCCGAATGCACCGGCAGCGCGAGCACGTCCCCGGGGCGCGCCCAGGCGAGCGCGCAGTGCACCGCCTCGAGCTCGGTCATGCGCACCGGCAGTGCCGCGTCGGGCAGGCCGGCGCTCAACAGCGTCGCGTGGAGGAGTCGCGGTACTTCCCCGGGCGCGCGGCCGCGCAGGTGGGTCTCATCTTCCTTGATGACGACCAGATCCGGGCGAAACTGCACCACGCAGCGCGCCAGGGCCTCGATCTCGCTGTTCTGGCGGTTGCCTGCCTGGCCGAGGACCGTGCCGAGGCGCCCGCCCGGGCGGCGCAGGTGATTCGCCACGCGCAGCAGACCCTGCATGCCTTCCGGGTTGTGCGCATAGTCCACCAGGATCCGCACCCCGTCGCGCTCGAAGCGCATCATGCGCCCGAGGTTGTCGGCGGCGTGCGCGCCGAAACGCGCGAACACCGCGGCCACGACGGCGGGCGGTACCCCTAAGGCGCTGGCTGCGAGCGCCGCGGCGGCGAGATTGGCGATGTTGTAGCTGGCACTGCCCTCGACCGTGAGCGGCATGGCGGCCACTGGTCCCAGGTCGTGATCGCGCCTCGCGTGGTGCAGTTGCAGCCTGCCGTCGCGTACCCCGCAGGTCGCACCGCCGCTGGTGCGGTGCGCACGCAGCGCGGCATCGTCCGCGTCGAGCGCGAACCAGCCAAGCGGCGGGCAGCGCCCGAAGCGCTGTGCGAGCGCCGGCGCCTTCGCCGCCAGCTGCGCGTCCTCGGCGTTGAGCACCAGCAGCCCCTCGGCCGTGACCACCCCGGCGAGTGCGAGCTTGACGTCCGCAAGTCCCGCCAGATCGTCGATCCCATATTCGCCGAAATGATCGGCGCTGACGTTCGTGACCACTGCCACGCGCGCCTGCGAGATCGCCAGTCCGCGGCGCAGGATGCCGCCGCGCGCGGTCTCGACGATCGCCGCGTGCGCGCGTCGCTCGCGCATGACACGGCGCGCGCCTTCGGGGCCGGAGTAATCGCCGCTCACCGCGGCTGCGCCCTCGAAGAACACGCCGTCGGTGCAGCAATAGGCGCTCGGCCAGCCGTGCGCACGCGCGCAGGCCGCCACCAGCCGCACGGTGGTGGTCTTGCCGTTGGAACCGGTGACGATCGCGGTCGGAATGTCGTGCAGCTCGCGCCACGGCACGGCGTCCGCGGCGGGCAGCTGCTGCAACGGGAAGTCGCGGCCGCCGCTGCCGGCGCCGAGGGTCAGCAGCGTTGCGTCCAGTACGTGCGGCAGGCCGCGTTCAGCGGCGGCAGCCAGCAACGCCATGAGACGCGGCTGCGCCTCGCGCGCCGCCAGCGTCGCAAAGCGCGCCAGCGCCTGGGATTCCTCCAGTACCGGCGGGATCACCGTGGCAGGGTCCGCCGCATCCTCGAGAACTTCAGCGAGCAGTGCGGCTTCGAACGCGGCCGTGCAGGCCGGATCGCGCGCCGCCAGACTCGCGCACAGCGCCCACTCGTTGATTTCTGTCGCCACGAACAGCTGATCACAGGGCGCGGCGAGCGCCAGCGACACGCCAGTGGCGTGGGCACGTGTCACCAGGCCCGGCGTGGACCAGCCGAGGTGCGCACGGGCGCGCGCCACGCGCGCGCGCCAGTCGGTCAGCAGTGCCTCATCGGCGACGATACCGTCGGTCTCGAGCTGCGCGCCGCTGCTGCTGAAAAAAAGGTTGGGACCCGTCAGACGCCGCGAGGCGCCAAACGGGAGTCCGGTCGTGGTATTCAGTCGGCAACCTCCGGAGCGAAGTGCACCCCGCGCTCATCGCGGATCAGGCCCTCGAGGCTGAAGGGCGCAGTGGCGGCCTCGGCGTCGCGCGCGGCGCCATCGCCTGGGGCCGCAGCGAACAGCGGCGCCGGCGGCAGCGCGGCGGGCGCCGCAGCGATGGTACCCGCGGGCTTGAACTTGGTGATCTGTTTCCAGGAACGCACCAGTGCGTCAGCGAAGATCAGCAGCAGATCGCCGGGCTGCCCCATGTTGAGCGCGGCGTCGATCGCCTCCTGCTCGTCGGGAATGATGGAGATCGACCGCTCGTCCACGCCGGCGGCGCGCAGCGCCACCGCCTGGATGCGCGGCACCTCGTCGGAGTTGCGCTCGCGCAGGTTGTCGTCGCGCCGGCAGATGTAGTGGTCGAAGCGGCCGGCCACCGCGCGCGCGATGGCGACGAGATCCTCATCGCGGCGGTCGCCGGGGCCGGCCAGCACCACGATGCGCCGGCCCGTGACGTCGAGCCGCTGTGCCAGGTCGGCCATGGCCGCGACCGCGTGCGCGTTGTGCCCGTAGTCGAACAGCACCTTGAAGGGATGCTCGCTGAAGACGTTCATGCGTCCCGGCGCCTGGAAGAACGTGGAGTCGAAGGTACGCAGACCCTGGCGGACCGCCTCCAGCTTGATGCCGAGCGAGAACGCCATCGCCGCGGCGAACATCGCGTTCTGCACGTTGTGTGTGGCGCGCCCCTCGAGCGTCGCCGGGATGAGGTGAGTCCACAGCAGCGGTATGTGGCCGCTCTTGTCGTAGAGGGTGATCATGTGGCCGTTGACGCCCGCCTCGAGCGCGCAGGCGCGTCCGCCGGCGCGGATGTGCTCGCGCACTAGCCGGTGCTCGGGGTTCAGGGTGACGTAGCAGATGTTCTTCGCCTCGGTGTGGCCGGACATGCGCAGCACCAGCGGATCGTCCGCGTTCAGTACCGCGCAGTCGCTGGCGACCTCGACCACGATGCGCTTCACTTCCGCGAGCTGCTCGAGCGTGTCGATGCCCTTCAGCCCGAGGTGATCGGGTTGCACGTTGAGCACCGCACCGACGTTGACCTCGTTCACGCCCATGCCGGCGCGCAGCAACCCGCCGCGCGCGGTCTCGAGCACCGCGATGTCGATCTGCGGGTCGGCGAGCACCATGCGCGCCGACACCGGCCCGGTCATGTCGCCGGCCACGGTGCGCTGCCCGTCGATGTAAACGCCGTCGGTGGTGGTGAGGCCGGGGGTGTAGCCGGCCATCTTGGTGATGTGCGCCAGCATGCGCGCGGTGGTGGTCTTGCCGTTGGTGCCGGTGATCGCCGCGATCGGCACGCGCGCCGCGGCGCCCGGCGGAAACAGCATGTCGATCACCGGGGCCGCCACGTCGCGCGCGCGGCCCTCGGAGGGCGCCACGTGCATGCGAAAGCCGGGGGCGGCGTTCACCTCGCAGATGCCGCCGCCGATCTTGCGATAGCTCTCGCTGATGTTGTTCGACAGGAAGTCGACCCCGCCGACGTCCAGGCCGATGGCGCGCACCGCGCGCTCGGCCATCTCGCGGTTGTCCGGGTGGATGACGTCGGTGACGTCGGTGGCCGTGCCGCCGGTGGAGAGGTTGGCCGTGGAGCGCAGGTACACCGTGGCACCCTGCGCCGGCACCGAGCTCGCGGTGAGCCCGGCGCGTTCCAGCATTTTCTGTGCCTGCGCGTCGAGCTCGAGCCTGGTGAGCACCTTCTCGTGGCCGACGCCGCGGCGCGGGTCGAGATTCACGGCGTCGATGAGCTGCGCGACCGTGTGCTCGCCGTCGCCGACCACGTGACCGGGCGTGCGGCGCGTGGCCGCGACCAGCTCGCCGTTCACCACCAGCAGCCGGTGGTCGTCGCCCTCGAGGAAAGTCTCCACGATCACCGAGCGCGAGTGCTCGCGCGCGACGGTGAAACCGTGCGCCACTTCCTCCTCGGTGGTCAGCCGGATCGAGATGCCGCGGCCGTGATTGCCGTTATAGGGCTTGGTGACCACCGGGAAGCCGATGCGGCGCGCGGCGCGCACCGCCTGGGTTTCGCTCTGCACCAGCTCCTGCTGCGGCACCGGCAGTCCCAGGCCGGCGAGGATCTTGTTGGTCTCTTCCTTGTCGCTCGCCAGCTCGACCGCGATGTGCGGCGTGCGGCCGGTGACGGTCGCCTGGATGCGCTGCTGGAACTTGCCATGTCCGAGCTGCACCAGCGACTGATCGTTGAGGCGCAGCCAGGGGATGCCGCGCGCCTCCGCTGCGCGCACCAGCGCAGCGGTCGAGGGGCCGAGCGCGCGCCGCTGCGCGAAGCGGATGAACTGGTCGCGCGCCTCGGCCCAGTCCCAGCCCTGCGGCACGCTGCCGGCGGGGCGCAGCTCATCGGGCAGCAGCGAGCACAGCAGCCGCAGGCCGAGCTCGCCCGCCGCGATGCCCTCGTCGCGCTGCACATACTCGTACACCACCGTGTACACCCCAGCGGCCTGCGCACTGCGCGTCTTGCCGAACGTGACCTCCTCGCCGGCGATGTTCTGCAGCTCGATCGCCACGTGCTCGAGCACGTGGCCGAGCCAGGTGCCGTCGCCCTCGCGCATGCGGCGCAGGAAACCGCCCGGCTCACGGTACGAGCAGCCGTGCTCGGCCAGACCCGGCAGGGCGTCCGCGAGTGCGTCGACGAAACGCGCGCCGAGGCGCCCGGTGGGCCAGCGCTCGAGCTCACCGAGTTCCAGCTCGAGGCGGATGACCGGGAAGCGCGCGTAGAGCGAAGGTCCGACGTAGACGGAGCGATCCAGGATACGCATGGGGTTGCTCGGGAATAATAGTAGTTATCGGCAACAAAACCCTTCGCTGGCACCTTCGCCGGCACGGGCAACGCCTTACCTGGCTCTGGCGTGGACAAAAAAGCCGCGGTCGGTCTACTCCTTCGCCTGGAGCAAGGTGGTGGCCGTGGCCACGCGGGTATGCAGGTTGAAGGTTGCACCTGCCACCAGCAGGTGCAGCCGCAGCCCCAGCATGCACACCGGCTGTCCCTCCTCGACGCTGTCGATGGAGGAGTAGGTCACGTCGGCGCCGTCGACGATGGTCACGGCACCGCTGCCCTCGACCTCGACCGTCTCGTCCGGGCCGATGAAGGCTGCGGTGTCCTCGTCGAGCCCGATACCGACGGAGAACGGGTTGTAGGCGAGCGCGGTCAGCAGCCTTCCCAGCCGGTCGCGCTGGCGGAAATGCTGGTCGATGATGAAGCGGTTGGTGAGCCCCAGTCCCGGCGCGAGGCGCACGCTGCCGGCGATCATCGAGGAGCCCTCATCGCCGGCGGCAATCATGTGCTCGGAGAGGATGCTGGCGCCGGCGCTGGTGCCGCCGACCGTGACACCGCGGGCGTTGCGCAGGCGGATGAGCTTGGCGACCGGCGTGCCGCCGAGCAGCGTCGTGACGCGCAGCTGGTTACCGCCGGTGAAGAAGATGCCGCTCGCCTGGCCGATGCGCTCGAGCCTGCCTTGCTCCTGGCAATCGCGGCGCGTGTCGAAATCCATCACCGTCACGCGCGCCGCGCCGAGCTCGCGGAACAGCTGCTCGTAGCGCTCGCCGGTCTCGTGAACGCGGCTGGCGGTGGGGATGACCACCAGATCGGCTGCGGCGCCGCCGGAGCAGCGCACGAAGCGTTCGAGGATACCGCGGTCATTTTCCTTATTCTCCGCACCGCCGATCGGCACGATCCAGCCACGCTCGAGGCCTTCGGGTACTCTGCTGGGCATCCGCTGCTGACTCCTTAGCTTCCGCTTTCCGCAAGCGCAAAATACCATGCCGCGCGGCGCGCTACCCGAAATGCCGCGGCGGCTGGTGCCGGCGGTCGCGACTCCTTATAGACTGGCGCGGCGAGTCAACATGCCGGGACGTCGGTCGCAACAGCAGCGCAAGCGCGCCCTCGCCGCTTCACCCCGGCCGGCGGCCGCAGCGCCACGGCTCACGCATCCGCAGCGACAGTTGTTCAGCGATCCGCCGATCACCAAGCAGCAGCTCGCCGGGTTCTACACCGCCATCGCGGACTTCATCCTGCCGGGACTGGTGCGACGTCCGCTGATGCTGCTGCGCTGTCCGCAGGGCAGCAGCGGTGAGTGCTTCTTCCAGAAGCACGTGGCGCGCGGCCTGCCGCCCGGACTGCGCGAGTGCGAGGATCCGGCCGCGCGGCAGCGCTGGATCTATCTCGAAGGTCTCGAGGGACTCATGGCGCTGGTGCAGATGAACACCGTCGAACTGCACGCGTGGGGCTGCACCGTGCGCGATCTGCAGCGGGCCGACCGGCTGGTGATCGACCTCGATCCCGGCGAGGGGGTGCCCTGGCCGCAGGTGCGGCAAGCGGCGGTGGAGGTGCGCGAGCGGCTGGCAGCGCAGCGCTTGCGAAGCTTCGTGCGCACCACCGGCGGCAAGGGACTGCACGTGGTGCTGCCGCTGTCCCCGCCGGCGAGCTGGGACGCGGCGCACAGCTTCGCGCGCGCGCTGGCCGAAACCATGGCGCGCGAGCAGCCACAACGCTACCTGGCGGCCGCCGCCAGGCAAAAGCGCGCCGGCAGAATCTTCCTCGACTACCTGCGCAATGCGCGCGGCGCCACCGCGGTGTGCTCGTACTCGCTGCGGCGGCGCGCGGGAGCGCCCGTGGCGACACCGCTCTCGTGGGAAGAGCTTGCACAGCTGCGCGCCCCCGACCAGTTCCGCTTTGCCAACATCCGCCGCCGCCTGGCGCGGCTGTCCGCCGACCCGTGGGCGGGCATCGGCAGCGTGCGGCAGTGCCTGCCACCGCCGTAGAACGGGCACAGCTGAGCCCTATGCGTTTTCGCGAGCGGCTATGCCTTTTCGCGGCTTGACCTGTCTGTGCGGTTGCGATGTATTGCGCCCGCCATGTCCACCACCATGCGACGAGGCAGGCGTGATCCGCAGCGCACCAGTGCCGCGGCCGCGGAGCGCTCGAGCCGTTACCGCCAGCTGCTGAATCCCTTCGAGCCGGTGCGGCTGTTCTCGGACGACCAGGTCGAGAGCATGCACCTGGCGGCGATCGGGATCCTCGAGCGTCAGGGCATGCGCGTGCTGTCGCCGCGCGGCCGCTCGCTGCTGGCGGCGGCGGGCGCCAGCGTCGACGAGTCGAGCCAGATGGTACGCCTCGAGGGCGGCCTGATCGCGGACGCACTGAGCGCGGTGCCGCGCGAGGCCAATCTCATCGCCAGAAATCCGCAGCGCTCCTGCCGCGTGGGCGGCCGGCACGTGGTATTCGCGCCGGTCGCCGGACCTCCGAGCGTGAGCGACCTGCAGCGCGGCAAGCGCACCGGAACCATCGCCGACTTCGCCGACTTCGTACGGCTGTCGCAGGCGTTCGACGTCATCCACGTGCTCGGGCAGATGACCGAGCCGCAGGACGCGCCGGTGCAGGAGCGTCACCTGGAGACCAGCCTGGCGCAGCTCACCCTCGGGGACAAGGCGCCGTATTTCTACTGCCGCGGCGATGCGCAGCTGGCCGACTGCTTCGCCATGCTGCGCATCGCGCACGGTATCGACGAGGCCACCTTCCAGGCCGAGCCGCGGTGCTACAGCATCTGCAACACCAACTCGCCCCTGCAGCTCGACGTGCCGATGACCGAGGGCATCATCGAGTTTGCGCGCCAGGGCCAGTTGATGATCGTCACGCCCTTCACGCTCGCCGGCGCGATGGCGCCGATCACCATTGCGGGCGCACTGACGCTGGCGCACGCGGAAGCGCTGTTCGGCATCACGCTCACGCAGAGCGTGCGCCGCGGTGCGCCGGTGATGTACGGCAGCTTCACTTCGAACGTCGACATGAAGTCGGGCTCGCCGGCCTTCGGCACGCCGGAGTACGCCAAGGCGGCCTTCGGCGCCGGCCAGCTCGCGCGGCGCATCGGCGTGCCATGGCGCTGCTCGAGCGCGACCGCGGCCAATGCAGCCGACGCGCAGGCCGCCTACGAATCGCAAATGAGTCTGTGGGGAGCGCTGCTCGGGGGTTGCCATTTCGTCCTGCATGCTGCCGGATGGCTCGAGGGGGGCCTGACCGCCTCGTTCGAGAAATTCATCCTCGACGTGGAAATGCTGCAGATGTTCGCCGAGCTGTTTCAGCCGGTGCCGGCTTCCGCCGACGAGCTCGGCATCGAAGCGGTGGCGGAGGTCGGGCCCGGAGGGCATTTCTTCGCCGCCGCCCACACCATGCAGCGCTACCGCGACGCTTTCTATACGCCGCTGGTGTCCGACTGGCGCAACTACGGGGCCTGGTCCGACGCGGGCGCCAAGACGGCCACCGAGCGTGCTTCCGTGCTGTGGCGCGAGACGCTCGCCACCTTCCAGCCCCCGCCCATGGACGCCGCGGTGCGCGGGGAGCTCGACGCCTTTGTTGAGCGCCGCCGCCGCGAGGGCGGCGCATCGCCCGTTTCCTGAAGGCGCAAGCGCTCTTCAGCGTATGCGCAGCACGATCTTGCCGAGCACGTGCCCTGATTCCAGCCGCTCGTGCGCCCTGGCCGCATCCGCCAGAGCAAACTCCGCGGCGATCGGCACCTGCAGTTTCGCAGCCAGGATCGCCGCGTTCAGCCGCGCGAACTCGGCAGGCCCGGCGACCGCGTCGTAGCGCACGATCGTGACGCCGTCGCGGGCCGCGGGCTCGGGACGCACGCCGGACGGAAAGGCGACGCGGCCGCCGCGCCGCAGCGCATCGAGGCAGCGCTCGAGCGCATCGCCGCCGGCGAGCGCGAGCAGCGCGTCCACGCCCCCGGGGGCGAAGGCGCGTGCGGCGGCAGCAATGTCGCCGCCGCGGCCATCGACCGCGGCATCGGCCCCGAGGCGCTTCACGAGCGCGATGCCGTCATCCCCGGTGGCGGTCGCGAGCACGCGTGCGCCGCGCAGCCGTGCGAACTGCACCGCCAGCGTGCCGACGCCGCCGGCGGCCCCATGGATGATCAGCGTCTCGCCGGCCTTGAGATGCAGGGCATCATCGATGCCCTGCAGCGCGGTGAGCGCGGTGGTGCCGATCGCGCCGGCATCGGTGAGGCTCATGCCGCGCGGCACATGTCCCACCCGCTGCGCAGGCACGGCGACGTACTGCGCGTAGAAACCGCCGCGCGGGTTGTCCCAGCTGTAGGCGTAGACCTCATCGCCCACCGTGAAGCCGTGCACCGTCGAGCCGAGCGCGGCGATGGTGCCGGCGCCGTCGGTGCCGAGCACCAGGGGAAACTGCGAGTGGCTGATGGCTTCCGGGCGCTTGCGGATCGCCGCGTCCCAGCTGGCGACGCCGGCGGTGTGCAGCGCGATCAGCACCTCGTCCGCCGCCGGCTTGGGCACCGGCAGGGTATGCAGCGTGATCGCCTCGGGACCTCCGGCATGATCGATCGCGGCCGCCGTCATCGTCGCAGGCACCGCTGCGCCGCTCAGCACGGCAGCGGATGCCGCCGTGCCCGGTGCCGCCTGGTCCGCGGTCCAGGGACACAGGCAGAGGACACCGAGTACTCCGCAGATTCGTCGCAGCTGCCGCACCATGTTGTAACTCCCACAGATGTCGCCTCAGGTCATGGCGCTCAATGATACGGCGCGTGGCCCGCTGGTGCGCGCGCCTGCGCGATGCGCAAGAATCGCCTGCCGTGACACTGCTGGGCGAACTCGTGGCCACCTCGCAGCGCGTAGGCGCGAGCGCGGCGCGCTCGCTGAAGATCCGCGAGCTGGCCTCGCTGCTTGCCGCCCTGCCCCCGCGGGAGGCCGGCATCGCCGCGCACTATCTCGCCGGCGAGGTTCCGCAGGGACGCATCGGCGTCGGCTTCGCGGCGCTGCAGGCGGCGATGGGCGACGCTGCCACGGCGGAAACGCTCACGCTCCGCGACGTCGACGAGCGCCTCACGGCCCTGGCGGCTACCCGTGGCAGTGGCTCGGCCGCACGGCGCGCGGCGCTGCTGCGCGAGTTGTTCGCGCGGGCGAGCGCCGCCGAGCAGACCTTCCTGTTGCGCCTGCTGGCCGGGGAGCTGCGCCAGGGCGCGCTAGCGGCAAGTATGGTCGAGGCGATCGCCACCGCGGCGCGGGTGCCGGTGGCCGAGGTGCGCCGCGCCGCCATGTACGCCAGCACGCTCGGAAGCGTGGCGCGCGTGGCGCTGCAGGAGGGCGCTGCCGGACTCACGCGCTTCCAGCTCGAGCTGTTCGCCCCGGTCGCGCCGATGCTGGCGCAAACGGCCGCCGATGTCGGCGAGGCGCTGCGCGAGCTGCCGGGTGAGGTCGCCTTCGAGTGGAAACTGGACGGGGCACGGATCCAGGCTCACAAGCGCGGCGCGGAGGTGCGCCTCTACACGCGCTCCCTGCATGAGGTCAGCGCCGCGCTACCGGAGATCGCCGAGCTGGTGCGCGACCTGCCCGCCGACACGCTGATACTCGACGGCGAGGCCATCGCCATCGATGCCGCCGGCCGGCCGCACCCGTTCCAGATCACCATGCGCCGCGTCGGCCGCAGACTCGACGTCGAAGCGGTGCGCGCCGGGCTGCCCGTCAGGGCGTTTTTCTTCGATTGCCTGCGCAGCGGGGAGCACAGCATCGTCGAGCGGCCCACGAGTGAGCGCTTCGCCGCGCTCGCCGCCGCCGTGCCGTCCGCCGCGCTGGTCCCGCGGCTGGTCACGGACTCGCAGGCTGCCGCAGCCACGTTCTATGCGGCGGCGCTCGCCGCCGGTCACGAAGGCCTCATGGCCAAGGCGCTCGCTGCGCCCTACGAAGCCGGCAACCGCGGCGCGAGCTGGCTGAAGATCAAGCGCGCGCACACGCTCGACCTGGTGGTGCTCGCCGCGGAGTGGGGGCACGGCCGCCGCACCGGCACGCTCTCCAACCTGCACCTCGGCGCGCTCGACCCGGCGAGCGGCGCCTACCTCATGCTCGGCAAGACCTTCAAGGGTCTCACCGACGCCCTGCTCGCCTGGCAGACACAGCAGCTGCTCGCCCGCGAGGTGCGCCGCGATCAATGGACCGTGTACGTGCGGCCGGAGCTGGTCGTGGAGGTCGCCTTCAGCGACCTGCAGGCGAGCACGCGCTATCCCGGGGGCCTGGCGCTGCGGCTGGCGCGCGTGAAGCGCTATCGCGAGGACAAGACGGTGCAGCAGGCCGACACCATGGAGAGCGTGCGCCGCATCTACGCCGCCCAGGGCGCGGCGCCGGGCCGGATATAGCAAGGCGCCGCGCTTTGCGGTATTCATGCACTCATTAAGGTGACCGACATATGAGTGAAGAAACCTGCGACGTGGCGGTGATCGGCGGCGGTCCCGCCGGCAGCACCGCCGCGGCCCTGCTGGCGCGCCGCGGCTATCGCGTGATCGTCGTGGAGAAGGCGCACCACCCGCGCTTTCACATCGGCGAATCGCTGCTGCCGATGAACCTGCCGCTGTTCGAGCGGCTGGGCGTGGCCGAGCAGGTGCGCTCGCTCGGGGTCTTCAAGCGTGGTGCGGATTTCGAGGCCGACAACGAGCGTGGCTACAACACCTTCGCATTCGCGCGGGCCATCGGCCGCAGTCCGCCACACGCCTATCAGGTGTGGCGGCAGGATTTCGACCGCATGCTGTTCGAGCACGCCCGCGCCTGCGGCGCGAGCGCGCGCGAGGGACATGAGGTGGTGCGGTTCGAGCAGCGCGGGCCGCGTGATACGCAGCTCGAGGTGCGCACCGACGACGGCGGCAGTTATAGCATCCAGGCGCGCTACCTGATCGACGCCAGCGGCCGCGATGCCTTCCTCGCCGGCAAGAAGAAACTGCGACGCAAGAACGACCAGCACCAGAGCGCCGCCATCTTCGGCCACTTCCGCGGGGCGCAGGCACGCCCCGGCGAGGACGCCGGCAACATCAGCATGTACCGCTTCGAGCACGGCTGGATGTGGATGATCCCGCTGCCCGCCGGAGTGATGAGCGTGGGCGCGGTATGCCGGCCGGATTACCTGAAACAGCGCAAGGGCCGCACGGTGGAATTCCTGCTCGAGACGCTCAGGCGCAACGCGGCGCTGTGGCAGCGCGTCGAGCGCGCCGAGCTGATCGGCAACGAGGTGCGGGTCACCGGCAACTACTCCTACGACGCGCGCCAGCTGGGCGGACCGGGCTGGATCCTCATCGGCGACGCCTTTGCGTTCCTCGATCCGGTGTTCTCGACCGGCGTGTACCTGGCGATGAGTGGCGCGGAACAGGCGGTGCAGGTGGTGGATACGGCGCTGCGCCAGCCGGCACGCGAGCGGGTGCTGCTGCGCCGCCTGGAGAAGCGGCTACGGGCCGCCATCACGCGCTTCTCGTTCTTCATTTACCGCTTCAACAATCCGGTGATGAACCAGTTGTTCCGCCAACCGAACAATCGCTGGAAACTCGAGCAGGGCGTGATCTCGATGCTCGCCGGCGATGTGTTCGACACGCGCCAGGTGCTGTGGCGCCTGCAGGTATTCAAGGTGATCTACGCGTTTCTCGGGCTACTCGACTGGCGACGCTGGCACGCCGAGTACCACTACCGCCGTGCGCAGGCGCGCACTGAATTCACCGGCGGCAACACACCGCTGGACCGGCGCTGATACGGGCAGCGCGCGCAGCGCTGCTGCGGGGAATGGACGCATGCACGAGCTGAGCGGCGGCTGTCACTGCGGCAACATCCGCCTCACGGCGCGGCTGACGCGTCCGCCCGCCGACTGGGAGCCGCGTGCCTGCGACTGCGACTTCTGCCGCAAGCACGCCGCCTGTTATGTCTCCGATCCGCACGGCTCGCTCGACATCCACATTGCGGACGAGCGCCAGGCGGCGCGTTACCGCCAGGGGAGCGGCCTTGCCGAGCTGCTGCTGTGCAGGAGCTGCGGGGTGCTGGTCGGCGCCGTGTATCGCGGCGCCGGGCGCCTGTACGGCGTCGTCAACGTGCAGGCGCTCGCTGAGCGCGCCTGCTTCGGCGCGCCACGGCAGGTATCGCCGCAGACACTGAGCGCCGGCGAGAAGGCCCAACGCTGGCAGGCGCTGTGGTTCGCCACCGTCACGCTGTACCCGGGCGCGCCCACGTAGCGACGGCGGGCGCGTGGCGCTAAGCTTGTGGCCCAGACCGTGGGCGGGGAGCCATCACCATGAGACTAACACTGACTCTGTTTACCTTAGGAGCGCTGGTCACGGGTACGGCCTGCGCCGACCCGCCGGGGAGACTGCACGTCGTCGAGACCGTCCAGGTCAAGGCGTCCGTCGACCAGGCATGGGCGGCGGTCAAGGACTTCGACGGCCTGGCCAAATGGCACCCGGGATTTGCCAGCGACCAGCTCACCAAGGGCAGCAACGGCAAGGTCGGTGCGATGCGCAAGCTCACCATCAAGGACGGCCCGGTCATCGTGGAACGACTGACCGCCTACGACGAAGCCGGCCACTCCTATCACTACCGCATCGTCGCATCGCCGCTGCCGATCACCGATTACGAGTCACGGATCGCCGTGCACGCCCTCAGTAACGGCATGACGGTGGTGGCCTGGAGCGGCACCTTCAGGCGCAAGAACGCTGCCGACAATCCTCCGGAAGCCGAGAGCGACGCCGGGGTGATCAAGCTGGTGACCGGCGTCTATCGCGGCGGGCTGGATAATCTCAAGAAGATGCTCGACGGCGGCGGCTGAGGCTAGGATCGCAGATACGAGGCGCCGTTCACGTCGACGATCGCACCGGTCATGCTCGCGGGTGCATCGAGCGCGCAGTAGCTCACGACCTGGGCCACCTCGTCGGGGGTGGCGACGCGGCCGAGCGGCTGATCGGCCAGCACCGCAGGATCGCTCACCGCGCCGGCCACGCGCGCCGTCGCCACCCACCCCGGGGCGACCACGAACACGTACACCGCGCGCGGTGCCAGCGCCCTGGCGAGTGACTGGCTGAGCGCATTCAGGCCCGCCTTGCTCGCCGCGTAAGCCGGCGCGCCGGGCTCGCCGCGGAAGGCGCCGCGCGAGGAAACATTGACGATGCGGCCGCCGCCGTGCTGCGCCATCGACTGCGCCGCGCACCACGACAGGTGCGCCGGGGCGAAGAGATTGGTGGCCAGCGTTCGTTCCCACGCGGCCGTCCACTCGCCGTACGCGGTTGTGAGCGGTGGATGATTGGGGAAAATGCCGGCGTTGTTAACCAGCGCATCGATGCGCCCGCCGTCGGCGGCCTGCTGCCACAGCCGCGCGATCGACTGCGCATCGGTGAGATCCGCCTGCACGATGCTGTGGCCTTCACCGCCGAGCGCGCGCCGCGTGCTCTCGACCGCGCTGCGGTCGTTGCGGTAGTGCAGGATCAGCGTCACGCCGCGCGCCGCGAGTACCCGGCAGATCGCCGCGCCGATGCCACCGGAGGCGCCCGTAACGAGGACGCGGGCTGCGCGGTTCACGGCCGCCCGCTCGCGTGCGCCGCGGGTGCCGGTGCGAGGCTGTCGGCCACCACCCAGGCCGCGCCGGTCAGGGACAGGTTCATGCCGTTCATGACCCAGTTCAGGTGGCTGTGCGGGTCGGCGAGCAACAGCGGCGCGTGCACCAGCACCCCGAAGAGCGCGCACATCAGCGTCAGCAGAATCGCGGCGAGACGCGCCTGCACACCGGTCACAACCGCCGCACCCGCCGCCAGGTGCGCCGCTCCGGTCGCCGCCGACCAGAAGGTGGGGGCGGCCGGCAGCCAGCGCGGCACCATGTCCGCGGTCTCCTCGAGATAGGCGAAATGCGCCGCGCCGAACACCAGCACGCAAAGCCCGAAGACGACGAGCGCGCTGCGCGGGTAGGCGTGCCCTGGCGCGGCCGCCTCCCCCTGCGAGGCGTACGCGATCAGCCCGGCAGCGGCGAGCGCCAGCTGCTCGGCGAGCCCGCTCCAGGCGCTGAGCACCTGTGGATGATGGATGACCCGCGGCACATGCAACAACACCGCGACGCTGAACAGTATCGCCAGCGCGGCGCTGCCCCATTCGGCCGTACTCCGCCAGACTGTGGCGATGCCCCCCGCCGTCAGCGCCGCGGCAAACAACCACGCGAGCAGCGCGCGTGCCGGAATCCCCTGCTGCACCGGTTGCCACACCAGCGCGAAGTCATCCCATGCCAAGCCCACCAGGCCGAGCGCGATGGCGCCCAGAGCATAAACGCGAATTCCAAAGCCGGGCATTGGCACTCTCCGGCCATGACGATACTGCGCGCGGTGCGCCGGCGTCCAACAGGCGCCAGACCCAACGCCCGGTGGTTGCGCGCACTCACCCTTCAGCGCGGAGGTCGGCTAGACTTGCGCACCTCCGGCGGCGGCGTTTTTTCAAGGACAAGCTCATGACTCGCAGCAAACCCACCTCGTACCTCGCAGCGTTGGCACTGTTCGTTCCGAGCCTGCTGCTGGCCACGTATGCGGGCGCGGCGACCGATCCCGCCGCAGCGCCGGGCGCCGAGCGCAAAGCCGAAGGTGAAGGAGCAAAGCCCGACCACAGGTTCGAGCCGTTCAAGGCGGAGGCGGTCACCAGCAACAGCAGCGTCACCATCGGCGGCCGCGCGCTCACCTACCAGGCGATCGCCGGCACGCTCATCGTCCATCCCCGGGGCTGGGACGATGTAGCGCGCGATCCCAACGAGAAACCACCGGCGCCGGGCGCCGAGGAGAGCCCGGAGGCCAGGAATCCGACGGCCGAAGCCTCCATGTTCTACGTCGCCTACTTCAAGAGCGGCGCTGGCCCACGGCCGATCACCTTCTTCTACAACGGCGGGCCGGGATCCTCGACCATGTGGCTGCACCTGGGCGCTTTCGGACCGCGCCGCATCGTCACGGCCACCGACGCGCCGACCCCGGCGGCACCTTACTCGCTGGTCAACAACGGCTCGAGCCTTCTCGATGCCACCGACCTGGTATTCATCGATGCGCCGGGAACCGGCTTCAGCCGCATCGCCGGCAAGGACAAGGAGAAGGCGTTCTTCGGCGTCGACCAGGATGCCTACGCGTTCAGCGAGTTCATCACGCAATTCCTCGGCAAGTACGGGCGCTGGAACTCGCCGAAGTACCTGTTCGGCGAGAGCTACGGCACACCACGCTCGGCGGTGGTGGTGAATGAGCTCAAGGCAGATCGCCTCATCGACCTTAACGGCGTCATCCTGCTATCGCAGATTCTCAACTTCGACCTGAGCCCCGACCGGCCCACCAACAATCCGGGCATCGACGTGCCCTACCAGACGTCGCTGCCGACCTACGCCGCCACTGCCTGGTACCACCACAAGCTGCCGGGCGAACACCCGAACCTCGAGGCGCTGCTCGCCGAGGTGGAGCAGTTCGCGATGGGTGACTACGCGCGCGCGCTCGCCGCCGGATCGGACCTGCCCGCCGGTGAGCGCGCGGCCGTCGCCGCCAAGCTGCACGAGTACACCGGCCTGCCGGTCGACTACATCCTGCGGGCCGACCTGCGCATCGACGGCGGCGAGTTTCGCCAGACGCTGCAGGCCGACGGCTCGCTCACCACCGGTCGCCTCGACTCGCGCTTCTCGGGTCCCGACATCGATCCGCTCAGTCAGCGCGCTGACTACGATCCGCAGGCCTCCGCGCTCGGCTCGGCCTACGTTACGGCGTTCAACGACTACGCGCGCAAGGAGCTGCACTACGGCGCGGATACGGCGTTCAAGCCGAGTATCTCCACGTTCCGCACCTGGAACTTCGCCCACCAGCTGCCCGGCCAGGCTGGCCTGCCGTTCTCACCGCGCCAGGGCACCAACGTCATGCCCGACCTGGCGAACGCGATGAAGCTCAACCCCAACCTCAAAATCCAGCTGAACGCGGGCTACTTCGACCTGGCGACGCCGTTCTACCAGGGCGTCTACGAGATGCGTCACCTGCCGATCCCGCAGAGCCTGCAGGGCAACATCGAGTTCCGCTTCTACGAGTCCGGGCACATGGTTTACGCCAAGGACGCGTCACTGAAGCAACTGCACGACAACGTCGCCGATTTCATCCGTCGCACCAGCAACCTCAGCCAGTGAGGGCGCTGCGGTGAGCACGCGGCGCATCGTCGGCTGGGCAGCGCTCGCCCTGGTGGCGGTGCTCGCCTGGGCGGGCTACCGCATCGTCTGGGGCAAGCCCTTCAGCATCAACATGCTGGCGAACCGGCAGGCGCTGGAGTTCCTGGTGCGCAACCCGGAGTTGTTCACCGCCGTCGGACTCGCCGACGGCACGATCTTCGATCACCACTCCGACAAGCTGGCGCCCTGCGACCTGAAGAAGCGCGACGCCGACTACGCGCAGCTCGCCACCTTTCTGCACGAGGTGCGCGAATTCGACCGCGCCAGCCTCGGCCGCCAGGACCAGATCACCTACGACATCCTGGTCGACCAGTACGAAACCGGCCTCGCGTTCCAGCGCTTCGGCTGGCTGAGCTCGGAAGGGCTGTACCCGATCAGCCCGATGTTCGGCATCGAGGTGCAGCTGCCGAGCTTCATGGAGGCCACCCACATAGTCAGTAACGACAAGACGGCGCGCAACTACGTCGCGCGCCTCACGGCCATGGGCGTGAAGCTCGACGGTGCGACCACACAGATGCAGTGGCAGGCGACGCAGGGCGTGGTGCTGCCGCCGGCACTGCTCGAGCGCTCACTGATCGTCATTCACGACACCGTGGCCGCAGCGCCGCAGGGCAACGAGCTGGTGGCCAGCTTCGTGGCGCGCATGGACAAGGTGAAGGGGCTCGATGCGGCGCGCAAGCAGGCGCTCGCGCAGCAGGCGGTCGCAGCAGTCAGCTCCCAGGTGTATCCGGCCTACGCCCGCATGAGCGCGGCTCTCCAGGCACTCAAACCCGCCGCCGCCCCGCAGACTGCGGGCGTCGGCCGCTTGCCCGACGGCGCTGCCTTCTACGCCGAGTCGCTCAAGCAGATGACGACCACCGACTACTCCCCCGACAAAGTGCACCAGCTGGGCCTGAGCGAAGTCGCGCGCATCAGCGCCGAGATGGATACCTTGCTGCAGGCGCAGGGCTTGAGCGCGGGCAGCGTCGGCGAGCGCATGACCGCGCTGCGCAAGGATCCGCGCTTTCTGCTGCCGACCAGCGACGAGGGGCGCCGGCAGATGCTCGCGCGCTACCAGCAGATCCTCGACGAGGTCAGCGCGCGCATGCCGGAGTACTTCCGCTCGGTACCCAAGACACACCTCACGGTCGAGCGCGTGCCCGCCGGCCAGGAAAAAGGCACCTCCGGCGGCTACTACCAGCCGGCGGCCATGGACGGATCACGGCCCGGCATGTTCTTCGCGAACCTGCGCGACCTCGCCGAAATGCCGACCTGGGGGATGAAGACGCTCGCCTACCACGAGGGCATTCCCGGCCATCACTTCCAGATCTCCACCGCGCAGGGGCTGAAGAACCTGCCGCTCATCCGCCAGCAGACGCTGTACACGGCATACGCTGAAGGCTGGGCGCTCTATGCCGAGTATTTCGCAGCCGAGATCGGCATGTACAAGGACGACCCCTTCGGCGATCTCGGGCGGCTGCAGCTCGAGCTGCTGCGCGCCGCGCGTCTGGTCGTCGATACCGGCCTGCACGCCAAGGGCTGGTCGCGCGAGCAGGCGATCGACTACATGGTCGGCACGACCGGCATGGCGCCGGCCGATGTCACTTCCGAGGTCGAGCGCTACATGGCGGCGCCCGGGCAGGCCTGCGCCTACAAGATCGGCGAGCTCAAGATCCTCGAGCTGCGCGAGAAAGCCAGGGCGGCGCTCGGGCCGAAGTTCAACCTCAAGGACTTCCACGCCGTGGTGCTGGAGAACGGCGGCGTGCCGCTCACGCTTCTGGAAGAACTGGTGGACGAGTGGATCGCGCAGGTGCGCGGCTCCTGAGCGGCAGGCGCGCGCCGCGTCAGGCGGCCGCGGCGTTGCTTAACGCTCGCTTGTCGTCGTTCACAAACGCCCGGTGATCTCGTAGGTGACCGCGAAAATGGCCGGCGAAACGACCCCGAAGCTGCCGTCACCATAATCGACCAGCCAGTCGCCGGCCGCGCCTTGCAGGCGCGACACGCCGTCGGCGAGCAGCACCTCGAAGGGCTCGCTCATCGGCACACACATGATGCGGTTCGGCAGGCTGACGTAGTGCCCGGCCTCGCCCGCTACGGTCGGGGGCACCGGGCGGTACTTTGCGCCAAAGTGCGCCCGCGAGACGCGCCAGTGCTCACCGGCGATGCCGGTGATGATCGCATCGCCGGGACGCGCGTACACCAGCCCCTCGTTGGTCTGCACCGTGCACGGCTCGGCAGTGAAGCGCACCTGGATCTCGCGCACCAGCTTGCGGGCAAAGACGCGGCGCGGATCGCTGTCGACGGCACTCGAGTAGCCGGGCCTCGCGCGCGAGCGGAACAACAGCACTGGCGCTGCGTCCACAGCGATATTCAACCCGCGCGGCGCGCCGCCTGCGAAGTGCGCCCGGTCAGCTGTCCTTGCTGCGCCTGCTGGATCCACTTGCGCCACCGCTGCGCGTCGTGCAGCGCCCCGATCTCGGGGGCGAGTCCGTTCATCAGCGCCGCGGCCTCGCGCAGCAGCGCCGCTCGCTGCACGGGTTCGGCGAGCGCCTGCGCATAGAGTGCGCAGCCGAGCTCGAACGGCACCCACTGGTCGCCGTGGTTCCTGGCCGCGAGCTCGCGCTCGGATTTCACGGCCGGAGCGATCGTCTTCGCCGCCTCGTCCCTGTGGCCCTGGCGCGCCTGGATCATCGCCAGCCAGGTCAGCAGGCCGTTCAAGTCGCGGCGATCCCCGATGGCATCGGCGCCGATTGCCTTGCGCTGATCCACGGCGCGCGCCATCGCGCGCTCCGCAGCCACAAAGTCGCCCAATCGATACTCTGCTTCACCCACAAAGTCATTGCCATAGCGAAGGATCAGCACCTTCAGGAACTTCTGGCTACCCCCTTTGGGCGTGATCGCCTCGAGGTCGCGCACCGAGTCAGTGGCGTTGCGCCGCGCGTCGGCCAGATCGTCGCGCTCGAGTGCGGCGAAGGCTTCGTGCAGCTTGTTCCCGGCGTAAACGATACCCACGATCGTACTGCCCTTAGGCTCGCTCTGACGGAGCTTCTCGTAGAACGGTTGGGTGGCCGCGATCGTGGCCCTGGCACCCGCGTCGTCGCCGAGCAGCGCCTGTTGGTAGACCGCAGAGCCGACGACTCCTGCCAGATTCAGGTAGAAGGTCGCGCCTCCGGCCGTTGCTCGTCGCGCCAGCTCGAGCTGCTTCAGCAGGTACGGCATCGCTTCGTGCAACCGTCCGGCCGACCCGAATGCGCCCTGCAGGTACCCCTCGGCCACGGCGAGATTGTTGATGCTGACGACGTTGCCGGGATCGAGGTTGAGGAGCGTCTGCGATACCTGTTCCTGGCGCATCCCGGCGCGCAGCGCCTCCTTCGGATCGAGCTCGTCCTGCGCCACCGCTACGAGCTGGCCGGCGATCACCTGCTCGGCATGCAGCGCGAGGCGATAGCCGGGCCGCCGCTCGAGCACTCCCTCGGACACCGTGAGGCATTCCTCGCTGGTGCTGCGAGCCTCGGTGTAGCGTCCGAGGGATTCGAGCGACGTCACCAGCCAGCCGCAGGCCTCAGCGTAATACGCCCCCATGTCGAGGTCGGTGAGGTTGCGCGCACCCAGACCGGCTGCGACCTGCATGACTTCCCGCTCGGTGCGCACGGCGTCCTCGGGATGGTTTGCCGCCTGCTGCTCGAAGCCGATCCGGAATGCGACCTCGACAAAAGCGCGTCGCGCCGCTGCCGATGCACCGGGCGCGGTGGCCAGCGGGCGCAGCAGCGCGGCGCCGAGCTGGCCGGTCGCCAGGTCTGCCGGGTCGCTGCGGTTCTCGAGCACGCGGCCCTGCGCCGCATAGGCGAGCGCGAGTGCGATGGTGGTGGCCTCGGAAGCGTCACCTGCGTCGCGCAGCTTGCCGAGGAGCTGCACCGCCTCATCGGCATTCTCGCCGGCGACATCGAGCTTGCCGAGCGTGCGCTCGGCGCGTGAATGCAGCACCAGGGCGAGCGCGCCGTTGCGGACGGTCTCGCTGCCGCGCAGCCCCGCGGGCAATCCGTGGAAATAGTCGATCTGGCGCTGCGAGAACTCCGCCAGCACGTCGAGCCGCCCGAAGCTCTCGAGCTCGCGCCCGAAATCATCCGACAGGTAGCCGAGCAGGTGCTCGGCCTGGCCGCGCGCCTGCTCGGCCTGGGTGCGCGTCTCCTGGGCGAGGTGCTCCGCGCGGTGCGCCCGCTGGCCGCTCAGGTACGCGAGCACTGCGGCGACGACGGCCACGCCTGCCAGTACCGTGCAGCCCGCCGCAATCTGGCGGGCACGCACCATGGCGCGACGCGCCGCCAGCTCGCGCTCGTGCTGCGCAGCGAGCAGCCGCTCGGTCGCCTCGCGCGCTTCGCGCTCGTGGCGCTTGTCGCGACTCGCCTTGACGACGCTGCACAGCACGTCGTGGGTCAGCTCGACGCGGCGCACGTCCAGGCGCTCCTCGATGCGCAGCAGGCGGCGGTTGACCAGCACGGCGAGCGTGTTGGGCGCGGCACCCGCCTCGGTGAAGCGGCTGAGCAGCCGCTCCTCGGCCACGTTCTCGCGGAAGCCGGATTCCGTCAGCAGCTCATCCTCGATGATGCGGCGCACTTCCGGCGGCTGGTCGGCGAGCGCGCGCTCGTAGAAGTTGCTGAGAATGCTGGCGTGCGAGCCCGCCAGCAGATCGAGCGAGATCTCGCTGCGGCCCTGGGCGACGCGCGCGTCGTTCAGCTCGCGGCAGATGAGACTCAGCAGTGACGGCTCCACCACCGCGTTGGCGAGCTCCGCGCCGCCGGCGACGAAGCGCACGATGGCCGCGGCCACTTCCTCCGACACCAGCTTCCTGCCTGGCTGCAGCACCGCCGCCAGTGCCTGGGTGCCGGTCATCGGCGCCAGGCGCAGGCGGTTCTGCGAGATGCTGGGGATGTCCTTCTTCAGCCCTTCGAGCGGCGCGAGATAGTCCTCGCGCAGCGCGATCAGCACCCGGTAGTCGCTGCGCGCGAAATCGAAGCGCTCGGCGGCGGACTCGTCCTCCTCGAGCTTCGCCTCGAAGGCTTTGGGCGGACGGTTCTCGACCAGGTCGGCGAGCTCGGCGACGAAGCGCGCGGCGCGCGCCCGGCCGAACTCATCGCTCTGTGCCAGCGTGAAGATCTCTTCGAACTGATCGAAGATCAGCAGCGGTATCAGCGTCGCACCGTGCTCATCGCGCAGCACGTCATCGCGATGGTGCAGGAACTCCCACAGCGACTCGCCGGCTACCGCCACGCCGACCTGGGTCCACTGGCCCGAGCGGCGGGCGATCTGCGCGATAGCCTGCTTGATCTGCTCGGCGGGCTCGGGGGCGCTGCGCGCGTAGTCGATGCGCACGTAGATCGGGCAGTAGCCCTGGCCGCGCAGCCGCGGTACGAGTCCGGCGCGCAGGATCGAGGTCTTGCCGAGACCCGACTGGCCGAACAAGAGCGTGAGGAGCTTGCGCTGCACGCGCCGCGCGAGCTCGGCGACCTCCTCCTCGCGGCCGAAGAAGTAGGCGCGCGTCTCCTCGGTGAAGGACGCGAGTCCCAGCCACGGATTGCTCTCATCGACGGTCGCGGACGGGTCGATGGGCGAGGCTCTGGCCGCGACGTCGTTCATGAGGAGCGCGCGCTCATGAAGTCCGCCAGGCGCTGCGTGAGCTCCGGCGTTACCTGGCCGCCGGGCAGCGGCGTGAAGTGCAGCGCCTTGAACCTGTCAGGGACCAATGCGGCGGCCGCCGTGGTGGCATCGATGCTCACCGGCAGGATGAACAGCGCACCGTCGGCCATGTTGCGCGCCCGGTCCATGGCATAGCTCCACTCGCGGCGGAAGTAGCCCTCGAGACGGCGCTGGGTGGTGGCCGAGACCACCGGGATGAAATAGGAGCAGCGCGCGATGTTATTGCGGATCTTGCGATCGTAGTCATCGCCCGCCTCCAGGCGGTCGATGTCGAACCAGGTGGTGATGCCGGCGGCCTCCAGGCCGGCCTTGATCTGCTGGACCGCGGCGAGGTCCTCGCGCGCGTAGCTGATGAACACCGCGTTGTCCGGCATCTCACGCGCCGGCGGCAGGAAGCGCGCCGGCGTCGCGCCGCCTGCGGCGGCCGCGGGCTTGCGCCGCGCCTGCCAACGGGCATGCAGCTCCTCGACGAAGCGCTCGGCACCCACGTAGATGCGCGTGCGCACGCTCACCTGCTGCAGGAAGGACACCAGGCGGTCGTCCTCGCTGCTGTGGTCGTCCGCCAGTACCTCGCCGACGTCGCGCGGATCGGAGAGGCGCTGGCGTTTCGCCATGCGCAGGAACAGCCGCGCCAGCCAGTTGGTGAAGTTGCTGCCGATGAACAACAGGTGATTGTGCTCGAGCTCGTAGAAGAGCTTCTCCGGCACCAGGTGCTCGCTCTGCAGGGCGCAGATGAATTCCAGCAGATCCTCGTCCGAGATGACGTAGGTCGGCGAGGCCGAGAGCTTGCCGAACAGGTGATAGACCACCGGGCGCTGCAGGCGGTCGCGCTCGGCAGGCAGGTCGACCACGCGATTGGGTGCGTAAGACAGCACCTCGGTCGAGGGCGAGCCGCCGAAGCGCTCCAGGTTGATCGCACTCTCCAGCAGCGAGTCGGAGGTCGTGGACACGAACAGGTCGAAGTCGGTGATCGCCGCCAGGCGCCGCAGCGCTGCCGGCGGTTCGAACGCGGCATCCTTGATGATGCTGCGCAGGCGCACGTAGGCCTCTTCGCGGCGGCCGCGCGCGGCGAGGAACAGGCACACCACGTCGTTGAGCGAGTAAGGCTGCGCCAGTTCCGCGGTATCGACGTTGAGCCGCGCGGCGAGCTTCTCGGCCGCCCAGTCGAACAACAGCCGCGGACCACGCTCGGAGGCCACCAGCAGCAGCTCGGGGCCGACGATCGGAATGACGCGCCGCTCCTCGATGAAGCTCAGCAGGTCGTCCCAGGCATCGTCGTCGAGGGTGGTAACGAGTTGGGCGGCAGTCGCGGAATTCGCCATGGGGCAGCTTCGGGTACTGTCTTGTGTTAGTAGCGTTGAGGAGTGTGCCGCAATGCAGCGGCCACTGCAATTTGGCGCGCGACGAGGCGCACCCTGGGGCGCGCCGACCACGCAACTGCCGTGCGCTATGCTCGGTAAATGCTCGCCATCGTTAGCGCCATGCGCGAAGAGATCGCCGGCGTGCTCGAATCGCTGCAGGGAGTGAAGACGCAGGACTTCGGGCAGCGCCGTTTCCACGCCGGCCGCTTCGCGCAAGCCGACGTGGTCGCCGTGTTCTCCCGCTATGGCAAGGTCGCGGCGGCCGCGACCGTCACCCAACTGCTCGCGGCCTATCCGGTCAGCGGGCTGGTGTTCAGCGGCGTGGCCGGCGGCGTGCGCCGGGGAGTGGCGATCGGCGACGTGGTGGTGGCGAGTGGCCTGCTGCAGCACGACATGGATGCCAGCCCGATCTTCCCGCGCTACGAGGTGCCGCTGCTCGGCAAGGCGGTGTTCGGCACGGATCAGCGCCTCAGTGAGCGCCTGCTGAGCGCCGCGCGCGGATTCCTCGCCGAGGATCTGCGCTCACAGGTGGCCGCCGTCGAGCGCGAATTCTTTCACATCGACGCCCCGCAGGTGGTCCACGGACTCATCGCCAGCGGCGATAAATTCTTCGCCAGCGCTGCCGAGGCGCAGGCGCTGCGCGAGCGCCTGCCGCAGGTGTGCTGCGTGGAGATGGAAGGCGCGGCGGTGGCGCAGGTGTGCGACGAGTACTCCATCCCGTTCGCGGTGATGCGCACCATCTCCGATTCCGCGGACGAAAACTCGGTGCACGATTTCCCGCGCTTCGCGCGCGGCATCGCCGCGCATTACTCGGCCGGCATCCTCGCGAGGTTCGTGGCCAGCCGCTGAAATCGTCGCGGCGCGCAGCGCGCTCCTGCGCCGCTGTGTGCGCCCTCGATGTTCCCTTGCCTGTTGGTTCGTGCTGGTTCATTCTTTCTGCCCTCGAGCCAGGCTGAAGGACCGCGGATCCGATGTCGCTGTTTCTCTCCGGACTTCCGTTGTGGATCACGGCAATCCTGCTGGTCGTCATACCGACCATCATCGCCTGCTGCGGGCTGATCCTGGTCCGCAGGCACGTCGGCCTGCAGCGCCTCACCACCAACAACGAGGTCGCCGGCTTCAAGTTCGCCGTAGTCGGGGTGATCTACGCGGTGCTGATGGCGTTCGCCATCGTCGTCGTGTGGCAGCGCTACACTGACGCCGAGCTCGCCGTGGTGAGCGAGGCCGGTGCAGCAGCCACGCTCTACCGGCTCGCCGCGGGACCTGAGCCGGCGGCGCGCGAATTGCGCAGCGGGCTGGCTGCATACCTCACGCTGGCGATCGAGCGCGACTGGCCGCAAATGGCACGCGAGCAGGAGAGCGCCGAGGCGAACCAGTCGCTAGACCGGCTGTACGCCGCGGCGCTGCACATGGGCCAGACCGCGCAGCCGCCGCCCGCCGTGCTGGTGCCGATCTTCAACCAGATCGACCTCATCACCGAGGCGCGCCGCAGCCGGCTGCATCTCGCCATCGGGATCATGCCGGGAGTGCTGTGGGCGGCGCTGATTCTCGGCGGCGGGCTGACCGTCGGCTTCACATACTTCTTCGGGACCGAGAACCTCAAGGCCCAGGTCATGATGAGCGGCATCCTCGCGATCATCGTCTTCATGGGGCTGTTCGTGATCGTGTCGATCGATCATCCCTTCACCGGTCCGGTGCACGTCGATCCCGGGCCGCTGCAGCGGGTACTCAGTGACTTTCGCGGCTAGAATCAGTCACCGGTGCATCGACCCATGAGGAAGCGCCCGCCATGAACATGAATATCCACCTGATCATCGGACCGGTGCTGGCGCTGATCGCCGGCATCCTGATCCTCATCATCCCGCGCCTGCTCAACTACATCGTCGCGATCTACCTGATCATTATCGGGCTGGTGGGACTGTTCGGTTGACATAGCGGCCAGGCCGCCGGCGGGTCGCGGCGCCGCCACGGCCCGCCGCCCGACTTCGTGCTAATCTCCCGGCAAAAGCGTAACTTAAGCTGGCGCTTTCCGGCGCAATCCTAAAGGGGCACCCGTGGCGCAGTCCGCCGAGGTCTTCGTCAGTTACTCCCGTGACGACGAGCGACTGGTATTCGACCTGGCTGCGAAGCTGCGCGAGGCGGGAGTGTCGCTGTGGATCGACCAGGGCGCCCTGGATGCCGCATCGCTGTGGAGCGAGCAGATCGTCAACGCTCTGGAGAGCGCCAAGGTCCTGCTGCTGATGGTGACCGAGTCGGCGGTCCACTCGCATAACGTCACCAAGGAGGTCTCGCTCGTCAGCGAGCGCAAGGGACACATCCTGCCGGTGCACCTCGAGCCGACGGTGATCCCGTCGAAACTCAAGTACCAGCTGGCCGGCATTCAGCACATCGAGTACTTCAAAGGTGCTGACACGGATGCGGGGCTGAAGTCCATCCTGCGCTCGCTGGAGCGGATCGGGGTGAAGATCGCCGCGGCGCCGGAGGCGAAGCCTGCCGCGGCGGCGGCGGATAGCAGTGTGGCCGCGCCGGCGGCGGATCAGGGTACCGTCGGGTCCATACGTCCGCTCGCGAGCGCCGAACGCGGCGCACTCGCGGTGATGCCTTTCGACAATATCAGTCCCGACCAGGAAACCGACTACTTCAGCGACGGACTGACCGAAGAGCTGATCGCCCGCCTGTCGCTGGTGAGCGAGATCGAGCTGATCTCGCGCTGGGCGACCAAGCAGCTGAAGGAGCGCAAGCACGACGTGCAGGCCGTCCGCAACGAGCTTGGCGCACGCTACATCGTCGGTGGCAGCGTGCGGCGCTTCCAGGATTCGGTGCGCATCACGGTGCAGCTGGTGGATGTCGAAACCAACCGCCAGATCTGGGGGAACACCTACAAGGGTAAGCTGGATGACATCTTCGACATCCAGGAGCAGGTCGCCAAGCAGATCGTCGAAGCGCTGAAGCTGAAGTTGTCGTTCTCCGAAAAGGTCTCGCTGACCAAGCGCCAGACCGTCAACGCGCAGGCCTACGATCTGTACCTGCGGGGCCAGGACTATCTGTATCGGCTGACTAAGCGCAGCGTCGAGTACGCCATCCAGCTGTTCGAGCGGGCGATCGAGCTCGACCCGCGTTACGCGGCCGCCTATGCGGCCTGTTCGAGCGCCTACGGGCAGATGTACCAATACTTCGCCCGCGACGAGAAGTATCGCAACCGCGCTCAGGAAATGAGCTTCAAGGCGCTCATGTATGACGGCAACCTGCCGGAAGCCTACACCGCCATGGGCCTGTCCTACTTCATCTGGGGGAAGCTCGATGAGGCCAGTGCCTCGAGCCGCAAAGCCATCGAGCTCGCCCCGGATGACTTCGTCGCGCACTGGACGCTCGGGCGCATTCATTTTACCAACGGTGAGTTCGAGCAGGCCTTCGCGCTCTTCCAGCGCGTGATCGAGCTCAAGCCCGGGTTCATTTCCGGTTACGCGGACCTCGCCATGACCTGCGATGGGCTCGGGCGTCACAGTGAGGCGCGCGCGGCGCGCGATCAGATGCTCGAGCGGCTGCCGAACTACATCCTGCAGAATCCCGACGATTCGCGGATGCGAATGTTCTACGCGGTCACGCTTGCCGAGTCAGGTCGCAAAGAAGACGCCATCCGCGAAGGTTCCAACGCCATCGAGATCAGCCCCGACGATCCGATGATGCTCTACAACTGCGCGTGCCTGCACGCGCGGCTGGGCGAAACGCAGCGCGCACTGGAGCTGGTGCGGCAAGCGATCGCCCGGGGTCAGCTCAACTTCGGCTGGATGAAGAACGACCCGGACATGGCGTCGCTGCGCGACAACCCGGAGTTCATCGCGCTCACCAGCGGCTAACCGGCCACGCTCGCGGAACCCTCGACCGGATACCCTGCCTCGCGCCAGGCGCGCATCCCGCCATCGAGCGCCACCGCCCGCTGATAGCCCACTTCGCGCAGGGTCGCGGCGGCGAGCGTTGAGATCTGGCCGAGCTCGCAATACACCAGCACGCGCCGGGTCGGATCCGGCAGTTCCTCGTTGACGCGCAGCTCCAGTTGTCCGCGCGGCAGATGCCTCGCCCTGGGAAGGTGCGCGCGCTCGAATGCCTCGCGCTCGCGCACGTCGAGGATGATCAGATCCGGGTCGCGCGCTTGCACACAGTTCCTCAGGTCGGCGAGCGACATGAACGGCACTTTCAGAGCCGCGGCAGCCAGCAGCTGCGCGATGCTCTTGCCGCCGCTCATGTTGACGCGCAGGGCTTCCGTGAGGTGCGTCGGCGCCGAGAGGTTGAGGTTGCGCATCATGTCGACGAAGGTGCGGCGGTCGCTCGACTGCAGGCGCGGATTGCCCGCCAGTTCCTCACCGATACTCGAATGAGTGCGGCCCTTGTATTCGTGCGCCGGAAATACCTTGAGCGCCGGATCGAGGCGCAGCAGCCGCTCGAACAGGCTGTCGTAGAGCGCCTCGGGATCGCCGCTCGGCAGATCGGTGCGACCGGTCGCACCCATGAGCAGGGTGTCTCCGGTGAACACGCGGTCCTCGACGACCAGGCACATCGAGTCCGCGGTATGCCCCGGCGTGTGCACAACGTTCAGACGCAAACGTCCGATGCCGATCAGCTCGCCGCCCTCGACGCGGATGCCCACGAACGGCGCCGGACTGGCGCGGTGCATCACGACCGGCACGCTCATGCGGCGCGCCAGCTCCGCGGCAGCGGAAAAGTGGTCGGCATGCGTGTGGGTATCGATCAGGTAGCGTATCTGCAGCCCGTGGCGGGCCGCCAACCCGAGGTAGCGGTCGAGCTGGGTGATCTCCGGATCGATGATCACGGCGCCGCAGGTGTCCGCGCAGCCGACGAGATACGAGCGACAGCCGCCGCTCGCGACCGATTCGAAGATCACGGCAACCCCCTGGTACCGCCGCACGGCGCGGGCGGACGTGCGGCGATTTTAGCCCGGCCGCTGATCGATTCGCATCGATTGCAGATCCAGCCGCCGGCGTCGATCAGTTCTTGAGCTTGTAGCCGCTCTTGAATATCCAGCGCACCAGCAACAGGCACAACACCAGGAATGCCAGCGTCGCGGCGGTGCTCGCGACCACGTCCACGTCCGCGACCCCGAAGAAACTCCAGCGAAAGCCGCTGACCAGATACACCACCGGGTTGAAGAGCGTGATCTTCTGCCATAGCGGCGGCAGCATGCTGATCGAGTAGAAGGCGCCGCCCAGGAAGGTGAGCGGTGTCAGGACCATCAGCGGCACGATCTGCAGCTGCTCGAAGCTGTTCGAGCACAGCCCGATGATGAAGCCAAGCAGGCTGAAGGTCACCGCCGTCAGCACCAGGAAGCCGGCCATCCACAGTGGGTGCGCAACCTGGTAGGGGACGAACACCCGTGCCGTCACCAGGATCAGGACGCCGAGCATCACGGACTTGGTGGCGGCCGCGCCGACGTAGCCGAGCAGCACCTCGACGTATGAGACCGGCGCCGACAGCAGCTCGTAGATCGTGCCCGACCACTTGGGCAGGTAGATGCCGAACGAGGCGTTCGAGACGCTCTCGCTGAGAATCGACAGCATGATCAGGCCTGGCACGATGAACGCGCCGTAGCTGACGTGATCGATGGCTCCCATGCGCCGGCCGATCGCGGCACCGAAGACCACGAAGTAGAGCGACGTCGACAGCACCGGGGAGGCGATGCTCTGCATGAGCGTGCGAAACGTCCTGGCCATCTCGAAGCGGTAGATGGCGCGGATGGCGTGTACGTTCACGCGCGCGCTCGCACCAGGTCGACGAAGATGTCTTCGAGCGAGCTCTCGCTCGAGTGCAGATCCTTGACCTCGATATTCAGCTCGGCCAGCGTCTTGAGCAGCGCGGGAATGCGCGTCTCACGGCTGTGGGCATCGAAGCTCAGGACCAGCGCATGGCCATCCGCGGACAGCGCCAGCGGATATCCCGACAGGCCTGGCGACAGCTGCGTCAGCGGCTGCTGCAACTGCAGCGTCAGCTGCCGCTTGCCGAGCTTGCGCATGAGCAGCGTCTTGTCCTCGACCACGATCAGCTCTCCCTTGCTGATCACGCCGATACGGTCGGCCATCTCCTCGGCTTCCTCGATGTAGTGGGTGGTGAGGATGATGGTGACGCCGCTGTCGCGCAGCTCGCGCACCATCTGCCACATGTCGCGGCGCAGCTGCACGTCGACCCCGGCGGTCGGCTCGTCGAGGAACAGGATCGTGGGCTCATGCGCCAGGGCCTTGGCGATCAGCACACGTCGCTTCATGCCTCCGGAGAGGTTCATGATCCGCTCGTCGCGCTTGTCCCATAGCGACAGGTCGCGCAGCACCTTCTCGCAATGCGCCGGGTTCGGTGGCTTGCCGAACAGCCCGCGGCTGAAGTTGGTGGTCGCCCAGACGCTCTCGAACGTGTCGGTATGCAGCTCCTGCGGCACCAGCCCGATGCGGCTGCGCGCGGCGCGGTAGTCGCGCACGATGTCGTGGCCATCAGCCACCACGCTGCCGGCAGTGGCGGTGACGATGCCGCAGATGATGTTGATCAGGGTGGTCTTGCCGGCGCCGTTCGGCCCGAGCAGGGCGAAAATCTCACCGCGGTAGATCGTCAGATCGATTCCGCCGAGTGCCACGAGACCGCTGGCGTAGGTTTTCCGCACCCCGCTCACCGCCAGGATGGGCGGCGCGGTGTCGAGACGGACCGTGGTGTTCCCTGGGCTGTTCATCGTCGAGCTGCTGCCGGCGCGCGGGCCTTGGTATTGACTATCGCGACCTGAGACAGCGGCTGGCAACGTCCGGTGCGACCGAGCGATAGATTAACCTGCCCACCCGGCCGTCGGCCTGCCGGGCGTGCTGCCGGCCGGCCTTAACCCTTGATTCCGGGCCGCTAGGCGGAAATGCGGGCAGGCGCACCCGAAAACCTGTAGCCTGCGCAGCGGCTCGTAACTTTCGGCTTGTCTGTCTTGGCTTGCGCGCGCCCTCGCGGCGTATATGCGGCCAGTCTCTCACCCTCGCAAAGCTTGACGAACCAGGAGGCAGGACCTGTATCTGCCGTTGTTAACTTTTTTTCGTGAGTAACTTGTGACCAAACTATACGTCGGAAATCTTCCCTTCACCGCGACCGATGAGGCCGTACGTGCATTGTTCGCCCAGCACGGCACGGTCGAGACCGTGTCGCTGATCAATGATCGCGACACCGGTCGGCCGCGTGGCTTCGGCTTCGTGGAAATGTCCAATGCCGATGCGTCGCGTGCGATGCAGGCACTAAATGGCAAGGACTTCGATGGCCGTGCCCTGAAGGTCAACGAAGCACAGGACAAAGCTGGTGGGGGCGGTGGCGGTCGCCCGCGCCGCTACTGAAGCTTAGCGTGCGGCGACAGCTCCCGGGCGCACACGCGCCCGGGAGCATCGTCCGGAAAGCGATGGGCGCGCCATGACAACCTCAGGTGACAATTTGGATCTGACTGCCTGGCCTCCCGCAAAGGACAGCACGTCGCGCCCCAGCGCGAATGATGCGCTCACCGATTACCGCGCCCGCCTGGCGCTCGCCGAGGAGGAGCGCGCTGAGCGCCGCCGTCTCGATCTGGACGAGCAGCGCTCCAGTGCGAACTCGCCCGCGGTGCGCATCCGCGCCTGGGAGAAGGTCCACGGACTGCGCATGCCCTCAGACGCCGCGCATCCCATCCTCGCCGTGATCGCCGCCGATACCGGGCTGTCCCTGAGCGAAGTTCGGGCCGAGCAGCAGGCGCGTCGGCCAGCCGCGGCGGGTGCCGCGGCGGAGTGACGCCGATCGCAGCCGCGGCTTAAGAGACTTGCAGCCGTCTGTACGGTAGGACACATTATGTGTACGACCGCACAGCGCAAAATCCCAGAATTTGGCGCGCCGAGGCCGTAAGATGCGCCGCGTGCAGTCGCACGGACCGAGCCGCAAGGCGTTGCTGGGCAGCCCCTCACCCTCCTCGGGCCTGCTACGTCCGTTTGCCGTCCTCACGCTGAACGTGGTGCTGTTCGCCGCCGGCCTGGGGCTGGCACTCGCGGCCGAAAATCCCGCCCTCAAACTGCTCGGCAGCGTGCTGATCACCGCCGGCATGCTGCGCCTGTTCATGGTGGGCCACGACGCCTGTCACGGCAGCTTGTTCGCCGACCGAACGCTCAACAGCGTCATCGGCCGCATCGCCTTCCTGCCGTCGATGACGGCCTTCAGTCTCTGGGACGTCGGCCACAACGTCGCGCACCACGGCTTCAACAACCTCAAGGGCCGTGACCAGGTCTGGACTCCTTATTCCAAGGAGGAATTCGACCACCTGCCGCGGCAACGGCAGATCATGGAGCGCATCTACCGCTGCGGGTTGGGCTGCGGACTGTATTACTTCCGCGAGCTGTGGTGGAAGAAGCTGTACTTCGCGACCCGCAAGGAGATCGGTTCCGCCCGCCTGAAGTACAAGCTCGACAGCGCGCTGGTGAGCGTCGGTGCCGTCGCCTGGACGGGCAGCGTCGTGCTGGTGGCGGTGCACACTCACCAGCCGTTTTGGTTGCTGGCGCTCACGGCCATGGTCATTCCGTTCGCACTGTGGAACACCATCATGGGGTTCGTGGTCTTCGTGCAGCACACCCACCCCTCGATCGCGTGGTTCCAGAAACGGCAGGAATGGCAGCACGCGCGCGCCTACCTGACCGCCACGGCGACCGTGCGGCTGCCGCTCGGTGTCGACCGGCTGATGCACGGCATCATGGAGCACAATGCCCATCACCTTGATCCGCGCATCTCCATGTTCGCGCTGCGGCGCGCGCAGCGGCATGTGCAGGAACGCGCCAGCGTCGTCAGCTACCGCCTCGGCTGGCGCTCCTACCGCGATTGCGTGCGCCGCTGCAAGCTGTACGACTACGCGAACCATACCTGGCTCAACTGGCGCGGCGAAGTGACCGCGCGCACCGCACCTCGCGGAATCCTGCCGGCGGGTTGACCAGCGTACCTCCCTCAACTCCTGCCCTCTGCGGTGAGCCGTCATGCTTAAAGCTCAAACGATCCGTAACGAGCACGCCGATCTGTGCACCTTCCTGCACGGGGATCTGACCGCCTGCGCCAGCGCCTGCCGTCGCCCGGAGGAGACCTGTAACGAGAGCCTGGTGTTCGTCTCACAGCCGGCGCAGCTCACGGAAGCCGCGCGCCGCAAGGCGGCGATCATCATCGTGCACGAGAAGCTCGCCCCGCTGGTGGAGGCGAGCGCGGCGTGCGGCCCGTGCTATTTCGCGGTGCCGGCCATTCCTGCGGCCATGGCGGTGCTGCTCAGGTACTTCGAGCACAAGGCCGAGCGCTTCACGCAATGGGGCGAGCACCACCCCACGGCGCTGGTGCATCCGAGCGCCACGCTCGGCCGCAACGTGGTGCTGGGCCCGTACTGCGTGATCGGCGCGCGCAGCTCGATCGGCGATGGCTGCCTGATCGGCACGCACGTGGTGATCGAGAACGACGTGCGTATCGGTGCCGGCACGATCCTGCACCCCCACGTCTTCGTCGGTGCGGCGTGCGAGATCGGCGACGCGTGCGAGATCCATCCACACACCACCATCGGCTCCGACGGTTTCGGCTACGTCAAGGACGGCACGGGAAAGCCGCTCAAGGTCCCGCAACTCGGCAATGTGCAGATCGGCGATGAGGTGGAGATTGGCGGCAACTGCTCGATCGATCGCGCCACGCTCAACTCGACCTGCATCAGGTCCGGCGCGAAGCTCGACAACATCTGTCATATCGCGCACAACTGCGATCTCGGCGAGAACGGTTTCTACACGGCCGGCTTCATGATGGGCGGCTCCACCAGGATCGGACGCAACTTCGCGACCGGCGGCAACTCCGTCGTCGGAGCGCACCTCACCCTCGCCGACGACGTCGTATTGGCGGGCCGGTCGACAGTCACCAGCAACATCGGGCAGTCCGGCCGCTACGGCGGCTTCCCACTGCAGCCGTTGCGCGAAGCCCTCAAGACCCTGGCCGCGATCGGGCAGCTGAACGCCATGCGCAGGAACCTGAACGCACTGCTGAGAGGCACCACGCGGACGGCGCAGCCGCCATCCCCCGCTCACCGGGCCGCGGACCTGTAACCGCCGCGTGCGCTCAAAGCCGCCGCTCACGGCGGCGCCGCGAGCGCAGCGGCTTGCTCAAGGCGCGCGCCGTGCGGCAATCTGCGCGCCATGCGCGAGCCGAATCGCATGCGGCGTCAGGTGCTGGCCGCTCTGCTGGCCACCGGCTCGGCCGGACTGCTGCGGCCGGCAGCCTCCGCCGGCTCCCCGCTCAGGGCAGGCGTCGTTGGCGGCGGGATCGTCGGCGCGTGCATCGCCATGCATCTGGCGCGGGCCGGTGCGCAGGTGTGGCTGTTCGAGAAGATCGGACCGGCGCAGGGCGCGACACAGAACTCCTTCGCCTGGGTCAATGCGTTCGCGGATGACCCTCACTACCGGGCGCTGCGTCTTCAGAGCCTGAGCGCCTACCACGATCTCGACCGGGCATTGTCCCTGGACCTGGTTTGGGGCGGTTATGTCAACTGGGCCGGCAACGCCACGGAAGCCGAGGTGGTGCGCGCCAACGCGCGGCAGCTTGCCGGCTCGTCGTACCCGGCGCGCGCCATCACCGGCGGGGAGCTCGCCAGCCTCGACCCGAACGTGCGACCGGGCCTGGTCACCGAGGCAATCTACTCATCGATCGACGCGCACCTGGACCCGGTGCACGTCACGCAACGATTCCTCGCGGCGGCGGCCGCGGCGGGTGCTCGGGTGCTGTTTCCATGCGAGCTCACTGCGCTCGATCTGCACGCGGGACGCCTGCAGGGCGTGCTCACCAGCTTCGGTCGCGTCGCGCTCGATCGGCTGGTGGTCGCCGCGGGCGTCGATACGCCCCGGATCCTCGCCATGGCCGGCTTCGCGCTCACCCTGAAGCATGCTCCGGGGATTCTCGCGCACAGTGCCGCGGTGCGGCCGCTGACGAGACTGGTGCACGACGCGCCCGGCGGGGTGTCGTTCAAGCAGATGAAGGACGGATCGGTGGTCGGCACCGATGCGCCCAATCCACCCGCCACGCCCGCGCACCAGGCAATCCGTGCGCACGCGGAGCAGTTCCCCACCGCTGAGCTGCGCGACTATCACGGCAGGAGAATCCTCAGCAAAATCGGCCGGTTCCTTCCGGGCGCGCAGGACGCAGCGCTGGATCGCCTGACGCTCGGCTTCCGGCCGATGCCGAGCGACGAACTCCCCGTGATGGGCGCGCTGGCGAGCGTCCCCGACATTCACGTCGCCGTGACCCACAGCGGTGTGACGCTGGCACCCATCATCGGCCGGCTCACTGCCGATGAGGTATTGCGTGGCTCGCGCGCACCGATGTTCAGCCCTTACCGGCCGGAAAGATTCGCCCGAGCCGCACCGCCGGTGGCCGGGGAACGCAGCCATGGCAAGGGCGCTGACGGTGCGGCCGCCAGCGCAGCGGGGTATGCTGGAAAAGAAGGGGTTGCTGTCGCAATGAGCCAGTGTGTGAGTGCGCGATGACGACGATTGCCAAGCCCCTCCTCGAGGCCGCGTGGCAAGCGGTTCGCCCGGTGGTGCGCTGGACGCCGCTGCTGCGTTCCGACTACGTCGACTCACTGGTCGGAGCGCGGGTATTTCTCAAGGCCGAATCGCTGCAGCTCGCCGGCTCGTTCAAGATGCGCGGCGCGTGCTTTCGGGTGAGCCGCCTGTCGGCGGACGAGCGCGGCCGCGGCGTGGTGGCCTTCTCCTCGGGCAACTTCGCACAGGCACTGGCGCTCGCCGGTCGCCTTGCCGGTGTGCCGGTGACGATCGTGATGCCGTGCGATGCTCCACAGCGCAAGGTGGAATTGACCCGCCGCGCCGGCGCCACGGTGGTGCTCACCGAGCACGGCAAGGAGAACCGCGAACAGGTCGCCAACGCGCGCGCCCGCGAGATCGCCGAGCAGGAAGGTCGGGTGTACCTGCATCCCTTCGACGATCCCCTGGTGGTCGCCGGCCAGTCGACGCTCATGCGCGAAGTGCAGCTCGACGCCGAGCGCGCGCAGGTGCGCTTCGACTGCATCCTCTGTCCGGTGGGCGGGGGCGGGTTGATCGCCGGAACGGCGCTCGCCGAGAAGCACTTCGGCAGCGGCGCGGAGGTGATCGCCGTCGAGCCGGAAGCCTGTGACGACATGCGCCGCTCGCTGATCTCGCACCGTCGCGAGCAGAACGTGGGCAATCCGCCCACGATCTGCGATGCCATGCAGGCATTCACCCCGGGCGCCGTGCCCTTCGAGGCTGCGGCACACCTGATCTCGCGCGGCATCACCGTGGCGGATGACGCCGTGCGGATGGCGATGCGCATTGCCTTCGAGGAATTCAAGATCGTACTCGAGCCGAGCGGCGCGATTGCCCTGGCCGCCGCGCTGTGCCACAGCGCCGAGTTCACCAATCGAACCGTGGCGCTGCTGTGCTGCGGCGGCAGCGTTTCGCTCGAGGACCTGCTGCGTCTGACGCGCGCGCAGGAGCAGCCCCGTGCGCCGGTGGCGAAGCACTGACGTGCTGTGAAGCGCCCATGCCGGCGACCAGCGCGGGCCTGCTGCTCTACCGCCGACGTGGCTCGCGGTTAGAAGTGTTTCTCATCCACCCGGGAGGACCGTACTGGGCCAACAAGGACGACGGCGCCTGGTCGGTGCCCAAGGGCCTGGTCAACCCGCAGGAAGACGAGCTCGAATGCGCGCGGCGGGAATTCACGGAAGAGACCGGCTTCGCTGCCGGGCCGGGCGGGCAGGAACGAGATCTCGGAGTCTTCCGCCAGCCCAGCGGCAAGCGCTTGCATGTCTGGGCGCTCGAGGGGGACTGCAACCCCGCCGATTTGCACAGCAATCTGTTCGAGATGCAGTGGCCGCCCGGCTCCGGACGCAGCGCTCAGTTCCCCGAGGCCGATCGCGGTGCCTGGTTCGAGAGCTCACGGGCCCTGCACAAGATCCTCAAGGGCCAGCGCGCGGTTCTCGAGAAGCTCTGCGCGGAATTGGTCACGCGAGACCCGGCAGGAGGCTCGAGCGCCGCAACATGAGAGCTCGCGCCCGCGCCTCAGCCGGTGGTCCGGTCCTGCAGCGCCGCGCTGGCGAACCTGACTCGTCCATCCGGCAACGGCACGGCGAGCGGCGTCACGCGGACCCTGGCGATCCCGAGCCGCGGCGTGATACCGATCCTCAGTGCCGTCGCGGGCGACAGATCCACGATCCGTCCCTTCGCATACGGCCCGCGGTCCTGGATGGTGACCAAGGCGCTCTTGTGAGTCGCAAGATTGGTGACCTGCGCGATGGTGCCGAGCGGCAGCGTGCGGCTGGCGGCATTGTCGCCGTACGGGTTCATCCTGGTTCCGTCCGCCATCTTTCTTCCCGCGAACCGCGCGGCATAGAAAGATGCGACGCCGGTGCGCTCGCGGCCCGAGATATCAGGCTGCGGCCGGCTGGCGGACCGCTCCTCGCCGGATGGGCGGGCAGCGCGTTCCCGCCCGCCGGTGTCTGCGGGGCCGCCCGGATCGACGGCGCCGGCTCCCAGAGTCGTCGCAGCGCACACGAGCACGCCAACCACGCCGAATGCCAGTAGCTTCGCCGTTGGCGTGGGAAGCAGACCGTGCGCCAGAAGAGTTTGCGCCATGGCTTGGAATGTTCCGGAATCCGAGGCGCCCGGTCTGTAGGCGGTCTCCCGCAGGTAGCCGTGCAAGTGCGCCCGTTGCCGTGCCGGTCTGCGCCGACGCGAGGCCTGCGCGGGCTGACACGTGGCCTCGGCCGTCTTGACCCACCGGGGCGACTTGAGTTCTATTGAGGCTGGAGCCACAGCGGCTTGTCAGTGATCGCCTCGTGCCGAAAATCCTTGCGACCGTCGCCCTTTGCGGCGGCCTGATGTTCTGGGTCGGTGGCGCGCGCGCCGCTGAACCGCCGGCGCGCTTTGACGGCGTGTGGACCACCGTCGTGGCGTGTCCGCTGTCAGCCGGCGCGCTGCCTTACTCCTATGAATTCTCCTCGAGCGTCAAGGATGGCGTCCTGCATGGTGAGCGAGGCATCAAAGACGCACCTGGGTGGTTGCAGTTGGACGGCCGCATACTGCCGGATGGCTCGGCCAGCATTTCCGCGCATGGACTCGTCGGCAGGGAACGGGCCGCGGTCGGGGAGCGCCCCCCGGGCACGCCATACGGCTATCGTGTTGATGCCAGGTTCTCGGAAAATTCCGGAAGCGGGCATCGGGTCAAGGGTCGCGCCTGTACGGTGACCTTCAGCAAGCAGGGCCCGTAACAGCTCACCGGCGGGACCACCCACCGCCCACGACAACAATCAAGACAGAGGATCCTCATGACAGATCTGACCTCGAGCGTCAGCGTCACTCGCGTTATCGGCGCTGTCGCGCTCGCGGCCCTGGCCGTCACCGCCAGGGCCGAGTCCTCCGGGCGCGCGCTCATGCGCTTTCCGACGCTGTACGGCAACACCGTGGTGTTCGTCGCCCACGAGAACCTGTGGTCGGTGCCGCGCACGGGCGGCACCGCAGCGCGTCTGACCGCCGACCCCGGCCGTGACGTCATGCCGCGCTTTTCTCCCGACGGCCGCTGGCTCGCTTTCACGGGCGAGTACCAGGGCAATCGCGACGTCTACGTGATGCCCGCCGGGGGCGGCAAGGTGCAGCGCCTCACGTTTACCTCGGACATCGAGGTCGAGCCGACATTGCGGCGCGGTCCGAACAACATGGTAGTCACCTGGACCCCAGACTCGAAGAGCATCGTATTTCTGTCGCGGCGTGACGTCTGGACCGACTGGATCTACAAGGCCTACAGCGTGCCACTCGGCGGCGGCCTGGCGCAGCCCCTGCCGCTGGATCGCAGCGGTTTCCTCAGCTTCAGCCCGGACGGCAAGCAGATCGCCTACACGCGAATCTTCCGCGACTTCCGTACCTGGAAGCGCTACCAGGGCGGGCTCGCACAGGATATCGATATCTACGATTTCGCCACCCAGCAGCTCAAGCATGTGACCGATTGGCCGGGCACCGAGACCTCGCCGATGTGGTACGGCAAGACGATCTACTTCCTGGCCGATCACGATGTGAGCCAGCGCCGTAACATCTGGGCGTACGACATCGCCACGGGTGCGTTTCACCAGGTCACGCACTTCACCGACTACGACATCGAGTTTCCGAGCCTCGGCGGCGGCGCCGAAGGCCAGCAGGGCATCGTGTTCCAGCAGGGCGGCAGGCTGCACGTGCTCGACCTGCCGTCCGAGCAATTGCACGACCTGGACGTCATCGTGCCGGATGACGGCACGCGCACGGGCGCCCGCTGGGTGGACGCGAAAAACACCATCCGCGAGCAGGACGCCGCCCAACAGACCGACTACGACATCGCGCCCAACGGCAACCGTGCGGTGTTCTCGGCGCGCGGCGACCTGTTCACGCTGCCCGCCGAGCACGGCAACACCCGCAACCTCACGCAGACTTCGAACGCGGACGAGGATCATCCGCGCTGGTCGCCCGACGGCAAGCTGATTGCCTACACGACCGACGCCTCCGGCGAGCAACAGCTGGCGGTGCGCCCCGCGGAAGGCGGCGCGGAGCGCGTCCTGACGCATTTCGCTCGCGGCTACTTCTATGCTGGCCACTGGTCGCCGGCAGGCGATCGCCTCGCGTTCTCGGACAACGAACACCGGCTGTGGATCGTCGCGGCAGCGGGCGGCGCGCCCGTGCAGATTGCCCAGGACCCGTACAATGAGATTGTCGACCAGGCCTGGTCGCCCGACGGGCGCTGGCTCGCCTACAGCATTACCGCAGCCAACCTGCAGAGCGGCATCTGGCTCTACAACGTCGAGACACGCAAAGCCGTGCGCGTGAGCGGGCCGCACAGCAACGACTCTTCGCCGGCGTTCGACCCGGCCGGCCGCTACCTGATGTTCATCTCCACGCGCCACGAGAACCCGACGCTCAGCCAGATGGAGTTCAACTTCGCCACGCTGAAGATGAACGGCATCTACATTGCCACCTTGAAGCGCGACGCCGTCTCACCGTTTGCTCCCAGATCGGACGAGGGAGCCGGCCCGACGGACGAGGAGAAGCAAAAGGAGAGCGAACGCGAGGAAAAGAAGCAGAACGAGGGCAAGGACAAGAAGAAGGAGCCGGTCAAACCCGTGGAGATCGACGTCGACGGGCTGATGGCGCGAGCGGTGCCGCTGCCGATCCCGGCCGCGAACATCGGCACGCTGGACGTGCGCGACGACAAGGTGTTCTACCTGACCACTGCCGTGCAGATGTACGACGGTCCGCTGCCGGGTGAGAAGCCGGCGCTGCACCGCTATGATCTGAAGCAGCGCAAGGACGCCACGGTCGTCGAAGGCCTGAGCTCCTACGCGCTGTCCGCCGACGGCAAGAAGGTGCTGTACAAGCTCGAGAAGGACTACATCATTGCGGACGCGGCGCCCATCGACGCGAGCAAGGCCAAGAGCCCGGAAGCCACCAAGAAGCTCGATCTGTCCCACATGCGCGTGCTGGTCGAGCCCACGCAGGAATGGAGCGAGATGTTCAACTCGGCGTGGCGACTCGAGCGTGACTTCTTCTACGGCGCGAAGATGAACGGCGTCGACTGGCCGGCGGTGCGTGCCGCGTACGCGAAGCTGTTGCCGCTTGCCGGATCACGTGGCGATTTGAACTACCTGATCGGCGAGATGCTCGGAGAGCTGAGCAACTCGCACACCTACGTCGGCGGCGGCGACGACATGCCCGAGGAGCTTCGGGTACCGACCGCGTACCTCGGCGCCGACATCGCGCTCGATGCGGCGTCCGGCCGCTACCGGCTGGCAACCATCTATCCCGGGGATAACACGCGCAGTACCTACAGGTCACCGCTCACCCAGCCGGGCATCGATGTCAGGCAAGGGGACTACCTGCTGGCGATCGACGGAGTGGAACTGCGCGCGCCGCTCGACCCCTACAGCCTGCTGGTCGGCAAGCAGGATCGCACCATCAGGCTGAGCGTCGCCCAGACTGCGGACGGTAAACGCCGCGACGTGGTAGTGCAGCCGGTCAAGAACGAGCTGGCACTGCGCGAGCAGGCGTGGATCGATCACAACCGCGAGGTCGTTTACCAGGCGTCGGGCGGCCGCATTGCCTACATCTATCTGTCAGACATGTCCGCCCTCGGCCTGGATCAGTTCATACGTCAGTTCTATTCGCAAGTGGACAAGCAGGCGCTGATCGTCGATGAGCGCTGGAACGGGGGCGGCAACATCGACCAGATGCTGCTCGAGCGTCTGCGGCGCGTGCTGGTCGGAATGAGCGCCAACCGCGAATCCGTTGGAGTTCCCGTGCCGCAGCAACTCATCAACGGACCGAAGATCTGCATGATCAACCACTTCTCGGCCTCGGACGGGGACATCTTCCCGTTCTACTTCCGCAAATACGGCCTCGGTCCGCTGCTTGGCACACGGACCTGGGGTGGAGTGCGCGGCATCCGCGGCGACTGGCCGCTTCTGGACGGCGGCTACATCACCATTCCCGAGGACGCGCTCTACGGACTCGACTCGCAGTGGGTGATCGAGAACCGCGGAGTCGAACCCGATATCACCGTCGATGATTCGCCGGCGGACTGGCAGCGCGGACATGACGTGCAGCTCGAGGCGGCGATCGCCCACGTGCTCGGGGAGCTGCAGAAACAACCCGCGACGCTGCCACCACCACCGCCGGCAATACCGGCCTATCCCAAGGGACCAGGCTGAACGACCGCGCAGCATCTAGCGGCACGCAAATCAGCCAGTTGCACGTGTCGCGTGACCGCCCGGCAGCGACGCAATATGTCGCCTGCCGCATTCAGTTGACGGCCCCGCCCGCCCGGGAGCACCCTATCGGGGAGCAGGACCCGATCGCACGTGACCGCCGTAGCGCGGCACCGGGCGGCAGTACCCCTGCATAAGAACAATATGGAACCGGAAATCACCATGGTGCGGCAAGTTGCAGCCTCGAACGAGGTCGCAGCGGGCCTCGACAGTACCGACGAAGTACCGCCGCTGGATGTCGCCGCCTACGAGGCTCGACTGCTCGCCGGCAACGCGCACGGCGAGTCGAGCGAGCCACTGCTGCCGGCCTCGGAATTTGCCGGCAGCGAGCATCGGCCGCATCCACTGGCGGAGCTGCCGCCACCGGAATTTCTGCGCGATATCGAAGCCTGGATCGCGGCACAGGATGCACGCGCACGATCCTACGACCGCGCTCTTGCCGAGCTGCAGTCGGCGCGCACCGGCGCGCAGGCGCGGGCCGACAACCTGGCACTCGAGCTCGAGATCGCGAAGAAAGCGCTGCACACGGCGCTGTGCCGCGCCAACGACGCCGAACGCGCGGCGCTCGACAACGGCGCCGCGGTGCAAGCCGCCGAGTCGCGCGCCGCGGGGTTTCAGACCCAGCTCGAAGAGGTGCGACGCGAACTCGCCACGGCCACCGGGCAGATTGGCGCCGCCACCGCCGAGCTCGCGCGGACGCAAGAGTCCCTCGTGGCGCAAGCGAGCCAGCAGCAACAGACGCAGCTGCGTCAGGACGAGCTGGCGCGCGCGCTCGATGAGCGCTCGCAGCGGGTAACGCAGCTGGAGGGTCAGCTTGCCGAGCTGCGTGCCGGCATCGCGCAAGCCGATCGCGAGCTCGTGCAGCGCGCCGCGCGCATCGCGGCCGTGCAGCAGGATAATGAAACGCGGCAGGCAGCCGCCAATGCCCTCGCGCGGGAGCGTGACGCACTCGCCGGGCGCATCGCCCGCCTGGTCGAGAATGCGCAATCAAGCGAATCGAAGCGCAACGTCTGGGAAGGTATGTGGCGTGGCCTGGAGGCGCAGCTTACCGAGACACGCGCGTCGCTGGCCCGAGTCGAAGCCGAGCGCGTCGAGCTTGCGACGCGGGTCGTCACAGTGTCCGCCGGGCTTGCCGATCGCGACGCGACCATCGCGCAGCTCGAGGCCGAGCGCACGGCGCAGGGCAGCGCGCTCGCGGAGCTGGCTGCGACCCGCGCGCGTGAGCAGGAAAGCCAGGCAGCCAGTACGAAGGAGCTACGCGTTCGCGGCGAGACGCTGGCCGCCGGGGTCAAGGTGCTCGAGGAGCGCCTGCGGCGCGGCGCCGAATCCCTTGCCGCCCGCGAGGCGGATCTTGCCGAGTCACGCGCCGCGCGCGCGGCGCTGGAGGAGACGCTGCGTACCGCGCAGTCGAGCAATGCCGCCTACGCGGCGCGGACGGCGGAGCTGGAGATGCTCACCACCGACCTGAGCCAGACGCTGCAGGCGCAGACCGAGGCCGCGCAACGTGCACACGCGTTGTGCGAAGACCTGGAACGCGAGCTGGCGGACGAGCAGACGCGCGGCGCTGCGCTGCAAGAGCATCTGCAGGCGACAATGCGCCATGCGAGCGAGCGATCAACCGCGGCCGAATCGACCGAGAGTGCGCTCAAGTCGCACCTCGAGCAGCTGACAGCGAGCCAGGAGCGCGTGGCCGATCTGGAGCGCGACGCGCTCGAACAGTCCGAGCGGCTCGCGAGCCTGGAGGCGCAGCTCGCGCACGCCAGATCGCTGGCGGAGCAGACCGAGGCGGCGCGCGGCTCGCTGGAGAGCGAGCTCGGGCGAGTGCGCGCCGAGCTGCAGCACGAGAGCGAGCGAGCCGGCGGGCTGGATGCCGCGCAGCGCAAACTCGCGCTGGATCTCGAGCGCACGCGCGGTGCCGTGGACGAGCGGGAACTGCAGCTGCGACGGCTCGAGCGCTATGCGACCAGCAGTACCCAGGTGCTGAGCCGCATCAAGCGCGGTATCGAGCGCGGCAGCGCGCCCCCGGCCGCCGAAGCAGTCAAGCCTGCGAATGGCAGCGCGACATTCATCCCGCTCGACAACAGCGATGCGCCGCCGCTGACCCTCGGGCGGCACACCACGATCGGCCGGGCGTCGGAGAGCGATCTGTGTCTGAAGGACTCGTCGATCAGCCGGCGCCACGCCCTCGTGACGATCGGTTCGAACGGCGCATTCATCGAGGACCTGCGCAGCGTGAACGGCGTTACCGTGAACCGTCAGCGCGTCCAGCAAGCGCGGCTTAGCGATGGCGACGTAGTCGAACTCGGACTGCGGCGGTTCCGCTTCACCATGCCGGCGGCCCGGAGCGCTGACGCCGGCTGATCGCTGCTGTCCCAGGGTGGCGGATCCGGCAGTCGTGTGTCGCGACGCGCCGTTGCCTGTCGCCACCAGCCGCATACTGATTCCGAACCAAGGCACGCCATCAGCGTGCGGTGATCTCCCTGTCGCGTAAAGTGCGTGTTTCCGCCCGACAAGGTCGGCGTGTGTTCGGATGATCTATGACGAACGATGTGGACGCCTTCATGGCGACGATGATCGTGCAGTCGCAGCCGGTCCCGCTCGAACGCGCGGTCGCCCTGGTCCGGGAGCACTACGGCTTCGAAGTGCGCGCCGCACGACTGACGGGCGAGCGGGATGAGAACTTCAAGCTGAGCGCAGCGGACGGCAGCGAATACGTCCTGAAGATAGCGAACTCCGCCGAGCAGCCGGCGGTGACCGATCTGCCCACTGCGGCGTTGCTGCACGTGGAGAAGATCGATCCTGGCTTTCCGTGTCCGCGTGTGGTGCGCGAGCGCACCGGCGGCACCCAGGTTCGTTTCGCGGCTGCAGACGGCCAGGAGCGGACCGCGCGGGTTCTGACGTATCTGCCGGGCAAACTGCTCGGCACAGCTGCCCGCTCACAGCGACAACGTGTTGCCTGCGGACGCATGGGAGCACGATTGACTACGGCGCTGCGCAACTTCGAGCATCCAGCCGCGCATCGAGCAATCGTCTGGGACGTGCGCCAGGCGGTCCAGGTGCAGCGCCTGCTCGAGCAGCTGGCCCTGCTGCCCTGCCGAGGAGCCGCTGCCGATCTGTCACGGCGCATTGTACCGGTCGTCGAGTCGCAGCTGCCGCGTCTGCGCCAGCAGGTCGTGCACAACGATCTGAACCCACTCAACATCCTGGTGGATCCCGCGGACCCGGAGCTGGTCACCGGGATCATCGACTTCGGCGACGTCATCCACACCGCCCTGATCGCGGATGTGGCGGTGACCGCCGCCGAGCTGATTCCGCAGGACTGCACGGCAGGGAGCGGAGCCGCGTGCGCGGCCGTTCTCGATATCGCTTCCGCCTACCATGAGAGGCTGCCGCTCTTGCAGCAGGAGCTGCTCGTGCTCGGGCCGCTGGTGGCCGCACGGCTGCTCGCGAACGTGGTGGTACACGAATGGCATGTGCACCACAACCCCTCGGGCGGTCACTATACTGCGCTGACTCCGGACTTCATCCGTGCGCGGCTACAGATCGCCGAGGAATTGTTGCTCGAGGAGTTCAGGCTGTGACGACTCCACAAGAGGACCGCGCGGCGATCCTGGCACGCCGTCAGCGCCTGCTCGCCCCCACCTACCGGCTCTTCTACGAGCAGCCGCTGCAGATCGTACGCGCCGAGGGAGTGTGGATGTACGACGAGCAGGACCGGGCGTATCTGGATGCCTACAACAACGTCCCGGTGGTGGGTCATTGCCACCCCTATGTGGTCGAAGCGCTCGCGCGCCAGGCAGCTACTCTCAACACCCATACCCGCTATCTGGCCGAACAGCCGCTGCAGCTTGCCGAGGAGCTGTTGGCCACCATGCCGAAGGAACTCGGTAGCGTCATATTCACGTGCACCGGCAGCGAAGCGAATGATCTGGCGGTGCGGGTGAGCAAAGCCGTTACCGGTGGTAGCGGATTCATCATCACTGATTTCGCCTACCACGGTGTGACCGACGTCATCGCCGGCATGTCGCCCGAAGAGGGTTCTGCGCTTGGGCCCGGCGTCTATGCCGTGCAGTCGCCGTGTGGCGCTGACGGCGCCGCAGCGTTCGGCGAGCGCATTCGCCGGTGCATCGAGCGCATGCACGGCGACGGCGTACGTCTTGCGGCTCTCCTCGCGGATACGATTTTCTCCAGCGATGGCGTGTTCGCTGATCCTCCCGGGTTTCTCGCCGATGCAGTGCGTCACGTGCACGCAGCCGGCGGTCTGTTTGTTGCCGACGAGGTGCAGCCGGGCTTCGGCCGCCTGGGCGAGGCGATGTGGGGTTTCCAGCGTCATGGCGTCATTCCCGACCTGGTGACGATGGGTAAGCCGATGGGCAATGGGCATCCGGTAGCCGCCGTGGCCGCCCGCCCCGGCTTGTTCGAGGCGTTCTCCAGGCGCGCACACTATTTCAACACCTACGGCGGAAACACGGTGTCATGCGCGGTAGCACTGGCGGTGCTGCACGTCATCCGCAGCGAGCAGCTGCTCGAGAATGCACGCCGCAGCGGCGACCATCTGCAGCACGGACTACGCACACTCGCGCGACGCTGCCCGGCAATTCGCGACATCCGTGGCCCCGGCCTGTTTATCGGCGTGGAACTGGGTGCCAATTCGGCGAGCGGCCTGAGCGGACGCGCCGAGACCACGCGGGTAGTGAACGGCATGCGCCGCCTCGGCGTACTGGTGGGTGCCACCGGGCGCAACGGCGACGTGCTGAAGATCCGTCCGCCGCTCACCTTCGAGCGGCAGCACGCAGATCGACTGCTCGATGCACTGGATCAGACCCTGCAGGCGAACACCGCTGCCTGAGCGGCGAGTCGCCCGGAGAGAACATGACCTCCTACCTGATCTTCACCTCAGCTCTGCGGGTATGGCTGGCCGTCGCCATCGTGCTGGCGGTCATCGCACTTGGCGACCTGGTGTTTTCCCCCGCGCATAGTTTGCGCGCGTTCGCGAAACGGCTGCTGCTCTCGGCGCTGTGGCCGTTGGCCTTATTCACCGATGCGGGTCGCAAGACGCTGTTCAGAGGCTTTCGACCGACCCAGGGAGTCTGACATGCAGAAGAAACTCTTGACCGTTGTAGTACTTGTGTCGCTCACGGGTTGTGGTTTCCGCACCGTGGAGACCGGGCACCGTGGCATCCTGACCAGGTTCGGACAGGTAGAGGGGGATGCCCGAACCGAAGGACTGTATTTCTACAATCCGTTCACCGAATCCATGCACCAGATGGACGTGCGTGTGCAGGTGTGGCGAGGAACCACCGAGGCTTACACCAAGGACGTCCAGGAATCCAAGATCACCTTCGTGGTGAACTACCGCCTGCACCCGGAGGCCGCGGGCACCATGTTTCGCACGGTGGGCGAGGACTGGGCGGACAAGCTGGTAAGCCAGGTGATCGAGCAGCGAGTGAAGGAAGTGATCGCCGGCTGGGATGCAGTTGATCTGATTGCCAATCGACAACAAGCCAACGCGACCGCGACCAAACTGATCACCGATTCGCTCGCGGCGAAGGACGTCATCATCACCAATTTCGCGATTACCGACATCGAATTCTCACAGAATTTCAACCGGGCGGTGGAAGCGAAGGTGATAGCGCAGCAGAACGCCATTCAGGCGCTCAACAAGACGGAGCAGATCAAACAGGAAGCCAACCAGCGGGTGATCACCGCCACCGCCGAAGCGCAGTCGATGAAGATCCGCGCGGACGCTTTGACGCAAAATCCGAAGTTGGTGGCGTGGGAGGCTGTGCAGAAATGGAACGGTGTGCTGCCGATTTACATGCTGTCGGGAGCGATGCCGTTTCTGGACGTGACAACTACCAAGTGAGCAGCGCTGGCGTCCGACTATGCGGCGACCGGGATCGGCCGACCGAGTATTTTCTCGATCGCACGCAGTCGCTCACGTTCCTCGCGGCTGACGAGTGAAATCGCCCGACCAGGCGCTCCCGCGCGGCCAGTACGACCGATGCGGTGCACATAGTCTTCCGGCACATGCGGCAGCTCGAAATTCACGACGTGCGGCAGCTCGCTGATATCCAGTCCGCGCGCCGCGATGTCGGTGGCGACGAGTATCCGCACGCGACCTTGCTTGAAATCGCTCAAGGCACGCGTACGTGCGGCTTGCGATTTGTTGCCATGGATGGCGGCGCACGCGAGACCATCGCGCATCAAGCGCTCGGCAAGACGATTGGCGCCGTGCTTGGTGCGAGTGAACACCAACGACTGCTTGATATCTTCATCCGCCAGCAGGCGCGTCAGCAGCGGGTGCTTGCCGGCGCTGTCGACGTGATAGACCTGATGATCCACCAGCGCCGGCGAACTGTTGCGCGGTGAGATGTCGATAGTGACCGGATCGCGCAACAATGACCTGGCGAGGCTGCGGATCTCCTCAGAGAAGGTGGCCGAAAACATCAACGTTTGACGTTTCGCGGGCAGCGCCGCGATCAGCCGACGAATGGGTCGAATGAACCCCATGTCGAGCATCCGGTCGGCCTCGTCCAATACCAGCATGTCAATGTGCGAAAGATCGACCGCGCGCGCCTGCAGATGATCCAGCAGTCGTCCCGGGGTGGCGACGATGATGTCCACGCCCTGAGACAGGGCGTCGAGCTGCGGTTTTGGACTGACACCACCAAATATCAGCGCGCCGCGCAACGGCAGCTGTCGTGCCAGCGCCCGAAATGAGTCGCTGACCTGCGTCGCCAGTTCGCGCGTCGGCACCAGAATCAAGGCGCGCGGACTGCGCTGTACCGAAGGATTCAGCATCAATCGCTCGAGAATCGGCAGCGCGAAGGCGGCGGTCTTGCCGGTGCCGGTTTGCGCCGCTGCCATCAGGTCGCGCCCTTCCAGCACGAGCGGGATCGCGCGCTTCTGAATCGGGGTGGGATCCACATAACCAAGTTCGGTCACGGCCTGCAGTAACTGCGGCCTCAAAGCAAAATCATTGAACAACACAAGACTCCAGGACGAATCGGCGGCCCGAAGGCTGCGCCGTCGGCTAACTCGTCGAAAATAAAACTAACTCGGTCCCGCCTGACGGCGAGATCTACGATGGGCTTGCAGGAGGGGCGATAGGTCCCGGGAACTGAGCCGTGATGGCCCGCAGGGGACGCTGAAGAACCTCGGCGCGTGGACCGAACCACGCATTCGACAAACGCCAGCAACAAGTCTAATTGATTTGCCCGCAAAATGCACACCGCGCGCCTTGCGGGCTCAGTACGCGTAGCGGATTTCTCGCAAACTGAGAACCAGAACACGCAAAGCCATGCCTTGCCGAATGAACGGCGGCTTGATCGCGAGCCTCCCCCCGGACGCCGCCGCGCAACCACACCTCCCCGGACGCTTGCCAAGCAAGCGTAAAACCTCAAGATAGCGGCTGACGGTTTATTGCAGAGGCGTGAAGTGGCCCAGGCGCCCAGCCATAACGCTCCCTGTCCGTGCGGCAGCGGCCGGAAATACCAGCTTTGCTGCCTGGGGCGAGCCGTAATGCGTCCCGTCGAATACGAAAACGCGCGGCGCTTACACAGAAGCGGAATGCTGCACGAGGCCGAACAGGCCTGCCGCAACGTGCTGCGACACGATGGCAGGCACCTCGGAGCGCTGCGGGTCCTGATTGACATCCTCCGCCAGACGGGGCGCACGCCGGACGCAGCACGCCTGCTCGAGGACGTTGCCACGTCTGACGCCGCAGATGCTGCTGTGTTGAGCGAGCTCGGACTCCTGGCGCTTGCCTGCAACTCGCATCGTGCGGTGGCGATTCTGCAGCGCGCCCTGGAGCTGGACCCAACACTGGTGCCGGAGCACAACAATCTCGGCATCGCCCTGAAGCGCCTGGGCCGGTTTGACGAGGCGGAGGTCTGTTACCGGAACGCCATCCGGCTGGAACCGAGCTACGCGGCCGCGCATCACAATCTCGGTGAGCTTCTGCAGCACCGCGGGCAGCTAACGCAAGCGCGGCGCAGCTTCGAAACAGCCCTGCAGCACAATCCCCGTTTGACACACAGCCGCCTTACTCTCGGTGACGTACTCACACAGCTCGGCGAGCCGCGTAGCGCAGTGGAGCAGTATCAAAAGGCCGTGGAGACAAGCCCTGCCTCGTTGCGCGCTCATGCCGGCCTAGCAGTTGCATTACGCAGGCTGGGCGAAATTCACGCGGCCGTCGAGGCGTTCGCACGTGTCGTTGCCGGCATGCCGTCTTCCGCGGAGGCACACTGCAATCTTGGCAGCGCGCAGCTGGAAGCCGGCAGGGTCGCCGAGGCGCTCGACAGCCTGCGCGCCGCGCTTCGCCTGCAGCCGGACTTCCCCGAGGCGCAGGCCCTGTATGCCGCGGCACTGGTGGCGGCCGGGGATATCGACGCTGGTATCGCCTTCGTGTCGCGGGCACTCGCAGCCGACGCTCCCGTCGAGCGGGGCACTCACGTCCTGGCGCACGTTCTGTTGACTCACGGGCTGTTCGCTCAGGCGCGACTGTGCCTCGAGAGGCGGCTGCGGGAGCAGCCGGCGGATGTGATGGCGCAGCACGTTCTGGCCGCACTCAAGGGCGAGAATCCCGAACAACCGTCGGAAGAATTCGTACGCAAGCTGTTCGATGCAAGCGCGGCGACTTTCGACACACTGCTGGTGTCAGAGCTCCGCTACGTCATTCCACGGGAGATGGTTGATGCACTGCTCACCGTCGAGGGTGCGCCGCAAGAACCCTGGGACGTGCTCGACCTCGGATGCGGCACGGGTCTGGTCGGAGTCGAGATTGCAAGCCGCAGCCGACGACTCGTTGGCGTCGATCTCTCCGCGAAGATGATCGAGCAGGCACGCGAGCGCGGTCTGTACACCGAGCTGCACTGCATGGAGCTGCTCACGGCGCTCACTGGCAACGACGTCGCACGCTACGACGTGATTACCGCCGCAGACGTGTTCGTTTACGTCGGCAAGCTCGATGCGCTGATCCCCGCGGTCGGCGGCGTGCTGCGACCCGGAGGCCTGTTTACCTTTACCGTTGAGGCGGCCGAGGACACGGCCGCGGTCGCCGCCACGCCGACGAGCGACGGCTACCGGCTGGGACCCAAAGGAAGGTACGCGCATTCTCTGGAGTATTTGCAGAGCTTGGCCGATGCCGGCGGTTTCCGTATTGCACTGTTGCGCAAGACTCGTATCCGCTTTGAGCAGTACCGTCCGGTACTGGGGTGGCTCACCGTCTGGCGCAGCGTCGCTTCAGCGCAGAGGTAGAATTGCGGCGAGCCTACTCTGATGCATGAGGCGTATGGCTGGGGTGCGCTATGGCACAAATCAACTTAGCGCGTCGCCGCTTCGTGCAGGTGGTCATGGGCGCCGCCGCTCTGCCAGCGTTATTCGTCCCCTCGTCAGTTCCGGCGCAACCGAGTCCACCGTCCGAGACCGCAGAACCGACGCAAGCGGAACGCGCCGAGATGTCCAAGCTCGCCCGCGCATTCATGCAGACATACGCCATGCCGGGACTTTCGGTCGCGGTGGGTCGTGCCGGCGCGATACTCTATGCGGATGCATTCGGCTGGGCCGACCGCGAAACGCGCGAGCCGGCCTCCCCGACCCATCTTTTCCGCATTGCCAGCGTCACCAAGCCGATCACCTCGGTCGCACTCTTTTCGCTCATCGAGGAGGGCCGTATCCGACTGACCGACAGGATCTTCGGTCCGGGGGCGATCACCGACACCGACTACGGTGACCCTCCTTATCATCCATGGGTGGATCAGATCACCGTCGAGCATCTGCTCACCCATACCAGCGGCGGTTGGACCAATGACGCCGCCGATCCGATGTTCATGAACCCGGAGATGAACCGGGCGCAGTTGATCGAGTCGACGCTGCGCAACAGGCCATTGGATCAACCACCCGGCCAGCATTACGCCTATTCCAACTTCGGGTATTGCGTGCTTGGCCGGGTGATCGAGAGGATCACCCGACAGAACTATGCGAATTACGTGCGCGATTCGCTGCTCAAGCGCTGCGGCATCACCGCCATGGCGATTGCCGGCAACACGCTTGCCCAGCGCCAGTCCGCCGAGGTCAGGTATTACGATCAGCAGGATGAACGACGGCCCTATGCAATGGATGTCGCCAGAATGGATTCCCATGGTGGCTGGATTGCACGGCCTGTGGATCTTGTGCAGTTCCTCATGCACGTCAGCGGATTTGTCACGCCGCCCAACATCCTCAAACCGCAATCGATCCGGACCATGACGACCGCCTCCGCTGCCAATCCCGAATATGCGAAAGGCTGGTCGGTCAACAAATTCGACAACTGGTGGCATAACGGCAGCCTGCCTGGCACATCGGCAATCGCGGTGCGCACGCATAGCGGCTTGTGCTGGGCGGCGTTCGGCAACAGCAGGCGTTTGAACGCCCCCCTCGACCGTGATCTCGACAATCTCATCTGGGACATGGTCCGCGAGGTCAAGAGCTGGCACGCCTGAGAGCGGCGGCGGCTGCTCACGCTCCCACTTGACTAACACATATCTCAATGGTTATATATTTAAATCAATAGCCATCAGGTTATCGATTCCGCATGCCGCATGCTGACGATGTACTCTTCAGAACCCTCGCCGATCCGACTCGGCGGGCTCTCTTCGAGCGACTGTGCCGCGAAGGAGAGAAAACGGTCGGGGCGCTGACGGCTCGGGCGCGGGTCTCGCAACCGGCCGTTTCAAAGCATCTTGGGGTCCTCAAGCAGGCCGGGTTGGTACGCGACCGCCATGAAGGGCGCCAGACGCACTATAGCGCGCAGCTCGGCGCCCTGGCCCCGTTGATCGACTGGACCAGCCGGATGGCCGGGTTCTGGCAAGGCCGATTCGACCAGCTCGAGGATCTGCTCAAAAGGATGGACCAATGACCAACACTGCGACCGAAGCGCTGTCCGTCGTTGTCGAACGGGACATTCCCTTTCCGCCGGAAAAGATCTGGCGCGCACTCACGCAACCACACCTGATCGAGGAGTGGCTCATGAAAAACGACTTCAACCCGGTCGTGGGCTACCGTTTCAGTCTTCGCGGTGATTGGGGCGCTGCCGACTGTCAGGTAATGGCGCTCGAACCGCACAAGACGTTGTCTTACACGTGGGGTGCCTTTGGTCTCGAGAGTCTCATCACCTGGACGCTCACCCCTACGAGCACCGGGACCCATCTGCGCATGGAGCACTCGGGCTTCCGGCCGGATCAGCAGCAGGCCTATCAGGGCGCCAAGTACGGCTGGAAGAAGTTCTTCGCAAGCCTCGAACGCGTGGTGGGAGGGTTGCCGTGATCCGCATCCCGGAGCGCCGCGGCGGGCGTGCGAAAGATCCAATGCATCCATCGCAACGTATTGACGAGCTGATCGCGAAACTCGCCGACTGGCGTGGCAGGACTCTTGCCAGCATCCGCAAGAGCATCCTTGCGGCCGACCCGCAGATAATCGAGGAATGGAAGTGGCTGGGAAGCCCGGTATGGTCTCGTTACGGAACAATCGTAGTCGGCAACGCCCACAAAGAGAAAGTGAAGCTTACCTTTGCTCACGGGGCGAAGCTCCGGGATCCTGACAAGCTGTTCAACGCGGGCCTCGAAGGTAACCTCTGGCGCGCGATCGATTTATTCGAGGGCGATAAGATCAATGCGCGTGCTCTCAAGAATCTCGTCCGTGCCGCTGTGGATTACAATCAGACCAAATTGAAGAACAAAGCACCTGCGGGCAGGCGAGCGAAAGTACGCGAGTAAGACTCCCGGTCACGACGTCCAATATTTCTGCGAGCTATCGCTCAGCGTCGAGGCGAGCAGCACATGGCGAAAGCGAGAGTGCAGCAGGCGGCAGCCGTCGGGGTCGCCGAGCACGGTAACTCGGCGGTGCTCGTCACTGTCGCGCCCGGCGGTGAGCTGCTGGATCGCCGCCGCGTCGACCTCACCCGCGGTCTGCCGACGCACCCGTATCACCATGAAGGGTCGTGGGCGGTGGGCCGTTACCTGAACAGCCCGTGGGCGCGGGCGATTCCGCTCGCCGACGCCGTGGCGCTCGTCGAGCGCGTGCGCGAGTCGGCCGCGCGCGGCGCGCGCGCGAGCCTCGAGGCGCTGGCCGCGACGGTGCCGGTTCCGATAGCGAGCATCGCAATCCGCGTGTGCCCACAGCTTCCACCGACGACGGAGGAGCGGATCGCCGAACCTCGCGTGGCGAATGTCGCAGACTCAGTCATGTATCGCGAGGCCCTGGCCAATGCAGCCGAGGCGCGCGGCTGGTCCGTACATTGGTACGAGCGCGAGCGCGTGTTTCGCGACGCGGCGGTGGCGCTTGGCGGCGAGGATATCGATGCTTTCCTGCGTGCGATGGGCCGATCGATCGGCCCGCCCTGGCAGGCTAAACACAAGCTTGCGGCCGCTGCCGCTCTTGCGGTGGGACCGCGCAAGTGACCCATAGATGCGCGCCGCGCGAAGCACGTGAAAGCATCCGCCGACGCCTGAAACCAAACCCGCAGGGTGTGCGGCGTCTTCACCCCCTTTGTCCGAGCAATCATGTCCGTGAGGAAGATACGATGCGCACAAGCAGATACATCCAATTTTTCCTGATCGTGACAGTCTCCTGGCTCGGGTGCGCTGGCGCCGCAGATTCACCACCGCCGGCGGTCGCCGGGGCAACTGAGGTCAGATCGCTACCGGGCTATTCAACCACGCGAATCGGCGGTAGCCATGATTTCGATTACCTGATTGGTGCCTGGACTACGCAGCAAAGACGCTTGAAGGTGCGCGGCAGCGGTAGTTCGGAGTGGCAGGAAGCGCCGGCTAATCACCACTGTGCGGTAGCTTACCTCGACGGCATAGCGATCCTGGATGAGAGTCGGTTGCCGAATAACTCGGCCGCAGGACTGTTTCTCTACGCCTTCAACTCGGGAAAACGACAGTGGTCAATCTACTGGGTGAGTCCGAAGACGGGACAACCCGATCCGGGCACCGTGGGTGGCTTTGTCGGAAGCCGCGGTGAGTTTTATGGACCAGACGTGTACAACGGCCGCCCCATCAAGGTTCGGATCACGTGGACCACGTTTGATCACGACCACGCGCGGTGGGAACAGGCGTTTTCGTTCGACGACCACACCTGGGAAACGAATTGGATAGCGGACTACACGCGCGCCGACCCGAAGCTCATTTGCGCAAAATCCTAGGCGACACGCCTCGCCCGATATACGCACCCTGCTGGACTTACCTGCCGGGCTTCACGAATCTCAGGGTCATGCGATCCGACTCGCCGATTGCCAGATACTTGTCGCGATCCTTGTCACCGAGCGTGAGCGTCGGAGGCAGGGTCCACACTCCTTCCGGGTAATCCTTGGTGTCTTTCGGGTTGTTGTTGATCGGCGATTCCGCATCGAAGCGGAAACCCGCAGTCGCCGCCAGCTTCTTGATGTAGTCCTCGTCCATGTAGCCGGACTTACGCATCTCCTCGAGACTGGTGCCCGGCTTGGCGCGGTGCTCGACCACACCGAGCACGCCACCGGGCTTCAGAGCCTTGAAGAATGCGTTGAACTGCGCCTGCTGATTGCCCGCTTCCAGCCAGTTGTGCACATTACGGAACGTCAGCACCACATCGGCGGTTCCAGGCGGGCACATCTCGGTAAGCTGCGGCGGATGGAATTCGGTGACGATCACCTTGCCGAGGTGAGTCGGATCGTCCGCGATCCGCGTGCGCAGCATGGTCGCATTGTCCTTAGCCTCCTTACTTGCGTCGGGTACATCGGCAGCCTCAATGGCGGCGTAGTACTTGCCCCGCTCGCGCAGGTACGGCGCCAGGATTTCCATGTACCAGCCGCGGCCGGGCCAGATCTCCACGACGGTCTGGTTCGGCCGCACGCCAAAGAATCGCAGCGTTTCGAGCGGATGGCGATACTGGTCGCGCGCGGTGAATTTCGCCGTGCGCGAGGGACTGGCAATCGCCGCGGCCAGCGGATCCTGGGCATCCGCCGCCACCGCGCCGACGGCAACGGCAGCCAGCGTCAGCAGCAACGCGGCACGAACTGATAGTGTGGCAGGCACGGGGCTGTCTCCGGCAACGGTGAGGGTTTCGCGAAGCCGCCATATTACCGCCGCCTTCGCTTTCGCGAAGGCGTGATCGTTGCTTCTGCCGGCCGATGGCCTGATCGGCGCTCTGCCAGGAAACGCGCGCAGCTCATAGACTTTGCCATCGCACGTCCAATCCGGACAATGCAGCTATGTCCCTGATCACGCTCCTCAATGCGCATATCACCTTCGGCGAACGGCCGCTCCTTGACGATGCGCAGCTCACCGTACAGGCCGGCGAGCGACTCGGGCTGATCGGCCGCAACGGTACCGGTAAGTCGACACTGCTTGGTGTGCTCGCAGGTAAGACCCCGCTCGATGACGGCGAGCTGCAGCGACGCGAGGGCTTGCGCCTTAGGCTCGTCGAACAGGAGCCGCAGCTCCCCCCGGGAGAAACTCTGCAAGACAGTCTGCTGCTGCAAGCCAGGGGCAGCGCGGCGTGGGGCGACGGAGCGCGTGCCGATGAGCGCGAGCACTGGCGCCTCGAATCGCGCCTCGAGGAATTCCTGCACCGCTTCGGTCTTAGCGGCGTCACTGCACCGGCGAGTTGTTCGGGCGGCGAGCGCAAGCGGGCAGCGCTTGCGGTGGCACTCGCGCTGCAGCCTGACCTGCTGCTGCTCGATGAGCCCACCAATCATCTCGATATCGAAGCCATCGAGCGACTGGAGGAGCTGCTGCTCAAGGTACCTGCTGCCATCGTCATCACCCACGATCGCGCCTTCCTCGATCGGGTCACCACCCGCATCATCGAACTGGACCGCGGCGTGCTGCGCTCCTACCCCGGCAGCTTCGCGGCCTATGAGCAGCGCAAGGACGAGGAGCTCGCGGCGGAGCACACCGCGCGGCGCCGTTTCGAGAAGTTCTGGCAGCAGGAGGAAGCCTGGATCCGCAAGGGCGTAGAGGCCCGCCGCACGCGCAACGAAGGGCGCGTGCGTCGCCTCGAGCAGTTGCGTGTCGAGCGCGCTACGCGACGCGACCGGCTCGGAAACATTCGCCTCACTCTCAATCCCGGTGAGACCTCGGGCGATCTGGTGGCCGAGTTCGACAGGGTCAGCAAACGCTTCGCAGCCCGACCGCTCATCGAAAATCTCTCGATGCGGATCATGCGTGGCGATCGCATCGGCCTCATCGGCCCGAACGGCGCGGGAAAGTCGACCCTGATCCGTCTCATTCTCGGCGAACTCGCGCCGGACACCGGCACGGTACGCCTCGGAACCCGCTTGAGCATCGCCTACTTCGATCAGCTGCGAGCCCAGCTCGATCCGAATGCGACCCTCGCTGAGGCCATCAGTCCAGGGTCGGACTGGGTACAGCTCGGCAGCGAGCGCAAGCACATCGTGAGCTATCTGGGGGAGTTCCTGTTTCCCGCGCAGCGCGCGCAGTCACCGATCAGCATGCTCTCCGGCGGCGAACGAAACCGTCTGCTGCTCGCGCGCCTGTTCGCGCAACCTTCAAACCTTGTCATATTGGATGAGCCGACCAACGATCTCGACATCGAATCACTGGAGCTACTCGAGGAGCGGCTGCAGGACTACAGTGGGACGCTGCTGCTGGTGAGTCACGATCGGCGCTTTCTCGACAACGTCGTCACCCAAACGTTGGCCGCCGAGGGAAATGGGGTGTGGCGCGAGTACGCCGGCGGTTATGGCGACTACCTGCGGCAGCGGCCGCCGCCAATGGCCGGCCGCGCAATTGAAGCCGCTCAGACGCTTGCGCCGCGTGCCTCGCGCGCTCGCTCTGCGGGTGAACCTCGCGCCAAGACCCGCGCGCGCCTGAGCTACAGGGAGGAGCGCGAGCTGGCGGCCCTGCCGGAGGAGATCGAATCGCTGGAGCGCGAGCAAACTGAGCTCACCGCGTGCATGAGCGCAGCGGATTATCACCGGCTGGGAGGCGAGCGGCTGCGCGGCGACCGCAAACGGCTCGCGGAGCTCGAAGAGCTGCTACTGCAAAAGTTCGCGCGCTGGGAATTGCTCGAGGAACAGCGCGCACGGTCAGTTGATTGAGTCGGGATCTGCTGGTTAACCTGTTCAGCAACGAGACATCGATGGCCGCAGTTAACCTGGCTTAAGAGCTGCCCGATGTCGGAGTAAGGCTTGCTATGCGTGAACTACTGTCCCGAGCGATTGGCGCCTGCCCCGCACTCGCCCTGACCGTCATCGCTATAACCTCCGCAGGCGGGGTAATGGCGCAGAACAGGTCGCCTTGTACGGGCGTTTCCGACGCCTGTACGGATTGGGTCGCGCTGGGCGACGGTCGGGCTCGCGCCATGATCTACACCAGCTTTCCGCTCGGGGTTCCCAACCCCGCCATTCGGCGCGCGCTGGTCCTGGTTCACGGAGCGCTCCGAAACCCGGACCATTACTTCGCAACGGCGACTGGGGCGGCGTTCCTCGCCGGCGCATTGGATGACACCCTAGTCATAGCGCCTGCCTTTCGCTCCTCGGATGGCAAGGACTGTCACGACAAGCTGCAGCCCGGCGAGGTGAACTGGAGCTGCCACGGAGATAGCTGGCGCTCAGGCGGCGCGGCAATCAGCGATCCAACCCTCACTTCCTTTGACTTCATGGACGAGATCCTGCACAGATTGGCCGACAGGCAGGTCTTTCCCAACCTCGCGAATATCATCGTCGCCGGCCACTCCGCAGGCGGCCAGTTCGTCTCGCGCTACGAAATGGCCAACCGGGTCCAGGACAATTTGGGCGTCACGGTCGCCTACGTCATCGCGAACCCGTCGAGCTATGCCTGGCCGGACGCGACACGCGTGCTTCCAGTTGAAGACGCGGCCCCGGCGAACGCCGCGAAAGGCTGGAAGGAGGACCAACTTCATACGAAGTTCAGCTACGGGAAGTTCGACACGGCCAAGGCGCCAAAGTACAACCAATGGCCTTATGGGCTCGAGAACCGCGCCGGCGGCTACACGGCTAACACGGGCGAGGATCAGCTGAGGAAGCAGCTCGCATCGCGCACCGCCATCTACCTGCTGGGTCAGGTCGACACCCTGCCGCTCGGAGGGTTTGATGACTCTCCCGAGGCCATGGCCCAGGGTCCGACACGACGCGCCCGCGGCGAAGCATTCGTCAAATACCTCGACGAGCACCTGGGTGCCACAAACAGCAGGGCACTAATCGTGCCGGAATGCGGCCACAACGACCGCTGCGTCTTCACGACGGACGCCGTGCTGGCGGTGTTGTTCCCGGCGGAAGGCAAGTGAGAGGCCCACAGGGCAAACGAGCCGGGTAGCGGCGTTTGATCTCAAGGCCGCGCAGGCGGCGCTGTCAGTGGCGCGAGAGGGGTGCTCGCTCAGCGCGGCGGCTACTACTTGATATGAATCGATTGAACACGCCCGTCTTTGCGCATTGCCGCTATCACAGCCCCACACTGATCCTCGGGGCCGGGGCCAGTCAGTTCCACCTCGATGGCCGTGCCGTTCTGCTGCCGCCAGACGAGCTGATAACCCGGAACGGTCAGGAGCGAGCTTAAAAACGCGAGGTCGCGAGGGTTCGGGACGTCCGGTGTGAGCTCCACCGTGAGGTATTTGTCACAACGCTCAGGGGGTGCGGCTGCCGCACCGCCGGAAGCGGACACCATGGCGAGCAGCGCAGTGCTCCACAAACATCCTCTGCGATTCATGAGCATGTGATCTCCCGACTGATCCGCGCCGCTGCTTGTTGGCTCAGTGCCCTGGCCCGCCGCCATGATGGCCACCGCCGCCGCGCGCGCCATGCGGAATCGAGGGCGCCGCCCGTCCGCCTCGCCCGCCCACACCGCCGCGCGGAGGCCCCACGCGATAGCCGGCCGGCCAGCCGCCGTACACATATCCGCCGGGCTCGTAGACCCCTCCGACATAGCCTACGCCGACGTCACCCTCATAACCCCCGACTACGCAGGCCGCAAGGGCCACGAGCGCGAGCAGGCCTACGGCAGCGACCCTGCAACTTCGAGTCATGCGCTTCATTGCGGCTCCTGCTTGGTGTCGGCATCGGACCATTCCATGACGCCAAACGGCGCTCCGCTCGGATCGGCCAGTATGGCCAGGCGCCCACCGTGACGATCGATGCGCGGTTCGACCAGCACACGCCCACCCAGCGCGACGGCCTTCTCGGCCGCATCCGCCGCATCCGCGACGCGCACGAAATTGAGCCAGTGCGGATGGCGGCGCATCGAATCGGCGGGCAGGCCATTAAGCCCGGCGCGGGCGTAACTGTCGCTTGAGAGGATGTAATGCTGCGCACCGTCCTCGGTGCCACCCTCGCTCGCCAGGTCGTAGACGTCGTAGCCAAACAGGCTCTTATAGAAGTCGGTCTCCTGCTTCGGATTTGCTACGAGCAAGGAACTCCAAATCCACTCTCCCGGTGCGGCCAGGTAATCCGGCGGATCGCCGCCCTCGGCCGCCAAGACTGCAAACACGGCGCCATCGGGGTCGGCCAGCACCACCTGGCGCCCGCGGTGCGGATAGTTGTGCGCTTTAAACAGCACCTTGCCGCCGTGCTGCACAGCGCCCTGCTGCGCGGCATCGACGTCCCGCACAGCCAGAAAGGTCAACCAGGCTGGCTGCTGCGATTGCCCGGCGGCCAGCGCCTTCTGGAACAGCCCGGCTACTGGCTCGCCATCGAGCAGCGCCAGCGCGTAATTCGAATCGCCCGGCACGCTGCGGAAGGTCCAGCCGAACAGCGCGCCGTAGAAGCGCTTCGCGCCGTCGAGGTCCGGGGTCACCAGATCGGCCCAGACGACCTTGCCGACATGGTGCTCGCCGCTGGCCGGCTGCGTCAGCGGCGGCAGGACCACCGCAGCGCCCAGCGCCGCGTGGGCCGCCGTGATAGCGGCCGCGTACAGCAGCGCGGCACACAGCCCTTGACGCAGGAGATTGCGGGCAGAATGCTTCGAATGCTTCATCACTGTCTCTCCACGCATACCGTCCGACTGTCGCGACAAGACCATTACTCGAGCGCTCCAGTATGTTGGAGTATTTCTGACGGTCGGTGCGCTCCCGCACAGAGGTGGTAGAGGTTGCGCTTATTCACACACGTGAGGCGAAGCCCCAGGGGCGGTTTCTCAAAGAAGCGGCGACAACCCACGCGGAGGCGGCCAACATCAGGGTCACCACGAGCTCTGACCATTGATTCTGAGGCGGCGTCGCCCATTGGGGCCGGGGCTGCGCCAAAAAGCTAGGTACCCAGACCAGAAGGCCAAACAAACTCATCATAATCGCTTCGAGGGTGGCCGCCAGACGGGGGAGAATCCCGACAACGATGCCGATTCCGGCGGCAATGTGACCGAGCCCCGTAAAGTAAGCGAATCCCAGCGGACCAGGTAGCCACGTTGGCACCATGCTGGCGGTGTAGTTGGCGTAGGCAAAGTGCGACCATCCATAAAAGACACAGGTGAGGCCAAACAGAACTTGTGCCGCGCGCACGGCGTGCTCGCTGGCCCTTGGCATCACCGCTCCTCGCGACTGCCAGCGCAATATGGCGTAAAGGATCCAGGCGCCGACAAGCGACGTCAGGACTTCGCAAAAGCCATACCACGCGTCAACGCTGAGCGGTTTGGAGAAGATCGGTGGTGCACAAATCACGGCCGAGACCGCTCGGTACGCGCAGATCGTCAACGCGCTTGGCAAGGCCGTGCGCGGGAAGCACAGACCGGCGCCGGCGGCCAGGGCGAGTAGCGCGGACCCGTAGATCCAGGTTTCGCGCCAGGGAATCCAGGTGGGTAAGGACTGCCCGATCGGCGCCAGGTCGCCGTAAGCGAGGGTCAAGATACCAAGGCTCACTAATGCGAGAGCGAACAAGCCATGACCAAGTCCAACAATGCGCATGGGCAAGTTACCTGCTGGCGCGGACAGTTATTACCTGGGCCCGGGGATACCGCTGTGAGATTTCCGCCGCTCTTCACGCAGTATCGGGTTAGCCACGAAAACGAACATGGACAGCGGCAGGGAGCCTGGGATCAACACAGCCCACAGAAGTGGCCGCTGCACGAACCACACGACGGCACCGTCAACCAAAACAGTGACCAGCAGCACCACCACAGCCCGTATCAGCCAGAACTTGTGTACTTGAAATGCAGTCAGGTTCACTCGCGCCCCCATCAACTATTCACGGAATACTAGCCTGAAGCGACGAACGTCAGGTCGTGGGACATTTTAGGGTCCCCAATGACCGGAGTTCATCCGCTCGAAGACGACAACACCTTGACACTTTACGTCCGTGTCGTTCTCGATCAACGCTTTGATTTTGATGGCGGCCAGGGGCGGAATCGAACCACCGACAGGTGGATTTTCAGTCCGGTGAAGGCGATTTCACGGGCTTATTAATCAATCACTTGCGGCGCTTGCCGTATCGCTACGACCTTGCTGTTCTCGCGGACATCGTCAACTTCCGCCGGCGCCTGCGCAGTTTCGCAACGCTCCCGTGAACCAAGGCTTTGGCGAGCATTCTTCGCGTCGGCGAATTTGCTGGAAATGCGGCCGATTCTCCGCGCTTGTATTGCCGATGCGGGCGGGCGTAACGTTTCCGCCGGTGGAGCATGGAGAACACATGGCGGCCGCTCCCAGACTCGAAGCCCAGGAAAAGCGGCTCAATCCGCGCACCATCATGGTCGATCCGCTGACGCCCGTCGTCGGCGCCGAGATCGGCGGCATTGATCTGTCGAAACCGATTTCGGCAGAGCAGCTGAGAGAAATTCGCGAGGCGTTCAACGCCTATCATGTGCTCGTATTCCGCGACCAGGTCTTGACGCCCGAGGACCACAAACGCTTCGGCCGCCTGTTCGGCACGCTGCACGTCCATCCCTACAACGCCCAGAAGGCCGAGGTGGGCGGCGCCGCGGATCCGGAGATCTACGTGGTGAAGGCGGATCAATCGTCGCGCTACGTCTCGGGCGAAGTGTGGCACAGCGACGTGACGTGCGACGCCGAGCCGCCCATGGGCTCGATGCTCTACATCACCAAGACGCCGGAGATCGGCGGTGGCGACACGTGCTTCATCAGCGCGATCCGCGCCTACGAAACGCTGTCTCCGGTAATGCAGGAATTCCTCAAAAGTCTCACCGCCACGCACGAAGGCTCGAAGCTTTATGTCGGCGCACACGGCAACGCGCCGCCGCCCGGCGGATGGCCGAAGACGACGCATCCCGTGGTCACCCGCCATCCCGACAACGGAAAGCAGGTGCTCTTCGTCAATCGCGGTTTTACGACGCGCATCAATGAACTCTCGCCCGAGGAAAGCGACGCGCTCCTCGAATTCCTCTACCGGCACCTCGAAAGCCATGTCGAGTTTCAGTGCCGGGTACGCTGGTATCCCAATACGCTGACTTTTTGGGACAATCGTGCGGTCCAGCATCACTCCGTATGGGATTATTTTCCCTATTCACGCTACGGCCAGCGCGTCTCGATCCTCGGCACACGGCCCAAAGCATAGGCGCGACGCCGAAGGTCCATGATTAATCGCGACTTGTCGCAGCTTTGCGTCGGATCTGGTGCATCAAGGCTAATGCACCAGAACCTGCCACAAGGATCTGCCCACCGCTAAGGTTCGGATTCCGGGTGCCGGTCGGAGCCGCCGCCCGGCACAGGTTTGTGCGCCGGAGGCGCCGATTGCGTGCAAACTGCCCCCAAGAGAGTTCTTCGCCGGTGGAGCCTGTGATGTCGGACGATATGCCGAGGCTGGTGACGCTGAGCACCCCCCATTCGCCGAACCCCATCGATCTGCGCCGCGTGGGCGCGCATCCGGATTACTGGTATCCGGTCGCCTGGTGCGACGAACTGAAAGTGGGAAAAACCTTGGCGCGCCGCTTCGCCGGTGACCCGATCGTCCTCTACCGCGGCGCGAGCGGCAAAGTCTTCGCACTGGAAGATCGTTGTGCGCATCGGCAGGTACCGCTGCACCTCGGCGTGGTCACCGGGGACGAACTGAAGTGCCATTACCACGGTTGGACCTATAACTGCACCGGCAAGTGCGTATCGATCCCTTATATGTTGCCGGATCGACTGCTCGCCGCCGTGAGGGCTTACCCGGCCCGTGAGCTCGACGGCCTCATCTTCGTTTTCCCGGGCGATCCTGCGCTGGCCCAAAGCCGTCTGCCCGCCAGCCTGGGCTCATCGCAGCGCAAGGACTACAAGACGCGGCGGCTGAATCGTGAGGTGGCCTGCCACTACACCTTCATGCACGAGAATCTCTTCGACATGAACCACCAATTCATGCACCGCAAGCAGATGGGCTCCATCCGGGCGCGGTGCCTCAGCTACAACCACGGTGAGAACTGGGCACAGGTCGAATACAGCTTCAGCCGCGCCGCGGGCAAGTCCTCGATCGGCGAGCAGGTGATCGTGGATCTGATGCGCAAGCGTGGCACTGCGAAGAAGGATTTCTCCGACCATATGCGTATCCGTACCGACTACCCGAACCAGAACCTCAAGGTCTGGGTCGGGCGGGACATTCAGCAATCCAGCGACCCGGTACTGGATGTCTGGCTCGGCTACACCCCTCTGGATGCCGAGCAGCGCACCAATCGCACCTACGGCTATCTATCCGTCAAGAAGCCGCGGATCCCGGGGCTCATCCACGCGGTGTGGCCATTCGTAACCTGGTTTACGGAGAACATCTTTCGCGAGGACAAAGACATCGTTGAGCACGAGCAGCGGGCGCATGACTCGCAGGGCGCGGACTGGAACAATGAGGCGTTTCCGCCGCTGCGGGATCTGCGGGCGGTGCTCGCACGCTGCGGTGTGCCGACGAAAGATTCTGACTCGCGCAGCGCCGGCTTGGGCTTGATGTCGCTCGGACGATAGCGAAACCGGTTGACGAGCCGGCTTGAGTTCTCGGGCGATCAGCCCGTGCACCGCCGCAGCCTCGCGGCATCGCGGGCTGCAACCGCCGCCCGCATCACCGGTGTTTACCCTGGCCAACTCCATCGACGCGGATGCTATGAGCGCGCCCTAACTTCTTGCGCTCGAATCAGGCACCCCCTGGACCTTGGATCCGAGTGCCGACCCTCCGTGTGTATTGCGTTATGTAATACGAAATCGGACCCGTAGCGACTCAACACGTCAGCGTCCGGCCTCGCTAATGAGCGTGAAGGGCTTCCAGGCGACGGGACTGGCGGCGTCGAGTTCACGACCGTTGAAGATGACCACTGTCTCGGAACAACCCAGCGCTGCGGGCGAAACAGTGGGTCAGTCGGAGGACTGAGTACGCTAGCGCACAGACTAACAGCACCCATGTATGGTCGACTACGTGTTAGGGAGGTTCGACACGCGATTGTGATTGCAGCGATTTCACTCCACGAATTACGGGCGCTCCGCCATGTTTGTTGCGGGCGATTCGCATGTCTCCAGGTCTTAAGGGACTCTTAATGGAAATAATCGTTGCAGCACTCACATGCGCACTTCTCATCAGCAGCGCGTATGCACACGCGCCGGGTTCACCGGTAGGCGCCACTGAAAGTTAGACGGCTCTAGCCAGCCCGCCGTGTCTCAGTACGTCGCCGTGCAGTCCTCGGCCCGCCGATCTCTCCAGCGCGACCATTGTTTCATTGTTTTTCCTATTGCATAGGGTGAGGGGATGCATATGAACATCATTGAGAGCCGTCCCCGATGCCGAACGTGGTTGATGGCGTTGACGCTGGGCGCGTTGGCCGCAGCCTGCGGGAGGGATGGCATCCTCGGGACGAATGGAATTACCGCTCTTGCTCCCGCAGTAACCTCGGTGACACCGGCGAACGGCGCGACCGGCGTACTCACCAATACCCTCATCACCGCAACGTTCAATGAGTCGATGGCGCCGATCTCGGGTATGGCAAGCATGACGGTGACGTGCGTGGCCCCGTGCGCAAATCCCACGGGAGTCGTGACTCTGAACGCGACCAATACCGTCGCCACCTTCACGCTGACATCCGGCACCACTCTGGCGACGGGCACTGAATACAGCGTCACGATCACTGGAGCCAAGAGTCTCGCCAGCGGCATCGCGATGACAGGCCCGTACGCCTGGAAATTTACTACGGTGGGGACCCCCGTGGACGTTACTCGGCCCCGAGTATTTTCGACGGCCCCCGCGACGACGATTCCGGGTCCGACAACCGGCGTGCCCAGTAACCGGGCGGTTACCGCAATCTTCACTAAGAGTATGGCGCCAGCGACGATCACCGCGGCCAGCTTTACGGTGACCTGCACAGCGCCTTGCGTCTCTCCCGCCGGCAGCGTCAGTTACTCAGTCGGCTCCAATACCGCCGTGTTTACGCCCGCCGCCAGTTTGACCGTGGGCGATACCTATACCGCCACGATTACCACCGCCGCCACTGATTTGGCGGGCAATGCCCTCGCGGGCAATCAAGCCCCATTGCCCGGGGCCAGCAACTATGTGTGGACGTTCACCGCAGCAGCGCCGAGCGCTACCGGAAATGTGTCGGTGCTTTCCACCGCCCCTGCAGCCAATGCGACCGGTGTGTGTCCGAACGCGTCTGTCAATGCAACCTTTACGGTGCCGTCAGGTACGCGGATGAATCCCACGACGATAACGTCGACGACATTTACCGTGACCGGCCCGCTGCCTGCATCCACGCCGGTTGTCGCGTCGTCAGTGACCCTCGACCCCGCCACCGGTCTTATTGCGACGTTTGTTCCGCAGAGCGCCCTCACCGCCGGCGTGACCTACACGGCGACGATTGAAGGCGGTGCCAACGGGGTCGAGGACTTGGCCGTCCCAGCCGACACCATGGTCAGTAACTTCACCTGGAGTTTCACTGTGGGGTCCGGGACGTCGGGCTGTCTGGCGCCGATTTCCCTGGGGTCGGCCGCGCCGTTTGGAAATTTCGGCGGTTCGGCGGGAACCACTAATTCGGGAATTTTGACCGTGATCAACGGCGACCTCGGAACCACCGCCGCCTCCACCCTGGTAACCGGATTCAACGATACCAACCCCGGTTGCACCTACACGGAGGTCCCGGGTGCCGACATCGGCGCGGTCAATGGACTGATTTACACCGCGCCACCGCCACCGACGGTGATGTGTCCCAACGAAGGAACCGCCGCGACCGCTGCGATCGCTATGCAGGCGAGGGCCGATGCGCTGACTGCCTATAACGCCCTGGTGGCACTACCGCCAGGACCCGACGCCGGAGCCGGCAACCTGGCCAACCTCGTGTTGACTCCGGGCACTTACACCGCCGCGGCAGGCTCATTCATGATTCAAGGAGGAGACCTGACACTCGATGCGCAAGGCGATGCCAACGCGGTCTGGGTGTTCCAGATGGCGACCACGCTCACGGTGGGAGGGCCGGGTGCGGCATTCCCCGAGAGCGTCCTTCTCGTCAACGGCGCGCAGGCAAAAAACGTGTACTGGCAGGTCGGCAGTGCCGCGACGATCAACGCGGCAGGCGGCGGAACCATGGTCGGCACCATTATTTCGCAGGCGGGAGCAACGTTCTCTACTGCGGGTAATACCTCGATTGTGACGTTGAACGGCAGAGTCCTGTCCCTGGGTGCTTCGGTCACCATGGTGGACACGGTCGTCAATGTGCCTGCCCCGTAAGGTCTCAATATTCTCGTGGAGCAGACCATGAAAATTGCGCGAGCCATTGGCATGATGGCGACCCTGGCTACAGTCGCTGTCACCTTGAGCCCCACGGCATTCGCCGACGACGACGCCGGGTGGTACGTCGGCTTCAACGCCGGCCAGTCACGAGCGACAATTGACGACGGAAGAATCGCGGCCGGCTTGTTGGGCGATGGTTTCACGACGACCTCGATCAACGATGACAACAGTCACTTTGGATTCAAGGTATTCGGCGGGTACGAATTCAATCGTTACTTTTCCCTGGAAGGCGGCTATTTCAACCTTGGGCAATTCGGCTTTACGGCCGATACGATACCGGCGGGCAGCTTGCACGGCGATCTCAAGCTCCAGGGCGGGAATATCGACCTGGTGGGCAGCCTACCCCTCGGCGACAAATTCTCGCTGTTTGCACGGGCGGGATTGAACTACGCCGAGGCGAAAGACTCCTTCATCGGAACCGGATCAGTCACCGTGATCGATCCCTCGCCCCAGAAAAGTGCTGCTAACTACAAATTCGGCGTCGGCGCCGAGTACGACTTCACTCGATCCGTCGGTATACGCATCGAGGCGGAGCGCTACAGAATCGACGATGCCGTCGGCAACAAAGGCGACATCGATCTTTATTCGCTGGGACTCGTGTATAAATTTGGCCGCACGGCGCCGCCCCCGCCTGTAGTTACGCGCGAGCTCACTGCCGCACCCGTGGCTGCGCCGCCGCCGCCGCCACCACCACCCCCGCCTCCGCCCCCCATACGGACCAGGGTGAGTTTCTCGGCAGACTCACTGTTTGACTTCGGCAAAGACACTGTGAGGCCGGCGGGCAAGCAAGCGCTCGATGAGTTTGCTGCACAACTGAAGGGCGCCCAGTTTGAAGTTATCAGGGTCACGGGGTACACCGATCGGATCGGATCGCAGGCATACAACATTGCTCTGTCGACGCGACGCGCCGAAGCGGTGAAGTCTTACCTGGTAGAGACTGCCGGGATCCCGGCTGACAAGATTACGGCGCGAGGAGCGGACGGCGAAGCTCCGGTGACGAAGCCCGATGAGTGCAGAGGCCAGCAGCGAACTGCAAAACTGATCGCCTGTCTGCAGCCGGACCGGCGCGTCGACGTTGAAGTCGTCGGAAGTCGACTACAAGCCGCACCGAACAATTGAAGCGTTTGAAATCGCGCGCCCGGTGCGGTAAGGCGGCCGCGGCGCGCGGGCCGATCGAGAGGCAGGAACGCGAGCCGCGAATATTGCCGGCTGCCGCTTTTTATTCTTCAAACGTCGCCTAATGCGCCGCCGGTCGCTCCGACGCTCATTGGTTGCTGCATAATCACATCGAGCGCTATCACGTAGGCGAAAGCGACCGTAAAGAAGTCGATCGTCAACGCCGTGATGTAGGCTGCGGCGCCGTATTGGAGGCCTTCTAGAACGTAGCCAAGCATCGCCAGGGTCACAGCGGAGCCGAACACGACGAAGACTGAGAATATTGCGGGCGGTGGTCCTTTGCCGACCACCTTGCGGCGTCGGCGCGGATAGGTGACCTGAAGCGACAGCATCGGCAGACCGAAAAGCACAGCAGAGCCTCGCCAAATCCACTTTTCCTGAACGTCGTAGAGCGCAAGGAGCGCCGGCAGCAGCGCTCCCGCCGTCAATACGAAAATGTACGTCATGACCGTTTTTGCAAGGTATCTGTCAAGCAGTGACAACCTCGCTCCAGCGGCCGGTCGCAGGGTCAACAGCAGCGCCGAGAACCCCGCGAACGTGATCATCAGGCCAGCCAATGTGTACAAAAGGGATGCACCTTTGAATTCCATGTTTTGCTCCACCTAAGAACCAAGGTCGTTTTGGCGCGTCGTTGTTCTTACGACAAATCCACCTGAAGGCCATCGAATCCCGGGTATCGAATAACCGCGCAGGGTATCCTAAGATTCGCGCCAAGGCTCCATGGCTGAACCTCGCTACCGCTGGATAATTGTCGCCGCCGGCGCGGTGATGGGCTGCATTGCGCTCGGCGCTATGTTCTCGCTCCCCGTGTTGCTGCGGCCGATCGCAACCAACACGGGGTGGTCTATAACCGGCGTGTCGGCCGCGATGACCGTCGGATTTCTCGCAATGGCAGTGGGGAGCGCCGCGTGGGGCGCTCTGAGCGATCGGATCGGCGCGCGTTGGACCTGCCTGATCGGCTCTCTTCTATTGGGCGCCGGCCTCGAACTGGCGAGCATGGCGCCATCGCTGATCGGATTCCAATTTGCATTCGGGTTGTTGGTGGGCTTGGCGACCTCGGCGATCTTCGCGCCAATCATGGCCTGTGTGACCGGCTGGTTTTCGACGCAGCGGAGCCTGGCGGTATCACTGGTATCAGTGGGATTCGGCGTCGCACCCCTGACGATGTCGCCGTGGGTCGCGCGGCTTGCGAGCGTGCATGACTGGCGGCAGGTGCTGCAAATTGTGGCGGTGCTGGTGGTGTCCGTACTGGTGCCGGTATCGCTTTTAGTGCGCCGACCGCCAGCTCTCGAGCGAGCCTCCACACAGGGAGGCGACGCTGCAAGCCTGGAGCCCGCGATGCCCATCGGGCAGTTGATCCGATCGCCGCAATTCATCGTGTTGGCGCTCACCAATTTCTTCTGCTGCGCGACGCACTCCGGACCCATCATTCACACAGTGAGCTATGCCGTGACCTGCGGTATCCCGCTGACCACGGCAGTGACCATTTACAGTGTGGAAGGACTCGCGGGTCTCGGCGGGCGCATCGCATTCGGGCTGGCGGGCGACCGGTTCGGCGCGCGTCGCACGCTGATCACCGGGCTCTTGATGCAGGCGTTTTTCGCGGCGTCGTATTACTTTGCCAGTTCCTTAAACGTGTTCTACGCGGTGGCCGTGGCGTTCGGATTTACCTACGGCGGCGTGATGCCACTGTACGCGGTACTGGCGCGCGAGAACTTCCCGCTGCGGATTATGGGTACCGTGATTGGCGGTACTGCGATGGCGGGGAGCCTCGGCATGGCCACCGGCCCGCTGCTCGGCGGGTGGCTCTACGACACGTTTGGCCGCTACAGCTCCCTGTACCTCGTGTCTTGGGGGTTCGGGATAATTGCAGTGATGATGGCGATGACGTTCAGGCCGGTGCAGCAATATCACGACGCCGCAGTAGCTGTGTAAAGACAAACGGTTCCACCACGGCGACCGCAGTTCTCAACGAACGCGGCTGGTACATGAGCTGCACGTGCGGTCGAATGGCTAGCAAGGAACAACAGCGGAGAGTTGCCTGCGGGACAACACTGCACTTCCTGAGACGTCAGTGGTGCGGGACACGCAACGTTATATCGCGTGGCCCGCACCCCATGCCGCCTTCTATCCTGCATGAGCGCCGATAAGAAACGCACCTGTCGGTATCATTCCACTGCTCGATCTGCCTCGCCATAGTCCCGCTCACTGTGTAGGCGCCGCAGTATGTGCCAGTACACGTAGGCGCCCACTTGTCGCCCTTGCTCGGCGCCTGTTTCCTGATCGAAGCGGAAATGGATTCCGCCGTAGACACGCGCATCGTTGATGTCGTGGGTGATCTGCTCGAAGGTCTCGTATTGCAGGACTACGCCCGTAACCGTCGGGTTGCTCAAGGTGATGAAATGGTGACGCGTCCCATAGAGTCGCTCGAGTACCTTGCGAGCCGCATTGCTTAAGCTGGCGTGTGCCGACGCATAGCTCGGGAAGCATGGTGTCACAATGTATGGCTTCCAGGTCGTATCGCCGCTCGCGTGGATCGCCGTTTCCGGCCGCCAGAAGTCATAAGAATACTTCGTGTCGAACACCGACGCGGACGCATCGATGATGGCGACGTCCATCAAAGCCAGCGCGCGGGCGTTTTCCGACATCGAACGCCCCTGCTCAACAGCTACCTGTGCAGCGACCGAGTTCCATACCGGCACCGGAGCTGTCGCTGCGTAGAATCGGGCCACATCGGCGCGATCCTGAGGGCGGAACGCGCTGTCGATACTGCCGACGCGCATGACTTCGTTGTAGCCGCGCGCGTAGCGCTCGCTTGTGAGCACCGGCGGGGGCGCGGCGCGAAACTGATCGGCGCGCTCGATCGCGAACGGACGCAGATTGCGCCACTGCAGCAGGATACCGCCGGCGGCCGGACAGCTCGGGGTCGGTTGCCACGCACCCGGCGCGGAGGATGTGGGCGAGTAGAACTCGGGAGGTGCCGAGTCATCGCCGCTGCGCAGCGCAATGAGCGCGGCGGCTGCCGCTTCACCTACTTCGATCCCGTCCTGCTTTGCGCTTCCGTTTGGAATGCGGGCAAGCGACGTGGCATATGCGGCGTCGAGCGCGGATGCGTTGCCGGGGAAATAGTTCTCGAGTACGGCGTGCGCTGCCGCGACGGCGGCGGCATCTGGTGATGCTCCGGACGGCGCGGTGATCGTGCCGAGGTAAGGCTCGAAATCCTTGTCGATCGCGTTTACCGCTTCAAACACGGCCAGCTGGGTAATTGCCGCGAACCGCGCCTGAAAGAACGGGTTCTGACTGGCTACCGTGTTGAGCATGATCGAGTTCCACTCGAGCACCGGATCGGTGCTCGACACTGCAACAGTAGAGAGCAGCGTGGCGCACACAGCGGCCGCCATGGCGATTGGCGTTCTCATGATGATTGACTCCTCTGCGGGAAAGTGTGGTTTGTCAAACAGTTATTGGTAATCCCGTCCCCGACCTTGCCGTGAGCTCAAATGCCAGCCATTTCTCGCTGCCTCATGCAGTAAGACACCGCCCGAAGGCCAAATCCGACATGGGTGGGTGAGTCTCGGGTGGTTGGCTCGACGGAATCGCCTGCTATGGTTCCGACTACGCAAAAGCGCTATCTTTAGCCTCGCCGGACCGAGCAATGCCAAGACATGCGATGGGCCAGCTCACAGATCTCCTCGGACGGATACATGGCGGCGATGCGAAGGCGCGTGACGCCTTGTTTGTCGCCGCCTACGCTGAGCTCCATGGTCTGGCGCAGGGGCGGCTACGGCAGGGGGGACGCGACACGCTTCTGGACACGACCGGTCTGGTGCACGAGTCGTATTTGCGATTCGCGCGCGCCGGAGAACTTCGTGCCGAGGACCGACGGGCTTTTTTCGCCTACGCGTCGCAGGTGATGCGTTCGGTAATACTCAATAGCGTACGCGAGCGGATTGCACTCAAGCGGGGCGGCAATCAGCAGTTCTTAGAAACATCCAGCCCGGTGGTATCCGATCTCCGGGGCGATGAGCAGACGGTTCTGGACGTGCACGAGGCGCTGAAGGATCTGGAGAAAGCAGACCCGCGCGTGGCGCAAGTGGCAGAGATGCGCTACTTCGGGGGTTATAGCGAAAAGGAAATCGCCGAAACGCTGGAGATCACCGAACGCACCGTGCAGCGCGACTGGGAAAAGGCGCGTCTTATCCTGGCGGCGGCGCTGCGGTGAGCGATGAAGCGGTCGGCATCGAGTCTTGATCGAACCGTCGGCTGAGGGGACGCATGGGGCTATCGATTCCCCAGATGACGCGGATGAGCCGTCTCCTCGATGAGGCGCTGCCACTCGATGCGGCCGGGCGCCGCGCTTGGGTCAAGGCCTTGCCAAAGGAGCACCAGGACCTTGCCCATGCATTGCTAGCCGCGTTATTGCCCGGGGACGCCGAGCTCGCGGAAATTGAGAGGCTTGCCGCGCTGCCGCAGCTTGGCGCCGCAACCGAAGTGGGAGCGCCCTCCGCAAGCGGCCTGCAAATCTGCGCACGCGTCGGACCGTATCAGCTGATTCGGCCGCTTGGTGGCGGCGGTATGGCCGAAGTGTGGCTCGCGCGGCGTGCCGATGGTGCCTTCAAGCGGGAAGTGGCGCTGAAGCTGCCGCTGGTGGGTCGCCTGCGCGCCGATCTAGAGCAACGCTTTGCCCGCGAGCGCGACATCCTGGCAAGCCTCGAGCATCCTCACATCGCGCGTTTGTACGACGCGGGAGTGGATCCCAATGGGCTGCCTTATTTGTCGATGGAGTACGTTGAAGGCAGCCCTCTGACCGAATGGTGTGATGCGCATCGTCTCGGGATCCGCGCTCGCTTGGAGTTGTTTCTACAGATGCTGGAAGCGGTGCAATACGCGCATGAGAAGCAGGTTATCCATCGAGACCTCAAGCCCTCCAACGTGCTGGTGACCGAGTCAGGCCAGGTTCGGCTGCTGGACTTTGGCGTTGCAAGACTGCTGGAACCGGACGAGCCACAACTGACGGAGCTCACGAACCTTCACGGTCGGGCACTTACCCCGGACTACGCCAGCCCCGAGCTGCTGCGTGGTGAGTCGGTCGATGCCCGCGGTGACATCTACTCTCTGGGTGTGCTGTTGTACGAGCTGCTGACTGGCGTCCGGCCTTACCGGCTCAGGAACGCGGCTTCGATCGGCTTGCTCGAAGACGCCATTACCGCGGTCGAGGTAAAGAAGCCCAGCACACAGCTCGGGCCGGACGCCATGGCGCCCCGCGGCACGACACCGGAAAAGCTGGCTCGGCAACTGCGGGGCGATCTGGACGCCATTGCGCTCAAAGCTCTCGCCAAAGAACCTGCGAGGCGCTACGCGAGCGTAGCAGCCCTGGCGGAGGACCTGCGACGCTATCTGGACGCAAGACCCATCAGGGCGCTACCGGCTCGATTCACAGATCGTCTGTGGAAGCTCCTGCGGCGTAACCGAACCGTGGTGGGAGTCACCACTACGGCGGTCGCCGCCGTTGTTGCTGCGATCGCGCTCCTCGTCGTGGGGCCGCTCCGCCAGACACCCGGCCATCTGTGGCTCGATCCGCTGGCACGGGCAAGGGTTCTGCGACTCACGGATTTCGCCGGTACCGAGCAGGCGGCTGCTATCTCGCGCGACGGAAGATTCGCAGCGTTTCTCGCCGCCCATGACGGACATCTCGATGTCTGGTTGACGGAGATCGGTACCAACCGTTACCGCAACCTGACTGAAGGAAAGTTTCAGCAGCTGCGAAATCCCGAAATCCGTACGGTTGACTTCTCTCCCGACGGTTCACTGGTTACCTTTTGGACACGCGTTGGCGACGGAGCGCAGGCCCAGGACATCAACGTAATGGCTGCGCCAACGGCAGGCGGCGCGTTGCAGCCGTACTTGCCGGAAGTCGCCGAGTTCAACTGGTCTGCGGACGGTGGACGCCTGGTTTTTCACACGACGGCGCCTGGAGATCCGCTATTCGTGCGCGCGGCCGCCGAGGCAACAGCGCAGCAGATTTACGTCGCCGCGCCTGGGATTCACTGCCACTTTCTGACCTGGTCACCCGATGGGAAGTTCATCTATTTCGTACGCGGCGACCCCCCGTCCGCCGACTGGGATATTTGGCGGCTGCGACCCTCCGGGGCGGGTCTCGAGCGACTCACGTTTCACCACACCCGGGTTACCTATCCGGTGTTGCTCGACGCGCGCACACTTCTGTACCTGGCGACCGACGCTGACGGCTCGGGGCCCTGGTTGTATGTCCTGGATGTGACGCTGAAGCGCTCGCGCCGTGTCAGCGTCGGCCTGGAACGTTATACCTCTCTCGCCGCGAACGCGGATCGCACACGCCTCTTGGCAACTGTCGCCGACTCTCGCTCAGATCTATGGCGTGTGACGGTCGGCAGCGGCGCACCGCTCCAGGGTGCGGCCAACCGGATCGCGCCTATCTCCCAGAGTGCCGCCGCGCCGCGCTTCGGGCCAGGTTACATCGCGTATGTGTCCAACGGCGGTGCGCGGCGCGGGATCTGGAAGTACGCGAACGGGACCGCAACCGAGCTTTGGGGCGATGCAACGGTCGATCGGGTTGGCGCGCCTAGCATCTCACCGGACGGTCGCCGCATTGCCTTCACCGCAGAGAGGCGCGGTGCGACGCAGTTATATGCCGTTGACAATGACGGCCAGAACCCTAAAGAGGTCACCGCAACGCTCGCCTTCGCTGGCTATCTGGCCTGGGCTCCGGATTCGCAATCAATCTTGGGCGCGATTGTGAGTGACGGCGAACCGCGGCTCGCAAGGATCTTCCTCGATGCCACTCCACCGCAGTCGATCGTGTCGGACTATTCTGTGGATCCCGTGTGGTCACCCGACGGAAAGTACTTCGTCTATACCGGTGCCCAGGTGGCCACTATATTTCCGCTGCGCGCTTCGGCTCCCGACGGCAGACCTTACAACATGCCAGGTCTGATCCTGACAAATGGCGCGCGACGGGTTGCGTTCGCACGCAATTCCGGAGCGTTGGTGTTTCTTCGGGGCGCGATCGACCGCAAGGATTTCTGGCAGTTGAATCCGCAGACCGGAGCCGAGCGGCAGCTCACCGATTTGCCAGCAAGCTTCGTGATCGGCGATTTCGACGTTTCGCCGGATGGCGCCGAAATTGTTTTCGAGCGCGTTCAGGAGAGCTCGAGCGTTGTGCTCATCGAGCGCGCAAAGGAATCCGACACGCATTGAGATCAGCCAGATCCTTGGCCTGGACTAGGACGCCGATAGCGCGTCACGGTCAATCGAGGTCGCTCCATGATGTGCTAAGGCGTCCAGGAGGCCGCAGCATTGATCGAGCGGGACACCCACGGGATCTGCGCACCATTGGTCTTATCGACGACCCGCTGCGACAGATCCAGAAATGCGGTCGGCAAATTCTTATGATTCCCGTCCAGCGTCTCGATCAGGCTGGCCGTGTAAGGCGAGTTCTGACTCATTTTCCCGTCCGGCAAGGGGTAACTGTCCAACGCTTCGTGGCTCGTCGAACCGGAGTAGGACAACACGACGTTATTCGGGACTTCGCTCGGATTGCCATGGGTGTCGAGAAGCACCAACATTCGTCCCGCGATGCCCGCGTAGACATCCGCGACCAGAAGAACCTGATCCAGGTTCTTTCCGGCCAGCAGATCGTCGCCCTTTGGGGCGTCGACCCCAAAAATGTAATTGCGGTTCTGCAAGTTCCAGCCGTGCCCCGAGAAGAAAAATAACGAGGTGCTGCCAGGCTTATTCTGTTTCCGAAACTCGGCGATTTCCGCCTTCAAGGCCCGCAAATCGGCGTCGAGCTTCAGGGACACGGGTATGCCGCGCTTGCGCAACGCCGCCGCGAGCGCGACGGCATCATTACTCGGATTCAGGAGCGGCTCAAGATTGAGGTACTTGCTGTTGCCGATGACCAGCGCGGAGGTGATTTTCACTCCCGCGAATGGATCCGCGGCGACGCTGGGCGCAGCCGTCACTAACGCCAGAGCCCAGCCGACGGCGAGCAGCACGAGCAATACTGTCGATCGTCGCTTCGTCACGCGCGCCGCCTAAGCGTCTTCGATCATCGCGGGCCACTTTATTCCGGCGGACGTCTCAATGGCAAGGATGGCAGCTGTTTCCGTCTGCCCGCCGGGCGAACATCGCCGTCGACGCGTTGGGCACCCAGCCCGCGGTCTCTGCGTTGGATGAAATTCGTCGCTGGCCTTTGGGTGGTTCGTAGTTGTGAAAGCGGACACTGCGCCAATAAGATACCGGTTATGTCGGCTCCCCCAAGCAGGGCGAACCCTGCTCCCGCTTTTGATAGTCCCTACCCATGAACATTGAGCTCTCGCCAATCGAGGCACGCATTATCGGCTGCCTCATCGAGAAACAGATAACGACACCCGACCAGTATCCGCTGTCATTGAACGCACTGGTCAATGCGTGTAACCAGAAGAGCAACCGCGATCCGGTCATGTCGGCGGACGAGGCGGAGATTCAGACCACCCTGGATCAACTGATCAGGAAGCACCTCGTGATCGAAAAGTCAGGCTTCGGCAGTCGGGTGCCGAAGTACCAGCACCGGTTCTGCAACACCGAGTACGAGCCACTGAAGTTCACGCCGCAGGAGCTCGCGATCGTCTGCGAGCTGCTCGTCCGCGGGCCTCAGACCCCCGGAGAGCTGCGCACCCGCGCCGCGCGCATGGCGTCCTTTTCTGAGGTGGGGCAGGTCGAGACGGCGCTCGAGAGCCTGAGCAGCCGCGCGGATGGGCCGTTCGTCGTGCGGCTGTCACGCGAACCCGGTCGCCGCGATTCGCGCTACGCACACCTGTTCAGCGGAGCCGTCACGATTCCCACCCCTACGGAGGAGTCGATCAGGGGACCGTCAGTGGCCTCGGCGCCCGCGCCTTCCCGCCTCGAGCGCTTGGAGGAAGAGGTGCGGCAACTGAAGGAAGAGCTGACGCACATCAAGGCGCGGCTGCCACCGCAGTAGACAAATACCTTTGCAGAGGAAGGCGACGCGCTCCTCGAATTCCTCTACCGGCACCTAGAAAGCCATGTCGAGTTTCAGTGCCGGGTACGCCTCCGAGCTTGACTCTGAATTGATCGAGACCAGCGCCGCTAATAGACTCGGCTCTCGATTCCAGGGTCCTGGGCCCCAAACCTTCAGAGGCTGCGTCCAATGGGCGTCCGCGAAATGTTCGAACTCGGCGGAAAAGTGGCTCTGATCACTGGCGCTTCACGCGGTCTCGGGTTGCAGATCGCGACCGGACTCGGCGAAATGGGCGCGAAAATCGCGATCAGCGCACGCAACCCCACCGAGCTCGAAGAGGCCAAATCGCATCTCGAGAAGCACGGCATCGAGGTGCTTACGGTGGTCCATGATCTGTCCGACGCCGCGCAGGCACCAGCGCTCGTCGACGCGGTGCTCGCGCATTTCGGCGCCATCCATATCCTGGTCAACAACGCGGGCACGTCCTGGGGCGCGCCCGCCGAGCAACTCCCGCTCGAGGCCTGGAACAAGGTCATGACGCTCAATGCGACGAGCGTCTTCGCGCTGAGTCAGGCCGCCGCGACGCGTTGCTTTATCCCGAACCGCGTGGGCAACATCATCGTCGTGGCCTCGGTCGCGGCGCTGCGCATCGGGATGAAGATGAAAGCGGTGCCCTACTACGCCTCGAAAGCCGCGGCGCTGCACATGGTTCGCGCGCTCGCAAGCGAGTGGGGACCCTACGGCATCCGCGTCAATGCGATTTGCCCGGGATTCTTCCCCTCGAAGATGGCAAGCGGGTTGCTCGAGAAAATTGGGGCATCGGTCATTGCGCAAACCCCACTCGGGCGCATCGGCAATGACACCGACCTGCAGGGTGCGGCGGTCTATCTGGCCTCGGACGCTTCGCGCCACGTGACCGGTCAATACATCGCTGTGGACGGCGGCGCCTCGATCGTTTGAGCGGGTCCCGATGTCACTGGCCATCGGCCGGCTGATCAGCCGGGCGCTGGTGAATATACTTGAAGGTGCCCATCGACCTCGCGATGAGTCGTCCGGTCTCATCGCGCACCTCGCCCTCGCAAAAAGCCATCGTCGAGGAGCGATGAAACGCGTGACCGCTCGCGGTGAGGCGGCTGCCCGCGAACCCCGGCTGCACAAAGCTCGTCTTCATCTCGACCGTGACACCGCCACCGGCGCTGGGGTCGAGCGACCGACCGGCAACGGCCATCGCCACGTCGAGCAACGTCATGATGACGCCGCCGTGCGCGACGTTCCAGCTATTGAGGTGGCGCGCATGCAGCTGCAGCGCGATCGTCGCGCGCCCTGCATCGGCCGCGAGAAACTCCACGCCCAGATCGCTGACGAACGGAATGGCGGCGCGGAACGCGGTTGGTGCAGTCACGGTCGCACGATCATCTCACCGCACCGGCACCGGCGCAGCCGATCGCCGTGCTCCGGCTCCTCGATTTCGACGACGTTGGCACCAGAAGTCGCCATGAGCATCGTGCAATAGAGGCCAGCGAGCGTATGGGTGAAATCGAGAACCACCAGGCCATCGGGTGGCGGGGCTGCGTTTGACATGGCTTCATCATAAAACAACCGAGACGCGCGGTGTCGAGGCGAAACCGGGTGTCGCTGCGAGGGCGGGTGTCGACGCGGGGCCACCGAGGCTGTGATACTGCCGGTAGGTTCATTTCCAACAGCCTCGGTGTAGCGCATGAATCTGTTACAGGCTAAAACGGCTTTCGTGACCGGCATGCGCATCAACGTGATCTGTCCCGGGCTCGTCGCAACCGGCATGACTCGCCCGATTTTCGAACAGGCACGCTGGTGGCGCGCCGGCGCGGTAGCGCCGTGAGTCAACGATCGAGAGCCGTCGTCGCACGGGAACTCGGCTTGCCCGTATCGGTCGAGCAGATCGAGGTGCAATCGCCGCGCCACGGCGAGGTCATGATCCGGCTTGCCGCGTGCGGCGTTTGCCACAGCGACTTATCGGCGACCAACGGCACCATCGCCTATCCCTTGCCGCTCGTGTTGGGGCACGAAGGAGCCGGAATCGTGGCCGCCGTCGGCGATGGCGTGAGCCGCTACGCGATCGGCGATCACGTCGTCAGCTCATTCGTGAGTATTTGCGGCCGCTGCCACTACTGTCAGACGGGTCGCCCGCATCTGTGCGTGCAGTCCTTGCAAGCGCTCTACACCTTGCCCGACGGCAGCGTACGCACATTCGACGCCGCCGGATCGCCGCTCAACGTGTTCTGCGGCTGCGGCGTCATGGCCGAGTACGCGACCTTGCACGCCGACAACCTCGTGAAGATCGACCGGCAAATGCCGCTCGATCGGGCCGCGTTGATTGCCTGCGGCGTCATGACCGGCTTCGGCGCCGCGGTCAACACCGCTCGCGTCGAGGCGGGCTCGGTCGCGGTCGTGTTCGGTTGCGGCGGAGTCGGCCTCAATGCGATCCAAGGCTGCGCGATTGCGGGCGCGGCAATGATCGTCGCGGTCGACACCAGCGCGCCCAAGCTCGAATTGGCCGAGCGCTTCGGGGCGACGCACACCTTCAATGTGACCGGACAGGACCAGGTCGGCAAAGCCTTGTACAAGCTCACTGGCGGTGGTGCCGATTATGCCTTCGATTGCGTGGGACTCGGTCGGATTTCCGAGCAGGCCTTCGGTGTCTTGCGCCGCGGCGGGACGGCCGTGACCGTCGGTATTGCCGCGCCCGCCGACAAGATCGTTCTGAATGCGCAACACGTCGCGATCACCGAAAAAACGCTGACCGGCAGCTATTATGGTTCGGCGCGACCGGAGCTGGATTTTCCGCGGCTCATTGGTCTTTATCGCAGCGGTCGATTGAAGCTCGACGAACTCATTACTCGGACCTATCCGATCGATGAGGCACCGCAAGCATTTGCCGATCTTCAAGAAGGCCGGCCGGGCCGCGGCGTCATCGTCTTTGGAGATATGACTGAGATATTTCCGAGGCGTTTGCGGACTAACCGTGTTGGTCGACCGATCCGAGTGACCGCCGCGGCGGCGCAGGCAGGGTGCGCGAGCCGCTGCCCGCGCGCCATTCGGACGGCGATAAACCGGTCCAGCGCCTGAAGGCGCGCGTGAAGCTGCTGCTGCAGGAAAACCCGAGTAGATGCGTGACCTCATTGACGCTCATTTGCGGCATGCTGAAGTGCGCGAGCGCCTGCGCGTGTCGGGTTTCGTCGAGGATCTTTCTGAACGTGGTGCCGCTGTCGCCGAGCTTGCGCTGCAGTGTGCGCGCGCTGACGTTGAGAATCTCGGCGACTTCCTCCTGGGTGGGTTCGCTGTGCTGCAGGCGCTGCGTGAGCACCGTACGCACCCGTGCGTCCATGTTGTGCCGCTCGATGCGTGCCAGATAACGCGCCGCGACGGCATCACTGAGGCGCGCGAGCTCGGGGTTGCCGCTGTCGAGCACGCGCTCGATGCTTGCCCGATCGAATCTCAGACGGTTGTGCTCCGCATTGAAGCGCAGCGGCGCGCGCCACAGCCGTTCGAAATCGTCGATGACCGCGGGCCGTGGTCGCCGCAACTCGACCGACAGGGGTGAGAAATCGCGCCCGATGAGCGAGCGGCACAAGCGCAGGTGCGTCCCCACCAGGGCGTCGATCGACTCGATCGGTACCTCGATCCTCGGCTCAATGTAGAAGTGGTACTCCGCCCCACAGCGGTAGAAGCGATACCCGACCGCATCGCTCACCACGTGCGAGTAGTGCTGCACGCGCTCGAAGGCCTCTTTGAGGGTGGAGCTGGCGCTCAACCCATAGCCCAGGGCGTGGAACGCGGTATGCGTAAAGTAACTGGCCAGTTTGACGCCGAAGGCTTCGTCCCCGGTCGCCGCGAGTGCGACCCGCCACAGCCTTCCGGTCTTGGTGAGGGGGCAGCGGGCATCGGGTCCGCCGAGATGGCTCAGGTCAAATCCCGCCTCCGCGAGTAGCGCCGAACCATCGCATCCGGCAGCGTCCAATGCACGCCCGAAGGCCTTAACCCAAGTGACCAATATCGAATTCTGGCCCCCAGCGGTGACAGTGCGCATATCCCTTCGACCCCCCCGGACACGGCGATTAACTGGAGCGCATAGAGGAGGTTAGCCCCAAAGAGCCCGAGCGTCGATCCGGGTCGATCCGATCCACGGGCATGGCGGTGACCGCACCTTTGCCCCCGCAGACGCAGGCGTGACCCCGGCCGTAGCGTGGCACTTTCGCGACAAGGCTTTGTGGCGGCTGTGGCCAAGAGGTTGGCGTCTGCAGTGCGCGCCCCGCAAGGGCTTTTTCGTAAGCTCCTGCGAGGCAATTTTGCCGGGGGGTGCATCGGTGGACTCAAGTCCGGCGGTGTATTGGCAGAGGCGTCATTCCGCAGCAGCTGCGTTGTGCGTGCGGAAAGGAAAGATCATGACGTTCAATTCGAAAGTCGCGATACCGGGTAGCTCCACTCACATCAACCTCGGACGGACGGCGCCGCTGGCGCTTCTCGCGGCCCTGGGTACGCTGGGGAGCCCTGTCGGCCGCGCAGACGACACCAGCGCAAGCGGATCGCAGCTGTCGGAAGTGGTCATCACCGCGCAAAAGCGCGAACAGAATCTACAGGACGTGCCGATCGCGGTAATCGCGCTGTCCGGGCAGCAGGTGCAAGACGCGGGAGTGACCGATCTCAAGAACATGACCGTGCTCACCCCGGGGCTCACAGTTACCTCGACCACCTCCGAGAACTCGACCACCGCGCGCATCCGCGGCATCGGCACGGTGGGTGACAATGTCGGCCTGGAATCCTCGGTTGGCGTGGTGATCGACGGGGTCTATCGGCCGCGCAACGGCGTCGGCTTCGGCGATCTGGGTGAAATCGACCGCATCGAGGTGCTGGAAGGCCCGCAGGGAGAACTGTTTGGCAAGAACAACGACGCCGGCGTCATCAACATCGTCACCGTGCGGCCGTCGACCACCTTCGGCGTGACCGGCGAGATCACGGGCGGAAACTTCGATGACCGGGAGGTCTCAGGATCGATCACCGGCCCGGTGGGCGATTTCTCTGCCTTTCGTCTGTATGCGGGCTACCAGAAGCGCGACGGATTCCTCAACGTTGAGACAGGAACCGGTACCCTCGATGACGCGGTCAACAACCGCAACTTCTACACGGTGCGCGGCCAGTATCTGATTACCCCCAGCAGCGACATCAGCGTACTGTTTATCGGCGACTTCTCGCGGCGCAACGAGGAGTGCTGCCAGGCCACTCCCGTATACCCCGGCCCCTTTGCCGGCATCATCACCGCGCTCGCGTCCAATCCCCTGCTCGGCGGTACGGCCGGACAAGCGCCCTTTCCGGACACGCCCACGAACCCCTTCAACCGTCAGTCGTTTGCCAACTATCCAATTGTGCAGCAGATCTGGGACCGCGGATTCTCCGGTCAGCTCGACTGGAACCTTGGCGGCGCCAAGCTGACCTCGATCACGGCCTGGCGCGACAACAGCATTGACGCGGGCAACGATCCGGATTACTCCGACGCTGCCCTCGTGCAGGAGCCGGCCAACGGCAACGTGACCGACTTCAAGCAGATGAGCGAGGAGTTGCGATTCGCGGGCAAGGTCGATCGACTGGATTGGCTGATCGGTGGCTTCGCCGACAAAGAACTTCTGAACAACACCTCGACGATCTTGGCCGACGATCAATTCGATCTGTATCTTGGCGCGACCGCCTCGGCCGCTGCGGGTGTCAGTCCGCCGAATTTCCTGTTGTTGCCGGAGCTGACCGGCAACTTACCCGGACACACCTTTGTCCCGGGTGTTTCAGGTCAGGCGGACTCCTACCAGCAGACCGAGAAGAGCTACGCCTTCTTCACCAACGAGACCTATACGCTGATCGAGCATCTGGATCTCACGGCGGGCCTGCGTTACACGCATGAATCGAAGGACGAGACGGCCAACTACAACAGTCCCGACGGTGGTTCGGCCTGCGGACAGCTGCTGCATGCGCCCCCGCCGTCAGCTGCGCTTCCCTACAGTCAGTTGCTGTTGTTGGGATACGGCTGCGCAACGCCGTTCAATCCGTTCTTCGCCGGGGTCACGCACGGCCAGTCCCTCAGCGAGGACAATCTCAACTCTACGGTCAAACTGTCCTACCACTTCACGGACGACCTCATGGGCTACGCCTCGTGGGGCAATGGCACGAAGGCAGGCGGCTTTAATCTGGCGCGGGTCACCAATCCGGCGGCTGCCAATCCTCTGGCGCCGATTCTCGATACCGAGTTCCCGCGGGAGACGGTCAACTCCTTCGAGATCGGTGTAAAGAGCGAGCTCGCCCAGAAAACCGTGCGCGTCAATGCCGACGTGTTTGAACAGCAGTATCACAATTTCCAGCTGAACACTTTTACCGGCATTGTGTTCGTCGTCAGCTCGCTCCCGGACGTTGACTCCAAAGGCGCCGAGCTGAGCGTTCAGTGGCTCACGCCCCTGTCGGGCCTGAGCCTCTCCGCAGGCGTGGTTTACGCGGACACCGAGATCACCAACTACGGGGAGGCGCTGTATCTGTTTGCCACCAACCGTGAGAACAATCGACTGTCGTTTTCGCCGCTGTGGTCCGGGGTGGTCTCGGCGGCCTATCAGGTCCCGCTGTCGCCATCGCTGGTGTTGCGGATCAGTGCCGATGAGAAATACAGCTCCTCCTACAACACCGGCTCGGATCTGGATCCGCTGAAGATTCAGGGGTCCTACGGACTGCTGAACGCGCGTATCGGCATCGGCGCGCCCGATGGTAAGTGGGCTTTTGAGGTCTGGGGCCAGAACCTCGCCGACAAGGGCTACTTCCAGGTCGCCTTCGATGCGCCGTTCCAGGGCCTCGCCGTCCCGGGCTTCAATAACCAGATCGATTCGTTCGTCGGCGACCCGCGCACTTTCGGCGCCACCATACGCGTGAAGTTTTAGGGGGACCTGCGGGCTGAGTCACACTAGACTCATGGGATCAACAGCTCGTCAGGGATGCGCGTCGGCGTATGAGTAGCCTGCACTTCGAAGTCAGCGACGCAGTTGCCGTTCTGCGCCTGGATAATCCTCCGGTCAACAGCCTCGGCCACGACCTGCGCCGTTCGATCGTGGACGCGCTGGCGCGCGCTGAGGACGATCCGGCCGTGAAGGCCGTCGTCCTCATCGGCTCGGGTAAGGGCTTCTCCGGCGGCGCCGATATCCGCGAATTCGGCACGCCCAAGTCCTTCGCGCCACCGAACCTCCTCATGGTCTTGCGCGCGGTCGAGGAGTGCGGCAAGCCGGTGATCGCGGCGATCGACGGTATCTGCATGGGCGGAGGGCTGGAGCTCGCGCTCGCCTGTCACTACCGCATCGCCACCGCCGACGCGCTGATCGGTCTGCCGGAGGTGAAGCTCGGTCTGCTGCCCGGTGCCGGCGGCACTCAAAGGCTGCCGCGCGCGGTCGGAGTCGAGCGGGCGCTGAACATGATCGTGTCCGGCAATCCGGTGCGCGCCAAGGAGTTGCGCGGCACGGCGCTGTTCGATGCGATGGCCAGCGGGGATCTGCGCGCGGCCGCGCTCGATCTGGCACGCGCGCTGATCGCCGCAGGGCGCGGCCCGCAGCGGGTGCGCGACCTCAAGATCAAGATGCCCAACGCGGAAGGCTATCTGCAATTCGCCCGCAATACGGTGAAGGGGCTCGCCGGCCCCTACCCGGCCCCGTCGGCCTGTGTGGAGGCGCTCACGGCTGCGCTCAAGGAGCCCTTCGAGGCCGGGTTGAAGCGCGAACGCGAGCTGTTCGTGACCCTCATGGCTTCCCCTGAATCGGCTGCGCTGCGCCACGTCTTCCAAGCCGAGCGCGCCGCGTCCCACATCAACGGCATGCCCGATTCGGTCGCCACTCGCCCGATCAATCGGGTCGGCGTCGTCGGCGCGGGCACGATGGGTGGCGGCATTACGATGAGCTTCATCAATGCGGGATTGCCGGTCACGCTCATGGAGACCAAGCAGGAGGCGCTCGACCGAGGCCTCGCCAACATCCGCCGCAATTATCAGGGCGCGTTGCGCAAGGGGTCGCTTACCGAGGCGAGCCTCGAGCAGCGCCTGGCGCTGATCACGCCGACCTTGCAGTACGAGCCTCTGCGCGACGTAGACCTGGTGGTCGAGGCGGTGTTCGAGAATCTCGAAGTCAAAAGGCAAGTGTTCGAGAAGCTCGACCAGATCGTCAAACGAGGCGCGATTCTCGCGTCCAACACCTCCGCCTTGAATCTCGACGTGATCGCCCGGTTCACAAAGCGGCCAAAGGACGTCATCGGCCTGCACTTCTTCAGCCCCGCCAACGTCATGCGGCTGCTCGAGGTCGTGCGCGGAGCAGAAACCGCGAACGACACCCTCGCCACGGCAATGGCATTGGCCAAGACGATCGGCAAGATCGCGGTCGTATCGGGCGTTTGCGACGGCTTCATCGGCAACCGGATGGTGGCGCGCTACGGCATGGCGGCGCACGACCTGCTGGTCGCGGGCGCGCTTCCGCAGCAGATCGATGCAGCGCTGCAGAATTTCGGGATGGCGATGGGCCCGTTCCGCATGGCGGATCTGGCCGGACTCGACATCGGCTGGGCGATTCGCAAGCGCCGCGCGGCGGAATTTCCCGACGGTGATTTCTCGAACGTTGCGGATATTCTGTGCGAGGCGGGTCGATTCGGGCAAAAGACCGGCGCAGGGTTCTACCGCTACGAGGCCGGTGCACGCGATGCGATAGCCGATCCCGCGGTGACTGCGATCATTGCACGATTCCGGGAACAAAAAGGCGTGGTACCGCGCACGGTCGCGGACAGCGAAATCGTCGAGCGCTGCGTCTATGCACTGATCAACGAGGGAGCCAGAATAGTCGATGAGGGCATCGCCCAGCGCAGTTCGGACGTTGACCTCGTCTACCTCAACGGTTACGGGTTTCCCGTTTACCGTGGCGGCCCCATGTTCTATGCGGATAACGTCGGTTTACTCACGGTTGCGCGCGCGCTGAATCGCATCGCGGCAGTACCCGGCGCGGACACGGCGTTCTGGACGCCCGCGCCGCTGCTCGCCCGACTCGCCCAGGAAGGAAGAACATTCAGTGAATTCACGAGAACCTCGCAATGATTGAAGCCGTGGTCGTCTCCACGGCGCGCACCGGGCTCGGCAAGAGCTGGAAAGGCGCCTTCAATATGACCTATGGCGCGACGCTCGGCGCTCATGCCGTGCGGCATGCCGTGGCGCGTGCCGGTATCGACGCCGCGGAAGTCGAGGACGTGATCATGGGATCGACGTTCGGCGAAGGCACCACGGGCGGAAACATCGCGCGGGCGATCGCACTGCGCGCCGGGCTGCCCGTGACGACCGCGGGTTTGAGTATCAACCGCTTCTGCAGCTCCGGATTGCAGTCGATCGCGCTCGCAGCACAGCGCATCATGACCGAGGGCGCGCAGGTATTGGTCGCCGGCGGTCTGGAGAGCATTTCCTGCGTCCAGAATGAAGCCAATACCCACATGCGGGCCGATCCCTGGATTCTCGAACACAAGCCGACGCTCTATTGGTCGATGCTGCAAACCGCCGAGACCGTGGCCAAGCGCTACCAGATCTCGAAGCAGGCGCAAGACGAATACGGCGTTCGCAGCCAGCTGCGCGCGGCCGCGGCGCAGGCTGCCGGCAAGTTCAAGGACGAGATCGTGCCGATGACCACGACCATGGGCGCCGTCGACAAGGCGACGGGCGCGATCATCACGCGGGAAACGACGATCGACGCCGATGAGGGCATCCGGCCCGATACGACGCTCGAAGCCGTGGCCAAGATCCGGCCGGCACTGCAGGGCGGGGTCATCACGGCGGGCAACGCCAGCCAGTTCTCCGACGGCAGCAGCGCCTGCGTCATCATGGAGCGCAAACTCGCCGAGCGGCGCGGCCTGCAACCCTTGGGGCTGTTCCGCGGATTTGCGGTTGCCGGTTGCGAACCTGACGAAATGGGCGTGGGCCCGGTGTACGCGGTCCCGCGGCTGCTCGAGCGTACCGGTTACAAAGTCGGCGATATCGATCTGTGGGAGCTCAATGAAGCATTCGCTTGCCAGGTGCTGTATTGCCGCGATCATCTCGGCATTCCGGACGAGCGCTTGAACGTCAACGGCGGCGCGATTGCGGTCGGGCATCCCTATGGCGTCAGCGGCGCACGCCTCACGGGTCATGCACTCATCGAAGGCAAGCGACGCGGCGCGAAGCTCGTGGTCGTGACGATGTGCGTCGGCGGCGGCCAGGGGGCGGCGGGCTTGTTCGAGGTGACCTGACGGCTGGCAGCAATGAATTTTTCGCACAGCGATAAGGTCCGCGAGTTGCAGCAACGCGTTGCGGCGTTCATGGAGAGGTTCGTTTATCCCGCCGAGAGCCGCTTTGAAGACGAGGTGGCCAACAACCGCCGCGGCGGAGACCCCTGGCGCGCGACCGAGGTCGTCGAGGACCTCAAGCGCGAGGCGCGCACCGCAAAATTGTGGAATCTGTTCCTGCCGGACGCCGAGCACGGCGCCGGTCTCACGAATCTCGAATATGCGCCGCTGTGCGAAATCATGGGACGCTCGCCGCTGGGTCCGGAAGCGTTCAATTGTTCGGCGCCCGACACGGGCAACATGGAGGTGCTGGCTCGCTACGGCTCGCCGCAGCAGCGCAAGCGCTGGCTCGAGCCGCTGCTCGACGGCCGAATCCGCTCCGGCTTTGCGATGACTGAACCCGCGGTCGCCTCGAGCGACGCGACCAACATCGAGGCCGGCGTCGTGCGCGACGGGGACCATTACGTGATCAACGGCCGCAAGTGGTGGACCAGCGGCGCCGGTGATCCGCGCTGCGAGATCCTGATCTTCATGGGCAAGACGAATCCCGGCGCCGCGCTCCACAGCCAGCAGTCGATGATTTTGGTACCGATGAAGACCCCGGGGATCATCGTGAAGCGCCAGCTCTCGGTCTTCGGCTACGACGACGCGCCGCACGGCCACTCCGAAATCGAATTCACCGACGTGCGCGTGCCCGCGGCGAATTTGTTGCTCGGCGAAGGACGCGGCTTCGAGATCGCGCAGGGTCGGCTCGGACCGGGGCGGATTCATCACTGCATGCGCCTCATCGGTCTCGCCGAGCGCGCGCTCGAGATGCTGTGCCGGCGTGCGCTCGAGCGCGTCGCATTCGGCCGGCGCCTCTCGGAGCAAGGCGTTACGCTCGAGCGGATCGCCGAATCGCGCATCGAGATCGATCAGGCACGGTGGCTCGTGCTCAATGCGGCCTACATGATGGACACGGTCGGCAACCGCGCCGCGAAGAAGGAAATTGCGATGATCAAGGTCGCGGCACCAAATATGGCCTGCCGTGTGCTCGATTGGGCCATTCAGGTGCACGGCGGCGCCGGCGTCAGCCAGGACTTCCTGCTCGCCCGCGCCTATGCGGGCGCACGCTCCCTGAGGCTCGCCGACGGTCCGGACGAAGTGCACCGCGCGCAGCTCGGCAAGCTCGAGCTGTCCCGGTACCGGTCAGCCTGAGAGCGCACCGTGTCGGATCGGCACTTCAAATTCTGGCCTGATCATTCGCGGCAGCACCTGGACGCGCCGGCCACCAACGTGTTCTACAACCTCGAGGTGTCCGCACGGCGCTATCCGAGCAAACCCGGTCTCGTCTATTACGACACGCCGATAGGCTTTGCCGAGATTCACGATGAAGCGCAGCAGATCGCGGGCTATCTCGAGCAGCGCTGCGGTGTGCGCAAGGGCGATCGCGTGCTGCTGTACATGCAGAACAGCCCGCAGTTCGTCATCGCCTACTACGGCATCCTGCGCGCCAATGCGGTCGTCGTGCCGCTCAATCCGATGTACCTCACGCAGGAATTTCTGCGCTGCGCCAAGGATGCGGGCAGCAGGACTGCGATCGTCTCGCAGGAGCTGTACCCTCGCATCGAAACGCTGCTCGATTCGAGGGAACTCGAACAGGTGGTCGTCGCCGCATATTCGGATTATCTGAAACAGCCTACCAACCTCTCCGTGCCGGAGTTCGTGGCGGCGCCGCGTGTCGAGCTTGCGCGGCGAGGTGTCACGCTGTGGAGAGATGCGCTCGCGAGCGGCCTGCCCCCGGGACCCCTGAGCGCAGCTCCGGATGACTTGTGCGTGATGCCGTACACCTCCGGTACCACCGGCGAGCCCAGGGCCTGCATGCATACGCACCGCACGACCATGCATACGCTCGTGGCCTCGATGCGCTGGTTCACGATACTGCCCGAATTGTCGATGCTCGCGGTCGCGCCCTTCTTTCACGTGACCGGCATGCAAGGCAGCATGAACGGCCCCCTTTACAACGGCAATACCGTGGTTCTGCTGCCGCGTTGGGACCGCGTCGCTGCCGCAGAATGTGTGCAGCGCTATCGGATCGCCAGCTGGACCGGGGTTCCGACGATGGTCCAGGATTTCTTCTCGAACCCGAACATCGAGCGCTACGATCTGTCCTCGATCCGCAGATTGAGCGGCGGCGGTGCCGCGATGCCGGCCGCCGTGGCGCAGCGGCTGCTGCAGCGGGGCATCACTTATTGCGAAGGCTATGGTCTCTCCGAGACCATCGCGGCCACGCACATCAACCCCCCGGATCGTGCGAAACCCCAATGTTTGGGCATACCGATCTATGGCGTCGATTCGCGCGTCGTCGATCCCAAGACCGGCGACGAGCTCGCGGCAGGCGAGGTCGGCGAGATCGTGACTCACGGCCCACAGGTGTTCCTGGGCTACTGGAACAAGCCGCAGGACAGCGCGCAGGCGTTCATCGAGATCGACGGCAAACGCTTCCTGCGCACTGGCGATCTCGGCAGAGTCGACGAAGACGGCTACTTCTTCATGGTCGACCGCCTCAAACGCATGATCAATGCGTCCGGATTCAAAGTGTGGCCGACCGAGGTCGAGTCGCTGATGTATCAGCATCCCGCCGTGCTCGAGGCCTGCGTCATCGCCGCGAGCGACGCGCATCGCGGCGAGACCGTCAAGGCCCTGGTCGTGTTGCGGCCGGAATGGCAGGGACGCATCGAAGCCCCGGCGCTCGTCGATTGGTGCCGCGAGAACATGGCGGCGTACAAGGTCCCGAGGATCGTCGAATTCATCGATGCGCTGCCCAAGTCGGGCAGCGGCAAGATTCGGTGGCGCGAACTTCAGGATCGCGAACGGCGGGCCGAAGCCGAGCGCAGCGCCGCGGCCGAGCGAGGTGGCTCAGCATGAGGGCGCTGCTGAGCCGCCGGCCCGGCGGTCCCGAGACTCTGGAACTCGACGAGATTCCCGAGCCAGTGGCAGGTCCCGGCGAGGTGCGGGTCGCGGTGCGCGCTTGCGGCGTTAATTTCCCGGATTTGCTGATCATTCAGGATCTGTATCAAGTCAAGCGAGCGCGACCGTTCGCGCCAGGCGGCGAGATTTCCGGCATCGTCGATGCGCTCGGCGCGGGCGTCGAGGGCTTGCGCGTCGGCGATCGCGTGCTCATGAGTCCGGTACAGGGCGGTATGGCTCAGAAAGTCGTCGGTCCCGCGGGAAACTGCTGGAAGATTCCCGATGCGATGCCGTTCGACGAAGCGGCCGCGCTACTTCTGACCTATGGCACCTCGCAACACGCGCTCAAGGATCGAGCGCAGCTCAAGCCCGGCGAGACACTGCTCGTGCTCGGCGCGGCAGGCGGCGTCGGCCTCGCCGCGGTGGAATTGGGCAGGGCCATGGACGCTCGCGTGGTCGCCGCGGCATCCACCGAAGCGAAGCTCGCGTTCGCGCGCGAGCATGGCGCCGATGAGACCGTGCAATACCCGGCGGTTGCGCTCGACAAGGCCGCTGCGCGCGCGCTCACGGATCACTTCAAGTCCGTGTGCGGTGCGAATGGCGCCCAGGTGATCTTCGATCCGGTGGGCGGCGATTACACGGAAGCGGCGCTGCGCGCAATCGGCTGGCAGGGACGTCATCTCGTCGTCGGCTTTACCGCCGGTATCCCGAAGCCGCCACTCAACCTGACCTTGCTGAAGAGTTGCCAGATCATCGGCGTGTTCTGGGGAGAGTTCACCACGCGCCAGCCCCGGCAGCATGCCGCTAATGTCGCGGCGCTCATGGCGCTCTATCTCCAGGGCCGCATCAAGCCGGCAGTCACCGAGCGCTTCCCGCTGCAACGGGGTATGGACGCGATCGCGCGGCTCGGTGCGCGCGATGCGCGCGGCAAGGTCGTCGTCATGATCGAATGAGTAGATCGTCGTGAATCTCAACTACACCCTCGCAGAAGAATCCTTTCGCGCCGAAGTCCGTGCTTTCCTCGAAGCTGAGCTGCCGGCCGACATCCGCTCCAAAGTGCGCTTGGCAAGGAGAATGCACAAAGACGACCTCGTGCGCTGGCAGAAGATCCTCTACCGCCGCGGCTGGGGCGCCGGCATGTGGCCGCGGCGCTTCGGCGGTGCCGATTGGAGCGTCGTCGAGCAGCACATCTTCGACGAAGAGAGTGCGGCGGCCGGCGCGCCGCCCCAGCTCGCGTTCGCCTTGCGCATGGTCGCCCCGGTGCTCATGAGCTTCGCAACTGCCGCACAACAGAATTACTTTCTGCCGCGCATCATTTCCGGCGAGGACTGGTGGTGCCAGGGGTATTCGGAGCCCGGTTCGGGGTCCGATCTCGCCTCACTGCGCACGAGCGCGGTGCGCGAAGGCGCTCATTACCGCGTCACCGGCCAAAAGACCTGGAACACGCTCGGCCAGCATGCCGATTGGATTTTCTGCCTGGTGCGCACGAGCAGCGACGTGCGTCCCCAGCAAGGCATTTCGTTCCTGTTGATCGATATGAAATCCCCGGGCATCACGGTGCGTCCCATCATCACGATCGACGGCGAACACGAAATCAACGATATTTTCTTCGACAACGTGCAGGTGCCGGCCGAAAACCTGGTCGGCGAGGAAAACAAGGGCTGGACTTACGCAAAATTCCTGCTCTCGCACGAGCGCACCAATAATGCCGGCATCGGCAATTGCAAACGCGCATTGAAGCGGCTCAAGGAAATTGCGACGCGGCAACTCCACAACGGCCGCCCGCTGATCGAGGATTCCCGCTTCCGCGATCGCATCGCGCAGGTCGAGCTCGAGCTCATGGCGCTCGAGATCACGAACCTGCGTGTGCTTTCGGCGGTCTCCAAGGAGTCCCGCGCTCCAGGGCCCGAGGTCTCGCTGCTCAAAATCAAGGGATCGGAGATCATCCAGCAGCTCGCGGAACTTCAAATGCATGCGCTCGGGCACGATGCCCTGCCCTACCTGCGCGAGGCGCTCGAGGTGGACTGGGTTCCGCCGCCGTTGCTCGCGGATCACTATGCCGCCTTCGCGCCGCCGCTCACGGGCCAATATTTCAACTATCGCAAGACCACGATCTATGCGGGTTCGACCGAGATCCAAAAGAACATCATTTCGAAACTGATTCTGGGTCTCTAGAGAGAGCTGCCATGGATTTCCGCCTGACCGAAGAACAACTGGCGCTGCAGGACACGCTGCGGCGTTTCATCGCCAAAGATTACGATTTCGAGCGGCGCCGCTCGCTCGCGCGCTCACCGCTGGGCTATTCCGCGCAAGCCTGGGCCCAGTATGCCGAGCTCGGTCTGCTCGGCCTGCCCTATCCCGAGGAATTCGGCGGGCTCGGCGGCAGCGGTGTGGACATCATGGCCGTCATGGAACTGGTCGGCCAGGGACTGCTGCTGGAGCCTTACGTGAGTACGGTCGTGCTCTGCGGTGGGCTGCTCCGCGATGCCGCAACCCGCGCGATCAAGGAGGCGCTATTGCCGCAGATCGCCGCGGGAAAGCTGCAGATCGCTCTCGCCGCCTATGAGGCGGCCGGACGCTACGAGCTCGCGCACGTCGCTGCGACGGCCGTCCGTGACGCCAATGGCTGGCGACTCACCGGCCGCAAGTCCGTCGTGCTCGATGCCCCATCAGCTGATTATTTTCTTCTCTCGGCGCGCAGCAGCGGCAGTCGGACCGACGCCGAGGGTATCTCTCTGTTTCTGGTGCGACGTGATGCGCCGGGATTGACGCTGCAAGCCTATGCCACCCAATCCGGCGGCCGAGCCGCGGATTTGCATTTGCAGGATGTGCCTATCGACGAGGATGCCGTCATAGGTGCACCCGAGCGAGCGCTTCCCGTCATTGAGCGCGCCGTCGACCAGGGGATCGCCGCACTCTGCGCCGAAGCGGCGGGTATCGTGACCGCGCTCAATGAGGCCACTCTCAATTATTTGAAAACCCGCAAACAGTTCGGCACCGTGATCGGCAGTTTCCAGGCGCTGCAACATCGAATGGCCGACATGTTCATTGCCGCCGAGCAGATCCGTTCGATGGCTATCATTGTGGCAATTCAGGCTGCCGGCGACGAACCCGCGGCACGCCGCCGCGCTATATCGGCCGCGAAGGCCTATATAGGAGAGACGGCGCGCTTCGTCGGCCAGCAGGCCGTCCAGCTGCACGGTGCGATGGGAGTCGTCGACGAGCTCAACGTCGGCCATTACTTCAAGCGCCTGACGATGATCGATATGACATTTGGCGACGCCGACCATCATTTGGCGCGTTTCAGCGAAGCACTGCGAGTCGAAGCCGTGGGAGCTACCTCATGAAGTTCAACCGCCACCGCCTGATTCTTGGACTCTATGTGCTCGCGCTCATAGTCATCACCGAGCTCGTCACCGGCTATCTCAAAGTGCCGGCATGGCCCGCGTACGTGGCCTGGGTCCTCTTCTTCGTCGAACACATGAACCCGAAGAAGGCGCCGCATATTCTGATCGGCGCCGCCGCCGGTATCGGGCTCGTGATACTTGCACCGAGCGTCATCGGCTTGCTGGCGCACCTCATCGGCGCCGACTGGGCCCGACTGACCTACATTTTGGCCGCCGTTTACGCGATTTTCGCGCTCGGCGAAATGATTCCGCTGATTCTCAACAGCCATACCTTCATGTTGTTCACGGTCGCCGGCCTCGCGTTGGGGACGCCACATCCTTATCCTCAGCTATGGCTGCTGATCGAGGCGGTGGGCGGCGGCTTGCTGATCTGCGCCACGATCGTCGTCGCCAGGACCCTCGGAGCGCCCAGCGCGGCGGACGCGGCGCACTGAATGAAACACGAGACAGCCACCTTGGTGAGACAGCAGGTCAGCGCCGCCGAATGGGAGGTGCGAGTGAATCTCGCTGCCGCGTATCGCCTGGTTGCGCTCTTTGGCTGGGATGACCTCGTCTTCACTCACGTGTCGGCGCGGGTTCCCGGATCGCAGCATCATTTTCTGATCAATCCCTACGGCTTGATGTTCGAGGAAATCACCGCTTCCTCGCTCGTCAAGATCGATCTCGGCGGCCGGAAGGTCATGGACTCGCCCCACGAAATCAATCCGGCCGGTTTCACGATTCACAGCTGCATTCATGCGGCGCGAGAGGATGTCGCGTGCGTCATGCACATCCATTCGCTCAACGGCGTCGCCGTCGCGGCACAAAAGCAGGGGTTGCTGCCGATTTCGCAGCAATCGCTGTTCGTGCTGTCGTCGTTGGCCTACCACGACTACGAGGGTGTCGCGCTCCATGCCGCCGAACAGCCGCGCCTGGTCGCGGACCTGGGCGACAAGTCCTATCTGATGCTGCGCAATCATGGGCTGCTGACGGCTGGTTCGTCGCCGGCCGATGCCTTTCTGTACATGTATATCTTCGAATCTGCGTGCGCGATCCAACTGCGTGCTCAAAGCGGCGGACAAGAATTGATCCGAATACCCGAAGCCATTCTCGGCGGCATTCGGGCCGCGGCCAGCCAGGTGACGCGAGGATTGGGAAGCAGCGTCGCATGGCCGGGGCTGCTGCGAAAACTTGATCGAGCGAATCCCGGGTATCGGGAATAGCCACCAGGCCCCCCAAGACGACCTTGCCAGTTGGGCAGTTGGCGGTGAATTGGGTCATCATCGTGGTATTGGCTGGAATGGTGAACGTCTGCGAGGTTACCGTTTCGTATCCAGGAATGCCCTTGTTGATCGCAGTGCCAAGACTTTCAAAATTGGCATTGACTTGAGTTGCGCTTATCGGGGTATTCAATCGGCAAGTTTGATGCTGACAAAAAAACGGAGCGGGTTGAAACAGTCCTCGAACCTGAGCCGCGCGCCCTCACCGCTGAGTCGAAGCGCTCGATGAAGAGGACCTGCACCTTTTTGTTCGCGGAGCCGCCATGTCGCTTGTGAAGAAGACCCGGAGTGCCTTGCGTTCATTCGGCATCGCGACCAGCCACCTTCCAGTTATTCGGGCGGTGGTTCATGCCAATGTCGTACGAGACGCATTTCGCGAAGTGCCAATTTTTCGGTCTTTGTATCAGGGGTTTGGTTATGAGTCGCGTCATCCATTCGACCGTACCCATGGCACTGATACTAGCGGTTTCGCGTCCGCGAACGAGCTGCCCCGCAGCGAGCACGCCCCCAACGCGCCCTATTGGGGCTCGCATTACTGGGGATCACAGCCGAGTTTTGTCCGCTCAGCAATAGCCGCACTGCCTTCGCAACAGACGTTCACGTTCATAGACCTGGGTTGCGGTAAGGGCCGAACTCTCCTCGTCGCCTCTGAGTTCCACTTTCGAGATATCGTTGGCGTCGAACTATCACCAACGCTTGCCAAAATCGCCCGAAAGAATGCACAGATCATCAAGACTCGATTCCCGGGCAGAACTGGGATAGTGATCAAGGAGGGCGACGCCAGTGCCTTTGAAATCCCATCGGGAAATATTGTTGTCTATCTTTATAATCCCTTTGGCGAAGAGATTTTATCAAAGGTCATTGCAGCATTGGAGGCGGCGATTGCCGCTGAGCAGCGCGAAGTCTATGTTGTCTACATGTACCCTAGCTTTTCGGACTGCATTGACGCTTCGCCTGTGTTCAAGCGATTCTTTGAGACAAGGGTGGATTTTGCCCCTGAAGAGCGCGGTTATGGAGACGTGAGCGAGGGAAAATTCATAATCTGGCGTGGCGCGAGCGTCGGCTAAGATCTTGTACGCCTGCCTTGCTAGTCGGATCCGCCGCAGACTGTTTTGAACGCCATGCGTGTTTCCGGGCGATTGATGGTGGCCAAGGAGCGGAATCGAACCACCGACACGCGGATTTTCAGTCCGGACCCGAAAGACCAGTAGCCTGCTGATCTAAAGGGAAATCAGACGATGGCGGTGTCTAATATTTCGCCGAGGTGCGGACACATAACCCACTGAATGGCTGAGCAACGGCCAGATAGTATTAGACGCGAAACGCCGTAGCGATGCGCTCCGTACGAACTCCGTTATCCGTCCGAAATTCCATGAGCGGCCCATCACCAATGGCCGGGCATCTTATGCGAGGACTTCTGGTGATAGTCAGCGCTGAAGCTGTAGTCGCACTGAAAATCGCCGGGTTGCGTCGTCGCTGGCACGGAAACGGTTAGGGGTTCGGTAGGCTTTGTCGGCGCCGCCGGTCGACCAAGGTGTTGCTTGGTTAGGCCGTTCGGCCTAAATCGATCATTTTCGGGTATTTTGCCAGTGCCTCCATTGCCGCAAGCTGATCGGCGGCACATTGCTCTCTCCCGCGCCGGTCGGGGAGTTAAGCTACCCACGGTGCGGCAAAACCCGGCGGCAATTTCGGCTTGAGGTCTGACGCGAATGGCCGACGTTTTCGTGTCCTATGCTCGCAGCGACAAAGCGCGCGTCGCCCCGCTTGTGGCCGCGATCGAGGCGAAGGGGTGGACGGTCTGGTGGGACCCAGAGATTTGTCCCGGCCAGGACTTCGACCGCCAGATCGCCGCTGAACTAAAGATCGCTGCTGCCGTCCTGGTGGTCTGGACTCCGCATTCAGTGGAGTCCCGCTGGGTGCGTGGTGAGGCTCGCGAGGGGGCTGAGCGCGGGATCCTCGTCCCCGTTCGCTTCGAGCGCGCCGACCTGCCGATCGATGTGCGCACGCTTCACACCACCGACTTCGACGACTGGGGCGACGATCCGCTGAGTTCTCAGGCCCAGGAAGTGATGCGCGCGCTCGGCGCCATGATTGCTCGCCAGCGCGCGCTCCAATCCCCGACGGCGATTTCCCCTTCGGGGCCGTCCGCCCCGGCACGCGGCTACGCGCGCGCAGCGATCTGCGTGCTGCCCTTTGCCAACATGAGCGGGGATCCGGAACAGGAGTACTTCAGCGACGGAATCACCGAGGACATCATCACGGATCTGAGCAAGGTCTCGGCGCTGGCGGTGACGTCGCGCAACAGCGCCTTTGTATTCAAGGGCAAGCACGTCGACGTGCCGAAAGTGGCACGTGAACTCAAGGTCGACCATGTACTTGAAGGCAGCGTGCGCAAAGCAGGTGGCCGCGTACGGATCACCGCCCAGCTGGTGAATGGGTCAAGCAATGATCACGTCTGGGCCGAGCGTTACGACCGTGATCTCAATGATATCTTCGCGCTGCAGGACGAAATCTCCGAGGCGATCGTCAAGGCTCTGAAGTTGAAGCTCCTGCCAGCAGAGAGGCAGGCCATCCAGCAGCGCGGCACCGAGAATATCGAGGCTTACAATCTGTACCTCATGGCGCGACAGCTCTATGTCACCAGCCATGAAGGCGATGAGCGCCGGGCAGAGGGGATCGTCCGGCTGTGCGGCCGTGCTACCGAAATCGATCCCAACTATGCGCGCGCTTGGGCACTCTTAGCGCTCGGGCAGGTAATCCTGCGCTTCCTGCATGGCCGAAAGTTCGACGCCGGCTTGGTGGCAGCGGAACGAGCTCTCGCGCTAGATCCCACACTGGCTGAGGCGCACGCCGTCAAGGCTAGAGTCTACTCAGAAAACGGTCAATATGATGCCGCGTCCGCCGAAATAGACGCCGCGCTACGTCTGGACCCCGACTCGTACGAGGTCAACAGATCCGCCGCGTATTTGAGATACAGGCAGAACCGACCGGGCGATGCAGCTGGCTATTTTGAGAAGGCGATGACCCTGCTGGACACGGATGTTAACTCGGCTTCCATGTTGATATCTTGCTACGCCGCGATAGGCGATTTAAAGGCAGTTGCGCGCGTTGCGGAGATAACACTCTCCCGTGCCGAAACAATATTGAAACAGGATCCGAACAATGCTGCAGCCGTTGGCTACAGCGCTCACGCGCTAGCGGCCAAGGGAGAGTTCCAGCGGTTCAAGGAATGGATGAAACGTGCACTGCTGCTTGATCCCGACAATATAAAGTCGCGTTACAACTTTGCCTGCAGGCTGGCGTCGCATTTGAAGGAGCCGGAGGCCGCACTGGAATTGCTTGAACCGGTCTTCGAAAACGTTTCCATCGGCCTACTGAACCACGCAAAGGCCGATCCCGACCTCGATTCGCTCCGCAATGATCCGAAGTTCACAGCCATGATAAAGGCGGCCGAAGCGCGCCTCGCGGCCATGGGTGAAGCGGGCTCCTTATCGGCGACATAGTGGATCTTGGTCACGCCGTCGTACATTCCGGTGAGCTCTGCCGTGGAGGCGCGCGGCTGTACGCAGACCTCAAGGCGACGGCCTTTTATTAGACAGCAGCTCGCGGACCTAACTCCTTGATTAAAATGGTGGCCAGGGGCGGAATCGAACCACCGACACGCGGATTTTCCCTCACCCCAGGCTCACCACGGCACAATTACGGCACACCAAGTCTAAGGTCGTCACAATCTCGGCACACCCGACAAATCGAAATGAAGGTCTCGTCGGAATTCACAGCTAACCTTGATGAGTGGTTCCATCGCGAATTCTCACGCCAGCCGACTTTGAGACTCTCACGTCGCGCGCGGATAAGGTATGTGATCTCGTTTCCCGCAAGTCTCCCGCGCTCTCGATCGTGCCAATGGGAAGCGCCTCGCAAGTGGCCCCAATGATTCATGGAAAGGAGCGACTCGAAATCTCGACTCCAGCATTATGAGCACGGTAGTTGGCACAAGATAACTGGGAAAATTCAACAACTTGCCGGGGGGCGCTCGTTGCAATTGGCACCACGAAGCACAACTGAGCACCACCGACTCCCGCAAATCTCCCGCAACCAATCGGCCATCGCGTGCGAATGGATCGAGCGTGCGGTGCGCCGAATCTGTGCGACGGGGACCGCGCCGAGGAGAATCAGGTCGCTCGGGTATCAGGGCCATTACGACATCGAACGAGGTGGTCCGCGCAGCCGCCGTGCAAGTGTCGTACGCCGTAGCGGTGCGGTTTAACCCCGACGTTACTTACCGTTAGAAACTACCCCCGCCGCTGCACCTCGTCCACAGTCTTGGAGGGCTGTTTTACCCTGCGGTGATGACGAAGAGGAGGCAACAAACCATGAGCGCTGTCATGAAACTGCGGGAGTTTACCAGTTATGCGGCTAGCCCCCCGCTGGACGCACCACTACCTTCCAGCCAGAGCCAGATGGCCGCCGCCATCGCGCGACTGCGTGAGGGTGCCAAGATCTTCGCCAAGCTTGCCCTTGAGCAGCGTATCGTGCTCGTGAACGCCATGCAGCAGGGCTCCCTGCGCGTGGCCAATCGTATGGTGCAGGCCGGCTGCAGGGCCAAGGGGATCAAACTCGGCACGCCGGAGGAAGCGGAAGAATGGTCCACCGGCCCGTGGGGCGTGGTGCGCCAGTTGCGTCTGATCCGCGAGTCGCTCGCCGCCCTCAAGCATTCCGGCAACACACCTATCGGCCCTGTCGGGCGAACAAGCGATGGCCGACTGTCGGTGCGCCTGTTTCCGGGCAATGCCATCGACGCCATGCTGTTCAAGAACATCACCGCCGAGGTGCACATGCAGGCTGGCGTGACAGCGGAGTCGTTAGAGCACGACCGCGCCCGCTTCTACAAACAGCCGGACCACGGTGGCCGCGTGGTGCTGGTACTCGGCGCCGGAAACATTGCCGCTATCCCGCCGATGGATGTTATTACCAAAATGTTCAACGAGGGCAAAGTTGTTCTGCTCAAGATGAACCCTGTCAATGCCTATCTCGGCCCCTACATTGAGGAGGCTTTTGCCGAGGCAATCAAGCAGAACTTCCTTGCGGTGGTGTATGGCGGCGCCGACGAAGGACGCTATCTCGTCTACCATGGCGACATCGATGAGGTGCATATCACCGGCTCCGATAAAACCCACGACAATATCGTCTGGGGACCACCGGGGCCGGAGCGCGAGACGCGCATGCAACGCCATGAGCCGCTGCTCAAGAAGCCCCTCACTTCCGAGCTCGGGAACGTCTCGCCGTTCATCGTCGTACCGGGACCTTACAGCGACAAGGAACTGCGTTACCAGGCCGAGGATGCCGCCACCTCCTTTCTCATGAATGCCTCGTTTTTGTGCTGCGCCGCGAAGATGCTGGTGATGCCCAAAGGCTGGGCCGGCAGCGATGTATTTATACAAGCCTTGCAGGGGGTGTGCGCCAAGGTACCTCCCCGGCAGGCTTACTACCCCGGCGCGGAAGATCGTTGGCTCAAGCTGACCACCGCTCGCGCACAGATAAAGCATCTGGGCAACGCAATGCCTGGGTCACTGCCGTGGACCTTCATCTCCGGCCTCGATCCCAACGCGCGCGATGAACCACTTTACACGCAGGAGCCATTCTGCTCGGTGATCTCGGAAACACGCGTCGGCAGTGCTGATCCGGTGGAGTATCTGGAACAGGCCGTGGAGTTTTGCAACAACAGACTGTGGGGCACGCTCAATGCCAACCTTATTGTGCATCCGCAATCGCTCAAGGACCCGCGCATCAACGAGGCGGTGGAGCGGGCGATTAAAAAGCTGCGTTACGGAGTAATCGCCGTCAACGCCTTCATCGGTATGCCCTTCGTACTTGCCGCACCGCCATGGGGCGCGTATCCGGGATCGACGCCTGAGGATATTCAAAGCGGTAGCGGCTTTGTCCACAACACTTCCATGCTGGAAGGTGTGGAGAAAACTGTATTACGCGCGCCGCTCACCACATTCCCCAAACCCGCTTACTTCGCCAGTCACCGCAGCACTCATAAGATGATGCCCAAAGTTGTGGCGATGGAGGAGAACGCCCGCTGGGCGAAGGTGCCGGGGATCGTCTTCGATGCTATGCGCGGTTAGCTACGAGGGCACAATCGGCAGCGGAATAACGCCTGGAAACGGGCAGGCTGAACGCTTCCGCCTATTCAAGTCCTGCAAGCCGCGCCAGACCGTGCATCCGGAAGCCCAAGTCTTCGTTCAGCCAGATGTGCTGAATCACGGGCTTGCGACCGCCGCTGAGCGCCATCAGCTCCTCGCGCTCCACGCGCGCGTCCTCGTCGCGGCCCAGTAACGTGTAGATAAGGCAGAGCCAATAGTGGTTGGGAATGGATCCAACCGTCACCTCAACGCCGCGCTTGCACGCCGCAATCGCCAAGTCGTACTCCTCCAGCACGAAATAACACAGACCCAGCGCGGTCTGGTAGAAAGCGGACGGATGAGGGGTGAGCCGCATGGCCTTGACGATGTTGTGTAAGGCTTCCTCACCACGTTCTGACACGGCGAGAGCAAAAGAGAGAAAAAAATAGGCATCGGCATTGTTCGGATCGAGGTGCACCGCGCGCCAACCGGCGGCGATGGCAGCCTCTCCCTGCTTGCGCCAGAGCTGTACCCAGCACAACACGGCTTGCGCATGGGGCGCTTTGGGGTCCAGATCCACCGCCAGACGTATGTGATCGTAAGCACGCTCAAGGGTTTCCGGATTCGGATCCCATAACATGATCCAGCGGAACACCAGGACGCGGGCGAGCCAAGTGTGACCGGCAGCGTAACCTGGATCCAGCTCCACCGCACGGACAAGTTGCACGCGCGCCTCGCGAGTAGATTCCGGCGTGAATTTCCAGAAACGCTCCAAGCCGCGCAGCAGGTAGTCATGCGCCTCGACGTTGACAGTGCCACCATGGCTCATCCGCTCTCGCGCGTTGGCCGCGAACTTCACTTGCAGCACATTGACGATGCGCTGAGTAACGTCATCCTGCACCGCAAAGATATCCTTAAGTTCCCGGTCATAACGCTCGGCCCACAGATGGGCACCGGAGGCGGCGTCAATGAGTTGTACCGTGATGCGCACCCGCTCTGCCGCGCGGTGCACGCTGCCTTCCAGCAGGTATCGGATTCCCAATTCGGCACCGATCTCCTCGGCGCGCTTCGACACACCTTTGTAGACAAAGGAGGAGTGACGGGAGATGACAAAAAGACCCGGCAACCGCGAAAGCTCCGTAATCAAACCATCGGTGATGCCGTCAGCGAAATACTCCTGTTCGGAATCACTGCTCATATTGGCAAACGGCAGCACTACCAGTGAGGGTCTATCCTCGATTGGCCGGAGGCCGGTGGACATTGCGTGTTCCACGGTCGGTGCGCGCGCGTCGGGTGACTCCTGCAGGGACCGCGCGGTGTGTGGTGCCCGCCACTCCATGCGGATCACATAGGCACCCTTGGGCAGTTCGAAACGAACCGGATCCGTACCGCCCTCGCGCTCATAGTATTCTCGCAGCTTCGCGCGCAAACGCGCCGCTTCGACGCGCACGATGGCGTCAATGGCAGGATCGAAGCTCACATCGCGGTCGAACACTTCGACCGCGATGGTGTAGCCCTTGAGACGATCGGTGTGGCCGGCCAGGGTTTCAGTAACGATGAACTTCAGGAAACGCTGCTGGCGTTCCGACTGCACGAAGCATGGACTGGCGAGTATTCTGTCAAGACAGGTGCGCGCCTTGGCGATTTCCGCGTCTGCCCGATTCTGATTGCCAATGCTCTGTGCCATTGTGATTTGCGCTTCTCGCAAGCTAACGGAGCAATGTCCAGAAACTCGATCGCTTTACGCGACGCTACTCCCTTTACTCCGGGACCGACATTAGCGGTCTACTTTCCGCGGCAGAGAGGGTCTGTGAGTCGTGAGTTCGGGATGTGCTACGCAAGTGCCTGAAACTTGTGGTGGAAAGGGAGGGACTCGAACCCTCGACCCCGGCATTATGAGCGCCGTCTGTCGAGGCCAAGTATCTGATTTTTCAATCTTCGGGCAGACGGCCGTCGCAGCTAAGTGCCTGAAACTGCATCGACGTGCAGGAGAGATCCCCGCAAATCTCCCGCGCGCGAGTATGTATTGTGGCGAGCAAACCGGCAGACCTCGCGTGCCCCTGCTTCCGCTCGGAAAATTTTCTTACCAGCTCAGGCACCTTATCTTTGCGAGACGTGCCATTTGCCGCGGAGTGCATTGCAGCCTTGCGGGCCACTTTTCCGAGCGCACGAGCGCGGCGATCTTCACCCGCACGAGTTGGATCGCGACCTTCGTCGCTCGTGACACTTGAGCAGCGGGGGTTCCAAGTAAGAGCGTCTCAAGTGTGTGCAGGGCGGTATGCGTCTGCGTTCGTCCTGAATTCCGCATGGCCATAGCGCGCCAATTGCCTGATCAACTTGCGGACTAAAAACCGGTCCGCCATTCCGCTCACGACGGGTATATGCGCGGCGATCGCGTAGACGGTCATGCTCGAGGTAATCAGGATCGCAGCCGCCGCAGCCCCGAGGCAGTCGGCGAGCCCAAGCCGGACGCCGACGCCGGCTGCTGCATGCTTGTCTCCCCGCATGGACTTGGTTACGAAGAACAGCTTGCTGAACCCCCGCTCCATCCAGGCGTTCACCCGGCTGGATAGCGAGTGGTCGGGCGTGAGATCGGCGGTCATCGTCGCTGCGACGAGAGCACGACAGGTCTCATCGAATCCTTTCCGCAGCGTGGCAAAGCGCGTCAGCATGATGTCGACGATGCTCTGCGGAGTATCGCCGAGCAGCTCCTGCGGCAGGCCGAGTAGATAGCCGCGGTAGCGGGCGAGGTCCACGCGCGCGCGCTCGGCGGGTGTGAATGTCGTACGGCCTTTGCGCAGCGCCGTCTGAGCCAGCGGAAATATCGGCATGAGGGCTACCGGCATCTGGTCGATCTGCGGAATCGGGATGCCGTAGGTCTTCACGTCCCATTGATTGCCGCGGGTCAGGACGTTGAAGCGCACCATGGAGTGCATCAGGCGAACCATCGCTGCGGATTTAAACCCGGCGCCGTGACGATCGAGTGCACCAGGAATGACCGTCGTCGTGAAGAACGTGGCCGTCTCTTTCACCCGCCGCGCGGCGGTCTTGTTTGACAGGGCACCGGTCAGTGCCATGGGCAGCGCCGAATACTTGTTCATGAAGGTACCGATGAAGCCGCCCCGCACCACGAACGGGGCTCTGTGCGCATAAGCGTTGCGCTCCATCCGGGCGCCCTGCTCGATGAGCTTCGGATCCAGCCATGCAGGAAACTGCTCCATGGCACGGATAAACTGAACAAGCTCGGGCGGTGCGGAGGGGACGTTCTCTAAGCCGCCATCACAAGCCCCCTCCAGCATCGTGGCCAGCCGATGGAATCCATACTTCGGTATCAGCGCGGCATAGGCGTCCGCGACCGGATCTCCGTGCATCGTGTAGGCCTTGATTCGAGCGACGAGCTCTTCATTGGCGAGCAGCTCCGGTCGGCGCTGCGAGAACTCCGGAGCCAACTCGCTCACCGCATCTGGCTCGACGGTAAAGCGCTCGGGTGTGATCGAGAAATCCATGCGACCGTACATTGAGGGGATCTGAGCCGCTTCGGTCGCAAGCAGTTCGGGCAGTTCTGTTGTCGGGTTATTCATGGGGCATCACGCTCCTGGCAGCTAAAACCTATCACATGATAGGGTAGTATGCGCACCCTATCAGGTGATAGACTTCTTGGCAACTACCAAGAGAAATCGGCGGTTATGGACCAGGCGTCGCAACGCAGCACAACTGCGCGCAAATCATCAAAACCTCGGAATCTGCCTCGCGCGGTCCATCAGAAGGGACAAGAGACGCGGGAGCGGATTCTTGATGCGGCGCTGAAGGCCTTCGGTCAAGCCTCCTTCCTGGCCGTGACGACGCGCCAAATCTCGAAGGCGGCATCTGTCAGCCTGCCGACCCTGCAGTACTATTTCGGGGACAAGGAAGGTCTTTATCGTGCTTGCGCTGAGGCCCTTGTCGAACGGTACCGTCGCCACACGAAGGCTGCCGGCGCAAAGGCGGCACAAGCTCTGTACGAAGGTGGCTCGGCTGAAACGGCTCGGGTCCAACTCAAAGCCTTGTTCGCAGCGCTCGGTGGATTCTTGGTCGGCTCCCGGGAAGCCAGCCGCTGGGCGCAGTTCGTGGCCCGGGAACTGCGCGACCCGGGGCCGGCATTCGAGATTTTGTATGCGGGCCTTTGGCGGCCCGGCATCGAAATCACGGCGCGGTTGATAGCCCGCATACTGGGCATTCCTGAGGGCGATCCGGCTGCCCGCATTCGAGCGCTATTGCTCATCTCGAGCCTCCTGGCATTCCAATCCGGACGGAGTATTTCCTTGCGCACCATGAAGTGGACCAGCATTGGACCTGCTGAGTTGGCGATGGTCCTATCGGGTGTGGAGGCTCAGATCGACGCGATTGCCTACAACTGCGCTTGAGGATTACGCGGTCGCCAGGTCTCGGGGTAATTCTGAATCGTTCGTGAGACTGTCCCGAAAGCAATGGGATGGACGCCCCCACTCTAAACGGCATCAATGTGCCAAAGTGGAAATGAGAGTGACCACTTAAACGAATGGGAGCGTCCGCGATGAAGATTACAACGGTCGGAATTGATTTGGCGAAGAATCTGTTCCAGGTGCATGCGGTTGATGAACGGGGTAACGCAGTGCTGCGCAAACAGCTGCGGCGCAGGCAAGTTGCAGTATTTTTTGGAAATCTGCCACCGTGTGTGATCGGAATGGAAGCTTGCGCGAGCGCCCATTATTGGGGTCGCACGCTGCAGCGTTTCGGACATACCGTGCGCCTCATGGCCCCGCAGTTTGTCAAACCGTACGTGAAGACGAACAAGAACGATGTCGCCGATGCGGAAGCGATCTGCGAGGCGGTGGGCCGGGTCAACATGCGCTTCGTGCCCATCAAGAGCGTCGAGCAGCAGGCAATTTTGTCGGTGCATCGGGTACGCCAGGGATTTGTGAAGGCCCGCACCGCGCAGGCCAATCAGATCCGGGGTCTGTTGGGCGAGTTCGGACTCGTCATTCCCCAAGGCATCATCAACGTGGCCAAGCGAGTGCCGGAAATCCTTGAGGATGCCAGCAACGAGTTACCGGTGCCGTTTCGGCACTTGATTGATCGCTTGACCAAGCATCTGAAGGACCTGGATCGGCAAGTAAAGGAGTTCGAGCGGGAGATTATCGCCTGGCACCGGAGCAGCGAGCTCAGCCGCAAGCTCGAGAAGATCCCGGGCATCGGCCCGCTGGCTGCGAGTGCACTGGTAGCATCGATCGCCGATGCGCACAGCTTTGACAACGGCCGGCAAGTCTCCGCCTGGCTGGGTCTGGTTCCGCGCCAAAGCTCCAGCGGCGGCAAGCCAACGCTGCTCGGGATGAGTAAACGGGGCGATGCGTACCTACGCACGCTACTGATCCACGGGGCGCGCTCGGCCATCCTGGCGGCCAAGAACAAGGCCGACAACACCCAGGGATGGTTGACCAATCTGCTCAAGCGCCGGCGATCCGAATATCGCGGCGGTGGCTTTGGCCAACAAGAACGTACGCACCGTGTGGGCGATACTCGCCTATGGGCGCGAGTTTAAAGCCGGGCGGTTTCAAGTAGGAAGCGCAACGATTGCTTTGTAGTAGGCAGCGTAATCGAACGAGTCGGGTAGGAACAGTTCGGCAGGACATTTCCAGCCGAGGGATTTTCTCGGGCGGGTATTGAGCTGCCAGGCGATGGCATCCAGTTCTGATTGCTTGAGCAGGGAGAGATCAGCATCCTTGGGCAGATACTGGCGAAGCAGGCCATTGGTGTTTTCGTTGATGCCGCGCTGCCATGGACTGTGCGGATCAGCGAAGTACACCTTGACGCCAGTGATCTTGGTGAGGCGCTGGTGAGCCGCCATCTCGCGTCCCTGATCGTAGGTCAGGGACAGTCGACGCTGGGCGTCAATGCGCTTCAAAACGTGGCTGAAGCCGGCGACGGCTGCTTCGGCCGTGGCGTCTCGGATCCTGGCGAGGGTTACAAACAGCGTCGAGCGCTCGACCAGAGTTCCTACGACGGACTTACCGCGGATGCCCTTGAGCAGGTCGCCCTCCCAATGTCCCGGAATGATGCGCTCCTCGATCTCGGGCGGTCGCATGTGGATCGAGACCATGTTGGTGATTTTCCCGCGTCGATCCTCGCCCCGTGCCCGTGGAAGGCGGCGGCGACGAGCCTGCCGCAGGCAGCTGATGAGCTCAGAGCGCAGTTCGCCGCGCGGCATGGCATACAGAGCCGTGTAGATGGTCTCGTGGCTCGCGTTCCGATGCGGTTCACCGGGGTGCATCCTGCGCAGTATGCCGCTGATTTGCTCCGGGGAATGACGCCGGCGCAGCAGCCGGACAACCTGTTCCCACAGCCCGTTGCCGGGCGCCAGGCGCCGCGATACCCGCGCTGTCTGGCTCAGCAGAACCGCCCGCTCCTGAGCCTGCACAGCACGGTAGCCACCGGCCAGCCGCGGTCGACCTCGGCCACGACGTTTGGGCGGTCTGATCCAAGCGTTACGGGCCAACTCCCTGCTGATCGTGCTGGGCGCGCGCTGCATGCTGCGGGCAATTGCCCGCAGCATGCAATTTCGCTCCAACGCCAGCTGGATGAAAGCTCGCTCATCCACATTCAGATGTCTGTAATCGGTATTCATGCAAACACATTAACCTCTTCAATGTGTTGCACTTCAAACTAGAGTTCGCCCCGACTATATGCCGACACCCATGACCGCATAATCCACTGAGTTACAAGAACGGCACTACAGGAGAACACACCACCGATTGCTCAGGCGATCACGCAGTGATGGCAAACCAGGTAAGACCGTGGTTGGCAAAACCCACAGTGGCCGGAGCACCTCGAGTGCGAGAAAGCGAACGGGAGCCAATCAGCCAAACCCATCAGGGACAGCGGCTCAGGCCGCAGCAAAAGTCCGAATGTACGGTTGCAATCTGATCCTGTCAGCCCTCATGAACTGTAAGCTTGGCAAAGTGGGGGCGTCCATGTACGGGCCACTAGCGGTTGATCTCAATTAGCAGCACCCACGCGTTGGCTCCCGCGGCGAGGAAGGAGAGAAGAATGCCGGGCGGCAGCAGATAGATGCCCGCCCCGTCCCCGCGCCAAAGGAGTACCAATCCAGCCAAGGCAATGAGTGTCACCGCCAATCGATTGACCGCCACCATCTGGTTCGTGCGTCGCCGATACGCCTGATCGAGCTGACTCAGGTAGGCACGCTGCAGTGGGACCAGCGCCACCAGGGTCACCGCCCCGACCACCAGGATTTCACAGCCAAGAAGGCGCAGAGATTGCCCCGGCACTAAAGTCAGGGAGGAAACCACGAGCACCAGCAGCAGCATTGTCAGGGCCTCAAGCCCTCGATCCGCCATGCGACCGAGCTGGAGAATACGGGCTTGATTTACCGAGACGCTCACGAATAGCAGGCCGGCCAGCGCTGCTGACGCACCCAACTCGCCCAGAAAAAAATTCGTCCAATCACTCATGTCACTCGTCCCATGAATTCTTGGACTGCGTGCTTTGGCGCGAGTCCGGCATTGGTTCAGGGTTTCGAATTCGAACGCAAACGCGAGCTCGCGCGCGGCTGACGTTGATGATGGTGGATCGGTGCGGTAATGCTTTGCCGCCGGTCGCTGCTTGGCGCACAGCCGAAGGCAGAGCGGTAGGCACGCGAGAAATGCTCCAGCGAGCGGAAACCGGATGTAATCGCAACCTCTGTCACCGAGAGGTTCGTCTGCTCCAATAGGTTATGCGCGCGGGAGAGGCGCAACGTCACGTAATAGCGCGTCGTCGTAGTGCCCATGGACTTGCGAAAGTGCCGCCTCAACTGCCGCGCCGACACGTTCAGACGGCGGGCAATCTCACCCATTCGCAGCGGCTCGTCGAGGTTCTTTCCCATCAACGCAATCGCGGCACGCACCAGCTCGTTGGAGTCGCTCATATCGTCCTCTAGCAACTGCCGGTGCGTCGACGGCCGTGGCCTGCCTACGAGCATCTCGTGCGCAACCTCATCGCTCAGCGTCTGTCCCGCTTGACGCGCCACGACGTACAGCATCATGTCGATTACCGCAGTTCCCCCTGCACAGGTGAGGCGTCCGGGCGTGACGTGGTAAAGATGGTCCTTGGCGCTGACCTTCGGATAACGCTCCCTGAAACCGTCCAGGTTCTCCCAGTGCACCGCGGCGGTGCGGCCGTCGAGCAGGCCCGCCGCCGCCAGCACCTCGCTTCCCGTCTCGATTCCTCCCATCTCAACACCGCCCGCGGCGACGCGCACCAGAGCGCTCCGCAAGCGCGTCTCACTCACGTGCTGCTTCGGGTCGAAACACGCGAGCACGAGCAGGGTTTGCAATTGTTGCCGGCTACTCAGCGCCGTATCGACGGCAATGGCGGAACCATTGCTGGCTCGCACGGGCAGCCCGTCAGCAGACAAGGTCACCCACGAGAACACCTGGCGTTGAGCCCGCCAGTTGGCGAGGAACAGCGGCTGTATCGCGGCAATGAGCCCGAAATATGAGAAGTCGGGCAACAACAGAAAACCGAGCTTGTAGGGCTTCAACCTGCTCATGGGTCGGCTCGAGTCGAGGGGCCGATGCTGCCGCAATTGTGCCTGAGTACTTGATCTAAATGGCCAGGGGCGTGCCTTTTGTGATCAGGTAATTGGCCGATTTGGTCAAGTGGCCACTGCGGGGCGGCCTACGATCCCCGCGTCACACGACCGGGGCGTATGTGCACGCGCAGCTGACATCACAGGGCATGAGATTGCAGCGGTTGTTGTGCCCGCGCTCCGTTGCGCTCATTGGCGGGTCGGCCTGTGCGCAGGTGGTACGCCAATCTCGGCTCATCGGATTCGAGGGCCACCTGTGGCCGATTCACCCGAACCTGAGAGAGTTGGAAGGACTCAGCGTCTATCGGTCGGTCGCAGAGCTGCCCCGGGCTGCCGATGCTGCCTTCGTGGCTGTTAACCGGCACGCGACCATCGAGGTAATGCGAGCGCTTGCAGCCGGCGGAACCGGCGGCGCGATCTGCTATGCCTCCGGTTTTGCCGAGATGGGAACCGCGGGAGGAGAGTTGCAAGCGCAGCTCGCGGCGGCGGCCGGGCCGATGCCCTTCATCGGCCCCAACTGCCACGGCTTCATCAACTATTTCGATGGTGTCGCACTTTGGCCCGAGCAGCATGGGGGAACCCGGCAGACGCGGGGCGTAGCGATCGTGACGCAGTCGGGCAACATTGCCCTTAACTTGACGATGCAAACCCGGGCACTGCCGATCGGCTATATCGTCACCCTTGGCAACCAGGCTCGCATCGGTCTGGCCGACGTAATCGAAGCATTGTTGGACGATGGACGGGTAACGGCCATCGGGTTGCACATTGAGGGCATTCACAAGCCGGCGGAATTCGTGCGTGCGGCGAACCTGGCGCAAACACGTGGCGTGCCGCTCGTAGCGGTGAAATCCGGTCGCTCTGATCTTGGCGCCAGCCTCGCCTTGAGTCACACCGCTTCCCTCGGGGGCGCGGATGCCGTCGCCGAGGCATTTCTGCACCGCGCTCGCGTCGCGCGGGTTCACTCCTTACCTGTGTTTCTGGAAACCCTGAAAGTGCTGCATGTTCATGGCCCATTGGCGGGTCGCGACATCGCCTCGATGAGTTGTTCCGGGGGCGAAGCAGCGCTCATGGCGGATGCCGTCGGCGCCAGGAATCTGCGCTTTCCCGCGTTTACCCGCGAGCAGGCGCAACGCGTAGCGGACACGCTGCCAGAACTCGCGACGGTCACCAATCCTCTGGATTACCACAATTTTAGCTGGGACGACGAGGCGGCGCTGGCTGACACCTATGCGGCGGTCATGCAGGCCACTTTCAACCTGACGCTCCTGATCCTGGACTTTCCGCGGCAGGATCGTTGCTCGCAACTCGGCTTCGAGCGCGCGCTGCGGGCCTTCGTCACCGCGGCTCGCCAGTGTACCGCCCAGGCCGCGGTCGTCTCCACGCTTCCTGAGAGCTTCCCGGAGCACCGTGCCCAGCAACTGCTCGAGGCGGGTATCGTGCCGCTGTGCGGACTAGACGACGCGCTGGCGGCGATCGAGGCGGCCGCGCAGCTGGGCGAGTACCGACGAACCGCTCTGCTACCCTTCGCACCGCCCTCCTCGGTTGGCAACGCGCGGGGTTGCACCCTGTCGGAACCGGAATCCAAACGTCGCTTGGCCCGATTCGGTCTGAGGGTGCCTGCGGGCGCGCCGGCCAGCACGGCAGACGATGCGATCGCCGCAGCCCGTGCCATCGGCTATCCCGTCGCGTTGAAGTCCGTAGGCTCGGGCATGGCACACAAGACGGAGATCGGTGCCGTATGCCTTGACCTGCGTGATGGCAGCACCGTAGGCGCCGCGGCCGCGCAACAACTCGCGGTGCATCAGGCCGAGCTGTTGGTTGAAGAGATGATCACCGACGGGGTCGCCGAGCTACTCGTCGGAGTCGGCCGCGATAGCGTCTTTGGTCTGTACCTCGTGATTGGCTCCGGAGGGATTCTGGTTGAATTGCTCGGCGACCGCCGGATCCTGATGCTGCCCGCGACCGCCACGGAGATCCGCGCGGCCATCGATTCGCTCAAAGCCGGCGAGCTCATGCGGGGTTATCGCGGTCGAGCCGCGGGCGATCGCGAGGCGGCTGTGGCCGCCGTGCTCGTCATCCAGGAATTCGCTCTCGAACAGCAAGATCGGTTGCTGGAGCTGGATGTCAATCCGCTGATCGTCCGACCGCGTGGGTGCGGCGTCGTCGCGGTGGACGCCTTGATCCGCCTCGCCGGGGAGCGATCACATGCCTGACGATACGGTGCGACTCCACCGCAACGGTCACATTCTCGAAGTCGTTCTCGACCGACCCAAGGCGAACGCTATTGATGCGGCCACCAGTCGTCGCCTCGGAGAGGTCTTCACGCAGTTTCGCGACGATCGGCAGCTGCGCGTCGCGATCATCACCGGTGGAGGCGAGAAGTTCTTCTGCGCGGGATGGGATCTGGTCGCGGCGGCAGCAGGCGAGCCGCAGGACGCCGACTATGGCGTCGGCGGTTTCGGCGGGATTCAGGAGCTGCCGGACCTTAACAAGCCCATCATCGCGGCAGTCAACGGCATGGCAGTGGGCGGTGGCTTTGAGCTGGCACTATCGGCCGATCTGATCCTCGCCGCGGAACACGTGCGCTTCGCGCTCCCAGAGATCACGGCAGGAACGCTCGCGGAATCGGCCACCATCCGCTTGCCGCGGCGCATCCCTTACCACGTCGCGATGGAGTTGCTGCTCCTCGGTCGCTGGATGGACGCCAGAGAAGCTCACGCCCGCGGCATCGTCAACGAGATCACCCCGGCGGCCGGCTTGATGGATCGCGCTCGAGCGCTCGCCGGCACCCTGGCGCAGGGGCCGCCACTCGTGTTCGCGGCGATCAAGGAAGTATCGCGAGACAGCGAGGCGATGGCCTTCGGCCATGCGATGCAAGCCATCCGGCGCCGCAGCTTTCCGACGGTGGCGCGACTCTATGCCAGCGAGGATCAGCGCGAAGGCGCGCGCGCCTTCAGCGAGAAGCGCGCCCCCATCTGGCGCGGCCGCTGATGCAGATCGAGACCCGCTCAATCGACTACGTGCCTGCCGCGGAACGTCACGGCAAAGCCTGGCATCTGTGGCCGGTATGGTTCACCAGCGGCACGCAACTCGCCACCGTCGCCACCGGGGTCATCGGCGTCGCCCTCGGCGCCAACTTCCTGTGGAGCGCGATCGCGATAGTCACCGGCTGTGCGTTGGGCACGTTCTTCATGGCTTTCCACTCGGCGCAGGGACCTCAGCTGGGCTTACCGCAGATGATTCAGTCGCGGCCGCAGTTCGGTTATCTCGGAGCGCTGCTGGTGTGGGTCATCGCCCTGATCAGTTACATCGGCTACAACGCATTCAACGAAGTACTTGCAGGAGACACGGCGCAGCGCCTGAGCGGCTTAAACCCGCACGGCTGCGCCGCGGCATTTACCCTCATCGCGCTGGCCATTTCCATAGTTGGGTACGACCTCATCCACACTGCGCAACGCTGGCTCGCCTATCTGCTTATCGCCGTGCTCTCGGTCTTCACGCTGAGCGCCTGCCTACGCCTACAGCTGCCCGCGGGGGCACTGCGCTTTGAACCATTTCCGCAAGTGCCCTTTCTCACGCAATTCTTCGCCGCCGCCGCCTATCAGCTCAGCGGAGCCTTCTACGTATCCGACTATTCGCGCTACTTGCCCAAGGCAGCGGGCATTCGGGGTCCCTTTTACTGGACCTACGGCGGGGCATTCATGGGGAGTGTTTGGACGATGCTGATCGGCGCGTCCGCCGCCGCGGCCAGCCCGGGCATGTCCGTGGCGGCGGCTTTGGAAACTGCCGGTGACACGGTACATCCCGGCTTCGGTGCGCTGTTGCTCGGCGTCTCGCTGGTAGGCCTGCTCACCATGGCAAGCCTCAACTATTACGGGGCCTCGCTCACGCTGCTCAGTGTCCTTGATTCGTTTCATCCGGTGCGGGCGACACGAACCAAGCGAGTGGTCAGCGTCCTGCTGATCGGTATCACGGCACACTCGATTGCTTTTTCGGTCGACGGCAACTTCGTGAAAGGATTCAGTCAGCTGCTGGCCGTGCTGCTGTGCCTGTTTACCCCATGGACGGCGATCAACCTCGTCGATTTTTATTTTGTTCGCAAGACGCACTACTCCATTCGCGAGATCTTCAATCCTCGCGGCCTGTACGGGCGCTGGAACTGGCGCGGCCTGTGCGCCTACGGCGCAGGGTTCCTCGCCATGTTGCCGTTCGTCAATACCGAGCTGTACGAGGGACCCGTGGCACGTGCACTGCAGGGCGCGGACGTGTCTATGCCTGTAGGCCTGATCGTCGCCGGGGGACTGTATCTGCTCAGCTACCGATCCGTAAATATGGATAGCGAACTGCAACTGGCAGCACAAGCCGATCAGGGACTCAACGCGGAGTGCCAGACGTGATCAGCAACGAGGTGTTTGTCACATGCGCGGTCACCGGTTCCGGGGACTCGGTCGGCAAGAGTCACTACGTTCCTGTGACGCCGGAGCAGATTGCCGCGGCCGCGCTCGAAGCGCACTCGGCAGGGGCGGCCATCGTGCATCTGCATGTTCGGGACCCTGCGTCCGGTAAGGCGAGCCGCGATCCGGCGCTCTTCCGCGAGGTCTATGAGCGGATCAGATCGGTAAACGCCGAGGTCATCGTCAATCTCACCGGCGGCATGGGAGGTGACCTGCTGTTCGGACCGGACGACGCACCGCTTGATTTTGCAGCGGGTACCGATTTCTTAGGTCCGCAGCAGCGCGTTGCACACATTCTCGAGCTATTGCCAGAAATCGGTACTCTCGACTGCGGATCCCTAAACTTTGGTGAATCCCTCTACGGCACCACGCCGCGATTCTTACGACAGATGGCGCGCGCGTACGGAGCAAGCGGCGTACGGCCGGAAATTGAGGTCTTTGAACTCGGGCATATCGAACTCGCCAAGCAGCTCATCGCTGAGGGCCTCATCGAGAAAGTCGCCTTGTTCCAGCTCTGTCTGGGGATCAAGTACGGAGCACCCGCCACCCCAGCGGCGATGCAAGCGCTGCGCGATGCCCTGCCCGAGGGCGTCTGCTGGTCTGCGTTCGGAGTCGGTCGAGCGCAGATGCCGATGGTTGCACAGGCCGTCTTGCTCGGGGGCAACGTGCGTGTGGGTCTGGAGGACAACCTGTATCTGGAAAAGGGAGTGCTGGCAACAAATGGCAGGTTGGTCGAGCGCGCATGTAAGATCGTAGAGTTACTCGGGGCGCGTGTGCTATCGGCTGCCGAGACGCGTGAGCGCCTCGGGCTAAAGCGCGGAGCGGCACGCTCTTGACGCGCCTTGGAAGATCCCGCACCTGCACCCGAACGGAGACAAGAAGTCAGCGGCCAAAGCTCCACTCGGGAGCTTGACCGTGACGCGCTACGCCACGCAACATCTCGCTGGCGCGCTAGCAAAAGCCGTCGCGCTGACAACGCACAAATCTAATGTCCGAACCGAGCAGAGTGAGTATTGGATCAACGATTGCGCGACCATTTGCACTGTTCGTAAAAATCACAGTGCCGGACTTTTGCGTAACGTTGATATACGCATACGTCGAAACCCCGTCATCCGACCCATCGTGCGTTAGGAAGGTCTCGCCCGCGACTTTGATCACTTCCCAGCCGAGCCCAAACCCGGATTCTTCAGGACACCCGTTAACTCTTGCCGGCGAGCATTTCGGGGTTCCTTCGCGCGCCTGGACCCGCGTGCGCTCCGCCGCGATCTCCGGCGCAAGGCCGTCCCCATTCATCACGGCGATCATGAATCGCGCATAGTCGTTAGCGGTGGTATAGACGAGATCGGCGGCATTCCAATGGTGTGTAAGCTCGGGGGCCAAGGCACGCCCATTTGCATCGGTCGGAACGGCGATCCGATTCTCAAACCACGGCTGCTGTGTGTAGGCCGTATCCGACATGTGCGTCGGTGTCAGTACGAGTTCTTGCGCAAGCGAGTCGAACTCGCGGCCTACCTTGTTCTGCACGAAGCGCGCGAGATACATGAAGCCTTCGCCAGAGTACCCATAGGCCTCCCCAGGATTTCGCTTGAACGTTAGGACGTGGTTGGTCTGGCGACGCCAGTTGGGGAAGCCCGTCTGGTGGCTAAGAGCTATTCGGGGCGTCAGAAGCTTGCGCCGCTCGTCATTCGCGATGTCCGGGTCGGTCCAGTAACGAAACATCGGTTCGTCAAGGCCTACGCGGCCCTGGGACACGAGCCGCAATACGACCTCGGCGGAAAGGGGCTTCGTCAGGGAGGCGATGTTGTACAAGGTGCGGGGCGTCGCAAGTACCCCTGGGCTTTGCTCGCCATAGGCGCTAGCAAACACGACAACGCCTCGTTCGATATGTGCGATCGAGACACTTGGAACCTTGTGCTCCGCAAGAATCCCAGGAATACCGCGATCCATGCGTATCTCGAGAGAGTCGACGTTAGCAGCCCTGCTCGGCGCACGATCGGTGTTCGCCGTGGGGGTCGCTTGGGTAATGCTCGGGTGCATCGAGAACATTACGCATCCGGCGGCGACCGCTACCCGGGATGCATACATGCGACGTCGCGGTGTACTCACTATTCGCTCCTGCGCGGTTGCGCGAGATCGGCGTGTCCATCCTGCTTGACGAGTTCCGCCCACGCTGCCAATACAAATGCGCGTGCCTGCACGCGCGTCGGTCGAGGGGAACCTGCGACCGATGGGAACAGATCGTGCGTAGGAACGACTTCAGAACTGTCCGTCCGCGTCGTGGTGGCGCCGTTGATTACACCCCCTTCTCTCAGTTTCAGTTTGAACCCGAGTATGTGGGGCCGGCGAACCTCATCCTCGAATCCAATGTCGCCCGTCGTCACACCCTGGAGCATGCCGTCCTTCGAGAGCCGGGCATCGTTGAGCAGTGTCTCAAGCTGATCGCCGACCTTAACCCGCACTACGCCATCGGCCTGCACATGCAAGACTATCGGGGTACGGGAATTGTCGGCTACAACGTGCCCAACCCATGCGCCGACAAGCTCGAGAGGGGGGACAAAGTCACGACGCGGGGCTGCTGTGACATTCTCAGTGGCTCGCCATTTCGGAAGAAACACGCGCATGATTTCGTCAGCGACTATCGGCGTGATTCGATCCTCGGCGTTGGCCAGGACGACGACAACGAGACGTTCGGAGGGAATGAGGCGGAGTTCTGTCCGCACGCCCGGCATATCTCCGTCGTGCGAGATAACCGTATATCCGGCCGTCTCCCGTATCTCGAACCCGACGCCATAACCTCTACCTTCTCCTACGCTCATGGTCGGCTTATGCATTACGTCAATCAGAGAGTCTGGCAGGATAGCCACCTGGTCGGCCAAGTGTTCCTTGAGGTGGAACATACCGAACCGAGCGAGGTCGTGTGCACTCGCGTACACCTCAGATGCCCCCGGGTGATCGGTCTCGTACGGCGGAATGGGAAGCCCGTCCCTGCCATAACGAACGGCTACAAAGTTGGCGAGCGAAGGCTCCAGTCCGACGGCACTCCGGATCATCCCGAGCGGTAGGAACACGTGCTTCCGAACGTAGTCGCCGAACGGCTCGCCAGAGCGCAGGCTGATCATGTAGCTGAGGATTCCGTAGCCGAGATTGGAGTATTGATATTGCTCCCCCGGCACTGTCATCAGGACGCCATACCGCGCAATCGTCTCCTCCGGCGTCGGTGTCCGCCAAGGCTCGTTGGCGTAGAAGAACTGATAGTGCTCGGGGAGACCGGAGGAGTGGTTAGCAACTCGCCGCACAGTTGCGGCCGCCGCGTCGCCGATCGCGGCACGGATTTGTGCATTCCCGAGATATTCATTGATCGGATGGTCGAGGTCCACCGCTCCAGCGCGGACAAGGGTCATGAGCGCTGTTGCGGTTACCGGCTTCGATGTCGACGCCAGGGAATACATCGTGTTGGCCGTCGCCGGAATGCGCCGCTCGCGGTCTGCCCACCCGAACCCTTGTTCCCAAAGGAACTTCCCATCCTTCGCCACCGCTATTGCGACAGAGGGTACCTGCCGCTCGATCACCTGGGATTCAGCAAATCGACGCAAACGTTCAACTCGGTCGACTGCGTGAGTCGTACCAAAGACAAGTAGCATGAGTGCAGCGCAAGCCGACGACCGCCGGTTGATCGATCGACGACTCATGCTCTTACCCTCTTGCACCAACAACCCGCAAACCGACGGTTACGGTATTGGGAGCGGTGATCCGTCCCCGGTTACGCGCCATTTCAGAGGCTTTGGGTGCGCTGCACCGATGCACTCTAGCAAGCGCGTTACGCTGGCGCGTAGCAGAGAAAATAGAGCGCGGCGTTGCCAATTAGGCAACGCACTCACGATCGGCCGATTTGAGCCGTAGGTTGTGCGTATGCATCAAACCGCGTTGATAGTGCACCTACCAAGTCCTGAGCTGCTTGGGGCACGGAACGCGCGCGGTGCACGCAGAGACCGACGGTCGAGGCCGACAGAAGCGGATTCGAGACGAGCGCGGCCTTTAGGGTGCCCGCAGCAAGCTCTCGCCGAACGGCATACAACGGCATGAACGTCACGCCAAGCCCATTCCGAGCGTAGGCCTTCGCCGCCTCGATGGTATTGATCGTCACAGCCGTCTGCAGCCGCAGGCCCTCCGACGCCACTGCCCGATCGACCAGATCGCGAACGGCAAAGGTTTCATCAAGCATTCCGACGGGAGAGCCCACAAGTTGCCCGAGTTCAATATGCGCCTGCTTCGCAAGCAAATGACCGGGATGCAACACAACGCAAGTGGGATGCGGAGCCGATCGGATGACTTCGACGTCAGGGTGGGGACGCGGACTAAAGGCGACGGCGATGTCACAATGTTCGCGCGCGACGGCTTCCAATGCTTTGCGGCTACCCATGACCATCACGTCGTAGGCAACTGCGGGAGGACGCTGGGCAAGGTCTGCCAGTGTGGCAAACAGCAGATCCGCGACTGCACCTTCCGAACAGGCAATTCTAATCGCGCCTCGGTGCTGCTCCTGTAGATTGTCGATATCACTTTTCACTTGCTCGAGGTCTTTCAGCGTGGCCCGCGCCTGTCGTGCAAACATTTCGCCTGCGGGTGTGAGGCGGACACCGAGTGGGTGACGCGTCAGCAAGGAACCTCCGAATTGCCGCTCGAGAATAGCGATCTGCCGACTGATCGCAGATGCCGCGACGTGCAGGCGTTCGGCCGCTTTGCGAATAGAGCCCTGTGCTGCAACCTCCAGAAAGTACCTCAATGCCGACGTTTGCATGTTGTATCGCCTTCAAGCACTAGTCGGTCAGTCGATCGCCTTCAATGAGGCGCTCGAACCATCTGGCGCGGTGTTGACGCTTGGGCCCATCGTTGAATGGATGCTTTTCCGGAGGCAGAACGAGCCGAAGTCGCGCCGCACCTGCTGTTTAGACGCGAGACTCGCGTAGGAGGTTTACCAAGCTCTTAGCTTGTAAACCGGCGCGCGGTTTGGACGCCGACCGGCACCGCAAGTCGTTGTATCTGCAGATACCGAGTCCCGAATTTCGGGATGTTCCTGGGTGACGCTGGGTTGGAAACCGAAGTGGAAACAGGGATTCGTCTCGAAGTCCGCCAACTGCGGGCATACCTGGGGCAGACACCGTGCAGCTGATGATGAGACAAAAAGGGGCAGCCACTTGACATCCCCGTGAGCAAGGCGTAAGTCAACTGCGTCCCGAACGACGCCCCGAGAAAAACGAAACTGCGGGTGCCACGCCGAGCGCCAATTCGGGCTTAGCAAGGACCACCGGCGGCACCCAACAGTGGAAGGAATCACATGCACAGCGCCTCACACGGACAGCTCGCACGGGCCGCGGCGTTCGCCCTGATCTGTTCCATCCTCACCTGCGGAGCTGCGCTAGCCGCACCGCACGCGATTCTGCGGGAGCTCATGAGCAGGGATGCCAACCAGCCGCCGACGGATGCGTTCTGCCGCGAGAACTTCGGTGTTCCCTGCTATTCACCACAGGAGATACGCACTGCGTACGGCATGAACGGACTCATTAATTCCGGGATGGTCGGCGCCGGGCAGACGATCATCATTATCGACTCCTACGGCAGTCCGACGATTGCCGCCGACCTCGCCGCTTTCGATGCGGGGTTCGGGATCCCTGACCCGCCATCATTCACGGTGCTTTCGCCGCTCGGATCGGTTCCCTGGGACCCGACGCTCTACCCCGATCAGCCTGGTTGGGCGGCCGAAACGACGCTCGACGTCGAGTGGGCGCACGCCATGGCCCCCGGTGCCGCCATCGTGCTGATGACGAGCCCGGTCGACGAGACCGAGGGCGTGCAGGGTATGCCGGAGTTTCTCGAGCTGGAGAAGTACGCGCTTGATCACCATCTGGGCAAGATCATCTCGCAGAGCTGGAGCGCCACGGAGAATACGCTGTTCCGCGACACGGCCGGACCCGGTGGCCCCAGGGTGATCGCGGATTTCCTGGTGTTCCACCAGCGTGCGGCCGCGGAGCATGTGACACTGCTCGCTGCCGCGGGCGATGACGGCAGCAGCAACCCCGAGACCGACGGCGTCACGTTCTATCCGTTTCCCACCGTCGGCTTTCCCGCCTCGTCCCCGCTCGTAACCGGAGTCGGCGGCACGATCCTGACTACCGACACCTCGGGCAACTACCAGTCCGAGACCGTCTGGAACGATCCGGGCTGCTGCGCCGGTGGCGGCGGCGTCAGCCAGCTGTTCACAGCCCCCGACTATCAGCGCGACTCCCTGCCGCGAGAGGTGCGCCAGGAGCTCGGCGGCATGCGCGGAGTACCCGACATCTCCTACAACGCCGACTGCAATAACGCGATTCTTATATACCTGAGCTATTTCGGACCGGACAGCGCGGGTTGGTACACGATCTGCGGGACGAGCGAAGGCTCACCGCAGTGGGCCGGGATCGTCGCCGATCTCAACCAATACGCCGGCAGGCCGCTCGGGTTCCTCAACCCGGCGCTGTACGCGACTGGCGGGCTCGGTCAGTTCTATAAATTTGGCCGTGATATCACGGTCGGTAACAACGCGCTGCTCGATGTGCCCGGAGCGGTTGCGCCGGGATACTCTGCGGCGCGCGGATGGGATCCGGCGAGTGGCTGGGGTACACCCAACTTCGTCAAGTTGCCATTCGACTCGTGTGAGCTGCTCGATTACTAGCGCGGCGTGAGCGGCGAGCAGTGTCGCTCGCGGCGGAGGATACCGCGCGGCGCCGTTTCGATAAGTTCTGTCAGCAGGGGGAGGCTTCGATCCGCAAAAGCGTCGAGGCCCGCCGAACGCGCCACGAAGGGTAGGCAAGCGCTTCGCAGCCCGACCACGTATCGAAGATCTCTCGATGCGCATCATGCATGGCGATCGCATCGGTCTCATCGGCCCGAATGGCGCGGGAAAGTCAACCCTCGCCTATTTGCGGAAACCCACCTTTCCCGGGGCCACCGCCATCGCGTACATGACATTGACGAAGACGTTCGTGCCCTGAAAGCCGTTGCCGAATGAGAAGCTGAAGGCACTGTTCGGCACACGCGTCCACAGCGTCGACGACCAATACAGGTAGGGCTGGAAATTATTGAAAAGCCGATAATTGGCGTCGTGTTGCAGCTGGATGGTGCTGCCCTTGACGCCGCCCAATTCGTGGTAGTACAGATACCCCATCTGGCTGCCCACACAGCCGTATCCAAACGCGGCAGCCTTCGGCATCTGGCTGCACGTGTCGTCCGGCAGCTTCGCTGCGGGCAAGCTCCAGTGGCTGCTGCCCAGGTAGTTCGCGGCGTTCATCGCGGCGATCCATTCCTGCGCTGTCGTCCAGCTCATCGAGCCGTCCGGGTTGATTCCACTGACGCCGAAGCTCTTGGTCTGGGCCAGATTGGCGTTCGCGACCCATGTCACGTCGTTCACCGTGTCGTACACCGTTTCGCCGTCCTCGCTGGCGACGAGCGACGCCTCGGCCACGCCGAAGCTCAAAACGCCGGCGCACACGCCTGCGGCCGCAAACAGTGGTCTCATTGTCATCGTAGCTTCGTGCGCAATCGCCACGCGTCGCCGTGTCTCAGAAGATTCGTCGAAATCCTGTACCGATCCTCCATGACTCGCTCATACCATACATCGATATTGGACACTTTACCTTGGTGTCATTCGAAACTAACACTTTGATTTGAATGGTGGCCAGGGGCGGAATCGAACCACCGACACGCGGATTTTCAGGCCGCGCTCGCTGGTTCTAGGGGCTTAATAATCAACCACTTGCGGCGCTTGCCAGGCCCTGTTCCCAGGCACACCAAGGCACAATTACGGCACACCCAATCTGAGCTCGGCACATTCCTGGCACACCGGTATCTACACGACTTTGCTGTTCTCGCGGACATCGTCAACTTCCGCCGCCTCCTTCACCACTGCCTCCGCGAGAATGTCGACTAGCTTGTTCATGGCATCTGCCCGACGCTCTTCCGCTTCACGATCGCGCTCCCTGCGCACATGCACTCGTACGCCTCGTCCGGGTATCTTTCGCGGAGTTGAGTGGCCAAGTCATCGAGGCTCTTCGCGTCGAGAGTAGCTGAGCCGTCCTTCAGTTGCAGAGTCTCTTCAGTTGGCTTCTGTGCCTCATTCGTTTGAAGGACAGCCTTACGCTGATCGACGTGCGCGTGCTCAACCACCTAGTTGTCGGCAGCGACGAGGTTGTCAGTCTTGTGGAATCGGGACGACTCTAAATGTTGAGTGATCTCGCTCCTGCTGCGGCGGGAGCGAGATTTGACAGCAGCTAACTCCACATTACTGCTCGCTCGGCAGCGAGACGGCCAATGACTCAGAAGTGCCCGGAGCTATCCGTCACCAGCGTCTGCTATCGGGTAGAGCAATGTTTGAGTTGGGTGGCATGCAAAGTTGTGACTTTCAGATAAATGGCGGGCAAATCTTTACCGCTATTTGGCGGAATCACTGCACGGTGCAGCTAACCGGTCCGGATGACGCACACGCCAAGCGTCAGCGCACCCACCGCCAGTGCGCGTGCCCAGGTCATTCGCTCATGCAGTATGAGCGCTCCAAGGATCACGCCAAATGCAATCGAGGTCTCGCGCACGGCGGCAACCGCCGCGACCGACGCTTGCGTCATCGCCCACAGCGCGATTGCGTACGAACCCAGTGCACATGCACCGCCGACTACCCCCCACGGCAACTGTCGGCGTAGCGCCGTCCATCGATCCACGCGGCCGTATACCACCGCCCAGGCCAACCAGGGCACGCCGGTCAGCAGAAAAATCCACATCGTGTAGGCGATGGCATGCCCGGACGCGCGGACGCCGAGGCCGTCAAGGGTTGTGTACACGGCGATGAGGAAGGCATTGAGCAGCGCGAACCGGGTCGCCGCAGCTGACCGGCGACGAGCACGCGCGTCGAGAATCAATGACAGGATTCCGCCCGATACCAGCAACACACCGATCCACACCGCTCCAGACAGCCGCTCGCCGACGAGCGTGCTGCTACCCAGCGCGACTAGCAGCGGCGCGGTACCTCGCATCAGCGGATACGCGTGACCCAGATCGCCAACGCGGTAGGCTGCAGCCAGCAGCACCGTATAAATGAGCTCCACCGTCACCGATGCGCCGAGGTACGGCCAGCTTGCTGATGCGGGGGTTGAGAGAAAGGGTAGGACTGCCGCTGCCAGAACGCCGCCTCCGATGCACACGCTGGCGTTTGCCAGATACGTGTCCTGACCCAACTTGACTAGCACATTCCAGCTTGCGTGCAGGAGCGCACCGAAGAGCACGACCAGCAAGACGCTGGCGGTCATCCGCGATTCCTCCTGTCGGTATGTCTCACGCTTTGGTAATTTTCATCGATTCGGAGGTGTCAATGCCCGATCTGGGCCGAGTGTGAACCGGCATTGAACGCTGACCAGGGAGCGGCGTCCAATTGAAACCAGCTGCTTACAGCGCAAGGACTTGATCCAACTCGGAAGACAGCTATTTCCCGTCTGGTCATGGTTCGACGCCGATTCCGTGCAAAACCTGGTCAATCTTCGGCGCCCGTTCACAGCCCGCAGAGTGTTGAGGCGATGCGGCCTTATAACGACGCCCGGTTTTGAGTTCACCTACATTGACGGACAGATTTCCTTCCAGAAAGCTCCACGCGCGGTACCCTGTAATTCGCCCAACCTGCCTGACTGGAGGTCCGAGCTCATGCTCAAGGTGGCAATAGGTACTCTTCTGTCGATATCGGTGGCCGCGGCGGCCTTCACCTGGGCCACGCTGCACTGGACCTATTCGGACGGCGAGCGCGCCGGCTACGTGCAGAAGCTCACGAGAAAGGGGTGGCTCTGCAAGACTTGGGAAGGCGAGCTGGCCATGGTGACCGTGCCGGGAACGGCGGGCGACAAATTTCAGTTCACGGTGCGCGATGACGCGGTTGCTAACCGCCTCAACGTAACCGCAGGCGAGCGCGTGGCCTTGCACTACGAGCAGCACAAGTTAATTCCCAGCTCCTGCTTCGGCGAGACTGACTACTTCGTGACCGATGCGCGGCGCGTTACCGACTGAGCTACCCAGCCGTTTGTATGCGGATGTCTAAGACGCGCTTAACAAGCTCTCTGCGCTGAAACTAGCGTTTCTGAAGTGGGGCCGAAGCGGCAGAATCTCCGACACCGACGGAGCTTGAATCCGCATCGACTTCCTTCAAGCGACTCGCCTGCAATTCACCGGCGCGCTCGAGCACCGGATACGCGACCGAACAGATATGCGAATGGATGCGTTTCAAGTCGCGCAGAACGTCCAGATGCAGCGAGCTTGATTCGATGCTCTCCGGGCGCCCTTCCCGCAAGCGCGCGAGATGGCTTTCGGCTGCGGCGAGCTCCGCGGCGCGCAGCGCGGCCTTTTCAGTTAGCAACTGCCGCGCGATTGTGACGTCGCCAGACATGAAGACGCTGAAAGCCAACTTGAGGTTGGCAAAAACTTCTTGATGGAAGGACTCCAGCTCTGCCGCGCCTTCCTTCGAGAAGACGATCTGCCGCTTGATCTTCTTCGTCGCGAGCTCCATCAGATTCTTGTCGATGATATCCCCGACATGCTCCAGGTTGATTGAAAAAGAGATGATCTCCATCGCTCGGTGCGCATCTCGTTGGTTCAGGCTTTCGCGTGTGAGCTTGGTGACATACAGCTTCACCGCCTCGTCGAGCCGGTCTACGGCATCGTCCATGCGGCAGATTTCCGCTACCAGCCTGCGGTCGTCGGTCATGAGTGCCGTCATCGTCCGGCGCAGCATGCTCTCTATGATGTCGCCGATATGCAGAGTTTCGCGTGCGGCACAGGCCAGGGCCACGGAGGGTGTCGCGAGGGCAATCTCATCCAGATACAGCGGTGTTGCCGGGTCACTAGGTTTCACGCGCTCTGGCAGCAGCCGTGTCAACAACGTTGCCACGCCGTCCAGCGGCAAAATGAAAACGAGCGCCAAGCCGACATTGAACGCGGTGTGAAAGTCCGCAGCCATCCGCGAGGGATTGGACTCGATGCGAGCGAGTGCCTCCGCGATTGGGTGCAAGAACGGGAACACGAGCGCGCACCCCACCAGCCGATTGAGCAGATTGCCCAGTGGCAGTCGGCGGCTGGCGGGATTGTCGCCCCGGCTGCCCTCAACAAGGGGATTGATCGCGCTGCCGAGATTGGCGCCAAGGATCAGGGCGAGCGCGGCAACCGGGGTGATGAAGTGTGAGTAGGCAAGGGACATCACGAGCAGGACCACTGTCACGCTGGAATGGGCGGCCCAAGTGAGTGCGGCGGCCATCAGAAGGCACAGCAGCGGCTCGCCGGTCATGGCACCGAGGAGGGTGCGGACGGCCGGCGCGTTCTCCGCAGGCGCCAGCGTGTCGAGCAGGATGTGCAGCGCCAGCACCATAAGACCCACGCCGATGGCCGCTCGCCCGAGATCGCGCGTGCGTGTCTGCCCGCCACGCTTGAACGCGATCACACCAATCAGAATCAGGACTGGCGCCACCGCCGAGACATTGAACGAGAGGACCTGGACGATGAGCGTGGTTCCGACGTTCGCGCCCAGCATGACCGCGAGCGCCGGGACCAGATCGACCGTGCCGCTGCTGACGAACGAGGCGGTCATCAACCCCGTCGCGGTGCTGCTTTGAAGGAGTGCAGTCACGAAAATGCCAGCCGTGAATGCCACGAAGCGATTGCGCAGCGCCATTCCAAGGAAGCGCCTGAGGTCGGAGCCGAAGGCCCGCACTATGCCGCTGCGGACCATATGAAGGCCCCACAACAACAGAGCGACGCCGCCCATCAGATCGAGAAGAATCATGCTTCCCACGGTCTCATCTTACATCTTGGTAATCTTAGCAACGGTGCACGGATTTAAGCGCCGGTCTGTGGACCAGTGCGCAAGATGATTCATGACCGCCAGCGCCTTTGTCGGCGTGAGGTGCTCCCGATTGAGTAAGCCGAGAGCTTGACCGCCGTCCGCCGGAGTCGGCGGTCGGAACCGGCCAAGACCAGACGCTTAGCCCATCGTGGTTGCCAACCCCAAAGGTATCCGTGACGATGCCGGATAGGTAGTGGGGGACCTCGACATGGCCGAAGGCGGTGACGAGCAGAAGGCTAGTGTCGGCGCGCCCGCCGTCTTCATCAGCTGCGCCTCGCAGGATGCCGCGGCGACCGCCCGCATCTGCACCGCGCTACGGCAAGCAGGGATCGAGGTGTGGTTCGACCAGAGCGAGCTGCGTGGCGAGACGTGTGGGATCAGAGGATCCGGCGTGAGAGCCGCGACTGCGCGCTCTTCAGGCCAGTCATCTCGGCGAACACGGCGTCGCGAAACGAGGGCTACTTCCGGCCGGAGTTGGGGATCTTGCGGATCAGCGCACCCAGATGATTGCCCGCGACCGGGTGTTCATCGTGCCGGTGTGCCTGGACGTGACTCCGGATCCAGCGACGGACGTTCCGAAGTCCTTCCATCCTCGAGTGCAGTGGACACACCTGCCCGGAGGCGAGACTCCACCGGAGTTCGCCGCGCGTATCGCACGCCGGCGATCTGCTGATCTAGCCGATTGGGGGTAACGATTATGCTGAATCCCCGCTGTTTCGTTGCCATCACAGCCAGCCTTGTCTTCGCCACGTCCGCTTTCGGACAGACGAAGTCCATAGTGGTCGCTTCGACAACATCGATGCAGGACTCCGGCCTTTTTGAGCATATCCTGCCGCTGTTCAAGGCAAGAAGCGGTACCGACGTCAAAATCGTGGCACAAGACACCGGACGGACATTCGATACGGGCCGTCGCGGCGCTGCCGATGTCCTATTTGTCCATACCAAATCTGCCGAGGAGAAGTTCGTCGCCGAGGGCTTCGGCGTCAAACGCTATCCTGTGATGTACAACGACTTCGTCTTGATAGGACCAAAGAGCGATCCGGCAGGTCTCAGAGGATCGAACGACATCATTGCCGCGCTCAGGAAACTCCAGACCATGCGCGCCCCTTTCATTTCGCGGGGCGATAGGTCCGGTACGAATGCTGTCGAGCTCAGTCTCTGGAAACTCGCCGGCATCGATATCAGCGCGGAAAAGGGCTCTTGGTACTTGGAAAATCGGGAGAGCATGGGTCGCGCGCTTGATACCGCGTCAGCCATCAATGCCTACGTTCTCTCAGATCGCGGCAGCTGGCTTTCGTTCAAGAACAAGGTTGACCTGATCATCGTGGTCCAAGGCGACAAACGGCTGCGCAATCAGTACGGCGTCATGCTCGTGAACCCACAGAAGTATCCCCATGTGAAGAAGGAGCTCGGACAGCAGTTCATCGATTGGCTGCTATCGTCCGAAGGACAGAAAGCCATCGGCGACTACAAAATCAAGGGCGAGCAACTGTTCCATCCGGATGCGAACGACCCGGAAGCGTGACGAAAGTTGCCCTGGAGGCTACCCGCCGGCGATATTTTGCATACCACCAAACAAGTCAGACGTCGAGCGAGTGTCTTCGTCGGCTACGCCCCAACCACGGCCAGTACCAAGAAGAATTGGCTTCTTTGTTTGGAAGCGTGAGTCGTGTGCTCGGGCACGAATGTCTGTTCGTGCTCGCTTTCGGCCGCTCTCACACCGACAACATATGCGCTCAGCAAGCAATCGGCCTCTTATTAGACACTTCGCGTCTGGGATCTGGTGCATTGGGGGAACAAGGCTCAGATGCCGCTGACTCGTGCTCTCAACCTCTAAGCAAGGGCCGTATCCCACTGTTTCTTCAGCGACCAGAAACTCCACCTGCCCGGTCCAAACTTGAATTGACGCTTGCGAATTCGGTGCACGAGTTCCAGCCCAGCCAGAGTGATGGTCGCCGTCCGATAGGACTTGAAGCTCAACATGGAGCGGCATCGTCCCTTGATCGCCCGATGATCTTGCTCTACGACATTGTTCAGGTACTGGCTCCTGCGTACCAGCACGTATTTCCATCGATGATCCTCTCGACGAAGTCTGCGCAGACCCAAATGACTGGGTTTGTGTCCATCCAGCGTAATTTTCCGCGGCCATCGTGGTGCGCAGAACGCAAGCGCCTTGCGAAAAAAGGCCATAGCCGCTGCAATTCCGCGCCCCGTCTGGAACAAGGAGTCCACTGTCTTGCCCTCCTTGTCAACGGCACGATACAAGTAGCCCATCTTGGGCCGGGTGCGAATGTAGGTCTCGTCGACCCGCCAGGACGAACCGACCGGCCTCGCCCTGCGGTTCCACCGCCTCTCGTATTCGGGTACAAACCGAAAGACCCACCGCATGATGGTGGTGTGCGTCACGTGCACCTCGCGCTCCGCCATCAAAGACACGAGGTCGCGATAGCTCAAGCGGTAGGTGAGATACCAGCGAACACAGGTTTCGATCACATCGCGAGGGAACCTCCGGCGCCGGTAAATTGCATCACGTCCAATGGCTTGAGTCACGGCTGGCTCCCAGGCGAAAAGCGCCGGATACCACGGATCGGCCGCTAATGCACCAGAACCTCAGGAACCGATCTGATTCGCATGCACTTGATTCAATAGCTCGCGTAAGTGGGAAAGGGTATAAACACCGCCGGAATGATGAAACGAATTGCACAAGCGTCGCCGCGTCTCAAGGCGCGGATTGCTGGTGGCCTCTATCTGCTCAGCTTCCTGACGGCGGCATTCACCGAGCTCTTTGCTCGCGGCAGCTTAAATTTCGCCGGAGGCTTCGTCGCGGTTTTGGGTATGGTCTTTGTGACGCTGCTCCTCTATGACATCTTCAAGCCGGTGAACCGCAGCCTCTCTTTGCTCGCGGCGTTCTCCGGCCTCGTGGGGCTCACCTTCGAGGCTCTTCGATTGCAACCTCGGGGCGTGAACGTCGCCATAGTGTTCGCTGGATTCTATTGCCTCCTGATTGGCTACCTCATTTTCAGGTCGACCTTCCTGCCGCGAGCTCTCAGCGCGCTGATGACATTAGCCGGTCTGGCCTGGCTGACCTGGCTGTCGAACCCACTCGTAAAGCATCTGTCCCCCTACAATCTGGCCGCCGGCGCGCTCGCGGAACTATCGGTGTTCCTGTGGCTCCTCGTGCTGGGTCTAAACGCTCAGAGGTGGAACGAGCTGGCAAGTGCGCGGCGCGTGAGTCCGCGCTAGAGGCGCCTTGCAGACACGGCTTTTGCGGCGGGCATTTTAATTTCGCGCACGACGGCCCTTGGCCGAAGACCCCAGACCCATGGGGCATCGGTGCCGGCGCCGTTACAGCCAGCAAGGATCCGTGACTCACTCTTGATCAAGTCGCTGATTCGCAAGGCGGCCCAAGGCCCCCTCAGCAAATGATCGGCCGTTTATTAGACACTTTGCGTCCGTGTAACCAACACTTTGATTTGAATGGTGGCCAGGGGCGGAATCGAACCACCGACACGCGGATTTTCAGTCCGCTGCTCTACCAACTGAGCTACCTGGCCGCCGAAGACGGCGCGTATTAGACCGGCCGCCGCACGGGTCGTCAAGAAATCACGCCCCTTAAGTCCTTGATCCGTCACGCGGCAGTGGTGCACGCCGCCGCGCCTCATCGCCCGCCGGCCGCCCCGCCTCACTCCTGCGAGAGAGTGGCGTGCCCCCCGGCGGGGACCTTCGTACCCTCCTGTACGCGCGATTCGCGCCACGGCACGGGGGACGAGAATGACCGCCACACCGATCATCGGGAGGCCGTCGTGACTCACTCTTATATATCCACTCCGAACGGCAGCCATGCCCGCCATGGGGGTGCGCCGTGACGGACCGCAACCGCAGCTTCAGCAGCGCCCTCGCAGCGGTGATTACGCTGATCGCGCTGGCGGCGCTCGCCGCGGTCTTCATCGGCTAGCGCTCATGGCCCTCAGGCGCTCGCCGGCGGGGTCTGGCCCCCCGTCGGAGTCCCTTACGCTCCCCCTTAAGGTAGAGAGGAGGGCCCGTTCGGACCCGTGGCGTGCGGGTCGCGCTACACTTTCCCCCCTGCCGTTGGCCGTGAGGGGACCGACCCAGATGAACGCCACTGTCGCCCTGCTGGAACCTGAAAGCCTGGCCGCACCAGGCGCGGAGACGCTGACGCGCGTCAACGAGTCGCTGCGGGCGCGCGAGCGGCTGCTGACTGCCTCGGCGAAGGCGAGCCGGCTGCTGCTCGAGGCGCCCGACGTGCGCGCCGCGATCCCCGGCGTGCTCGGACTGATCGGCGAGGCGGCGCACGTCGACCGCGTCAACCTGATGCAGGCGCGCACCGGCCCCAACGGCGAGCGGCTGCTGGTGGTGGTCAACGAGTGGACCACCGAAGGGGTGACCTCGTCGCTGCCGGAGTCCGCGCCGTGCAGCTGCGATGAGCGCAACTTCGCCGCCGTGTGCGCCGAGCTGCGCGCTGGTCGCAGCGTCTGCTTCAGCAAGGACGAGATGTCCGCGGGCCAGGTGCTCGCGGGTATCGAAGGCATCGGCACCAAGACCAAAGCGATCGTGCCGATTTTCGTCGCCGGCGAGTTCATCGGCGTGGTGGGCTTCGACAACACCCGCCAGCACCGCGCCATCGATGCCTCCGAGCTGGCGGCGCTCGAGACTGCCGCCGGCGTGATCGGCGCCGCCCTGCATCGCGAGCGCCTGGTGGACGACGTGCGGCGTGAGCGCGAGCGCACCGCCGAGGAGCGCGTCGCCGAGCTCGCCAAGGCAAACGCAGTGATCCGCGGCAACCTCGAGCGGCTGGCCGGCGAAAGCGACCTGCACAGTTTCATGGGTCACATGCTGCTCGAGGCGACCCGCCAGTTCGACGCCACCTCGGGCGCGGTCATCGTGCTCAAGGAGGCGCTGCAGGAGTGGCGCATCGTCGCACATGTGCGTGATGGACAGCTCGCCGCTCCGACCTTCTCCGCGAGTGTGCCGGTGGCCGGATCGACCTTCACCGCGCGGTTCGCGGAGCTGCGTGAGCCGCTGTATCTCGACATCGGACTGCAGACGACGGAGATGTGGCCGGGCGTACTGGAGTTCTACCGCCGCGTCGGCGCGGTCGGCACGATACTGTATCCGCTGGTCTTCGGTGCGCGCAGCGTCGGCTTCCTGGTGCTGAGCTTCCGGCGCGCCGCCCAGGACGTGCATCGCAGCGAGCTGCTGGTAGCGCTCGCCCAGCAGGCGACCCTCGCCGTGCAGCTCACCCGTCTGGCCTATTCCGCCAAAGAGGCCGCGGTGCTCATGGAGCGCACGCGCATCGGTCAGGAGATCCACGACGGCCTGGCGCAGGCCTTCACCGGCATCCTGCTGCAGCTCGGGGCGGTGGAGGAGTTTCCCTCCTGCAAGAAGCGCGGCTCGGAGCTGGCCATCACGCTGTCGCGCATCCGCGAGCTGGCGCGCGACGGTCTGGCCGAGGCGCGTCGCTCGGTCATGGCGCTGCGGCTCGACCAGACGCGCCGCGCGGGCCTGGAGCTTGCACTGCGCCAGCTCGCCGACCGCTCCACCGTGCCGGGCGGCGTCACCTGTACGTTCGAAGGCGGACTGAGCAACACGGGACTCAAGCCCGAGCACGAGCACGAGCTGCTGCGCATCTCGCAGGAAGCGGTAAGCAACGCCGTCCGTCATGCACATCCGCGCCTGGTGCGCATCACGATGTCGGATGAGGACACTCATTGGACACTCGCCGTGCAGGACGACGGCACCGGCATGGAGCAAAGCCCGGAGCAGTCCGCGCGGCAGGGCTACGGACTGGCGAGCATGCGCCAGCGCGCCGGGGCGATCGGCGGGGAATGGCAGATCGACAGTGCGCCGGGCCACGGTACGCGGGTCAGCGTGCGCATGCTGAAGCGGGCCTCCTAGTGGCCGCGGTCATGAAAGACCACATTCGCGTAGTGCTCGCGGACGATCACCCCGTGGTGCGCGACGGGCTGGTCGCCATGGTCAATCAGCAGGCGGACATGGAGGTGGTCGGTGAGGCCGGCGACGGCGAGGAGGCGATCGCGCTCTACGAGCAGCATCGCCCCGACGTCATGGTGCTCGACCTGCGTATGCCCAAGCGCGACGGCGTCGCGGTGGTGCAGCGGGTGCTCGAGATCAATCCCAAGGCGTGCATCCTCATCATGACGACCTACGACGGCGATGAGGACATTTTCCAGTGCCTGTCGCAGGGGGCGAAGGGCTACCTGCTCAAGGACGCGCCCCGCCAGGAAATCCTCTCCGCGATCCGCGCGGTGAGCGAGGATCGGCCCTACACCTCCTCGACAGTGGCGGCCAAGGCGCTGCAGCGCATGGCCAAGCCCAGCCTGACGCAGCGCGAGCTCGCCGTGCTGCAGCTGGTCGCGGAGGGACGCAGCAACAAGGACATCGCGCGGCGCTTGTCGATCACCGAGGGCACCGCCAAGACGCACGTCAAGGCGATTCTCACCAAGCTGGATGCCATCAGCCGCACCGAGGCGGTGGCGGTCGCGCATCGGCGTGGCCTGATCCACCTGTAGAGGCCGGGCCGCGGCGCGCTCGCGCCGGCCTTGGGTCAGGCGCTCGTTCAGGTGTGGATGAGACGGCCGCCGCCGAAGGACCAGTTCTCCCAGGCGGTTTCCTTGAAGCACACCATCACGTGCTCGGCATTCACGCCGACGTGCGTCAGGTTCTCCATGAGCTCCGCGAGCAGTTTCTTCTTCACCTTGACGCTGCGTCCCACCGACCAGAGGATCTCGATGAGCAGAAAGTCGGCGTTACGTGCGCTGTCGAGATCCGGATACGCCGGATCGAAGCGGAAGTCCGCTTCACTGAGTTCGAGGACGCGCTGAAACCTGTCGGCAGCCGGCACACCCGATGACACGAGCGCGGCGTGCACGGCATCGAGCACCGCCACCTTGAATTCGACCGGCTTGGGCTTGCGCACAGTGAGCGTCACGAGCGGCATGGCATCTCCTTGCAACTGTCCTTGTTAACTGCCCTTGGGCGGCTGGTAGCCTTCCGGTGCCTTCGAGCCTTCGCCGAAGAAGAACTTCTCCATCTCCGCCTCGAGGAACTTGCGCGCCTTGGGCTCGATGGGCGTGAGCCGGTACTCGTTGATCAGCATGGTCTGGTGCGGCAGCCAGCGCGCCCAGGCCTCCTTCGAGACTTGCTCGAAAATGCGCTTGCCGAGCTCGCCCGGATAGGGCGGCCGCTCGAGCCCTGGCGCCTCGCGCTTCAGCACCACACACTGCACCACGCGCGCCATGAGTTCCTCCGCTGTCTTGCGCTCACGCCGTGTACACATCGAAGAGCGTGTCGCTGCCGAGACGCGTCAGCAGCGCCGTGATGGGCGCAGGCAAGCCGATGCGCGCCGGCTCACGCAGGTTATACCAGAGGCCCGTACCTTCCTCCATGACCGCCGCGCTGCGGGCACAGTGCACCAGCAGCGGTGTGATGGTCAGATCGAAGTGCGTGAACGCGTGTTCGAGCGCAGCGAGCGGCTGCGGCGCCGCGGCCGCCTGCAGGCCGTTGCGGATGAAGGCGGTGGCAGCGGTGGCGGTGGCAAACTCCGGCAGACACCACAGGCCGCCCCACACGCCGCTCTCCGGCCGCCGCTCGAGCCACACCGTCTGCGGGTCTGCGAGCGCCACCACCATGAATGCGCGGCGCAGCCGGCGCGCGCGGGCACGCTGCGGCGCGGGCAGCTCGTGCTGGCGGCCGGTGCGGCGCGCGTAGCAGCCCGCGCTCAACGGACAGTGCGTGCACAGCGGCCGGCGCCGCACGCACACGGTCGCGCCGAGATCCATGATCGCCTGGGTGTACTCGCTCACCCGCTGCTGTGGGATGCAGCGCTCAGCTAGCTCCCACAGCCGCTTGCCGGCCGCGGGCTCGGTGCGCGCTCCCGCAACGCCGAAGTAGCGCGCCAGCACGCGGCGCGCGTTGCCGTCGAGGATCGGCCAGCGCTCGCCGCAGCACAGCGCAAGAATCGCGCCGGCCGTGGAGCGGCCGATTCCCGGCAGGGCCGCCAGCGGCTCGAAGCGCAGCGGGAATTCCCCCTGGTGCTCGTCGCGGATGCGGACGGCGGCGCGCTGCAGGTTGCGGGCGCGCGCGTAGTAGCCGAGCCCCGACCACAGGTGCAGCACCTCGTCGAGCGGCGCGTCGGCGAGCGCCCGCACGTCCGTGAAGCGCGCCATGAAGCGCAGGTAATAGGGAATGACGGTGGCGACCTGCGTCTGCTGCAGCATGACTTCCGACACCCACACGCGGTAGGCCGTGCGCTGCTGCTGCCAGGGAAGATCATGACGTCCGGCGCGCTGGTGCCACTCGAGCAGGGCGGCGGCGATCGGCGGGCGGGCGCGTGTCACGCGCCCATTCTAGCGAGCGGGCACGCCTCGCGTGTGCCGCCGCCGCGCCCGGCAGGCGCCGCAGCTGGCGACAGCGGCTCGCATCAGTTCCGGTCGCACAACTGGATGTCACCGCTCATGGTCTTGAGGTGCATGTGGCCGGCGCCCTCCCCGCGTGAGCCCTGCAGCCTGTGGCCCGGTGCGTACTCGCCGCTGCGCTCGGGCTTGACGTCGAAGCAGTCGCTGATGTCGCCGCTGAAGCTGGACGCCTCGTACGCATAGCCGCCGTCGGCACTGGCGCGCACGTTGAGATCCCCGCTCACCGAGGAAGCCTCGAAGGTCGCCCCGCGCGTGAGCTTGCCCTCGAAACGCAGGTCGCCGGAGGTACTGTGCGCGCGCACCGAGCGCGCGGAGTCCAATGACACCACCATCGTGCCGCTCACGGTTCCCGCCTCGAGGTCCCCGGCGCCGTGCTCGAGGCGCAGATCGCCGCTGACGCTGCTCAAGTGCAGCCGCGCCGGCTGGTCGTGACCCTTGATCCGCACCTCGCCGCTGACGGTCTTGGCTTCGACGTCCGCGGCGGCAATTTCTGCAGTGACATCGCCGCTCACCGCGCTGAGGCGCTGCACGCCGAGCACCCCGCGCACCTGGATGTCGGCGCTCACCGCCGACACGTCGAGCTCGCTGTCCTTCGGGATCTGAACGTGCAGCCGCGCCTCGCCGTGACTGCTGGAGTGTGGCAGCACCACCTTGATCGTGATGCGGCCGCCTTCGCTGCCCACCTCCACGTTCTCGACGCCCGATTCGAGCTCGGCGCGCACGCTCACTTCCTGGCGATCCCAGCCGCTCACCTCGATCGAGCCGGCCACATTGGAAATGTCCACCACGCCGTGCGGCTGCGCGGCCACGGTACGCTCGAAACTCCGATCGTCTGAGGCGCCTGCCACCATGCTCGCGCACAGCAACAGCAGCGACCCCGACACCTTAAACGACATACTCATGTTCAGATCCCCTTGCCAGAGTCGCTGGCTTCGCGCATATCCGTGAGGACGCGCATTTCATCCTGGTACGTGTCAACAAGCAGTTCCTGCAGCAGCGCATTACCCGGATCCTTGCCGAGCGCGCTCTCGAGGTCCTCCTTGGCGTTCTTCAAGGCCGCGAGGCTCGCCATGACCTTGGCGCGCGCCGGCGGCGGCAGCGCCGCGAGCCGCGCCGGGAGCGAGCGCAGCAGCGCCGCACGCTGCCGTGCGTAGCGTGGATCGCTCACGTAGGCGGCATCGAGCGCGCTCGCGCCGGTCACCGCGCCGTAGCCCGGCGGGGTGCTCATGGCTTGCGGTGCGGGGGCACCGTGACCGACAGGCGGCAGCAGGCTGCGCCCGATCCACACGCCCACCGCCACGCTCGCCACCATGGCGGCGGCGGCGAGCCAGCGCAGCCGCGCCCCGCTGCGACGCGGAGGAATCGGGTTCGCGCCGGTCACGGACGGCGCGGCTGCCTGGATTTCATTGATACGCGCGGCGATCCCGGGCCACAGATCGCGCCCCGGCTCGATCGCCTGCGGCAGCTCGCGCAGCGAGCTCACCTGTCGTTCATCGCGCCCTGTCATGTCAGTTCACCTCCACGCCCAGCCGCTCGCGCAGCAGCCTGCGCGCCCGGTGCAACTGGGCCTTGCACGTGCCCTCGGCGATGCCGAGCATCTGCGCCGCCTCGCCGTGGGAGTACCCGTACAGCGCGTGCAGCACCAGCGCATCGCGCGCTCCCTCGGGCAGGGCGCCGATCGCGCTCTCGATCTCCGCCACCTCCACCGGGGTCTCGAGCGTCCAGGCGGTGGCGACGCCCTCCTCCCCCTCGGCGGCCGGCTCGACGACCGGCGTGCTCTTGCGGCGCTTCGCCAGGCTCACGTTCACCGCGATGCGGTGCAGCCAGGTCGACAGCGAGCTGCGCGTCTCGAACCGCGACAACGCGCGCCAGGCATTGATGAAAGTGTCCTGCGTACAATCCTCCGCCAGCTGGGCGTCCCGCGTCATGCGCAGGCACAGCCCGTAAACACGTCCCGCGTGCTCGCGGTACAGCCTCTCGAACGCGCGCGTATCCCCGGCACAGGCCCGCTGAACCAGCGCGCCCTCCCATTCAATCCGCGTTTCCTCGGCCTGCGCTTGTGTCATTCAAGCCTTTAGAGAACCCCCCCCGGGTAAGGGTTTAAATGCGCCGTCGCTCACGGGCAACAGTTTTTTGCGGAACCTCCCGCACGCCGCGCCACTCTTCACATACAGGGGGATCGTGAACACAAGGAGAGCACCGTGGTGACATATCGCAGGCTGCGCCACCTGTGGCGGCCGCCGGCGGAGACTCTGGAGGCCATTGCCACGGTGCTGGGCGAGCATTGGCGCGCTGCCGCAAGAAGCCGCACGGCGCAGCTGTTCCGGTCGAGCCCGGCAAGCTGGCTGCAGCTGCCCACCCGTGCCCCGGCAGTTGCGGTGCGGCTCACCACTTCACCACCGGCGGCAGGCTCATCAGGTACGCCTCCGGGTCCGCATCGGTAGCGAAGCCGAAGCGCGTGCCGCGGTCGTACACCAGGTTGAACTCCACGTAACGGCCGCGCTTGAGCAGCAGGCGCTCGCGCGCGGCCTCATCGTACGGCAGCTGCTTGCGGCGTGCGACGATGCGCGGGTAGACCTCGAGGAAGGCCTCGCCGACCGCGCGCACGAAGGCGAAGTCGGACGCCGCATCGCCGCTCGCCAGTTCGTCGAAGAAGATCCCGCCGACGCCGCGCGGCTCCTGGCGATGCGGCAGATAGAAGTAGCGGTCGCACCACGCCTTGAATTCCTCATACGCGCCCGCGCGGTATGCCTCGCACACCTGGCGCAGCGCCTGGTGGAATTCCTGTGTGTCCTCCTCGAACGGGTAAGTCGGCGTGAGGTCCGTGCCGCCGCCGAACCAGGCGCGGCTCGTGGCGAGGTAGCGCAGGTTGAGGTGCACGGCGGGGACATACGGATTCATCATGTGCGCGACGAGGGAGATGCCGCAGGCGACGAACGCGCCGTCCGACTCGGCCGCGCCCGCCACCTGCGCGCGGGACTCCGGCGCCAGTACGCCCCACACGTGGCTCACGTTGACGCCGACCTTCTCGAACACCGCGCCGCGCATCAGGCGCGACTCACCACCCCCCTGCAGGCGATGGCCGCTCGGCTTACTCCAGCGCTTCGCGACGAAACGACCCTGCGGCTCGAGCGCTTCGAAGGCTGCGCATACCCTGCCCTGCAGATCGCGAAAATTCGCGGTTGCGGTCGCCGCGAAATCGCTAGCGCCGCTCATGGACGTAATCCACCAGCCGCGCCACCTGGTCGGGGTCGGTATCGGGCCATATGCCGTGACCCAGGTTGAAGATGTGCCCGGGAGCATCGCCGGCGGCATCGAGTACCCGATCGGCATGGCGCCGCAGCGCCTCGGGAGGCGCAAACAGGGCGGCCGGATCCAGATTGCCCTGCACCGCCTTGCCCGGCCCGAGGAGCGCACGCACCTGGGCGAGGTCCGAGCGCCAGTCGACGCCGATCACGTCCACATCGAGATCGACGACCGCCGGGGTGAGTGCGGCGCCCTGGTTCATGTAGTAGATGAGCGGCACGCCGCACGCCCGCAGTCCCGCCGCCACCTGCCTCACGGCGGGCAGCGCGAACTCGTGGTACTCGCGCGGCGCGAGCAATCCGGCCCACGACTCGAACAGCATGAGCGCCTGCGCGCCGGCCTGCGCCTGTGCCGCAAGGTAGGCCGCCATCGCTTCCGCCAGGCGCGCGAGCAGCGCGCGGGCGGACTCGGGCTGCGCGTAGAGGAATGCGCGCGCCGCGGCAAACTCCTTCGAAGGCCGACCGCACACGAGATAACACAAGAGCGTGAACGGTGCGCCGGCGAAGCCGATGAGCGGCACCCCGGCCGGGGCGCCGGCGCGCACCAGGCGGATGCTCTCCAGCACGAACGGCACGTCGCGCGCGGGCACCAGGGCCGGCAGCGCCTCGATCTGCGCGCGGCTGCGGATCGGCTCGCGCACCACCGGACCGGGCTCGAAGGTAAGCGCAATGCCCATCCCGGAGAGCGGCGTCATGATGTCGCTGAAGAGAATGGCCGCGTCGAGCGGAAAGCGCCGCAGCGGCTGCAGCGTCACTTCCGCGGCGAGCTCGGGTCGGCGCGTCAGCGCCTCGAAGTCGACGCGCTCGCGCAGCGCGCGATACTCCGGCAGGTAGCGTCCCGCCTGCCGCATGATCCAGATGGGCCGGTGCGGCACGCGCTCGCGGCGGCAGGCGGCGAGGAAGGCTCCCGGGGCGGTGCCCGCGGCGGGCGCTGACGGCGTCACTCCTGCAGCCACTGGCTCACCTGCGGGGCGAAGTAGCTGATGATGAGATCCGCGCCCGCGCGGCGGATCGCGGTGAGGGTTTCGAGCGCTGCGGCCCGCTCATCGATCCAGCCGCGCTCGGCCGCCGCCTTGATGAGGCTGTATTCGCCTGAGACCTGGTAGGCGACCAGCGGCACGGTGACCGCATCGCGCACCTGGCGGATGACGTCGAGATAGGGGCCCGCAGGCTTCACCATCACCAGATCAGCGCCCTCCTCGATGTCGAGGCGCACCTCACGCAACGCCTCGCGCGCATTGCCGGGATCCATCTGATAGGAGCGCCGGTCGCCAAAGGCAGGAGCGGACTCCGCTGCCTCGCGGAACGGCCCGTAGAAGGCGGAGGCGTACTTGGCGGCGTACGCGACGATGGGTGTGTGTGCCTGCCCGTGCGCATCGAGGTGCGCGCGGATCGCACCGACGCGTCCATCCATCATGTCGCTCGGCGCCACGGCATCCGCGCCGGCACGCGCGTAGTTCAGGCCGACCTGGGCGAGCGTCTCGAGCGAGGAATCATTGTCGATCACACCGTCCGGCGACACGTGGCCGCAGTGGCCGTGATCGGTGGCCCCGCACAGGCACACGTCGGCCCACACCAAGAGGTCGGGGCAAGCTGCCTTGATCGCGCCGATGGCTTGGGCGGCCAGCCCGCCGGAATCGAGCGCGTCGCTGGCGCGCGCGTCCTTGCGCTCGGGCGCGGCGAACAGCAGCACCGCCGGCACGCCGCTGGCGGCTGCTGAGCGGGCTTCCTTCACCGCCTCATCGACCGACAGCTGGCAGATGCCCGGCATGCTCGCCACCGCGTGGCGCGTGGCGCGCCCGGGTACGACGAACAGGGGGTAGACGAAGGCGTCGGGCGTCAGGCGCGTCTCGCGCACCAGGCGTCGCCAGGCGGCGGATGCGCGGGTGCGGCGCGGGCGCTGTTGCGGAAATCCCATGAGCTCAGTCTCTCGTTTGCAGCAGGCGAAGGGTGGTCACGGCCAGGCCGTGCAGCGTAGCCGGATCGGCGATCACGGCGGTGTGGCCGCGCGCGCGCAGCTCGCGTGCCGTGGTGCGCCCGATGGCCACGGGCGCGGCGCTGGACAGCAGGCGCCGGAAGTCCTCGGCACCGAGCGAGCGGGCCAGCTCGGTTACCGCGGAGGGACTGGCAAAGGTCACCGCGGCGACCGCGGCGCGCGCGATCCACTCGCGGCACTCGGCGAGATTGAGCGGCGCGGCATCCGTGCGATAAGCCTCGACCTGGGTCACGCGCGCGCCGAGCTGCGTGAGGCCGGCGGCGATCGTCGGCAGGGCACGCGAGCTCGCCGGGTAGAGAATGCGCACGCCCGCATCCTGGGGCTGCCAGCGCGCGGCGAAGGCTGCCACCAGCGCCGCGGCGTTCGCCTCATCCGGCACCAGCTCGACCGGCCAGCCGCGCTGGCGCAGGGTGAGCGCGGTCGCCTGCCCGACCGCCGCGATGCGTACGCCGGCGGGGGCCGCGGGCAGCCGCGCGAGCACCGCCGCCACGGCGTGGCGGCTCGCGAACACGATCCAGCCGAAGGACTGCACCGCGGCGAGCGCCGCCTCGAGCGCCCCGGGGTCCGCCGCGCCGACGCTCACCGCCGGCCAGCTGAGCACCGTGAGTCCGAGCTCGCGCAGCTCGCGGGAGAGTGGTCCGTCGGCGCCTTCGGCGCGCGTGACCACCACCGGCCGCTGCGCTGCGGGCATGCTCACGGCTCCTCCACGGCGTGCGCCGCGCGCAGCCCGGCGATGAGCGCCGCGGCACCGCGCTCGAGCAGCTCCTCGGCCACGCGGCGGCCGAGCGCCGCGGCCTGCGCCGCGCCGTTGCCGCCGGTGGCGAGCGCCGCGCGCGCCGACAGCCGCTGCGAGCCATCGAGCGCACAGACGCTCGCCTGCAGCGTGAGTGTGCCGTCGCGCAAGGTCGCCAGCGCGCCGAGCGGCACCTGGCAGCCGCCCTGCAGGTGCGCGAGCAGCGCGCGCTCGGCGCTCACCGCGAGCCGTGTCGGGGCGTCATCGAGCGCAGCGAGCCAGGCGAGCGTCGCCGCATCGCCCGCGCGCGCACACACCGCGATCGCTCCCTGCGACACCGCCGGCGGCAGATCCTGCGGATCGAGGTACTCACTCACGTGCCGCTCGAGGCCGAGCCGCGCAAGCCCGGCGGCCGCGAGCACCACCGCGTCGTAGTCGCCGCGCTGCAGCCGCTCGATCCGCGTCGGCACGTTGCCGCGCAGCTCCAGCAGCTCGGCATCCGGGCGCAGGCGGGCAAGAAAGGCGCGGCGCCGCAGGCTGCTGGTGCCGATGCGCGCACCGCGCGGCAGCCCGGCGAGCTGCGTGCCGCCGCGGCTGACGAGCGCGTCGCGCGGATCCGCGCGCGCCAGTACCGCGGCCAGCGTAAGGCCCTCATCGAGCTGCGTCGGCATGTCCTTGAGACTGTGCACCGCCGCGTCCACGCGGCCTTCGAGCAGCGCGCGGTCGATCTCGCGCGTGAAGAAGGCGCGGCCGTCCGTCTGCCACAGCGGCACCTCGCTCTGCAGGTCCCCGGTGGTGCTGATGTGCCGCAGCTGTGCGTCCGGCGCGCCGCGCTGCGCGCCGATCAGCTGCACCACGTGCTGCGCCTGCCATAGCGCCAGCGCCGAGGCACGCGTGCCGATGCGCAGCACTGGCGGTGCGCTCACGGCCCGTCCTCGCCGAGGAAGCGGTAGCCGACGCCCCAGACGGTGAGAAAGTGGCGCGGACTGGCCGGATCCTTCTCGAAGCGCTTGCGCAGCCGCAGGATGAAGTTGTCCACCGTGCGGGTGGAGGGGAACACGTCGTAGCCCCAGACGCGCTCGAGCAGGTCCTCGCGCGACACGATCTCGCCGGCGTGCTCGGCCAGCACCTTGAGGATCATCGCCTCCTTCTCGGTGAGCTCCTGCGCCTCGCCGTTCCAGGAGCGCGCGCGAAACACGCGGAAATCCACCTCATTGCCGCCGAAGCGCAGCACCGCGGTGGCCGCGGTGGCCGAGGCGCTGCGGTACCAGTCCCAGCGCCTGAGGATCGCGCGCACCCGCAGCAGGAATTCCTGCAGATGAAAGGGCTTCGCCAGGTAGTCGTCGCCGCCGGCCTCGAGGCCGCGCACCCGGTCGGCCGGGTCGCCGCGCGCGGTGAGGAACAGCACCGGCGTGGTGTTGCCCTGCTCGCGCAGCGTGCGGCACACGCCGAAGCCGTCCATGCCGGGCAGCATCACGTCGAGCACGATCAGCCCGCAGGCATGTGCGGCGAGCCACTCGAGCGCCTGCACGCCGTCGGCGGCGGTGCTGACCTCGTAGCCCTCCGCGCGCAGGTTCTCCACGACTCCGGCGGCGAGGTGCGGATCGTCCTCCACCACCAGCACGTGCGCCGCGGCAGGCATCGGCGGACTCACGACGTGCCCACCTGCGCCGCCGCCGCCGGTGCCGCGGCCGCCGCCGGCCAGGTGAGCTCGAGCTGCGCCCCCTGTCCGACTCCCGCGCTGTGCGCGCTGACGCGGCCGTGGGCGAGCTCCATCATGCGGCGTACGATGAACAGCCCCAGGCCGGTGCCGTAGTGGCCGGCGCTGGCGTGCAGGCGCGTGAACTTCTCGAACAGCCGCGCGCCGTCGGCGGCCCTGAAGCCGACGCCGCTGTCACGCACTGTGAGCTGCACCTCACCGTTCGCGGCGCGTGCCTGCACCTCGATCCGGCCACCGCCGGCCGCCTGTACCGCCGCGAGCGCATTCTCGAGCACGTTGCGCAGCACCACGTCGAGCGCCAGCGGATCGCTCTGCACGCACAGCCCGGCGGCGATGTCACACGTGAGCACGATGCGCTCCTGGCGCGCGCGCTCCTCGAGCTGCGCCAGCACGCGCGCCACCGCCGCCGCCAGCGGCAGCGCTTCGGGGCGCAGCTCCACGCGCCCGCGCTCGAGGCGCGCGCTCTCCAGTATCTGCGTGACCATGAGCTCCATGCGCGCCAGGTCCGCCAGCATGCGCTCGATGAGCGGCCGCGCGCCCTGCGGGGGCGGGGCGCGCAGCGCGAGCGTCTCGAGCGAGAGCTGCAGACTGGCGAGCGGGGTCTTGAACTGGTGCGAGACCAGCGCGAGAAAGCTCTCCTGCTCCTCGTGCACGCGTGCCTCGGCCCGCAGCGCGCGCGCGATCACCGCGATGCACAGCGCGAGCGCCAGCAGGAAGAAGGAGCCTTCCCAGGCGTACTGGTTGTCGCGGTGGCGTTCCTCGCTCTTCAGCGCCTGCTCGATCTCGGCAGCGAGTACCGCGCGCCCGTCGCGCACCACGATGCCGGGCAGCAGCTCGTGTACGCGCTGCGCGCTCACTCCCGCAGCGAGCAGCGCCTGCGCCGCGGCGCTCTGCTCGCGGTAGGCGTCGCGCGCCGCCAGCACCTTCTCGACGGTGTAGGCGTGCTGGTCGTACAGCCACCAGCCGACCTGCACCGCGGCCACCACCACCAGGGCGAGCGCGGTGAGCTGGAAGACGCGGGTGGCTTTCACCGCAGTTCCGCCAGCGTGTCGGCGAGCGCCTGCGCGAAACGCTCGAGCTGCGCGGCACCGTGCGCGAGCGACAGGAAACAGGCCTCGTACGCGGACGGCGGCAGGTACACGCCGCGCGCCAGCATGCCGTGGAACAGCGCGCTGAAGCGGGCGCTCTCCTCGCTCGTGAGCGGTGTGGCCGTGCGCGGCGCACCGCCGGCATGCAGCGACAGCCAGAAGAGCGATCCGACGCGCACCAGCTGCAGCGGAAATCGCGCCGCGGCGAGCACCGGCTCGAGCAGCCGCTCGAGCTGCGCGCCGCTCTCCTCCAGTCGCTGCCAGCCGGCCTCGCGCTCGAGCAGCGCGAGCGTCGCCGCGCCCGCCGCCATCGCCACGGGGTTGCCGGACAGCGTACCGGCCTGGTACGTATCGCCCTCGGGCGCGAGGCGCGCCATGATGCGCCGCGCACCGCCGAATGCGCCGACCGGCATGCCGCCGCCGATCACCTTGCCGAAGGTGGCGAGATCGGGGTCGATCCCGAGCCGCTCGGCCGCGCCGCCGCGCGCCAGGCGGAAACCCGAGATGACCTCGTCGAAGATCAGCAGTGCGCCGTGCTCACGGGTGAGCTCGCGCAGCGCGAGCAGGAACTCGCGCCGCTGCGGCAGCAGGCCGTGATTGGCCGGCACCGGCTCGATGATGACCGCGGCGATGCGAGCGCCTTCGCGCCTCATGAGCTCGCGCAGCGCTGGCTCGTCATCGAGCGGCAGCACGCGTGTGCAGGCCGTGAAAGCCTCCGGCACTCCGGCGGAGGACGGACGACCGAAGGTCGCCAGTCCCGAGCCTGCCGCGACCAGCAGGTGATCGGCGTGCCCGTGATAACAGCCGGCGAACTTCACGATCAGGTCGCGCCCGGTGAAGGCGCGCGCCACGCGGATGGCGCTCATCACCGCCTCGGTTCCGGAGGAGACGAAACGCACCTGCTCAGCCTGCGGGTAGGCGGCCACGATGCGCTCGGCGAGCTCCACCTCCGCCGCGCATGGGGCGCCGTAGGTGGTGCCGCGCGCGAGCGCCGCGCCGATCGCGGCGAGGACTTGCGGGTGGGCGTGCCCGGCGATCAACGGACCCCAGGAGCAGACCAGGTCGAGGTAGCTGCGCCCGTCGGCGTCGATCACCTCGGCGCCTGCGCCGCGTGCGATGAACAACGGCGTGCCGCCGACCGCGCGGAAGGCGCGCACCGGCGAGCTCACGCCCCCGGGGATGACCCGGCACGCACGCTCGAACAGCGCCACCGACTGTGCGCCGGCTGCGCCGCTGCCCGCAGCGCTAGTCATGTCTGCCCTCCTTCGCGCGCCTCGGCCGCAGGTATCGCCGGCTCGTCGCGGCGCGTTTGCGCCGCCGCGAAGAAGGCATCCGCGGCCTCGGGGCTCAGCAGCACCGCCGCGGACCGTAAGCCGGCGAGCGGCAGGTGCGCAAGCCGCAGCGCCACGCTGCGCGCCAGTCGCTCGAGCTGCACGCGCTGCTGCTCATCGAGCGTGCGCAGCTCGTGCGCCAGGGCGCGGCTGACTTCCTCGGCCGCGATCTGCTCGAAGCTGTCGCGCAGCTGCGCGAGGCGCGGCCCGAGTGCGCGCGTCGCCAGCTCGCCGCGCATGCGCGCGAGCTGCGCATCGATGGCAGCGCGCACCGGCGCGAGACGCATGAGCTGTTCCAGGCGCCGTCCCTGCGCCAGCTCCACCAGCTCGCTCATGCCGACGCGCGGCAATCCCGCACGTTGTGCCTCGACGGGATCGACGTTGGGCGGCACGCCGAAATCGATCAGCAGCGGCGCGGCGCCAGCTGGGTGCGCGCGGCGCAGTCGCCCCAGCGCCGCGGCATCGAGCAGCGGCTCGCCGCCGCCGGCGGCCAGAATCACCGCGCTCACCGCCGGAGGCTGCGCGCAGAAACGCTCGAGCGCGAGCACCTCCCCCGCCACCGTCTGCGCCAGCTCGCTGGCGGCGTCAACGCTGCGGTTGACGATAAGTAGCGGCAGCTGCGCTTCGTGCAACAGCCGTGCGCAGCGGCGCGTCATGGGCGATACGCCGATGAGCGCTACGCGCCCGGCGGCGCCGTCCAGGTGCTGCCGCGTGCGCTCGGCGGCCAGGTCCGCGAGCGAGGGGGCTGGCACGCCGGCGGACAGGCGCCGCACCTGGCGCGCCATCGCCAGCGCCTCGCCGAGCAGCCGATCGAGAACGGGCCCGCAGGTGTGTGCGCTGCGCGCCTCCTGCCACGCGCTGCGCAGCTGCGCGGCGATCTCCTGCTCCCCGGTCTGCGCGGAGTCGAGTCCGCAGGCGAGCAGGAACAGGTGCTCGACCGCAGCCTCCCCGGTCCAGGCGCGCAGCAGCCGCGCGGCCTCACCGGGCGCCGGATCGTGACCGGTGAGGATGCGGAACACCGCGCTGCGTGCATCGCCGGCGGGACTGCCGTCTTCGGTGGCGTACAGCACCTCCACGCGGTTGCAGGTGCCGACGTACAGGATCTCGGCGGCCTTCAGCTCTTTGCGCAGCGCCGGCAGCCGCGCCGGAAGCTCGGCGCGCGGCACCGCCAGGCGTGACACGGCATCCACGCCCGCGTGGCGATAAGACAGACCCACCACACCGATCTGGTGCATCCGCGAAAGCTTAACCGCGCCCGCCGCGCGAATGTCACCGAACGGTCACGGCGCACGGGAACGTGAAATCGGCCCCGGGAGGGGCCGATTGCTCAAGAAGCGACAGATCGGGGGTCAGAACGTGTAGGTCGCCCCCAGCAGGAAGAACCGGCCCACTGCGCCGTCCTGATCGAGCGTGGTGTATCTGTACAGGGCGCCACCACCGTAGGTCTCGAGATCGACCGGTGGCTGCGTATTGAGCAGGTTACGGATCGAGCCGTGCACGGAGAAATGATCGTTCACCGCGTACCTGCCGTACAGATTGAAGGAGGTAAAGGAATGCACCGAGCAGTACGGGTTCCACTGCGAAGCCAGTGTCGTTACCCCCCCGGGTATCGCAGCGCCATAACCGTTCCCGGAGAACTGAATCGCTGCCAGGCAGGTGGTCCAACCTTCGGTGGGGTCGATAATCTTGAATGCACCCGAATAGTTCGCAGACAGCGAGACGGTGGCCGGTCCTTTATCCCAGGTCAAAGTGGCGACCGCTCGCTGCTTGGGGTTGCCGGTATCACCGGAGATCTCGGAGGGGCCGTGAGTCCCGTCCACGTCGGCGAGAAACCCGTTGGCCGAGATCTCGTACTGGGAGATGTACGTGTAGTTGAGCTCGGCACTCAGTTTGCCGACAGCGCCTAAGTCGAAACGGCTCTGCAGGTCGACATCGATACCCGAGGTCCTGGTGGTGCCCGCGTTGATGTAGGGGAAAATCGTATATTCAGGAATTCCAACCGGGGTCAGCACCTGGGCGGTGTTGCAGGGGGTCCCATTGGTGGTCGTGTTGGTACACACCGCCAGTGGCTCTCGCGGTCCGCGTTGGATGAACACGTAATCGCCCAGACCGCCGGTCTCCAACGCGGAGACGATGTCGTTGTTCAGCTGGATGCGGTACCAGTCCACCGAGACGTTGAACTCCTGCAACGGCTCGAAGATGACGCCAAGAGTCGCGTTGGTCGAAGTGACGGCCTTGAGCTGGGGATTGGGCGGTTGCACGCCCGTGATCGGATAAGCGCAATACTGGTTGTAACTGCCCGCCGCGTTGGCACCATTCTGACACAACACCGGATCAGGGCCGTTACCGAATCCATACACGATCCCTGAATTACCGGATTCGGAGATGGACGGCGCGCGGAATCCCTTACCCCAGGTACCGCGAAGACTGAGCATCTCGATGGGCGTGAATTTCAGTCCAAACTTCGGCGTCGCCTGCCCGCCGTAGGTGTCGTAGTGGTCGTAGCGTACGGCCGCGTCGAGCTCCAGTTGCCTGACAGGCTTGCCGCCGATTTCGAGAAAGCCTGACGTGTCGTCCTGGGAGCCGACGGTGAAGTTGGTAATGCCTTCCTGTATGCCCGCGGCAATCGAAGGCGGGTCCGTGTCGTTCTGAGCCTTGTGGAAATACTGCACAC
>Ga0209624_10000009_pt1 | contig 222658 bp, 205 predicted proteins | sample JacPinW_OM2H0_O1_FD_188565 | JGI IMG/M metagenome (GOLD analysis project Ga0209624, IMG submission 188565) | Forest soil microbial communities from Algoma, Ontario, Canada - Jack Pine, Ontario site 1_JW_OM2H0_O1 (SPAdes) (version 2) | ecosystem: Environmental > Terrestrial > Soil > Boreal... | reverse complement strand
CCCGAGCCTCATCCCGTTTCTTCTGAATCCGTATTTGCGGGGCGCCATTTCCGGATTAGGATTGCTCGACGCGTTCCTCGCTGCCGAGACTTTTCGCCGCCGGGCCACCGTACTTGTTGACAACACCTGATTCGCCGATCCTCTGCTACGTTACCAGCCGCAAAGCTCTCGGTCTGGAACCCAATCCAATCGAGCAACTTCTGGCGATAATTCGGCGCGCGGTTGAGGCGGGCGTGGATTGGATTCAAATTCGCGAGAAAGATCTTCCGGGTCGGGAGTTAATTTATCTCGTGCGAGAAGCCGTCGCGGCTGCAACCGGCACGCGCACGAAAATTCTAGTGAATGATCGGCTCGATGTTGCGATCGCCGTGCACGCCGCGGGCGTTCATCTCGGCGCGGCATCGCTTCCAGTTCGCGCTGTGGCAGGTTGGCGCGAAAGCCATGCAGCGGCAAGCACACTTAATTTTCTAATTGGCGCGTCGTGCCATAGTCTTGAGCAAGCGCAATCCGCGGAACAAGACGGCGCCGATTACGTCATCTTCGGTCCCGTTTTCGAAACGCCGTCGAAAGCAAGCTTCGGTCCGCCGCAAGGAATCGAGCGGCTGCGCAACGTCTGCGCCGAAACCAAAATTCCGGTACTGGCGATCGGCGGCGTAAATGCTGCGAACGCATCCGATTGCATTCGCGCCGGAGCGGCAGGCATCGCCGCAATCCGCATGTTTCAGGAAGCTCGCAATTCATTTCACAACCCGGGGACGCCCCCTGGGAGCTCTCGCGACGAGAATGACTTGCGAAGTGTGATTAAACGATTGAAAAGTTTGAAGCGAACCTGAAGTAAGCAGACCGTAGTAAACAGCTCACGCGCCCAGCCAGCGCCCCACAGGTTGCCAGCCGTCAACGTTATCGCAAATTACTTTGATAGTTGCTGTAATCGGAATCGCAAGAATCAGTCCCGCCGCGCCCCACAGCCATCCCCAAAATAAAAACGCGATTGTCACCGCGAGCGCATTCAAGTGCACTCGCCGCCCCACCATTGCAGGAAAAAGCAGGTTCGCCGCAACCAGGTGAAGGAACGTCAGCACCGCGTAAATTCCCAGGAATGGCCCGATCGTGTGATATTGCTTCAATCCTACAAGCGTCGGGGGGAGCCACGAGAGCACCACTCCGAGATACGGCACCAAGTTCAGCAGCCCGCACACGAGTCCGGTAAGAAACGCAAATTCTAATCCGATGGCCCAGAAGAAAAGCCAGCTCAACACCACGAGTATCACTCCCACCAGCAGCGTGCCCACCACGTAGCTGCGCAATACGCCGCTCACGTCGTCCAGTGTGTCTCTCACCTGCGTGCGCTGCGACGCTGGAAAAAGCTGCATCGTCGCATGCCACACCTGCCGTTTCGCCGCGAGCATGAAGAAAAGAAGAAAGGGAACGAACGTAAATGCGAAGAGCACCGAATAAACGGAGCTGAGCTGTTCGAAAACCACCGAACGAAACGGATGCGATTCCGTGACCAACTCGACTTTCGACCCGTGCTCCGCCGGCGTGATTTCAGAGACGCGCGCCTCAAAACCCTCGATGTGCTTCTGAATCGCATCCGTGAACGAGCGCAACGGCGCCCGGAATTTCGGCCAGTCGGCAAAAAATGTGTCAAGGCGGTCAATCAAAATCCAGGCCACGAAGCCGACGGCCGCCAACGAAACGATCACGATCAAAAATGCCCCGAGCGCGCGCGGCACCCGCCAATTTTCTAGCCAGCTCACGAGGGGATCGAGAAAGTACGCCAGCAGCACGGCAACAAGCAGCGTCACGATGACGCTCGACGCCCAGTAGCAGAACGCAATCACGATTCCGCCCGCAATGATCCGAGCGCTTGTCGAACTGGCGCGCACCGTCGCGTTTGCCACAGTAATAATGGGAGTCTGGGTATCCATAATTTCACCTAAAGATAACACACACAAAGTGGCCGTCCGACCGCGACGAACCGCAGCGTTGCGTACTCAGCCACGCCTTCGCTCGCCGCAAAATCGCGGCCACAGCCGCTGTGCTAGACTCGGCATTCGTCCTCTTCCATGAGCAAACAACTTTTCGGCACCGACGGCATTCGCGGAGTTCCCGGCAAATATCCGCTCGACGACGCAACACTCGCAGGTGTCGGCGCAGCTCTCGGCATTTATCTCACGTCTCAAGCTTCGTCCGGCGCGTCGCAAGCGCGCGTTCTCTTCGGCCGCGACACGCGCGAATCCGGGCCACACATCGAGGAGTGCATCGCGCGAGGTCTCGCGGCAAGCGGCGTTGAAACTGTTTCCTCAGGCGTGCTGACCACCCCCGGCGTCGCGTGGCTCGTCCGCAACGAAGGCTTCGCGGCTGGCGTGGTCATCTCGGCATCGCACAATCCCTATCACGACAACGGCGTAAAGCTCGTGTCTTCGTCAGGAATGAAATTCTCGGACGCGACGGAAGCCGAAATTGAGCGCGAAATCCTGGCGCAGTCTTCGCACATGCGCGACGCCGCGCCGCCGCGCATCCGCACCGACCCGAAGCTCGACGATGACTATCTCGCATCCCTCCGCGCCGACGTTCTCGGGGGCGCGAAATTCAACGGCCTCAAAGTCGTTCTCGATTGCGCGAACGGCGCTGCCAGCCGCCTCGCGCCGCTTCTCTTCCGCTCGCTGGGCGCCGACATAATCGCCATTAATGATCAACCCGACGGGCGAAATATCAACGCCGGATGCGGCTCGCTTCATCCCGAGGGCATGCAGAAAAAAGTGCTCGAGACCCATGCTTCTCTCGGCGTCGCATTTGATGGCGATGCCGACCGCGCAATTTTTTCAAGCGCATCTGGATGCCTGGTAAACGGCGACGGCGTGCTTCTCTCCATGGGCCGCTACATGCAAGCGCACGGATTGCTCAAAGGCCCCGCGATTATCGGAACCACGATGGCCAATCTCGGGCTCGAGCGCGCTCTCGAAAAATCCGGGCTCAAATTGGCGCGCACCGATGTCGGCGACCGTTACGTCCTCGAAGAAATGCAGCGCACCGGCGCAAACCTCGGCGGCGAGCAATCCGGTCACATTCTATTTCTCGACGACGCGACTACCGGCGACGGAATGTTGACCGCCATAAAAATCGCTTCACTCGTTACATTAAAAGGCCCGCTCGATTCGCTCGTCGCCGATTTGAAAATTTTCCCGCAGACGATCGTCAACGTGCGCGTCAGTTCCAAGCCTGCCCTCGATACGCTTCCCGAAATTGCAGCGCTCCTCGCCCAAGCCGAACACGAACTGGGCAATTCCGGCCGAATCGTCCTCCGGTATTCCGGAACCGAGCCTCTCGCCCGCATCATGGTCGAGGCCGAGCGCGACGCCGACGTCAGCCGCTGGTCCGAATCCTTAGCCGCCGCCCTCCGCTCCTCCATCGGCGCTTGACCGCTGTCCCAGCCGACATCGGATTCATGCTCGTCTTAGGAATTCACGCTCGCCCGGGAACTTTTTCCCTCTTTCTGGCATTACTACTAGTGAAGGTTGCTGATTCAGGGGCGGAAGCTAGTAGAAGGCAGAACGCCTGATGAAACGCGACGAAGAGTTGATTCTGGAGTTCCAGAAAGGCTCAACCGCAGCCTTTACGGAACTGTTCCTTCGCTATCGCGATCCGCTATACGGTTTCTTCCGCCGTCGCCTGTCGAGTTCGACACGAGCCGAAGAACTCGCCCAGGAATGTTTCCTCGCGATCTTGCAGGGCATTGAACATTATGAGCCTCGCGCCACGTTTCGTACCTACATATACTCCATCGCGCTCCGTATGATTGCGGCCGAGTACCGAAAGCAGTCGCGTGAACTCACAAGCGGAATTGATCCGGAGGAAATCGCAAGAAGCGAATCTACCGAATTGACGCTCGTGGTCCAAAGCGCGATCAAAGGTTTGGATTCAGACTATCGCGAAGTCCTGATGCTTCGCGAATATGAAGGTCTCAGCTACGAGGAAGTCGCTACGGCCTTGAAGATTCCAACGAATACGGTTCGCTCAAGATTGTTCCGGGCGCGAATGCAACTCAAGGCGGCTTTAGAAACTCACGCGTCGCCCGCGCTCAGCGAAGGCAAAGTAGTGAATATGTCGCCCGCGAGGCAGGAATAATGAATGTCCCGACACACGAAGTGGAACAAGAAGAGGTGATGGCTTATCTCGACGGCGAACTCTCGCCGTCCCGTTCGTTCGAAGTGGCAACCCATCTCGAGCATTGCAGCGGTTGCGCCGCGCTGGCTCTGGAGCTGCGCGGAATATCAGATAAAACCTCGAACTGGAACGTCGGCGTTCCGTCGGAGTCTTTGGGCAAAAATATTTCCCGCGCCGTCGATCAACGCGCGGGCAAGCAAGTCAGATCTTCCAATCAGAACACGAGACGCTTCCTTCTAGCATTGTGGTCTGGTGCCTGGTTGTGGAGACTCGCGACAGTGGCCTGTGGCATTTTCCTCGTCTTTGTTTACCTGTATCCGCACCTCCTGCTTCCAGCGCCGACAACGTCACCTCAGGCGATGATGGCGGACATTCGCCACGTCGACAATGCCACGGTCGCGCGGTCGACAGAGCCCGCGAGCAATGCTAAGGCAAAGATCGCGACTACACTTGGCGATCCACGGAGCGAATTAGACACAAATGGCCTCGTAACTCCACAACGGAACGTATCCGATGGTCCCATGATCGCGCGGTCGGCTTCGATGAACTTGGTCGTTGCGAAGCTGGAACCGGTGCGGGACGAGTTAGAACGGATTCTCAAGCGCCACAACGGGTACGCGGGCGAAATGACGGTGGACAATACTCACGGCACAGCTCCCTCGCTAGAAGCAGAGCTTCGCGTCCCAACTTCTCAACTCGACAATGTGCTCTCGGAATTGCGCACTCTCGGCAAGGTCGAGAGCGAAACGCAATCCGGCGACGACGTTCAGGAACGACATGTCGATCTTGACGCGCGCCTTCACAACGCGCGGGAGACGGAACAAAGACTCATCGAGGTGTTGAGGCAGCGGACGGGCAAGGTGAGTGACATTCTTCAAGTCGAGGAGCAGATTTCGCAGACGCGCGGCGAAATCGAGCGTATGGAAGCGGAGCTGGCGACATTGGATAAGCGCGTCGCGTTGGCTTCAATTAAGCTGCATGCGGGCGAAGAATATAAGGCGTATCAATCGAAATAGAACCCGCGTCGCCAGTTAATCGGATGCGGAACGCGATCGTCGGCGGCGTACGCGACGCAGCCTCAAGCCTGCTGGACTTAGCCGTTTTCCTGATGGCTTACGGCCCGACGGTGCTGCTCTGGTGCGCGATCCTGTTCTGGCCCACCCGAAAGCTCTTGCGCAACCGTCAGGCAATCCGCTTCTCCATCGCCGCCAACTGAGCGCTTATTCGTATTCGCGACGGTTCAAGCGATGGTCCTAGTTCTTCAAATACAAAAGACTGTAGAACGCGGCGTCGCAATTTGTGAGAAAGCGTATTGCGGCACATTTCAACCGAATCGTTTCGGCGGCGGCGCTTCGCATAAGTCTCACCGAAACAGTCATGTGGAACTCGATCGGAAAACAGAACTTCGTGGCATCGCGCGTGCTCCGCGTATCCTGGCTGTCTCTTCTTCCCGGGGTGGGCCGGTTTCGCCGCGCCGGAACCGGATTTCTGGGAGCTGAGCAAGGGGTCTCGTCCGCGGGACCCCTTCATTTTTTTTTCGCCTAGCTTTTATCCCTCGTCAACTCGCCACAGCGGAGTGCTGCATTCGTCGCAACTCATTTCGATTCGCTCCAAATGTGCGCGGAGCGAACCCGGACTCGGAAATTCGTGGTTCGTCCCAATCTCCCATTGCGCGATCAATTCGCCGTAGCGATCCGTAACAAACACTCCCAATCGAGCGTCGCCCGCTGGAGCCAGTGTATCTCGGCCGAGATAAGCATTAGCCGCGCGCCCCGATGGATCCAAACCAACAATTATATTGTCCGGCAGAAAATCCGTCACGGCGCGGGAAGGAGAACCGAGAAGCGCCACTAGAACGACGGCGCCATTCTCTTTCCACGCCGCCGCATCAGCTGCGATTCTCCGCAGGTAATCCTCACAAAGTACGCAGCCCGCATCAAGAAACAAAATAATAAGATTTTTTTTCTGTTTGAAATCCCACGCGCGCACAGTACGCCCGTCGAGAGCGTGAAGCGTCAAAGGAGGAATAATTTCGCGCGTGCGAAGCATCGCGCCGCTATTCTACATGTAAGAGGTGAACTGGATGCTGCCGCTACTAGCTGCAGCCCGACGTCCCGCCGCAATTCTCGCACTTATAGCAACTGCCGTTTGGCACCATCGGCGTCCCGCACTCCGAGCACAGCGGCCCCGTCGCCATAATCGGCCGCCCCTGTGTGGGATCTACCATCCGCGTTGACGGCGTGGAATTCGCCGTGGCAATCGCCGAGAGCGGCGTCGGACCGGCTGAAGCTGCAGCCTCGCCGGGCGCTCCGTGAATTTTCAGATACGACGTCGAAATAAATCTTCCGCCAAGATAACGCGCGATGTAATCCAGCACCGAACTCACAATCCGGATATCCTGATTGTCCGTGAATCCCAGCGGCTCAAACGTCGTGTTCATCAATTTGTCTACGTAAGCCTTCAGCGGAACTCCGTACTGCAAGCCGATGGAAATCGAAATCGCGATTCCGTCCATGAAACCGGACAGCGTTGATCCTTCTTTCGCCATCTTGATGAAGATTTCGCCGGGATTCCCGTCTTCGTACATTCCGGTGGTGATGTAGCCCTCATGCCCGGCGACAGAAAACTTGTGCGTGATGGCTGGGCGCTCAGCCGGAAGCTTCCTGCGATTCGATTCGGGGAAAAGTTCCCGTTGGTGGCGTTCGGGCTCTTCAGCAGCTGAGCCTATTGAACTCGCGGCTGAACCTGAGGAGATCTGCGCAGCGGCGGCATCTTTCTTCGAGAGCGCGGCCGAAAGCGGCTGCGAGCGCTTCGAGTTGTCACGGTAAATCGCCACGGCCTTCAGCCCCAGCTTCCAGGACTCAATATACGCTTCCATAATATCTTCGACAGTCGATTCTTCCGGCATGTTGATCGTCTTGCTGATCGCGCCGGAAAGGAACGGCTGTGCCGCAGCCATCATTCGCAAATGTCCGCGCCAGGCGATCGAGCGTCCACCGCCCGACGGCGCAAGCGAGCAATCGAAAACAAAAAGATGCTCGGGCTTCAAGTGCGGCGCGCCTTCGATCTTGGAGTTGCTGTCAATGTAATCCACGATCTGCGCCACTTCATCGCCCGAGTAGCCCAGGCGCATCAGCGCTTGCGGCACAGTGTTGTTGACGATCTTAATCACGCCGCCGCCCACGAGGCGCTTCTGCTTCACCAGTGCTAGGTCAGGCTCGATGCCGGTCGTGTCGCAATCCATCATGAATCCGATAGTGCCGGTGGGCGCGAGCACTGAAACCTGCGAATTCTTGTATCCGAATTTTTCGCCGTGCGCGAGCGCGTTATCCCACGCCTCCTGCGCCGCGCGCAACAGCGACGGCTGCACGTTCTCTGCCTTGATCGGCCGCGTCGAATCGCGGTGCATGCGAATCACGTCCAGCATCGCCTCGCGATTCCGCGGATAGCCTTCGAACGGTCCCATGCGCTCCGCAATCTTCGACGACTGGTAATACGCTTCGCCTGTCATCAGCGCGGTGATGGCGCCGCAAATGTCGCGGCCCGCATCGGAATCGTACGGCACCGCGAGCGACATCAGCAGCGCGCCGAGATTTGCGTAGCCGAGTCCCAGCGGACGGTATTCATGCGAATTCTTCGCGATTCGCTCCGTCGGATAGCTCGCGTTGTCCACCAGAATTTCCTGCGCCGTGATGGTCACATCCACCGCATGCTTGAATCCCGCGACATCGAATGTGCCGTTCGAGCTGAGGAACTTCTGGAGATTGAGCGACGCGAGATTGCACGCCGTGTCGTCGAGGAACATGTACTCCGAGCACGGATTCGACGCGTAAATCCTATCGGTAGCCTTGCACGTGTGCCAGCGATTCACGGTCGTGTCGTACTGCATCCCCGGATCGCCGCACTGCCAAGCCGATTCAGCCATCCGCCGCAGCAATTCGCGCGCTCTGAATTTCTCGATCGGCTGTCCGTCGGTCACATTCTTCGTCCACCAGTCGCGGTCTTCCTCGGACGCCTGCATGAACTCGTCGGTCACACGTACGGAGTGGTTCGCGTTCTGGAAGAAAATGGAAGTGTAAGCCTCGCCGTCTATCGCGGGATCGTAGCCCTGCTCGATCAGCACTTGCGCCTTGCGCTCTTCCTTCACTTTGGAGTCAATGAATTCCGCTATGTCCGGGTGATCCACGTTGAGGATCACCATTTTCGCAGCGCGACGCGTCTTCCCGCCGCTCTTGATTACGCCGGCGAACGCGTCGAATCCGCGCATGAAACTCACCGGGCCCGATGCAATTCCGCCGCCCGAAAGCGTTTCGCGGCTGCCGCGCAGCGTTGAAAAGTTAGTGCCCGTTCCCGAGCCCCACTTGAAAAGCATGCCTTCCGTCCGCGCCAGGCCCATGATGGATTCCATGTTGTCCTGAACGGAATTGATGAAGCACGCGGAGCATTGCGGCTTGGGCTGCACGCCGACGTTGAACCACACCGGGGAATTGAACGCCATCTTCTGTTCGACGAGAAGATGCGCAAGGTCGTCGCGGAAATTGTCGCGCGATTCAGCGGATGCAAAGTAGCCGCCGCTCTCGCCCCAGCGCACAATCGAATCCACCACGCGGCCGATTAATTGCCGCACTGAAGTCTCGCGCTCGGGCGTGTTTAGTTTGCCGTGAAAATATTTTGACGCGACGATATTCGTCGCCGTCTGCGACCACGACTTGGGCACTTCGACGTTTTCCTGTCGGAAAATCGTCTGTCCTTTATCGTTTCCAATGGCTGCGGTGCGCTTCTCCCATTCGACTGCATCATAGGGCGAAAGTTTTCCGTCAGTGAATACACGGCGGAACTCCTGCCCCGTCTTGGACCAGTTCTCTTGCTGAATTTCTTGGAGTTTGTTTCCGATAGCCATTCGAACTTCCGCCATAAATGCCTCCGCGCAGGCAATCGAGCCGCTCAATGAAGTCGCCGCACGGCAATGCGGGAAGTTCTATTATAAACCCGCGGGTGCCGTTCGGATGATGTCGCGGACCGTCTGGGAACGTCCCGCCGAGTTGGTCAAAAAATAGAATAGCGTAGCCAGTCCATGACACTGTATCTGTCAAGGGCAGGCTTGCTGGCGCTAAAGCCGCTCTTTTTGAGATTTAAACCCAGTGCGAACTTGGCATCGCGCGCTAAGAACGAGTGCGAACCGTGTCCTGCTTCCCTCTGAGTCTGGGACGCGAGTATAGGGGATGTGGAAATGATGTCAAGAGGAAATCAGACTTGAAGTACAAAATAATGTGGTGCTCGTGTCCAAAGTGTCTACTTATAGTAGTGGACATTCGAAATGCACCAAGACGAAACGCGCGCGTGTTGACGTAGCGTTTTCAGTGGCCTCCGGAGCCGGATGGATTCAACTCTCTCGCCAAGCATGGAATTGCCGTCGTGGTGGATCTGCGTTTCGAAGGAGATCGCGACGCCGAAATGCGAGCGGTGACTCACACAGGAATGCAGTACGTCGCTATGCCGTGGAGCTGCCACTTTCCCCGCGATTCAATCACCGCGCGGTTCCTGCAATTTGTCCGCGCGAATCCCGGCGAGAAAATTTTCGTCCATTGCGAGCATGGAGTCGATCGCACCGGTCTCATGATAGCTGCGTATCGGATGGCCGAGCAGGGCTGGACTCCGGAGCAAGCGCGCCGCGAAATGATTGATTACGGCTTCGACGCATTTCACCGCAACTGGTGCAGCTCCCTAGGTTCCTACGAGCTCTCATTCCCACAGCGGTTTTCGAGCTCTCCTGAATTCGAGTCTCTTCGTCCAGTCGCGCAAAAATAAAAAGGGCCGGGGGTATCCCGGCCCTTCCTAAAAAACGAAACAAAAGATTCGCAGCTATTCGGCGGCCACTGTTGCCACTGCAGCGGGTGTTGCCTCCGTCCGTCCCACGCGCTTGATGCGGGCGGCCTTACCCTTTCGCCCGCGAAGATAATTCAGTTTCGCGCGGCGCACGCGACCCTGGTGAACCACGTCAATCGAACTGATCGTCGGTGAATGCAGAGGGAAGATGCGCTCGACGCCGATTCCGAACGTGACGCGCCGCACCGTGAATGACGCGCCGGCCAACTCGCCCCGCCGCTGCATCACCACGCCTTCGAACGCCTGCACGCGTTCCTTTTCCTTCTCGCCGTCCGCTTCCTTGAGGATCACGTTGACCCGAATAGTGTCTCCCGGCCGAAAATTGGGGAGGTCTTTGCGCAATTGCGCTTGCTGCGCTTTTGCAAGTGTTGGATTCATAGTTTTATTTCCCGGCAGACCCGCTTAGGTGGGGCCAGCACTCTACGGACAACCCCTGATTATACGCAGATTTGCGCCATCTTTCCACAGAAACTGCTGCAGTTCCGTGCCACTGGTCACATCGGTGTCTCGCTCAGCAGTCTCAGAACCAAGTCTTCCGGCGGTACTCGCGATATTCGTCGCCAAATTTTTCTTCAAGGACTCGCGCTTCTGCTCTCGCGCGGAAAATCTGCATCACAGCGATGGCTAGAACAATTACCAGCATCTCGAGCCTTTCAGTAAACAGAACCACTCCGGCCAAGAGGATTGTCGAGAACACATAAATTGGATTCCGGATCCGCGAGTAGATTCCATGCGTGATGAGATGCCGCGCCTTCGGCTGAACCGAGAAAGAATCTCCCAGCTGAAATTGGGCTACGAGCCAGAGCGCCAGGCCTGAAATCATCAGGCAAACTCCCGCCACGCGAACCGGCGTCATCGGCTGCTTCGGATAGAGCCGGAAGAAAAGTACGGCGCTCGCGGCGACCACCAAAATGCGTAACCAGCGTGAGATCACACCTGGTTGGCCGGAATTGCGGCCGGAATTGTTTGTGGAATCGCTCGCTTCAGCCATTGCGCTTCCCGAATTCTTGCGCAGCGGCCTCGAGCAATTCGGGGCGATTTCGCAACGTCTTCTCGAGCGCTTTCTGGCGGCGCCAGCGGCGGATTTCCTCGTGATTGCCGCTCATCAAAACTTCCGGCACAGTCCAATCGCGAAAAATTTGCGGGCGCGTGTAATGCGGATAATCGAGAATTCCTCTTCCTGAAAGCCGCGGCTCCGTGCTCACAGGCGGATTTTCGATCACGCGGGATTGTTCGCTCGCCGTTCCTTCGCTGAATGATTCGTTCACCGTGGAATCTTCGTTGCCGAGAGCGCCGGGGAGAAGCCGAGTGGTCGCATCAATGACCATCGCTGCGGGGAGTTCGCCGCCAGAGAGAACAAAATCGCCGATGGAGATTTCGTCGGTGGCGAGATGCTCAGCCACCCGCTCGTCCACTCCTTCATAGCGGCCGCAGAGCAATAAGATGCGTTCCAGTTTTGCAAATCGCCGCGCGCATTCTTGGCGAAACATTTTTCCGGATGCCGAGAGCAGGACGATTGCCGTTCCATCTGGCGCGCCGCTCACGCCGAAAGCCGTATTCGTTCCGAGAATGGATTCGACGGCTTCGAATAGCGGCTCGGGCTTCAGCACCATGCCTTCGCCGCCCCCGAACGGGCGATCGTCCACGGTCCGATGCCTGTCATGCGCGAACTCGCGCAAGTCGCGTACCGCAACTTCGATCAGATTCGCCTCGCGCGCGCGCCTCACGATTCCATAATCAAGCGGGCCGGCAAAAAATTCAGGAAAAATTGTGACGATGTCGAATCGCATTGCAGAGAAGTGTAGCGCAGATTTACTCGCTGCGATTCAAGTCGAGCAAGCCTTCGGGGGGCGAGATTTCAATTCGGCGAGCGGCGGGATCAATTTTGGTGCAGATTTCGACGGCGAGAGGAATCAGGATTTCGCCTTGAGGCGAATCCACGGAGAGCAGCGGCGTTCCGGCGGTGCCTTCGCCGGTTGTCTGCACGTCACGAACGACGCCGAGGCGTTTTCCTCCGGCGACCAGCACATCGCACCCGATTAAATCCGAGATGAAGTAACTGCCTTCGGGGAGAACGACGCGATCTTTGAACGGCACTTGCACTTGCAGGCCGACAAATTTCTCAGCGTCGTTGATAGATTCTGAGCCTTCGAAGTGAAAGATGGCTTGACCGCCGTGGCTCATGCTTAGCCAGCACGAGCGCACGGCAACGCTGCGCCTGTTTGATTTGCCATCCCACAGGATGGCTGATTTCAGCTGTTTCAGCCGGTCGGGAAAATCTGTCAGGATTTCTGCCGCAACCTCACCGCGCCGGCCTTGCGGCCGGACGATGCGTGCCAGCGTGACGTAGCTCGAGTCTTCCGAACTCACTACTCGAGAATTTCCAGCGTAAAGCGCTTCCGCAATTTCATGCCTGCCGCGCCGAGAATGGTGCGAATGGATTTTGCGGTGCGGCCCTGGCGGCCGATTACCTTCCCCAAGTCTTCCGGATGCACTTTCAATTCCAGGACCGTAACTTGCTCCCCATCAATCGCGCGAACGCTGACTTGATCGGAGTGATCGACAAGTGCTTTTGCGATCTGCTCCACGAGGTCCTTCATTGGGTTTCCTCCACAGGTACCGGGATTGAGCGCGCCCATTCACTCGATTTTGAGCAATGAACAGAGAAACACCTTCCCTGTGGCTACGACGTGTTAGGCAATCTTTTGGTTACGAAGAAAACTGCGGACGGTGTCGCTGGGCTGCGCGCCGCATCCGAGCCAATACTTGATGCGTTCGGCGTCCAGTTTCACTTCGGCGGGTTTCTTTAGCGGATCGTAGGTACCAACAATTTCGACGAAGCGGCCGTTGCGCGGGCGAGTCTTTTCGGTGACCACGACGCGGTAGAATGGCCTCTTCTTTTTTCCAATGCGAGCAAGACGAATCGTTACCACTTAAAATTCCTCCTAGTTCGAATCACGCAATTATAGCGAATCCGCTGTGTTTACCCTAGCGCGAATTGCGGCGTGTTTGCTGCGCGTTCAGCCGCGCCGCGGTCTTCTTTCCTTACACTTCTCCTCAGTTCCTGCTTCAAACGGGCGGCTTCATTCCGGCGAATTTGCCGATGCCGCGAATTTTGCTTTTGGCGAGGTTGCCGTACTGCTTCAGCATCCGGCGCATATCGCCGTATTGCTTCAGGACCTGATTTACTTCCTGCACCGAAGTGCCGCTGCCGCGCGCAATGCGCTTGCGGCGCTTGCCGTCTATCAGATTGTGGTCGGACCGTTCGCCCGCGGTCATCGAGTTGATGATGGCTTCGACGCGCTTGAGTTGTTTGTCGTCGAGATCAACATCTTTCGGCAGTTTGGCGAACGGACCGATTTTCGGCAGCATGCCCATCAACTGTTCGAGCGAGCCCATCTTGCGAATCTGGCGGAGCTGATCGCGAAAATCTTCGAGCGTGAAATCGTTTTCGCGCAGCTTGCGATGCATCTCGCGCGCTTGCTTTTCGTCAATTGTCTTTTCGGCTTTTTCGATGAGGGTGAGGACGTCGCCCATGCCGAGGATGCGGGAGACGATGCGGTCGGGATGAAACGCTTCGAGCGCATCGTATTTTTCGCCGACGCCCGCGAATTTCACAGGCGCGCCTGTTACTTTGCGAATCGAGAGCGCTGCGCCGCCGCGCGCATCGCCATCGAGTTTGGTGAGGATTACGCCGGTGACGCCGAGGCGTTTGTGAAATTCTCCGGCGGAGCGGACAGCGTCCTGGCCGATCATTGCGTCGGCGACGAAGAGAATTTCTGAGGGCGAGAGTTCGCGCTTCAATGTCGAGAGCTCGCCCATCAGTTCGTCATCAATGTGCAGTCGGCCCGCGGTATCTACGAGGATTACATCGTAGGCGGAGAGTTTGGCTTCGCGCATCGCGCCGCGAACGATTTCGACTGGCTTGTCGGTGCCGGCGCCGGGCCAGACTGGCGTGTTCACCGCTTTCGCGACTTGCGCCAGTTGCTCGCGGGCGGCGGGGCGGTAGACGTCGGTGGAAACGACGAGCGGGCGGTGGCCGTGTTCGCCGAGCCATTTGCCGAGCTTGCCGGTGGTGGTCGTCTTGCCGGAGCCTTGCAGGCCGACGATGAGCCAGACGGAGGGCGGGCGCGAGGCGAATTGCATTTTGACCTCGCGGCCGAGGAGATCGCTCAGCTCATCACGAACGATTTTGACGACTTGCTGATCGGGCGAGAGTTGGAGGAGAACCTCGGAGCCGAGAGCCTTTTCGCGAATGTGGGCGATGATTTCGTCAACGACGCCGACGTTGACGTCGCCTTCGAGGAGGGCTTCGCGGATTTCGGCGAGGGCGGCGTCGAGGTGCTCTTCGGTGAGCTTGCCCTGGCCGCGTAGATTTTTGAAAGCGCGCTGGAGTTTGTCGGTTAGGTTCTCAAACATGGGTCAGAATCCGGGGTAAATTGGGGTGCGAAGAGGGTGCAAAATTGTCTCGATTAGAACTGACCTCGGTTCTTTTTTTTGTGTGAGTTACGGCGATTTCTAATCGTTTGGGTGTCTCGATTAGAAATGCGGTTTTGAGTGATCCATTCGGCCTCAAGTCGAGCCTCCCTTTGAGACTCAGGCTGGGCAGGGCGGGCGGGTGACGAGTGATGAGCGGCCCGTTTGGAGGCGGGCAAATATCGCCCGCCTCTTTAGAGGTGAGGCCTCTCGGTCGTCTTTTGAAGCGCGAGCGGAGCTGGGAAAAAGCCTCGGGTCTGACCCTTCCTTCGTCCCTTCGAGGCTCAGGGTAAACAGGGCAGGAGACCCGAGCTACATTAAAGGCTGCCTCGCGATGAATGATTCCTCGGCTCGGTTGGGGGCGTGCGCAGAGTTCGGGCGCGGACTTCGGCGGGAGGCCGCTTCGGGCCAACTGGGCGTTGTTGGTCGTAATTGTCACTCATTCACGAATAACATGCGACGCAGGGAGATACAAGGGGTGGGGTCTGTGGACTCGGGACTTGAGATTGCGCACGCATCGCATTTAGGAGATGTACCGAAGGCAGGTGAATAATTGAGCCGTATGTAGACGCATTATCTGGAGGCGTTTCCTCTAGGTGTCCAGTTATCAGGGAAGCCCCAACTAAGCCAGTTCAGATATTGTTGAGTAAGCACTTCGGCAGCAGTGATTACTTCCTCCGCTTCCTCCTTTGTAACGGTTCTTCCGTGAACCGCCTGATTGCAAACATCGAGAATTTTGCGAGTCAATTGGAGTTGCTCATTCGTGATCGATCCTTCTGCCTTCAGGCGTGAGAGAAGCCTCCCTATCGACTCCGTCTCGCGAATTGGGATTTTGAAGCCGCGTGCCAGGTTCTTGGCCATTATCTCAAGTTCGATTCGGAGTCCGGCGAGAGCGAGCGTTGGGTCGTTCAAAGCAATATCTCGATAGTAAGTCATGTCTAGACCGCTTGGGCTCGGGCGTAGCTCAAGAGAAATCATTCGCGCGTTTGCTTCCGTCAATGGAATTGCAGGGGGCTTGGGTCGGTCGGTCGGCGTCGGCAGAGCCCCAACTTTTTCTGAGAGCTGTTTCACCTCTTGAATTTGCTTCTCAAAGTTTATCGAGACGCCGCCTGGAAGATCAGCCTTACGAAGTCGTGACAGCAGTGCCACCAATTGGGATCGGAATATCAGCACCAATCCGATGGTGGTGACGGGCCAAATCAGCACTTTGACAAAATCGAGAATGAGTTTGCTTAGTTCCATGCTCCTGAGGAGAGGACGGCTTCCCAATTGTTTCGTTCACGACTATAAATTTCTGGGATGGTAGATGGGGTAGCGCCGAAATCATTTTGTTTTTTCATCGCGCTCTTGAATTGCTGCCCGCTGTCTTTCCGGGAGCTTTTGATACATCTCTTCCACACGCTTGGGCTGACTAATCAGATAGTCGCAAATCAAATTTACGAGGTCGAATAGGCCCGTCGCTGTGGGCTCGTCATCCGTCAAGTCTATTTGGCCGGGATGCACTGCGTTATTGCCTATCACCCGAACGGCGTCTGCGGCCTGCTGAAGTTTCAAAGGCAGCCCCTGTTTAACTAGAGCGGCTATGTCGGAGTTGAGATTATTGCCTGCTTGACCCAGATGAATGCTTAGCTTCTGTATCGCCAACCGCAGCAACGCGGCGGTGCCGCGCGGCGATTTCGACAGAATGCCACTTGCTTCCACGTAGTCGCGCTTGACATCGTCCGGCATGTCCGAGTTCGGCGGCGGCGCGGAACTCTCTGAAGGCTCGACCATAACAGTCTGGTACCAGATCGAATAGCCGTTGCAATGTGCACATAGCGCGATAGACAGTCCCGGCACTTGTTTGAAGCCTGCGCTGTCAGCGTTCCAAATCGTTTGGACCCAGCTTTGCTTTGCGAACGCGCCGCACCTCGGGCAATTAAATGCCGACAAGCTGTGCGCGGGAGAAGTATATGGGATGGATGACATTCATTTAATTATACCAGTGAGTTTATGCTCATGCTCTACCGGCACTCTGATCCGATCATTAAGGCATTCGGTTTGGCTGATGTGCATTGACACGCGAACGGATCGGATTAGAGTGAGGCGTCTTTGTGTTTGGGCCGCACGGCGATGACTAATCAAATTCTTACACTCCTTCGCGGTTTTTTGAGCACGAGGGAATTTCAAAGACGAAGGAGATTGACGTGTGCGGCTATCCGCGAATTTTTAGCTGCGGGTGTTGCGACGATGCTGGTCTTAGCGCTGGGTTTGCCGGTGGGGGCGCAGGAGGGACGGTGGAGGGAGTTGGTTAAGCGGGCTAATGAGCTGCGCGGCGAGGGGAAGTATGGGGAGGCCGAGCCTGTTGCTGAGGAGGCCGTGCGGGTGGCGGAGAAGACGTTTGGGGGCAATCATCCGGCGCTCGCGATGAGTTTGAATTTGCTGGGGGCGATTTATGACGATGAGGGTAGGTATGCGGATGCGGAGCCGTTGTTTCGGCGCGGGTTGGCGATTCGGGAGAAGGCGTTGGGGCCGGACAGTGCTGAGGTGGCGAAGAGTTTGAATAGTCTGGCGTTTGTTTATTACCACGAGGGCAGGTATGCGGATGCGGAGCCGCTTTTCAAGCGGGCACTGGCGATTCGGGAGAAGACGCTGGGGCCCGAGAATGCCGAAGTGGCGGTGACGCTGAATATGCTGGCGTCGGTGTATCAGAGGCGGGGGGAATTTGCGAAGGCGGAGACGCTTTTTAAGCGGAGCCTTCTAATTCGCGAGAAGATTCTGGCGCCGGACGATCCGGAATTGGCGCGGAGCCTGGTGAGCGTGGCGACGCTTTATCAGGAGCAGGGGAAATATGCGGAGGCGGAGCCGCTGCTGAGGCGCAGCTTGGCGATACGGGAGAAGGCGCTGGGGCCGGAGCATCCGGACGTGGCGGCGAGCTTGAACGCGCTGGCGCTGGTGTGCGAGCAGCAGGGCAAATATGCCGAAGCGGTGCCGCTCTACACGCGGAGCCTTCTAATTCGCGAGAAGGCGCTGGGGCCAGAGCATCCCGATGTAGCGAGGAGCTTGAGCAGCCTGGCGACGCTCTACGAAAAGCTGGGAGAGTATTCGGATGCGGAGCCGCTCTTCCAGCGCGCGTTGGCGATTCGCGAGAAAGCGCTGGGGCCGGAGCATCCCGACGTGGCGTCGAGCTTAAATAATCTGGCGCGGGATTATGAGAATCAGGGGAAGTACGCCGACGCGGAGCCACTTTTTAAGCGCAGCCTGGCGATTCGTGAAAAAGTTCTTGGGCATGACCATCCCGAGGTGGGTTTCAGCCTGAGCAATCTTGCGACGCTTTATTACGCTGAGGGGAATTCGGCGCAAGCGGAGGCTTACTTCGAGCCGGCGCTGCAAAATATATCCAAGCAATTTGAGAGCAGTTTCACGTACATGAGCGAGAAGGACCGGCTGGAATTTTTGAGCACGGTGCGGCCGACTTTCGACGCGTACATGAGTTTTTGCCTGGCGCGCTGCGCGGCGGATGCCGGGCTGGTGGGCTCGATGTACGACTTGCTGCTGTGGGAAAAGGGGATTGTGGGGACGAGCGTGGCGGCGCTGCGAGCGCAGGTGGCCGACGGCGGAGATGCGGAGGCCATGTCGATATTTGACCGGCTGGCGGGGGAAAAAAGCGAATCGGCGCGCCTCGCGAGCGCGCGGCCTGACGGATGGGAGCAATCGCAGAAGAAGATTGATGAGGAAGCGAATGATTTGGAGCAGCAACTGGCGCGGCGAGTGAGTTCGATCAGCGAGCAGCGGAGTGCGGCACACGCTTCGTGGCGCGACGTGCAGAAAAAGCTACAGGCGGGCGAAGCGGCGGTGGAAATTGTGCGGTTTCATTTCAATGATGGGAAGCACTGGACGAGGAGATTCAACTACGTCGCGCTGATTGTGACGGCGCAGAGCGAGGCTGCGCCGACGATGGTGGCGCTCGGCGATGCGAAAGATCTCGAGGGCGATCCGCTGCGCGACTACCGGATGCGCGTGGGGCTTCAAGCCAATGGCACGGCGAGAGGCGTGGCGGCTGAGCCGGTTGAGGAGAAAAGCGGAGCAGCGCCGAAGCTGAGTTTTTATGATGCGTTCTGGAAGCCGCTTGAGCCGGCGCTGAAAGGCGTGGAGCGAATTTATTTTTCGCCGGACGGCGTGTTGAACCAAGTGGCGCTCGGGGATGTTGCCGGCGGCGATGGGCAATTGCTGATGGAGAAGTACGACTTGAGAATTGTGTCGAGCACGAAAGATATTTTGCGGGCGCCGCGGAAAGCTTCTTCTAACGATACGGCTGTGCTGGTGGGGAATCCTGCGTTTGACCTCGATGAGGCGCAGGAGCGGGCGGCGATTGAATCTTTGCATGCGGCGGATGCGGCGGCGGCGCATGCGGCTGGTGGGCTGCGTGGGGAAACGGCGAGTTTGCGATCGCGCGATCTTGCGAGCGGGACGCTGAAGCCGCTGCCGGGGACGCAGGCTGAGGTGGAAGAAATTTCTTCGCTGCTCGAGAAAGAGCGTTGGCGGGTGCAGGTGTATACGCAGCAGAAAGCACTGAAAGAAGCGGTGATGGAAGTGAAAGGGCCGCGCGTGTTGCATCTGGCGACACATGGTTTTTTTGAGGCGGACGAGCAGAAGCCGGAGCAGAAGGTTGAACAGACGGGGAAAGCGCAGAGCGTTGCTGAGGACGGGCCGGCGGTATTGGAAGATCCGATGTTGCGGTCGGGGCTTTATTTTGCTGGAGCGAACCGGCGGCTTTCGGGGCAGGCTGAGCCTGTGGATTTGGATGATGGCGTATTGACGGCTTACGAGGCGAGCCAGATTGATTTGCAGGGGACTGAGTTGGTGGTGTTGAGCGCGTGCGAGACGGGGCTTGGTGAAGTGGCGGCGGGTGAGGGAGTCTTTGGATTGCGGCGGGCGCTGCAGGTGGCGGGGGCGGATTCGGTGTTGATTAGCATGTGGGCTGTGCCGGATAAGGAGACGCAGGAGTTGATGGCGCTGTTTTATGAGAAGTGGCTGGCGGGGAAAGACAAGCATGTGGCTTTGCGCGAGGCGCAGTTGGAGATGCGGGCGAAAGTGAAGGCGCGTTATGGCGAGGATCGGCCGCAGTATTGGGGCGCATTTGTGATTGTGGGGCAGTAAGAGAAAAGCTGCCGGACGAAACCCGGTCCGGCGCTACACGTAGTGTGGTGGCGCGGATTATTTGGCGTAGTCGTTTTTTACGACGGCGCCGCCTTTCATTACGAATTTTACGTGTTGGAGCGTGGTGACATCCTGTAACGGGTCGCCGTCTACGGCAATGATGTCGGCCCACTTGCCGGTGTCGATGGTGCCGATCTTGTCGGACCAGCCAAGCAGATCGGCATCGTTGATGGTTGCGGTCTGAATGGCTTGGAGCGGCGTCATTCCCAGGCTCACGTAGACGGCGAGCTCGTGGGCATTCAATCCGTGCGGATAAACCGCGGCATCGGTGCCCATGCCGATTTTTACTCCGGCGGCGATTGCCTTTCGGATGTTCCCCTTCGACATCTCGGAAACCATTTCCATTTTGTGGCGCGCGAATTCGGGTAAGTTTGCGCGGGCGGCGTTTTCGCGCTGCCAATCGATGAGATAGAGCGTGGGAACGAGGTAGGTGCCATTTTTCTTCAGCGTGGCGATGGCTTCATCATTCATCAAGTGGCCGTGCTCGACTGAATCAACACCGGCTTCGGAGGCCCAGATCACGCCCTGCGCGCCGTGAGCGTGGGCGGCAACTTTTCTGCCGAGCCTGTGAGCGTCGGCGACAATCGCTTTCATTTCTTCGAGCGTGTACTGCGCCGCGTTGGGATCATCGCCTTTGGAGAGGACGCCGCCGGTGGCGCAGATTTTGATGACGTCGGCGCCGTACTTGATGATTTCGCGCGTTTTGTGCTGAACATTTTCGACGCCGTCGGCTGCGCCTTCGCTGGAGGCGTGATATTCGAAGGGCAGGAAATCGTTGTCGCAATGGCCGCCGGTGATGCTGAGCGGGGGACCGCTCACGAGCATGCGAGGGCCGGGCACATCGCCGGCATTGATGGCGTCGCGGAGAGCAACGTCGCTATAGCCATGCGCGCCGACGTTGCGCACGGTGGTGATTCCGGCTTCCAGGGTGACGCGAGCATTGCGGGCCCCGATTAGGGCCTCGCGGGGAATAGAAATCGCGAGGGTCTCGTAACCGAAACTTGGGTTGAAAGTCAGATGCGTGTGCGCGTCGATGAGCCCTGGGAGAACGGTTGCGTGCGAAAGATCAATTACGGTATCGCTGGGAGAAGTTTTTAGATCGTCGGCGGGCACGACACTTGTGATCTTGTCTGCTTCGATCACAATTGCTCTGTTGGCGAGCGTAGTGCCGCTTTTCACGTCAAGTAAATGGCCGGCCTTGACGATTACGCGGTTCGACGATTGCTGCGCTGCGACAGCCGCGGACAACAGCAGAATCGCGACGACAAATCCCGGCAGCAAATTCCTCAGCGTCATTTTCATTGCGCACTCCTTATCGCCTGGATCGAAGGGATGAACTTCGCGAGGCAATATACCAGTGTTCGCGTGCGCGCTTCGTTCGTTTCGTGATTCCATTCGCGGCCGGGGTGGAACCGTTGCAGGACATGGTGAAAGCGACTACAATTCGTGACCGCGCGGGCTGCGCGAGTGCGAATGATGGTGGGTGGACGACGGGAGGGACGACGATGAAAAAGGTGAGTTTGCTGGTGGCGGCGGTTTTGTGCTTTCAGGCGCTCGTGTTTGCGCAGAGCCTAGCGCCCGCGGACCGCGATAGCGGCGTGAAGTATCTTGAGAAGACGCGGGACGGCGTGGTTGAGGCGGTGAAAGGGCTTTCGGAAGAGCAATTTAAATTCAAGCCGGCGGCGGATCGGTGGTCAGTGGCCGAGACGCTTGAGCATATCGCAAGGGCTGAGGATTACATTTTCGGGATTACTAGCGAGAAAGTGATGAAAGCGCCGGCCGGGGCGCCCGATCGCGATTACAAGAAAATTGACGCGATGGTTCTGGCGATGGTTCCGGATCGCTCGCATAAGGCGCAGGCGCCGCCTGAGCTTGTGCCGACGGGACGCTGGACGCCCGCGGAAACGCTCGATCATTTTTTGAAGAGCCGCGCGAAGACGATTGAATACATGAAGACGACGCCTGATTTGCGTGAGCATGTGGTGACTGACGATCCACTCGGGCAGCCGATGGATGGGTATGAATTTTTGTTGTTTATTGCGGCGCACAGCGAGCGGCATACGAAGCAGATATTGGAAGTGAAGGCGGATCCGAATTTTCCGAAGAAGTGAATGTGGCGGATCTGCCGCCACGGCTGAAAGCCCGTTGTCAGAGCGAAGGGACTTTCCGCTGGACTAAAGTCCAGCTCCCTGCTGAAGCACGGGGCTCCCACCAAAAAGCAATCGGCGCGCCGCGATTTAATCTTTTGCGCGGCGCGCCGAAACTGCGTTAAGCCTCTGCTAGTGCCGACTCGTTACTGTGGATACGTGGACGGAATTACCTGGCTGATTTTATGGATATCCCACGAGCCTAGTCCGGTGACGTAATCATATCCAGGGAGAGCGGTGTACAAGCCGTTTGCTCCTAGGGTGACGTCGTTGAAATCCGGGCTGGTTGCAGGAGGGCCGCTTGATGCGAGTTGATAAATCAATGGCGCGGCGAAGCCGAGTTTGTTTTTGTGCGCGCTCTCGATGCGGGCCCATGAGCCCATTGAGAGCGGCGATGACAGACTCGTTCCCCCGATGAGCGTGATGGTGCCGTCTACGACGACGTTCGCTGCGCAAATCGCAAGCTCAGAGCCACCGGCGCACATCGCGACATCCGGTACTCCGCGATCGCCAGCTTCTGCACTGGGCACGATTGGAAGAGTACCGCCGCCAGTGTAGCTCTGCCAGAATGGCGCCGTTTCAAAGTAGCTGATTCCGCCGCCACCTGCTTCCCATCCAGTTTCGAAATCGTAGGTGTAGTCGGCGTTCGAGAACATATTCGTCCCGCCGACAGCGATTACATACGGTGAGGACGCTGGATAAGCTGTATCCGGAGGGCCGGAGAGAGGCACGCCATTCGTCGCTTCGGCGGGGCAGGCAGAGCCGTTGTCGCCGGACGATGCGAACGGAGTGATGCCCTGCAATGCGGCTTCCGCGAACACTTCATCGTCTACCAGCATAGAACCGTCAATGTAAGCGTCGAATTCGCATTCACCGAAGGACATGTTGAACGCTTTTACTTTGTTCTGCGAGACGGCTTTGCTGACGGCCGCTGCGATGTCGGAATCGGTGAGAGATGTGGCGATGTAAAAATAGAGATGCGAGACTTGTTGTGCGATTCCGGTGGAGGTCTGGGAATCGAGATCCCATTCGTCGGCGCCGCTTGTGTCAGAGCTGGCGATACCGGCGTTCACGAGGGTGACGGGGACCTGGGGGAGGCTGTAAGTTTTCTCGTAGGTGCGGAGATCGGTGACCACTTGGGTGAGATCGCCTTCGGCGATGATGCCAACGGCCGTGGCTGATCCCGTGGAGAAACCTTTCGCGGCGCACGAAGTGTTGTCAGATGGACATGCTGCGTCATAGGCGATTTGATATTGCTGCGGCGTGTAGCTTTCGTTGCTGGTGTCTGGCACTGGGCACTCTGGCGGCGTGCATGGGACGGTCATCGGGCCGAGAGCTGGTTTGGTCAAATACGTATGGAGCGACGTGATGTTGTTCAGGCCGAGAACCGCGACGACGATACCTGAGAGCGAAGCGGGAACCTGGGCAGCCGTGGTGTTCAGAAATACGGTGGCGCCATTCGCCGAATATTGTTCGAGAGTCGTATTGAATGCTGCTGATGCGATGGCGGCCGTGCCGTCGGCTTCGACGAGCAGCTGATTGTCGTCAACCGCTACGTTTGTAAATCCTGCGCCTGAAAGGTAGCTTTCGACGGCTTGCACTTGCGCCGAAGTTGCTCCGAATTGCGCGACGAATTGCTGCAGCGTTAGAGATGTGCCATAGAGCGCGTTGCCGGGTGTCAGCATGGCCCGGAGTGTTGGCTGAATCTGATTAGCGTTCTGCGCCTGCAGGCCGACGACGACGTGGATCGGCGTCGAAGAGGCCAAAGGGCCGAGCGGCGCTGCGTTCTTGAGGTATTGAACTGGGAAAGCTTTGGTGGAGGTGGATGCCCAGGATTGGGCATTGGCTGCGGGCGCGACGCACACAAGGAGAAGCGCCAACACCGCTAGCGCTTCGACACACTTCGAGCTGGTATTCAAGACACGTCTCCTTTTATTTTCGATTTGAATTTGAATTAGGGGCCGGGCTCTGCTGCTAGTGGCGTATTACTCTGAGGAGCGGTTCAACTTTCAAACTAGCGTCACGCGAGCCGATTGGTATAAGGCATGAGACGTGCCAAATAGTCGCGACGCTAAGATGTTCTTTATGAGATAGATAGGGGCGAGATACAGGTTTCACCGTATTAGTATGTTTCTATTAGTTTTTACCAGTGCGCGTAAATTTTGCGGATTCGAACGATTACCTCATGACATTGACTGAGATCGAGTCTGCTTACTGTTGATATCGCGCCGGCGTCTTAACCTAGGAAGGCTTCACGAGACGGACGGCGAGTGCTCGCGACAGGATAGTGATTCAATGTTCGATTTGATCATTCAGGACATTCGTTATGCGGCGAGAACGCTGCGGCGCAGCCCGGGTTTTTCGGCTGTCGCGATCGTGACGCTGGCGCTCGGCATCGGCGCGAACACGACGATTTTTAGTGTTGTGCAGAAAGTGCTGCTGCGGACGCTGCCGTATCGCGAACCGGGACGGCTCGTTGAAATTTGGAACAATTATTATCCGCAGTGGCCGCAACTCGGATTGTCGCCGGCAAATTTTGAGGAGTGGCGACAGGAGGTGAAGTCGGTTACGGATATGGCTGCATATCAGTTTGTGCCGACGGATTTAAACCTCACTGGCGAAGGCGAATCGGAACGCGTGGAGGCGACGTTTGCGACGGCGGAATTATTTACGATGCTTGGAGTGAAACCAGTTTTGGGGCGCGCATTTATTCCGAGTGAAGATAAAACTGGCGCACCGAACATCGCGCTTATCAGCCATCAATTGTGGGAGACGCGATTTGGCGGCGACCCGGCGGTCGTAGGTCGAACGATCACATTAGATGGCAAGGACTACACGCTCGCGGGCGTGTTGCCGGGAAATTTTCGGCTGGCGCCGTGGGCCGATATCTGGTTTCCGACGGGATTAATGGATGCGGATGAATTGAAGACGCGATTGCATCATCCGTTCGGCGTGGTTGCCCGGCTTGCACCGAACGCAACGATTGCGCAAGCGCAGGCGGAAATGACGACGCTGGCGCGGCAGGAGGCGCTCGCGCATCCCGCGACGGATACGAATTGGGGCGTTGCAGTGGCGCAACTAAAAGATCCCGCGGCGGTGAAGCTGCGGGCGGCGTTATTTGTTTTGTCTGGCGCGGTGGGGCTGGTGCTGCTAATTGCTTGCGCGAATCTTGTGAATCTGCTTTTTGCGCGCAATGCGGATCGCCAGCGGCAAATCGCGCTGCGAATCGCTCTCGGCGCGAATCGGGCACGGTTGATGGCGCAATTGCTGACGGAGACGATGCTGTGGGCGCTGGCTGGCGGCGGCCTTGGGATTCTGATCGCGGATACGAGCCTTGAAGGGCTGAAAGCTCTCGCTCCGGCGGAACTTTCGAGCTCGGGACCGGCGGGACTTAACGGCTGGGTGCTGGGATTCACGCTTGGCGTGTCGGTGCTGACGGGGATTTTTTGTGGCGTGCTACCAGCGTTTCAAAGTGCGGGCGCAGATCTCAATACCGTGATGAAAGGAAGCGCGACGGGGAGGGGCGGGGCAGCGACCGGTAAACTTCGCAATGCTTTTGTGGTTGCGGAGATTGCGCTGTCGCTGATTTTGCTGGCGGGAGCGGGATTATTTCTGCGCGGATTCGGCAATTTGCTGAGAGTTGATCCGGGATTTCGGGCGGAGAATATTTTGACGATGCGCGTGTCGCAACGAGCGATTCCGCTCGATGTGATCAATAAGATGACGCCGGCGCAATCGCAGAAGCTGCAAGTGAAGGACTCGTGGAGATTTCAGCAGCTTGCCGAGCAGATTGCAGCGCTGCCCGGCGTGAAGAGTGTGGGCGGGATCGATATTTTGCCGATAGCTGAATCGCAGCGGGCTACTTCGCGGTTTGCGATCGAAGGACAGACCGACACTGAAAAAGCGCCGAGGCCGACGGCGCAAATCCGTACGGCCGACGCGGGCTACTTCGCGACGATGGGGATTGCGCTGATCGAAGGGCGGCTCTTAAACGAATCCGATTGGACAAATCCGAACGTCGTGATTAGCCGAAGCATGGCGCAGCGATTTTGGCCGCAGGGCGATGCGATTGGGCATCGCATCAATTTTTGCTGGATGGATGCGCAACCGTGCTGGTCTCCGGTGGTGGGCATTGTCGGCGACGTGCATCAATACGGACTTAATACGGGGCCGACGTTCGATGTTTATAGCGCTGGAGGCTGGACGGAATCGCTGGTGATTCGCGCCGATCGAGATCCGTCATCGCTTGTCGCCGCGGTGCGCGACAAGATTCGCGGATTTGATTCGGGGCTGGCTGTTTCACACGTGGCGACGATGGAGCAGCTTTTGTCGGACTCGGTGGCGCAGCAACGATTCACTACGCTGCTTCTCGCAATGTTTGCGGCGCTGGCACTTTTGCTTGCAGCGGTGGGAATTTATGGAGTGGTGAGCTATGGGGTCTCGCGGCGAACGCGGGAAATTGGAATTCGTATGGCACTTGGGGCGCAACCGGGTGATGTGAGCCGATTGATCGTGTGGCAGGGATTAGTGCTGGCGGTGGCGGGAGCGGCGATTGGTTTAATGGGAGCGCTGGTACTTTCTCGGTTGATTGGGAGTTTGCTTTTTGAAGTGAAGCCGACAGATCCGCTGACGTTTATTGCTGTGACCATTTTGCTTATCGGGGCGGCGCTTGTGGCTTGTTATGTACCGGGGCGGCGGGCGATGCGGGTGGATCCTATTGTGGCGCTGCGGTATGAGTAGGAAAGCAATTGCACGGCTAAAAAAAAGATGCCGGGCTGAAAGCCCGCCGCTACAAGTGCCAAATCGGCGGGCGGAATTGAAATTGGAACTCTCGGCTTGGCAAAACGGAATGCGTAGAGGGGACTAGTCTGTCTGAGCATGAAGCGCGTTATTGCAAAGCGTGATTTGAGGCGTGGGCCGGAGTTTGTGCGTGTGATTTTGGTGCTGGTTCTGGCGCTTATGTTTGTGCCGGGCGCAACGCTGCGCAGCCAGCAATATTCTCAGCCGCAGTCCTCGCAGCAATCATCTCAACAGCCACCGCAACAACAATCGCAGGGACAGCAGCCGCAAGGTCAACAATCGCAGCAACAACCTAATCAGCAAGCCGAGCAAGCGCCGCAGCTGCAGTCGAAGATTGCTGTTGAAGCGAACATGGTGACCGTGTTTGCGAGTGTGCGCGACAAGAAAGGGCAGATCGTTTCCAATTTGACGCAAGGCGATTTTTCGATTGACGAAGATGGGCGCGCGCAGACGATTAGTTATTTTGCGCGCGAAAATGACTTGCCGCTCACGGTTGGCTTGCTGGTGGATACGAGCCTAAGCCAAAGACGAGTGCTCGATCAGGAGCGCCATGCAAGCGCGAGCTTCGTGGAGCACACACTGCGCGAAGATAAGAAAGATCAAGCATTCTTGATTCACTTCGACTTCGAGGTGGAACTTCTGCAGGACTTTACATCTTCGCGCAAGAAATTGGAGTCGGCGTTGAACTTGCTGCAAGAGCCGGAAATGCAGCGCGCGAGCGACGACGGCAATAACGGAGGAGGACATCATCATGGCGGCGGGACGCTGCTTTATGACGCGGTTTATCTAGCGTCAAACGACATGATGAAAAAAATGCAGGGGCGGAAGGCGCTGATCATTCTTTCCGATGGAGACGATCGGGGCAGCAAAGAAACTTTAGGGAGCGCCATCGAATCAGCACAGCGCGCGAACACGGTGGTTTATTCGATTCTGTTCAAGGATGACGAGGCGTTTGGTCCAAGAGGGGGATACGGCGGCGGAGGCTGGGGCGGACATGGCGGCGGAGGCGGGCATCGCTACCCGCAGCAAGAACAGCGGCCGGATGGAAAGAAAATTCTCGAACGAATTTCGAAGGAAACGGGCGGGCGAATGTTCGAAGTTTCGAAGAAGCAGACGGTGGATCAGATTTACGATCAACTGGCGCAGGAGCTGCGGGCTCAGTACATACTGGGTTACGTTCCGGAAAAATCTCCCAATGGCGGCGACTACCGCAAGATTCATTTGGTGACAAAGCAGAAGGATTTGGTTGTGCAGGCGCGGGATGGGTACTACGCGGAGTAGGAAAACAAAAAGCGGACCGGGAAAAGAGAAAATTGGGGTTGCACATTTATCGCACCGATGGAACGTGATGCGATAAATTTCGGGCTGAGGCCGGTTCGCGTTTGGGGGTCAGTGTGCTGCTTTCGCTTTGGCGGCTTGAATCTGCGGCATCAGAATGTCGCGAACGTAATGCCAGTACGGAACGAGCTTGAGGGCGGCTTGCGCGTATTGATCAGCGGCGTTTAGATCAGGCGTGGAGCGGTTCAAATTCGACCAGGCGAGATTCATCAGCAGTTCGGGCTCTCCCCAAGTTGGCTCCAGCGGATCGGTGGTGTCCTCCTTGTGGTCGCGAATGGATTCCAGACCTTTTTGATACGTCGCAATTGCTTTGTCCTGACCGCCGCCACGCTCCGGCGGAGCGTACCAACGATTTGGGCCGAGCACCCAGAGGAGGCGAGGATTGTCCGGCGCCTGCGCTTCTGCCTGTTTAAAAAAGGGCGTGGCCTGTGCGACTAACTCCTGAATTCGTGCAGGGTCCTTGCGGTTTAGAAACATGAGATTGCTCAGGCACGATCCCGCACCAACTTTGGCGTCCACAAATTCAGGATCTTTTGCGCTGGCGTCATCAAACTCTTTGAGGGCCTGTTGCAAGTCTTGCCCCAGATCGTTGGGATCGGCGTTGTCATTGAAGCCATTGAACGCGCGACGCCATAAAGCAAACCCGCGCCAGTAGAGCACGCGCGAAGCGAGCTTGCTGTCTTCCGGAATGGGCGAGAGATCGCCGTAAAGGGTCTTCAGGGCTGCGCGATTCCCCTCGTAATCCGCCCTTTGAATCTGGACGACGATGCGTATGATGGCATCGCGTGAAAGGCTTGCGGCCTTTTCGTTTGCAGATGTGGGGCTGGCGCCGGTCGCGAAAATGGGGACGACGAATGCAGTTAGAACGAATGATAAAGCTGAGATTCTTCGAGCACTCATGCGTTTCTCCTTTTTGCGAAGGGGCTTTGAATAGATTAGACGAAAGTTGGAACGGAATCGATAGCAGGGGGATGCGGCGAGGCCGGCGGTAACCTTTGCAAGTTTGCGACGCTCTAAAGGCTTGAGGGCGGCGGATAGGGGGTCTGGTCCATGACCATGGAGGAAATACATGCAGCAACATCCAGTGGTATCGGAGGAAGAGTGGTTGGTGGCGCGAAAGGCGCTGCTGCTGAAGGAAAAAGAAGCGACACATCTGCGCGACAAGATCAACGCCGAGCGTTTGGCATTGCCGTGGGTGAAGGTTGAGAAGGAGTACGTGTTCGACACTCCCACGGGGAAGAAGAGTTTGGCCGAACTTTTCGATGGGCGCAGTCAGCTCATTGTGTATCACTTCATGCTCGGGCCGGGTTGGGAGGCGGGTTGTCCCGGTTGCTCGTTTGTCTCCGATCACATTGATGGAGCTTTGCCGCATCTCGAACATCACGACGTCACGTGGGTTGCAGTGTCACGCGCGCCATTGGCTGAAATCGAGGCGTATAAGAAGCGCATGGGATGGCGATTTCCGTGGGTATCGGCACACGGAAGCGATTTCAATCACGATTATCACGTCTCGTTTACCAAGGATGAGATGGCGAGCGGCAAGGCTATCTATAATTACAGGGAAATGCCGGTTTCTGCGAAGCCGGCGGATAGCGAGCAGCCCGGCCTCAGCGCATTTTACAAAGATGAATCGGGCGAGATTTTCCACACGTATTCGAGCTACACGCGCGGCATGGAGGAAGTGATCGGAACGTTGATGATTCTCGATCGCGCGCCGAAGGGACGGAACGAAGAGAAGACGATGGATTTTGTGCGGCGTCATGACGAATACGATTTGAAAGGAAAGGCGGCGCGATGAAACTACACACTTATCTCAACTATGGCGGGAATTGCGCGGAAGCTTTCCGCTTCTATGAGAAGCATCTCGGCGGAAAAATCTTAATGATGATGACGTACGGCCAACAGGCGGAAACCGCCAAAGCCCATCCTGATTTGCAAAACGATGTTCTGCACGCGCGCATGACAATCGGTGGAGCGGATATCATGGCGAGCGACACGCCGAAGGATCGATTTCAACCAATGCGCAGCGTTTATCTTTCGCTGAACGTTGATAGCAACGAGGAAGCGGAACGGATACATAAACTGCTATCGGAAGGCGGCGAGATCTTTATGCCGATGGAGGAGACTTTTTTTGCACATCGGTTCAGTATGTTGAGGGATAAGTTCGGCACTTCCTGGATGATCATTCACGAACGGCCTGCGCCGTAGGGCGCCTGTGAGAGTTGGAATGGGCCTTGCCCGATTTTCCCCGATGATTTAGCCATCGTGTTATTGCGCGCATCGGAACAGCGAAGAATGCCCGGCTGAAAGCCGACCGCTACAAGTGCCTGGGATTAGCGCGCCGATGCTTGATCATTGATGTGATTGCTGGCGCACAGAAAATCCGCGGGCAGGATGCCCGCGCCACGAACTCGAGCACTTGAGTGGGCCGCAGATCGTTCGGAACTCCTATTTCGCAATTCGGAAACTCCCATTTCGCAAATCGTTCCGAAGAGGCGCGCAGCGGCGTTTTCTTGACCGGTGCGCGTAGGCTCGACTACACTACTCGTTTGATTTTCATCCGCCGAAGCGGACTGAGGAGCTTGATTTGCCGAAACGGACGTTTCAACCGCACGTGCGCCGCCGACACAAGAAGCATGGGTTCCGCGCACGAATGAAGACGAAGGGCGGCAAGCGAGTTCTATCGCAACGCCGCAAGAAGGGGCGCCATAGCCTCACGCGCGTCTGATCGGCCGCGACAGGATTACCCGCGCGCCAACCGGCTCATCCGGCGCGGCGAGTTTGACGCTGTGTACCGCGAAGGGCGGCGCCGCTCAAGCCAATCGTTCGTAGTATTCTTCCGCTCCAACGGACGCCAGATCAGCCGGTTTGGTATGAGCGTGAAAAAGGCGCTCGGAGTCGCGGTGGTGCGCAACCGGATTCGCAGGCGCATTCGCGAAATTTTGCGCTTGCACCGCCAGGAGATTGCCTCGGGATGGGACATTGTGATTCATCCGCGCGCGTCGGTGGCGAAGGCGGAGTTCGCCTCGCTGGAGAAGGAGTTGCTGCGCACGCTGCCGCCGGGGGCGAGCGCGATCGCGACGTAGCGACGAGCTTCAATTCTACGTTTGTTCATTCCGGTGGAGTTGCGCGTGCTGTTCTTCTTTTTGGGGTTTCATTCTACCGCGTATTTCTCTCGCACTTCTTCGGCGGAAGTTGCAAATTTTATCCTTCGTGCTCGGTGTATGCGCAGGAGGCCATCGCGAAGCACGGCGCGCGACGTGGTTCGTGGCTTGCGCTGAAGCGATTGTTGCGTTGCCGCCCATTTACGAAGGGCGGATTTGATCCGGTGCCGGATTCTGACGATGCTGAATTTCATTTGGGCTTGCACACGAAGGAGTCAGCGCGATGAAGGAGTTGTCCGACGAAAAGCGGATGCTTCTCGCATTCGTGCTGATGATTGCGATCCTGGGGATATGGAGCAAATTCTACAAGCCGCCCGCTGTACCGCCTAAGCCAGCGCCCGCCATGGTCGCGAATGTCGCACCGGGGAATACTCCGGGCGCGACGCAAGTTGCTCCGATCGCTCCACCTGCCGGAGCTTTACAAGCGAACGATGCCGAAACGATCGTCGTCGAGAGTCCGGTCTATCGCGTGGAACTTTCGAATCGCGGCGCTACGGCGCATAGCTGGAAGCTGCAGAAATATTTTGACGACCAGAATCCGCCGAGGCCGCTCGAACTGGTCAACACAGCCGCGGCTCAGCAATTCGATGCGTGGCCACTCTCGGTGACGCTCGACGACCCGCAACAGGAATCGAAGGCCAACACCGGCCTCTATCAAGTTTCACCGCAGAGCACATCGCTGCAGGCGCCAGTCGAGGTGACGTTCCACTGGAGTGATGGTCATCTGGATGTCGTAAAAAAGCTGAAATTCGACACCAATTATCAGATTGAGCTTGATGCTTCGGCAAGTCTAGACGGCAAGGCCCTTCCGATTGGGATCGGCTGGCGCGGCGGCTTTGGCGATATCGCGATTCCCAAGCAATCGCAGATCGTCAACGTCTTCTACAGTCAGAATGTGAAATTGAATCTGTTGCAATACAAGAAGCTCGGAGCGCCGGGCCGATCCGATCAGCGCGCGCTTCAGCCGGGAACGCTCGCGTTTGCCGGCATCGAAGATCAATTTTTTGCCGCAGCGTTTTTGCCGAATGGCTCGGATGTCAATTTGTGGCACTGGGTGCAACAGCGCGACGTCGTGCAGGAAGGCAAGCCGGCGCAAGAGCCTGAGGCACAGATCGCGGTCGGCTCAACGACTCCAGGGCCGATTAGCTTGCGCGTCTTCGTGGGACCGAAAGACCTGAATATCCTGTCCCAATTGAAACCGCCACTTGAGGACCTCATTCAATTCGGCTGGTTCGGAATTATCGCCAAGCCGCTTCTTTTCGCCCTGCAATGGACGCACCGATACGTTCCCAACTGGGGATGGGCCATCGTCGTACTCACAATCCTCATCAACATTCCGCTTTTTCCGCTGAAGGTGTCTAGCTGGCGCTCGATGAAGAAAATGCAAAAAGTCGCGCCGGAAGTGCAGAATATTCAGAATCGCTATAAGAAATATTCCATGAATGATCCGCGCAAGCGAAAAATGAACGAAGAGGTTATGGCAGTCTACAATCGCGAGGGCATCAATCCGTTTGGCAGCTGCCTGCCGATGTTGGTCCAATTTCCGTTTCTTCTGGCGTTCTATCGCATGCTTGGAGGCGTGATCGAACTGCGACACGCACCGTGGTTCGGATGGATTCACGATTTAAGTGCGCACGATCCTTACTATATTTTGCCGATCGTGATGACCATCACGATGTATCTCATGCAGAAAATGACGCCGATGGCTACGGCTGATCCAGCGCAGCAGAAAATGATGACGTTCATGCCGCTGTTCATGGGCTTCATTTTTATCAACCTGTCGAGCGGGTTAAATCTTTATTACCTCACGAGCAACATTGTTGGAATCGGGCAGCAGTACTATCTGGTGAAGACACACCCGTTGACGGATAGAGATAATTCGAAAGGCAATAAGAGATGACGGCCTCCGAGGCGAAGGCGCGTGGAGCGGGCGGGACGATGAGCTCGAAGGTTTTTAAGGATGGAAAGTTCGATCGCGACGCGGCCGCGGCGGAGCTGCGCAAATTTTTCGATCTCGTGCTCAGCACAACGCAACTCGCGGCGCAGTATGAAATCACTTTTGCGCCCATCAAGGAAGGCTCGACCGACGCTGCCCAGATTTTTGTGGATTTGCACGGCGAGGACGAGGCGTTACTTCTAGAACGCCAAGCCGAGTTGCTCTTGGCGCTCGAGCACATTGCGTTGCGCTGGCTGCGTCTGCAGCCGGAACACTACGATCTCATCCGTTTCGATTCCGGAGGGTTTCGCGCACTTCGCGTGGAGGAATTGAAACTTTCAGCGAGGGTGGCGGCGCAACGCGTCCGCGAAACGCACGAGGCCTTTCACTTCAATCCCATGCCGGCACGCGACCGCCGGCTGATTCATCTGGAGCTCACGAATGCTTCCGGTGTGCGCACGAACAGCGAAGGCGTGGGCGAGCGCCGGCATCTTGTGATTTATTCCACCGAAACGAAGAAGCGCTAGGTTTTGGCGCCTTTCGTCCCTCAACTTTTGTCATTCAACATCGAGCGTGTATCCCGCTTTGCCGACGTTGAAGCATTTCGTCCGGCCGATCTGATCGCTGTGGCCAGCGCATTCGTGGATGTGGCCGCAGAAAAGATAGAGCGGCTGCTCGTGTTCTATCCACGCGCGCAATGCGGGACTGCCTCCATGCTGGCCAGGCGCGAATTCATCGAGTTGCGAATCTTTCGGCGGCACGTGCGCGACGAGGTAAAGCGGCGAGAGGCCGTCGAACGCGGTGAGGGCTTCTCGGATTTGCTCGTCTGTGTATTCACCCGGCGTGTTGAACGGAGTGATGTTGCTGTAGCCGAGACCGGCCCAGGTGGTCGAGCCGATTTGACGTACCTGGCGATGGAAGTCCACGAAGCCGAATCGCCGGCATAGCTCACGAGTATCGTCGTGCGTTTCGTGATTGCCGGGCAAAACCCAAACTTTTTCGCGAAGCGGCGCGAGCACTTCGCCGCAGCGATGGAGAGATTTTCTGAACGTCGAGAGATCGCCAGCGGCGATGTAAACATCCGCCGGCTGGCTTACCAGTTTTTCGAGAGCGCGGATATCGCCGTGGATGTCGCTAAAAATGAGAGCCTTCATTTTGTCCCGGGCTCCGGAATTTTATCTTTTATTTTGCGCGCTCGCAGACCCGCGGCGCCTTCCGTCCACTCCTCATCGATAAGCTGGCCGTCGGGATTTAGCACAAAGCGCAAACGGAAAGGCTCGGGCAGCTTTGTTCCGGGATCAGCAAAGCGCGAATCGGAAAAGTCGACCACGTGATCGTCGCCCATTATATGCGAACGAATCACGGGGAAACGCGCGAACCATAGGTAAACACGGGCGTCCGGAAGATCCATCGCGTCGGTCATGTAGTTATCATGCGGTGAATCAGTGACAAATTGAAACGTAGGCGGGGCGGAGTCGCGCAAATCGAATCGCGCTTGATACACACCGTCTGCGGTGCGAATTTTGCCCGCCCACTCAAGAAACGATGGCGGGCTCGGGATTGCGCCGATGCGAACGGCGTTGATATGTTTCTCGGCGACGAACGCTTCTACCCGAGCGAGAGCCACGTGATGAGCGACGCCGCACGCGGCAATATATACCAACATGGAAGCGGTTCCCGTGAGGCACCATGTCGTCTCGGAAATCGCAAAGCCAACTCCGCCCGCGAGGGGAAGAAGAAATAAAGCAGCAAGAGCCGCGGCGACGACCGCGAGTATCCAGAGATGAAAGGTAAAGTTCAGCGATTTCGCGAGCGCCCAACCGCCGAAAGTCGCGGCGTTGAATACGATCCACATCAGCCAGGCGCGGCGTTGCGCGTTTTCTCGATGGCGAAAAATCCAGGCCGCCACCTGGGGAACAAGCACAATCGCGCTGAACGACAGATCGAGAATAAAAACCAAATCCCAGGCTACGCGATCTGAGGAGAATGGATTCCACAGACGCGTGCCGAAGGACGTTGTCGCGTCGAGCAGGATATGGCTGGCGAGACCGACGGCGTATATCACCGTTAACATTCCGAACGATGGCGCGCCGCGACGGCGAAAGACGAGGCGAGTCAACCATGCGAGCGTGACGGCAAAAATCGGCAGGCCGACAAACGAGTGCGTGAATCCTCTATGGAAGCGAATGACGGAAAGCGGATCGCGCGAAAACAGTTCGGCAAATACATCTACATCCGGGAAAACAGCCCCCAATACACATGCAAACGTAGCAATGCGCCCTTCGCGCTTGGTGAAAAAACTTTTTCCGAGGAGTGAGCCGGCGATGCCGTGAGTTATCGGATCCATGCAGGTTCGAGTCGACGAGTGTACATGAGAGAGCGGCTCGTCACACGACTTCGATCAAGGGCGAGCGCTTCGACAGAACGGATCCGATGACGTGCGCGTGGACTCGATGCCGCTCAAGCAATTCGAGCAAAATATTTGCGCGTGATTCCTCCACAGCGATGAGAAGGCCACCCGAAGTCTGGGGATCGTAAAACAAATTTCGGAATTCTTCAGCGACATCTTCCGCGAACATGGCGCAACCTTCGACAAATTGGCGATTATTCTTCAGGCCGCCCGATAGAAATCCGGCCTGCGACGCTGCGATGGCTCCGGGCAAGTATTCGACGCGAGTGTGATCGAGACGAAACGATACGCCGCTGCCGAGTGCCATCTCTCTCGCGTGTCCGAGAATTCCAAAGCCGGTCACGTCGGTTACGGCATGTATGGCAGAATCGCTGGCACCATCGGTTCCGGTGCTTCCGGCGCTGCATTCATGCAGCGCGTCGGCGGCGCTTTTGTTCAGGCGGCTCATCGAATCGCTCGCGGCGTGGACGGATTCCTCTGTAGCGTGGCCCTGCTTCAAGGCTGTTGAGATCACGCCTGTGCCGATTGGCTTGGTGAGAATCAGTGCGTCGCCAGGCCGCGCGCCGACGTTACGCCAGATCCTGCGCGGATCGATTAGACCAGTTACCGCATAGCCGAATTTCAGTTCGTCGTCGCGGATGGAATGCCCGCCTAGGACCGTCGCGCCGGCTTCGTCCATTTTCGAGAGGCCGCCACGCATGATTTGCTCAAGCAAATCCGGTGCGCCATTTGGGGGAAACGCCACTACGGAAAGCGCCGAAATAGGCCGACCGCCCATGGCGTAGACGTCGCTCAGTGCATTTGCCGCGGTGATCTGGCCGAACAGAAAAGGGTCGTCCACGATTGGGGTGAAAAAATCAATTGTTTGAACCAGAGCCAGGTCGTCGGAAACGCGATATACGCCGGCGTCGTCACTGGTTTCGAAACCGACGAGCACGTTCGGGTCATTTGGCGGCGGTAGGCGACGCAATACAGCTTCAAGTAGGCTGGGACTCAACTTCGCGGCGCAGCCCGCAGCTTTGGCAGTGGCGGTCAGTTTCACGGTTTCTGACAACGGGCTCTCCTGGCAGACTAACTGATATAGTGATCTACAATCCGCATTTGATGCCGCGTCTTGGATACCGGAGCGGGATTCCTGCTTTCAGCTCGCGCGGCGGGTTTCAGGGTTGAGTCTGCCCGGCGGAACGAATCGGAATCGTGACGATTTGGTCGGCCGGAGGGTCCGTCACCATGTGACATCTGCCCTGAAAAATGGCGCCCGCAGCGATCACCATGCAGGGACCGTAAACATCTCCGTTTACAATTCCTGTCGACTGGACTTCCACACGATCCGTAGCGCGAACCGTTCCTTTGAACTTTCCGCCGATCATTACGATTCGAGCCTCCATGTCGCCATCTACGTCGGCCTGCTCACCTAAGATCAGAATGCCGTCGGAAGAAAGCCTACCTACAACGGTGGCATTGACGCGAAAAGTTCCTGTGGCAGCTAGATCCCCGTGGAGGCGCACTCCTTGTTCGAGGAAGCCGGTCCAGTCTTCGCCTTCGCCAGCGCGGCGTTCTAGCCATTGCCAGGGCATGGCTAGCTATACACCATGTGTGTAGTATTTAGAACCGCTTAAGAGATCGTACAATCGCGCCAAATCACTATCGCTGTAGTATTCAAATATTAACTGCCCGGATTTGCCATTGGGATTCGTTTTGACGCTGACCCGAGTACCGTACTTGCGCTGTAACTCTTCCAGAGCGGCTCGGGCGTTGGGATCGCCGATAGCGCTCACAGTCACGGTTTGAGTACGAGGCTTACGCGTTGCAAGGCGCTCGAGCTGGCGGACTGTGAGCCCTCCGCGAGACGCGCGGTGAGCGTAATCGACGCGTGCCTTGGAGTCTTCGATTGCGAGCAGCGCACGACCGTGTCCTGCCGTGATCCTCCCCTCTTCGATCAGGCTTTGAATTTGTGATTCAAGGTTAAGGAGACGAATGGCGTTGGCGATTGTGGCGCGGTCCTTTCCCGTGCGGACTGCGACCTGCTCCTGCGTCATGTGGAAGTCTTCAATCAGGCGTGCGAATGCGGCGGCCTGCTCGATAGGATTGAGATCTTCGCGCTGGAGGTTTTCGACGAGTGTCATTTCAACTGCTATCTCGTCGGCGACCTCTCGGACGATCGCTGGTACGCGTTGCAGCGCTGCGCGTTGCGCGGCTCTCCAACGGCGTTCACCGGCGATGAGTTGATAGCGATTTTCAACGCGGCGAACGAGAAGCGGTTGGATGATTCCAGTGGCTTGTATCGAGCGCGCCAATTCTTCGAGCGCGCTTTCGTTGAAGCGCGTCCGCGGCTGATAAGGACTGGGGTCAACTAGATCGATGTCAATTTGTTGGACTGCCTCTCCGACGGGTTGTGCTGGCTGCGGCGCGGGAGCGACTACCGCTGGCTCAGGCTCCCGAATGAGCGCACTTAGCCCCTTGCCCAGCGCGTTTCGCGGCATTTACGATAACCTCCTGTGCCAATTGGATGTAGCTCTCAGCGCCTTTACTATGTATGTCGTAGAACATCACAGGCTTTCCGTGGCTCGGCGCTTCTGCCAGTCGGACGTTACGCGGGATAATAGATTCGAACACTTGAGATCCAAAGAAACTTTTCAGGTCGGCAGCAACCTGTTTCGAGAGAGTAGTTCGGTCGTCATACATAGTGAGGAGAATGCCTTCGATGGCGAGGGATGGATTAATTGTGCGGCGGAGGCGCATTAGGGTGTCGAGAAGCTCTGAAACCCCTTCGAGCGCAAGGTACTCGCATTGAATTGGTACGAGTATCGCATCAGCGGCGGCCAGTGCATTAAGGGTGAGAAGATCCAAGGACGGCGGACAATCCAGGAGTATGAATTCATAGGAATCTCGAAGCTGATCAACCAGGGCGCGAAGACGGAATTCGCGGTTTTCCATGGTTACGAGCTCGACGGCAGCCCCGACGAGATTTTTGTCCGAGGGGATGATATCCAGGCCCTCTACCTGGGTTTTGAGGATTATTCGATCGACTGGCTCATTGAGAATAAGTTGGTGGTAGAGAGTGCGCCTGGTCGGATCTTTGGCAAATCCGATGGCTGTGGTCATGTTGCCTTGCGGATCGCAGTCGATTAGAAGGGTGTGCTGTTCGGCGGCAGCAAGCGAGGCACCGAGATTTACTGCGGTGGTTGTCTTTCCGACACCGCCTTTTTGGTTGGCGATGGCAATTACACGCCCCAACGTTAGTTTCCCCCGGATTGCGGAGCGAATTTAGCAGAGTAATCTTGAGATGTGCAACATGTTTCACGTGAAACAACTGTCTGTAGCAGAATTTGTTCCACGTGAAACACGCATCAGTTCGTATTTTGGGGTGATCCGACGAGGATGAAGCGACCTTTTGTCCTCGGTATGGCGAACGGCGGTTTCCATTTCCAGTTCGGTGCAGCAGATGCCTCATCAACCCCCTGAGTGCCAAGCCACAGCAAAACGCGTCCCCCGGACAGTATCGCGCCCGCTGCCCAGCCTAGGAAAGCTGAAATCTCACCTAGAGCTCGGGCCGACATGAGATTGAACGAGCTTTTGGGTGATATCATGTCCTGATATCGCGAGTGAATAACACTAATCTTCGGCAGCTCTAATGAGCGTACAACTTCGGCCAAGAATACGCACTTCTTTGAATTTGACTCGATTAAGGAGACGTCGAGCTGCGGAACATACATTTTCAGAGCGATGCCTGGGAAACCGGCTCCCGACCCAACGTCGGCGAGCCGACCATCTAGCGATCGGTAGGCCTTGACAGCTAGAAAGCTCTCAGCGAAGTGGTAGCGTACTATTTCAGCAGGTTCTTCTACGGAAGTCAGCGAGATTCGCTTATTCCATTTCAGGAGGAGCGCGATGTAGGACCGGATCTGTTCGCAGAGTAGGTCCGGAGCGTCCAAATTGTAGGATTGCAGAATTTCGCCTACCGCAACACGTGAGAGCATCTCTATGAGTTTGAACCACCGCCGCCGACCGCAGCGCCCTTCCCAATCGGCTCAGTAGAATGACCGTTGAGCCAAACCGGTGCCAGCAGGCCTGCCGCGAAATCGGCCGCGAAATGTGCTGTCATCGTGGGCAGCAAGCTGCCTGTCCACGCTCTAACCACCGAAAAGACGGCACCTACGATGAAAGTGGCGATTAGACCGCGGCGGCCCTGATAGATGTGCGCGACCGAGAACAATGCGGCTGAAGCGATGACGGCGAAGAAAGCCGAGCCGCCAGCAACGTCTTGGAAGAACCTTTGAGCCCACCCTCGGTACAGAATTTCTTCGCATATCGCGACGGTTACGACTAACGCGAAAAAGGCCAGCCTCTCAGAAGCGTTTTGCGGCATCAGTTTGAGGGATAGCGCACGAAAGGGGCCCTGCTTATCACGCGGCATCGTTGCAAGCCGGCGTATGCTTGCCAATTGGTTAGCGGTGATCAAGGCAGTAAGTACTGCAGCCGCCGTAAGAACAAACCCCGGCCGTCCCAAGGTGATTCCGAGGTCAGCAGGATGGTATCCATGAATGCGACTGCGCCAAAGTACGAAGACGGTGAAGATCCATTGGAACGAAATTGTTGACGCATAGAGTATGAGGCGCTCCGGCGTGGCTACGATTTGCGATCGGAGTAACTGCTTAACTCGTACATATCCCCGCCACGGAACAACGACGGCCAGGACGAGAAGAACCGCGGCGAAATCCCAGGGAATTGCGTGTCGCATACACTCGGATGTAAGCACGTTATTCGCAGCCGTTCAAGTGCGTTGCAGTTGACAGCGGCCGGTACTCGCCGTATCGTTTCGTTCTCGTGAATACTGGAATGAATATTTTAGTCATCGGCGGCGGCGGACGCGAACATGCTCTCGTCTGGAAGCTCAAGCAAAGCGCGACGGTCGAGAAGATTTGGTGTGCGCCAGGCAATGGCGGAATTTCGAATGACGCTGAATGTATTCTGGCTGATCTGAAGGACATTTGCGGTCTTGTCGAGCTCGCTAAGCGACTGAAGCCTGATCTCACGGTGATAGGCCCAGAATTGCCACTCGTTCTGGGGCTCGCGGACGAATTGCGTGCGCTCGGATTCGCGGTGGTTGGGCCGGGCGCGCTTGGCGCTCAACTGGAAGGTACGAAGATTTTCGCTAAGCGCTTTATGGAACGCCAGGGAATCCAAACTGCGCGTGTTTACGGAGTTTTTGAAGATTCGGTGGAGGCCCGACGGGCACTTGATGAAGTGTCGTGGCCGATCGTCATTAAAGCAGATGGTCTATGCGCGGGCAAGGGTGTCTTGGTCACGAGCGATCGAAGGGAAGCAGAACGATTCATTGTGCGTTCTATGGATAATAGGGAATTCGGCGAGGGCGGCAGCAAGATATTGTTGGAGGAAGGACTGAAAGGCGAGGAGCTTTCCTATATTGTTCTGACTGACGGCGAAAGAGTCCTGCCATTTGTGCCAACACGCGATCACAAGCGCGCGTGCGACGGCGACCGAGGACCGAATACGGGTGGAATGGGGGCGTTTTCTGATGATTCGCTGCTCCCGCCGGAGCTCGAAGCGGTGATTCAGGGGGATGTCGTCCGGCCGACAATTCGTGGTTTGAAGGGCGAGGAAATACCCTATCGCGGGTTTCTTTACTTTGGTCTTATGATCACGCCCGAAGGGCCAAGAGTGCTCGAATATAACTGCCGGATGGGCGATCCGGAGACGCAAGCTATCCTTTTGCGGGCCGATTTCGATTTAGCAGAGGCGCTTGTCGCTGCTGCTGAGGGGGACTTATCGGCCATTGAGGCTACTTGGAAGCGCGGAGCTAGCGTGTGCGTGGTTGTCGCGGCGAAGGGATATCCCGAAAACCCAATTGTTGGTGCCCAGATTCAGGGTGTCGATAGTGGGTCGACTGAGGACGACAGAGTATTATTTCACGCTGGGACGCGACGAGAAGGTCATAATTACTACGTAAGTGGTGGCAGAGTCCTTGGAGCATCGGCGGCCGGAAGAAATGTCGGCATTGCGCGCTCCAAAGCTTACGACATAATTAGTAGTGTTAGTTTTGATGGAATGCAGTATCGAACGGACGTTGGCGGCACAGGAGTAGCACAAGTATCAACGGCAAGCGGCGGCAATCTATTGTGAGCCAGCTAGCATAATGAGATGCTCGATCGATAGCCAGCAAATCGAACAGTGAGGGGCCTTTGGAATCGAACGATAACAAATTAAAAGCTTTAGTCGGGATCATTATGGGTTCGGACACGGACTACCCTATGATGGCCGAGGCGGGAAAGACTCTCGAGAAATTCGGAATTGCGTACGAAATGGAGGTAACGTCGGCGCACCGGTCGCCAGGGCGGACGCACGAATATTCTAGTTCCGCCGCTGGACGAGGCTTGAAATGCATCATTGTGGGAGCGGGCGGCGCTGCGCACCTTGCAGGTGTTGTGGCGGCTGTGACAACCCTGCCCGTGATCGGAGTTCCTCTAGCAACAACGCCGCTGAATGGAATGGATTCGCTTCTTGCCGTCGTGCAAATGCCTGCGGGCATCCCTGTGGCGACGATGGCGATTGATAAGGCGGGAGCCACTAACGCGGCCATTCTAGCAGCGCAGATTATAGGCTTGTCGGACGCCGGTGTGGCAAGGCGGCTGGCAGAGCATAAGGAAGAACTGGCGAAGGGCGTAGCTCAAAAAAACGCACGGCTCCAAGAGCAACTTTCCAAATCCGCAAAGTAGCTTCGCGCTCGCGCGAGCCAATAAGACAAGTTTTTCGATTGGCTATTATGGTTTTTGAAGCGTTGGCGCGTCCGCTGGGCGCTGAAGCGATGGGCGCTGGTCGCCTTGGTCCACTTTTTCGGTGGGCGGCATGGGTGGTTTCGGCGGAGCAATAACCCACGCAAATCCGTTTTCGAAACTTATAACAGCGAGTTGCTGGTGGTGTCCTTGTGCGATAGCGTCAAGCGCAGCGCGCAGATACGGTTCGCCCGCAGCGACGAAGATTTTGTCGAGATCGCCGCGAAGTATGGAATCTGCAACCGCGGCCATTTCCGGCGACGAAGAGCGAATCTGATCGAGGCGCGGATCATGGGTAAGCAGCATGTCGCGCAGCGTTACGGCTTTCGTATCCGCGGGGTAATCAAATTCAATAAGGGTGCGCGGGTCTTTTTTCTCCGGCGGCCAGAACTGAACGTATCGCGGGCGACGAACGCGAGTGTTCCAGAAATCGCCGCGCTCGGGCTCCTGCTCGATCGTGTAAGTGATAAACCAAACTTCTGGGCCGTAGCTTGGAATGTAGTCTGCCAAGACAAGTTCGGTCAGCGGTTCGTTCGCCGAGAAGTGAAGCTGGCTATGGATCTGCGAAGCGCTCTCATTGAGGCGAATCATCAGCCCGAGTCCAATCTGCTCGATGTCGCCGGCCTTTCGGATGTCAATGGTGCCGGTAAGATGAGGCTGCTGGCTCGAGAGAGGTGCGTCGCCGCGGACATGAGGCAGATCAAGAGAGAGATTCGCCACTACCTGGCGTGAAGACGGAGAGACGAATTCAGACGCGCCGAGTAAAACACCGGCACGACGAGAGTTGATGGGAACAATCGGCGGCGTCAGACTTCCGGTTTCGATGGAATTCTCGATGCTGCCGATGACGATGCCGTCCTTGAATACGCCGACGATCACGCGCCCTGCGGCGAGATTGGCGACAATTTCTTCGATGGGTTTATCTTCCTGGGGACGCATGGACGTAGAAGCGCGGCCATACAGATGTGCTCCCGCGACTGGCAGCGCGAGAGAGAAGAGAAAGAGCAGCAGGTATTTGTAGCGGCGAAGGTTCATTTGAATCCGTATCGAGAAACTTCACGCGCCGGTTGGCGAAATTCTTATGGCCTAAGCACTCGTGCGAGAGTCAGCGAGCTTGGCCTCGAGAGCCTGAATAGCCGTTATCGCCACGACATTGACGATATCTTGCGTGGAGCAGCCACGCGAGAGATCGTTTGCCGGCCGAGCGAGGCCTTGCAGAATCGGGCCGAGTGCGACCGCACCTGCAGCGCGCTCGACAAGTTTGTACGCAATGTTCCCCGAATCGAGATCGGGAAAGATTAGCACGTTGGCGCGGCCGGCAACCGGTGAGCCCGGCGCCTTGGATTCGGCAATGGACGGCACGACGGCAGCATCGGCCTGTAATTCGCCGTCGATCGATAGTTCCGGCCCCCGGGCGCGTGCAATTCGTAATGCTTCGCGTACTTTGTCGATGCGTGGATGCTCGGCGGAGCCTTTAGTGGACCAGGAAAGTAGCGCGACCCGCGGCTCAACTTCGAGGAACGCGCGGGCATTGTCGGCTGTCGCGATGGCGATTTCAGCGAGTTCCGAAGCGCTCGGATCAGGGACAACCGCGCAATCAGCAAACAGCAGACCATCGCTGGCGCCGAACGCGGTGCTTTCGCGAGGTGGCACGAGCATCAGAAAAAAGCTCGAGAGCAATTTCGAATCGGGCGCGAGGCCGATGACGTGGAGCGCGGATCGCACGGTGTCGGCCGTGGAATTCGCTGCGCCGCCGACAGAACCATCGGCATCGCCAGCCGCCACCATTAATTGCGCGAAATAGAGCGGTTTGCGCGCCGCGGCGTAGGCCTCATCGAACGAAACGCCTTTGGCACGCCGGCGCTCGTAATAAATTTGCGCGTAGGCGTCGAGGCGCGGGCTGGAATTAGGATCGAGAATCTCCACGCCACTGAGGGCAATTGTTTTGTCCGGCGTCTGAGCTTCCATCAGAGACTTGCGCCCGAGCAGCGTCACGCGCGCAATGCCTTCGCGCGCGATCTGCGACGCAGCGGCGATTACGCGCGCATCTTCGCCCTCGGGCAGAACAATCCGTTGCGGCATCGCACGCGCACGATTCTCAAGTTTCTTTAGAAGTTGCATTTGCCCTTCAACTTACCACAGATACGGCGCTGGGCAATTCGATGAAGGTCGGTTGGTGTGCGACAATCCGGTGGATTCTAGTAAGATTTGATTGGTTTGGGTGGACTCCGAGGCAGGAGCGTAGTTCTGAGGAAATTGATTGGGTGAGAAGGCGGAGGCGAATTGAGATCACCACGAAGTATTCGGCATAAGGGCAAACGGCTTTCGGAGATTCTGGAATCGCACGTACGGTTTACGCACGGCGATGATACCGGAGCGCGCGCCGATTTGAGCGGCGCCGATTTATCGAAGGCCGATCTGAAGGGTGCGAACCTCGCATACGCGAATCTACAGGGAGCGAATCTCGAAGGGGCGTCGCTGCGCGAGGCGAAATTGACGTTCGCGGATATAAGCAAGGCGAATCTAAAGGGCGCGGACTTGCGGCGAACCGACTCGACCGAAACGAATTTCAGCGGTGCGAATTTAACGGACGCGCAAGTCAATGGCGTGGAACTTTTCCGCGCCGATTTGAGCGGTGCGATTCTTCGCGGCGCGAATCTCACAGCCGCAAATTTCCGCCTGGCGAATGTCCACGGGGCGGATTTCCACGGCGCCAATCTCACCACAACCGTTTTGCGCGAGACAGATCTCGAGGGCGTGGATCTTTCTGGCCTGGATTTGAGCACGACGCTTATGCCGCGCAACTGGAAATCGACGACGCAGGAAAAATCTTAAGGAAGCTTCGTTCAGACCATTCTGGCGTCAGCGAGTGGTTGTGGTGGCGCTCGCGGAATCTTCTGCTTCGGAACCGAATCCGCCGCGGGGAGATGAAGTTGTGCGGCGGCGCGTTTCGATGCCCAGACGCTTAATTTTTTGATTCAACGTTGAGAGCGGAATTTGAAAGCGCTCAGCGGCTTCGGTCTGATTCCAGTTTGTCCGCTCGAGCATATCCACGATGATTCGGCGCTCGACTTCTTCCATAATTTCGAAAAGTGAATGCGAGGGCGAATTGCCGCGCAACGCGGACTCGCCGGGCATCGGAGGCAGAAATTCGGCAAGCTGAAGCCGAACGCCCTTCACGATTTCCCGAGTACGAACGCTCTCGGGTAGCAAGTCCACGTCCATCAGTTCTTGAATCGAAAGAACCACGGCGCGCTCGACGACGTTTTCGAGTTCGCGCACGTTTCCCGGCCAGTCGTAATCCATCAGCAACTTCATCGCGCCGTTGGTGAAGTTGCGCGGCGGTTTGCCGTTTTCCTGGCAATATCTTTCGAGGAAGCGCTCAACGAGAAGCGGAACATCTTCCTTGCGCTCGCGCAATGGCGGAAGGTGAAGCGAAATGACGTTGAGCCGATGGTAAAGATCTTCTCGGAATTTCCCTTCGCGAACCAGGCCCATCAAATCTTCGTTCGATGCCGCCAGGATGCGGACGTCCACTTTAATTGTGTCCGTTCCGCCGAGGCGCATGAATTCGCGCTCCTGAATCACGCGGAGCAGTTTTGCCTGCGTTTCTGGTCCGATGGTGCTGATTTCATCGAAGAAAATCGTACCCTGATCCGCAACTTCGAAGAGGCCCTTTTTCGAAGCGACGGCACTGGTAAATGCACCCTTTACGTGGCCAAAGAGTTGCGATTCGAGCAGGTCCACGGGGATCGAGCCGGTATTCACGGGTATAAACGCTTTATCCGTGCGCGTCGAAGCAGAGTGTATCGCCTTAGCGATCACTTCTTTGCCGGTTCCGCTCTCGCCATTGATCAGGACGGTGGAACGCGACGGCGCTATCTGAGTGATCAAATCGAGCACCGCCAGCATCTTTTCGCTCTTGCCGATGATGTTCGGGAAGTTGTAACGCTGTTTTAATGCGCGTTTGAGCTGGACGTTCTCTTCGCGTAGCCGACGGCCCTCGATGGCCAGTGAAACCTGCGAAATGAGTTCGTCATTCGACCATGGCTTGGTGATGTAATCCTGCGCGCCGCTCTTGAATGCCGCCCGCGCCATATCTATCGAGCCGAAAGCCGTGATCAGGATGACGGAAAGATAAGGATCGCGGCGGCGAATTTCGCGCAGCAGATCAAGCCCGTTGCGGTCCGGCAAGCTGACATCGAGGAGTAGCAAATCGAACGGCTGATCTTCGAGCTTTGCGAGGCCGGCGGCGGCTGTGTCCGTCAGAGTAACCTGAAATCCTTCGGAGGAAAGGAGAGCTTCCAGGCCTTCCCTGATTTCAGTTTCGTCGTCAATGACGAGGATGGAACCTTTAGGCATGGACAGCCTTTTGAGCTACGGGAAATTCGAGCCGGAACGACGTGCCTTTCCCGGGGGTCGAGCGAACGTCAATTTTGCCCGCGTGTTCTTTGATGATCCCGTAGCTGACGGAGAGGCCTAGTCCAGTGCCGCGGCCCGAAGACTTTGTGGTGAAGAACGGATCGAATATGCGATTGAGCTGCTCGGCGGGAATGCCGCTGCCCGTATCCGTGACTTCGATTTCGACCGAACTATTATGCGCCGACGTCCGGACTTCGAGCATTCCCCCGGTCGGCATGGCATCGCGCGCGTTCATAAAGAGATTGAGGAACACTTGCTGGAGCCGCGTCGTTGATCCAAGCACGGGCGGCAAAGTCTGCTGAAACGCGCGAACGACGTTCACTTTCGAAGTGCGGAAAGGATGCTGCACAAGCGTGAGTGTCTCATCGAGGACAGTGTTGATATTGACTTCGACAAATTGCGCTGCACCGGTGCGCGAGAAATTCAGAAGATTGTTGACGATTTCGCTGGCGCGGAATGTTTGTTTCACGATCTTGTCGATCGTCTTCTGTTTCGGATCGTCGGCTGGAAATTGCTTGGCAAGCATCTGGATGTAGTTCGAAATAACGGCGAGCGGCGTGTTCACTTCGTGAGCCACGCCGGCAGCGAGCAGACCGAGCGATGTCAACTTTTCGGTCTGCAGCGTCTGCTCTTCAAGATGCACACGCTGAGTGATGTCGTCCAATAGAATTAGACGTCCGATTCGCGTACCCGTCTTACCAACAAGAGGCGCCACGGAGACATTTACGACCGCCAGGCGGCCGGCAGGCGTACGGAGATGGAATTTGTAGATGCCGCTTACACGGTCATCGCTGGCATGCGAGACCAATTCGGCTACGAGATCTGACGGAAGGACTTCTTCCAGCCGCCGCGCGATGGCCTGACTGCGGCGAATATCGAGCAGCCTGACGAGCTGAGGATTCCACGACTCGATGCGATCGTCCAGATCGACGGTCAGAACGCCGATATTCAGCGACTCGACGATGTTCTCGCTGAAATCTTTCAAGCGCTCGATTTGTGTGGCCTTCTGCTCGAGGGAGTTATACAGACGCGCATTCTCAACGGCGATTCCGACGTAATTGCCGATGGTGAGAAGCAATTCGAGGTCGTCGCTGGTGAGGTAATCGCCGTCGACGGTCTTGCCGAGGCCGAGAATGGCGGCGGTCCGGTCGTGGATTCGACACGCGATGAAGTAGTTCAGATCGAGCTGATCGAGCGTTCGCCGTACAGAATCCGTTTCCGCGACGGCCGCGCGTGCCGATTCGAAGAACAAGCAGCCGTTCGTTTTGAACTGCGGGCGGTCCGCATCAAGAAAGGTCAAATCAAGCGGTCCTTCCGTATTCACGCCGATCGTGCGCGACATCACGAAGGATCCGGGCTGGGCCGGCTCTTCGAGGAAAATCGCGAGACGATCGACAAGCAGCGTCTGCGAGATGCGGTCAAGGACGGAGCCGAGCAACGGCTCCAGCCGAACTTCATTCGTCAGCGTGGCTCCGAATTCAATCAAAGTGCGGCGATAGTCGAGCCGGTCGCGATAGAAAAAGCGGTCCAGGCGCACCTGCGTCCAGTCGCGCACAGGCTCAAAGAGAAACGCAGCAATCACGATCGCTATTACCACGCCTACAGGACCCGTCGTCCACGTCGAATGGAAGAACTCGCCAATCAGCGCGACGGTGGAAAAATAAATGGCGACTACAGCGGCGGTGGCAAACGTATAAGCGAGGCCGCGCTTAAAGATGATGTCCACATCCATCAACCTGTAACGGACGATGGCGTATCCGAAACAAAGCGGAATCAAAGCCAGCGAGAAAACCGACAGCTTCATCCACGGCTTGGGAACGACGCCGAAGAAGTACGGAACGATGTAACACAGGAAGAAAGGCGCGATTCCAGCGACGGTCCCGCCGGTGACCCACTTCAATTGCTGGCGGAGAATTGCGGTGGCGGAGCGGCGGTAACTGAGCGCAAAAATCAGCGCCGCGGCGAGAAAGTAGACGCCGAGATAAGCCAATTCGATGCGATCCAAAATCATTCGCGATCCGATCGGCGAAAAGACATCGATCAGATCGGCCGCGACAAGGGCGTGCAGTGCCAGCAGGAGCGCTGGAATGCTATAGATTGCGAGAATCTTCGAGCGTACGTGGCCGCGACGCTCGGGGAAAACCACAGCAAAGTGGACGAGCAACGCGGGCTGCAGCAGCCACGCCACAACATTGCCCCAATAAATCACCCAGTCGAACGGATTCAGCTTGCCGCTGTAATGGAAGCTATAAAAGATGAACGACACCAGGCAAAAAAGGTAGAAGTGGACGGCGCGGGGAGCGTTCCACCGACGCGCGAAGATAAACAAGCCAATGAAGAGATAGAAAAGTGCGGTAATGCGTAGGTAGTTTTCGAGCGACGACGGGTTGTCGGCGTGCGCCGTGATCAGCTTGGTGTCAAAGGTCTCGTTTCCTCGCTCGATTTTGTATGTGAGCTCGGTCCACTCACCGGCGCGGAACAGGATTTGCGTGACTTGCGTGGCCCGACGAATTGGAATTCCGCGCACGTTCTCGACGTAATCACCGGTGCGAATTCCGCTCTTATCCGCAGGAGAGCCCGGTGCGACGTGCCAGGCTTGAACCCCTGAAGGCGAGTCGAGCCAGGTTACACCGTCGTCAGGCGCGGGGAAGACTTCGCGTTGCTTGAAATTCAGGGCGGCAAAAACGACGGCTGCTACGGTCAAGATGGCTAGCGCCACCGCTCCAACCCGCATTCGGAGGCCGTCGTTCATGAAGCGCGTTCACACACAAAGGTACACAAGAACTGTTTGCACGTAGACTTCCAGAGATGGGAAGTTGATTGACCAAACATCTCCAAGTATGACAGAGACTTACAGGTTTCCTGAAGAGCGGTATCGACTAAGATATGGCTTTTGGGAGGCACGTTTCCAATTCCGGTACTGGCCCTCCGAGAGCCTTAAAACTGGAAACTGACGCCGCCTCTGAATGATCGGTATGACGGAACTAGGATGACCTGACCGTCTTGCGTCCGTAGAGGGACGTATCCCTGCGCTAGAAGGTTCCCGAAATCCGCCATCGCCACAGCATGTCCTGGAATGAACTTCGGGAGAGGCTGGCGCAGAATCAGGCTCAGATACGGATCGACGTTGTACATCGCTTCGCCGTAGGCATCCTGCCGCGAGACGACCTGGCCATCAATCCATTTGTAGCCGATTGTGAGTTGCGTACCGACATGCGGGAGTTGCGCGCTCGCCCGAACTGCGAGACTGGCTCGATCCTGAGTTCGAAGTACATCGCGCAAAGATTCTGACGCGTTGTCGTCCACGTTCGGCACCAACGCGCCGGCCCATGCATAGATGACGGCAGCGTTGATCAAGTCCGTAATCTTTTGTTCGTAGGCGATTCTCGCGCCCCACGACGATGACGCGCCTGCGTCGTACGCGAAGGCGTCCGAATAGAAATCCTGGAGGAAATCGGAAGTAGTTTCGTTCCCGCGTCCAATCACCGCCGTGTCATTTGAATGGTCGTGGAAGACGGCTGCCGTAATGCTCGCCTTCGGACTTAGCGCGTGCTCGATAGCGATCTCTTCATGGAGATCATCCGCTAACACCGAATGATTGTTGCGAACCAACAATGTCGGGAAGGCATCGAGATTTGCAAGCGCTGATTCCAGAACGCCCGACGACGCGTCTGAATCCTGCCACGGGTGGCTCGAGATCGTTGCGCTGGCAATCCAGTTTTTGGACACCTGATAGGCCAATTCACCGCGTGGACGAATGCTCGATGTGGTGCCTTCGAAACCTGCCATCAGGAATTCACCGCCGTAGCGAATGTGGACGCGATCGCCGAGTTGCAATTGATCGTCGTGCGTGAGGCGGGTGCCACGAAATGCCGGACTATCTGTTCCGAGTTCCGATTCGCGGATGACCAGCGTGGAGACAGGGCCTGTGTGAGGATTACCACTCGGGAGCCATTCCGCAACGAATCCGCCGCTGGCCGATGCGCTGTCGTATCCAAACTCACCGGCGAAAACAATATGGCCACGCGCACCGAGATTTTCGTCGTAGGCAAAGGCGGTGGCCGGCGCATCAGGAACGTTCGAGATCGAACCTGGATGCAGCCCGCCGCTGGTCAACTGAACAAGGCTGCGCGCCTCTTTCTGATGCGCTATCTCCGCGCCTACTGATTGCCCGCCGAGGAGCACTTCGCCCTGGTCATCCCAGCGCAAAATCGGACGGGTCGAAGCAGACGTGCGCAGTACCCAGGTCCACTCGTCCGGAGGCGCATCTTGATCTGTGGCCTTGCGGAATTTGTCGAGCGACGTGAAGATCGAACCGAGTTCGATCTGAAGCTGAGTAATCTGCTGATCCTTGACATGAATGTGCTGTTCGACCGCAGGAAGGAAGCCCGCCAAGGTCGCGCGAATTGAATAGAACCCAGTTGCGAGCCCGTCGGTCGAGAATAGACCGCGGTCGTTGGTCAGTAGTTGCAGAGGGGTGGCATTCGCGCCCTGTTCGGAGACGACGAAGACGCTCGCGCCCATCTGAGGCGTCCCATGCGGATCAACGACCACACCGGTAATTTTCCCAGGCTGCGGCGCCGCAGCGAGCGGCAATGCCCCAAAACTCGCGAGTGCCAGCACCGCCAGAGTGCGAATCATCTTCAACGTCACGATGCGTCACCTCCCCGATTCATTGGGTGGGAGCTTTGACCGTAAAATCCGCTGTCGGAGTGATGGTTTCCTTCGACAGGTTGTCGGTTACTTGAACTTCCAATTTGTATTTGCCGGGAGCCAGCGCGCCGAGCGTAAGCGCCTTCTCGAGCGTGAGTTCTTCGCCGCGCTCGCCGAGCTGGTCGCCCGATTCGTTCATTTTCAGAATCGGGGTGGGATTCTTCTCTTTCATCACGCGATATTCCACCGCCGCATCTGGCTTGTGGGTCTTATCGTCCACTTTCAGGTTATACACCTGAAGGAAGATGCCGAGGTGCTCATTTGACGCGAAAGTTGAATCCATCTTCGGGCGAACCTTGACGTCACCCAGCACGAACTGGCCGAGACCGATGTCGTGCGCCGAAACGCGCTGTATCTGGTCCGCCAAAATCAGCGAACTCGAAGACAACTTCTCCTCTTCATAATGGGGCACGCCGAGGCGCGTATTTACGACGCCGATGTTTCCGCTGTTCACATCTTTCAACACGATATCCAAGCGATAAAGGCCTGGGCTAAGAGGCACGGCTTTTTGATAGATCGAATGGTTCTTTAAGGATTGCTGCAGAAGGGCGCTTGGAACGTCCTGCTTGATCGTGTCCTCGAATGTCTGCACGATTCGGCCGCTCAGCGTGGTGATGCGCGCGAAAAGGTTCATCGTCGCCGATTGCACGCCTTCTTTTTCCTGGAAGCTCATCTGGCGGTTGGGAATTTCGATCGAAATCGGAACGAGAACGGTGTCGCCGGTGATTCGCAGGAAGTCAAATCGATAGTCGAACGACACTTGATTTCGCACCAATCGCGACGTCACCACCGCTTCGAGGTCCTTGAACTTGATTGGCGGCGCCTGCTGAATCTTGGCGTAAAGTTCGAGGCGCGTAAACTCTTCGTAGCTCTCGGGTTGCCCACCGAGCGGCTGCGCCATGTGGGTGCCGTCGGTGTTGTTGAATCGCGATGTCTTCGAGGCGAGGCCCATGGACTCCATCATCGTCAGACCAGCGCCGGGAACATACAACAGCGCGTCCTTTTCGCTCGGGTCCATCGTGAGATGAAATTCGCCCGTCATCGTTGGGTCGACAAACTCTAAATTGACGTCGTTGCCGATGCCTTCGAGATAGCGGTAACGCCAATCCTCGAACGGGTAGGTTGACGTCTCGCCGCCGCCTTCTTGAGCCGGCCGCTCATAAGAACCGCCCGACGGATGCGATTCAACTTCGTCTGGGGGGCCCCACATGATGTAAATCCGGCCGCGATCAGTCTTCCATCCAGGAATTCCGGAAGCGTAATGCTCGTTGGTATACGCGATCCGGCGGTAGTGTTCCTCTTTGAATGTGTTCTCGGGCGAATCGGGATCGGGATTGCGCCTCAGCCAGAACTGCTCGATGAACTGCTCGCGTTCTTCGTTTGTTTGCAATCTCAGGAACGCGCCACGCTCTTCCGGCGTGATGATGTAAACGACGTCTTCCTCGAGCCATTTCTTGTAGGGAGACGCCAATTCTTTTTCGAGTGCCCGCTCGCGCTTTTTGCGGTCCTTTTCGACCTGCTTTGCGGGCGGTTGCGTCTTGTCGTCGGGAGTTGTTTGAGTTGGAGCTTGCTTGGTGTCTGTCTGATCGGATTGAGCAGAGTTCGACTGAGAAGGAATCGCTAAGCCCAAGATTACGAAAGGAAATACGAGGTACTTAAAACCGGTGGTCATGAAGACACCTATACCCCTAAGTCGGTTGAATTCTATCCTGTCCAAGGGGACAGGTCAATTAGTCATTCCCATTGGGAATCCCCGTACCAAATCAGAGTCCTTGGCGGGGGGCAGGGTTGCCTCAGTAAAACCATCCCGATCGCTCTTTTGTGCACAACCCTTTTCACACGGGGCGAAACGAACTACAATAGGGTGAATAAATTCCGAGGTATTAAACAATTTTTCGGAGCGCCTTTCGGCCTCGTTTCGCCCCTCCTTCGCCTTATTTTTGCTCGCCGGGAGGCCCGCGAGAAACAATTTGGCTTCGAAAATCGTATTCGAATAAGCCAGTTGGACGAACTGGCGTCTAAGGGATTAGCGTGTTCTGAAGGAACTTTTATATGACAACTGGGAAGAAAATCGGGATTGGAGCCGGCGCGGCCGTGCTTTTGGGTATCATTCTTTGGGCCAGCGTCTACCAGGCGAATAAGGATGTTACAGCAGTCCAGACCGGGACGACCAAGCGCGGGGATTTGACTTCGGTGGTGACAGCTTCCGGTGAGGTCCGGCCGCTCACATACTCGAACATTCTTGGTGAAGGAATCGGCAAAATTACCCAAATCGTCGTCAAGGAAGGCGATCACGTTCACAAGGGCGATGTGCTCTTGAAGCTCGAGAGCATTCAACCAGCGGCCGATGTGGATGCTCAGCAGGCGGGCATTGAATCCGCGGAGTCCGCGGTGCAGGCTTCCGAGGCGAATTTCAAGTCGTCGCAGGCGACGGTCGCGCAGCGCCAGGCCGATCTTGAAAAGGCAAAGTTCGACTGGGAGCGCAGTCAAAAGCTATATCAGGAACAATTAATTTCGAAGCAGGACTACGACTCGCAGAAGGCGGCGTTCGACGGCGCCAGCGCCGGCGTTGACGCTGCCAAAGCACAACTGGCGCAAAGCCGCGCGACGCTCGAAGAAGCGCGCCACGGCCTCGATCAGACCCGCGCGGTTTTGGTCCACGAAAAGGACGTTTTGCGTAAGACGACTTACACCGCGCCGATTGACGGCATCGTTAGCTACATCGCAGTTCGCGTCGGCGAAAACGTCGTGCCTGGAATTCAAAACGCCACGGGCAGCTATTTAATGACGATCTCGGACATGTCCATCGTCACTGCCGAGGTAAAAGTGGACGAAACTGATATTGTGAACGTGCGCAACGCCGAAGAAGCTGATATCAAAATTGACGCGATTCCCGGGAAGACGTTCACTGGCCACGTTACCGAAGTCGGCGATCAAGCGATTCTTCGGTCTTCGGGTCTAGCCACGACGCAAACAACGGCCAATACGCAGGAAGCGCGCGATTTTAAGGTCGTCGTAAGGCTCGATAATCCGCCGGATAATTTGCGCCCGGGTCTCTCCGTCACGGCGACGATCAAAACCGCATCGAAGAATGGGGTACTGACAATTCCGATTCAAGCGCTGGCCATGCGGTCGAAGCGCGCTCTCGATGAAGCCGCGCTGAAATCCAAGGGCGATTCCAGCGTGACGCTTGCCGCCACTCGGCCGGATAATTCCGCCGCAGCTGATAAGCAGGATATTCAAGGCGTTTTCGTGCTCCGCGGCAAGAAAGCTGAGTTTGTACCAGTGCAGACGGGGATCAGCGGCGTCACAGACATTGAAATCGTCAGTGGGCTGAAGGAAGGCGATCAGATCGTCACCGGCAGCTACAAGGCGCTTCGCACTTTGCGTCCCGGCGCGAACGTCAAGATTGATAATTCCGAACCGAAACGCGATGAGCAGCAGACCAGTTAGCCGCGAAGCACTTGAGGAGCCAATTTTCTGATGCCAGTTGAAGCAGGCGCGGCACTGTCGTTCCGGCAGGATCTAATTGATACCGGAATCGTCATCCACACCGAGGACCTCTGGAAAACGTACGAGATGGGATCGGAGCAGGTGCACGCGCTGCGCGGCATCACTCTTGAAATCCGCAAGGGCGAGTACGTCGCTATCATGGGCCCCTCGGGCTCCGGGAAGTCCACGCTGATGAATCTTATTGGCTGCCTCGACACGCCATCGAGCGGTCGCTACTACCTTGCGGGGCGGCTGGTGAGTGATCTCGATGACGATGAACTCGCCTACATTCGTAACAAGGAAATCGGCTTCGTCTTTCAGACGTTCAATCTTCTTCCGCGTGCGACTTCGCTGCACAACGTTGAGCTGCCCCTGATTTACAATGGCACGCCCTCCGAAGAGCGCCTGGTGCGGGCGAAGCAGGCTCTTGCGCAAGTGGACCTCACCGACAGAATGATGCACCGCCCGAACGAACTTTCCGGCGGGCAGCGCCAGCGCGTCGCGGTCGCTCGCGCTCTCGTAAATCGTCCTTCGATTCTCCTCGCCGATGAACCAACCGGCAACCTCGATTCCCAGACCGGCGAAGAAATCATGGCTCTCTTCGCAAGGCTCCACGAGCAGGGCAACACCATTATTCTCGTCACGCACGAGCCTGACATCGCACTGCACGCTGATCGCGTGATTCGCGTTCGCGACGGCAAAATTGAGCGTGACGAGCCGACCAAGTAACGCTTGAGCTCGCAAGCTCTCGAACGTCATAGCCTAGATTTCCATCGCCCGCATTTCCGTCGCTCGACCGTTCTTTCATTCACTTGACATCCCGTACACAAGAGTGATTTTGTAGCGCATCGTTTTGCTCCCTGCAAAGCCTTCTTAGGGCAGAGTTGGCTTGTACCGCAGATTCACGGAGGATTTATCATGACCAAGCGAATCATTCTGGGCGGCCTTGTCGGTGCAGTGCTCGTTTTTCTGGTTGGCTTCATCTGGCACATGGCGGCGGGCCTCGGCGAGATCGGCATCAAGAATATGCCGGGCGGGGGAGCCGTCGAGGCTGCCATGCGTGCTTCGATTCACGATCCGGGATTTTATTTCTTCCCCGCAGCGCCCCCAATGGGCGGCCAGTCGAAGGAGCAAGCGGCCGCTGCGCAGACGGCCTATCTCGGGACTTACAAGCAAGGACCGACCGGAATACTCATCTATAGCCCCGGGGGAACTGAGCTTCAGTTCGGCAAGCTGTTGCTGAACCAGTTTTTGTTTAATGTCGTCGCCGCACTTCTCATCGCTTGGATTCTCGGAATTGGCGCCGGGTCGACGACGTTCGGAAGCCGCGTGCTGATCGTCTTGCTCATCAGCATCAGCGCGGGTGTTATTTACGACTTGTCGTATTGGAATTGGTACGGCTTTCCGACGAACTACACGATCGCGCACGTCGGGAGTTGGGTGATTAGTTGGGGCGTCGCCGGCCTCGGCATGGCCGCGATTGTGAAGCGCTGAACTCGCTAAATGCCGCACGGAAATCGATGCGGCCACAGTCGTTATAGCTAGCGAGAGAAGAAATTGCGCGCGAGGAACCAGACGTTAGCGGGGCGCTCAGCCAGGCGACGCATGTACCACGGGAACCAATATTTGCCGTACGCTACAAGTACTAGCGAGCGGCAACCTTCTGCCGCTAAACGCGACTGCTCGGCTCGCTGGATTCCATAAAGCATCTGAAATTCGAGTTGATTCTTCGCGAGGCCGTTAGCCGCGGCCCACTCCTGAATGCGTGCAATGAGCCGGATATCATGCGTCGCGATGGCAGCGCGCAATCCGGCACGCCGCCCGACTTCGCCAAGCAACATTTGCGCGATTCGAAAATAATTCTCGTCCACGTCGCGTTTGTGCGGGTAGGCAACTTCTGGCGGTTCGTTGTAAGCGCCCTTCACCAACCTAATCGCGCCGCCTAGCGGTAACAAAGTTCGCACGTCTTCTTCGGTTCGCCGCAGATACGACTGCAAGCACACGCCGACATTCGCTCCCGCTTCTCGCGCGCGGCGGTAGATTTCGAGCGTGGCATCGACATAGCTGCTCTGCTCCATATCAATCCAAACAGTTTTTCCGGTCGGCGAGATTGCAATCAAGCGGGAGAGATTCGCGAAGCAGAATTCTTTGTCGAGATCGAGGCCGAGATGCGTGAGTTTGACGGAAATTTCGGCGGGAATGCGCTGTACCCAAATCTGCCCAAGAACATCCGCATAGTGTGAAGTTTCAGCTTCTGCTTCGTTGCGATCGGCGACATTTTCGCCAAGCGCTGTGAGCACCGCGCCGATGCCTTTGGCTTGTAGCTCACGCACCGCGCGAAATGCATCCGCGACCGACTCGCCGGGCATGAAACGCGCAACGCCGCGTTTGACGAACGAATATTGCGGCGCTCGCTCGCGGAGCCATCGATTTTGGGCCGCTTTGAGCAACAACGTTCGCGCCCAACTCATCGGCGTATTTCTCTCAATGGATTTCTATTGCGGCGAGCTGAGTACCTGGATGAAGTGATAGTAGAAATCGACACCTTCATAAAATGAGGCAACCGGAAGCCGCTCATCGCGCCCGTGCGAACGATCGTCATTGATATCAATGAAAACGCCAGGGACGCCGTACGTCGGCATGCCGAATCCGCGCGTAATTGCCCCGTCGCTCGCTCCCGCATCCATCACGGGCACCACCGGCACGCCGGGCCACATCTGCGCAGCGACGTGTTGAATTGCGCCGATCACATCCGGCCGCAACGGCGATGGAGGATTGGGTCGCGTTGAGCCACCAAGAACGGTCGAGGGCGCGATAGTAATTTTCGGATCGGCCATGATCCGTATGAGCGCCTGCTGAATTTCCTCGGGCGAATGCCCCGGCAGGATGCGGCAATTCACGTTGGCGCGCGCTGTGCCCGCGAGTGCGTTGTTCGCGTGGCCGGCTTCCACGCGCGTGGCCACGCAGGTCGTGCGCATGCGCGAGTTGTAATAAGGCACCTGCGAAAGGCGCTTGATCGCATCCCTGTTGGGCGGCGTCTCGAGGATCGCCTTCATGTCCGCGCCCGTCGCGCCGCCGACGATGTCCGCTTCGCGGGCGAAATATCCGCGCGTCACGTCATTGAGCTCGAATGGGAATTGGGTGCGCTCGAGACGTAACAGCCCGCCGGCAAGCTCATAAATCGCGTTGTCGGGCCGGGGCAGCGAGCTATGCCCGCCCGGGTTCTCTACTTTCACGTCGTAGTCCTGGTAAAGTTTTTCGCTGGCCTGAATTCCTACTGCGAGCTTTTTCCCCTTATCCATTTCGAAATCGCCCGCGTCGGGATTGATTACGAAATCCGCGTCGATCAATTCACGATGATTGTTCAGCAGCCAATCCACGCCGTTGAAATCGCCGCCTTCTTCATCGGCGGTCAACGCGAGAATCAAATCGCGATCCGGCCGGTAACCTTCTTTTTTCATGCGGATGAAGGTGGTGACGAGTAGCGCGTCGCCTTCCTTGATGTCCTCCGTGCCGCGGCCGTAGAAGTAGCCATCCTTCTCGATGAACTGGAATGGGTCCATGCTCCAGTCTTCGCGGTGCGCTTCGACAACATCAAGATGGCAGATGAAGAGGATCGGCTTGCGCGCGCCGGTGCCGTGAATTCGCGCGACGAGATTGCCTTTGCGCGGATTGGGCCCAAGCACTTGGACATCATCGCCGGTGAACCCCGCGCCGCGTAGCCACGCCGCCATTGCATCAGCGGCTGTTGTCGTGTTGCCCACCGAATCTGTAGTGTTGATCTCGATGAGCTGCTTGAAAATGTCATGCGCCATCTGCCGTGTGGACGAATCCGCTTGCGCGCGGCTGGAACGTGCGCCGAGGGTCAATCCGATGGCTAGGCTAGTTGCAAAGATTGCAAACAGAACAAATTTCGTCTTCATATTTTCCCGGCGATTTGAATTTATCGTGCCGCAAGAATGTATCAAAGAGTCGAGCTTGCCGCCACGTAACATGGCGAGCTTCGCGCCGGATTGAGAATGAATCTGGCTCTCAGATACATAAGTGTTTTTACTATTTCACCGCGGCGACGCACTCAATTTCGATCCGCGCGTCGAGCGCCAGGCCTGTGCCGGCAAACGCGCTGCGTGCGGGCATCCGATTCTTTGGGAAGAACGTGCCGTAAACCGTGTTCATCGCGTCCCACTCGCTCATGTCCGCGAGTATCACGGTGCACTTAACCACGTGATCGAGCGACGAGCCGCTGCGCTTCAGAATCACGCTGATGTTTTCGAGAGCGCGGTGGGTTTCGGCAAGAACGCCGCCCGGTGCCAGCTTCAGATTTTCATCCGTGCCAAGCTGGCCCGACACGTAAATTAAATTCCCAACGCGGACGGCATCGCTAAAGGGTAACGGGACAGGCTTGGGCGTGCTGAAGTATTCAAGCCGATGGCTTGATCGGCCGTTCGCGCCGGATTTTGTGGGCTGCCGCGCCGATTTGCCCTTCCGTTTCTTTGTCGCTGTCATATTCCCTCCGCCGCAGGAGACGTTGCGTTCGCTTTGCCGAAATTACCCGCCCGGCCCAAAAACCGAGCCACGTTAGCACAGCGAGGGTGGGAGTCTGCAATTAGTACTCGCCGGCAATACATCCTGTAACTTTTTGGCAAGTCGTGGATACCTATTACGAGAGCGAACCTACAAGTCTAACAATCGGAATTTCGTCGATTAGTCAGTGGGTTCGCTTCGCGTGTTGACGAGGTCATATGACGACAATTGCGGCGCCGAGATTTGAAACTTCAACCGAAAAGCCAATCGCCCCGTGGTGGCACACGGCCCTGCTCGTAGCATTATTCTTGAGCCTAACAGTAGCTGGAGCACTCTTTCAAAGGCACGCGCGCTCGCAAGCCGGCGCCTTGCCGCAGCATACGAATATAATTCCGCTGTACCTTTCGCTCATCGCCGCGGAGTGGGGGCTCTTTATTTTCGTTTGGAGGGCCGGCCTGAAAAAAACGGGAAAGCGACTTCGCGATCTGATCGGCGGGCGATGGAGCAGTGCGAAAGACGTTCTGCTTGACGCGGGTCTGGCACTGGGAATCTGGGCGATTTGGAAGATTTTCGAGCACGCATGGACGCTCTGGATAGGGCACGAGCATGCTGTCTCGATCCAGCCGTTGCTGCCGCAACGATTCCTTGAAATCCTGCTGTGGATCGGCGTATCCATCAGCGCGGGGATCTGCGAAGAACTGGTCTTTCGCGGCTATTTCCAGAAACAATTCGAAGTGCTCGCGCATAGCCGATGGATTGCACTGTTTCTGCAGGCCGCGCTGTTCGGGATCTCTCATGGGTATCAGGGCATCGAAGCGTGCGTGAAGATTGCCATCTTTGGCGCGATGTTTGGATTGCTCGCCATCTGGCGCAACAGCTTGCGCCCCGGCATGATGGCGCATGCATGGTCAGACATTTTGAGCGGCATCTTCGGAATCTAATGCGGCGCGATGAGAAGCCGCAGCCTGGCATAAATGTTCGCGCGGTCGGGATTACTCATGTCGTGGCGGCCAGATGACGGACTTCGGAGAGCTGTACAAGAAATACGCGCCAGATGTGTACCGCTTTGCGCTGTATCTCTCGGGTGAGAAAAGCGAAGCGGAGGACATCACATCGGAAACATTTGTGCGCGCATGGACTTCGCCCGAAGCGATCCGAGTAGCGACGGTGAAAGCGTATCTCTTCACGATCGCGCGGAATCTTTACCGCCATAGTTGGCGAAAGAAATCGCGGAACGTCGCGCTGAACGACGAGATGCGCGATCCGGCGGCTAGCCCTGAGGCACGCGCGGGAGCGAGTGCGGAACTGCGCGCCGTGTTTGCGGCGCTGCAGCAATTGCCGGAAGAAGACCGAGCGGCGTTGTTGATGCGGGCGAATGAAGGACTCTCGTACGAAGAAATATCGCAGGCGCTGGGACTGTCTCTGGCTTCGGTGAAAGTGAAAATTCATAGAGCGCGGCTGGTGCTGCTGAAGGTTCGGGACGCATAGGAGAAGATGAGATGACGGTGACACGCGACGTGATCTTGGACTTGCTGCCGGTATATCTTTCGGGCGAAGCGAGCGCGGCGACGAAAGAGCTGGTGGAGAATTACATGAAGCAGGACCCGGAGCTCGCGCAGAAGCTGCGGAGCCAGTGGGTGGAGAACTTGAACAAGGCCACTCCCGCGACGCTGCCACCGGAGCTGGAGCTAAAGGCATTTCGCCGAACGAAAAGCCTGCTGGGCTGGCAGAAATGGCTACTGGGATTCGCGATCTTTTTCACGTCCATTTCCGCCAGCTTTGAAATTTCCACAACCGGCGCACATATTAACGAATTTCATTTCTTGCTCCAGAGCGCGCCGATGGAGATGGGCGTGTGCGTTGTACTCGCGATCGTGTTTTGGACGGGATATCTCTTGCTGAGGAGACGGCTGAGGTCGACAGTGGCGTGAACCTTTGCGCCGCCGGAAATAAAAAGGCCGCCCCGACGATCGGAACGGCCCTCTGAATTCTAATCCTGGCAGCGAGCTACGTTCCCGCTCCTTCAGCTTTCATCCAGCCGCTATTGCAAGGTTTCACAGGAGTTCATTCAACTGCTCTAAGCTCATGTCGAGATCGCGCAGGATGGAGCGTAGAAGGCCGGGACCAATCATCTCACCGGCGTGGACTGGAACTGTTGTCACGCGACCATCGGCGTGTTGCACGAAGTGATGAACTGCCGCGGATCCGAGCGACTCTGAAGCCTGCTCTCTGGAGTGCCTTCAGTAGTTGCTTTCCCGTCAGGCGCGGGAGGCGTGTCATACGGTGATTTGCTGAATGCCTATGAGTTCGAGATTGTCGGGTTCTTCGGTGTCGGTTTCGAGGCAGAGTTCAATCGCTTCGCGAATGCGTTTCATTAACGCGTCAAGATTCTTTGCCTGCGTATGGCATCCGCGGATGGCGGGAACCGACGCCACGTAGTGGCCGTCTTCGTCCCGTTCGATCAAAACCGTAACTTTGCGGCCGTTTTTCACATTGCACCCACTTCAGCCTATTCTATCACTACCTCAATTACCGTTTGAGAGAGTTGGTTCTCTACAAGTTCCCGAAATCACAGGACCGTGAGTAAGGCAATCGATCGATGCTGCCAAAAAACAAAAAGGCCGCCCCGACGAATCGGAGCGGCCTTTCGATTTTAATCCTGGCAGCGACCTACGTTCCCGCGCCGTTACCAGCGCAGTATCATCGGCCCTGCGGGGCTTAACTTCCGTGTTCGGGATGGGAACGGGTGTGACCCCCGCGGTAAGGCCACCAGGAAATTTGAACTCGACGCGAGAAAACTCGTGTCGAAATCTTCAAATCTCGAAGCGCGAGATTTGAAAAGAAACTGAAGGAAGTTGGCGACGCAAATCTGTTCGAGTGAAAATGCTGAAAGGATTGAACCTTGCCTAGCACAGAACCCGGAGGATCAATGCGACAGCCCTTCGTCGCGATGCTCCTCAGGGCTCGGACCCTCATCGGGTCCTCGCGTTAGGAAAGTTTTATGGTCAAGCCGAACGGCCGATTAGTACGGGTAAGCTACACGCATTGCTGCGCTTCCACCTCCCGCCTATCAAAGTCGTAGTCTTCGACTGGCCTTATTATCCGCCCGAAGGCGGATTGGGAGACCTTATCTCGAGGCGAGCTTCTCGCTTAGATGCATTCAGCGATTATCTCTTCCGGACTTCGCTACCGAGCTATGCCACTGGCGTGACAGCTCGATCACAAGAGGTCCGTCCATCCCGGTCCTCTCGTACTAGGGACAGCTCCTCTCAAGTCTCCTGCGCCCACACCAGATAGGGACCGAACTGTCTCGCGACGTTCTGAACCCAGCTCACGTACCGCTTTAATAGGCGAACAGCCTAACCCTTGGGACCTTCTACAGCCCCAGGATGCGATGAGCCGACATCGAGGTGCCAAACCTAAGCGTCGATGTGAACTCTTGGCTTAGATCAGCCTGTTATCCCCGGCGTACCTTTTATCCGTTGAGCGATGGCCCTTCCACGCAGAACCACCGGATCACTAGATCCCACTTTCGTGCCTGCTCGACCTGTGTGTCTCGCAGTCAACCCGGCTTATGCTCTTGCACTCCACGGCGGGTTTCCAATCCGCCTGAGCCGAGCTTTGAGCGCCTCCGTTACCATTTAGGAGGCGACCGCCCCAGTCAAACTACCCGTCTGGCCGTGTCCTCCACCCCGTCTAGGGGTGTAAGTTAGAGCGACAGAACTATCAGGGTGGTATTTCACCGTTGCCTCCCTCCCAGCCGAAACCAGGAGATCCCAGGCTCCCACCTATCCTACGCAGGCAGTACCGTTAATCATGACCAGAGTGCAGTTAAGGTGCACGGGGTCTTTCCGTCTAGATGCGGGCATCCGGCGTCTTCACCGGAACCACAAATTCGCCGAGCCGTTCGCCAAGACAGTCGTTCGATCGGTACGCCATTCGTGCAGGTCGGAACTTACCCGACAAGGAATTTCGCTACCTTAGGACCGTTATAGTTACGGCCGCCGTTCACCGGGGCTTCAGATCAAGCCTTCGCTGCCTTGCGGCAGCTAAGCCCTCCCTTTAACCTTCCGGCACCGGGCAGGCGTCACCCCCTATACGTCGTATTCGACTTAGCAGAGAGCTGTGTTTTTGTTAAACAGTCGCCGAACGCATTTCACTGCGGCCCCCTCGGGCTATAAACCCTAGCGGGGCACCCCTTCTCCCGAAGTTACGGGGCTAATGTGCCTAGTTCCTGAGCCAGCGTTCTCTCGAGCGCCTGTGGATATTCACCTTGTCTACCTGTGTCGGTTTGAGGTACGGGCACCATCTGAACTCCTTAGAGGTTTTTCCTGGCAGCGTGAAATCAGAGACTTTGTGGCCGTGTGGCCTCGGACCCGGTCTGACCGTTGAATGACCTCGTGGATTTTCCTGCGAGATCCGGCTTACACCGAGACATCGGGACATCCATCACCCGACTCCCATATCCTTCTGCGTCACCCCATCGTATAACGTTCAAATGGCGGGACAGGAATGTTGACCTGTTGTCCATCAGTTACGCCTCTCGGCCTCACCTTAGGACCCGCCTAACCCTGAGCGGATTAACCTTCCTCAGGAAACCTTAGACTTTCGGCGACACGAGTTCTCATCGTGTTTATCGCTACTTATGCCGGCAGAGTCTCTTCCGTTGCGTCAAGTAGTTCTCTCGATCTACCGTCGAACTCAACAGAATGCTCCCCTACCAAATGACGAAGTCCGTAGAAATCGTCAATTACGCAGCTTCGGTCGTAGACTTAGCCCCGTTGGATTGTCGGTGCGTGAACACTTGACCAGTGAGCTGTTACGCTTTCTTTAAAGGATGGCTGCTTCTAAGCCAACCTCCTGGCTGTCTGTGCGCTCACACGTCCTTTCCCACTTAGTCTACAGTTTGGGACCTTAGCTGGCGATCTGGGTTCTTTCCCTCTCGACCACGGAGCTTATCCCCCGTAGTCTCACTCCTGCGCTGTTGTCCACGGCATTCGGAGTTTGATTGGATTCGGTATCCTGGATGGGACCCTAGTCCATTCAGTGCTCTACCACCGTGGCAAATCACACAAGGCTGCCCCTAAAGGCATTTCGGGGAGAACGAGCTATCACGGAATTTGATTAGCCTTTCACCCCTACCCTCAGCTCATCCGAGCGATTTTCAACTCACAACGGTTCGGTCCTCCAGTCGCGGTTAAGCGACCTTCAACCTGGCCAAGGGTAGATCATCCCGCTTCGCGTCTATTCCCACAGACTGAACGCCCTATTCGGACTCGCTTTCGCTACGGCTCGCTTTCGCTTAACCTTGCCTGTGAGAATAACTAGCCGGCTCATTAAGCAAGAGGCACGCCGTCAGGCATTGTTCCGACGAATCGGAACCATAGCCCTCCGACTGCTTGTAAGCATACGGTTTCAGGTTCTATTTCACTCCCCTCGCAGGGGTGCTTTTCGCCTTTCCCTCACGGTACTAGTTCACTATCGGTCGCCAACGAGTATTTAGCCTTGGAGAGTGGTCTCCCCAGCTTCCCACGGGATTTCTCGTGTCCCGTAGTACTCAGGATACCGCTTCGAGTCCGGTAAGCTTTCGGCTACATGGCTATCACATTCTTTGGCCCCGCTTTCCAGCGGGTTCACCTAGCCTCCGGATTGGTAACTCTACTCACGCGGTCCTACAACCCCGCCGTGTAAACACGACGGTTTGGGCTGTTCCGATTTCGCTCGCCGCTACTATCGGAATCTCGTTTGATTTATTTTCCTCCAGGTACTGAGATGGTTCACTTCCCTGGGTTGACTCGCACCCGCCTATGTATTCAGCGGGCCGTTTCCTGAGTTCATCAGGAAGGGTTTCCCCATTCGGAAATCCCCGGATCAAAGCCTGCTTGCGGCTCCCCGAGGCTTATCGCAGCTTGCCACGTCCTTCGTCGTCTGTTGGCGCCAAGGCATCCACCGTACGCCCTTAGTAGCTTGACCATAAAACTTACCTAACACGTCTCGATCCCGCAAAGGATAGAGAGACAGAATCGCATCGTGACAAACGCCTCTTGCGGGGGCTTTATCGTCCGCGAACTGTACAGCGTGCAGGCAAGCTCGCCTTTCCACATTTGCTACTCGAGCAAACTTGCGGTTTACTGCCTCCACTCCGCTGCCAGAATCGGCGCACGGAACAGAGGTCGTAAATTGCCAGCTTCCTTCAGTTGTCAAAGAGCTTCATCAGGATCGCAACTGCTGACCTTGATGTCTCTGCGCCCGGCAGAGCGTGAATTCAGTTTGGAGCCGAAGTCACGAGCAATAAAAAACCCGGCGTCAAGCGCCGGGTGAATCCGTCCAATCTCCGTTTCATACCGCCGGAGGACGGAATCGCGCGATGCTCGACTGTTTTTTACCCGGAGTTCGTAATCAACCTCACCTCATCCAAATAAGGCAGATTGCCGGAGAGTCAGCAAGGTTCTACGCCTACGTGGAGCTTGCCGACAATCAAAAAGTATAACAGCCCTTTAACATTCGTCAAGTCTATTCATTAAAAATCTGAATGCGATCGCTGTGAATTTCAGAGCATCATGTGGAAATTGCGGTCATGTATACGCAGCATGGCGTCCAGCGGATCGATTGACTTGCTACTTTCGTAGTATACGTCGAGTAATCCACTATGCACGTAATGTGACCTTGTCATTACTCCCGCTTAGCCTTTATTGTGCTTGAAGTATTCGACCTGCCGCAGCCTCTTCTCAGCTTCCTCACGCGTCTTGTACGGGCCGCCCAGGTTCTTTCCCTTCTTCTCTGATATCACCTTGTAGCCGCCCTTCACTTTCTTGATCATGGTATTCCTCCGATGCAGCCAAGTCGCATTCGGTTCGTCTTGAGCACGGTTCCCACGTCCCTCGCGTAGCTTGCTATCGGGGTTCGCAAGAAAGCCGTCATCAATAAAGATGCATTGCAGCAGCCAGAGGAGACACATCGAATCCGATCAAGCTAGACGAAAAATGAGAGGCCCGCTTCAGGCTCGAAGCGGGCCTCAATCTGGGAATGATTGAATAGAGGAATTAGCTCGGCAGCAGAACCGTGTCAATCACTTGAATGACTCCGTTCGACTGGTTCACATTCCCGATCGTCAAATTGGCCCAATCGCCCTTCTCATCCTTGATGATGATATTGTCCTCGCCGTTCATCATAAAGGTGAGCGTGCCGCCGCTGACGGTCTTGAGCGTTGCCTGACCGTGCCCTGCGCGGATTTCTTTCTTCAACATCGCGGTGGAGTAGCGCCCAGCAACGACATGGTAGGTGAGAATTTTCACCAACATGTCGTGATTTTCAGGCTTCAGAAGAGTGTCAACCGTGCCTGCCGGAAGCTTCGCGAAGGCTTCATTTGTCGGAGCAAAAACTGTGAACGGACCGGAGCCCTTCAGTGTATCCACGAGTCCGGCTGCTTTCACGGCCGCAACTAGCGTCGTGTGATCGGCGGAATTCACCGCATTGTCAACGATGTCCTTATTTGAATACATGGCCTGGCCGCCGACCATGACAGTCTTATCCTGCGCTGCGGAATAGGAGGCCGCGCCGCAAACGGCTACAAGGGCCAGAAACGCTGTTACAAGAGTCTTTTTCATTTGTTCATCCTTTTCAAGTTGAAATGTTTTTAATCTCGATACCCGGCATAAGTACGCATGCCGCCCGGAAATGGATTTCGAATCGAAAGAAATTGCGACTAGAAAGCGCTTAAGGGTTTTGCGATGTTAATTGACTCACTCTCCGCGACTCGCCTACGATTGCGACGGCTCGCGACGATAAGTGAAGTGTTTCGAAAATCAGCATTTGTCCAGATGAGTTTGCAGACCGAAGAAGTTGCGGAGGTTTCACGATGACGGCAAGCGCACGATCGAACAGCGCCACGGTACTTATCACCGGCGGGACGGAAGGCCTTGGCCGCGCGACGGCTCTACTGCTCGCGAACGAGGGCTATCGCGTTTTCGCGGGCGGACGCAACGCACACAGGCGCGCCGCTCTCGATACCGAAGCGCAGGACCGCAAGTTGCCGCTCGCGACGCTCGAAATGGATGTTACCGACGATGCTTCGGTAAACCGCGCCGTTTCCGAGATCGAGCAGCAAGCCGGGCCCGTCGAGATCCTAATCAATAACGCAGGCATCGCCATCGCGGCCCCAATGGAAGAAATTTCGCTCGACGACCTGCACAAAATATTTGAGACGAACTATTTCGGACTGATGCGCGTATCACAGCGTGTGCTTCCGGCGATGCGCGAACGCCGCCGCGGCAGGATCATCAACATGAGCTCGGTAGCTGGGAAAATCTCGACGCCGATATTCGGTCCTTATAGCAGCACGAAGCACGCTGTAGAAGCAGCGAGCGACGCAATGCGCCTCGAATTGATGCCCTTCGGCATACACGTTGCCATCATCGAACCGGGCTACATACCGAGCAACATGCAGAACGCGGCTACCGAACTTTCTTCGGAGCTATGTGGAGCGCGCGGAAAAGAGTCCGTATCGATTCGTATACGAAGGATTTCGTAAAAGCTGGGGCAAAGTCACTGCGTCGCCGAAATATACACCCGACGATTGTGCGCGCGTAATCTTGCGAGCGATTCAAGATACGCCGCCGCGCCCGCGGTATCCTGTGACGAGCAGAGCCTACTTCGTGAAATGGATGAAGCGATTGCTTTCCGACCGTGCAATCGACCGTCTGATCGCGAAGGATTACGGCATCAAGCCCGCCACGAGTAACAGTTGACCCGCACGAACCGAGTTGAGTAGGATGCCGCAACCAGTGTAGTTTCCCGCTTGCGATTCTCCGGTGCTGGAGAGGAGGCCAAATGTTTTGCTCCAAGTGTGGTACGAACGTCGCTGAAGGTGTCGCATTTTGTCCAAACTGCGGCCAGGCAACAGGCGGCGTCACCGCTGCCTCTGCAGCTCCGGTATATGGAGGCGCCCCAGTATATTCCGCTCCCGCAGCGACGGTGCAGGTGGCGTATGCCGGCTTTTGGCTCCGGTTCGTTGCCATCATCATTGATGTCATCGCTCTTGCTGTCGTGACCTTTCCGATCCGCCTGGCGATATTCGGAATGCTTGGAATTCACCACGCTATGCGTCCCACCTTTGGAGAGCGGCCGGACGTGATGTTAGGTGCGTTATTACCAGCGCTGATGTTTACCGCGGGAATCAATTTTGTAATCAATCTTCTCTATTTCTCTTTTTGCGAAAGCTCAACGTGGCAAGCAACCCTCGGCAAAAAGGCGCTCGGCTTGGCCGTAACGGACATGCAGGGACGTCGAATCAGCTTTGGCCACGCTCTCGGCCGCAATCTTGCCAAAATCATTTCCAGCTTGACCCTTTTTATCGGCTATATCATGGCGGGAATCACGGCGAAGAAGCAGGCGCTGCACGACATGATCGCTGGAACGCTCGTTATCAAGCAAGTTTCGTAAAGCTTCACGCGCCGGGGAGGCCACGATGTTCTGTTCACGTTGCGGTGCAGCGTTAGTAGAAGGAGCAGGATTCTGTCCGGCTTGTGGCACTCCCGTGCCGGCGTCAGTCGCCGTAGTGGCGTCCCCAATCGCTTCAGCGCCTTCGCCATTTCCATCTTCTGCGCCCGCAGCTTACGCGCCCGTAGGGGCGCCTCTTCCCGTTCCGTTCTCGCTTATGGCTCCGTACGCTGGCTTCTGGCTCCGGTTCGTTGCGTATGTGATTGACGCAATAATCATCGGAATCGTCGCGCTGCCCTTGGTTGTTGTCCTTGCTGTTATGACAGGCCTCACAGCGACTCTCGCGGCTGTCGCCGGCGGCGGGGAACATCCTGATCCGAACGCATTGTTCGCCACAACAGGTTTTGTCTTCTTCCTGCTCTTGCTGTTTCCACTCATCATTGGCGGCGAATGGCTTTACTTCGCGTGGATGGAAAGCTCAACCTGGCAGGCGACGCTCGGCAAAAAAGCGCTTGGGCTGATTGTCACAGACATGGAAGGAAGGCGGCTGACCTTTGGCCGCGCAACGGGGCGATTCTTCTCGAAAATCGTGACAGGATTTATTCCGCTCGGGATCGGTTACATCATGGCGGGATTTACGGAAAAGAAGCAGGCGCTGCACGATTTTATCGTCGGTACCCTGGTCCTGCGCAAAACCTGACCCGCGCAGCTAACTTTCTAAACGCCCCAACCGTACCGCTCTGCGTGAAGCAGCGAATCCGTCATCTCGCCGCGAATCAGCTCAACCATTTTCGAGCAGCCCACCGCTTCACTTGCACGCTCGGCAATATCCGCGGTGCGATAGCCTTGTTCGAGGACGCGGTCCACGGCCGATTCAATCCACTCTGATTCGGGCAACAAACCGAACGATTCTTTCAGCATCAGGCTCGCGCAGAAAATCGAGCCAAGAGGAGACGCGATATCGCGGCCCGCGAGCGATGGCGCGGAGCCGTGAATCGGTTCGTAGAGCGCGCCCTTCAGTGAGTCTCCGCGACTCATGGAAGGGATCAGTCCAATGGATCCGGCGAGCGCGGCCGCCTCGTCGCTGAGAATATCGCCGAAAAGATTTGCGGTAACGATCACGTCAAACTGCGCCGGGCTGAGCACCATCTGCATCGCCGCGTTGTCCACATATAAATTCTCCAGCGCCACGCCAGGATAATCTTTCCCGACTCGAGCCGCGGTTTTTCGCCAGAGAACCGACGTCGCGAGTACGTTTGCTTTGTCCACGCTCGCAAGCCGCTTCCGCCGCGCCGTGGCGCGTTCGAAGGCATATCTCGCAACACGCTCGATTTCGCGTTCGTCATACTGCGCCACGTCACGGGCGCTCTCGACGCCATTCTTGCTCGAATGTTCATGCGCGCCGAAATAAATGTCGCCGGCCAATTCGCGGATGACTTCGAAATTACAGCCGCGCACTTTCTCCGGACGCAGTGGTGAAATTCCAATTAGCGCTTCGCGAACGCGAATCGGCCGAAAGTTGATGTAAAGGCCAAGCCCTTTTCGAAGCGCGAGTAACCCGCTCTCCGCGCGTTTGCCGATGGGCAACCCGTCCCACTTGGGGCCGCCGACGGCGCCGAGAAGAACAGCGTCGGCTTCGCGGCACGCTGCCAGAGTTTCGGCTGGGAGAGGCTCGCCACAGCGGTCAATGGCATTGCCGCCGAAAGGCATTTCGTGGAGATCAAACTGGTGGCCGAAGGCGGTCGCGCACTCAATGAGCAGCCGCGTAGCTGCGCTTGTGACTTCTGGACCGATTCCGTCGCCAGGAAGGACGACGATTTTTTTGTGGACACCGCTCATGTGAGGCTTTCCCCGAAGCGGCTGCGCTCGCGATTTCGTTTGAAGAAATTCAGTCGCCGGCCGTAGCGTTGATGCCGGGCTCGTTCGCTGCGGCGATATTTCCGCGGCGCACCTGATGCACGATGGTTAGAAGGTCACGATCGGTGACCTGCTTGGCCTCGTCGGCGAGCGCCATCGCAGCACTGTAGCACAGACGCAATTCGTCGTCGTTCGTCATGAACCCGAGCTCGAGGAGATGCGCGCGAAGCGCGTTGCGGCCAGAATGTTTCCCAAGGACAAGCCGCCGCGCCGGCACACCAACTTCCTGCGGCGAAATAATTTCATAAGTTAGCGGGTTTTTCAGTATGCCGTCCTGATGAATCCCGGCTTCGTGGGCGAAAGCGTTGGCGCCTACAACCGCCTTGTTCGGGGCCACCGAGACTCCAGTGATTTCAGAGAGCAGGCGGCTGGTGGCGTAGATTTCCTTCAAATTGATTCCGGTTCCCACTCCGAACGAAACGCGGCGCACTTCCAGCGCCACTACAATTTCTTCAAGCGACGCGTTGCCGGCGCGTTCGCCGATGCCATTAATCGTGCACTCTACCTGACGCGCGCCCGCACAGATGGCGGCAAGTGAATTGGCAACGGCTAGGCCCAGGTCATTGTGGCAGTGCGCACTCAGAATGATGCCGGGAAAGCGGCGAGTGTGTTCCGCGATGTGCCGAAAAATCGCGCCATATTCTTCGGGTGTGCTGTAACCGACGGTGTCCGGAATATTAAGGATGGTCGCGCCAGCTTCGGCGGCGATCTCGAAAACACGCGTCAAATAATCAATGTCGGTGCGGCTCGCGTCTTCGGCTGAGAATTCGATCTCATCGCACCGTTCGCGACCGTATCGAATCATCTTACCGATCTGCTCGAGGGCTGCTTCGCGAGAGAGGCGCAGCTTGTATTTCAAGTGCAGGTCAGACGTAGCCAGGAAAATATGCAGCCGAGGCTTTGCGGCAGGTTCGATGGCGCGAAGTCCCGCATCAATATCTGGCACGTAAGCGCGTGCAAGCGCTGCGACTGTCGAATTCTTCACTTCTTGCGCAACCGCGCGGGCCGCTTCGAAATCGCCTTCGGACGCGATGGGGAATCCTGCTTCGATAATGTCCACGCCGAGTCGTTCGAGTTGACGGGCAAGCCGGAGCTTCTCCTCCCGGTTCATCGAAAAGCCGGGTGATTGCTCGCCGTCGCGGAGCGTAGTGTCGAATATATGTACCGTATCCATACTTCTCTCCCCATCTCAGTGAAGCTCAACGAATAGCCCGCGTCAAATTTATAGTTTTTCGCTTGTGTATTAGCATCGTTTATAGAAGGATTGTGGCTAATCCGATGTACAGGGCGAACGTACGTGCCCGCCGGGAGATCCCAGTTTGGACCTCGCATCACTACAGGTGTTCTTGACAGTCGCGGAGGAACGCAGCTTCTCCCGCGCCGCGGTCAAACTCTTCAGGACTCAGCCAGCTATCAGCATTTCCGTGCGCAAGCTCGAAGAATGGGTCGGCCAGCCGCTTTTTGTCCGCGGGTCGAGGACTGGGCAGCTCACTGAAGCAGGAATTTTCTTGAAGGAATACGCCGAACGGATGCTCAACCTGAGGGAGGAAATCCGCCGTGGCGTCGACGATCTCCAGAAGTTGCGCCAGGGCGAGCTGTCAGTCGGAGCGAATGAGAGTTCCATTCATGCCTTGTTGCCGGCGCTTGCAGAATACCGCCGCAAGTACCCGAAAATTCACGTCCGGTTTCACCGGGTATTCTCGCGGGAAATCCCGGCCGAGATTTTGAACTACAGATTGGACTTTGGCGTCGTGACGTACCGTCCGATGGATCCGAATCTTGTCGCAGTCGAATTCATGCGGGACGATCTCGCGTTGGTCGTTCCTCCGAAGCACCGGCTGGCCAAGCGCCATACGGTCAGCGTGAAAGATCTGGGCGAAGAGAGCTTCGTTGCCCATATCGTCGAATCGCCTTATCGCCAGCGCGTGATGCAGCTCTTTGCGCGGCATCGCACGTCGCTGCGTATGGATATTGAGCTGCCGACGATCGAAAGCATCAAGCGAGCGGTTGAGATGAACATGGGCGTGGCCATCGTCCCGAGGATGTGCGTGAAGATGGAGCTCGAACGCGGCACACTCGTTGAGTTGCGCATTCGCCAGATGCATTTTCCGCGTCACCTATTTTTGCTCTATCGCCGCGACCGCGCACTATCGCATGCCGCGCGCGCTTTCATGCGACTTTTGCGCGTGCGCTGAATCTTTCCAATATCAGTGGCCGTGTGAAAATTCATCCAATGCTGAAGCGATCCGCTGAAGCCCGTTCTCGAGCGTCTCCGCGTCCACGGAATAACCCAGCCGGAAGAAATCAGGCATCTCGAAAAAATGGCCGGGCACGACCGCAGTATCGTATTTCTGCCGTAGCAATTGGCAGAACGCATCGGCGCGACCATGCGCGAGTTTCGGAAACACGATCGTGCCCGCTTCCGGACGCACCGCCGAGAGATCGCTGCGTGAATCGAGAAATTGGTGCACACGCGCGCGATTTGCATCGAGCAGCGCTTTCGCATCCGCTGCAATCTCCGCCAAATGATCGAGCGCGATGACGCTCAGACGCTCGGCCGCATACGCTGGTATCACGCCAAAAAGGTCGTTGAGCCTCCACATGCGTTCCGCCAACAACGGCGGCGCCAGAATCCATCCGCAGCGCAGGCCCGAAAGTCCATAAGCCTTTGTGAGGCTGCCGGTGACCACGAAATTCGGGCCAAGATGAAATGCCGATCGCACTGCCGAGTCGTAACACGCTTCTAAATAAACTTCATCCACGAGCACCGTCGCTCCGTGGCTCCGCGCGATCTCACCCACCATACGCAACGCCGAATCGGGTGTCCGCACGCTCGTGGGATTGTGAAGGTTCGTAATCACGATGACGCGCGTGCGCGGTGTGATTGCCCGCTCAATCTCTCGTGGATCTACTTGGAAGCCGTCGTCCAAAATCCGCGGAAAGCGCCCGATTTTGGCTCCCAGATAGGCGGCCGCCGTCAAAATCAATTCGTACGTAGGCTGCTCCACGAGAATTTCGTCGCCCGGTTCGATGAGAGCGGCGAGCGCCAGATGATTTGCCATCGATGTGCCCGTGGCCTCGACAACGCAGTCAGGTTCGACGCCGCATTTCGCCGCCAAACGCTTCACCAGTGGCTCGTAGCCATACGCGCCGGGCGCCGAGATCTCGATGTCCGCAAGCGTTACAGGCAGGCGCGCAAGCGGCAAATTCGGCATGCCGCTGACCGCTAAATTGAATTGCGCATGCGAGCGCAGCTTCGCCCATTCCATGTACGCTGAACGAATTTCGCGCCGTTGAGTCATGGTCGAATCGCGTTGCGCCATTTCCAGATGTAATAGACGGGAACGCCGGCCAAAAGAATACCCATTCCGACCAGCGTGTTGCCGGGATATTTGTAAATTGTGTTTGCCACCACGAACCAGGATATGGCGATGAAGACAATCGTCGTATACGGATGCCCGGGCGCTCGATACTCCGCCGGCCCGGCCGCGCCGCGATCCGGGCTGCTCGAGTCTCGCCGGCGAAACACGAACAAGCATGTAGCCGTCAGGCCAAAAAATAAGAAGTCCATCGAGACAACATAATTCAAAATCTGCTCGTATTGCCCGGTTAGCGCGATAACCATCGCCGCAACAGCTTGCATGAGAATCGCAACCGCCGGGACCCGATGCCGCGGGTCTACCCACGCCACGCTGCGAAAAAACAGCCCATCCTGCGCCATCGCGAAATAAACGCGCGGCGCTGTCAGAACGCACTGACTCAGAAATCCAAGCGTCGAAATCGTGATTCCGAGCGCGATAAATCGGGCGCCCGCGGAGCCGAGCGCGCGCTGCATCACGTCGGTGGCAGGTGTGCTGGTTGCCGCCAGGCCCGCAGGACCGAGCACGCGCACATAAACCAAATTGACGAAGAGATAGAGCAAAATCACTCCGATCACGCCGAGAACTAGCGCCCGCGGCAGATTCCGTGAAGGCTCGCGGATCTCCGCCGCGACGAAGTTTGCCGTCTGCCACCCACCGTAGGCAAAAAGCACCGGTGTAAGCGCCGCTCCGATCGCGCTCAGCAGATTGAGAGAGACGGGCCGATCGAGAATTGGTCGCGAAAGAACGCTCGAAGCGGGTGCTGCTGACGTCAGTCCGATGACCACAAGCGCCGCAATAGCAAGTATTTTCAATACCATCAGCGCGCTCTGCACAGCGCTACCGGCCCGTACACCCAGGCAATTAATAATCGCCAAGCCGGCAAGCACGATAGCCGCGACCCAGGCATCGGAGAAAGGCACCGTGATCAAAACTCGAAGGTACTTGGCAAAAGTAACGGCCACGGCGGCCATTCCGCCCGTTTGAATCACGAGCAGCAGCACCCAACCATAGAGAAATGCGAGTCCCGAATTATAAGCCTCTCGCAGGTACGCATATTGCCCGCCCGCACGTGGCAAGCGCGCCGCAAGCTCCGCGTAAATAAACGCGCCAAACAGCGCCACAATCCCGCCGATAATCCACGCTCCCAATATAAGCGCCGGAGTATGAACCTGCCGCGCGACGACGTAAGAATTGATAAATATGCCCGAGCCGATGATGCCGCCCATCACAATCATCGTCGCGTCGAATAGGCCGAGGCGCGCTGCAAGTTGAGGCGCGCGCGAGGTTTCTGCGGAATTGTCGCCGGAGTTCATGGCTCGACGCTCCGTATGGAGCGCAATCGTGCCGTGACTCTACCATCGCAGCGCAAATCCGCAATGTATCCCGCAGGGTGCGGCGATAACTCATCCGACTCCTAAGCAGCCAAATCGCTTGCGGCTCGCGTCCCGTGGGTCTTTACTTATATAAGGAGATTCACATGGCAGAAGCCAAGCCCGCAGGGCCAAGTGTCGTTGCGGATGGTCATTCCGAGAAGCGCCGGACCAAGCGCGTTCATATTTCCATGCCCGTCCGCGTTCGAGGGAAAGCCGGAACACAAGCCTTTGAGGAGGAAGCGCTGACAGCCTCCGTGAGTGCGCATGGCTGCATGGTGCGGTTGCGCCAGCCGGTAATCCGCGGCCAGCAACTCCTCGTATTCAATCATGCCGTTGATGAAGAGCTATCCTGCACCGTCACGTATCTTGGTCCAAAGGATCGAGGAAAGTTGGAAGTGGGCCTCGAATTTGTCGAGGCGTCGCCGCGCTTCTGGAGAATTAATTTCCCTCCGGATGACTGGGACCCGGCCGATCGAAAACGTCCAGGCGAGAAAAGGCCGTAAGCGCGCCGCAATTCGAGGAGCGGAAAGTGAAAAGCCTCGTCGGAATCTTGGTCGTAGCCGGTCTCAGCGTGGTGGTTTACAAACTCTATCTAACCAAGGCGCTGCCTCCAGAAGGCAAAACTCCGCAACAGACGATCGACGTTGTCGGCGTGAAAAACGATCTCCTTGCCATCGCACAGGCGGAACGTGGTTACCAGGCCGAGCACGGATCCTATGCTTCGCTCGATGTGCTCGAATCGAGCGGCGCCATGGTCATGAAGAAGTCCGGACGCGATGGGTATACCTACGAAGTACAAACCTCGCCTGGTAATTTTCAAGCCATCGCGCACTGTTCTCCCACGCCCGAGTTGCCCTGCACCAACTATTCGATCGATTCATCCATGGAAGTGCAGCCACTTCCCTGACCCGCCAGCGAATCCGCCTTTGCGGGCGCGGCTGTTACGGCGTGCGCTTTTGATCGGCGACCGTTACTCCACCTTCTGCGTAATCCGTCGGCGGCAAATCCACGAACGTCACCTGAATATTTTCGCGCTTTGCATTCCCTTCGGCGATCAATACGTCGGTGACACGCGTGGCAATCTTTCTCTTTTGGTCGGCGTTGCGACCCGCGACCCATGTGATTTGGACGTATGGCATCCGAATTCCTCCCGGCAGGAGTGTAGCGCAGGCGCAGCGGACTGAAAGGCCGGCGGTGACGAACGCCAGCGGGTTGCGTCGAAATCAAGCTGTGCGCGGAAGATGGCCGGGCAATGTCGAACCGCAATGGGCGCAGTGTGTCCAAGCCAGATCGACGGCTTTGCCGCAGTGCGAGCAGGTCGGCTTGACGGACGTGCCGCAGCTCGGGCAGAACGTGAATTTCGAAAGCACGCTCGTTCCGCAAGATGGACACGTCACCGGCATCGCATCGCGAAGAATGAAGTACAGGATGATGCCGATCGCGTCGGGAATGAATATCGCAAGAAGCGTCCACATCACGTAACGCATTCCGCGCCGCTTCGAATCGCCGTATACATAACCGATCAAAGCAATGTAGGTGAACAAAGTCGCGAACGCGAGAATAGGCAAGAGTATTCTTCCCACCAAAGGAATCGGTTCGCTGTGATCTGGCGGAAATGTCGACAGGATTCCGACAAGAACCGCGCAGCCCAGCGCCACGATCCACGCTGTCACCTTTGCCGCCCGCGGAATCGCACTCAAGTTGTCCTGGAATCTGCTCATGCCAGTCTCCTCTCGCGACGTTGGTGCCACGCCAGCACCATCGCCGCAATGCCTCCGGCCACCCAGCCCAAAGCTGTAAGCCCAGCGAAGGCGTACCAGGTCGGTGTGAGCCGTGTCGTAAACCACGATGCCAACCCCCCGCTCAAAATTCGGACGATCGGCCAGCTCAGCACGGTTATCGTCCATGCAAACGCAATCAGGAATGCCAGCACATTTCGGTTCCAGCGTTGTTCTGCCTCTTCTCCAAACGCCAGTTCCGCCCGCGCCCGTGCTCGTTCAACTACGCCCGCTGTCGGCTGCGGCGTTGGAAGACGGCGGAGTCCTCGCGCAAGCAATTGCCAATTCTCGAGCTCGGCAGCGCAGGCCGTGCAATCGTGAACGTGCCGCGCCACGCGCTCGTCCTCATCCGGCTCGAGCCCTCCAGCAGCGGCGAGTGAAAGCATTTCGCGGATTTCGTCGCAGGCGCTCATGTCCATCGCTCCCCGGGGTATCGGGATTCCAAACTGTTTCGCAAATAATCCAAGCCGCGTCTCAGTCGCGTCTTCACAGTCGAAAGCGGCGCATCGAGGACCACCGCAATATCTTCAAGTTTCATTTCCTCTTCAAACCTCAGCGAGAGCACTTCGCGATAATGAATCGGCAAACCGGAGACGCATTCGGCAAGCCGTGAGCCACGCTCGCGCTCGAGTATCCCGTCGAGCGCCGGCGGCTCTTTTGCGGCAAGGTTCGCCGCCTTCGTCGCGCCGTGCGGATCGCCTGCTGGCGGCTCGTCAAGGCTTTCGGGATGCCGCCGCCGCAGAAAATCAATGGCCAGATGGCGCGCGAGCGTGAACAGCCACGCATCGAAATTTCTGTTTGGGTCGTACCGCCGGATTTGTTCGGCCACGCGAATCCACGTTTGTTGAAAAAGATCGTCTGCGTCAGCTGAATTCCGCACAAGGCGCAGCAAATAGCGGTAAAGCCGATTCTGATAGCGGGCTACGAGAGCGGATAAGGCATCAAGGTCACCTCGACGAAGCTGGCTGACATCGGCCTCAAGCCCCACCGTCGCCTCCTCCGCGCAGGTAAGCGTCGCTATCATAATGGGTATACGGCCGGCGCAGAGAAAAAGACTCATCGCCCGCCCAGCGTTTGGTGCCACAATCCAGCCGCCGGGCTAACGCATCTATAAGAAGGGAGGCATCTTGCGCCGAATTCTTACCATCGCTTTGGGCTTGGCCCTCGGAGCGAACGGCGCGTGGATGCTCGTCGCACCGGTCAGTTGGTATCTCAGGATTCCCGGAGTCGCAAACACGGGCCCTGCGAATCTGCACTTTATCCGCGACATTGGTTGTGCTTACCTCGTGGCTGGGCTAACCGTCATATGGCTTGGGCAGGCTTCGCGCCAAGCGTGGCCGGCAGCGCTTGCAAGCGGAACATTTCTTGGACTTCACGCGTTGGTCCATTTGTATGACTTCTTCATCGGACACGAGAGCGCGCGAGAATTGATGAGCGACTTGCCGACGATTTTTCTCCCGGCGATTCTCGTTACTTGGCTCGCATGGCATGGGCGCCGCGAGGCGCAAATGGAGAAATGAAATGTTTGGCTGGCTGGTAAGAAAAAAGCTTGATGCCTATGAACGCGAATTCGACTACGACACGACCTACCTCCGCGATATTTATGCGGCAAGTCCTCGCGCCTTCTGGCGCTTCTCGAAATTTATCGGCCTTTCAACTTATCGGGAAGGCGCGCCATACGACGCGTGGTTCGCCGCAAAATTGGTAGGCACTCTCGCGGAAGACTGCGGCCCGTGCACACAACTTGTCGTCACCATGGCGGAGCGAGCCGGCGTCAAAGAAGCCACGCTACGCGCGATTCTGGCGGGCGATGAAGCGGCGATGTCCTCCGATGCCGCGCTTGGCTTCCGATTTGCGCGCGCCGTGCTGTCACGCGATGTTGCTCTCGGCGACGAACTCCGCGAAGAAATCATTTCGCGGTGGGGGCAGAAAGCGGTGATTTCACTCGCTTTTGCCGTTGCCTCTTCGCGCGTATTCCCCACCGTGAAGTATGCCCTCGGCCATGGAAAATCATGCGTCCGAGTCAGCGTTGCCGGCGCGGACGCGCCCCTGCACCGTGAACAATTGGCCCACTAAGCCGGCCTGTCGCGCGCGAGAGTGAGCCCGCCGCGCTGTGCTAGAATCGTGGTCTCGTGCAACCCATCATCAAGCATCTGCTTGACCTCCAAACCGTTGACACTCATCTCCAAAATGTTCAATCACGGTTGGCTCAGTTTCCAAAGCGCCTTGCCGAAGTGGAAGCTCGCGTAGCGGCAGCCCGCGCAGAACTCGAACACTCCAAGGCCTCTCACCTCACCGCGCTGAAAGATCGCAAGAAGTACGAGTTGGACGTCGAGCAATGGAAAGAAAAGGCCAAGAAATACCGGGACCAGGCCTATCAGGTGAAGACGAACGAAGCCTTTAAAGCTCTTCAGCATGAAGCGCAGGGAGCCGAAGACGAAATCGCGAAGTCTGAGGACCGTCTGCTCGAGCAAATGGTGGCGGGCGAAGAATACGATGGGCGCATCAAGGTCGCCGACAAAGCTTTGAAGGAAGTCGAGGCAGTTGCCAAAGGTGAGCGCGCCAATATTGAATTGGAACGCGCCGCAGCGGAGAAGGAACGCGCTGGGTACGAAGCCGAACGCGCCATCGCGGTCGCGGCAATTCCCGAAGATCTACTCGACCATTACCAGCGCATCGCGCGCAAACACGGCGGCACCGCCCTCGCCGAAGTGAGAAGCGAAATGTGCGGCGCCTGCGGCGTGCGGGTCCGCCCTCACGTGTTTCAGGAAATGCGCCGAGAGGGCAACGAAGAGATCTATCATTGCGAGACTTGCACTCGCATGCTCTACTATATCGAGCCGCCCAAGCAGCCCGCCCCGCCTACGACGGATAATTCAAGTTCCGCCTCACAATCGAGCGATACTTAGAGCGAAACCCGAGTCCCGTGACCTTAAAACGCTTGCCGAAAACTTCGCCGCCCGGAAGCGCACGTCTGTTCAACGAACCGCACGCTCCGGAAGCTCCAGCGGCTGTTCATACCGCGCACGTTGACGGCGCATCACGCGGCAATCCAGGGCCGGCGTCGTACGCAGCCATCATTTACGGTCCCGACGGCAACCAGGTTTTCCAAATTGGAAAATATCTCGGTCGCGATACCAACAACGTAGCGGAATACTATGCGCTGATTGCCGCACTCGATTACGCCGCAAACCATGCCATCAAGCGCCTTCGCGTGAATAGTGATTCCGAATTGCTTGTTCGCCAGATGCAAGGTCGCTACAAAGTGAAAAGTCCGGATCTGCGACCGCTTTTCGAGCGCGCTGCCAACCTTGCCCGCTCACTCGAATATTTTGCCATCCAGCATGTTCCACGTGAAATGAATCGGGACGCGGATCTCCTGGCCAACGAGGCCCTCGACAGGACCGACGGGAGAACCGCAGTGCACGGAATCCAGAAAGACGGCGCAAAAGATGGCGCAATACGCGGCCCGAAATCGGGCGCGCAGCCGGTCCAATCAAACGCCCGCTCAGTTCGCGTTCGCGCTCACTACGTCAATGGAGTCCTCGTCCCGCTCGAACCTCTCGATTTACCCGACGGGACCGAAGTCTCCTTTGATCTCCGAAAGCCTCTCAAACCCTGATAATTGCCCCTCTAATCCCGCTCGCAAGCGCACTTACTTTCGTTTAAAAATTTAGTACATGCGGTCTATTGTTGCTCTTCCTCCTCGATTGTTAGTCTCTCTTGCACCGCGAAAGCAATCGTAAGGGGGGCAGTTTTGAACGCGATACTCGACAAGCTGCCTACTATTCTAACCCTCGCCGTTCTGGTCGGAATCTTCCTCGCTCTTCAGAAGCATTCGGCATCTTCTCGCACCCGGCTGTGGACCTTTGCCTGGGCGCTGATTTTCGTCCATTTCTTGATCCAAGTCTTCGAAACGCACACGGGCACGATCGAGCTTGTGATCGAATCGATTGATTTGGCCTCGCTGGAACTCTCCGGCGTGGTCTTTGTCGTTTCTATGGCGCGTTCCGTTGAGAACCATGTTCGCCGCACGGTATTGCTCTATCTACTGGCTGTTCCCACTGCGTTCCACGCGACGGCCATCACGTTTGGCTGGCCCGTTCGCGGCGCGCTAGTCGCAGCCCTCGCCGTCCTGACGGCCGCCAGCGTGGCGTTTGTCTTTCTCGAAGAAGGCACTGAATCCGGTTTTGCGCGCATCCTCTCTGGAATCGTAGTCGTGACTGGCGCATGGGCGATTCACAACCAGTGGCTCGGAAGCCCCGATTTCGCCGCGAATGCCATCCTCACACTTTCCTTCGGCGTTTGTGGGCCGCTCTTCTGGAAGCGGGTGCAGCGCTGGTCGCCCGGCGTTGCCGCCGTAGCCGGGGGATTTGTGGCCTGGGGCGCGGTGTTTCCAGTAGGCGCGCTCGTGCAGCACTACTATCCGGCGCTTGTCATAAACGGTGAACTCTGGAACGTGCCGAAGTTCTTCGTGGCCATCGGGATGGTTCTGACGGCTCTCGAAGATCAGTCGCTTCTCGTCGAACAGGCCCGCGCGCGCGAACGTGCCGAAAACTTGATGCTGCACCGTTTGTCGAAGATTAGCTCCCGCCTGATCGCAGGACGCGACCCAGCCACGCTGTGTGAAGAAATCGTCGAAGGAATTACCAGTACAAGCAGCTTCCGGGGAGCGGCTCTGTTCTTTGTAAGCGAAGACCGCGCAGTGAAACTTGCGTGCGCGAGCGGCGTAACACGCGAAGTCCGCAACGGCCTCGATGAGCGCACCTGCGGCTTTGATTGGGATAGTTTCGAGAAGGTCTACGCAACTCGGAAACTCAGCAACAATTCGATTGTTCTCGACCCCGGCCAACTCGCAAAATTTCGGCGCGTTGGTCTTGAGGACGTTTCCGAAGGCTGCGTTGTCCTGATTCCTTTAGTTTCGTCGCGGGGCGCGCATCTTGGCATCCTCTGGCTTTCAACTCCTTTGGCCCCGTCCGAACTCGACGAATCCGAGGTCGCCAAGCTGGAGATGTTGGCCGCCGATCTCGGCGTCACAATGGACAATTCCAGATTGCACCGACAATTGGTGCGTTCGGAAAAACTCGCGTCTCTTGGCCAGTTGGTTGGCGGCGTCGCGCACGAGTTAAACAATCCGCTCACCGGCATCCTCGGCTACAGCGAGCTCCTTGCAGGCGAGGTCGAAAATGAAACCACACGCGCCCGCCTTGGAAAAATCGGTCATGAAGCGCGGCGCATGCATAATATCGTGAACGGTCTATTGCGTTTCGCGCGCCAGAGCAATCCTGGCACGCGCGTTGCGGATCTCGCCGGTTCAATCCGTGATGTCGTTCAGCTTCGCGAATACCATCTCCGCAAATTTGGAATTCAATTGCAGCTGAACCTCGAGGGTGGACTGCCGCAAATAGCCGTCGGCGACGACGATTTGAAGCAAGTGCTCCTAAATGTGTTGAATAACGCGATTGATGCCGTGGAAAACAGCGAGACACGCGAGATTCGCATTTCGGCCGCGCGCCAAGGTGGCAAGGTTGCGATCCAGATTGAAGATACCGGTGCTGGCTTCCGTGATTTGAATCGCGCGTTCGATCCGTTCTACTCCACAAAGCCGGTTGGAAAAGGAACGGGGCTCGGCCTCAGCGTCTGCTACGGAATCGTCCAGGAAGCGGGCGGCGAGATGACCCTCTCAAATGGCCAAGCGCGCGGTGCCAGCGTCGTTATTGAAATCCCCGCGGTGACTGCCGCCGTTCCATCGCGAGCCAGCGTCGCCGTCCCAGTCTAATCGCGACCGCCCAACTCCGCAGCCACGAGCACTTGGACACCTACTGTTTTGAGAGCCCGGAGGCTCCCGCCTCCGGGAATCCTGCCGATTGCCTCTCAGTTGCACTAAAGATTTTGGGCGATTTAACCCAGTTCTAATCGATACACCAAAACGATTAGAAATCGCTGTAAGTTGCAGAAAACAAAGCGCACACCTAATTTCTAATCGTAACAAAATTGACCTCATCTTCGGCTGCGTTTTGGCTTGGTCTTCTATTGCTTGAGGAAGTAAGTGCGGTAGAGCGTGTCCCGTTGCGCGGGAATATACCCAGCGTCGCTGATGATCCGGCGGAGTTCAGTTTCGTTCGTGCGATTGCGTACGCCCGCGGCGTAAACCACATTCTCTTCAATCAAAATGCTGCCAACATCGTCCGCGCCGAACTGCAATCCCACCTGGCAGATCTTAATTCCCGGTGTCAGCCAGCTCGATTGAATGTGATCAATGTTGTCGAGATACAGTCGGCTAATCGCCAGCGTCTTCAGATAATCCACCGCGGTGGTTTCCTGCACTCTTTTTCCGAGAGAAGTATGATCCGGCGCAAAAATCCACGGAATAAAAGCGGTGAACCCGCCGGTATCTTCCTGCAATCGCCGTACCCGCTCGAAGTGATTCACACGCTGGCTATAATCCTCGCCGCAACCAAACATCATCGTCGCCGTGGTGCGCAGGCCGAGCGAATGCGCTTCGCGGTGGACTAATTCCCATTCATTCGAAGTGCACTTCAACCGCGAGATTCGCGCGCGAACTTCGTCATCCAGAATTTCCGCGCCCCCACCGGGAATCGATTCGAGCCCCGCGTCTCGCAACCGCGCAATCGTGTCGCGCACGCTCAGATTTGAAATCTCGGCAATGCAAATAATCTCGGGTGCCGAAAAGCAATGCAGATGGACGCGTGGATACTTCTGCTTGAGCGAGCTCAAAAGATTTTCGTAATACTCGAGCTTCAATTCCGGGTTCAGCCCGCCCTGAAGCAGGACGCCTGTGCCACCGAGCTCCAGCATTTCATCAATCTTGTGGCAGATTTCCTCGAACGACAAGACGTAGCCCTCCTTCGAGCCCATCGGGCGGTAAAACGCGCAGAAGGAGCAGTACTCGGTGCAAAAATTTGTGTAGTTGATGTTACGGTCGATCTGATACGTGGCGATGCGCGGATCGGTTTTCTTCCGGCGGACTTCATTCGCCGCCATTCCGATGCCGACGAAATCATCCGACGCGAATAAATCAAGCGCTTCTTGCTGCGAAATTCCCATCACCGCTCCGTATTCACATTCAAACTATCGCGAGTGAGCCGCCGCGCTACTTCTTAGATAGCATAGATCGGATCGCCAGCGTGCACGATGCCCTCTCGCAAGACGGCGCCGTAGACTCCCGCGCAGCCGCTGTGTCCATGGTAAACCGATTCGAGCACTTTCGGCGAGGGGGCGGCGGTATCCGGGTCGAGCGTGATCATGATGCAGCGCCCATCCTTTTTTACCAACTGCACTACAACGGTTTCGCCAATCTGCAGTTCGCGGCCGACGAGTTGATCCTCGAAAAACGGGGCATCATCATCCCAGCGGACGTAAAAATTCGCGCGGAACCGGCGCTTGTCGAGCGCGATTCCAGTTTCCTCGGACAAGCCACGCAATGTCGCAAGCCCGAACATCGAAACCGGCCGGGCATCCGTCATGCAGCGCTCCGAAAATCGCAGCCGCAGCGATCGCCCAAATCGCGTTTCAAGGAATTCCGTGAATTTCGGATCGCCCATCATAAATTTTTCGCCGCCCGGCGCCGCCACTTCAATTGCGAACTCAGCCGCGTCGGGAATCTCGTTCGCGACGGCGGGAGGTTTCAGAAATCTAGGCTTAAAGAGTACGAAGTCGTGCCCCTGGCGCCCCGTCATCCATGGGAAATCGGACTTGTTATTGTTGTCCACAAACGCGTAGACCCTGTCGCCCGCGATGCCTGCATACGTAACACGCGCGTCCGCGAGTTCTTCACCCGCCATGCTCTTAACGGGATAGCGCCACAGCTCGACCAGCGTGCCGAGGCGCTCCAAATCCTATGCCTCTCGGTGAGCGAGCGTTTTCGCAGGCGCGCTCGCAAATTCTATGGGCCGATAGCGCGCAATCAATCCCAACGCCGCAGCTTTTTGATAGTAGAGGTTCAGCCCTTCGATGTTTTCGGCGTCGAGATCGAAATTGATGTTATCGGTGAGATATTTCTCGAGGTCCTTTGGCGGCAGATCGAGTTTCATGGACGCCGCGTCGGCGATTTCAGGAAGCCGCGCCATGCCATATTCCTTGGACGCAAGAAAATCGGAAATTACTTCCGGCGTGATCACCTTGCGCCGTCCCGCCCAGATCGCAAGGACGCAGGGTTTTCCAGTCATTTCCTGCCATTCGTGCGCCACGTCATAAACGAAAATCGATTCGCGGCCCGGTACCGGCATTTCACTCACATCCCCCTGGCAGCACGTATTTCCGCTGGGAGCTTTCCCAGCGAGCTGGTCCATCTTCACAGCAATCCGCAGCGCCGGATCGCCGATGATCAGCGCCGCATCGGCATTCTCCAGCATTTCGGCAGCGTTCGGCCGGGCATCCACAAATTCGGGCTGGATGCGCCAATGCTCCGCCGCCAGAATTCGTACCAGCGCGACGGAACTCCGAGAGCTCGTGTCGAGCGCGATGCGCTTCGCCAATTCAATCGGCTTCTTCGAAACAACGAGAATGCTTCGCACTTCGCGCTTCGCCGCCACGGCCATTCCCGGCAGCATCACCAGATTCTGAATCCGTTCGTATTCGATTGCTGGAATGATTGCCACGTCAGCATCGCCCCCGCGTAGCGCTTCAGCGCATTGCGAAGGCAGCGTGAACGAGAGATCGTACCGGCCAGCTTGTGGCCCCTCTGTGAAACCCCACACCAGCGGCGCAGTATTCAAATATTCGACGATTGATATTCGGAGTTTTGCCAATTGAGACTCTTCCTTGCAGGGACAAACCCAGTTTAGCACAGACGCCCCGAACGCCCAGAAATGCCGCAGGCGAATCGGGATCTGCTTGCTCTAGATCAAGACCTGCGTCTATCGCCATTCATTGCGGAGGCCACGACGGCACGGTATAAACGGGCCGTGCTACCACTTGAACTAATCGCCACTTTGGCCGCCGGACTGTTTACCGGCGCTTCGATCTACATCAACTTGGTAGAACATCCTGCCCGGATGGGGTGTGGCACAGCGGCAGCACTTGCGGAGTGGGCTCCCAGCTATAAGCGAGCAACCGTGATGCAGGCAAGCCTAGGCGCTGTGGGATTTCTGAGTGCCGTTGGCGCATGGATACTGCGAGCCGGAACATTGTGGCTGCTTGGCGGTGTCCTGTTTGGCCTCGTGATTCCGTTTACGTTGATCGTCATCTTTCCCACGAATCGAAAGCTATTGAGCCCCAGCCTCAATAGTGAATATTCAGCAGCACGAGCTTTGCTCAATCGCTGGAATAGACTGCATGCGGTGCGAAGCGTTTTGGGTTTCGCTTCGTTCGTAGTTTTCCTGCTCGCGTTGATCAGGATTCTTCAGTAGAGAATTCAATAGGCTTACCGATCTGCTCCTCCCCTCTCGGAGGGCCTACGGAATAACGACAATTCTCCGGCCGGATTGTTCTTTGCGTAGCCATGCGCTCTCGATTTCCGCGAGGGGAACCGGCACCGTCTCGATGCGCAACTCGCCGCGCGCTCCCCGCGCCATTACCTGCTGCATCGCATCCACCAAAATCTCTCGCGACGGCATGCCGGCGGTCCCGAGAATCGTTAGTGCCGTGCTGCGCAATACAGCAGCTCGCAAGGATATTGCCGGACCCGCGCTCTCTCCCACTTGCACGAGCCGCGTCTCCTTTGTTACCGCAGCAAATTCCGATTTTGTAATCGCCGCGAGCAGCATCTCCGTAGGGTGCCCCCACAAGTAATCAATGATGACGTCGAATCCAGCGACCGCCTCCTCGCGAACAAACGCATCTTTGAGGGATTCGCTTGACTGGTCGAGCTGGATCGTCGCGTCCGCGCCCAGTTCGCGCAGCCTCTCGAGCATTCGCTCGTTGCGGCCCGCCCCAATCACGCGCTTAGCCCCGAGCAGCTTGGCGATCTGCAAAGCGAGTTGCCCGGTAACACCAGTCGCGCCGAGAATGAGCACCGTTTCGCCGGGCGCAAGCTTCGCGCGATGCGCAAGCGTGAGCCATGCGGATACTCCCGGATTCGGCAGCGCCGCCGCCGTCTCATCATTGATCCCGGCAGGCACGGAAAAGCAAAACGCACTCGGCACCACGGTGCGCTCAGCCATCGCGCCGTAAGGCCGCCTCGCCCCGCCAAAAAATACGCGCGTACCATCTTCGAGCTCACCGACTCCGTCCGTCCCGCACACGACTGGCAATTCGCGAGGACTTGCATAATGCGTGCCGCCGGCTAACTGTCTATCCACGCTTTTCAGCGACGCAGCGCGCACGCGCACGATAACTTCATCTTTGCCAGCAATCGGCTCGGCAAACTCACCGTGTCGCGGCGCCTTCCCAAGCTCATGCAGCACCACAGCCTTCATTCTGCATCCTCCTGGGCCCGCATTATGCCACCGGTGTGACTGCACCAATGCCACAAGCGACTGACCACTCAAAGAGACTGCGTAGTTTCCGCCTTTGACAAGCCGCTCGCCGCAAACGTACCCTCGGCGGCGTTTCTCTCTCGATGCCCACCGATACCGACCAATATCTGGGTTGGGTCGCGCTTGCGCTGACTCCGGGTCTCGGCGCGCGCATGGCCGGCAAACTCCTCCGTCAGTTCGGCAGCCCCGACGCCATATTCAACGCTTCGCTAACCGCCCTCGAGGGTCAACGTCTCCCCGCCGCCGTCGCTCAAGCCATTCATTCCCGCCAGCCCATGTCCGCTGCTGCCAAGGAGTTGGCCCATGCCCAGCAGGCCGGCTACCTCCTAGTCACTTGGGACGAACCAGCCTATCCGCACCTCCTCCGCGAAATTTACGATCCCCCGCCCCTCCTGTATGTCCGCGGAAACACGGAACTTCTAAATCGCCACTTAATTTCTATGGTCGGCGCGCGTCGTCCGACCCCCTATGGGAATCAAATGGCTGAGAGGCTGGGACGGGATCTAGCCGCTCGGGGGCTGGTAATCGTCAGCGGATTGGCTCGCGGAATTGATGCTTGCGCCCATCGTGGCGCCCTTTCAACGCCAGCAGGGACGACAATCGCGGTGCTAGGCTGCGGGATAGACGTGATTTACCCCAAAGAAAATAGGAAGCTTTTCGAAGAGATCGAGCAGCGTGGCGCCATCATCAGCGAGTTTCCGATGGGCACATTTCCCGGCGCGCAGAATTTCCCGATTCGGAACCGCGTCATCGCCGGCATGTCGCTCGGGGTTGTATGTGTAGAGGGCGCGCAGTACTCTGGATCGCTAATTACCTCTAGGCTGGCAATGGAATTCAGCCGCGAGGTCTTCGGCGTCCCAGGCAACGTAACCCAGCCAACGAGCTTCGGACCTAATCAGCTGATTAAGCAGGGGGCGAAGTTAGTGACCAGCTGGGAGGATGTCGTAGAAGAATTGCCAACGCCGGTTCGGGCCGAGTTGTTGCCCGTGGAATCGCCGAGCGCGCAGGAACGCGCATCGCTCGTTGAGGAGTCGCTTGCGCCAGGGGAGCGCGCTCTCTACGAGCTCTTAACCGTGGATCAGGCGCGACATGTGGACGAATTATTGGAGCTTTCCGGTTTGACATCCTCTGAAGTTTTGGCCGCTCTCTTCGATTTGGAGATGAAGAGCGTGGTACGCCAGTTACCTGGTAAGCAATTCCTGAAAGTCCTGTTGTAATAAATCCCCTACTTTCAGGGTTAGGATGGTGACGCACGTCGTTGCCCTGCGGCGGACTGCAGTGGCGCGTGTCGCAGTTTGAGAATCAGGAGAATATGGGACGTTCATTAGTCATAGTCGAATCGCCTGCCAAGGCGAAAACGATCAATAAATATCTGGGGCGCGACTACACGGTCAAAGCGTCCGTCGGGCACGTCATGGACCTGCCCAAGAAAACGATAGGCATTCGTCTGCCCGGTGAAGATCTGAACGGCCGCAAGAAGCGCAAGACGGCCAAGGGCAAAAAAAAGGCAGCGGCTGACAACAAACCTAAAGTCATGATCAGCCTGGATGACGCCAAGATTTTCGAACCGACCTTGCAAATCATCGCTGGCAAGGGCAAGGTCATCAACGATCTGAGGAAAGCGGCCAGCACGGCAGACGCCGTGTATCTGGCTGGTGACCCTGACCGCGAAGGCGAAGCCATTTCGGCCCATCTGGCAATGGTCCTCTCCAAGCCGGCGCGTTACGCCGAAGAATCCTCTTCGGAAAAACCGAGCGCGAAAGAACTCGCTGCCACTGCCGAAGAAGAATTGAAGAAGTCGAAGAACGGTAAGGGCAAAAAGGCGAAAGCCAAAGAAAAAGACGAAGAAATCACCATCGCAGCCACCGACCCAAAGAAAATTTTCCGAGTCACGTTTAACGAAATTACTCCAAAGGCCATCCGCGCAGCGTTCGAACACCCGCGCCAGGTTGACACCAATCTTGTGGATGCGCAGCAAGCCCGCCGCGTCCTCGATCGCATCGTGGGCTACAAAATTTCGCCGCTCCTCTGGGATAAAGTGCGCCGCGGATTATCCGCCGGCCGCGTTCAGACCGTCGCGCTGCGCCTGATCGCCGAACGCGAGCAGGAAATCCGCGCGTTCGTTCCCAAGGAATATTGGACAATCCACGCGCTGCTCTCCGGCAGCCAACCGCCGTCATTTGAAGCCAAGCTAATCAAGTTCAAGGGCGAAGACATTGACGTCTCGAATCAGGAGGAGGCCGAGCGCGTAAAGGCCGCCGTCGAGCACGCCGCGTGGCAAGTTACGTCTGTCACGCAAAAAGAGAAGAAGCGCAATGCGCCGCCTCCGTTCACGACTTCGAAGCTCCAACAGGCCGCCTACAATCGCCTCCGCTACACGGCGAAGCGCACCATGTCTCTCGCCCAGCGGCTCTACGAAGGCGTCGAGCTTGGCAGCGAAGGCTCCGTCGCGCTCATCACTTATATGCGCACAGATTCCGTTCACGTTTCGAACGATGCTCTCGCCCAAGTCCGCGAATTGATTCCGTCGCGCTTCGGCCCACAATATCTCCCGGAGAAGCCAAATTTTTACAAATCGAAGAAAGACGCGCAGGAAGCTCACGAAGCCTGCCGGCCAACTGACGTCGCGCGCACGCCTGAAGACGTCCGCAAGTATCTCGACGACGATGTTTTCAAGCTCTATCAGCTCATCTGGCAGCGCTTCGTCGCCTCGCAGATGCTTCCGGCAATTTTCGATCAGACCACGATTGATATTTCAGCAGGCGATTACACGTTCCGCGCCACCGGCTCCGTGCAGAAATTCGATGGCTACCTCGCGGTCTACCAAATCGTGCAGGATGACGAAGAAAAGGACGCGGACGACGCCGAATCGCGCGCGTTGCCGCGCCTCAGCGAGGGCGAAACGCTCAAGCTCGAGAAGATTCGTCCCGATCAGCACTTCACCGAGCCGCCGCCGCGCTACACAGAAGCGACCCTCGTGAAAGAACTCGAAGAAAAGGGCATCGGCCGCCCGTCCACGTACGCCTCGATTATTTCCACCATTGTCGAGCGCGAATACGTGAATAAGCTGCAGGGCCGCTTCACGCCCACGATGCTCGGCGAGCGCGTCAGCGGCCTCCTCGTAAAAAGCTTCGAGGATATTTTCGATGTCACCTTCACTGCGCGCCTCGAAGAAGAACTCGATGAAATCGAGGAGGGCACGCTCCCCTGGCGCGAAGCCGTCAAGGAATTCTGGCTAAAATTTATCGTGGATCTCGATCGCGCCGACGGTGAAATGCTTTCCTACAAAGCCGGCATTCCTACCGGAAAAAAATGCGAGAAATGCGGTCAAGGCGAATTGCTCGAGCGCATCAGCCGCCACGGTTTCTTCCTCGGCTGCTCGCGTTATCCCGATTGTGATTTCATCCAGGATTTGTCGCCGATCATCGAAAATGGCGACAACGGCGAAGTCAAGACCGAGTACTGCGACAACTGCGGCAAAGAAATGGCCGTGAAGCGCGGACGGTTTGGAATGTTCCTCGCCTGCACCGGCTATCCCGATTGCAAGACGACCCGCCGACTCGTCGAAGGCACCCGCATTGCGCACGCGCCCGATGAACCTCTCGATGAAAAATGCACTCTCTGCGGCAATGGCCTTATTAAGAAGCACGGCCGCTTCGGTGAATTCATTGGCTGCTCCGGCTATCCAAAATGCAAGTACACGCGACCCATCACGTTGGGCATTAAATGCCCGAAATGCAACGAAGGCGAATTTGTACGTCGCGGCACCGCGCGCGGCAAGGGCCGCGGCCGGATTTTCTACGGCTGCAGCCGTTATCCCGATTGCGATTTCACTACACCGCACGAGCCCATCAACGAGCCATGTCCGAAATGCGGCGCGCCCTTCATCGTCGAGAAGCGCACGAAGCAGGGCAATTTCCGCTCCTGCATCAAAGACGGCTGCGATTGGGAAGTCGCTCTCGAGGAAGCACCAGTGGCGATGGCTGAGCCAGTCGGCGCAGGCGCCCCCGCCAAAATTTAACCGCGTCTCGGCGCGCGACGCATGCGCCGCCGTTCCAAAAATTTCTCAATCGGCATCAGGGCCCAACGTCGTTCAATCCTGGAACATCTTTCCGGCGTTTTCTTCGTCGCCCGTGGCGCCGTCCTATAATTTCTCCGGATCAACGGCATGAGAGTGAAAGACACCATCGAGAAATATCTCGCCCACATGCAATACGTCCGCAATGCCTCGCCCGAGACGCTGCGCAAGTATCGGACGGATCTCGAGCAATTTCTCGACTTCATCACGCCGCCCGGCGAGCAAGCGCTGCCGCTCGTCGAAGTGGATCATCGCGTGATTCGTGAATTTGTCGGGCACCTTCTCGACCGGAAGCTGCAAAAAACATCCATCGCCCGAAAACTCGCGGCGCTGCGCTCATTCTTCAAATTCTGCGTGGCGCAGAAGTTCATCGCTCAAAATACTGCGCGCCTCGTCTCATCACCGAAACTCCCGAGGCGATTGCCCGATGTCCTCTCGCCCGAGGACATGAGCGGGCTGCTCGACGGTATGGAGATTTCGGGAGCTCGCGCGATGGCCAAGCGAAAACGCAAGATTGCGCCGAAGCAGCTCAAAGAAGAGCTGCTGCTGCTGAAACGCGATCGCGCCATTCTCGAATTGCTTTACGCTTCGGGCGTGCGCGTCAGCGAATTGACCGGAATGAACCTCGCCGATTTCGATTTCAATTCGCAGATCATCCGCGTCCTCGGCAAGGGCCGTAAAGAGCGCATCGTGCCATATGGTTCAAAAGCGCGCGAAGCGCTCGAAGCCTATTGGCCGGTGCGCGAGCGAATCCTTTACGAATGGCCCGATGGTTGCGATCCCGATGCCGTGTTTCTCGGCAAGCGAGGCACCCGTCTCGACGTTCACACCATCCGCACGATCATCAAAAAATACGCCAAGCTGTTCGGCGTCACCTGGAATCTTCATCCGCACTCGTTCCGCCACGCTTTCGCCACGCACCTTCTCGGAGACGGCGCAGACCTCCGCGCCATTCAGGAACTTCTCGGCCACAAATCACTTTCGACTACCCAGCGCTACACCCAAGCATCAATCGAGCAGCTAATGACTATCTACGACAAAGCCCATCCTCATTCCTGACAGACGCGATGGGACTACAGATAACCATTCGTCCATTTTAGTTCTTAGCGCGGCGCCAGAACTTCCACCACGGACGCCGGTCACGTCTTATGCGCTCCGGATACCACCACCCATCGAAATGAGCGGTATATTCCTTCCCGCGGGTGTCAGTGATGCACACTTCGCACAAATACGGGCTTTTACTGTTTTGAGGACTGCCGGCAAGAGGAATCTGTATTGCGATGTCGTACCGCAGCGTGAGCGTCGCGTTTCTAATAAACGATCGATCCGAACCGTGCTGTTCAACAAGTTCCCAAAACCACTCCGCGTATCGATCTACAGCAGCCCCAACTGGCGGCGCCATCAATTCAGGGGGTCCACCTTCTCTCTTAACGAGATCAATGGTCAGTGTGTCGCGACCCGTTCGCCGCGCAAACCTCAGGATGTGACCCATTACGTAATCGTCATCCCCATAGTTCATTAGACTGGTGAAAGCATGACCAAAATTGTGGGCAACGCTCTTCAACACTTTGTACTTAGCCATCGGAAATACCTGCTGCCCACAGAATATCGAGGACCAGATTTCAATCTAAAAGTAATTGTCTACCGCTGACTCCAAAAAATGACTCTCGGATATGGCTTTGATTTCTGCGAGAATCTGCCGCTGCGTGTAATCGCGCTCACGGAAACGCGGCGACGAAAATAACGATGCGGCAGATATTCGCGAATTATACTCGGGTACGAGGAATAGAAATGCTGAAGCGCGCGTGCTTGTTTTGCCTGTTGTCCTGCGCCGTTTTGATGATGGGCGAAGTCTGGACGACGCGAGCGCTACCCTCAAGCGGCCCACTCAATCCTCCCGACGCACACGCGAAGTGGAACGCTCTCGTTGATGAATATTTCGAGCAAGCCTATTTCAAATTCAATCCGACGGCGGGAACAAGCGCAGGCCTGCATCAATACGATCCAGTCCTCGAAGAATACTCGCGAGCCGCGGTTGACCGGCAGATTCACACGCTGCACATCTTCGAGGAGCGCTTCGCGGCCTTCGATGTCTCGTCACTCGATCAAACCGAAGCCGCCGATCAACAGCTCGTTTCCTCCAATATTCTCGGCACTCTGCTGACGCTCGAAACAATTCGCCCTTGGGAAAAAAATCCCGACATATATTCGAGCGGAATTGCCGCCAGCGCTTTCACAATCATGAGCCGGCGCTTCGCCCCGCCCGATGACCGTTTGCGCTCCCTCATCGCCCGCGAACGGCAAATGCCCGCCGTTTTTGCCGCCGCGCTCGATAATCTCAATAATCCGCCGCGTATCTACACTCAAATCGCCATCGAGCAGCTTCCCGGAATTATTAGTTTCTTTCAGAAGGACGTGCCCGCGGCGTTTGCCGACGCCACCGACGCAACCCTGCAAGCCGATTTCGTAAAATCCAACACCACCGTCATCGCCGCCCTCGAAGGCTATCAACGCTGGCTCAACTCAACTTTGCTTCCGCGCTCGCAGGGCGATTTCCGCATCGGCGCGGACACCTTCTCTCAAAAACTCCAATTCGACGAAATGGTGGATATCCCGCTCGATCAACTGCTCGACATCGGCTCGGCCGATTTGCACAAGAATCAGGCCGCATTCAGCGCCACGGCCAAGGAAATTGATCCCGATAAAACTCCGCGGCAAGTCCTCGCCGAACTCCAGGCGGACCATCCTACGCCCGATCATCTTCTCCAAAGCTTTCGCGACACATTCGACAGCTTGATCGCATTCATCACCGACAAGCACATCATCGGAATTCCCTCGCAGGTTCGCCCGACACTCGAAGAAACGCCGCCCTTCGAGCGCGCCACCACCTTCGCCTCGATGGATACGCCCGGCCCATTCGAGAAAGTCGCCACCGAAGCCTATTTCAACGTCACCGTGCCCGATAAACATGATCCCGCCGCAAAAGTTGCGGGCCTCATGGCCAGTTTCAACCGCGGCACGATCGTCAGCACAGCGGTTCACGAGGCCTATCCCGGCCATTACATTCAATTTCTATGGATGCATGACGCTCCCACCAAAGTCCGCAAGCTCCTCGGCGCCAGTTCGAATGCGGAAGGTTGGGCGCACTATTGCGAGCAGATGATGCTCGACGAAGGCTATGGCCAGCCGGGCGCCGGCGCGAAAACCAAGCGCGAAGCCAAATTACTGCGCCTCGGCCAGCTCGAAGATGCGCTTCTGCGCGATGCCCGCTTCATCGTCGGAATCCAGATGCACACTGGCAAGATGAGCTTCGATCAGGCTGTCCAATTTTTCGTGAAGGAAGGTTACCAGTCGCGCGAGACCGCTCTTGTCGAAACCAAGCGTGGCACGGCCGATCCAACTTACCTCTATTACACTCTCGGAAAACTCCAAATCCTCAAGCTGCGGGAAGATTTGCGGAAGAAAGAAGGCGCAGATTTCTCGCTCGAAAAATTCCACGACGATTTCATGAAGCAGGGCTTCCCGCCGATTAAAATCGTTCGCCAGGCACTTCTGGGCGACGATTCACCGACGCTCTAAGCGCGGTCTATCGCTCTCATCGCCGCAGGAGCATATCGCTCCCCCACAACCTCGTCCTGCGGAATGGCAGCCTCGAGTTCCGCCACTTCTTGCGGCGTCAACTTGATATCCATTGCGGCCGCGTTCTCCTCGAGATACTTCCGTCGCTTCGTTCCCGGAATTGGCACAAGATCTTCGCCCTTTGCCAGCACCCACGCCAACGCCAATTGCCCGGCCGTGACGCCTTTACGCTCCGCGATCGCACGCACGCGTTCGACCAGCGCCAGGTTCTTGTTGAGAGCGTCGCCCTCGAATCGCGGAAAGCGCTTCGTTCGCGAATCGCTGCTATCCAGATCGCTGGGATTTGTAATTTTGCCGGTCAGGAATCCGCGCCCGAGGGGGCTATACGCCACAAACCCGATTCCCAAATGGCGCACCGTCGGAATAATTTCATCCTCCGCATGCCGCTCCCATAGCGAATATTCCGTTTGCAGCGCCGTAATCGGATGAATCTTGTGCGCCCGACGTATCGTCGCCGGCGATGCTTCAGACAATCCCAGGTACTTTACCTTTCCGGCCTTCACCAGTTCCGCCATGGCGCCCACAGTTTCTTCAATCGGAGTCTCCGGATCCACGCGATGTTGGTAGTAGAGATCAATGTGATCTACACCGAGGCGTTTCAGCGATGCATCGCATGCTGACCGCACGTACTCCGGTTTTCCGCTCAACCCCCAGTAGCTCGGATCTTCCTTCTTGCGTATGTTGGCAAACTTCGTCGCGAGAAACACTTCGTCCCTGCGTCCGCGAATCGTCCGCCCAATCAGCTCCTCGTTGTCGCCAATTCCATAAGCATCCGCGGTGTCCAGGAAATTAATTCCCAGATCGAGCGCACGCAGAATCGTCGCCGCGGACTCGGCATCATTCCGGTCTCCGTAAAATTCGCTCATCCCCATGCAACCGAGTCCCATACGGGATACCATCGCGCCCTGGGACCCAAGCTTTACTTTTTTGATAGTCATAACCGCTTAGATGTCCAGCCACAGCTTGGGTTGCGGGATTTTCTGCATTCTGCCTTTTCTCGGCCAGTACTGTCATGTAAAGAAGCCCCCTAGCGGGTCTAGAAGAATATTCCCGAACGCGCGTACACTCACGCTTATGCTTTTCATGGTCATTGAACGCTTCAAGAATGGCGATGCGCGGTCCATTGGCGAGCGATTCAAGATTAGCGGACGAATGCTGCCCGAGGGCGTCACCTACCACGCGAGTTGGGTGGATTCCGCCGGCACGCGCTGCTACCAAATCGTGGAAGCGCCCGACGCCGAATCACTAAACGTCTGGATCGCTCGCTGGCAAGATCTGATCGCCTTCGAAGTCGTTTCCGTCATGACTTCGGCCGATTTCTGGTCGAAAAAGCACCTGGAATAAATCGCCCAACAAATACGTTAAGCACGCCTCTTCACGTACACCATCGGCAATGGACTTTAGTCTTCATCGGGCGTAAATTCCTGCCGAACACACACGGACCCGCTTCAATCGATCCAACTGGAGAAAAGATGATCGCGAAGATTCTGTTGCTTTTCACAGTATTTGCGCTCGGTGTTGCCACCGCCTCGGCGCAAACAAAAAACGAGATTTCCGGCACATGCGCCAAAGCCGACGTCGAGCAAAGCGTTCCAGCCGGTGACCAGCCGAGCCACATGTTTTCAGTCGCGCAAGGAAAATGCACCACGAAGGGCGAAACCGCCGGCGCAACAAGCAAATCCGGCGAGTTTTCCGAGCATCGCGACGTCAACGCTAGCCGCATCAAGGCTCGCGGCGTCTACATCGAAACCTACGACAGCGGCGACAAAATTTTCTACAACTATCAAATGGTTGTGTCGGTGAAAGACGGCGCGCCGCAGTCCGGCAAAGGAACCTATCAGATCATCAGCGGCACCGGCAAGATGAAGGGCATCAAGGGAAACGGAACCTGCACGTATAGCCCCGCAGCCGATAATGGCGTGAATTACTCCTGCACCGGCGATTACACGATCGCGCCGGAATCGAAGTAAGAAGCAAAAACACAAATAGCCAAGGCTGCCCTTTCTCGTTACAACGCTTCGCTACGCGGAGTGCCAGGTTTCAATGTCCATCCGGAGTCGAGCGAACCGAGTTGAATCCTGGTCTCAGCGGATAGTCAACGATGATGGCCCGTCCATCGGTGATGGCCTTGACCGAATGCCGCGCGTTGCTTGGTACGATCCCGACCAAGCCCGCTCGAAGGATCTCGGCCGCGCCGTCAATCGTCAACTCGAGTTCGCCTTCGATGACTTCGTAAACCTCTTCCTGCGGATGGAAGTGTTCGTGAATGGCCGCGCCGCGCTTGAAGTCGTAATGCGCGAAAGTCATGCTCGCAGAGTGGAAATATCGTCCATACCAACCAGGTAGGCGTTCGATAACGTCGAGACGACTAACGTCTACGAATGGCACAAAGTTCTCCTTTGAAACATTCTGATCTCGAGAAATGTCGGCACGTTCGGCTGAATTCTAAAGCTCGTTAATGCTGAAAAGTGTCCAACAACTAGCCCAATTATGCGTAATTTCCGCCACAAGCATTCGGTCGTCCTCATGCATGAACCTGCGGAGGCGATCCCGTATCGCTTCCGCATCTACGTTGCTCTGCAACACCCATTGCGATAGCAGAACTTTTTGCGCTCCCAGCCGTTTGAGTTCACCCATCAATCCCTCGTACTCCCCCTGGGTCTTGTGATTCATAAGGTCGTAGCCGACAAGATAGAGCGCCATTCGAGTGAAGCCTCCGTCCCCTAACTCTACGCCCTATTACCGAATGAAACGGAAGCAGTTGCCGTCCACGTCCCTTACATACAATCTCAGGGCCTACACAAACCCGGTCAACCGCCCACGCAACTCACACCTGATCGCGCGACTTAATCGTGTTCGTTCGCGTAAACATCTCTAGTAGGGTCCGTCGTAAGACGGATCGCACTTACGGCTAATTGGATGGCACATGTGTGTAGCGCCGGACCGCATTTCGTCCGGCATTCGTAGGCAGGAAATAAAATGTCGCCTATTCAGCGCCAATAAAATCAAATCACGTTTTCTGCAGCAACTTATCCACCCGAATCGGCAATTCCCGCACGCGCACACCCGTCGCATGATACGTCGCATTTGCAATCGCCGACGCGCACCCAGTCAACCCGATTTCCCCAATCCCCCGCGCGCCATATTCATTCAGATGCGTGTCCGGATAATCGAGAAAAATGCAATCTAAGTCCGGAATATCCGCGTTGACCGCCACCATATAATCCGCGTAATTATTGTTCACCGGCTTTCCATTCCGTGGATCGTACACCGTTTCTTCGAGCATCCCCATCCCAATCCCCATCACCACAGCGCCCAAAATCTGATTGCGCGCCGTTTTGTGATTGATCATCCGCCCACCATCAATCACGCTGAGCCATCGCGTCACGCGTAACCTCGCAATTCCCGGATCGTAAGCCAATTCGCAAAAGTGCGCGCCAAAGGAATGCATCGAAAATTGCTTAGCGTCCGGCGCCGCTTCCGTCTTCGCCTGCCCGTCGAGCGCCGCAAATCTCCGCAGCTTCAATACGTCGGTGAAGTACATTCCGGAATCAGGCGATTTGTCCTGCGCATGAACGCGTCCGCCCGTCATCTTGAGCGTCTTCGGGTCCGTCTTCTCAAAAGGCGACCCCGCCGTAAGTGCTGCAACATGCAGCAACGCGGTCACTGCCTGATCCGTCGCCTTGGCGATTGCCGGCAGCACCGTCGCCGTAGCGGACGAACCGCCTGAAATCGGCCCAGGTGGGAACGCAGTATCGCCCAGCTCCACGCGAATTTTATTGAGTGGGATTCCCGTCCTATCCGAAATCACTTCCGCAAACACCGTGTAAGTCCCCGTACCAACATCCTGCGTCGCGCAAACCGCTCGCACCGTCCCGTCCGCCATCAACGAAACGCGAACCTCCGCATCGTGCCGCGTCGCCGGCCACGTACACGTCGCCATGCCCCAGCCAAGAATTTCGTCGCCCTGCGTCATCGAGCCCACTTTCGGATTGCGCTTGCTCCATCCGAATTTATCCGCGCCCACCTGATACGCCTCGCGCAAATGTTTGCTCGACCACGGCCTGTTCGATCCTTCGTCCGACTCCGCGTAATTCCGCAGTCGTACTTCGATCGGATCGAGATTCAGTTTTATCGCCAGCTCATCCATCGCCGATTCGATAGCAAAAAGTGACGGCGTGCGCCCCGGCCCGCGCATCGGCGTCGGAGTGCCAACATTCTTGTGGATGACGTGCTGCACCGCCCGCACATTTGGGCAGCTATACAACATTGAAGTCACTTCCGCGCAATTCTCCACGTAATCGTCCACCATCGACGTCGGCTGAAAAATCTCATGATCGAACGCGGCGAGCTTTCCATCCTGCCCCGCGCTCAAGCGAATATGTTGCCGCGTGAAAGGACGGTGCCCCACCGTAGTAAACATCAAGCTGCGCGGCACCGAGACTTTCACAGGATGCCCCAACCGTTTCGACGCCAGCGCGGCCATCCACGAGTGCGGCCACGGAAAGAGCTTTCCCCCAAATCCCGAGCCGATAAATCGCGAGATCACTTCCACCTTCTCGCGCGGAAGGTCGAGCATTTCCGACGCCACGTTGCGATGATTCACCACGCCTTGCGAAGTCTCATACAGCGTCACTTTTTCTTTTGTCCATGACGCAATCGTCGCGTGCATCTCCATCGGATTGTGCGTTTCCACCGGAGTCACGTACGTCACATCAAGCTGCACCGCCCCGCCGCTCAGCGCCGAATCCACATTCCCGCGCTCGTATTTCACCGCAGGCGGATCTTTAGGCGTCAGTTCGTCATTCGAAATATCCGGCGTGTGTGCGTCATACTCAACTTTCACGCTCGCAGCCGCGGCTTGCGCGCGCTCGAACGTATCGGCCACCACCAGCGCCACGTATTGCCCGTAGTAATAAACGCCATCATCATCAAATGGCGGCCTGCTTTCTCCCGGTCGGCTGCTCTCTTCGAAAACATTTGCCGCGCGATACAATTTTTCCGTGTTCCCGTGATGAAGAATCCCAAGCACTCCCGGCATCTTTTCCGCCGCGCTGGTATCAATGTTCTTTATCGTGCCGGCGCCGATGGTGCTGGGAACTCCCACGCCCCACACCATGTTCTCGAGCTTGTAATCAACGCCATACCTCGCGCCGCCCGTCACCTTCAAAAATCCGTCAACGCGTGTGACGTCTGTCCCGATGATTGTGGATTCTTCTGCCACGAATACTCCCTTGAACTTTAAGCGGCGGTTACAATCTGCAACGCGCGCACCAGCGTCATTTTCGCCAGCTCAATTTTGAAGCCGTTATTCCGCCGCGGCACCGCGCCGTGAAGCGCAGCGTCCGCAGCCGACCGAAATGTCTTTTCGTTGGCCTCGCGTCCGGCGAGCGCATGCTCCGCTTCTGGTGAACGCCACGGCTTCGTACCCACGCCGCCCATCGCAATTCGCGCCCTGTGAATCTGCCGCCCGCTCATCTCCACGATCACAGCCGCGGAAGCCAGCGCAAATTCATACGAGGCGCGATCCCGCCGCTTCAAATAGTGCGACTTGGCGCCGTCTGCGAGCGCAGGCAGCGTCACGTGCGTAATCACCTCGCCCGCGCGCAAAACATTTTCGTGCTCCGGTGTCGAGCCCGGCACGAGATAAAACTCCGTAATCGGTATGCTTCGCTCGCCCGCTGCGCCTGTCACGTGGATCGTCGCGTCGAGCGCCATCATCGCCACGCACATATCCGATGGATGCGTCGCAATGCAATGTTCGCTCCCGCCGAGCACCGCGTGTATGCGGTTGTATCCATCGATCGCAGGGCAACCCGACCCAGGTTCCCGCTTGTTGCACGCGTAAGCCGTATCGCGGAAGTAGTAGCAGCGCGTTCGTTGCAGCAGATTTCCGCCCGTACTAGCCATATTGCGCAGTTGCGGCGAAGCTCCTGAAAGCAGCGCTTCCGAGAGCACCGGATAAAGTTTCTGCACTTGCGCGTCGTGCGCCAGATCGCTGTTGCGCACCATCGCCCCAATTTTCAGTCCGCCATCGGGCTGCGCCTCGATGCGATCGAGCGGCAACGTGTTGATGTCGATCACCGTTGCGGGGCGTTCGACATTCAGCTTCATCAAGTCAATGAGCGTAGTGCCACCAGCGACGAGCTTCGCGCCGTTCGACGCCAGCCCCGTCACCGCATCATTCACGCTTTTCGCTTTACTGTATTGAAAGGCTTCCACGCTCTAGCTCCCGCTACCGCGCCGCAAATCCCCGCAGTTCACGCGCTGCCGCGCGCGCTTCGAACCGCCGCCACAATATTGTCGTAAGCGCCGCACCGGCAGATATTGCCGCTCATGCATTCACGAATTGCGTCGTCGCTCGCGCCGCAAGGCTCGTTGAGCAGCGCCACCGCCGACATGATTTGCCCCGAAGTGCAGTATCCGCACTGAAACGCATCATGCTCAAGAAACGCCGCCTGCACTCGATGCAATTCTCCGTTCGTCGCCAGCCCTTCCACGGTCGTCACCTTGTCTTCCTGATGCATCACCGCAAATGTCAGGCAGGAATTGATTCGCCGTCCATTCACGTGCACCGTGCAAGCGCCGCACTGCCCGTGGTCGCAGCCCTTCTTCGTCCCAAACATCCCCAGATTTTCGCGCAACGCATCCAGCAAAGTTACCCGCGGCTCAATCTGTAATTGATGCATTTGGCCATTCACATTCAGTGCCACAGGTATCGTGCCAGCAGATTCGCCCGTGCCGGCAGGTTCTTGCGTCTCGACAACCGTAGCCGTCGCGCCCCCATGCAGAAGCGGGCTCGCCGTCACGGCAATCGCAGCGCCAGCCAAATTCGAAACAAAAAATCGCCGCGAAATCCCGTCCGTCCGAGGCCCCGCGGGGGCAACTGTAGCTGTATCAACTATTTCTTCGTCTTTCTTCGCGTCTGTGGTTTCTTCGTGAGGGCGCCCTGCTCTGCGCATTGACCGATCTCCAAGGCGCGAATTTCGCGCGCAGTGAAGTAAACCGGCAGCCTACAGCGCGCTCGCTTCGATGAACAATCCAGTGAATCGTGTATGAACCGGCGGAATCTCCGAAAACCCCTCCCTTCCGTCGTTGACGCAAACGCGCCGCCCCCTTTATAATGGAGGTTTCCAAACGACCTCAGGAGGCTGTATGTACGCCGTAATTCGAAGTGGGGGCAAGCAATACCGCGTCGCGCCGGGCGAGACCATCGAAGTCGAGAAGCTCGAAGGCAAAGTCGGCCACAAAGTCACCTTCGGCGAAGTCCTGGCTGTCCTCGACGACAACAAATTCCACGGCGGCGAAAAGACCTCCAAAGCCAAAGTGACCGGCAAAATCGTCGGTCACGGCCGCCACGCAAAAGAAATCGTTTTCAAATTCAAGCGCTGCGGGCAGTACAAAATCACGCGCGGCCACCGGCAGGACTTCACCTCCGTCCAGGTCGGCGAAATTCAGTTCGAGTAAAGGCGAGCCATGGCACATAAAAAGGGCGGCGGTTCATCTACAAACGGACGCGATTCCCACGGGCAGCGGCTTGGCATCAAGCGCTTTGGCGGCCAACTCGTCAATGGCGGCACAATCCTCGTCCGCCAGCGCGGCACGCGTTATAAGCCCGGCAAAAATGTCGCGCGCGCCAAGGACGACACGCTCTTTGCCCTTGTCACCGGCTTCGTCCTCTTCGAAGACAAAGGCCAATCGGGCCGCTACATCAGCGTCACTCCCGAAGAACAAGCTGCCAAAGCGCCCGCCGCTGCAGCGGAAGCCAACTAACGGAATCCTTTCAACGAAGCATGCAATCGCGAGCCTGCGTGCGTACTTTGGTTTTCACTCACGCTGTCGTATGCTTCCCCCATTGATTCCTCTGATCTGCCACCGAGCACATCGTGTTTGTTGACGAAGCCAAAATCTGGGTAAAGGCCGGCGACGGCGGCGATGGTTGCGTCGCTTTTCGACGGGAGAAGTACGTTCCGCGCGGCGGCCCCGCGGGCGGCGATGGCGGCAACGGCGCCGACGTCATCCTCGAATCCAGCATCCACGACAACACTCTGCTTCGCTACCGCTACAATCGCGAATTCAAGGCCGAGCGCGGCCGCCACGGTGAAGGCTCGAATTGCCACGGCCGCTCCGGCGTGGACACAATTCTGAAAGTTCCGGTCGGCACCGTGGTCTTCGATCAGGATACCGGCGAGCAGCTTTTCGATTTCACCGAAGCCGGCCAGCAATACCGCGCCGCTCGTGGCGGGCACGGCGGCCGCGGCAATTCGCATTTCACCAAGCCCTGGCATCAGGCTCCGCGCGAGCACGAAGAGGGCAAGCCCGGCGAAGAGCGCCGCTTGCGCCTCGAATTGAAATTGCTCGCCGATGTAGGTCTCGTCGGTTTCCCCAACGCCGGAAAATCCACGCTCATCTCGCGCATTTCCGCCGCGCGCCCCAAAATTGCGGCCTATCCGTTCACCACTCTCGAGCCACATCTCGGAGTCGTCTCGGCTGATCCGGTTTCGGTGCCTGGCGAAGGGCGCACATTCGTCGTCGCCGATTTGCCCGGCTTGATTGAAGGCGCACACGAAGGCGCCGGCCTAGGCATTCGCTTCCTGAAGCACGTCGAACGCACTCGCTTGATCGCCCATCTCGTGGACACCAGCGACGCGAATCCCAACGACCCCATCGAAGAATTCAAAATTATCGAAAATGAATTGCGTTCGTTCAGCGACGAAATTGCCGCAAAGCCCGTCCTCGTCGTCGCCACCAAGCTCGACGCCACCGTGGACCGCGCCCACCTCGATGAATTGCGCCAGTATGCTGAAAAACGCGGCCTGCCTTTCTACGCCATTTCATCTGCCAGCGGAGAAGGCGTCCAGAATCTCGTTCGCGGCATGGCCGACATGCTCGACAAAATTCCCAAGCCCGCACCCGCCGAAATTGACGCCGGCACGCTCCCGGACATGTCCTCAATAACGCCCGGGCCTGAATTTGAAGAGGATAAAGCGTCGCCTGATCCCGAACTTCACCCAGAAGCTTCCGGGGAGAAAAATTGACGAGCGGGTCTTCTCACGCAAATGTGCATGCCCACGGCCATCGTGCGCACGGCGCGTCGCGCACCATCGCCCTCTTCGGCGGCACGTTCGACCCAATTCATTGCGGCCACATCGCCGTATCGCAAGCCGCCCAGCGCCGTTTCCATCTCGACGCGCTTTACTTCATCCCCTCATCGCGCCCGCCGCACAAATCCAAGCAATCTCTCGCCGCTTTTCCGCATCGTTACGCCATGGTCGCGCTCGCCTGCGCCGATCATCCGGCCTACATCCCGTCGCTCGCAGAAGCCCCCGACGGCGCAACGCCGCACGTGTTTTACTCCATTGATACTGTCCGCCGCTTCCGCAAAGAGCATCCCGACGATCATCTCTATTTCATCCTCGGCGCCGACCAATTTCTCGAAATCCCCACCTGGCACAATTACGACCAGCTTCTCGATTGCTGCGATTTCATCATCGCCCACCGCCCCGGATTTCGTCTCGACGCCCTGCGCCTAGTGATTCCGCCGGAAAAGCTCGCACGAACGCCATCGCAATCGAACGATTCGAACACCATCGCGCTGCGCAAATCCAAAGTCCATCTGCTCTCGACCGTCACCAGCCACGTCTCCTCCACGGAAATCCGTCAGCGCCGCGAGAAGCATCAATCTATTCGCGGGCTTGTGCCCGCGCGCGTAGAAGAATACATTCTGGGACAGGCCCTCTACCGGTGAACTGGGAAACTCTTCGACCCGATATTCGCTGGGCGGTTGAAGCCGCTCAGGACAAAAAGGCGCGGAACGTGACCGTGCTCGATCTCAGCAATCTCGCTGCATTCTCGCAATATTTCCTGCTGTGCTCCGGCACCAGCTCGCCGCAGCTCGAAGCCATCACCGACGCGATCGAGGAACGCCTCCGCCAGCACGGCATCCGCCCGCAGCATCGCGAAGGCCGCCCCGGCGCCGAATGGGTACTTCTCGACTACGGCCGCCTCGTCGTGCACATTTTCAGCGAACGCGCGCGCCTCTACTATGATCTCGAGCGCCTCTGGCGCGCCGCCCCTCGAGCCGATATTCCTTCGCCCGATGATGCGCCTCCGAGCGCGCCATCCCGCGGCGCCTCATTCTCATCTCCCACCGCGCCGGACTCAGGACCGACTCAACCATGAGCGACGCCGCCACTCCGGCACCCGCCGGCCTCCCGGCGGACTCGCGAATTTCATGGAAGGCCGAAAGCCCCGCGGGGCAGCGCGTCCTTAAGCTCGCCGATAAAGTGGCCGACGCCGGAACCACGCTTCTCATCACCGGCGAAAGCGGCACCGGCAAAGACCAGCTCGCGCGTTGGATTCACGAGCAGGGAATGCGCCACGACGCGCCATTTCTGAAGATTGATTGCGCCAGCCTTCCCTCCGAGCTTGTCGAATCCGAATTATTCGGCCACGAGAAGGGCGCGTTCACCGGCGCCGTCGCGCAAAAGCCCGGCCGCCTCGAAATGGCCAAGGGCGGAACGATCGTTCTCGACGAAGTCGCCGCCCTCGCTCCCGGAATTCAAGCCAAGCTCCTCCGCGTTCTCGAAGAGCGCGCCTTCGAGCGCCTCGGCGGCACCGAAACGCTTCGCATGGATTCCCGCCTGATCGCTCTCACCAACGCCGATTTGCAGCGTGCCGTCGCCGCCGGACGCTTCCGCGAAGATTTATATTTCCGTCTCGGCGTTCTCGTAATTCAAGTCCCGCCGCTCCGCGAGCGCCGCAAAGACATTCGCCCGCTCGCCGCGGAGTTCCTCGAACGCTTCGCCGCAATTCACGGCAAACCTGTATTGCAGTTGGGCAACGCCGCGGCAGCCATGCTCGAATCCTACGTCTGGCCTGGGAACGTGCGCGAACTGAAGAACTCCATCGAGCACGCCGTAATCTTCGCGGATGCCGCCGAGCTGCTCCCGGAAAATTTCCCGGCGGTTTTCGAAGCCGAGCACGAAGGCCGCAGCCCGTTCTCCGGCCTGCGCTCCCTCGAAGAGCTTGAGCGCGACGCAATCCACGCCACTCTCGAAGCCACTCATTACAAAATCGCCCGCGCCGCCGAAATTCTCGGCATCACTCGCAAGACGCTCCTAGAAAAACGCAAAAAATACGGTTTCGTAGAGCCCAAAGAAAGTGCCTAGGGCGCTGCTTGTTTATCCCGAGCTCGAGGGACTGCGCCGGCCTTTTCGATCGCGATCAATGAAAATCCACCTCGTCATGCTGGGAAAAACGCGCCAATCCGAACCCCGCGCTCTCCTGGACGATTACATCAAGCGCATCTCCCACTACGCCGACATACAAATCACCGAACTCCGCGACTCCGCCGTATGGCGCAAACGAAAACTCGACGCCCACTCCGCCGTAGTCCTCCTCGACGCCGCCGGAAAGCAATTCACCTCGCCCCAATTCGCAAAATGGCTGGGCACCCAGCGCGACACCGGCCTCCGCGAGCTAGTCTTTCTCTGCGGCGACGCCGATGGCTTCCCCTCCGAACTCCGCGCCGCCGCCCGCCACAAAATCTCTCTCTCCACGCTCACAATGCCCCACGAACTAGCTCGCGTCCTACTAGCCGAACAAATCTACCGCGCCTTCGCCATCCTAGCCGGCCACCCTTATCCGAAATAGCGCATGTCCGAACTGCACCTGCGCGAACTGCACCTGCGCCAGTCCCAACGTCCGGTCTAACTCGGAATGTTGACGCCGCTCAGATATCCGCCCAAATGTGCGGTCATCGCGACCAGGCCAACAGCAAAAAGCTCCATCGCCAAGCAATACGATGGCAGCGCCTGCTCGGGCTCACGACGCCGCGCTCGGAAATGCACGTACCAGATCACGCAGATCATCACAGCCGATGCGACTCCGAGCACCAAGTGTTGCAGGAGGATGCCCTTGAGTTTTTGCCCTTCGAGCTCGAACTGCCACGCAAGCAGCCCAGTCGCGACCACCGGCACGGTGAAAATTGCCGCCACGGTGAAATTGTAATAAGCCGCCACCGCAAGTGCGCTGCGTTTCGTCCACCGCGCCGCAAAGTCGAAAGCCACGCCCGCCATGCACAGTGCGATAGGAAAGTGAATTAACACCACGTGCTGAGCGTGCTTGGCGAATAGCGCCTCGCGAATGTTGTATGGATTCACGGCCGGCTCACTTCACCACAATCTTGCCGGTCATCTTCGGGTGCACCGAGCAGAAGTACTCATACGTGCCCGCATCCGTGAAAGTGAACGAAAACGACTCGTCCGTATCCAGTGCCCGCGATTTGAACTTGTGATCCACGCTGACAACCGTATGCGGCACGTCGTCCTTGTTGATCCATGTCACTTGTGTGCCCACCGGCACCTCGAGCTGCATGGGCCCGAAGCTGAAATTGTCGATGCTCACTGCGTTCGCGCCGGATTTTTCCTCGCCCGCCATCTGCGCTGTAGTCGGAGTTCCCGTTGGAGCTCCGCCGAGAGCGCGCGCCCGCAAAGTTCCGCTCGCGAGCGTGAGCGAAAGAATCGCCGCCGCGCCAAGAATCACCGTTCCGAAAGTTCGTGATGCCTTGCTTCGTTGCATTTCCGAAAGTCTCATCTGAAATCTCCTTAGATTTAAAGCTAGATTTAAAGTGTTGAATCCACGATTGCCAATGTGTGTTTGCCGCGAACAAAGTTCACATCTGTAATTCCCAACAAACTGTGCAGTTTTTCAGCCGGCACTTTCAGGGGACCCGGAGAATCGGCCTGCCCCGGCTGCGGTTGCGGAAAAGCTGTGGAATTCGCCGTGTGAAAGGTGATGTTGCCTTCGATCTTCTGCATAGTCTGATGAATGTGCCCGTTGAGAACCGTCACCGACCCGAATCGTTTCAGATAGGAAAGAGCCTGTTCGCTGTCGTCGGTACCCCAGCCCCATTGCGGATAAATCGCCCAGAGCGGAATGTGCGCGAAGACAACGATCGGTGTGCTGCTCTTCAATTTCGCAACGTCCTTCTCGAGCCATTCGAGCTGCTCGTTGCCGAGGGTTCCAAGTCCCCCCGCCTTCAGATTCAGCACGTTCACCAGTCCGATGAAATGTGCTCCCTTCTGATCGAAGCTGTACCAGCCATCGCCCTGCGTATCCTTGCCAAATCGCTCGTGGAACATCTCGCCGTTGTCATTGAGCACGTCATGCTCGCCCGGAACATAAAAGATGCGATCCGTCTTCAAGCTCTTCAGCGATTCCGCCAGCGTGTCGAACTCCTCAGGCCTCGAGAGATGCGTCAGATCTCCCGTGTGCAGAACAAAGGAAGGCGGCGTGGGCAGCGCGTTCACCTTGGCAATGGCCTCGCGCAGCGTCGCTGTCACGTCGGGATTTGCCGCCTTGTTGAATCCGATGTGGCTGTCGCTGATTTGAACGAAGCTCAGATCGCCTTTGAGGTCGCCCACGTATTTATGCACTACGTCAGACAGCGCGAACGACTTCAAAACGCCGCCCTGCAGCAAACAAAGAGTTCCCGTCCCCGCCCACGCCATGCACTTCAGAAATCCGCGACGATCGATTCCATCCCGATCCAAATTCTTCTCAATAAAGTCCGACATATCGTCGCCTCCGATTTCGCTTTCGTATCCGCAGTGGCCCGAAGGCCTTTGTCGCTGCGTTCACTTGTCTAGACTTCCGATGCCCTTCAAATATTCCCGCCGGCCGGGACTAAATTCGGCTCCGGCTCGCGCCATTCGTTACCAGCGATTAGCGGGAATAAATTCAGTTGATAAGCAGTCTGGAAGATTGAGAATCTAATGCCCGCATGGAAGTAAAGCGCGGGGCAAGCCAAGCCGGTGCTTTTGAGCAGGTTGTGCTGCCGCACCTCGATGCGGCCTACAATCTGGCGCGCTGGCTCGTTCGCAATACTCACGATGCCGAGGACATCGTTCAGGAAGCTTATCTTCGCGCCTTCAAATTCTTCGGCGGGTATCAGGGCGGCGACGCCCGCGCCTGGGTGCTAAAAATTGTGCGCAACACCAGTTACACATTTCTCGAGAAAAATCGTCCCGCCGATCTTTCCGAGGAGTTCGACGAAAAGGTTCACACGGACACCGCCGAGCAGCCCGGCGCCGAAGCCGCGCTCCTGCAATCAGCCGATACCCGCATGGTGCGTGAAGCATTAGCCGAATTGCCGGTGAATTTTCGTGAAGTCATCGTCCTGCGAGAACTCGAGGGAATGTCCTACAAGGAAATCGCCGAAGTGATGGGCAAGCCCATCGGCACAGTAATGTCAGGCTTGGCTCGCGGGCGCGCCCAATTGCGCGATCACCTTGTGCAGATGCGCCCCGAAGTGCGCGGCAAAGTTCGCACCAAAGTAAGCAACGAGCCGCCTGACGAAGCAGAGGAACAACTTGGCTTGCCAAAATAACGAACTCTTGCTCCCCGCATATTTCGACGGCGAACTTGACCTCGTTCGCAACATCGAATTCGAAGATCATCTAAGAACTTGCCCGCTTTGCGCGCAGCACCTGAGCGAACTCCAAGCTATGCGCAGCTCAATACAGTCAGCCAATCTCTACGAACGCGCACCCGAGAGCTTGAGATCCCGTATCCGCGCCGCGCTCCCAGCAGAGGCCCGGCCGCAACCCATCGCCATGCCTCGCCGTCGGACCTTCGAATGGCTCGCCGTCGCCGCCGCCATCCTCATCGCCGTGGTACTCGGCGCGAAAATGCTCCCAAATATCGGCGCTGAAAAACAAAATCTGGTAGCCGAGGAAATTGTCGCCAGCCACATCCGCTCACTGCAGCCCGGCCACCTATACGATGTCGAATCCACCGACCAGCACACCGTAAAGCCCTGGTTCGACGGCAAACTCGACTTCGCGCCGCCCGTCGTCAATCTCGCCGACCAAGGTTTCCCGCTCATAGGCGGCCGCCTCGATTACGTCGGCCATCGCAACGTCGCCGCCCTCGTCTATCAGCGCCAGAAGCACTTCATCAACGTATTCGTCTGGCCCGAAGATTCGAAACCCGCCAACCCGCCCAGCACTCAAACCATCCAGGGCTACAATCTAGTTTTCTGGTCGCACAACGGCATGTATTTCTGCGCCGCCTCAGACCTCAACCTCGCCGAGCTCCGCCAATTCACCCAACTTCTCGAACGATAGCGACAAAACTCAAAAGTTCCGAACCTGCAGTCGGCCAACTACCAAGAAGAGGCTTTTTTTGATTCATCCGAGTCATTTTATTTTAATTCAGAGCCCGGAGGCTCCCGCCTCCAGGACCAAACTTTGCCACAAGCAATCTTGCGCAATCTTCACGGACTCGTGTCACTCGCTCGTGGCGCGGGCATCCTGCCCGCGGCCTTTCCCGCAATTGCAGGCGGGAAGCTTGTGATTTCACTCTTGCGATTCTCGGAACCGCACCCAGCCTTCGCAATGCCATCCACAGACCCCACCCCTTGTGCCCATGCCCCCGGCATGTTATTCGTGGATAAGTGATGAATACGACCAACAACGCGGAAAGGATGCGCGCGCGCCGCCCGCCGAGCGCCGCGCCCGCTGCACACCCCAAATCGGGGGATGGGCACGCTCCGAATGTAGCTCGGGTCTTCAGACCCGAGGCCTTTGCCTCCCCCGCTGCATTCGCACCCATCTCGCCCGAGTCCGTTTTACGCACACGGACCGCCAGCCGCGCGGACGTCAAACGCACTCCGTCGCTCGGCTGCCCCGTAGGGCTCGCCGGAAGGCGGGCCCCCTGTCCGCTCGTCACTCGTCACTCGTCACTCGCTTGCCCTGAGGCCTGGTCCGCGGCCGAATGGGTCACCGCTCTACCCTTTTCTAATCGAGACTCAAAATTATTAGAAATCGCCGTAACTTACACAAAACAAACAGCCGAGGTACCTTCTAATCGAGACAAAATTGCACCCCTAACGATGAGCGTTTTGATGGACTCTTTACCGATCGATCGAACCAAAATCCGGGCCAAATCCGATGCCCGAAGGTAAAGGACTGCTGATCGTCTACACCGGCCCCGGCAAAGGCAAAACCACCTGCGCGCTTGGCACCGGGTTTCGCGCCGTCGGACAGGGGTTGCGGGTCCTTATGGTGCAGTTCATAAAAGGCTCGTGGCACTACGGCGAGCTCGACGCCGCGAAAATGTTGGGCGACGACAAATTCGAAATTCGGCCCATGGGCCGCGGCTTCGTGAAAATTGGCGGCGCGGAAACCGATCCCGAGGACATCCGCCTCTGCGAGCAGGCCTGGGAATTTGGCCGCGAACAAATTGACGGCGGGAGGTATGATCTCGTAATCCTTGATGAGATCAATTACGTGATCAGCTATAAAATGCTGGATGCGGGGAAAGTGACGGCGGCGCTGGCGGCGCGGCCCGAGCGAGTCCATGTGATTTGCACGGGACGCAACGCGCATCCCAAACTCGTCGAGCTCGCCGATCTCGTCACGGAGATGCGCGAGATCAAGCATCCGTACACGAAAGGAATTTTGGCGCAACGCGGAATTGATTATTAGTTTTTAGCCACTGGGAAATTTATGGCCTGGTTTAAGCGGCAGAAAAAACGGATCGAACAGCCCACTCCGGCGGACGAAAGACGCGTCCGCACGGAAGGTTTGTGGATCAAGTGCGATGCCTGCCGCTCGATCATCTGGAAAAAAGATTTGCAGGCCAACTGGCAAGTCTGCTCGAAGTGCGATTTTCATTTTCGACTGAGCGCAAAACGCCGCCTCGATCTTCTCCTCGACGACGGCTTGTGGACCGAGCAGGACGCCGAACTCGTATCGAGCGATCCGCTCGAGTTCGTGGACACCAAGTCATACGCCAAACGCCTGAAAGATACGCGCGAGAAATTGGGAATGAACGACGCGATCATCTCCGCGCAGGGAAGTCTCGAAGGCCGTCCGGTGATCTGCTGCTCGATGGAATTCCAATTCATCGGCGGCTCGATGGGCGCCGTGGTTGGTGAAAAGGTAGCCCGCGCGATCGACCGCTCGATCCAGCAAAAAGCGCCGCTGATTATCGTGTCCTGCTCGGGCGGCGCGCGAATGATGGAAGGTGTCGTCAGTTTGATGCAACTCGCCAAGGTTTCCGCGGCTCTCGCAAAACTCGATGACGCGCGGATTCCATTTATCTCCGTCCTTACCGACCCAACCACCGGCGGCGTCACCGCCAGCTACGCCATGCTCGGGGATCTGAATATCGCAGAACCCGGCGCGCTAATCGGATTCGCCGGCCCGCGCGTGATAGAGCAAACCATCCGGCAGAAATTGCCCGAAGGATTTCAGCGCGCGGAATTTCTTCTCGAACACGGATTCCTTGATGCCGTGGTGCACCGCAAGGAATTGAAATCCTACATCGCTCGGTCTCTCGCTTTTTTCCAGAACTAAAATGTCGTACGAGGAATCGCTCAGGTATCTCCTGTCGCTCGGCCGCGAGCTCGCCTCGCCGCGCCAGGCTCACGTTCAAAAATTCGATCTTCAAAACATTTCCAAGCTCGCTGAACGCATGGGCCATCCGGAGCGCCGTTCGCCCTGCGTCCACATCGCAGGAACGAACGGCAAAGGCTCCACAGCCGCAATGATGGAATCGATTCTCCGCGGCGCCGGAATGCGCACCGGACTTTACACCTCGCCGCACCTCGAACGAATCAACGAACGCATCCGCATCAATGGCGAGCCGGTCTCCGACGCGCAATTCACTGAATCGTTCGAACGAGTCCTAGCGGCAATCGAAGCGCTGATGGCATCAGGAGCGCTCCCCGCACATCCCACTTTTTTCGAATGTATGACGGCGATTGCGTTCGATGTTTTCGCGCGAAGCGAAATTGAATTTGCGGTCTACGAAGTTGGGATGGGAGGACGTCTCGATGCCACGAACATCGTGACCGCGGAAGTTTCGATCATCACGCAAATTGCTTTCGATCACGAAGCGTATCTCGGCCATTCACTCGAAGAGATCGCCGGAGAAAAAGCCGGAATCATCAAGCCGGACGGTATCGTAGTCAGCGCCGCAGAGCGCCCCGAAACCCGCGCCGTAATCGCTCAGCGATGCCAGGACCAGCACGCGAGGCTAGTTGAAATTGACGAAGCCTGGCGCGTTAGCGAAATCATTCCGGACGCTCGAGGGAATCATGCGACGGCCAAGTGGCTCGCCGATGGCTCCGTGATTGAGCTCCAAATCCCGCTCGCGGGAAAATTTCAGGTGACAAACGCGCTGACGGCTGCTTCGGCGGCTAAGATTCTGATGGAGCGAGGGTTTGCGCTGAACGTGGCCGCGATCGAGCGCGGAATCTCAAAAGTCCAGTGGCCAGGCCGGCTCGAACACGTCGCGGAGCACCCCGATGTCTATCTCGATGGCGCGCACAATCCCGCAGCAGCACGCGAACTGCGCGCCTTCTGGGATGAACGGATGCCGAGACGGCGCATCATCCTCGTCTACGGCGCGATGCGCGATAAAGCTGTGGACGAGATCGCCGGATTGCTATTTCCCCGCGCTGAGCACGTGATTCTCACCCAGCCAAATCAAGCCCGCGCCATCTCGGCGCATTTACTGGCGCGAATGACGTGCCATCACGCGGCAAATTGCGAAGCCATCGCCAGCCCTTCACTCGCAATAGAGCGTGCGCTGCAGCTGGCTGGCGAAAATTGTGCCGTATTCATCACCGGTTCGCTGTTCCTGGTGGGTGAAGCGCGCTCCCGCTTCTGCGAGAAAACTCCGAATCTTCATATTTCCAGCCGCTAATTTTTGTGCTTAAAAATTCAACAGGTGTTGACTATTCATTCCAAGCGGGTTGTGGGGACTGACCGTTGCCGAACACAGCTGTCCGGTCCCGGCACACGTGGGACGTTTTCCCCTCGCTTTCTCATACGTAGTCATGTAGCGAAAATGTTTCAGAAATTTTCGAGCGTAAGTGATGTCGAAATCCACGTGCCTCCGTCTAAACGAACAGAGAGACAGCGGAGGGTGTGATGACACGCGAGGAGAGAAGGCAGAAGCTAGAAGCCTTCGGCAGCGCGCCAGCGATGCTAGCGAGAGCACTGCGCCAAATCCCGAAAAAGATGTGGATGTACAAAGTTTCCGCGGATACCTGGAGCATTCACGAAATCATTCTCCATCTGGCGGACAACGAGGCGAACGCCTACATCGTTTGCAGGCTTATGATAGCCGAGCCGGGTTCTCAGGCGCTGACATTCAATCCGACGTTGTGGGCCGGATCCCTTGGATATTTCCATCAAAGCACGAAAGAAGCCCTTGAAATCATCCGGCGCCTCCGTCGGATGACTTATCACGTGCTTGCCGCACTTCCTGAAACCGTGTGGTGCCACCGCGTGGACCCGCACGAAGAGAACGCCTTAACGCTTGACGCCTGGCTCGAGCAGCAGGAACGCCACATTCCTGCGCAGATTGCCCAGATGCAAAATATCTACGAACTTTGGGCCAAAACTCATCCCCCCAGGAAGCTGCCGAGCCCACGATCGAATAATCCGGGCGCCATCGGAAACCGATATATTTCGCTTTCGGCCCGCAGTTAGTCCTTACTCAGGTCCACGATTGCGAATTGCCCGATACTGGTGCACATCAATCTGCGCCGAAATTTCTGTTAGGACGCCAATGTCCACCCTGACCGGTTCAGGATGGTCAGGTTGCCGGGTTATCGCCGCGATGGTAGGATGGCCTCTCAATGAGTCCCCGGCAGCCGATTGATACGAATTCTCCTACTCGCTCCGCCGGCTCTCCACCGCGCATTGGCGTCTCCTATCGCACGCTAGATGAACAACTTACGAATAAGCGCGAAAAATACGATATGTACAACGACGCGGTGCGACGAGCAGGCGGCGAGCCCGTCGAAGTACCGCTCAATCTACCGATTAGCGATCTGGCAACCTTGACCGCGACTCTTGATGCATTCGTTCTGACCGGCAGCCCTGCCGATGTCGATCCAGCTCGTTACCGAAGCGCGCGACATCCGAAATGCGCACCTGCGGATCCAAGCCGCGAAGAAACGGACCTCGCGCTTTTGAAGAATGCCTTCGCGGAACACAAGCCCGTCCTCGCAATTTGCTACGGTATCCAGATTCTGAATGTATTTTGCGGCGGTTCCCTGATCCAAGATATTCCCAGCGAATGGCAAACGACGATCGTACATTCCTGGGATCGAGCGGCTGGGGCGCCGGAGCCGCACCACCTGATTCGAATCGAGCCCGGCTCGCGCCTTTCGCAGCTTGGCGGTGCAGCAGAGACAGAAGTCAACAGTTCGCATCATCAGGCGATTCTCGAACCTGGAAAAGGCCTGCGCGTGATCGCGCGAGCGCCCGACGGAATCATCGAAGGCGTCGAGTGGACCGGTTCGGAAGACTGGGTGACCGGTGTGCAATGGCACCCGGAGAGAATGGCGAGCCACGCGCTCTCGACGGCCCTTTTCCGCGAGCTCGTGGGAATTGCACGAAGCGCACAAGTTCGCGGCTGAAATTCTCGCGACGGCTTTCGGCTCCAAAGCGCCGCACTCAATTCACTTTCATTCTTGGGCAATCTTGGCAATTCAAATCTTGGGGGGTTCATGATTTCTCTGGCGGGGAAGGCGACGCTTATTACAGGAGGTTCGCGCGGGATTGGCGCCGCGGCCGTAAAGCTATTCGCGCAGGCGGGCGCGGACGTGGTGTTCAATTATTACCGAAATCGTGAAGCGGCCGAGCAGGTGGAGCAGGAAGCGCGCAAGCACGGCACGCGCGTCGAATCGTTCAAGGCGGACCTAAGCCGGATGGCAGACAGCAAGAAGCTAGTTGATTTCACGAAAGAACGGCTGGGGCGCGTGGACATCCTGGTCGCTAACGCGGGCATCTGGAATGAGAAGGACACGCCCATCGAAGATGTCACCGAGCGTGAGTGGAACGAGATGGTGAAAGTGAATTTGAATAGCGTGTACTCCGCCGTCCACTTCACGGTGCCGCTTATGAAAGCGCAGAAGTCCGGGCGCATCATCGCGCTGAGCTCAACGGCGGGACAGCGAGGCGAAGCGTTTCACACGCACTACGGAGCAACGAAGGGCGCGATTATCAGTTTTGTAAAAGGACTTTCGACCGAGCTTGGACCGCATCATATTCTCGTTAATTGCGTCGCTCCCGGCTGGGTGGATACGGACATGTCGGCGTCGGTGCTGCGGACGAAAGCTGGACTGAAAACCGCAGCGCGAAACATTCCATTGGGGCGCCCGGCAACGGCGGAAGAAATTGCTGGGCCAATTTTGTTTCTTGCGTCGGACCTCGCGAATTTCATCAACGGGGAAACAGTGAATGTAAATGGAGGTTCGGTGCTGTGCGGATAGCGAAGATACACATCCTGGCGGTGATTGCGCTGGCCGCATGGGCGTTTGGCGTGTTGCCCACGCGCGCACAGGATCAGACCGAAGTGCTGATGCCGGAGCAGAGCGCAGCAAAGGCAAAAGAACTAATTCTCCAGGCCGTCGCAGCGCTGGGCGGCAGCGCGTATCTGCATGTGAACGATGTGACGTGTGTAGGCCGGCTTGGACAGTTCGGACACAACGGTGATCTCACGGGCTATGAAAAATTCATCGATTATTCGAAGCTACCGGACAAAGACCGGAATGAAAATCTTCCCAAGAAAAATATCATCGAAGTTTTGAATGGCACTAAGGGCTGGGCGCTCGATCGCGGCGGCGTGGCTGAGGTGGCGGAAGACACAATAAGCCAATTTCAAGAAGATCAAAAAGAAGACATCGACAATATTTTGCGCAACCGCTGGAAAGAGCCCAACGTTATTCTGCGCTACCTCGGTCCGGACGTGGTGGATTTGAAGGAAGCCGAGTGGATTGAATTCGTGGACCCGGACAACCGTTCGGTGCGCATCGCGTTCGCAAAGTTCACGCACCTGCCGATTCGCAAGACGGTGGTAACGCGCGATTCGACGACGCATTTGCGCAGCGACGTGACCGAGTATTACTCAAATTATCATCCGATCGAAGGTGTTACGACGCCGTTCCAGATCACGCGCGACCGCAACAACCGCAAGGTCTATCAGGTATTTTTCGACGAGTGCAAGTACAACACGAATCCTCCGGACAGTCTTTTCACGAAGGAATCGCTCGACGCCCGCTGGGCGCAAGTGGGGAAAAGCTACATAAAGAAGCAAGAGAAGCAGAAAGCCAAGGATGCGAAGGAAGCCCAGAACAGCGGAAGCGATAGCGACAAAGACAACGATAAGAACTGAGTTTTCGCAGCATTCCTATTCCCAGCGTTTCGTGTAAATCGTGGATGCCATAACTCCTACCAGCCCACGCGGCGCGGCCAAGGGTGTGTCGCGCAGCAGGAAACTACTCAAATAATTTGCAGCGCCAGTACGTTGTAGCGATGCATCCAACTTGTCGGGGCCCGATATAGGTCGTGTCACGACATAAGCCGCAGGATTAACTCTTTTGAACCGGAGGGGTGAGATAGCGATGGAAGTGCGTAACTTGGGTCACGCAAACTCTGGCATGCCATTTTTTCGTTCGCTAATTATTTTCGCAGCGCTCATGGTGGTGTGCGCGACTGCGCGCGGCGATTCCGCCGGATTCGATTTGACCGGCCCTCGGGTGGACATTCGAGTAACGCGCGCCGGAAAAACTTTGCCGATATCGGATGTGCCGAACTTTCGGCCCGGCGACCGAATCTGGATTCATCCCGATTTTCCCGAAGAGCAATCGGCGCACTATCTGCTGATCGTCGCGTTTCTCCGTGGCTCGACGAACCCGCCGCCGGACAATTGGTTCATTCGTGCGGAGACGTGGACGAAGAAAGTGCGTCAGGAGGGAATCGTCATAACGGTGCCGCAGGAAGCGCAGCAAGCTCTCTTTTTTCTTGCTCCGGAAACGGGAGGAGATTTCAGCACGTTGCGTTCAACGGTGCGCGGGAAGCCCGGAACTTTTGTGCGCGCAACGCAGGATTTGAATCAGGCGAGCCTGGATCGCACGCGGGTTGATAAATATCTTAGCGACATCAAGGAAACTTCCGAAACCGATCCGAAGGCCCTCCATGACGAGTCCGTGCTTCTCGCCCGGACGCTGAACCTCAAAATTGACGCCCAGTGCTTTGAAAAGCCCATCGAGCAGCAACGGGCGTGCCTCACCCAGAATACGGATCAATTGGTGTTGAACGACGGACACAGCCAGTCCATGGTTGCGGCACTCACGTCAGGTCCATCTTCGGATTTGATTGGGTCGCTCAGCTCGACACCGATGGCCGGCGCGGGATATTTCAGTCCCTATGTGGGCGCGGTGATGGACGTCGCGAAAATCATGAGCACCCTTCATACAGCGGTGTACCAGTACATTCCGGCACTTTCTCTATCGGCCAACGATCAACTGACGCTCAAGCTGAATAATCCGCCATCGTTTCAAAATCCAAAGTCTGTGCTGGTTGCGGCGCTACCCGCCGTGGAAGCCGCGCAGTTGCCCCCGCTCCGGCCTGTGACCCGGGATGAAGTTTTGTGCGCGCAAAAATCGCCGCTGGTACTTCCGGTTGAAGGAGCACCATTGGTTTTCTCGACGGGTATTGCGCACGATCTCTATTTGCGCGTTCAAGGAAAATCGGGCGATGCTGTGGATTTGCCTGCGACTCCTGACGCAGCGTACGGCGGCATGCTGATCGATACGAAGGCGCTCGAAGCTGAAAATCTCGGCACGGAAGTTACGGGAACACTGCACGGCTCCTGGGGCTTCGATTCATTCAATGGGCCGGCGTTTCACCTGCGCGTCGCGCACCCGGTGACCTGGACGATTCCTTCTGCGGATCAGAGCGCGTTGATAGTCGGCCGCGAGGATGCGATTCATCTGGAATCGGATTGTGCCGTATGCGTGGAGAAGGTCAGCCTGACGGATGAGCACGGAAAGGACTTGAAAGCGACGTGGAAGCTTGGCAAGCCGAATGAAATCGAAGTGAAGGTTGCGTTGAAGGACGAGGCGGCTGGGCAGATGAAGATGCTGGTGAAACAGGATGGGTTGGCGAAGCCCGATGAAGTTTCGCTGCATGCGTACTCGGAAGCGGCGCACCTCGATCGCTTTACGATCAGCGCGGGCGACCATCGCGGCGTGCTGAAGGGAACGCGCCTCGATGAAGTTCAAAGTTTCGAGCTGCGAGGAATTAATTTTGTTCCGGCGAAATTGACGCGAGCCGCTCAGGCGGACGAGCTGAGTCTTGCGGCGCCGGAGGCCGCGCCGACGACTGAGTTCCAGCCTGACGAAAAGTTGACGGCGCACGTGGCGTTGAACGACGGGCGAGTGCTGAATCTTCAAACGACCGTCGAGCCGCCACGCCCTAAGGTCACTATGGTCAGCAAGAGTGTTTCTCTGGGCTCGGCGACTTCGGCGATTCGGCTTGGAAACAAGGACGAGCTGCCGCAGGATGGGCAGCTATCGATTTTTCTGAAATCGGAAGTGCCCGACAAGTTTCCGCGAACGGAGAAGATTGAAGTGGCGACGGAGGATGAATCGTTTAGCGTGCTCTTGAGTGTCGCCGACGGGACTTTGGTTTTGCAGGACTCGCAGAATTTGCTGGCGGAGCTGGATCCGCTGAAGGCTTTTGGAGCTTCGGCGTTCGGAAAGCTTCGATTGCGGGCTGTTGATGCTGACGGCGAGAAGGGAGACTGGCAGCCACTGGCAAGCCTGGTGCGGATTCCGTCGCTGAAGGAAGTACGCTGCCCCGATAGTCCGGATAAACAGTGCAGTTTGCGTGGGACGAATTTATTTTTGATTGATTCGGTGGCGTCTGATTCTCAGTTCACGCATACGGTTCCGGTGCCGGCGGGATTCGCGAATTCAGCGTTGAGCGTGCCGCGGCCGAACGGGACGTTGCTTTACGTGAAGCTGCGGGATGATCCGTCAACGGTGGATACGGTTGTGCTGCCGGTACTGCCAGACGAGCAGTAGACACGAGACAGCGCGAATTTCGAGAGTTGTAACGCGCCGCGAAATTATTTCGGCGGGTCGCCCAGATCTTTCAATTTTTGCTCGGCGCTGGTTTTGATTGCGTCGCGACGTTGCTGGTCATCGGTGGCGTCTGACGCAAGAGCGTCGAGCGCCCTTTTGGCGTACAGGCGGGCCTGATCTTTCTGGCCGTCCGCTAGATAAGCGTCGGAGAGGCTATCGTAGACATTCGGAGACTTTGGGTAGCCGACGACATTCAATTTGAAAATCCGGATCGCGCCCTTAGTGTCGCCAATTTGAAGATGGCCGTAGCCCATTCCGTTGACGATTATTTCAGGAAATAGGACCGCGTTCGGATCGTGTTGACGCGCGTCAGCCAGCATTTTCGCAACCTTATCTGCGCCGCCGGGCTCGTCGATCAATTCCAAGGCTTGCACTTCTTCGCGCGGCATTCCAGAGATGGTGTTGGCCGGCGCGCTGCCGGGAGTTTTTTCGAGCGTGGTCACGAACCAATCCACAATCATGCCGAGCAATTCTGGATGGGGCAGGAACATGGCGGTTCCGTGGCCGCCGGTTTTGTAATGCACGAATTTGTTGCCGGGATTTGGCGAGACTCCCACCAGGAATTCCATAACGTTGGTGGCGTCAGTATCGCCATCGTCGTCGGCGACAGAGACGAACAACGGCAAGTTTGCGGATGCTTGCAGGAAATGGCGGCCGTCGCGATTCGTGTCGCCGGAGAGCAGGACGAGCGATTTCACTTCCGGATGGCGGTGGGCCAATTGAATGGCTTGATGGACACCGCAGCTTGCGCCGCCTGCGCCGATGATGTCATGGGCGACGACGGACTGAGAGACGAGATAGTGGAAGGCGACGTCCATGTCGCCGGGCCATTTTTGATCGACGTATTCGATGCGCTGCTGCTGGGTGATTTCCGCAAAACGACCCCCGCTGCTTTCACCGAAGCCACGATAATCCACGGTGAGAACGTTGATTCCGGCTGCAGCGAGGCGGGCGGCGAGATCGTCCCAATTGTGGCGCTGCTGATTGCATTGATGGAAGAGGATCACGCCGGGACCTGGCGCAGCCGCGGCGAAGAATGTCGCTTTCAGCGCGGTGCCGTCCGCGGCGGTGAGATCGACCGTGTGCGGTGCGGGTGGTTCTGATGCGGCGAAGGCGAGTGCGCGCGAGATCAGCAAAAGAACAATGGGGAGAGAAATTCGCCGCAGCATGATGAGTCTCCTTTGGTACGCCTGCAATTGCGCACGAACATGCCCGAACTAAGCAGGCCAATCAAGCTCAATTTCGCAACGTGGAGTTAGACGATGGAACGAAGCTTCGGATAGTCGCCCACCAACTACTGTGACTGTAGCCTCGTTAAGGAGCGCTGTGGCCGGTACACTTCAGCACGCCAAGGTAATCGCGCCACGGGCCCACGTCGTTTTGGTATTGGTGAGCCATGATCCGCGAGATTTGGTGCAGATGAGTTAAGTCATGAGCTGCCCAGGTCGCGAGCAGTTCTGACAGCGTGACTACTCCGAGGGCGGGATGTCGTCCGCGCAGACGGAGGTCCTCTTGCCGCAAATTCAATGCCCGCAGTTCGGTGAGGTTTTCTGACCGCAATTGCGCGAATTCATCCAACAATTGCCCGAGCGACTTATCTCGACTGTCTCGCACGTGTCCCCAACGGTCGAAGGGTTCAAATGTTTTAGTCTCGCCAAATTGCAGCAGCATCCTCGCGCGCGGCATCCAATCTGTGTGCTCGCCGTGAATCAGATGGGCCACAACTTCGAAGGCGCTCCAAGTATTTTCGCCTTCATTCCCGAGCGTCCACGCATCCGGGAGATCGCGGAGAAGGGCATTGAGAGCGGCGGGGGTGCGAGTGAGAAGCGATATTGTGTGTGGCAAGTTATGTTCCATGATGCCCTCGATGGGTCGACGTTAGATTTTCCAGAGACTGTGATTGTATCTGCTCTGCGTCGCCTGAGTCAGTGCGAACTCTGTGAGAAGATCGCCATGACCGCCATGCGAGCTTTTTTGTTGCGTTGCGTGCGGCGGGGTATAATCGCGGGATGCGAATGACGCGGGGAAAATCACTGAAGGGGCGTGTGCACGACGCCCAGCGCATACACGGGACGACCGTGCTGTGCGTGCGGCGCGATAATAAGGTTGTGCTCGCGGCCGATGGACAGGTCACGATGGGCGAAGGCGTCGTAAAGCACAATGCGAAGAAGACCCGGCGGCTCTTCAACGACAAGATTATCGCGGGCTTTGCGGGCAGCACAGGCGACGCGCTTTCGCTTTTTACGCGATTCGAAAATAAGCTGCAGGAATTTCACGGTAACTTGCAGAGGGCGGCGGTAGAGCTGGCAAAGGAATGGCGGACCGACCGTTCCTTGCGGCATCTTGAAGCGCTGCTAGTGGTTGCGGATGTGAAGGCCACATTTTTGCTTTCGGGTAACGGAGATGTGATCGAGCCCGACGACGGCATTTGCGCTATTGGCTCTGGCGGGTCTTACGCGCTGGCCGCGGCGCGGGCTCTGCTCAAGCATTCCAAATTGAGCGCCAAAGAAATCGCTCAGGAAGCGATGCGAATCGCGAGCGAAATTTGCATTTTCACGAACGCGAACTTCACGATGGAAGAATTGTGAGCGGAATGTTGAAGGAAGGCGAGGAATGGTGATCTATTTGTCCGGAGAACCGCAACCCGCACCGGTGGAACCGATACCGTCATTCGATGAGCTAACGCCTCGAGAAATTGTCGTCGAACTCGATAAATACATCGTTGGCCAAAACGCCGCGAAGCGCGCCGTGGCTGTGGCGCTACGCAACCGCGTACGCCGGCAGAAGCTTCAGCCGGAGATGGCGGAAGACGTTCTGCCCAAAAACATTTTGATGATTGGACCGACCGGCGTGGGCAAGACGGAAATCGCGCGGCGGCTTGCGCGGCTTGCCGGATGCCCTTTTGTGAAAGTGGAAGCTTCGAAGTATACGGAAGTGGGATACGTGGGCCGGGATGTTGAGTCCATGGTGCGCGATCTCATCGAAACTGGAATTGACATGGTGCGTGAGGAGAAACTCGACGAAGTGGCTGAGCGGGCCGAACAATCCGCGGAGGAGCGTCTTCTCGATCTTCTGCTGCCTCCAACGCCCGTGCCGGCTGAGTTGCCCGGGGCGATCGCGAACGACGCTCAGCGCAAAGAACAGGCGCAGCGGACGCGCGAAAAACTGCGCGTACAGCTTCGCGAAGGAAAACTCGATGCGCGGATGGTGGAAGTCGAAGTCCGCGAGCGCTCGATGCCGGCGTTTGAGATCGTGACAAATCAGGGCATCGAGGAAATGGACATTAACGTCAAGGACATGCTCTCGGGCGTTTTTGGCCAACAGAAAAAGAAGCGGAAGATGACGGTGGGCGAAGCTTTTGATTACCTGATTCAGGAAGAAGAGAACCGGCTCGTGGATATGGACCACGTGACGAGGATTGCGCTCGAGCGCGTGGAGCAGATGGGGATTCTTTTTATTGATGAAATTGACAAGATTGCGGGGCGCGAATCAGGGCACGGGCCGGACGTGTCACGAGAAGGGGTTCAACGAGATATTTTGCCGATCGTCGAAGGCACGACGGTAAATACGCGATACGGCATGGTGCGCACTGACCACATACTTTTCATTGCGGCCGGCGCGTTCCACACGACCAAGCCTTCAGATTTGATTCCCGAGTTGCAGGGCCGCTTTCCCATTCGTGTTGAGCTGAGCTCTTTGAGCGAAGCGGATTTCATTCGCATTTTGACGGAGCCAAAAAACGCGCTTATCAAGCAGGCGATCGCTTTGCTTGAGACGGAAGGGTTGAAAATTGCGTTTACAGATGATGGAGTGGCCTCGATTGCGAAGTTTGCGGCCGTTGTAAATGAACAGACCGAGAACATTGGGGCGCGCCGCCTGCACACGATTCTGGAAAAAGTGCTCGAAGAGATTTCGTTCGAGGCGCCCGAGCTGAAAAAGAAAAGTATTAAGATTGATTCGGCATACGTGCAGAAGCAACTCGTGAATATCGTGAAAGACCAGGACCTCAGCCGCTACATTCTGTAGCGGCCAGATAATCGGAATGAAAATGAGAAGAGCGGAAGCTGAGTTCCGCGCTTGTGCGGGCCGGACGCGGTCCGGAGTTCCGATTATCCGGCTTTTCATCGGGATATGTGTCGCTTCTCTCGCCGCGGGATGTGCTGCGCCGAGCGAGCCAACCACGCGTCACGCTCCTGCGCCGATCGCTGTGACTGGGCTGAGCGCTCGCCAACTGGGGACCCGCGTTTATTTGTCGTTCACGCTGCCGACAAAAACCGAAGATCACAAAGGGTTCAGTACGCCACTCTCGCTCGATATCTACTGGGAATTTATCGCGGCGAGCGCTGCGACGCCCGAGGCGGCTGCCGTCGAAAAGCAAAATACTCTCGTTCGAGTCCCATCCGCGCTCATGAGCCAGTACACGCACGAAGGTCGCGTTCTCGTTCCCGTTGAATTGAATCCGGAAGATTTGCAGGGCCACTTTGGCGGGAGGACGGCGTTCGTGGTGAAAACGCGGCTTTCGTCGCGGCGAGCGTCCGAGGCTTCCAATGTTGCCATCGTGCGCGTGTATCCACCGCCCGCGCCGATTTCCGATCTTGCTGCGACGGTCACGCAGGAAGCCGTCGAGTTGAAATGGACAGCGGTTAGGCCGCAAGCGGCGCCGAGCGGTTTGCCAAATGCGAATGCAACGCCCGCTGTGAGCTATCGCGTTTATCGAACGGAAAAAACTGCCGCGACGGTCAACGCGGGAAATTCGGCTGTTGCGACAACTTCGGCCCCGAGCGCGCCCCTTTCCGATTTGCTCGGCGAAAGTCCGGCGGCGTCGTTCCGCGACGCAACTTTCGAATTCGGCCATTCTTATGCGTACTCAGTTCGTAGCGTTGTTCGATATGGCACGTCGCCCGATGGATCGGTGGAGTCGGATGAATCGAATTTGCTCGCGCTCACGCCCAAGGATATTTTTCCTCCCGCCGCGCCGCAGGGATTGGTTGCGGTCCCTGTTCCGGCAACATCAAGCGGCCCGGCTGGCATCGAACTTTCGTGGGCCATCAGCGCCGAACGCGATTTAGCCGGCTACAACATCTATCGTAGCGACCAGGATCCCAAATCTCCCCGGCGATTGAACCAGAGTACGTTGCTGACGCCCGCGTATCGTGATATCACTGTGCGTCCGGGACGCCTCTATACTTACACCGTCACGGCCGTTGATCGTGCCGGCAATGAAAGCCCCGCGAGCGAACCGGTGACCGACGGAATTTCTGCGGCGGAAGGGGAATCGAGCCAATAAGTATGAGGGTCGAAGGAACAAATCCGCACCGCGTGTGGAACGTCTTTCAGAGTCCCGTGATCCACACCGGAATATTTGCGGGCGTGTTGCTTGTCGGGGTAATGTTAGGTTCGCTCATTGCGGCCACTCGCATGCCACAATTTGATTCGCTTGCCGCGCTGCGGAATCTTGTATGTTACGGTGCGTTTGGGCTGGCGATGACGATTCCGGTGGCGCGTTATTTCGGATCTCCCTGGCGATTGTTCACGGCGGGAATTACGGCGTGGTCGATACTAGCTGCGGCGTATGCTGCCGCGACGATGTTCTTCGACAACCTTATCAATCGTCTGGGAATGACCCCGCTCCACTTGCTCATGCTGGGCGGCGTGATTTACGGCGTGCTTGCCGTCGGCGTTTGGGTAGCGTCATCTGTTGTTTCTCTCATCTGGCACCACGCGCCGGTCGCCCACGTAAGAACAATTGAAGTGCCCATCCGCAAGCGATGAAGCTGTGCCGCTTTCAGCCGCTTGAATTTTCCGCCGCTTTAATTACGCGCGACGACACGGAGTTGCGCCCGGCGACCTCCTATGGATTGATCGAAGGCGAACGAGTCCGCGAGATTCTCAGCCTTTTCGGCAGGCTGGAATTTACCGGGCGCGATTGGTTGCTGGAAGATGTTCGCTTGCTTGTGCCCGTTGAGCCATCCAAAATTGTTTGCGTCGGCCGAAATTACGCGGAACACGCCGCTGAACTTGGCAACGAAGTTCCGAAAGAACCACTGATTTTTTTGAAGCCGCCGTCATCCGTGATCGGTCCCGACGAGCCGATCATTTTGCCGAGCATCTCGGAACGAGTGGACTACGAAGGCGAATTAGCCATCGTGATCGGCGAGCGGCTTCATCTGCCGGCCGAGGACGACGATTTGCGCCGCTGCATTCTCGGCTTCACTTGCCTGAATGACGTAACCGCTCGGGACATTCAGAAACGCGACGTCCAATTCACGCGTGGCAAAAGCTTCGATACATTCTGTCCGATTGGTCCCGTAATCGAGACTCAATTGGATGTTGCTTCGGCAACGGTCGAAACACGCGTGAACGGCAACTGTAAGCAGATTGGTCACATATCTGGCATGGTTTTCCCCATCGAAGTTATAATTCGCTGGATTGCACGGGTCATGACGCTGCTGCCCGGCGATGTCATCGCAACGGGAACACCGCCCGGCGTTGGTCCCTTGGGCGATGGTGACGTCGTCGAGGTGATCGTTAGCGGCGTTGGATGCCTTCGCAATCCGGTCGCTGCAGAAGTCGACTGAATTTCCGTCGGGCAATTCGGATCCGCATTGAAACAGGTTCTCGAAAATTGGCACCACTACCTGCCGCTTGCCGGTGTCGGCGTGGCTGTCCTCATCGCCGCGTACTTTGCTTTGCGGAAACGCGAAATTGACCCCAACGAGATCGAACGCGAGCGGCGTCTCTATCTCAATCGCATCGGGCGCATCGTGGAAGGCCAGGTTCTCGAGATCGAAGATAAAATCGCTGCTCCCAAGCCCGAACCGCCGCGCGGAATTTTCGGGCGGCGCAAAAGCGTGCCAAACGGGACCGCCAGCGTTGCGACGATGCTGCTGCACTACACTTATTCGATTTCGGGCGTAACTTACGAAACGGCACAGGACATCACCGGTATGGAACAACGCGCGGCACTGAGCCGCGCCGTTGTCGGCAAGGCCGCCAGCGTGAAGTACGATCCTTCGAACCCGAGCAATTCCATTCTCATCGCCGACGATTGGTCCGGCCTTCACTAGGAATTCGACTGCTTGCTTGCGACGCGCTTTGCTGCGGACCTTGCTGCGCGCCGCATGCTATGGCACGCTACCGCTTCGCGATTTGCCGCGAACAAAAGGCCATATGACCCTCTCCGGTAAGCGCCACGATCGCCTCGAAGAATTGCGTCGCCACAACACTGAAGCGGAAATTGGCGGCGGTGTCGAACGCCGAGAGAAGCAGCATAAGGAAGGCAAGCTCGCCGCGCGCGAGCGTATCGAGTTGCTGCTCGACGAAGGAACGTTCGAAGAACTCGACAAGTTTGTCAGGCATCGCTGCGACGATTTCGGCATGGAGAAACAGAAGCCGATGGGCGATGGCTTTATCACTGGCTATGGGCGAATTGACGGGCGGCTCGTTTATGTTTTCGCGCAGGATTTCACGGTTTTTGGTGGATCGCTCTCTGAGACGAACGCGCAAAAAATCATCAAAGTCATGGATCTGGCAATGCGGACCGGCGCTCCCATTATCGGCTTGAATGATTCCGGCGGGGCACGGATTCAGGAAGGCGTGATGTCGCTCGCGGGCTACGCCGATATTTTTCTGCGCAACACGCTTGCGAGCGGCGTTGTGCCGCAAATTAGCGCGGTGATGGGGCCGTGCGCAGGCGGTGCCGTCTATTCGCCCGCGATCACTGACTTTATTTTCATGACGCGCGACACTTCATACATGTTCGTTACGGGCCCCGACGTGATCAGGACCGTGACGCATGAAGAAGTGACGAAGAACGAACTGGGCGGCGCGATGACGCACAACGAGAAAAGCGGCGTCGCACACTTTGTGGCGCGGGACGATGCGGAATGCCTGGCGATGATCCGCGAGCTTTTCGGTTATTTGCCATCGAATAATCTCGAGGATCCACCACGCCGCCAGAGCGACGATCCTTGGGACCGCAAGGACGCGGCGCTTAACTCCGTGGTGCCCGACGATCCGATGAAGCCGTACGACATTAAGGATGTGATTCACGCAATTGTGGATGATGGCGATTTTTTTGAAGTGCACGAACATTTCGCCGGGAACATCGTGGTCGGATTGGCACGGCTCGAGGGCCGGTCTGTTGGGATCGTCGCGAACCAACCGGCAAATCTCGCTGGAGTTCTCGACATCAACGCATCGGTGAAAGGCGCGCGATTCGTGCGCTTCTGCGATGCGTTTAATATTCCGCTCATAACGTTCGAGGATGTTCCTGGATTTCTTCCCGGTACGCAGCAGGAGTGGGGAGGAATCATCAAGCATGGCGCGAAGTTGCTTTTTGCATTCGCTGAGGCTACGGTGCCAAAAATTACTGTGATCACGCGGAAAGCTTATGGCGGTGCTTACTGCGTCATGTCGTCAAAACACATTCGGACAGATATGAATTATGCGTGGCCGTCGGCGGAGATTGCGGTGATGGGGCCGGAAGGCGCCGTGAATATCGTCTATAAACGGGAAATCGAGAAGGCTGCGGAGTCGGAGCGGGATGCGTTGCGCGCGGAAAAGGTGGAAGAATTTCGCGAACTCTTTGCGAATCCGTACGTCGCGGCCGAGCGCGGCTACATTGATGCTGTAATCGAGCCTGCTGAGACGCGCGCCAAACTTATTACGGCGCTTCGCTCCCTCGAAAATAAAAGAGACGTCAATCCCCGCAAAAAGCACGGCAACATACCCCTGTAGCAGGCATAGATTTGACTAGAGTCATCCTCTGCGGCGGCAAAAATTGTTTAATAAAATACAAGCGCGCTGGATTTCGGCACCGCGTTGGGATAGGATTCATTGGGTTTTTCACAACTATCCTTCCTGGAGTGTGCATGACGAATAGCGGCAGTTCTATTCTTGCGGGCCTTGACCGGCTCGTCGAGAAATATCATCTTCTGAAGCATCCGTTTTATCGGGCGTGGACGCAGGGGACACTTTCCCATGAATCCCTGGCGCTTTATGCCGAACAGTACTACCAACACGTTCGGGCCTTTCCGGAGAATTTGAAGCGGTTGGCATCGCGAGCGAATGGCGAATTGCGAATCTTAGTTGACGAAAATTTGGCGGAGGAACTCGATCCCGCGGGACCACATCCGGCACTTTGGCGGCAATTTGCGAACTCTGTTGGCGCGAGCGATGCGGACATCGATTCGACGAGGCCGCTGCCGGGCGTCGCGGCGCTACTCGACGCGTTCGATGAGCTTTCGGAAAATTGCTCGAAAGCGCAGGCGGTGGCGGCGTTTTACGTTTACGAAGCGCAGGTACCAGAAATTGCAACACAGAAAATCGCCGGGCTGAAGAAATATTACGGCGTTACAGCAGAGCCTGCGTTGCGATATTTTGCTGTCCACGAAGAGGCCGACGTGCGGCATCGCGCCGCCTGGCGCCAATGGCTCGGGGCGCAGCCAGCTTCCGAGTCAGGACCGATCATGGTAGCTGCCGAACGAACGCTGAAAGCCTTGTGGGGCGCGCTCGATGCGGTTTATCCGCAAGGCTGCGCTTATTCCAAAAACTAACGGTTAGCAGCGATTTTTTTCTCGTTTGTAGGGTAGCTCTCGTTTACGCCAGTTCGAAGGGCTGCCCTTTGACAGAAGCTAGCCCAAGAACCTCCTTCGTGCGTGTTAGAATCCCGTCTTCGACGCGCATGCTCAAGAAAATTCTAATCGCAAATCGCGGTGAAATTGCCGTGCGCATTTTGCGCGCGTGCCATGAAATGGATATCGTGGGAGTTGCCGTTTATAGCGATGCCGATCGCGCTTCGCTTCACGTACGAATGGCAGATGAGGCATATCGCATCGGGCCTGCACCCTCGCGGCAAAGCTATTTGGTCATTGAGAACATTATTGCCGCGGCGCGCGAAGCAGGCTGCGATGCTATTCATCCCGGCTACGGATTCCTCGCCGAAAATCCCGCGCTTGCAAGAGCGTGCGTCGCGTCGGGTATTACATTCATCGGACCTTCTGCTCAGGCGATGGAACAGCTTGGATCGAAGACTTCGGCGCGGCAGTTGGCACGTGCAGTGGGTGTGCCTACGGTTCCTGGGACTCTCGAACCTATTCAAGACGTCGAAGCAGCGCTTGAGGCTGCGAAGACCATTGGATTTCCCGTCGTCCTGAAGGCCGTTGCGGGCGGCGGCGGAAAAGGAATGCGGCGTGTCGAACGCGAGACCGACTTTCTCGGGGCGTGGCGAGATGCTTCCTCGGAAGCGCTAAACGCTTTCGGCGACTCGCGGCTCTATCTGGAGAAGTATCTTTCGCGGCCGCGCCATATCGAAATCCAAATTCTCGCGGACACCCACGGAAACACGATCTACCTCGGTGAGCGGGAGTGCTCCGTGCAGCGGCGTTATCAAAAAGTGATCGAAGAGGCGCCGTCGCCAGTGATGACGCCTGAGTTGCGTCGCGCGATGGGCGAAGCGGCCGTGAAACTCGCCCGTGCGGGCAGTTACGTTAGCGCGGGAACATGCGAATTTCTCGTTAATGAAGAGAAGAATTTTTATTTTCTCGAGATGAACACACGATTGCAGGTGGAGCATCCGGTGACGGAGATGGTGACGGCGCTCGATCTCGTGAAGCTACAAATTCGCGTCGCGGCGGGCGAGAGATTGCCGCTTACGCAAGCCGGCGTTGCGCTTCGCGGGCACGCTATCGAGTGCCGCATTTACGCTGAAGACCCCGAGAACAATTTCTTTCCGTCTCCCGGCACGATCACATATTTTGCGGCGCCTTCCGGACCTGGAATTCGCCTCGACGAAGGCGTCTATCCCGGTTGGATCGTGCCGAGCGATTACGACCCTATGCTCGCGAAGTTGATTGCCTGGGGCAGCGATCGTGAGGAAGCTATCGCCAGGTTGGTCCGTGCGCTCGGAGAAACTCAGATAGGCGGCATCCGCACAAACGTCAATTTCTTTCGACGCATTCTTGGCGACAAAGATTTTGTCCGCGCGAATATCCATACGAGATGGCTCGATGATTTCATCGACCGCGACAAAAATGCGGCGCGAGATGAAGCGGACTTAGCCGCGGAAGATGCGGCGGCGATTGCGCTGGCGTTTTGGCACAGTGCGCGGAATGGCGGGGCGACGCCTACGCCGAATGGCGCCGGGAGCGATTCGCGTTGGAAGTACGAGGGGCGGCGGGAGCAGATTGAGCGCCTCGCGAGGGACTGACTTCGTCGAAAGTGAAATGCGTTGAAACTCGACATCACAATCGGTGAACGGAAGCGACGAGTTGCGCTGGATCGCATGGGCTCGGTCGTTCAAGGACTGATTGATGGCCGCAGAGTGCAGGCTGATGTGGTTTCACTGCGCGATGGAAGGTACTCCATTCTCATAGGGGGGCGCTCGATTGAAGTGCGCGTCGAGGAGGGTCCTGCGGGCTTCCGGGTAATTTCAGGCGGACGCGAACTTAATGCGAGCATTAGCGACCCTCGCAAATTCCGCCGCGGCGCCGGACAGCTCTCAGCGGAGGGCCGGCAAAATGTAAATGCGCCGATGCCGGGAAAGGTCGTTCGTTTACTGGTCAAGCTCGGAGAAGTGGTGAAAGTTGGCCAGGGATTGTTCGTGATCGAAGCGATGAAGATGCAGAACGAAATTCGCTCACCGAAATCCGGCATTGTGGAAAAACTTCTCGCGGTGGAAGGACAGCCCGTGAATTCAGGAGAAACGCTTGCGGTAGTAGCTTGAGCCGCAACCGCTGGCGATCTCCGCCGCCGATTACTTCGGCGGTTCGCCTGAGGGGAGCTTGCCTGCGGATTCAAGCACCTGCCGCGCAAGATAGTTCACGACGTGGGCTTCATCGCGCGCCGAGGTCAGATAGGCGACGCGCAACAGCTGTTCCTTGCGATTGCGCAGAGTGTCGCGGATGGACTGCTGCACCTGAGGATCGGCGATCTCGCGCTGTCCCGCCGCTTCTTTTGCAATCAACTTCAGAATGACGTAGCCGCCCGAACGCACCGGTATGGGCCGGCTTACTTCTCCCGGCCGCAGCGAAAGCACCGCTTTCTTAAGCGCCGGGTCCGATTGATTGAACGAGGATTCGGCGTGGAAGCCGAGATCGCCGCCAGTCGAACTCGAAGTATCTTCCGAATAATCCATTGCGAGTTGCGAGAAATCCGCGCCGGCATTCAGCTTCTGTTCGATGGAGGCCACTTTGCGCTGAGCGTCAATTTCGTTGGTGGCTTTGTCATTCTTGCGGTTGTGCACCGCGGGGTCGGGATGAGGCGTCACAACGATTTGCGCGATATGGAATTGCGGCTCCGGAACGTTGAACTGCGAGCGATTCTTCTGGTAGAAGTCCATCACGTCCTGATCGGTGATGGTGATTTTTGCGACGACCTCGCGATTCAGCAGCTTTTGAATCGAAAGCTGACGGCGCAAATCGCCCTTGAGATCGTCCATCGTCAGGCCTGCGTCGCGCAATTTCTTTTGAAACTCGTCTTCGGTGTAAGGACTCTTCGATTCGGTGAACTTGTCCTCGACTTCGGCATCGCTGGCGATGAGATTCAGTTTGTTCGCGCGCTCCAGAAGGATTTGATTGTTGATGAGTTCGTCGAGGATGCTAAGCTTCAGGGAAAGCGCTTCCTCTTGCGAGGGCGTTTGAGCTTCAGCATTGACGCGGCTGCGGAAATACTTCTCCACTTCCGCCCGCTGGATATCATGGCCGTTAACGACAGCCCAGACGTCGGGTCCCGGAGGCGTTTCCTGCCGCCTGCACGAAAACAAGAGGGTGCACGCGAACAAGACGGCCACGATTGCCGTACTTCTCTTCAAAATTCCTCCGAAGGTTGAGGGACGGGCTGGGATCAAGCTGCTTTGACGACGCGGCCGGCTCGAATGCAGGCAGTGCAGACGCGGGCTTTTTTGTGCACGCCGTCAATAACCGTCTTCACGCGGCGGAGATTCGGATTCCACCGACGCCGTGTGACATTGTTTGCGTGGCTGATCGTGTTGCCAAAACTGGGCTTCTTGCCGCAAATTTCACATGCCATTGCCATAGACGCTCCAACTCTAAAGTTTCGAAAACGGACAAATTTTAATGCTAGCAGAGAACTCGTTCATCGGAAAGGGATTTACGGCGCTGTTCGTGGGACGAGGCTGAGTTTAGTGCTTTAATTGGCCTAGTCGTGGATAACCGCCTCAATCGGCGGGCATACTGAACTAATACATCCGAAACGCTATGCGAGAGTCGCTTCCGCCATAAGAGAGTAAGTTCCTAGCAATGGCGGCCGATTGAACCCAAAGGCGCCATGCTAATCATCTAATTCAAGCATCGACAGGGATAGAATTAGAAATCACTCCGAATCACAACTGGGTAACTATCTGACGCGACGCGCTGCAGATCAGGGTAACACACGCCTTCTAGGCGTTTTTGCTACGGTGGTGGTTATCGCTACGCTTTATTTTGGGCGTATCGTTTTCATTCCGTTGGCCTTAGCTTTGCTTTTCTCGCTGATTTTGGCACCGGTCGTGTCTTTCCTCGAACGACTTAGACTGCCTCGCGTGCTGGCGATATCCGTCGTCATGCTCGCTCTTGTCAGCTTAATGGGGTTTGTGACCTGGGAAACGTCTCAACAATTCTCCAGGTTGAGCGATCAACTGCCCGACTATGAAAAAGCGCTCGAAGAGAAGATCGACTCAGTAAAAACCTCGGGACCGCAAGGGTTCCATAAGGCTTCAGATGCTTTAAAGGAACTCGAGAAGGAAATTTCAGCTACCCCCGATCAGCGTGGCACAACTGAGACGAAAAGATCTCCTGCTCTGGGTTCCACTCCAGCCCGACCGCTGTCCGTCGAAGTTGTGCCTCCTGCCAATCCGCTTGAATCTTTCGTCACCTTGCTTGGCCCATTGGCGACCGCTGGAATCGTCCTGGTATTCACCATTTTTATTCTCGTGGGCCGCGAAGATCTTCGCAATCGTTTGATACGTCTCGCGGGAGACGGCCGGCTGAATCTTATGACACAAGCGCTGGATGAGGCGGCACAGCGAATCAATCGTTATTTGTTCTTACAATTCGTTGTGAATTCACTCTACGGTGTTGTAATTGCCGGGGCATTGCACCTTGTCGGTATTCCGAATGCCGCGCTATGGGGAGTGAGCGCCGCCGTCCTTCGATTCTTACCATATGTCGGAGCGCCGCTCGCAGCCTTGATGCCCATCGCGTTGTCATTGGCGGTGTTCCCTGGCTGGACTCATGCACTTGTGACTGCTGGAATTTTCCTGGTATTGGAGATCACGGTGGCGAATCTCGTCGAGCCTCTTCTTTATGGCGCACATGTGGGTCTCTCTCCGCTGGCCATACTTGTGGCGGCTGTGTTTTGGACGTTAATTTGGGGTTTCCCAGGACTTCTATTGTCCACGCCACTGACGGTCTGCCTTGTGGTGATGGGGCGTTACGTCCCCAGCTTGAGCTTTCTGAATGTTCTTTTGGGAGACGAACCTGTTCTGGAACCGCACGCGCACTATTATCAACGGCTATTGGCCGGTGATCAAAACGAAGCTAGGCAAGTATTGGAAGCCTACCTTAAAGACAAAACTTTGGAGGAACTCTACGGTTCGGTTGTGATTCCAGCGCTCGGTCTAGCGGAACATGACCGCCATCGCGGTGAATTGGACGAGGATACGCAGAATCTTGTGTATCAAGGCACTCGCGAAATCGTCGAGGAGTTGGGCGAGCCGCAATCCGCCGAGTTACAGCAAGAATTACACGAAATTTCGCCCGATCTCACCGGAGCGAAAAAAGGAGGACCAGAAGGAGTGGAAGTGCTTTGCATTCCGGCGAGAGATGCTGCGGATGATGTGGTGGCGTCGTTGCTTTGTCAGCTTCTAGAACGCCACGGAATCGCTGCGCAGAGCCTGCCCATAGCTGCCGCCGCCGAGATGTTGTCGCAAGTGACGATACTAAAGCCGAGAGTCGTATGTATTTCTGCGCTTCCGCCTTTTGCCGTAAAACACACCCGAGCGTTGTATGCAAGATTGAGGTCCCAATCGCCGAATCTGCAGATCATTGTGTGTTTGTGGCAGTTCGAGGGAAATCCTAAAGAAATAGCAATTCGTCTGAGATTAGCTGAGGGCGACGGATTTTTCACGACTCTGCCTCAAGTGCTAGCGAATATTGATTCGCAAGCTCATGTGACTGCTCCGACAGTTTGACATTACGGAGCCTGCAGAGGTCAGGCTCGATCACTTCGGGGGGCAATCTCATGCAATTGTGACGCGATACCTGATTACGCGAGCAGAAATCGCGGTAATCAACCTTCTACAGCTTTACTTGATAGTTCCTACCTGCTTGTGCCGATGGCGCGCAGTTCCTAGAAAGCGTTAATTGAACATGGGCGCTCGTGCCCGTTGGAAGTTGCGCAGGTGCGGTCGGCCCCGTTTATATTCGACTTCTGAAATATATTCCCGACAAGGAAAACCTAATCATGAAGCGTCAGAAAGCACGAAAAGCGAAAGCAACAGAACTCGAAATCAAGCAAATCAAGGTACCGGGCGGTGAAACGCATCAGCAGGCGGGACCGAGTGAACTTCCCATTACAACGAACCAAGGTCTGCCGATATCCGATAACCAGAACTCGCTGCGCGCTGGGACTCGCGGGCCGACTGTTCTGGAAGATTTCATACTGCGTGAGAAAATCACACATTTCGATCACGAGCGGACGCCAGAACGCATCGTCCATGCCCGGGGCGCTGGCGCGCACGGATATTTTCAGCCCTATCGCTCGATGAAGAAATTCACCAAGGCTGCGTTTCTGTCAGATCCGGCGGTTAAGACTCCGGTCTTTGTCAGGTTTTCCACGGTGGCCGGAGAGCGCGGTTCAACCGACCTAGCGCGCGACGTCAGAGGTTTTGCAGTCAAGTTTTATACGTCCGAAGGCAATTTTGATTTGGTTGGAAATAACATTCCGGTATTTTTTATTCAAGACGCGATGAAGTTTCCCGATTTGATTCACTCGGTGAAGATAGAGCCGGATCGAGGATTTCCTCAGGCGGCCTCGGCGCACGACACGTTCTGGGATTTCATTTCGTTGATGCCCGAATCCATGCACATGATCATGTGGGTGATGTCCGACCGGGCCATACCGCGATCCTTCAGAATGATGGAGGGATTCGGCATTCACACTTTCCGCCTGGTCAACGAGGCCGGGAAGACCCAATTTGTGAAATTCCACTGGCGGCCAAAATTGGGGACGAGTTCTGTGTTGTGGGACGAAGCCGTAAAGATCAGCGGTGCTGATGCGGATTTTCACCGGCGCGATTTGTGGGAGGCGATTGAAAGCGGAGATTTTCCAGAGTACGAACTCGGGTTCCAGATTTTCGACGAAGAATTTGCCGATCGTTTTGAATTTGATGTTCTTGACGCGACGAAAATTATTCCTGAGGAGATTGTCCCGCTACAGATGGTCGGCAAGATGGTACTCGATCGGAATCCGGACAATTTCTTCGCCGAGACAGAGCAAGTTGCATTCTGCCCGAGCCATCTGGTTCCTGGACTCGATTTCTCAGAAGACCCGTTGCTGCAGGGCAGACTCTTTTCTTATCTCGACACGCAATTAAGCCGGTTGGGCGGGCCAAATTTTCATCAACTTCCAGTGAATGCCCCGAAGTGTCCTTTCCATAATCTGCAACGCGATGGAATTCACCAAATGAGCCTGCAGAAAGGCCGAGTCGCCTATGAGCCGAATTCTCTTTCGCCCGATGCTCCGCGGGAATCGGTGGTCCGCGGCTTTACATCGTCCGCGAGGCAAGTCGAGGGCATCACTGCTCGTGTGCGTTCCGAATCATTTTCCGACCACTATTCGCAAGCTCGATTGTTTTATCGGTCCATCACGGCGCCAGAGCAAAAACATCTCGCGAATGCTCTGACGTTTGAACTCGGAAAAGTGGAAATTGAAGCGATTCGGCTCAGAATGTTGGGCCATCTGCAATTGATTGACAAGAATTTGGCGGACGCGGTGATCGGCGCGCTGGGCGCTGAAGGAAAAGCCGACAAAATCACGCCGGCCAAAGCTCCGGTGGACCTTAAACCGAGCCCTGCGTTGCGGCTGGTTGGAAAATACAAGCCGACATTAGCTGGTCGGAAGATTGGGATATTACTTGGTGCCGGATTCGACGCCAATATCAGAAAGCAGCTCGTGTCGCAAATCGAAGCTGAAGGCGCGAAGGCGGCGAATGTCACGTCCAAGATTCAAGGCGAACTTGATTCGAGCGGCCAGTTGACGCCTGGAGATATGGCATTGCGAGCCTCACCATCGGTTTTATTCGACGCAGTCGTCATATTGGCGGGACCCGACGGCGACAAGAAACTGGCGAGCGATCCCAACGCGCTTAGCTTTTTGATGGACGCCAAGCGTCATTGTAAGGCCGTTGGATTTGCGGGTATCCCGTTATTGGCAAAGATGGCTGGAGTGACGGAAAAAGCGGAACAGGCGGGCATCGTAGACTTAACCAGCAAAGGCGGCGTCGCAGAATTTATCGCCTCGGCCCGAACGGGACGATTCTGGGAAAGAGAGGTGGAGAAATAGCATTATCAGCCGATAAGAACGAACATGGATTGCTCGCGGGATAACGGGAATCCGTTGATCTAGCCGCCGCTCGCCCGCCCGCCAGCATTATCAACCTTGATTTCTGGTTTTCGCGATTGCCGATCTCCGTTCGTGCGGCTTTCGGAAAAATGCGCAATTGTTCGTTTCGCTAGTCCCCGAGGCAGCTCTCCTAATGTTTTTCGCGCTGCTCTTTCCTGCTTTGCACTCGTACGCTGCCTCGCATTCTTTCGGAGTTTGCGTACGCCTACGAATGCTCTAAAATCAGTATTAGTTTTCACTGTGGGCGTGTAGCTCAGCTGGGAGAGCACCTGCTTTGCAAGCAGGGGGTCGCCGGTTCGATCCCGGCCACGTCCACCAAATTTCTAATCGCAAACATTTGGAACCGTGATGCGCGTCGCTGGGCGCCGACGCGCACGAGTGCCACCAAGAACGTGATACTTCTCGTCCGGGCAAATTTGCTAAGCAGCGGCGGCGGTTCGGGACGGAACTAGATCAAAGCGATCAAGGTTCATCACTTTGGTCCAGGCTGCGATGAAGTCCTGGACGAATTTCTTGTGCGCGTCCGAACTTCCGTAGACCTCCGATAGCGCCCGGAGCTGAGCGTTCGAACCGAAGATGAGATCGGCTCGCGTTGCCGTCCATCGGACTTCGCCCGTTTTGCGGTCGCGTCCCTCAAACGTATCGTTCGCATCCGAGGTCGCCTTCCACACCGTACGCATATCGAGCAGGTTGACGAAGAAGTCGTTGGTCAACGCCTCCGGCCTCTTGGTGAATACTCCGAACTTGGTTTGCCCAAAGTTGGTGTTCAGCGTACGCATGCCGCCAACGAGCACGGTCAGCTCAGGCGCGGTCAGCGTGAGCAGCTGCGCCTTGTCAAGCAATTCCACTTCTGCGGTGCCGTCAGCTCTTCCGCTGGAGTATGAGCGAAATCCGTCCGTGGCCGGTTCGAGCACCCCGAAAGATTCCACGTCTGTCTGCTCCTGCGAAGCGTCCATGCGGCCTGGATTGAAGGGAACGGTCACGGTGATACCCGCATTCTTAGCGGCCTGCTCAACGCCTGCGCAGCCCGCCAGGACGATCAAGTCCGCCAGTGAGATTTTCTTACCGCCGGTCTGCGAGGCGTTGAACTCACTCTGTATCTTTTCGAGCGCCTTTAGGACTTTCTGAAGCTGCTGGGGCTGATTGACCTTCCAGTCTTTTTGTGGAGCAAGCCGAATACGCGCGCCGTTTGCACCGCCTCGTTTGTCGGAGCCGCGGAAGGTGCACGCCGAGGCCCAAGCGGTGGTAACCAACTGCGAGACCGTCAGCCCAGAGGCAATAATTTTTGCTTTCAGGGCCGCGATATCCTGGTCATCGACCAATACGTGATTTACGGGTGGGACGGGGTCCTGCCAGAGAAGTTCTTCCTTGGGAACCTCAGGACCAAGGTAACGCGCACGGGGACCCATGTCGCGATGCGTCAGCTTGAACCATGCGCGAGCAAAAGCGTCCGCAAACTCTTGCGGGTTCTCGTAGAAGCGTCTCGCGATCTTTTCGTAGATAGGATCGAACCGCAAAGAGAGATCGGTGGTTAGCATCGCGGGTGCGCGACGCTTTGAGGGATTGTGGGCGTCCGGTACCGTATCTGCCCCTGAATTACCTATCGGCTTCCACTGGTGTGCGCCGCCCGGACTCTTCGTCAGTTCCCATTCGTACTTGAACAGGTGCTCGAAAAAGTCGTTACTCCATTTTGTCGGCGTGCTAGTCCACGTGACTTCAAGGCCGCTGGTGATAGCGTCGCCTGCGATGCCGGTCGAGTAGGCGCTTGTCCAGCCAAGGCCCTGTTCTTCAATCGCGGTGCCTTCCGGTTCTTTGCCTAGGTGGGTGCCGGGCCCGGCTCCGTGGGTCTTGCCGAAAGTGTGACCGCCGGCAATCAAAGCGACGGTTTCTTCATCATTCATCGCCATCCGCGCGAAGGTCTCACGAATATCCTTGGCTGCCCTGACCGGATCGGGAACGCCTTCCGGGCCTTCGGGATTGACATAAATGAGGCCCATGGTGGTGGCGCCGAATGGACGCGCGAGGTCGCGCTCACCCGAATAGCGTTTGTCCGTTCCCATCCAAGTGGTCTCATGCCCCCAGTTGACGTCAAAATCGGGTTCCCATACGTCGGCACGTCCGCCGGCGAAACCGAACGTTTTGAAGCCCATGGTTTCGAGGGCGACATTGCCGGCGAGGATCATCAGATCAGCCCAGGAAATCTTTTTGCCGTACTTCTGCTTAATCGGCCACAGCAGGCGCCGCGCTCGATCGAGGTTTACGTTGTCAGGCCAGCTGTTAAGCGGTGCGAAACGCTGCTGGCCTCTGCCCCCGCCGCCGCGACCGTCAAAGGTTCGGTAAGTGCCGGCGCTGTGCCACGCCATGCGAATGAATAGCGGACCGTAGTGGCCGAAGTCCGCAGGCCACCAGTCCTGCGAGTCGGTCATCAACGCCGCGAGATCCTTCTTCAAGGCGTCGTAGTTGAGGCTCTTGAATTCCTCTGCGTAGCTGAAGTTTTTCTCCATGGGTTCGGACAGCGATGAGTGCTGATGTAGCAGATTCAAGTTCAAGTGGTTCGGCCACCAATCGCGATTCGTCCTGCTGGGGCTGCCGCCATGAGGGAACGGGCACTTCGCTTCGACTGACATGGTTCTCTCCTTTCAATTCTTCGAAGCTACAAACGAGATCGTTGAAATCCGTGCATCGAACTTGACGAATTTAAAGTATCATCAGGAAGAGAGATAGTTCCAATATATAAATCCCATCATAGGTATAGGCATACGCTATGGAACTTCACCAGCTGCGATACGTTTGCGCCATCGCCGACACGAGAAACTTCAGCCGCGCCGCCGAGCGCTGTCAGGTTGCCCAGCCCTCGCTCTCGCAGCAGGTCCTGAAACTCGAGGAGGATCTAGGAGCAAAGCTCTTTGACCGCTTGGGGCGAAGCGTTCTCGTTACCGAAGCTGGACGGGCATTTATTCCTCGCGCCCGCGCGATTCTGGAGCAGATCGATGAGGCGCGTTCGAGCGTAGCCGCTAAGAACTCAGACCTTCGCGGCAGCATAGCCGTGGGTGTCATTCCAACTGTTGCGCCCTATCTGATGCCGACTTATACGGCGGCTTTCGCGAAGAAGTACCCCGATGCGAAACTGCGTATCGTCGAGGAAACGACATCGGTGCTCTTAGAAGGTCTGCGCGACCTTTCCATCGATGTCGCGATTCTTGCTCTTCCACTACGCCACAAGGGCCTAGAGTTGCTACCAATCCGTACCGAGCCACTGTTCGCGGTGTTGAAGAGAGACCATCCACGGGCGTTCGCAAAATCGCTCGCCCTGAAAGATCTCCGCGGAGAATCGTTCGTCATGTTGCGCGACGGACATTGTTTCCGCGATCTCAGCATGGGGGCCTGTACGCACGCGCGCGTTACTCCGAAGATCGCCTTCGAAAGCGGCCAATTCAGCAGTCTATTGGGAATGGTTGCGGCCGGTGTCGGTGTCTCGCTCATTCCTGAAATGGCTATCGACCGCAGCGTGGGCTGCCGTTACGTGCGGCTCACTGACGCTCAGGCTACGCGCACCATCGTTGCCGCCGTGGTCCGGGGACGCAGTTTCAACCGGGTCCAACGTGCTTTTGTGTCTGAGCTTAAAAGCAGGACGGCGGAGCACCCCACCGGAAAGAGGGGCCCGTTGAATGGTTCGACGTAGGTCTGACTCCACCCACTTTGTTGAGGCCCTCTGCCTCTCAGAATGCGAACCGCAACGCGAACTGCATGAAGCGCGGCGTGGTCAGCGTCGAACTGTACTTCCCAAATTGATTTGGCGCGTAGGCGAGCGACGGCTGGGCCGTTCGGACGTCATAACGCACCGAGTTTGTTACATTGAATGTCTGCCAACTGAACTCGAGTCGCCGCTGCTCGCCGAGAGAGAAATCCTTGCTCAAGCCTGTATCGATATCGAATACGCCATCGCCTGTAAGGTTGTTGCGGACGCCGGATTCGCCTGGCCAATCCGGGCGAAATGCATTCTCCGCCGCTGTTGGATCGGCAAAAATGTCCGCACCGATGCCGGCGCCGTTGACGATCGCGTTCTTCGGATTAGACGTCTTGGGGAGCGGACCGTTCGATTCCGCGTCGCCTTCGATGTTCCAATCAGTTGCCCATGCGGGACCGTTATCAACCGTGATGGGCAGCCCACTTGTCCAGCGGAACAGGCCAGAGAAATGCCAACCTCCAATTAGGGCGTTGAGGAAGCCACCGGCATCACCGGCGAGCCTCTGACCCCTGCCAAAGGGAAGACTGTAAACCCAGTTCGAATTGATCTGGTGCCTGGCGTTGAAGTCGGAGACTCCCCGCAGAGCCAGCGGATCCCATGAATTGATGACAATTCCTCCTCCGTTCAGATCGTTGCCCGTTCCGCCCGTGCCCTCATAAGGGCCGACCCGCTCGCCGGCTGATTCCTCGTCTAGTGATTTTGAATAGGTGTAGTTGAATTGCCCTTCCAGATTTGCAGCCCAACGGATGTTGTAGGTTACTTGCAGTGCGTTGTAGTTGGAAGTGCCGATGTTGCGCCAAGCGTAGAGAGAACTGAACTGATCGTGATAGAAGGTGTATGGGCCGTACTTGCTATTGGGAGTGGTCAGCTCGGTAATCGAGTTGGGCAAATCAAGAAAAAACAGGGCGAATGTTTCGTTGTGGAGATTGCAGGTCCACATGTCGTATATGGCTTGCGTAGCGGTCATCGAGCCGGGGAATACGTCTGGCGCGCAATTGGTGCCCTGGGCATTGAGCTGAGCTTGAGTGACCGTGCTCCACTGAGGAAAGATGTTTTCAAAGAACGGAATTTTCTGAATCTGAGAAGTGGGCGTGCTGTTGGCGGCGGCCATAGAAAGCATCTTGGCAGCCTGGAAATAAGTCATGTGACTCGTCGGATCCGTTAGGTTGGTGGGCGCGGCCAGATCAACTTGCATGGGCAGCCGCCGTCCAACACTGCCGACGTAGGCAATTTGAAGCGATGAGCGGGACGTTATTTCCCGCGAAAGCGAGAGATTGAAGACGTGCGCGTAAGGAGTTTTCACGGATTGGTCTAGTCCCCAGTTAATGGCAAAGGCCGAATTGCTAGGGGTAACCGGGAAACCGCCGGTTGGCGTAGGGCCGAACAGACAACCTGGGCCATTTAAGGAGGGGCAGGGGGGAGGAAGGCACGTGAGACAGGTGAAGCGCGGTGCGTTTGCAACCGTGACAACTCCAGCGGGATTGCCGAGGTCTGTCGAGAGGCCGAACGAGCCGTGCTGATCGAAGCTGTTTACGATCGGTATGCCGAAGTGGTCGTAGACAATGTTGTAGCCGCCGCGAATCGAGAAGTTGTCCTTCTTCCCGAAAATTTTTGATATCCAGCCATCGCCAGTATCCGGCGCCCACGCTACCGCCAGACGCGGGGAGAAATCCAGGTGGTCCCAGTTCCATAAGCCTGGGCCGTGATTGACGGGACCACCGAGGATGAATGAAATCTCGCCGGCATCGTTGGCAGGTTGACCAGCCGCCGCAAGTTTCGCACTGTCGTTAAACCAGTCGGCAACGGTCTTACTGGTGCATCCGCCGGCTGCGGCCTCGACGCAAGGCGCGACCTGCAAGCCGTCAGTTTCATACGGCGGTTGCTCAAGCACCCATCGAAGCCCGTAAGTGAGCGTCAACCGATGCGTCATTCGCCAGGAGTCCTGTCCGAAGAACTCGTAATCGTTGATCGCGTAACGCCGGGTAATGGGAGTTCCCTGAGCCAGCGCGGTTCCGTTGCGAGCGAAATTATAAATCCCGTCGCCCTCGGCCAGAATGCCCAACAGAATCGCAGCCGCGCTATCGTAGCTCGAAGCGAAATTGCCATCGACAGCTGGATAGCCGTTGTTCGCCGGATTGAGTGGGCTGTGATTCCCGGCTTCAGAGATTCCTGCGGTGTTGAGATAGACGACATTGGTTTGTGCATCGGAGAACGAATCGGCGTAGCTGGTCTGGTTGTTACGAATTAGATAAATGTCAGTACCGAACTGGAACGTGTGATTCCCCCGGGTCCAATTCAGGTTATCGGAAAGCTGGTTGACAGGCACAATGTAGATCATGGAGCGCGTGAAGGGCGTGATGCTGTCAATACCATCGAGCTCAGCTTCAGGCTGAAGCGAGTCGCCGGCCGTCTCGCCGCCTTGGCGAATAAAGCCCCAGCGAAGATCGTTGATGAGCTTCGCCGTGAGCACTGACGTGAGGCCGACGGTGGAACCCTTGCTATCGTCGAGCAAAGTAGTAGCCGCGGGTTGCCCCGGGAACTGTCGCCCTTGCGGCTGCTTGTCATTCTGCGTCTGGCCGCGCCAAAACAGATTTTGAGAGCCGTTCCCGGTGATATGCCAATCGAGCCGCGCGATGTAGGTGTCGAACTTAGAATCGGCGTTGGAGGCGAACCGATAGCCTGCCGTGTTCAACCCGTCGCCAACAGTAAAGTCATTGGGTTGCGGATACATTTGTAGGACCTGCTGGACCGCCGGGTTCGGGCCGATGTGCTGAGGGTCCATCGCCATGATTTGCTTGGGCCCCAAAGTGCAGACCGTATCGATACCGTTTACCGGGGCCGAGGGGTTAGGGCACTGCGCGGGGTTCGAGCCGGCTGCCATGAGGTAGGTGAGATTGCCGTCTGTCAGGCTCGGCGTCGGTATCATCCGCACTTCGGTCGTCGCCTGCGCGTCGCGCCGGCCTTCATAATTGACGAAGAAGAACACCCGATTCTTCTCGATCGGCCCGCCAACAGTCGCGCCAAAGACGTTACGCAGTAACTGCGGGCGCTGGTTGGGATCCCCGCTCGCGCCCTGAGCGGCCTTCAAAAATGGATCGTTGGCGCTAAAAATCGTATTCCGGTTGTACTCGTATGCCGAGCCGTGAAAGCTATTGGTGCCGCTTTTGGTTACCAGCGCAACTTGTGCGCCGCTGGAATAGCCAGAGTCGGCATTGGCATTGGCGGTCGTGACGCGGAATTCCTCGACGGAATCGGGTGGCACCGTCAGGACGCTCGTGAACGCGTAACCGTTATTTTGGTCGTTGACGCCGATGCTATCGAGTGTCACGTTGGACTGGTCGCTGCGCATGCCGTTGACTGCGCCGCTCCGCGTATCGGTTGCAGAAGTGTTGAGCTGGCTTCCGAGATACACGACACCCGGCTGTAGGCTCAGCAACTCGACGACGTTGCGGTCAGCGATGGGCAATTCCGCGATTTGGTTTTCCTGGAGAGTGTTGCCCAGCGACGCGTCGGTGCGATTGATCAGAGGCGCAGTTGCTTCGACGGTGACCGACGTCGCCACTCCCGTGAGCTCGAAATGAATATTGATAGTGGACGGCGTGTTGACTTCAAGCGTGACGTTTGGCGCCACATAAGACGCAAAACCCGGCGCGGTTGCTTCCAGCCGATAAGTGTCCGGAGGCACATCCTGGAACTGGTATAACCCAGCCCCGTTGCTTGTCGTTGTTCGCTGCAGTCCCGTCGAAGCCGACGTCAGAGTGAGCTTCGCTCCGGGAACAGCGGCGCCAGACGGATCAGAAACATTTCCGTTCAGCCGGCTCGTGGATTGGGCCATGGCTACTGTTGCCAGCAAGGTGAACGCTGCGCAGCACAAAATGGCGCGACTCGCTGCCTGCATCCAGCGAATTCCAATTTGGTGGTTGGACTCATATTGAGCGCTGCGTGACCGCTGATGGACTCGCCCCTTCGACATAGCATCCTCCGTTGAGAATGCAGGGCGATCAAAACGATGAATCAAAAAATTCACACACGCCGTCGTTTTCACCGCGCCCTGCGGCTTCTCGACTTTTGTCAGTTGAAGTTCAACGAAAACCCGGACCTTTTTCACCCCGAGTGCGCGCATTATGCCAGAAGATAAGTTCAACGAGCATCGAAAAAACAGATATGTAAATTCGGATTCCTTGGGTCTAATACAAAGGGTCGAGCGTGTGGCTGACCTGTTGGGGCGCGTAGCATAAGGGTTGAGCATTTTTTGGTGATATTGCTCTCGCTTGTTCTGCAACCGTCATTCAAGAGATTCTGATTCTTTTTTTCTGTCGCGGGTCGTCGCCAGATTGTGTGCGGCACGCTCAGCCGGCTGGGGCCGAAAGCATCCAGAACATGCCGTCGCGTAATCCGCCATGGCACAGAAGGCTTTGAAGTGCGGGTTCCTAATCTTGCGTCCGTCTCTGTCGGGGAATAAACTCCTTCCTCGAAACGCAGGGTGTTTCCTAATTAATGGAACGAATTTGTTCGTAGGAGGGAATCCTCATGGTGCGAGAGTTGCATTCAGGCAGGCAGTCCGGCCGGCGAGCGGCGAATTTAATGCTCCCCGCCTTTTTCGTTTTTGTATTCTTCGCGGCTCCCGCCTTTGCCCAGACGCGTCGCGCTGTTCTCGTCGGCGTTAACACCTACATCCCTGAGGGCGTAACCGTGCAGAAAATCGTTGTCGCGGAAGGCGCAAGCTCGGGTGGATCGAGTTCCGGCGGGCCCAGCAAAGGCCGAGGAAGTTGGACGAACCTTGAGGGCTCGCTGAATGACGTTGGCAGCATTCACCAGTTGCTCGTCACTCGCTACGGCTTCGAAGAAAAAAATATTCACGTCCTGACCGAGGCCGAAGCGTCACACGACAATATTTTGCATGGCATTCAGACGTACCTCGCCGACGCCGCGTCACCAGGCGATATCAGTTTTTTCTATTACGCTGGGCACGGCTCGCAGATGAATAATTCGAAGAGCTGGAAAGGGGACAAGAAGGATGAAACCACCGTGCCTTCCGATTCCTACAAGGGCACAACCGATATCCGCGACAAGGAATACGCGCGCGCGTTCATGAAGGTGATTAACAAGGGGGCGACGCTTACGGCGATTTTCGATAGTTGCCATAGCGGCGCGGTCACCCGGGGCTACTCAAAATTCAATCGCGTTCGCGCCGCCGATCCCGACCCGCGCGATTCGTTGGACGACTATAGCGGTCCATTTCCGGAGAAGAGCGGCGCGCTTGTCTTCGCCGCCGCTCAGGATATCGAAAGCGCGGCCGAAGGCCGCGACGAACATGGCGTGGACCACGGCGCTTTCACCGCGGCGCTCATTAAAGTGCTGAACTCTGCGCCAATCAACGAATCCGCGAACGATATTTTCCAGCAGACATTCGCGTTGATGCGTTCCGCGGGCGCGAGCCAGGTGCCCGTCATTTCGGGGACGGAAGAGCGTATCGCCGGGCCGCTCTTCGGAACTAGCTCCGGAAATCTATCGGGCAAATTCACTTTGCCGGTCGTTGAAGTGGACGGCCCCGAGGCCGTTCAGCTTTTCGGCGGACTCACGCTCGGATTCGGAGTCGGAACGGAACTTGCTCCGGCAGACATGAAAGGCCCCGCCAGCGGCGTGCGCTTGAAAGTGACGGACGAAACGGCCTCGGGTTCAACCGCTAAAGTCATCGCTGGAAGCGCCGACAAAGTTACACCTGCGACTCTGTTCATTGTGGATCGCTGGGTGCCATCAGCCAGTGGGCTGCTTGCGCTGTGGATTCCTCCGGCAACTCTTCCGCTCGCCGATTTGAAAACTGCGGCTGCGGCCGCTGAAAAAATCGGCGCGGTGCCGGGCGTCGCGGTTGTAACGGATCCGTACGAAACTACGCCCACGCACGTCATCACATGGAACGGCTCGACATGGTTGCTGACGGATCAGGCCACACGCGCGTCCAAAAATCTCGGCCGAAATCCTGACTTTGCCGGGGTTGCTAAGGGTTTGCCGTCGGGCAAAACGAAAATATTTGTGAACCTGCCGCTTCCGCAGGAAGCGAGTCAGGCCGCAAAAGCCATCGGAACAGAAGAATCTCCAACGCGGCTCGTGAATTCGCTAGGCGATGCGAACTATATTCTCGTCGGTAGGGCTGGAGCCAACGGCGTTGAATACGCGTGGCTGCTCCCGGGCGCTTCGAAAGACGCGAGCACGGCTCTCGAGGAAACAGCGACTAAGAGCGGCGCTGCGGGCGAGAAGACGCTGCATGCATCGAGTTCTCTGCCGCCTGAAACGCGCTGGGTGAGCGCGCAACTTTCGAGCGACGGATTCAATGGCGCAGTAGATGAACTTACAAGGCTTGCGGGCAATCTCGCGCGAATCCACGGCTGGCTCGAACTACCGGCGCCACCCAATGATGGCAGCTTTCCTTATCATCTCGCCGTTGTGGAAGCGGCGCACATTAATGACGGCCCGGAGATCACCACAGCCTATGGCGATGGCCGAAAATATGCTCTCGTCCTGCGCGCGGATAAAAAGAGCACCGGCGCGGGAACCTACGCCGAACCGCGGCGGGTTTACGTGTTTGTGATCGATAGCGATGGAAATGGCACGGCACTTTTCCCCCGCGCGGTATTTGGCGATGTCCAAAATATCTTGCCGAGAGCCGATCAGACTGCCAATGGTCTCCCAGAACAAATTGTTCTGGGCAAGCCAGACCTGTTCACGATCACGCCGCCATTCGCAACCGACACCTATTTTCTGCTCACGACGCAGCCGCAGGACTCGATCAATCTCTCGAGTCTGAATTGGAAAGGCGTGCGCGGCGCAACGCGAGGAGCGGGCTCGCCTCTCGATCGCTTGCTTTCAAGTGTCGGCACGCGCGGCGCGTCCAGCGACGTCCCGACGAATTGGTCGCTGCAGCGCCTGCCGGTCCAAAGCGTGGAAAAGCCGTAGGAGTACGCGAGCGAAAAACTGTCTTTGACTGCAACGGAGCCTTTTGGTAAGGTTCGCGGCACCCGTGCAGTTTCTTCCTGGAGGAAGTAAATGAAATTCAAAATTAATCCTATTTTGCAATTCGCGCTGGCTTTCGTGCTCGTGTTGCTTGTTGGAATTGGCTACACGTACGCGCAGGACGATGCAATGAAGAAAACCGACACGCAAGCGCCCACCAAACAAGTCATTAAGGCCGCGGCTCAGTCGAGCCGAGGCGGTGGAGCTGATCCCAACATCAAATCTGATGCAAAGCCGGTGAACGATCCGAACGCTAAGACCCCACCTCCGCCGGAGAAGTCCGGCCAGCGAGGCGCGCGCGGTTGTTCGGTGGACGTAAATAATATGACGGCGTGGTATGTTGACATCTACTCGAACGGCATTTACGTCGGAACGGTCGGACCGTGGGGCAACGGCTGGACGTACCCGCCGCTGGTAGGCTCCGCGGTATACGGCCGCGCTAACTTTACTGACGGCACGTGGAAGTATTGGGGCCCTCGCCAGTTTGTTTGCGCGCAGGGCGGCATTTACAGCTGGCAATTGACCCCGTAATTTTTGCAAATCTCCGCAGGGTCTAATCGCCGCTACGGTCCGGTCGCTCGGTCTGTAGCGGCGATGCTTGTCTGGTATATACTGCCGCGCATCCGGCCCTGAGCATGAAACTCTCTCTCCTTGCTATCGTTCTTCTCGGCGCGACTCTCTTGCTTGCTCCCTTCGTTGGCGCAGCCACACCGGCGAACGTCATCGTTCTCACATATTCGGGGTCCATCAATGCGGCCAGCGCAGAGTATATTGCGCGGGGCATTTCTGAAGCCGAAGCGCGAAACTCCGCCGCGTTTGTTCTCCAGCTCGACACGCCCGGTGGCCTGGATTCCTCGATGCGCGAAATCATCCAGCGCGAGATGAACGCGCGGGTCCCCGTGATCGTGTTCGTCGCACCGCGCGGTGCGCGTGCCGCATCCGCTGGATGCATCATCGTGCTCGCTGCGGATGTGGCCGCGATGGCGCCGGGAACCAACATGGGCGCCGCACATCCGATCTACATCTCGGGCGGCACCGTCTCCGAGAAAATTCTGAATGATGCAGCCGCTTATGCGCGATCGATTGCTTCGGCGCGCCACCGTAATTCCGAATGGGCCGAGCGCGCGGTTCGCGAAAGCATTTCCGCCACGTCACAGGAAGCGCTTTCGCTCAACATCATCGATCTCACTGCAAACGACGTGACCGAACTGCTTTCAAAGCTCGATGCGAAAAGGATTCATCGCGATGATGGCGATATCACGCTTTCGCTGGAAGGCGCGACGCAAGTCGAAATCGCCATGGACTCGCGCGAGCGAATTCTGGAGATGCTAACCGACCCGACAGTGGCTTACGTGCTGTTTCTCCTCGGCGTGCTCGCCGTCGTGATCGAGATCTTCGCGCCTCACGGATTCGTCACCGGGACTATCGGCTCGGTGGCCGTGATTCTTGCGCTTGTGGGATTGATCAGCATGCCGATTCAGATTTCAGGCGCGATCGTGCTTCTTCTGGGGATGCTTTTGCTCGGATTGGAGTTGAAGATCACCTCGCACGGCGTTCTGATGTTTCTCGGGCTTATTGCTTTTGTGTTCGGCTCGATTCTGGTGTTGCCGCGCATGCCTGGCTTCCGGATTTCAATTTACGCCATCGGCAGCGTTGCCCTAGTTTGGACGGTGATGCTTGGCGCGGTAGTGCGGCTCGTTCTTCGGTCGCGGCACCAGCCAGTGTGGACGCAGCGCGTCGCGGGCTCATCCGGAATCGCGAAAACGAATCTCGCACCGCGGGGCGTCGTCCTGGTGAACAGCGAAGAATGGGACGCGCTAGCCGATGCGCCGCCCATCATGAAGGGCGAGCGAATTTCCGTCGTCTCGGTCGAAGGGCTGACGCTGCACGTTCGAAAGATATCCTGAAGGGAGAAGGCCGAAATGGATTCCACGGTCGCGCTGGTGCTAGTGGCTGCAGTTATTATCGGATTTATGCTGCTCCTTGCGAACATGATTCGCGTGGTGCGCGAATACGAGCGCCTCGTCGTCTTTCGGTTCGGGCGCGTTATGGGGCAGAAAGGGCCGGGAATTATTTTTCTCGTGCCCATCGTGGATGTGGCGAGCCGCGTGGACCTGCGCGAGCAATATCTCGAAGTCCCTCGCCAAACGTGCATCACAAAGGACAATGCTTCGATTTCGATCGATTTTCTCGTGTATTGGAAAGTAACTGATCCGGTGCAGAGCGTTGTCGCCGTGCAGGATTTCGGGGGTGCAACGCGAGGAATCGCGATGACCACACTGCGCGCTGTCGTCGGTGACATTCCCCTCGACGACGTGCTGGCCAAACGCGAGGAGATCAATACGACTCTTCGCGGCAAGCTCGACGAGGTCACGGAGCGATGGGGCGGTAAAGTCACTTCGGTGGAAATCCGCGAAATCGATCCGCCGAAAGACATTCAAGACGCGATGACCAAGCAAATGAGCGCAGAACGCAGCCGCCGCGCCATGGTCACGGCCGCCGAGGGCGACCGCACTGCGAAAATTACCGTCGCCGATGGCGAAAAGCAATCCACCATCCTGAAAGCTGAAGGCGATAAGCAATCCGCTATTCTGCGCGCTGAAGGATACGCGCTGGCGCTCGGAAAAGTCTTTGAGATCGCGAAGACACTCGATACCAACACGATGAGCCTTCAATACCTCGAAACGCTCAAAGTGCTCGGCGCCGGCGCGTCCACGAAATTTATTTTCCCGATGGAGTTTGCGAGCTTCCTGAAGCCATTTACCAACTTTGGCGGCCAGCAACCGCCGGCGCCAAAGTGACGCCGCGCACGGCCGGTCGCCATTAGCGCATTGGCCGCGCGCAGGTGCAAATCCAAGTTCAGTGGAGATTGCTTCTCAGGCCCACTTCTTGCCGATGGCGTCAAGTCCAGCCTTCCCCAGGTCTTCAGGTGTCATCACCGGGCGGAACTCGCACTTCGCGTTGAAGAGCAGGAACCACGGCTCAGCAATTGACGGGATCTTCGAGGAATCGGCCATGTCGATAATCATCATCGTGCTGCGATGGCCATCGTACTCCATGAAATAGGTGGCTTCGGGCTTCAATTCATCGAGAATTCTCTTAATTTTCGCGCCGACCGTCCCGTCTTTTACGGCTGCATTGAAAGGATCATTCGGAATTTTGGCGTGAACTAGCATTCGCATTGGTGCCTCCGGGAAAAGTAAATTTGCGGTTCTAGGTGAATCTAGCGGAGCGGGCTGAATCACAAGAACACGGCGCGGAGTCTACACCGAAGAGCCGCATGCGTCCAGATTTGGCCACGTGCGCAAAGCATTTGGAGTCGCATACGATGCCTACGCGGCACGCACCGCCCCGGTGAACCGTCACATCCACGATTTTCTCAGCGCGGAATCGGCGTAGCCCTCGAGTCCATGGAGGTTCGCCGGCAGCAAATAAACGTCCTTCATTCCCCAGAGCACTAGCGTGGGCACATGTACGGTCCACGAGTGCGCGCCGGGAATCATGGCAGAGGCATCAGGAAGTTCACCATGCACAGTATCGAAAGGCGCCGCGCGATAATAATTCAGCGCGCCCGTCAGCGCGTACGGCTGAGACCACGCCGCGATGTAGGCCGCGCGATCTGCCTCCGTGAAGTAGCCGCGCTCGAGGCCCGCCACGAGGAAGAGTTGGGTAAGCGGTGCAAAGTGCCCGGCCGCAAGGGCCGTTTCCGCGATCGGATTGCGCAACAACTGAACATATTCTCTCGCTTTTTGTTGTGCCGGATTGCTCGCCAACTCGCGTTGAAAAATCGCCGGGTGCGGCGCGTTGATGGTGATCAGGCGCGCAAGCCAGTCAGGATGCGCCAGGGCGAAGGCCCAGGCGATGGCGCCGCCCCAATCGTGCGCCACAAGGGTAAACTTGTTGTCGTTGCCGCAACCGAAATGCGCTGCGAGCCCGCGAATATCTTCGACGAGGTGAGAAATCGCGTAATCTTCGGCGTTTGGAGGCTTCGAGGACAAATTGTAACCGCGAAGACCGGGGCGACCGCCAGATGCGTTCGGCCGAGTTCGGCCAGCTGATTTTTCCATTGGTACCAGAATTCGGGACAGCCATGAACGAAGAGAATCAGGTCGCTGTCTTCGGCCCCCTCAGCGGCGTAATGCAATTGGACGGATTCAAGTTGAGCGCGGCCGTGGCGCAGCATGATTCGGCAAACGAACCCCGCGATGCTATGTGCATTGCACCGTCGCCGTCAATCCGGCAAATGCATCCATTTCAGAATGCGGCGGGTCTAAGCTCTAGCATCCCGCAACTATGACCGCTAACGAGCGGCGGAGGTGAGTGAAATGAAGCAACGTCACAAAATAATTTTTGGCGCTTGGGCAATCGTTGCTTGCGCGTTGCCGCTCGCCGCGCAGGTCCAGCCTCGCGTCGCTCCGCCAAGCCACGACATTACGCCGCCCGCAGCCACGCCACAATCCACGGCCCCGCCACAGTCCGACACAAAGCAGCCTCAACCGCCCGCTGCAACTCCCGAATCCCTTGAAAAGGGAAAGGCGATCGTTCTCGCAGCCGCGAAGGTGGCTGGTGACGATGCGCTGAACGACGTGAAAAGCATCGAAGTGACGAGCAGCGGTCAGGCCGATACGCCGGGTGGCATGATGGAAATCTCACTGAAGCTCGTGATTGTCTATCCCAATATGCTTCATTCTGAGGCGCATCTTCCCGTCGCGGATATTACACAAGGATTCGACGGTTCCACGGGCTGGGTTGTCTCACCGCAGGGCGTCATCGATCTTCCGCCCGACTACAACGGCGAATTCGATCGCGCGATTGCGATAGCGGGCGCGTGGGGCCTTTATAGACAGGCGCTCGCCGGGAATATCGAGCTGCAGTATCTCGATGACGAAGATTTCGACGGCAAGAAAACGCAAGCAGTGCAATGGCATGCGACAAACGGCCCCGTTAAGCTTTTCTTCGATCCGGCGGCGCATCTTCTTGTTGGCGCGCACTTTCAATCCATTACGCCGCAAGGCATCGTCGAGACCGATCAACACTGGAGCGATTTCCGCCCCGTCGGCAAACTCCAATATCCGTATCACAACTTGATTTTTCGCGACGGCTCGAAATTCTCCGAAACGACAGTTCAGGCCGTCAAAGTGAACACGAATCCCGACCACTCGATTTTTGCAAAGCCTGCGACTCCGCCCGCAAACTGAAACGCTGGCGTTCGCGAAAGCTGTCAGGTGTATCCCCTTCGTGCGCACGGAACCGGTTTCACCGCGCGCCAGTCTAATTCATTGTGTCTTTGCGGCTTGGGAATTCGGTGCGGGTAGCTTAAACTTAAAAATTCGTCTCTGAAAGATGACGCGAATGGATAGACGCACTCCTCGAAAATCGGTGGTTATTGCGGTAATTGCCGCAGTATTTTTCTGCCTTGGCGGCATAGCGCGAAGCACACCAGATCCGGCTACTTCAATCCTTAGCGCGATGCAAGCCGAACTCGATCGATCGGTGACGGCACTAACAAAATCCGATCCAGCCGCCTATTTTCTCGCGATTACTGTTTCCGATCGCCAGTTCGCCTCTGTGACTGGCTCGAATGGCGCGCTGCTCTCAAGCGACCAAAACCGTGGCCGATGGCTCGAAGTGCAAACGCGTGTGGGCAGCTACCAGCTCGATAATACGCACCGAATCGGCGATCGTCCGCCAAACTGGACAAGTCCGGGCACCACCGCGACGATCGATGACGATACCAACGTTCTCCGCCGGGAGATTTGGAGCGAGTCCGATCGCCAGTACCGCGCGGCCGCCGAAGCTCTGATTAAGGTGGAGACGGGCCAGCAGGTGACAGCGCAAACCGCCGAAGGCAACGCGCCCGATTTTTCGCACGAAGAACCGCACACTTTCGTCGGCTCGCACCTAGATATTCGTGTGGACCGCAAGCCGTGGGAGGAGCGCGTCCGCAAATATACGGCCATGTTCAGCACTTCACCGAATGTACTCAATTCGATCGCGACTTTCACGGCGCAAGCCACCAATCAGTATTACCTCAATAGCGAAGGCACCAAGCTCGCGTTCGGCCAAATTCACTACCGGCTCGAACTTTTTGTTCAAAGCAAAGCGCCGGACGGAATGGACATCGAGCGCTTCGCGAATTTCGATTGGCTCGATCCGAAGGAAGCGCCTGACGACAACACCGTCTTCGCGCACATCAAAATCATGATTCGCGAAGTCGAAGCGCTCGACCGTGCGCCGCTCGTAGATCCTTATGCTGGGCCTGCGTTGCTGACTGGTCGAGCCACCGCCGTCTTCTTCCACGAAGTTCTTGGCCACCGCCTCGAGGGTTTCCGGCAGAAGGACATCAACGAGGGCCAGACGTTCACGAAGAAAATCGGCGAACAAATTCTCCCTGATTTTATTTCCGTGAAAGATGATCCGACCGAAAAGCGCCTCGACGGCCAAATGCTGCTGGGCTATTACCCCTACGACGACGAAGGCGTACCATCGCAGGATGTCCATTTGGTGGACAGCGGCGTATTGAAAACATTTCTAATGGGCCGCTCACCGCTCGTGGATGTGGCCCATTCGAACGGCCATGGCCGACGCCAGCTCGGCTATCAGCCTATCGCGCGCATGGGCAACACAATTGTCAGCAGCACGCACACGGTCACAAACGCCGAGCTGCGCAATAAACTCATCGAATTGATCAAGCAGCAAGGCAAACCCTACGGATTATTGATTGACGACATCGCCGGAGGATTCACGTTCACGGGCCGCGGCCAGCCTCAGGCGTTTCAAGTGTTGCCGCTGGTCGTATACAAAGTGTTTCCCGACGGGAGGCCCGATGAACTGGTTCGCGGAGTAGACATCGTCGGAACTCCGCTGATTTCGCTCACGAAAATCGTTGCGACCGGCGATACGCAAGAAGTATTTAACGGCTACTGCGGCGCGGAATCGGGTTCCGTGCCGGTAGCTGCAGCAGCCCCGGCGATTCTCATTTCTGAGCTCGAAGTGCAAAAGAAGGAAACCTCCACGGATAAACCGCCGATTTTGCCCCCGCCGGCCCACGATTCCGAATCGAAGGCGAAAGGGGCGGGCCAATGATTGGCGCAAAGTCTTCGGTCCTTTTCGGAATCGTACTCGTTACACTCTTGAGTACAGCCGCTAGCCCCACCACGTTTGCAGCGAACTCGCCCGCAGCGAAGAAATCAGCCGAGCCTCTAAGCGCCGCACAAGCAGCCGATACAGATAACGATCAAACTCTACATGCAATGCGCGACGAGATGGCCCGCTCCGTTTCTCGCCTGCAGATTCCCGGCGCGGAGAAGCCTTTCTACATTCAGTATCAGCTTCTCGACGTGGATATCCGCGAAATCAACGCTTCGTTCGGCGCTCTACTTTCGTCAACTACCACACGGAATCGTTTCATGCTCCTGGGCGTGCGCGTCGGTGACTATCATCTCGACAGCTCGAATTTCATCAGTGAAGACGGCTTCCGCGGGTTTCTCGGCTCGGCTGGTCAGGTTGGCATTGACCGCGACTACAACTCGCTGCGCCAAGACCTATGGCTCTCTACCGATCAGGCTTACAAGGAAGCCGTAACTTCCATGTCGCTCAAGCGTGCGTTTCTACGCAGTTTGACGAAGCCTCCAGAGATTGATGATTTCTCGAAGATCACACCTGTCGTTCAAGTGGAACCGCGCCTCGAGCCTGACTGGACTTCGCGTAATTGGGAAGACGAAGTTCGCGAAACGTCCCGCTCGATTCGCGGCAATCCTGAATTGAAAGACTCGCGAGTCACCTACTATCTGGTTTATACGACGTATTACCTGGTCACGAGCGAGGGTACAGAGATCCGGACATCGCGCAGCTTCGCTGCCATCGAGGGTTCGATGGATGCGCTCGCCGACGACGGCATGCAGGTCCAAAACTATTACTCGAAATATGTCGCGCGACCCGCCGATCTTCCGCCGCCCGCGGAAGTCAGCAAGGCGCTCGAACAAACAGCCAGCGAGGTTGTCGCCTTGCGCACGAGTCCTCTCGTGCCGGATTACACGGGCCCAATGCTCTTCGATCCGCCTGCGTCGGGATCGCTGCTTGCTCAGACTCTTGCGGCTTCGCTCTCCGGTGCGCGTCCGCCGCTTTCCATGCTCCCGCGATTCGATGAAATTATGGAGGGCCTCGGCGGGCGCAGCGAATGGACCGGCCGCGTGAATACGCGCGTGCTTCCGCAGACCGTCACGCTCACCGACGATCCATCGGCAACGGCATTCAACGGCCAACCGCTCATCGGCGGTTACGCCGTGGATGACGAAGGTGTTCGGGCGCAGCGCGTTACCATCGTTGATGGCGGAATTCTCAAGAATCTCCTGATGTCGCGGAGGCCCGGCCCCGAATTCCAACAGTCAAACGGTCACGCTCGCGCCGCGCTTCTCTCGGCGCCCAAGTCGCTTTCGAGCAACCTCATTTTCGAATCGAATGCAGGCTCGAACGCCGCGGATTTAAAGAAACAATTTCTTCAAATGTGCAAGGACGATCGGCACGAGTGGTGCATTGAAGTTCGGCGAATGGACAATCCCGCGCTCTCCTCGGTGCGCGCTGAAGATTTCAACGAGACGATTGGCGGGCTCGCGTCAGGTATCGCGAGCGGGACTCGCCTGCCTTTGCTCCTCTATCGTGTATACGTCTCTGATGGCCACGAAGAGCTAGTGCGCGGCGGTTTTTTAAGCGGACTAACGCTTCGCTCGCTCCGCAACATTGCGGGCGTAGGCAGTGATCCGGCTATTTTCAATTACCTTCAGAATCCTGTGCAGGGCTTCGCGGGCACTGCTCTCGGCGCCTTCGGATCGGCACAGGACGGAATTCCGAGCTCTATCGTTGCACCGTCGTTGCTGCTCGAAGAGGTTGAAGTCCGTGGCTTTCATGGTGAGCCGCGCCGGTTGCCGCTCGTCACCGCTCCGCCTCTGCAGTAATGCAGTGCAGCGGTGAGTAATCAATTCTGCTTGGTTTCAGGACGAATTGTCAGGAATGTGACTTCGGGCCGGCAATCGAATCGAATCGGAAGCATTGACATTCCCACACCCCGGCTCACATACATCCTCGTGTTACCGGACTGATACCACCCCGACACGTAAGGCCAGCAACCCTTCGGCATCCAAAGCGGCGCCATGAATGGTATGCGTACCTGTCCCCCATGCGTGTGTCCTGCGAGACAAAGGTTCACGCGGCCTGCAACTTCGTCAAAGTAGGCTGGAGCGTGAAACATCAAAATCTTGAATGCATCGGGCGGCGCTCCGGCAAGCGCAGCGTCTGCGTTGGGCTTTCCAGTGAACGAGTCATCCACTCCCGCTAGCCACAGATCAGGCCTGACAAGCGCGCCCGCGTTCAATAGCAAATGCACGCCGGACTTCGCGTAGTAGGCGTGCTCGTGCGGTACCGGCTTCCAATTCTCGAAATTTCCCCGTACAAACCAGACGCCTAGTGGCGCGCGTAGCTGCTCGTATACTTCCTGCACCTCTGCATAGGACGGATCCCACGCAGAGAGCGAATCGCCCGTAATCAGGATGATATCGGGTTTTTCCTGGTCCAGAATGCCAACCACGTGCCGCTCGCGCCGGCCAAGGCCGTTGGTGTGAAGATCGGTCAGTTGCGCAATTTTGATTGACGACGTGACGCTACCCGGAATGTCGTAATGGGTGACGTCGATCCAATTCGGCTCGATCCACACCGCGTCCGCGAATATCACGACTCCAACGGCCAGTGTCGCCAGAATGGTCAGCAGACCACGCCGGCTCTTCGGCGCTGCGGCGTCCAAAGGCGAAGATGTATCAACTGCCGTCATTAATCCTCGATTCAGTCTAAACCACGAATCGCTTATGCAAAGCCTTTACCCGTCTTTGTGCCATAAGTCCGATGCACCGATTAGCCCGCTCGTTTCCGTGCCCGTTCTATAGCCGTGGACTCGCCCATGTATAATCGGCCAACGCTTGAAGGATGCGATGACGAAGTCATGAAGAGCATGGATGATGCCGTTCGGCAAAAAAAACTCGCCGCCCTCGGGTCGGTAGGCTCGGCGGTGGTTCTTGTCTGCCTAAAGGCGTTCTTGGTAATCGCTACCGGCAGCCTCGGAATTCTCTCCGAAATGTTGCATTCAATTCTCGATCTCATCGCGGCAGTCATCACGTATCTTTCCGTGCGTGTAGCCGATAAGCCAGCGGACGCCGAACATCTATACGGCCACGGAAAGGTGGAAAGTTTTTCAGCATTCGTCGAAACCGGTTTGCTGCTTGTCACGGCCGTGTACATCATCTGGGAAGCCATCGATCGTCTTGTTCATCAAACGGTTCACATCCGCCCCAGCATTACAGCGATTGTGGTCCTCATTATCGCAATGGGAATTGATATTGTGCGCTCGCGGACGCTCAGCCGGGTGGCGAAGAGATATCCGAGCGAAGCTTTAGAAGCCGATGCGCTTCATTTTTCGACGGACGTGTGGAGCACCTTTGTCGTCATTTTGGGCATTTCGGGTGCCTGGGTCGGCATGAAGTACGGTATTCCATGGCTGGCCTACGCGGATGCGATCGCAGCTCTCGGTGTGGCTAGCGTGATCCTTTGGATCGGCGGGCGTCTCGGCAAGCGAACTCTCGATGGACTCCTCGACGTTGCACCCTCTGGCCTTCGCGAGAGGATCGAGAGCGCCGTCAGCGGAATGGAAGGCGTGTTAAACACGAGCCGCGTGCGCGTTCGGCGCTCCGGTCAGCACCATTTCGTGGATATTACGATCAGCGTGCCGCGCACAGCTAGCCTCGAGCAGGCTCACGCGACGAGCGACGCCGTCGAACGCCGCATTGAGCAGATCGTTCCGTCGGATGTCGTCGTCCACATGGAGCCGCGCGCCCGCTCTAACGAAAATCTTTTCGAAACCATTCGCGCCATCGCGCAGCGCCAAGGCCTTCCCGTTCACGAGCTTTCCGCTCATGTGTTTGACGGCAAGCTTTTTATCGAGATGCACCTCGAGGTGGACGAGACTCTGAGCCTGCAACAAGCGCACCAGCGTGCCACGCTTCTCGAAGATGAGATCCGCGGCGCTACCGACAGGAACGCGCTCATCAACATCCATATTGAGCCCCTCGGTGCTGAGATCGCGAGCGCCGAAGAAATGCGCGAGCTCGGCAGATCAGTGCAGAGTTTTCTAGGGTCGTTGCAGTCTGAATACGGCGAAATTTCAGACTGCCACGAAGTCCACGTACGCAGTGTGGATCACAAGATTTTAGTCTCTTGCCACTGCGCCATGCGCGGCAGCCTTCCCGTTGTCACGGTCCACGACATCACCGCCGGCCTCGAAGACCGCGTCAAAGAAAAATTTCCTCAGATTTTCCGCGTTACGATTCACCCCGAGCCTGTTGAAGAGAGTTAGGTCAAGCCGCGCGATGCGAAGTTCTCGGAATTACCGTGCCGCACGCATACCTGCGTCGCGAGCGCAATTATTGCGGGAAAACACTCCAGCACGTAGCGCGGCTCGGGAGTCTCGTAATGAAGAAAGAAAACCGTTCGGACGATGCAAAATGTAACTAGAAAGAGTGCGAGCCACGATTTTCGCGCAAGCCACCCACCGGCCACTGCCATTGCCGCAAGCAGTATCGCCAGCGCTCCAAATCCGACCGTCACGCAGAAATCCACTGGATCTTCCTGCCACGCAGCCCGAATTGGCCAAAGTTGGCCCGAAAACGGCAGAAGTTCGATCCGCGGCGTGAACCACAGCGCGAATGCCCGCCGAATCGGAACCGTCAGATACGTTCGCAACGGATGCCGCGCGGTCCGCTCACGCGCAACTTCGGCGAAGAACGCGTCTTCCTCCGGCGATATCGTGAGCGTGTCATTGTATTCATCGAAGATGGCAGCGACCCGATCGCGCTCGTCCTGCGAATCAAACGCGTACGGCGGAATATCGTCCATGTAGATTTCTTCGTCATCAAGCTTCCACGGCACCAGGTAAACATCGCGAAAGCGCCAAAGCCACGTGTTCGTCCAGGAATAAAAACCGCGCGGCACAAATTCCCCTGGCAGTTGCGTATAACGTGGCGCAAGAAACTGCACCTCACCCACAGCCCGCAGATTTCGCGCCGCCCATGGCAAGAGCGGCAGCAGCATTCCGGCGAGCATAAGCACGCCCGCGCGCACGAGCTTCGGCCAATTCGCAGGCCGCCACCACCGCGCGATCAGCACTAGGCCGGCAGCACAAAGCAACAAGGGTGTTTCGGGCCGCACCAGTGTCCCGAATCCCACGATCAGGCCGCCGACAAACCAGCGATCCTGCACCCATTCCGCCCATTTCGGCCGGTCCGGGTCCGCCTCAACGATCCTGGTCGGCTCGAAGCCTTCGGCCAGCACCAGCAGCGCCGTCGCCGTAAAAAATGTTGCGAGCACTTCTGTGAGGATGCCTGTCGTATAATTAGCAATGAACGGACAAAGCGCCGCGATCCACAGACCAGCCATTGCCGCGCGCTTTCGTCCAGCGAGAGGAGAAACTCGCGCCGCGAGCAACGCCACGACGCAGCACGTCGCAAGATCTACAAAAACTTGCGCCAACAAGACGGCCAAGTGCGACCGGCCCAGCGCCACAGCCACGGCGACGAGGAACGCAGGGTAGCCGGGAGGACGCACGTCCACTGGAAGGATCTGCCCTTGAATGTTTACGCCATAGATTCCGTGTTCGAGCCAGTTCTGCGCGAGGTCCATGTACGTCGCTGAATCGCTGGCGGCGTTCATCGGAAACCTCAAGATGAGATACAAACGCAATGCGAGCCCTGCGCAGAGAGCCATGACCGCACTTGCGCGCACTTTAATCGAACTTGTCATTTACGCTATCCCAGTGGATGGCTAGCTTGGATTGTCCTGATGGCTGATGGCAAGCCCATTTTCTATGATGAGGAGCGCCGCCGATGGAAGCGGACGCGCCGCGTACTGGAAATTTCGGGCGCTCTATTCGCGTTCGTCGCCGTAGTTTTCGTTATCAACGTTCTTCGCAAGCCTGACTTGCCCGAACTCTTGGTTCCTTACACGCGGCCGCTTCTGCGTGGCATTCGCGGAACCAAAAGTTCCAAATTGCCCGTCGTTCGTCATGGGCGAAAAAAGCGAATCTCAGCACTCGGGCAGGAGCCCGATCATTACGACCCTCTCCGCGCCGCATTCTACGAAAATGGCGACCCCAGCGGCTTTGCGTCGCTCCAGCAGCATTATCACGACCTCGACTTGCTGATTCCCGAAGGTCTGAAGTCCGTTACAACCGATGGACGCCTCGATGTTGACCTAGATCCCAAAATCCCGGACTGGATGCACACCACTGGCGTAGAGCTGCCGCTCATGCCGCTGCTGCAAAACTCAGATGGCGTCGTCTGGCACATCAAAGAAATGTCGGAAATGCTTTCGCATCAACCCGCGCGTTCCGCATTGATCGGTTCCATCGTTCGATACGAAGTGGCTCAGCGTTTCGCCGGCGTTGCGCTCGATTTCGAACAAGTCCCGGACGCCAGCCAAAGTGATTTCAAGAAATTTGTGACGGAACTTGCGACTGCGCTTCACGCTCAGAACCTGAAGCTGATGGTCGCGCTACCCGCGGCCGACTGGTCGTATGACTACAAAGGCATCGCGCAGGCATCCGACGCCGTCATTCTCATGAACTACGATCAGCACTGGCTGTCGTCGCCGCCCGGCCCGATTGCCGCTCAGGATTGGTATCTCACGAATCTCACCAAGATTTTGGCGCTGGTGCCGCGCGAAAAGCTCGTGATGGGCATCGCAAATTACGCCTACGACTGGCCAGAGAAATCGAAGAGCGATCCGCATCCCGTTGGTTCGGCCTTGACGTATCAAGGCGCCGTCGTCCGCGCGGTCGAATCGGAAGCCGATATCACTTTCGATTCCGATGCACTCAACCCCCACTACTCCTATGAAGACGAAAACAACATAGTCCATCAGGTCTGGATGCTCGATGGCGTTACCGCCTACAACGAATTGCGCGCCGCCGAGCAAGAAGGGGTGCGGGGAACAGTAGTCTGGCGTCTCGGCTCTGAAGATCCTTCGATGTGGTTCATCTGGGACACGATTCATCCGACCGACGTTGACCGCAGCAAGCTCACCGATCTTCCGCCCGGCTATGACCTGGTTCTCGAAGGCAGCGGCGATATTTGGCGCATAACGAACACGCCGATAAGCGGAAAGCGCAGCTTCGACTACGACGCGTCGTCGGACGATTTCGACGACGAAAGCTTCGAAGTGTTCCCGATGCCGTGGCGCATCGAGCAAATGGGCGCCTCGCAGAACAAAGTGGCGCTCACCTTCGACGATGGCCCCGACCCCACATGGACGCCAAAAATTCTCGACATCCTGAAGGCAAAGAACGCGCCCGCCACATTCTTTGCCATCGGGACCGATGCTGATATCTCGCCCGACTTGATTCGCCGCGAATATGCTGAGGGTAACGAAATCGGAAATCACACGTACACTCATCCTGATTTCGAGGCGGCTTCCAAAGGACAAATTCAGTTCGAACTGAATCTCACCGAACGATTACTCGAATCCACGCTCGGTGTGAAAACGATTCTCTTCCGCCCGCCCTACGGCATAGACCATCAGCCAGAAACCGCGAGCGAGATTGCGCTTTTGCCCATTCCGCAATCCATGGGCTACGTCATTGTTGGCGCGCGCATTGACCCGCACGATTGGGGAGAAGTCGGCGATCAGCCGCCTCCCCCAGCGGAAGATATCGTGAAACGCGTTGTCGCCGATGCCGATAAGCAGGTCCGCTCCGGCCAGGGAAACATCATTTTGATGCACGACGGAGGTGGCGACCGCAGTCATACCGTTGAGGCATTGCCGCAGGTGATTGACGCTCTCCGCGCGAAGGGCTACGAATTCGTCCAGGTATCGGACTTGCTCGGCCAGACCCGCGCACAAGTGATGCCGCCACTCAGCGAAAGGGAGTGGATCTTCGCACGCATTGACTGGTTCATGTTCGAGATCGCGCACTGGTTCCGAATGGCGATAGCGTTCATCTTTATGGCCGGAATTCTTCTTGTCAGCGGCCGCGCTTTGATCATAGGTTTGCTTGCACTCATTGAAAAGGCGCGTCCCGCGCCTGGCGATCATCCGGAATATCAGCCGACCGTGAGCGTTCTCATTCCCGCTTACAACGAAGAAGCAGTCATCGTGGCCACAGTTCGCGCCGCGCTTGCTTCGGATTATCCCAAGCTTGAAATCCTCGTCGTGGATGACGGCTCAACCGACCGCACAAGCGAGCGCCTCCGCGCCGAATTCGACTCGGATTCGCGGGTGCGCCTGATCACGCAACCTAACCGGGGCAAACCCGCGGCGCTGAATCATGCCCTCGCGTCGGCAACCGGCGAAATCATGGTCACGATTGACGCGGATACCTGCGTGAATCGAGATGCTATCAGAAAGCTCGTTCGCAATTTTGCCGACGCCCGCGTCGCCGCCGTTGCCGGCAATGTGAAGGTGATGAACCGCAATCGGTGGCTGACGCGCTGGCAGGCGCTCGAATACATCACCAGTCAAAATCTGGAGAAGCGCGCATTCGATTTGCTGAATTGCATTCCCGTCGTGCCCGGCGCCGTTGGCGCGTGGCGAACGGATGTGGTCCGCAGTTGCGGCGGTTTCTCGCGAGACACGGTTGCGGAAGACACCGATCTGACCATGACCATTCGCCGCCAGGGATGGAAAATTCTCTACGACGAAGACGCCATCGGTTACACGGAAGCGCCCGAAACCGTAAGCGCGCTCATCCGCCAGCGATTCCGCTGGACCTTCGGCACGATCCAGGCCGTCTGGAAGCATATCGACACGCTCGGACGAAAAAGATATGGCTCGCTCGGCTGGATTGCGCTGCCAAATATATTTCTATTTCAGATTCTGTTACCGCTCGTCTCGCCGGTGATTGACCTGCTGTTCCTGACGTCGCTCCTGCTCTGGGGCCTCGCGCAATTTCGCATCACGCGTCTGCCGCAACTCTGGACCGCGCAAGACGTGGAGCGCTCTCTAATTTTCTTTGCAGTGTTTATGGTGATTGATCTGCTGACCTGCGTAATTGCGTTCGCGCTCGAGAAGCACGAAGACTGGACGCTGCTCGCGCCGCTGCTCATTCAGCGCTTTTATTATCGCCAAATGATGTACGTCGTGCTCTTCCGTGCGCTCAAGGAAGCCGTGCGCGGGCGCCCGGTCGGCTGGCGCGGCGTCGAGCCGCAAATGCCCGCCCCCGTTCCCAGCGATTAGCTTCCACGATTTGTGCGTCCCGGCCAGCCCGAGAAGCTGGATGTTTTCCCTCTGGAATTCGGCGCTTTTCCGTATTCTAATTAGGGCGATTCTGAAGGCCCGGCAACGTCCCGCCGATCTCGAGAGGAAGGTGAGAAATGCCTTCGATTTCCTTCCAGGTAAATGGACAATCCCGCACAGTTGATGTCAGTCCCGATACGCCGCTGCTCTGGGTATTGCGCGACTCTCTGCAATTGACCGGGACGAAATACGGCTGCGGAATTTCTCAATGCGGTGCCTGCACGGTCCACGTTGACGGCGATCCGACCCGCTCCTGCGTCACTCCAGTCTCCGCCGTAGCCGGAAAAAGCATCACAACCATCGAAGGTCTTTCGCTCGATCGCAGCCATCCAATTCAGCAGGCTTGGATCGCCGAGCAGGTCCCCCAGTGCGGCTATTGCCAATCAGGGCAGATCATGACCGCCGTGGCGCTCCTCGCGCACACGCCGAAGCCCACCGACGCCGACATCGATCAAGCCATGTCCGGCAACATCTGCCGGTGCGGCATGTACCAGCGAATGCGCAAAGCGATCCATCGTGCTGCGGGCCAGCTCGCGGCGGACGCCGCTCCCGCGGCTTCTTATGCGAAGGGCGGTGCGCAATGAGCTCGACGGTTCTTACTCCAAAGCTCTCCCGCCGCGGATTTGTAAAGGTGAGTGCCGCGTACAGCGCAGCGCTCGTCATCGGATTTTATCTGCCATCAGTCGCCGGCGCACAGGAAGAGGGCGGCGGCCCCAGTAAAGAAGCGCCGCTCATCAATCCTCTTAATGCATGGATTCGAATCAGCCAGGACGGCAAAGTCACGCTGATCGTGGGCAAATCGGAAATGGGGCAAGGCGTCATGACCGCGCTGCCCATGATTCTGGCGGATGAATTGGAAGTGGATTGGAATCTTGTCCACGTAGAACAGGCCGCAACGAAGCCGGATATTTACGAGTCTCTCGGCACGGGCGGCAGCGGCAGCGTTCTCGATTCCTGGATGCCGTTGCGTCAGGCCGGTGCGACCGCACGGCAGATGCTGATTCAAGCAGCCGCCAATGCTTGGGGCGTGGATGCGGCAAGTTGCTTCGCGAAGGATGGAGGCGTCGTTCACAATCCGCGCGGCCATCGCCTCGAATACGGTGAACTCGTCGCGAAGGCTTTGAAATTGCCGGTTCCCGATCCGAAGAAAGTCGTCCTGAAAAATCCAGACACCTTCCGCTACATTGGCACATCACTCCCGCGCGTGGACATTCCTTCAAAGGTGGACGGCTCGGCGAAATTCGGCATAGACGTTCGCGTTCCCGGAATGCTCTATGCCGTCGTCGCGCGCTGTCCCACGTTCGGCGGCAAAGTGAAAACGTTCGATGCGGCGAAAGCGAAGGCCGTTCCGGGAGTGCGCGAAGTCGTCGAAATCCCCGCAGTGGAGAAGGGTGCGCACACCGCCGGCGGCATCGCCGTCGTCGCCGATTCCACATGGGCTGCGATGCAAGGCCGCGACGCTCTCTCAATCGAGTGGGACAACGGACCGCACGCGGACGAAACCACCGATTCACTGCGCGAACAATTGCAATCGCTGACGACGAAACCCGGCAAAGTCGTACGCAAGGAAGGCGATGTCGAACCGGTTCTTGCGGACGCAACGAATAAAATCGAAGCGGCCTACGAATTGCCTTTTCTCGCGCACGCGTCAATGGAGCCGATGAATTGCACCGCCGACGTCCACGCCAACCGCGCGGAACTTTGGGCGCCGACGCAAGGACCCGACTGGAACCAGAGCATGGTCGCGCAGGTCCTGAAGCTGCCAAAACATTCCGTCGTCGTGCACACGGTGCTCATGGGCGGCGCATTCGGCCGGCGCTATCAAACCGATTTCGCTGTCGAAGCCGCGCAAGTCTCAAAAGTGATTGGCAAGCCCGTCCAGTTGCTTTGGACGCGCGAAGACGATATGCAGCATGATTTCTATCGCCCTGCTTCGCACCATCGCATGGCTGCGGCTCTCGACGATAAAGGCGCCATCGTAGCCTGGCGGCATCGGGTCTCCTCGACATCGATCTCGGAATTCTGGCGCTCTGGCCCAAATCCCGCCGAGCAGGAAATCGGAAGCGCTGAAGTACTTCCATACGCGACTGCGAATTTTCAGATTGAATACGCGCCCGCGAAATCCGGCGTGCCGCGCGCTTGGTGGCGCTCGGTGGAACAGACGCCAAGCGCTTTCGCCGTGGAAAGCTTCATCGACGAATTGGCTGCTGCCGCAAAAATCGATCCATACGAGTACCGCCTTCGCCTGTTCGATGAACGCAAGCCGATGTCGAGCAAGTTGTGGCCGGAAGGTCCGCCGCTCGTCGTCAAGCGCATGAAGGCCACATTGCAGCTCGCGGCAGAGAAAGCCGGATGGGGCACGCCCGCGCGCGAAGGCCGCTCGCGCGGCATCGCCTGCTTCTACTCCTTCAACACGTATGCCGCCGAGGTCGTGGAAGTTTCTGTTGCGGCCGGCGGAAAATTCCGCGTGGGTCGCGTCGTTTGCGCCGTGGATTGCGGCAGGGCCGTCGATCCCGATGGGGTGAAGGCGCAAATCGAAAGCGGCATCGTGTATGCGCTCTCGGCCGTCCTCACCGGCGAGATCACCATCGCCAGGGGCAGCGTCGAGCAAAGCAATTTCAACGATTACAAAGTGATGCGCATGCGCGACATGCCCGAGGTCGAAGTCCACATTGTGCCAAGCACTGAGCGCCCCACCGGCGTCGGCGAGCCAGGCCTGCCGCCGCTTGCTCCGGCGATTGCGAGCGCGATTTTCGCTGCTACCGGCAAGCGCATCCGTCGGCTTCCTATCCGCGCTGCAGACTTGGCATAGAAGCGCTCGGCAGCAAGTCAGCTGCCGCGCCCCTACTGCCAAATTGATCGCTCGCAAGTGCACTGTCACCTCGGTATGTCGGCGCAATCAGTCCGGTAAATTGGTAGATTCTTTGTAGGAATCTGCCATGGAATCCCACGCCCGTCCCCCAAAGTGGAAGACGCTGTTGGCTTTCTCGATTATCTATTTTGTTTGGGGATCCACTTTTCTCGCAGTTCGCGTCGGTGTTCGCGAAGTTCCGCCATTGATTTTCGCGGCGATGCGTTTCTTGACGGCGGGAATCGTTCTTTATGTCTGGTTGATCGCGCGGGGCGAACCCTCGCCGAGCGCGCGCGAATGGAAGTCGGCATCAATACTCGGATTTATAATCTTCCTACTCGACTATGGATTCTTGTTCTGGGCCGAGACGCGCGTGCCTTCGGGCCTTGCTGCTGTCATGTTGGCCATGATCCCGGTGTTCATGGCGCTGTCGGAAATCATTTTCTTGCGAACACAACAGCTCACAGTTCGCTTGGCATTGGCGCTTCTGATCGGAATTGGCGGAGTGGCCGTGCTTATGAGTCGCTCGTTGAACCTCGGCGGCACGCCGATTGACAGGATGGGCGCTCTGGCGCTCATCGTTGCATCAATCAGTTGGTCGCTGGCGGCGGTGCTTTCTCGCAAGCTGCCGCAGCCGCGTTCCAAAGTCATGAGCTCCGCCACGCAAATGCTCGCCGGCGGAATATTTCTCGCTTTCACAGCGGCCGCCCTGGGCGAATTTCGCAATTTTCATTTGTCGACTGTCTCACGCGAAGTATGGCTCGCATTGCTCTACCTGATTGTCGCGGGTTCCATCATGGGATTTACCGCCTACGTGTGGCTCCTCCATCACGAATCGCCGACAAAAGTTGGGACCTACGCGTACGTAAATCCGATAGTGGCCGTGACCATCGGATATTTCCTCGGCGGCGAACCGCTTGGCCTGCGAACAATTCTGGGGACTTTATTTGTTCTGGTCAGTGTCGTGGTGATCACAACCACGAAAGCGAAGACCTCGGTGAAGAACGAAGCCGCGATACTCTCAGTTCAAGACGCCGGCTAGCTTCGATTTGGTCAAGTTTGAGACACGCCTACGCGATCTCGAAACCGTATTCTCTGATGGAACACAGTCCCAAAGCGTGAGAGCGTTCTGAAAGTCTCGACAATGAGTCCTTTGAGCGATCTCCAAATTGATGAGGTTATTCTCTCAGTTACTGACGCATCTTGGAAGAAAGTGGCCTTAGTAATTACCAAAGTCGCAGACACGATGTGCAGCGACCTGCCGGAAGGGGATGCTGCATACGATCTTATCGCTAAACGTATCGAGATACTTGTCCGAGGTGGCCGCTTGTTCGCGCAAGGCGATATCAAGAAATGGCGGCACAGCGAGGTAAGAAAGCCAGATTAGGACAATTCCGCCTTTCGGTCTGAGTGGCGCTGGACCGCGCGTTTTGCTAGAATCCCGATTGAAGGGCTGCATCCTGAGTTCACGGAGCGGCACCGGAGGCTGTTATGAGCGCTGCACCTCGTGCGGGCAACGGCAAAATCACCGTGCCTGACATCGTCGAACGCAAGTCCCGCCGTTTTTCCGACTCAACTTCTACTACTGAAAAAATCACCTGTTTGACTGCGTACGATTATCCGACCGCCCGGATTCTCGACGACGCGAATGTGGACATTCTCCTCGTCGGCGACTCGCTCGCCATGGTGGTTCTCGGTTACGACAGCACGCTTCCCATAACCGTTGACGAGATGCTGCACCACGTCAAGGCAGTGCGCCGCGGCACGCACCGCGCGCTAGTTGTGGCCGACATGCCTTACGGCAGCTATCACACCTCCATCGACGATTCCATCCGCGCTGCTCTGCGATTTATCAAGGAAGGCGGCGCCGAAGCCGTGAAAGTCGAAGGCGGCGAGCGCCGCATCGAGTTGATCTCGCGGCTCGTCGAAGCCGAAATTCCTGTGATGGGCCACGTGGGCCTCACGCCGCAATCCGTCAACGCGCTCGGCGGTTTCAAAGTGCAGGGCCGAAGCGCCGACGCGGCACAACAACTTCTTCGTGATGCCCACGCCGTCGAGGCTGCCGGCGCATTTTCGATCGTCCTCGAATCCATCCCGCGCGAAATTGCAGCGCGAATCACGGGAGACCTTCATATTCCGACGATCGGCATCGGCGCCGGGCCCGATTGCGACGGCCAAGTGCTCGTCATTAACGACGCGCTCGGCTTAACGGTTGGCCATAGGCCGAAGTTCTCACGCCGCTACGCGAATCTTTCCGAAATCATCGCGCGCGCCGCCGCCGAATATTGCGACGATGTCCGCAATGACCGCTTCCCATCGGACGAGGAGTCGTATCATTTGCCCGCCGAGTTGCGCAGCCGCTTCCTTGCTCGCGAGCGCGCCTAGTCTCTTGAGTCTATTCGCCCACTGACGTACGCTTCAAACCCACCAACGGGGGCCGCAAGGGGATGCAATGAACGCAGAAGAATTCTGCACTCTCTATGAATACAATTCGTGGGCCAATCGCCGAGTGATGGAATCGTGCGCTCAATTGAACAACGATCAATTCACCCGCGATCTCGTCTCGAGTTTCCATTCCGTCCGCGACACCCTCGCTCACATCCTAGGCGCCGAATGGCTTTGGCTCGAGCGCTGGCACGGGCGCTCGCATTCGAGTTTGCCTTTTGCAGGAGAATTTTCCGATCTCGACGCCATCCGCGCGCGCTGGGAAGAAGTCGAGCGCGACCTAACGGATTTCGTCGCGTCGCTCACCGATGAAGATCTCGCTCGAGTCTATGAATACAAGACAACTGCCGGTGTGCCCCAGGCCTCACCGGCCTGGCAGATGCTCCAGCATCTCGTCAATCATGGGACCTATCATCGCGGCCAGATCGCCACGATGCTGCGCCAACTCGGTAACAAATCGCAGAGCACGGATCTGATTGCGTTCTATCGCCAGCGTGCCTCCCAGGCCAAAGCGTGATCTCGCCGCGAACCTTCGCGTTAACCGCAGATTGTTTTTCCTGATATCGACCCCATGGAAATTATCCGCACAGTCGATTGGATGAAGCAGGTAGCCCGCGACGCCAATGCCAAAGAGCGCCTCGTCGGCCTCGTTCCCACCATGGGCGCGCTTCATGAAGGCCATTTTTCTCTCGTCCGCGCCGCGAAGAGAGAATGCTCACCCGTAGTCGTTTCGATTTTTGTGAATCCGAAGCAATTTGGCCCCACCGAAGATTTCAAGAAGTATCCGCGAAGCATGGAGCAAGATACTGCTGCGCTCGAATCGCTCAACGTGGATTATTTGTTCGCGCCATCCGCCGCTGACATGTATCCCGATGGATTCCGCACAGCCGTCACTGTCGAAGGCTTGGCTGATCGCCTCGAAGGCCGCTCACGGCCCGGCCATTTACGCGGCGTCTCTACCGTCGTTTTGAAGCTATTTGAAATCATTCAGCCGCGCTTCGCTTACTTCGGCCGCAAAGATGCCCAGCAGGTGAAAATCATTCAACAAATGGCGGGAGATCTAAATCTCGATGCGCAGGTGATCGCGTGCCCGATTGTGCGTGAACCCGACGGCCTTGCGATGTCGTCGCGCAACGCATACCTCAGTGGCAACGACCGGCAAGCCGCAACGGTTCTTTATCGCGCTCTCAGCGCAATGAAAAAGGAAATCGAGACCGGCGAAATCGACGCCGCCCGGCTCACAGCAACGATCCGTCGCATTTTCGAAGCAGAACCCGGCGCGGCCCTCGACTACGCCGAAATCGTTGACGTGGATTCACTCGAGCCCGTAATACGCCTGCGCAAGACATGCTATGCGCTCGTTGCCGCCTTCATCGGCAAGACACGCCTCATCGACAACGCTCTAATCGAACAATCCGCCGATTCCTTCTCGGTCACGCTCTAGCGCTCTCACAAGAACGCGAGCGTTGTCATTTGGAGTCCCGGCTCAGCCGAGGCGAGAAGTCTCCATTTTGACCTCACGCCCTAAAATCGCATCGGAAGCAAACTTCCTGCACATCCTCCGTCGCCCGAATCACCGCAAAATTGTTCGCCCGCAACTCCCATCGCAAATTTCTCTCGCCGAATCGCCGCACAATCTCAGGCAGCACTAGCAAGTCCACGTCGCCCTCCGCAATCGTGATGTGTGGAATCCAAATATTCTCGGCATAGTATTCGTTGATCCCGGTAGACAGCGAAGAAACGGCCTCCGAAATCTGCTTGTGCTGCACCGCAAGCTCCCAAGTTTTCACTACCGGCAGATAAATCACCGGTTCCTTGCGAGTGAAAATTCCCATTCCGCTGCATTGCGTCGGGAAAGATCGAGTTTGCGCCGCGAGCGCCCGAACTATCGCCTGCACGCGCGTCAGATCGTATTCTTCAGCTACATGGTAGGAAAAATGAGGAAAGCGCTTCGAATGAATCCCGCAAACACCGAAGTCCCGCCGTAGCTCCTCCCACAATTGCTCGACACGTTCCCGGTCCGCGCCGTCAAGTAATGAGACGATGCCCTGCAATTATTCCGCCGAGCCCTGCTCCAATGCCTTCAAGACGTCCGCGGCGTGGCCTTTCACGGAAACGTTGTCCCAGATCTTGCGAATCCTTCCGTCCTTGCTGATCCAGAACGTCATCCGCACGATTCCAAGAAACGACTTTCCCAGAAATCGCTTCATCCGCCGCGCCCCATACGCTTCAATCGCCGTAAACTCCGGATCCGAAAGCAGTGGAAAATTCAGTAGATGTTTCTCTTTGAATTTCGCCTGCATTGCCACGCTGTCCGCGCTGCAGCCGATAACCACCGCGTCCAGCGCGTCGAATTTCTTCTTTGCGTCCCGAAACTCGGTCGCTTCGTTCGTTCAGCCCGGCGTCAGCGCCTTCGGAAAAAAATAGAAAATCACATTCTTGGCGCGATAGTCGGTAAGCGCGACCTCGCTGCCATCATCCGCGAGTAGCCGGAACGCCGGCGCCTTGTCTCCTACTTTCAGTTCGGCCATGCTGTCACGCCTCGCTTAGAATGCGCTTGAGAATCTCGTTCACTGCTTGCGGATTTGCCTGCCCGCGCATTTCGCGCATCACCTGGCCGACGAAAAATTTGAAGACACCCTCATTCCCAGCCTTGTACTTCGCCACGTTCTCGGGATTCTTCGCGACAATGGCGCGCGCAACACTCTCAATCGCGCCCGTATCGCTGATTTGCGCGTACCCCTCGGCCGCAATGATCTCTGCAGACCCCTTTCCAGTCTCAAACATTCGCGCAAATACTTTCTTGCCTGTCGATGCAGTTATTTCTCCCGACTCGATCTTCGTCAAAAGATCCGCCAGCGCCGCGGGCGTCACAGTCGCGTCGCCGATCTCTTTCCCAGTATCATTTAATCGTCCCAAAAGCTCCGTCGAAATCCAGTTCGCCGCAGTTTTCGCAGGCGCACCCGCGCGAATTACTTCCTCGAAATAATCGGCAAGTGCGCGCCCCGCCGTCAGTACTCCAGCATCGTAGGCAGTCACGCCGTATGCACCGGTAAACCGCGCCCGTTTTGCAGGTGGCAATTCCGGCATCTCCGCGCGCACGCGTTCCTGAATGTTCGCATCCACTCTCACGGGCAACAGATCGGGATCCGGGAAATAGCGGTAATCATGCGCAAATTCTTTCGAACGCATCGGCTCCGTGCGCCCGCTCGCCGAATTATAAAGCCGCGTTTCCTGCGGAATCGTTCCGCCCGATTCGATCACGCCGATTTGCCGCTCAATTTCGTGTTCGAGTGCTCGTTGCAGGAACCGAAACGAGTTCAAATTTTTCACTTCCGCTTTCGTTCCGAATTTCTCGGCGCCGCGCAAGCGCACGCTTACGTTCGCGTCGCACCGAAGCGAGCCTTCCTCCATATTGCAATCGCTCACTTCCGTATAGAGCAAAATCTGCTTCAGCGCAGTGAGATACGCATGCGCCTCAGCAGGCGTGCGCAAATCGGGCTCCGAAACAATTTCAATCAGCGGCGCGCCGCAGCGGTTGAAATCAATGTAGCTATGGCGATCGGAATCGACGAAGCCTTCATGCAAATTCTTCGCTGCATCTTCTTCCATATGAACTCGCGTGATTCCGATGCGCTTTGCCGCGCCCGCAACATCCACTTCAAGCGATCCGCCTGTCGCCAGCGGCAGCTCGTACATCGAAATCTGATAGCCCTTCGGCAAATCGGGATAGAAATAATTCTTCCGCGCGAATTGCGAACGCTCCTGCACCTCGCAATTGAGCGCAATCGACGCCCGCAACGCGAGTTTGAGCGCCTTCGAATTCAGCACGGGCAGCGCGCCCGGCAGCCCCAGACATACCGGGCACGTGTTCGTATTCGGCGGGTCACCAAAGCGCGGCGAGCACGCGCAGAACGCCTTCGTCGCCGTCAAAAGCTGCGCGTGCACTTCGAGTCCGATGACGGCCTCGTATCTCGCCAGCACTTCCGGCGCGATGCCCGCTCCCTCTGTGGTCGTTTTCGCCATGAGAAAGCGGCAATTATAGCACCCGTCTCGCTACTCGCCGCCCCACACGTATTTCATGCCCAGCCGCCAATTCAATCCGAGCGCAGGATAGCCGACGGCATCCTGATATCGCCGGTCGAACAAATTCTCGACACGCCCGAGCGCCGAAAGCTTTCGCGTGAAGTTGTAGCTCGTCCCCAAATCCCAGCGCACGTAACTCGGATTGCTCGTAATGCCTAACCCGAGAAAATCGCTGTCCGTGCGCCGGCCCACGTAATAGCCCGCGAGATTCCAATTCATCCGATGGAAATTCGCGTTCGCGATGAGCGTTGCCGAGTGGAGCGGCCTTTTCGCAAGGCGATTTCCCGGTGCCAGCGTCGGGTCGAAGAAATTCGGCGAAGCAATTACTAGCGTGTCGTCATACGTGTAGTTCCCGTCGATGTTCAGCCACTTCGTAATCTTTGATTCAAATTTGCTGTTTGCACCGAACGCGCGCGCCTTATCCGTATTGAAAAATTGCCCTGTCCCATAGGGACACGCCGCGGTCGGTGGCAGCGATGCGAAACTCACGATGTCGCTGAAATCGTTGTGAAAATAATCCACCGAAATTCGGAATCGGTCGCTCGCCAGCACCTGGTCTGCGCCTGCGTGAATTGTTGTGCTTTGCTCCGGCTTCAAATTCGGATTGCCCGGATCGCACGGGTCATTCGAAAAGGAGTCGAAGAAATCCGGCTCCTTGATGCCTTCGCCGTATGAAAATCGCAATCGCGTCGCGCCCCAGAAATCGTGGCCATATCGCAACGCGTACGCAACGCCCGCCCGCGGCACCACGCGCGTCCCAAAACTCGCGTTCGCTTCCGCGCGCACGCCCGCCGTCGCCGTCAGACGTCGTCCAAATTGATAACGCACTTCGGTGTACCCAGCCTGATTGTTCCGCCGGGAGTCCGGTCCGCCTTCGGCGCCGTTCTCCACTTCATACATGTAGCCGGCAGACACGCCGCCATGCGGAAAAACATAACTCGCCTGGTCCTCGAAGTTTGCGCGATTGTAGAGGTTGTACGAGTTTCCGAACGAGTTGATGTACGCCTCCTGAATTCGAGAGTCCGTCGCGCGGAGTTCGTTGTGCCAGTGATCGCCTGCCATGAAATCCCATGTGATTCCGGTTGCAAGATTGTGCAGGTCGTTGTGATCTACAAGACTTGGCGGAAGGAAAATCGTTTGTCCCGGCACCCCGCCGTCGCTTCCCGTTTCGCGCACCGTCACTCGCAGCGTATCCGTGTCCGAGAATTTCCAGCCAAAATTCCCAGCGAAAGGGACATCGCGAAAATAGTCGTTCGGACCCTGGCCGCCGGACGCGAAATAACCACCCGACGCGGAATAATCGAACCGGCCCGCGACTCCGCTTAATTGCACGTTGCCCAAGCCCGTTCCGAAAGTTCCGCCTTCGCCGGTTAGTTCGAGCTCCGGAGTGCTGGTCGTGCCGTGGTGCGAAAAAATCTGTACGACGCCGTCTACCGCATCTGAGCCAAAAAGCGCGCTCGACGCTCCGTGCACGATCTCGACCTTGTCCACACTCAGGAGACTGTAGTTCTCGAGCTCGATCGCGCCGCCAGGCTCGTTCACGGGAATGCCATCCACGAGAAACTTCGTGAAATCCGAATCTCCGCCGTCAAGAAAATACGTTGTGACGCCGCCTTCCGCGCCAAGACGCGAAATTGCCGCACCTGGTTCGCTCGCGAGTGCGGAGGCAATCCAAAGTTCATCGCGCTCGTCGATGTCTTGTCTCGTGACAACGTCTACCAGCGCCGCGCTGTCTGCAGCCAGCATAGGCTCGGCGGCTGCCGTAACGACAACACTCGCCGAAAGCTTTTCAAGCGTGAGCTTCACGTTCAAGTTGCGCGTCTCGCCGGCTGCGAGCGTTACGTTTTCTTCCGCGCGTTCGAAAGCAGGCGCGGAAATCACGATGCGATAGTTTCCCGGGATGAGCGTGAGTAAAAAATGTCCCGCAACGTCGCTCTTTGTATCTGCCGCGGTTCCATGGGTATTCGTTTGAGGCTCTGCGTGAATGTTTACGTCGCGAATTACAGCGCCGCTCGGATCCGTCAGATCCCCGGTCAAAGTTGCACGTGCTTCCGTTTGTGCAAATGAAACTTCGGGCAAAGTTACAGCTAGGGCAGCAATAACAGCCAACTCAAACCAGCTAGTTTTCATGAGTTCCTCCTCTCCCTCTCGCGCGGGAGTTGAAGGTTGTCCCAAATCAGCGCCTCGAGATGTGTTCTCGACGGCCGAATCGGGATTGAGGCTCCGTCGGTCTCCTGGCTTGGCGGCAATTCTTGTGGTGCGGCCTTCCCATTCCGGCGCCGGTTCGAGGGTTCGAATCAGCGATCGAAACAGTGGTGCGCACCTGGCAATTCCCGCCTTACAGTCGCGCGGCGGCGACGGTTTTTCACCGTCTTCCCGTGCACGGAGTCTCGGTCATTGTGAACCGAGCGCCGAACCTGCGAAATACACAGGCTGCGTGCGCCGCGGGGAAAATCTAACTTCTCGGTGTTTACTGCTTGCTTCGTACAAATTGTTTGCGTCGTTCCGGTGAAAATCCAAACTTGCTAACGCCGTTTCCTCGGACTATTCCAACCGCTCCCCTCTTCCATTCGTATCGCGCAACATAACCCGAGGCTTCCCGCCAGGCCTGATCTCCACATCCAGCGGCGCATTAAATACATCCTCAAGAATATCGCGGCGATAAACTTCTCTGGGCGTGCCGGTAATCTCGCATTTGCCGTGATGAAGCAGCACGATCCGATCCGAAAATTCCGCCGCCAGATTCAACTCGTGCGTCACGACCACCACCGTGTAGCGATTCTCATCTACGAGTCGCCGCAACCCCCGCAGCAATTCCACTTTCCCGCCGATATCGAGGTGCTGCGTCGGTTCGTCAAGTAGCAGTAGTGACGGTTGCTGTGCCAGCGCGCGCGCTAAAATTACCCGCTGCTTCTCGCCGCCGGAGAGCTGCTCCATCCAGCGATCGCGCAGTTCAGTGGCTCCCACCTGTGAAAGCGCATTTTCTGCCATCAGACAATCTTCTTTCGACTCGAAGCGCAGCCGCCGCCCGTAGGGATATCGCCCTTGCAACACATACTCCCAAACACGCAATGGAAATATCAGCGCACTTTCTTGCTGCACCAGCGCAATCCGTTGCGCGCGCTCGCGTGGATCTAGCAGGCTGGGCTCCTTATCGTCCACGCGCACGAAACCTGAAAGCGGTTTGCACAATCCCGCCAGAAGTCTAAGCAGCGTTGATTTTCCGCTCGCGTTGGGTCCCAGAATCGCTACAATCTCGCGCCGCCGCGCTTCAAATGTCACCGGCCCAAGCGCAAATTTCGGCGCTCCACGCTCCGTCACGGAATAGGCGTAGCTCGCCTGCTCGACGCTCAGCCGAACATCCCTCGCAGGCGCGGCCGGATTTCCGCCGTGCGCTGCATTCTCGACAGGAGTGCCGTGCGCGTTCATCGCACTCTCCGCCGCAAAAGATAAATGAACACGGGCGCCCCAACGATCGCCGTCATTGCGCCCACCGGCAATTCCGTCGGCGCAACCACTGTGCGCGCGAGCGTATCGGCGAGCACGATCGCGATCGCGCCGCCGAATGCAGACGCCGGAATCAACACGCGATAGTCCGAACCAAACATCATTCGCATTACGTGCGGCACGAGCAAGCCAACGTAGCCGATTGCGCCGCTCACCGACACCGCAAGCCCAGTGAGCAGTGACGCTGAAATGTAGACGACGATTTTCACGCGCGCCACGTTCACGCCGAGATGCCGCGCTTCTTGCTCGCCCGTTAGAATCAAATTCAGATCCGACGCCGTGGTATAAATTGCGCCTGCAGCTGCAATCATCACCGCAAAAAGAAAGCTGATCGATATTTGCGGTGGCGTTGCGAGATCGCCCATCAGCCAGAACGCCATGCCGCGTAAATCGCGTCCGCTAAGCGTGGTCATTAAAAACATGATCACAGCCGAAAGAAACGACGCCGATATGATTCCTGCCAGCAGCAGTGTGGCGCTGTCGAGTTGCCCACCGCGCCGCCCGAGAAAGTAAACCGCGGCGATTGTCGCGGCGGCGCCTACAAACGCCGCGCCTTGCATGGCCAGCGGCACGTGCGGCGCTACGATCAAACTGATGATTGCGCCCAACGCCGCGCCCGTCGAGACACCGAGAACGTACGGGTCCGCCAGCGGATTCCGCAGCAGCGATTGGAATCCAGCGCCTGCCACCGCGAGTGAAGCGCCCACTACAATCCCCATTGCAATTCGCGGCAGTCGTATTCCAAAAATCACCAGCCGAAAATCTGACGGAATCCGATCCATCTGGCCGATCGCTCCGTGGTAAAGCGTAGTGACGACCGATGTTACCGACATGGGATACGCGCCAAGCCGCAGCGAAACCACCATCGCGACAAACAACGCGCTGGCTAAAATCGCGCACACTCCCAAAATTCTGCGTGGCGTCATCGGTTGCATTATTGCGCGCCCCCTGCCGCTGAATTCGCGAAGGCCGACGGATGCAACTGTTTGGCAAGATTCTCGATGGCATCAATCAATCCCGGTGACGGCCGATCCACTTCGCCGCTGACGACCGCGATCTTGCCCTGCTTTACTGCGTTGAGGTCGCGCCAGACCGGGCGTGCGCGCAAGTCAGCGAGAGTCGGAATCTCATCCCCGTGATCGCCGACGAAGATTAAGTATTCGGGTTGTGAGTGAACGATGGATTCGAGATTCACGTGCGGCCAGTTCTGCGCCGTCTCCACGACCGATTCCGCGCCTGCGCGTTGCAGCGCATCGGCGATGAATGTATGCGGCCCAATCGAAATTAAAGGATCATCCCAGACGACGAAAAGAACGCGAGAACGCGGCTGGCCTGCGAGTGCCGTTTGCACCGCGGCAAGCCGCGCCTGCAAACGCGCAACAAGTTTGTGGCCTTGCGGTGCGATCCCGAGAATGCCGGCGAGATGCTCGATACCAGCGAGCAAGCCATCAATTGTGTGCGGATCGGTAGAGTAGACAGCCACGCCGAGCTGCTCGAGAGCGTCAACGGTCTCGCGGCGATTGATCGTGGTTGACGCAAGAACGAGATCGGGCTTGAGTCCGACGATTGCTTCGAGGCTCGGGCTTAGAATCGAGCCGATGTGCGGCTTCGTGCGTGCGTCGGGAGGAACGTCGCAATAATCCGTGTCGCCGGCAAGCCGTGATTCTGCACCGAGCGCATAAATCGTTTCCGTGAGGTTCGGTGCGAGCGAAACAATGCGGCGCACATCGGCGGGTACTGTAACGTAGCGGCCGGTTTCGTCTACAACAATACGCGAATCGCTTGCTGCATCTGCGGCTTGGTGCGCGATCGCTGCGTTAGCGCGAGGCGGTGTAACGAATTCCGGGGCTCGCACGGAAGTTCTTAGCGCGGCGTTCGCCGAGCCTGATGACGCCGCAGACACAATTGCCGCGGTGGCCAAGGCAAGATATCCAATTTTCTGTCCGGAAAATCTTCGGCTCAACAAATCTTGCTCCAATAAAAAAGCCCCACGAGAAAAATGGGGCTCCGTTCCGTTCCCTTTCTCGCGAAGGGCTCGGGCAAATGCAGGCGGGGCAGGTTTCCTGACTTTCGGTCCTTCCGCCGCCACGCCAAAAAATCCGGCGCGGCATTTTGAATTGCGGAAGCGAGGGCACCGTGCGCTCCATCAAATTTTATGACGGAACGGCCCTTCCCGGTTCGCTCGCAAAACATTCGCGAAACCGGTGGGCGAATCGCATTTCACAGCGCCGGCCGATTACAGTGGCGGGACCGTGGCCGATTTTCACGGCCTTCCCGTTCCCCCGGCCAAATCAATTTTCATTCGCAGTCTAAGCGGCGCGGCGCGTAGTGTCAACCGTACGCAACGCGTGGATAACGACTCTCAATCGCAAGCCGTTGCAAATTTGCTTTTACGTGACCGGAGTACGGCTAGAAATAATGTGCGCCAAGCAGCGCGTCAGCGATTCTTCCACTTCGGCGCGCGTTTCTCAACCAGCGCGCGCAAGCCTTCCTGCGAATCTTCGAGGTCGGAAAGCTCGTTTAAGAAAATCTTCATTGAATTGCGCACGCCGTCGCGCAACGAAAGTCCCATGCTGCCGAGAATTGCTCGCTTCGCCATGGTCAGCACCGGTCCGGACTGCGCCGTAACTTTCGCGATTAATTCGCTCACGGTTTTTTCGAGCTGATTTTCCGGCACGAGGCGATTGACGAGACCCAATTCGAAGGCTCGCTCCGCGGTCATCGTTTCGCCGGTCAGCACCAGCTCGAGCGCGACCTTCGGCCCGAGGATGTAAGGAAGAATCACAGCGGAAAGCGGCGGGAAAACGCCCAGCTTGATTTCGGGTTGCGCGAATCGCGCGCGCGGCGTCGCAACGACGAGATCGGCGAGCGCCGCCAGTTCCGAGCCGCCGCCGAACGCCGGACCGTTCACAACAACGAGGACGGGTTTCGCCGTATCCATCATGGCGATGAATGCATTGTGAAATGCGTCGAGCAGCTGAAAGACGCGGCGCGACGTGTACTCGCCGAGCTCGATGCCGCCGCAAAAAGATTTCGAAGCTGACTCCACGACGACGATTTTTACTTGGCGGAGATCTCCGAGTTTGTTGATGCCTGCGGTGAGCTCGTTCAGCATCCGCTCGTTGAGGAGATTGTGTTCGGGCCGGTCGAGCGTGAGTCGCGCGACTTCGTCATCAATGCGATAGCGGACAAACTGGAATTCGTCGACGGTGGGAAGCCGCAGCGTAGAAGAGGCCGCACCGAGTTGTTTTTCTTCGCGTTCGACTTGCATAGGTTTCTCGATGGCCCCAGCTTAAACCGTCTCCACTTCGACCGCCATCCCCAAGCCGCCGGAAACGCACAAAGTAGCTAACCCCCTGTGCCCGGTTTTGCCGTCGCGACGAAGCTCGTAAATCAGTGTGGTGAGGATGCGCGCGCCGGTGCAGCCGATGGGATGGCCGATGGCGATGGCGCCGCCGTTGGGATTGAGGGGCTCGCGCGGAAAGTGGAGATCGCGATCGCAGGCGAGGACTTGCGCCGCGAAGGCTTCATTCAATTCGATTGCGGCGTAATCTTCGAGGCGAGTGCCGGTGCGCGCCGTGAGTTTGCGAATCGCCGGCACGGGGCCGATGCCCATGACGCGCGGGTCAACGGCGGCAAGTGTTGCGTCCACGATGCGCGCGAGTGGCTTGAGACCGAGCTCGCGAACTTTTTCTTCGCTGGCGAGGACGAGGGCCGCGGCGCCGTCGGTGATGCCGCTCGAATTTCCCGCGGTGACGGTGCCGCTCTTGCTGTCCTTTCCGAACACGGGCGGCAATTTGGCGAGCGATTCGAGAGTTGTGTCGGCGCGGACGTGCTCATCTTTTTCGAAGCGCGTGGTATTGCCTTTTTTATCGGTGCGCGTGATGGAAACGATTTCCGCGGAGAAGCGGCATTCGGCCAGAGCGCGTCCAGCGCGGCGCTGGCTTTCGAGCGCGAATTCATCCTGTTCGCGGCGCGGAATTTTATATTGCTCGGCGAGAAGTTCGGCCGTTTCGCCCATCACCATTTTCGAAATCTGGCAGAGGAAGCCGTCGCGATACATCGCGTCCACGAGTGGCTGATTGCCCATCTTGAATCCCCAGCGGCCTTCGAGAAGATACGGCACGCGGCTCATGGATTCGGCGCCGCCCGCGACGACGATTTCCGCCTCGCCGGTGAGAATTTGCTGGCGGCCGAGCGTGACGGCGCGCAAGCCAGAGGCGCAGGCCATGTTGACTGTGAAGCCGGGAACGTCGTCGCCCAGCCCGGCGCGCCAGGCGATCTGGCGGCCGGGATTCGGGCCGACGCCTGCGGGGCGCGCGTTGCCGATGATGACTTCGTCCACGCGCCAGGATAGCTGGGGCTGCGGCGTATTCTCCGGCTCGCCGGGCGTACGCTCCGGCGGCAACGGTGCGCCGAAGGCGCGCTCGAGAGCGGCGCGGACGGCGATGACGCCGAGATCGGGCGCGGTGAAGTCGGCAAGCGCGCCGCCAAATTTGCCGATTGGCGTCCTTGCTGCCCCTACGATGTAAACGGCTTTGGTCATTTCTTTCTTGTCAATTTTCTCGAGCTCCCCGACTGAAAAAACGGGCGAAAGGGGGTGCAATTCTGTCTCGATTAGAACCTGTCGCTTCCTTTTGTTTTCAATTAGTTACGGCGATTTCTAATCGTTTGGGTGTCTCGATTAGAAATGGGCTCCTTTGATTTTTCCAGCCGCTCGTTCTGGCGAATGCGGGGGGCCGAAATCTCCGGGGCTGAAAGCCCACAGGGAGCCGAGCTTTCTGCCGCTGGACTAAAGTCCAGCTTCCCCCTGCTGAAGCAGGGGGCTGCCACCCGGCACAGACCGGGTACATCCCTGACAGCTGCCACCCTCGTTGTTGCGCTCGCTGTCACTGCCACGCTTCCGCCTCCCATCGCTCGCCGAGATACTGCACGTACCGTGGCGCGTTCAGAGTCTGCTCGTTTCGAGTACGCCGTGCTTGTCTCGTAAGCTACGAGCCTCAAATATAGGCTAGCACGGTGCGTGGAAAAAGAAAGACCGAGGGTCTGTGGATTCGCTCGCCGAAATTTGCAGCAGGATCTGCGTAGTTGCTACGCTTGACTCTCGCGAGTAATCGATCAACGATCCGGATCGCTCGCCGTTTTTTCGCGAGCATCTCCAATCGTGCCCAACACAAATGAAAGTCACGCGCGTCGAAACGGAAATCATGCCTCGCCGCTTGTTACGCCCGCGCTGGTCTTCCGCGATACCAAACACCACGTCAAGATTTACCAGGGCGATTGCATCGAGATGCTTGAAAACTCGCCGCCGGAGTCGGTGGACCTGATATTCGCGGACCCGCCTTACTTTCTTTCAAACAACGGCATCACTTGCCACGCGGGGCGAATGGTGAGCGTGAACAAGGGAGAATGGGACCGTTCGCGCGGCGCGGGTGAGAATCACGAATTCAATCGAGCCTGGCTCGCGGCATGCCAGCGCGTCTTGAAGCCGAACGGCACGATTTGGGTGAGCGGGACGAGCCATGTGATTCATTCCGTCGGCTTCGCCATGCAACAGCTTGAATTCAAACTCTTGAACGATATTTCGTGGGTGAAGCCGAATCCGCCGCCGAACCTTTCTTGCCGGTACTTCACGCACGCGACAGAGACAATTATTTGGGCGGCGAAGAATAAAAAGAGCCGGCACACCTTCAACTACAAGTTAATGAAGGAAATCGCTGGCGACAAGCAAATGAAGTCCGTGTGGGAAATTCTGCCGCCCGCTAGAGATGAAAAGCGCTTTGGCAAGCATCCGGCACAAAAGCCGATTGCGCTCTTAAGGCGCATTCTGCTTGCAGCTTCGAATCCCGGAGACATCGTTTTCGACCCATTTATGGGCAGTGGAAGTACTGCGATCGCTGCAATTCGACTGATGCGAGGGGTTGTCGCGGTAGAAGCCAGCGAAGGATCCATCGACCTGGCTCTGACGCGGGTATGTGCCGAACTGGTACAAGCACTGGTTCTCATCACAATCTGCCAATTTGATCTTGATCTGTGGTCGGAATCTATGGATCGATCAATCGCTGCACAAAATTTCGCGATGTACGCCGAGGTCACGGTGCGATTGGTTCGTAGCGAGCGTAATTTCCATTTCATTGGCGCAACTCGCCGCGAAGTTGTGTTCAGCGTTGCCGCGGTCGATCTGCAAGATGCGTGGCGAAAGTTCCGGAACAGCTCTGCTGCTGCGATCGAAATCATGTTTATCGTGAAAGCGGAGACGGAGATTTATCTCGCGGGAGAAGCGTGATCTAATGCGCGGGTGAATACGGCGCTTCCTACCGAAAATCTTGAGCGGTATCACAGTGCATCGCAGCGGGCGAGAGTTGCAACCGAAGCTTGGACTGCTGCGAATCTTTATTGCGTGAATTGCGATTCCCCTCGGCTGGAACCCACTCCAAGCAATTTCCACGCGACTGACTTTCACTGTCCGAAATGCCGCGACCCATTTCAGTTGAAAGGGCAATCAAGAACGTTTGGATGTCGGATTGTAGATTCGGCGTATTCGAAGATGATGGCGGCGATTAACTCCGACCGCGCTCCTCATTTTGTCTTACTTCACTATGCGCCTGACCGGTGGCGAGTTTTAAACTTGCTACTGATTCCACACTTTGCGATTCCGAAATCGGCAATCGAGAAACGAAATCCGCTCAGCGCCACTGCGCGTCGCGCGGGATGGGTCGGGTGCAACATCGTTCTCACGAACATTCCTGACGTCGCTCGGGTTCCTATCATCGTGAATGGAGTAGCGGAGAGGCCGTCCGATGTCCGGCGGCGGTTTCGACGTGTTCGGCCGCTCGAGGAATTGAGTGTCGAGGAACGCGGATGGACTTTGGATGTACTTACGGTGGTGCGCTCGTTACGTCGAGCGCAGTTTGCTTTGGATGATGTTTACGCGCGAGAGGACAAGCTGGCTAGACTGCATCCGGGTAATCGGCATGTGCGGGACAAGATTCGGCAGCAGTTGCAGGTGTTGAGGGATAAGGGATTGTTGGAATTTTTGGGGCGGGGGAATTATCGGTTGAGGTGAGAAGCGTGAGATGGAGAGATAGTTTCATTCAGCGAATTGGCGTTTGAGCGGGGAGGAACTTCAAAAACGCCGGCAGGATGCCGGCGCGACGAGAGACACGGCGCGACGAACGGCGTGGTTCCGACCCAAAGCCAATTGTGCAAGCCAGCGCGGGCGGGATTTTCGAGGACGTAGCGAACGAGGCGCGTGAAGTCTTTGCTGTCGCGCATCAAGTGGTCGCAATATTCGCGCTGCCAGAATTCACCCGTGCGTTTGAGAAGCTCGTTGGCTCTCGTAGCAGTGAACGATTTCCAGCTATGAATTATTCGGGAGAGACTCCAGGCGTCTGATGGCTGCAGGACTACGTGTACGTGATTTGGCATGATGCACCAGGCGAAGAGGCGGTAGCGCGTGCCGGCGAACGCCGCGAGTGATCGGGCCACGACGACGGCGATATCTGGACGAGCCAAGACACAAGCTCCTGCGCCCGAGTCTAGAAATTTCTCGACTCGCGGGGAGGGGCGTCTAGGCGGCAGGTGGCGACGCGAAGTTTCAGAATTGGTTTGGGTTTTCGGGTGAATGCCGTTGTAGATCCGCAATAGCGCGAGGCGAGGAAGGGAGTCTGCGAGGCGGAACGTCACGAAGTATATTCCGCCGTCGGTTTCTAGGTGAGGGAGGTTGCGTCGGCGGCGAATGTGATCCATTGGGCGGAAGGGTAGTGAATTGCGTGGATCTGGTGCAACCGTGGAAATACGGAGATTCGCGAAAACTAAAGGCTAATGACCAAAGGCAGAAATCAAGGTCAAAAACGCCGGCAGGATGCCGGCGCGACGAGATACGGTGCTTCTCAGGCGGCGGGGATTTCGGGTATTCTCTTCGGCCTATGCTTGATTTGAGTTATTTCAGGGGGCATCTCGACGAGATTGAGCGGATGGCGAGGGATCGCCATGCCGTTATTGATGTGGGGCGATTTCGGGAGATTGATGGGGAGCGGCGGCAGATTATTACTTCGACGGAGAGGTTGAAGGCTGAGAGGAACAAGGCTAGCGAGGAGATTGCGCGGCTGAAGAAATCGGGCGGGGATGCCGGCGAGATTCTTGCGCGGATGAAGCAGGTTTCGGACGAAATCAAGCTGGCCGACGAGCGCGTGGCGGCGCTCGATGAGGCCTTGCGCGATTACATGCTGTCGGTACCGAATGTGCCGCACAGTTCCGTGCCGGTGGGCGCGGGAGCGGCTGACAATATCGAGGTGCGGCGATGGGGCGCGCCACCGAAATTTGATTTTGCGGCGCGGCCGCATTGGGAAGTGGGCGAAGCGACCGGGATTCTGGATTTACCCGCGGCGGTGAAAATGTCTGGCGCGCGATTTGCGCTTTATCGCGGACTGGGCGCGCGGCTCGAGCGGTCGATTGCTGCGTTTATGCTCGATACGCATACGCGCGAGCATGGCTACACGGAAATTCTTCCGCCGTTTATCGTAAATTCGGAGTCTCTTGTCGCCGACGGCAAGCTGCCGAAATTCGCGGCGGACATGTTTCACCTCGAAGGCACGGATTTGTGGCTGACTTCCACGGCGGAGACCGAGTTGACGAATTTGCATCGCGACGAAACGCTTGATGGCGATGCGCTGCCGGAAAAAGATTGCGCTTGGACGGCGTGCTTCCGTTCTGAGGCGGGCGCGGCGGGAAAAGATACGCGGGGGATCAAGCGGCAGCACCAATTTCAGAAAGTCGAGCTCTTCAAATTTACGCGGCCGGAACAGAGTTACGACGAGTTGGAATCGCTAGTGGCGAATGCGGAAGCGATTCTGCAGAGGCTGGGGCTGCATTATCGCGTGATGCTGCTGTGCACGGGCGATACGGGATTTGCGGCGTCGAAGACGTACGACATCGAGGTGTGGCTGCCGTCGTCGAATGAGTTTATGGAGATTTCGTCGTGCTCGAATTGCGAAGCGTTTCAGGCGCGGCGGGCGGGGATACGATACAAGGTGAAGGGCGGGAAGAGCGAGTATGCGCATACGTTGAATGGGTCGGGGCTGGCGGTGGGGCGGACTTGGATTGCGATTGTCGAGAATTATCAGCAGGTGGATGGGTCGATTGTGATTCCAGAGGCGCTGAGGACTTACATGGGCGTGGAGAGAATTGAGAGTTTGGAAAAGCGAAAAGGGAAAAAGGAAAAGGGTTGAGTGCGGCGCAGCTGCCGCTTGAGTGCGATTCCGAATTTCAAATTTTAGGGGCGAGCAGCAACGCAGATCCCTCACTACGTTCTGGATGACAAATGGGACGGGATGACGACTGAACGGGATGACAACCGGGATGCTTTAGCGCTCGGACAGGCGAGGACTACACACGACCGGTAAGCCGAAAGAGAATACACGAGGGCCGCGAGTGTGGCGTACCTTGCGGCCCTCGCCGAATCCAAAGCTGTAGCCGAATCCCGCACAGCCGGGGAGTTGGCTATAGCCGAAGCTAAAACTGTTACATCTGGCCGCCGGCTGCGGCGATGCTGTCGACGTGAACTGAACCGTCGTCCATCAGGTGGCCGGTGACCTTTACTTCCATGCCTAGATCGGACTCATTCACGGCATCCTGATTGTGGATGTTGTGAACGGCTTTTGTCTTGGTATCCACGAACACGTAGGACGCGCCCTTTTCCTTCACGCACTTTTCGGCACACGCCTTGTGATCCGCGGACATACCCTTGGCAGCGCAATGGCTGTCACTGATCCAGCCGGTCCATGTCATGGTCTTGTCGTCGGCTTTCACGATCGTGACCATCGCACAGACTAGAGCCAGCACTGCGAGTACGTTTGCGATCTTTCTCATTAATCCCTCCTCAGACTGCTACCGCCCCAGCGATGTATTCTCCCACCGGGAGGACAAACTTCCAACTAAAAGTACGCGCTGAGAGGGAGATCGGATTTAAAAAATTTGCGATTGAATCGTTTTAGGACAGTACGTAGGCAGTATTTAGGAGACAGGGCAGTATTTAGGATGCGGGGCCGACGAGAACTTTCGAGCCCGTCGGCTGCGGACTGCCACCTGCGGGCTCGATTGTGACTGCGAATGCTTTGGCGGCGATGCCTGGCGGCATTGTGGCTATCATTCGCGAACCGACGCCGGGTTCGGGCGTGAGAATGCCTGCGCTGATTGGAGCGCCGGAGGTAGGGACGAGCCACAGCTGGAAGCTCTTGTCAGGCGGCGCGGCGGAGAGTGTATCGGAATAGAACATTTTGCCGAGTCGCGCGTTGTAGAGGACGTGTGCGGTGGCGCCTTTCGCTTCTGGCGAAGGCGCGAGCGGGACTGAAATGGTGTCGCGCGCGGAGACGAGCTCGAGAATTGCGTTGGTCTGGTCAGTTTGCTGCTTCAATTGTTGCAAGTCGGACTTCTGGCGCTCGATTTCGTTGTTGAGGTGATTGTTGCTCACCCAGAGAAGAATGGTGGCGAGGGCGAGAGCCACTGCCGCGGGCGCGAAGATGGCGTTCCACCAACCGGCGCGGAAGCCGGTGTGCGGGAGATGCGGTTCTTCGACGTCGAGAGTGCGGCCATCGGCGGAAGCGGAGAGCTGGCGCAGGAGACTTTCCTTGACGCCGGGCGACGGGAGCGCGGGCGGGGCTGCGAAGGAAAGGAGAGCGATGCGTCCTTGCGCTTCGGCAAGCTTGTGGGCGCAGGAATCGCAGGTGGCGATATGCGCGCCGAAGTCGGCGAGTTCGTCGCCTTCGAGTACGCCGAGGGCGTAGAGGTCGAAGAGCTCTTCGCGATTTGGATGGGCGCTCATGGCTGCAATTTCTTCTTTAGTGTTTCGACTGCCGAGCGAAGCCGCGTCTTTACGGTGCCGAGCGGATCGCCGGTGCGCGTGGCGATTTCGCTGTGCGTTAAGCCTTCAAAATACGCGAGCTCGATGGCTTCGCGCTGTTCCTTGGGCAGATTGCCGAGGACACCTTTTACTTTGCCCATCATTTGCTTTTGCGCGGCCTCCGTTTCGACATTGAACGGAAGCACGATGGCGTTCTCGAACAGTTCCTCGCCCTGGCCGGGATTTCTTCGCCGCAGCCTCGAGATGGCGCGATTGCGCGCGGCCACGGCGAGCCAGCCGGGAATCGAGCCGCGAGCCGGATCGAATTGGGCCGCGGTGCGCCAAACTTGAAAAAAAATATCCTGAAGAATTTCCTCGGCGGCCGCGGAGTCCCGAAGAATGCGATTGAGCACGGCGCACACCAATCCTGAATAGCGATCGTAGAGAGAGGCGAGCGCCGTCTCGTCGCGGGCGACGATGCGCTCGATCAGGGTCCAGTCGGAGGAGTGCTGGTCGATTCCCGATGATGGGCCCGATGCTGAGCTCGATGCTGGAATCACAACTCCTCGAGCGCTTCACTCGTAAGTACGCAGCCGGTGGACTGCGCGGATTGCCTGGCGGGGCGCGCGTAAGTCCAATTCGACACGACGATTCGGAAGCGGCCGGGCGAATCGCGGACGAAGAGTAGCGTTTTCAAGTACGGCGGTCAATTGGGGAGTGCGGACGGTGAAATGTGCGCATGGCGTTGATTTAGATTTTTAATAGGCCAGGGGGCGGAATTTCTCTGTAAAGCCTTTATTTCTAATGTCTTAGCATGGTTTTAGAGGGCAGATATGGTCTTAAATGGATTCCGGGTCGGCGGCTAGCTGAAATTCTGCCCGTGGTTTCCGTTGACTATTGTTTTGGGTGTTGTCTAAACTCCATCACGACCGGGGTTTAGACCATTCCACGACACAATTTGAAAGTCCCGGCTCGCGTAGGGCGCGGGTAGCGTCACGCGAGGAGGAAATCAGAATATGGCGATTGCCACAAAACCGGCCCCGCAGGCGATTCCGCGCATAGCGCCGCGGGAGGATCTCAATCCTTATCGCATCGCCCAAATTCAATTCGATATCGCGGCAGAACATCTGAAGCTCGATCAGGGGTTGAGGCAGATTTTGCGCTCGCCGAAGCGCGTGATGGAAGTTTCCATTCCGACGAAGATGGACAACGGGCAGGTGAAAGTGTTCACCGGGTATCGCGTGCAGCACAATATCGCGCGGGGGCCGGCGAAGGGCGGACTGAGATATCACCCAAATGTGACGCTTGATGAAGTGCGCGCGCTGGCGATGTGGATGACGTGGAAGACGGCGACCGTGAATCTGCCGTATGGCGGCGCGAAGGGCGGCGTAATTTGCGATCCGAAGCGGATGAGCAAGGGCGAACTGGAGCGCATGACGCGGCGGTTCACTTCGGAGATTTTGCCGATCATCGGGCCGGAGCGGGATGTGCCTGCGCCGGATGTTTATACGGATTCGCAGACGATGGCCTGGATCATGGATACGTATTCGGTGATGGTGGGAGAGGCGACGCTCGGGATCGTGACGGGGAAACCGATTTCGCTCGGTGGCTCGCTGGGGCGAAGCGACGCAACGGCGCGTGGATGCCTTTTTGCGGTTGAGGAAGCTTGCAAGCTGAAGCGGATTAATTTACGCGGTGCGACGGTGGCGATTCAGGGATTCGGAAACGCGGGAGCGGCGGCGGCGCGGCTGTTCGCGGAGAAGAAAGCGCGAATTCTGGCTATCAGCGATTCGCGCGGCGGCGTTTTCAATTCGCGCGGGATCGATCCGCTGAAAGCGATGCGCTATAAGGAGCGCTCGGGGACCGTGGTGGGCATGCCGGGGACGTCGCGGATTTCGAATGACGATTTGCTGACGCTGAAGTGCGACATTTTGATTCCTGCGGCGCTCGAGAACGTCATCACGCTGAACAACGCGGAATTGATTAAGGCGCGAATCGTCGCTGAGGCCGCCAATGGCCCGACGACGCCGCATGCGGATGAAGTTCTTGCGCGCAAGGGCATTCTGCTGGTGCCGGATATTCTCGCGAATGCGGGCGGCGTGACGGTGAGCTACTTCGAGTGGGCGCAGGATTTGCAGGGTTATTTCTGGTCCGAAGGCGAAGTGAACGTGCGGCTCGAAACTGTGATCAAGCGCGCATTCCACGAAGTGCACGAAACCATGCGAAAGCACCACACGCACATGCGCACGGGCGCTTACATTCTTTCGGTCGGGCGAGTGGCCGACGCGACGCTGGTGCGCGGGCTGTATCCGTAGCGCGTCAATTCATGACGTACGTCATGGCGAACGCGTCGCGAACTTATCGCGAAACAATCGAGCAGTGATTTCGAAATCATCCTAGTTAAGTCGAAGTGTCTCCGCACAAATTTGCCTCTTGCGCGTGAGCGATGAACGCGCGTACATTTTGTTTTGCCGGCTCACTCCGCGAGTTGGGTGACGCCGGCATTTGTGCCTCGCTAGCGAGGCGCGGAGAAACGTGAACAACCAAACGCATCGCCCGCCACCGATACTTCTGAGCATCGCAGGATTCGATCCTTCCTGCGGAGCGGGAACAGCGGCAGATCTAAAGACTTTCGCGGCGCACAATTGCTACGGTGTGGCGGCCATCACAGCGCTGACCGTGCAATCCACGCAGGGAGTGCGCTCGGTTCATCCGACGCCCGCGCCGACGCTGCGCGCGCAACTTGACGCGCTGGCGGACGATTGTGTGATCGCCGCGGTCAAGATCGGAATGCTGGGAACGAAAGCGAATGCGGTGGTGGTCGCGGAGTTTCTCGACAAGCACAAATTCACGCACGTGATTCTAGATCCCGTAACCCGGCCGACGACGGGTACGGCTGAGTTGATTGACGAATCCGGGCTGAAATTTCTTCGCGATGAATTCATTCGGCGCGCGACGTTGATCACGCCGAATATTCCCGAAGCCGAGTTTCTCGCGGGCATTCCGGTGAAAGATGTGAACGATATGAAAGCGGCCGCGCTGAAGCTGGGCGAGCAGGGCGCGAGGGCCGTGATTGTCACAGGCGGGCATCTTGAGAGGCCGACGGACGTGCTTTGGGAGGGCGGCGAGGTGATGCAGCTCGCGGGCGATGCGGTGAAGAGCGAGAATACGCATGGCTCAGGGTGCACGTTTTCATCCGCGATTGCCGCGCAGCTCGCGCTTGGACAGCAATTGCATGAGGCCGCAATTCTGTCGAAGGCTTATGTTACAAAAGCGATCGAGAAGAGTTTCCCGATCGGCAAGGGCCACGGACCGCTCAATCATTTCTACCGCTTCTATCAGGAGCCGCCACTGCGCGGCATCCATGAAGTTCCGCAGCATGGCTTGCATCCCGCCGCGGAACCCGCCACCCACTAATCTATCTTCGTCACCAACTCATTCCAACGCGACTTCAACCAACTGCTCAATTAGAAGGGCGCGCCGGTTTTGTTGCGGGCATTGTGCGCGGAGCTTCAGTAATTGCGGCGATATACGAAATATATGGGTATCTGATTTCGATTGAAACCATTCTGCGGTTGGAGGAGTATTCTCGCCGGTCAATATTCCACGACATCCCACGACGGAGGCAGAACTATGAAACGGAACATGAAACTCACGCTCGCGCTGATCGGACTGTTGTGCGGGGCAGGACTGCTCTTCACCATTCGCGCCCAAACCAATGCTTCTGCAAAACACATATTCACGCCCGATACCATTCCATACGGTCCGGCACCGGCATTCGTTCCTGCGGGCGCGCAACTCGCCGTGCTCGAGGGCAACCCCGGCGGCTCAAGCGGCGATTACACCATCCGCTTGAAAATCCCTGACGGATATCGCTTCCCGCCGCATTGGCACCCTCTGCGGGAAAACGTAACCGTGATCTCCGGTACGTTCAAGGTCGGAATGGGAGATCACTTCGACGAAACCAAGATGGCATCTTTCCCGGCCGGCAGTTTCGCTTATCTCGATCCTGATATGCATCATTACGCGATGGCTAGTGGAGAAGTGGTGGTGCAGATTCACGGCGCAGCGCCACTTCAAATCAACTACGTTAATCCAGACGACGATCCGAGCCGTAAGAAATAATTGGTTGTTTGCTCTCAGACCAGATTTTTCCGGCACGGCCGATTTTCGGGCATTAGTCGCGCGCAGGAAATCGAAGATGCAGGGCTGAAACCCGGCGCTACATGTGCCTGGCGGGTCAGGTCAACTATCGGCTGGTTTTTTTTGATTCAGACGGTGGCGGCTGCGGCGGGTCTGCGGTAGACGATGCGGCCGGCTACGATTGTTGCCATGGGTGCGCCACGGAATTCGCGGTTGTCGAATGGGGTGTTGCGCGAGCGGCTAGCGGAGTCGGAGGCGCGGAATGTCCATTTGTGATCGGGCGAGAAAATCGTGATGTCGGCGGGCGCGTTCGGAGAGAGCTTTCTTTCGATTCCGTTTTTGCCGATTCCAAGGACGTTCGCGGGGCCCGTCGTGAATAATTCTACGAGGCGCATTAGCGAGATGCGCTTGGTGTGGACGAGTTCGGATAAGGCGAGCGCAATGGCTGTCTCGAAGCCGGTGATGCCGAAGGCTGCGCGATCGAACTCGACATCTTTGCTTGCGGGGTGATGCGGGGCGTGGTCGGTGGCGATGGCGTCGACGGTGCCGTCGGCTAGACCATCGAGAAGCGCGTCGCGATCATCGCCGGAAGCGAGCGGCGGATTCATTTTGTAAGCTGTGTCGTAGACGATGTCTTCATCGATGAGAGTGAAATGATGTGGTGTGACTTCGCAGGTGACGGCGAGGCCTTTCGCTTTTGCCGCGCGGACATAATCGAGTGAAGCGCGCGTGGAAAGATGCGCGATGTGGAGGCGCGCGCCAGTGAGCGCAGCGACTTCGACGTCACGGCCGACGCAGATGGATTCAGAAGCTGCTGGAATTCCTTTTAAACCGAGGCGGATGGAGCGCGGGCCTTCGCGCATCACGCCTCCAGCGGCGAGTGAAGTATCTTCGCAGTGATCAATTACTGGCAAGCCGAGCGAGCCGCAATATTCCATAACTTGCCGCATTAATTTCGCGGTGGCGATGGGGCGGCCATCGTCGCTGACCGCGACAATTCCGGCATCCTGCATTCCGGCAATTTCCGCGAGCGCTTCGCCTTTGCTCCCGACCGAGGCTGCGCCGATGGGCCAGACACGCGCGTGGGCCGCGGTGGCGGCGCGATCAACGATGGAGCGCGTTACTGCCGCGTTGTCGTTCACAGGCTGGGTATTCGGCATGCAGCAAACGGCGGTGAATCCGCCTGCAACGGCCGCGCGCGTTCCTGTTTCGATGGTTTCGGAAATTTCCTGGCCGGGCTCGCGCAGGTGGCAGTGCAGATCAATGAATCCGGGAGCAACGATCGAGCCGGCGGCATTGATAATTTCGGCGTCGGGCGCACTTATTCCGGCTGCGATGCGCGCGATATGGCCACCGTCAATCAGGACGTCGGATATGGCGTCAGTGCCGCTTGCGGGATCGAGAACGCGACCGCCTGTGATGAGAATCATGCCGAGGCTTCCTTTGCCGGGTGCGGCGCGTCGGGCGGGGCGCCGCTGACGAGATGAAAGAGGAGCGCCATGCGGACGGCGAGGCCGTTGGTGACCTGCTCGAGAATGCACGATTGCGGACCGTCAGCGACCGCGGGATCAATTTCGAGGCCGCGGATGATGGGGCCAGGATGCAGGACGATCGCGTCGGGCCTTGCGAGGCGCAGGCGCTCAGGTGTGAGCTGGTAACGCAGAATGTAGTCGTCCATCGAAATGGGCGGCTCGTTAATGCGCTCGGATTGAACGCGGAGAACCATCACGACATCAGCGTCTTCCACGGCTTCTTCGATGCGTGATACGCGCCGGATATTTGGAGCGAGGCATCCGAGCTCTTTGGGAATCCACATCGCGGGTCCGCAGAGAGTGAGGCGCGCGCCAAAGCGTGAGAGTAGATGAATATTCGAGCGGGCGACGCGGCTGTGCAGAATATCTCCGAGGATGGTGACGTTCAAGCCTTCGAGGCGGCCCTTGCGATCACGAATCGTGAGCGCGTCCAGAAGAGCTTGTGTTGGGTGCTCGTGCGTGCCGTCGCCCGCATTCAGCACGGGGATTTCGAGGCGCCGGGCAATGAACTCGGGGACGCCGGACGCAGCGTGGCGAATCACGATTCCATCGGGGCGCATGGCTTCGAGCGTCCAGACGGTGTCAATTAGCGATTCGCCTTTTTTCAGGCTCGAGGATTCGGCCTGGAGATTCATCGTGTCTGCGCCGAGGCGAGCGGCGGCAGTGGCAAAGCTGATGCGCGTTCGCGTGGACGGTTCGAAGAAGGCGAGGGCGACAGTCTTTCCGCGAAGAGTGGCGAGTTTCTTGAGGGGATGACGCTGGAATTCCTGAAATGGCTTCGCCTGATCGAGGATGAAGGTGATTTGCTCGGCGGTTAGCGGTTCGATGCCGAGCAGATGGCGCGGGCGTTGGAGCACAGGCGTTGTTGAGAGCTGGACCTCATTCAAGCGACGCGGTCCACGAGCATCACACGCTCCTCCTTGTCAATTTCGTGCAGGCGAACTTCGATGATTTCGGTGTCGCTGGTCGTGACGGTGCGGCCGATGAAGGTGGCCTCAATCGGCAATTCGCGATGGCCGCGATCGATCAGGACAAGCATGCGAATACTTTTCGGGCGGCCAAGGTCGAAGAGGCCGTTCATCGCTGCGCGCGCGGTTCGTCCCGTGTATAGAACGTCGTCGACGAGCACAATGTCTCGATCATCCACGACGAATGGAATTTCTGTCGATTGGACAACGGGCTGCGACGCGACGGTGGAGAGATCGTCGCGATAAAGTGTGATATCGAGCGTGCCGACGGGGATATCAACGTTCGAGAATGCTTTGATCGTTTTCGCGAGGCGATTCGCCAGCGGAACGCCGCGGCGACGCACGCCGATAAGCACTACATTTGAGGTGCCGCCACTCTTTTCGACGATTTCGTGCGCGAGCCGCTGAAGGGTGCGGTCAATTTCTTCAGGAGCCATCAGTTGTCGTTTTTCTTCGACGCGCATTGGCCGCACATCCTAGCACACGAAATGGAAGTTGGGGAGGCGAGCGTTCGAAGCGATCGTCTCATTATGATGCAAGCCGCGGCGATAGAGGGCGTCGACCTGAAAAGGGGATTGAGCTTGACCTGCGTGGTAGACTTTCGCCGGTGAGCACACCGCAGCCGGCCCCAGCTCCGACTCGGCCCGCGGAAGTTGACCTCAGCGTCAACGTCGGCACCCTTTCCTTCAAAAACCCCATAGTTGCCGCTAGCGGCACATTTGGCTATGGCATCGAGTTCGCGGAGCTCGTCGACCTGAACCGCCTCGGCGGAATCGTGGTCAAGGGGCTGTCTGCAGAACCCATGGCGGGTGCCGCCCCTCCGAGGGTCTGTGACACGGCTTCCGGGATGGTCAATGCGATCGGGCTACAGAACATCGGAGTGAGAGCCTTCGTAGCCGAGAAGCTGCCAGTGTTGCGTCGTTACAACACTCTGATACTAGCGAACGTATTTGGGAAAACGGTCGAAGACTACCTTGAAGTCATCCGCGTACTGGAACAGGCGGAGGGGGTAGCTGGGTACGAATTGAATGTCTCCTGCCCGAATGTAGACAAGGGGGGAGTGGAGTTCGGTCTTGACCCGGGGTGCCTCAGCTCGGTCGTCGAGGCGGCAAGACGGAGCACGTCGCGGCCTCTGTGGGTGAAGCTCGCGCCAACTGTTGGATTCATTGGAGTTATGGCTAAGGTGGCTGAATCGGCAGGAGCGGACGCTTTGACCATCGCCAATACGTATCCTGCATTGTGTATAGACACACACAATCGAAAGTCCCGTTTGGGGAGTACCACAGGTGGATTGTCTGGACCGGCCATAAAGCCGATAACTGTCCGGTTGGTATACGAGGCCTGCAAGGCAGTCAGGATACCGGTAGTTGGCCTCGGCGGGATCGAAACTCCTGAGGATTCAGTAGAGTACCTGCTCTCAGGGGCATCGGCGGTGGAGGTTGGCACAGCACACTTTGTAGACCCGAGGGCATCCGAAAGGCTTGTCGAGGGACTAACAGGGTGGTGTAAGGCCAATAACATCATTCGAGTGAGCGAATTAACGGGCGGCTTTACAGGGATTAGTGGATTGCCAGAAAGAGCCCCGAACTAGTATAATTCGTTCATTAGAAAAAGGTTAGGTGATTATGCGATTCGAGAAAAGCACGACCCCAAGCGCAGTATTTTTAGGCTTTGCACTTTTTTTATTGACGCCCGGCTTGAATGCACCTCTCACCACTCCGGTTTCCGGAGGCTCGCTTTCTGCGACAAATCTGCAAGCGGCATCAGGGCTAGCTACTCCCAACCCGAACTTGAAGGGTAAGCCACTCAAAACCTGGGAGTGTGTCTCAAGTTGGTACGGTGAAGACTTTGACGGGCACCAGACAGCCAACGGCGAGACCTACGACATGTACGCCGTAACGGCAGCCCACCCCTCCCTACCTCTCGGCTCCATCGTCCGGGTATCGAACCCGAAGAACCACAGGAGCCTTATCGTTAGGATTAACGATCGCGGTCCTTATGTGGACGGCCGTGGCCTGGACGTGTCATACGAAGTAGCTCGCCGGCTCGGCTTCGACCAGAGCGGACTCGCCAAAGTCCGGCTGGAACTCCTCGAGGTGCCGATACGACCCGCTTCCACTCATCCCGAATAGTCGTCGCACTGGATGTTGATCGTGCCAGGGACGCGTGTGCCCTGGCGCGGCAACTCCGTGGTGTGGTCGGGATGCTGAAGGTGGGGAGCCGGCTATTTACAGCAGAGGGGCCACCCGTAGTCCGGCAGTTGACGCTGATGGGGTACGAGATATTTCTCGACCTCAAGTTTCACGACATTCCCAGCACCGTTTCTGGTGCGGTGGCCTCCGCGGTGAAGCTTAAGGGCGTGTGTTTGCTCACACTGCATACGCTCGGCGGGACCGAAGTGCTGGAGGCCGCGGTGAAGGCTGCACATAAGGTGAAGAACCCGCCGGCGCTGCTCGGGGTAACTGTTCTGACCAGCCATGATGCTTCATCTCTCAAACGTGCCGGAATTGCGGGAACACCTGCAGCTGCGGCGCTGAGGCTTGCGCGAATTGCCAAGGCGACCGGATGCGACGGCGTTGTCGCTTCTCCGCAAGAAGTGCAAGCGGTTCGGCGCGCATTTGGGCCTAAATTCCTGATTGTGGTTCCGGGGATTCGTCCCGCGCATTCCGAGTCGGACGATCAGAGCCGCGTTGCGACTCCCTCGGCGGCGATACGCTGCGGCGCGGATTATCTCGTGATTGGCCGGCCGATTACCGGGGCGTCCGACCCACGAAAAGCTGCGACTCAGATTAATGGCGAGATTGCCGCGGCGCTTGCATCCATCGGAACACGAGCGTAGATAGCGCCAAGTCTTCAGCAAATGCAGATCCCTCACACCGTTCGGGAAGACCCTTTTTTCGTCCGCAATAGGCACCTGCTCGTTGCTCCGATCGCCGGCTATTGACAAAGGACTGAATAGGGTTCATTTTTGCCGGTCGCTGGTCCTGCCTGCGGAGGTTCCGACGGATTTGATTCGTATTTTCTGTCTCAGGATTTTGTTTCTGCCGTTCCTTGCAGTATTGATCGTCTCACCCGTTTTCCGGGCACAGGCGCCGCCACAGGATTATCTGGTTTACGTGGTTTGCGAATCGGCGGATAAGTTGGTTCGGCTGCGATTCACTCCGAGCGCTTCGGAGACGGCTACTGCGAAAATCGACCACGAAGCAAAAGTTGGTCTGATGCCGACTGACATTAACGGCCCGCACGGGATCGCTATCTCTCCGGACCGCCAATACGTATATGTGTCCGTAGGACATGGGCTGCCGTATGGCTCGGTCTGGAAGTTCAAGGCGGGCTCGGACGATATGATACGGTTCACCTCGCTCGGTCTTTTTCCGGCCACAACCGATATCACGCACGACGGCAAGTTTATCTACGTTGCGAATGCTAATTTTCACGGCGATATGGTGCCGTCGTCCATTTCGGTTGTAGCGACGGACCCGATGATCGAAGTCAAGCGGATCACCACCTGCACGATGCCGCACGGTTCGCGGCTAAATCCGCAAGGAACGAAGCACTATTCGGTCTGCATGATGGACGACATACTGGTTGAGATTGACACGGCATCACTCGAAGTCTCGCGTCACTTTATGCTGACGGCCGGAAAAGAAATGGGCATGAACGGGCCACCGGAATTTCACGCCGGAACGCACACGATGGCCGCCACCTGCGTTCCGACCTGGGCGCAGCCTTCGAACGATGGAGGGACAATCTACGTAGCTTGCAACAAGTCGAACGAGATTATTGCCATTGACGAAAAGAGCTGGACAATCGCGCGGCGATTCCCGGCCGGCACGGGCGTCTATAACCTGGCGATGACGAAAGACGGCCGCGTGGTGGCGACGAATAAACGCGGGCAGTCCGTCTCGATTTTCAATCCCGAGACCGGCAAAGAGCTCGCGCGAATTCCGACGAAGCGCAAAGTGGTGCACGGAGCGGTGGTTTCACCCGACAATCACTACGCATTTATTTCGGAAGAGGGCATTGGGGCCGAGCCGGGCACAGTGGAAATGATTGATCTCGAAGCGATGAAAAGCATCGCGGCGATTGATGTGGGCGAGCAGGCGGGCGGAATCGATTTTTGGAAGACGGAGCCAGGACGGCCGTAAGACAGATGCGCGATCGCGCGCGAATTCTCAAATAGGAGCTCGATTGATGAAGATTTGCCGCTATGAAATTGTGAAATGGTCACGGAATTTCGGCGCGTACGCTCTGGCTGGCGCGTTAGCCTCGGTTCTTTTTTCGCCGGTCTTGCGCGCTCAGGAAGATAAGGACAAGGGCAAAGAAGCCGAGCAAGGTCCGAAAATCGCGAAGGTTGAAATTAGCCCGAAGGAAGCGAAGGCGGAGGTAGGCTCGAGTTTGCAGTTCACGGCCGTAGCGAAGGATGACACCGGGAAGGTTGTGGACGCAAAGGTGACCGTGTGGTTCGCAGCGCCATTTGATGCTGCCGGCGCGGACATGAATGGCAAAGTTTACTTCTCGGCGCCGGGCGAGATCACTGTCGGCGCGCTGATCGGACATGAGGTGGGTCTTGCGAAGGTGATGGTGGCTAAGCCCTCGGTGACGCAGGTGGAGATCGAGAAGCTCGCGGCGCCTCTGGCCGTGGGCGGATCTGCCACTCTTGTGGCGAAGCCGCATGCAGCCGACGGCTCGAGCCGGCCCGACGTCGCGGTGACATGGAAGTCGCTGACGCCCGCGATTGCGAAAGTGGATGCAGCGGGCGTCGTGACGGCCGTTGCGCCGGGCGATGCGCGCATTCAGGCCACATCGGAAGGCATCAATGGCGAAGTGGGAGTTCACATCGTCGCGGATACTGTGCGACGACTCGCGGTCGATCCAACCACGACAACTGCTCGGACGGGCGACGTAGTTCACTTTACTGCCTCCACGAAGGACGCGGCCGGCAAGCCGGTGAAGGACGTCACGATTAATTGGTCGGTAAGCGGAAACGGAGCGACAGCCTACCCTGACGGAGCGTTCGTTGCATACAATCCCGGCACTTACGAGATCACCGCTTCGATCGGCCAGCACAGCGGCAGCGCATCAATTACGGTAACGCCGCGAAACGCGGAGCGGGAGATTGATGTGGTCGCGCACGTCCAGCCGAAGGACGAGAAGGGCGAGGCTATCCAGACGGCGGAAGAGTGGATTATCGGCACTCATGCGTATCTTTCCACCATCGCCGACCGCGTATTTCTCTACGACATCGCCGATCCGGCCAATCCGAAACTTCTCGATACGATGAAAGTGGATGCGCGGTTGGTGAACGACGTTAGTACAACGCCGGATGAAAAACTTGGAGTTATCACGCGCGAGGGAGCGTCGAACCGGAAGAACGGAATCGTCCTTCTCGATCTTTCTGATCCGAATAAATTGCAAACGGCCGCTGAGTACACCGAAACCGTGACCGGCGGGGTCCACAGCGCGTTTATCAACACCCATTACGTGTACCTCACCGACGATGCGACCGGGTCGCTGCGCGTGATTGATTTCCAGGATCCCAAGCATCCGAAGGAAGTCGCGCGCTGGCAAGTGGACAACAATAAATCACAGACGATTGTCGGGCCTGAAGGGCCGGTGACGACGGGGCGCTACCTGCACGACCTCTATGTGAAAGACGGCCTGGCGTACCTTGCCTATTGGCGCGACGGCCTGGTGATTCTCGACGTTGGCAATGGAATGAAGGGCGGCAGCCCGGAACACCCGAAGCTCGTCAGCCAGTATCTTTACAACCACTACGAGCTTTACGGCGACGACTGGCTTGCGGGCACGCATAGCACGTTTCGGTACAAGAATTATTTATTCGTCGGTGACGAAGTACTTCTGGGCTTTTTCAACATCATGAGTAAGGAGAGAGTGCCGACGCGCGCAATCTGCCATGTGATGGATGTTTCAGATCTCGAACATCCGCGAGAGGTGGCGTTCTACGAAGTGCCGGAAGGCGGCTCGCACAATTTCTGGGCAGATAACGACATGTTGTTCCTCGGCGATTACGGCGGCGGCGGGCGTGTGATTGATATTTCGGGCGAATTGCGCGGCGATCTGTATCGCCAAGGACGGGAAATCGCGCGGCTTTGGACAGGCGACACTCAGGCGTTTCGCGCGAATCTGCCGCTGACGTGGGGCGCGCAGCCGTGGAACGGATTGATCTACATCAACGACATTGACTCGGGGTTGTGGATTGCAAAGCTCGGCAAGCCTAATTTCAAAGGCTCGACGACTGCGCCGCCTTTGCAGCGCAAAGCTGAAAAGACGCCATAAAATCATAGCAACGTAACTGGCGGGACGCTGCGGTGCCGAAAGCCGCATCTAGGCTGAAACATCGCAGCGTCCCGTTAACTCTGAGCCGCTCCGAGCACCAATCCGTTTGTGGCTGCATCTCATCCTTCCATGAAGTTCATGAAGCCATGAAGCACGTCATCGTCGGCACGGCCGGGCACATTGACCACGGTAAGTCCTCGCTCGTCGCCGCTCTCACGGGCACGCACCCTGATCGGCTCGAAGAAGAAAAGCGTCGCGGCATCACGATCGATCTAGGCTTCGCGTTTCTCGATCTGGGCGAAGTGCGCATCGGGTTCGTCGACGTTCCCGGACACGAGCGATTCGTACGCAATATGCTGGCGGGCGCGGGCGGAATCGATCTCGTGCTGCTTGTAGTTGCCGCGGATGAATCGGTGAAGCCGCAAACGCGGGAGCATTTTGATATTTGCCAGCTGCTCGGAATTTCCGCGGGAGTGATCGCGCTGACGAAGTCGGATCTGGTTGATGCCGATACGGCAGGTCTCGCGAAACTTGAGGTGGAGGACCTCGTGCGCGGCTCGTTTCTCGAGGGCGCGCCGATCGTCGAGGTTAGCGCGAAGACCGGCGCCGGGCTAGATGAACTGCGAGAAGCGCTGCGAGAAGCAGCGGAGCGTTCGCCGGGCAAAGACTCGCGCGGGTATTTCCGCCTGCCCGTGGATCGCGCGTTTGTGATGAAGGGATTCGGCCCCGTGGTTACGGGCACCCTCGTTTCCGGTTCAATCCGCGCCGAGGACGAGGTCGAGCTGTTTCCTCCGCGGCGGCGGCTTCGCGTGCGCGGCCTTCATTCCGGCGGCGCCGCTGTAGATCAAGCCGTGGCGGGCCAGCGGACCGCCGTGAATCTTGCGGGCGTTGAGCTCGACGAATTGCATCGGGGCATGGAGCTCGCTGCGCCGGGAATATTTCAGCCGACGACGCGGCTGGACGCGCGGATCGAGCTGCTTCATTCGGCGCCCGCGCTGAAGAGCCGCTCGCGCGTTCACTTTCATCACGGCACGGCGGAGATGATTGCCGAAGTGATTCTGCTCGATCGGGAGAAGCTCGAGCCAGGTGGCTCAGCATTCGCGCAATTGCGCTTGACGGAGCCGGTGCTCGCGGTGCCGGGCGACCGGTTCATTCTGCGGAGATTTTCACCGGTGACGACTGTTGGCGGCGGCATGGTGCTCGATCCGCTCGCGTCCCCGCATCGGCGCAAAGATACGCGCGTGATTCCGCTGCTGGAGATGTTTGAGAAGAACGATCGGGAAGCGATTGTCGAATCGCTGGCCGCGAGCGAACTGCACGGTCTCGCGCTATCGCGCCTTATCGCTCGCACGGGATGGCTCGAGAAGGACGCGCGCGATGTTATCGCCAAGCTCACGAAGGCGCGAAAGCTCGTTGTTGCACAGGAAGAGCCGCTAATCGTTGTACCCGCGGCGATTGTCGCGGAGTGCGCGAATCGCATTCGCGCGGCGATCGAGCAATTTCACCGGGCGAATCCGCTTACTTCCGGAATCGCCAAGGAAGAACTGCGCGGCCGTACCAAATCGCGCGCGGAAGTTTTTCGTGCCGCGCTCGCGGAACTTGTGGCCGCTCGTGCCGTGACTGTATCCGGCGATCTGGTACAGAAAGCCGGCCGCGAAATCGCGCTCCTTCCCGAAGAGGCTCGGGCCAAAGAACTGATCGAACAGGAATTCGAACGGGCTGGCCTCGCGGTTCCGAGATTCGATGAAGTTCTCGCGAAGTTGCCTGTGGAAGCAAAGCGCGCGCAGAAAATTTTTCAGATACTGCTGAGCGAAAAGACCCTCGTAAAGGTGGCGCAAGACCTGGTTTTTCATCGGAATGCAGTCGCAAAGCTACGCGAACTTGTGGCGAACTATAAAAAGGCGAACGGCGAGCGGCTGCCCATCGGCGCGTTCAAGGATATGACCGGAGTAACCCGGAAGTATGCCATCCCGTTGCTTGAGTTCCTTGACCGGGAACGGGTGACGCGCCGGGTGGGCGACGAGCGTGTTATACTTTAGCTACGCCAGTGGGCGGGCCCGGTCTGGCGTGGTGTCCGCTAGTCGGACTCGAAAGGCAGGTGCTGTATGGGTGAATTTAGCCCATTTCATTGGATGATTGTGGCGCTTGTGATTCTGGTGCTGTTTGGGGGCCGCAAGATTCCTGAAGTGATGAAGGGCTTGGGACAGGGCATCCGCGAGTTCAAAGAAGGCATGCGCGGCGGCGATAGTCCGACAACCCCGCCCGCTTCCACGACAACGACGACTCCGCCTGCTGCGGCGCCTCCGCCGAGCACTCCGGAACCGAAGCCCTAACCTCCGCGGTGATGCCGCGAGCGTCGCAATTCTGTGGTAGCTCCCTATGCGCAGATGTTTAGTTGTGGTGTGTCGGGGCCGACGCGGTTTCTTCCTGGAATTTTCGAAGTTCCTGATAGATGCGGCCAAGGGGCAGCCCCATAACGTTGAAATAGCTGCCTTCGATTCGCTTTACAAATCTCCCGCCGAGCCCCTGAATTGCGTAAGCTCCCGCCTTGCCGAAAGGCTCCCCGCTTGCTATGTAATCCGCAATTTCCGCGGCGCTCAGATCCGCGAAGTAAACGCGGGTTACATCAACGAATTTGCGTGCGGCGCCGTCGGGCAAACGTAACAAGACGACGCCTGTGTAAATGTCGTGCATGCCGCCGCTCAACTGCTCAAGCATGCGTCGGGCGTCCGAGGCGGATTGCGGTTTTTCGAGAATGGCACCGTTTACCACCACGGTTGTATCGGCCGCTATGACGATTGCCTGCGTGGCTGGCTCAATGGCTGCAATTTTGCGCGCGACGGTGTGTGCTTTCTCTTCGGCTAATCGTTGGACGTAATCGGTTGCAGGCTCGCCTGGGCTTAGGATCTCGTCTATATCGGCGGGAATGATGTCGAATGAGAATCCTGCGGCGCGCAAAATTTCCGCACGGCGGGGAGAGCCGGACGCGAGAATGAGTTTCATCGGCGCGGGAAAACATACCATAGTGGCGAAATATGAAGTAAGAGCAGCATGTGGTTGAATTTTGGGTTCGAGAGCGACCGGTCTGCAGACTCGCCCGCGATTGCTGAGCATGTGTTCGTAGCGCCGGCATCTTGCGAGCGATTTCTGCCCGGTGGCGTCGCACAAAAGCGCGGCAAGATGCCGGCGCTACGATTGCCTATTTGCGGGTGGTTAGATTACGACGGATTCCTGATATTCGCCGAAGGCGCGGCGAAGGGCGTCGGAGATTTCTCCTACTGTCGCGAACGATTCGACGGCAGTGAGGATAGCGGGCATGAGATTTTCGGCGCCTCTGGCGCGCCGTTCGATTTCGGTTAGTGCGGCCTGCGTCTTCGCGCCATCGCGGCGTTCGCGCAGTGCTCTCAATCGCGCGACTTGCGAGCGCTCGATTTCAGGATCCATACGCAGCGTGGGAATGAGACGTTCTTCCGCCGCGACGTAGCGATTCACGCCCACGACTATCTGCTCGCCGGTCTCGACCGCTTGCTGATATTCGTAAGCGGACTTCTGAATTTCACCTTGCACGAAACCAGTTTCGATCGCGCGCAACATTCCGCCGAGCGCGTCAATCTTTTCGATGTAGGCGCGAGCGCCCGCTTCGATTTCGCTCGTGAGCTTTTCGATCGCGTAGGAACCGGCAAAGGGGTCGATCGTATTCACGACGCCGCTTTCCTGCGCGATGATCTGCTGCGTACGGAGGGCGATCGTAGCGGCGTTTTCGGTAGGAAGCGCCAGCGCCTCATCGAGGCCGTTGGCGTGCAGCGATTGGCAACCGCCCAGAACTGCGCTCAGCGCCTGAAGCGCCACGCGCACGATATTGTTTTCCGGCTGTTGCGCGGTGAGCGACGAGCCGGCCGTCTGCGCGTGGAAGCGCAACATCATCGAGCGCGGATCTTTCGCGCCGAAGCGCTCGCTCATAATGCGCGCCCAGAGGCGCCGCGCCGCGCGAAACTTCGCCACTTGCATGAGAAATTCGTTGTGTGCGTTGAAAAAGAACGACAACTGCGGCGCGAAATCGTCCACCGCCAATCCCGTCGCCACGGCCGCTTCCACGTACGCGATACCGTCGCCGAGCGTGAACGCTACTTCCTGCACGTCCGTCGAGCCCGCTTCGCGAATGTGATATCCGGAAATTGAGATTGGGTTCCAGTTGGGAATTTCGTGGCGGGCCCACGCGAAAATGTCGGTGACGATGCGCATCGCGGGACGCACGGGATAGATGTAGGTGCCGCGCGAGCTGTATTCCTTCAGAATGTCGTTCTGGACGGTGCCGGAAAGACGCCGTAGATTGGCGCCCTGCTGTTTCGCTACGGCGACGTAGAGCGCTAGCAGAATTGCGGCCGTCGAATTGATGGTCATCGAGGTCGAGACGCGATCGAGTGGAATGCCGTCGAAAAGCGTCTGCATGTCCTCGAGCGAATCGATCGCCACGCCGACCTTTCCGACTTCGCCCTGGGCGAGCGCGTGGTCGGAGTCCATGCCGATCTGGGTGGGGAGATCGAACGCGACGCTAAGCCCCGTTTGCCCGCGCGCGAGCAGGTAGCGGTAGCGTTCGTTCGACTCCGCAGCGGAGCCGAAGCCTGCGTACTGGCGCATGGTCCAGAGCCGGCCGCGGTACATCGTCGGATAGATGCCGCGGGTGAACGGAAATTCGCCGGGGAAGCCGAGTTCATGCTCGGGATCCCATTTGGTGTTGTCGGCGGAAGCTAAGTCATCGCCCGTGACGACGATTGGCAGGGGCAAGCCGCTTGTCGTCGCGGTCTTTTCTTCTTCGATGGATTTAGAATCGGAGGATTTGGAGCGGGATGAAGGAATGGATGAGGAATTTTTCGGATTCGAAGGCATCAGCGGACGCGGCGCGCGCTGCGGAATGATGTCACTGAGAAATAGAGCATCATGATCGTGTATGCGGCCGCCGCCGCGAGCAGCCACGGGATGCGCGCTTTGCTCCAAATCCGCCAAACGGCCAGCCCGCCCGAGATCGCGAAGAGCGCAAACAGCGTTCCAGTCATTTCATGGAAAAGCTGCCGCGCCGCTTTCCAGAATACGCGCAGGACGGTCATCGCCGACCGCCACGCCGCAGCAATCCAGTCAAATCCCATCACGCCATTCTAGTACAACTTGCGGCGCCCGAGTGACAGCCGCAAACCTGTGCAACAGGTCAGGTAATCACACGAAGCAGCCGGCGAGAGAGGGCTTGTGTGGGGCGAGGTGCCGCAATAGAATCGGGCTAGGACACCCCGTAGCGGAGGTGAGGCCCTTGCAACTAGACGACCGGCTGAAACAACTCCTGAAAGAGCTCGGCCACGCCATCAACGATTCCGTTTCCGAATCCGACCGGATCTCGGAAGCCATCGCCGGCGTGAGATCGGCGGGCTACGACATCGTGTTGAAGCTCGACGCGACCATCGGCCTTGCGCGGCGCGAATCCGACGCCTCGAAAATGACGTGGCAGGATCGCCGCTTCCTCGAATCTCTCCGCATACGCGTGGACGACGAAATGCTCGAGGACGATGACGATGAGCTGCCGAAACTGGAAATAACTCCGCAAGACATCAAGTTCCTACGCTCGCTGAAAATTTCGCTCGATGACAAAGATTAGCCTCTGCCACATGCGACTCGTCGCGCTGGGCCTGGCGCTCGCCGCCCTTGCCGCGGTGGCGCCATCAGCGCGCGCGCAGATGGACTCCTCCGCGCCGATGGTTGTGAAGCAGCAGAAAGTGAAGCCGCTGTGGATGAACGCGGAAGTGGTTCGCGCGGATCAAAATACGTTGACGGTGCGCGAGGCCGGTAACGAGATGACCCTGCATACTTTCACGTACGGCCCGAAAGCCGCGCAACAAATGCACAAAGCGATCACCGCCGGTGGCTACCAGCGCGGCGATGCGATCAAGATTCGTTTTCAATCGGGCCACACTGTTGCGCTCGCGATTAAGGGCAAGCCCTCGCGGCCAATTTGAGTTGTTGGCGGCAGAAATTCTTCCGGGAAAATTTTCAGTGCGTGCCCCAGCGCTCGAACAAATCACCCCTCGATGACCAAGCTTCGTCCCGCCGCTGTTGCTGGCCGGTTTTATCCCGGCGATTCGAACGAACTTCTTTCCGCGGTAGATAAACTCGTACTCAAGTCCGAACAAAAGCGTAAGGCAATCGCCTGCATGGTTCCGCATGCCGGATATATGTATTCAGGTGCGGTCGCGGGGCAGGTTTACGGCGCGCTCGAAATTCCCCGCAAGCTGTTGCTCATCGGCCCGCGGCATTTTCCGCACGGTGAAGCGCTCGCGATTCTCTCCGAAGGCTCGTGGAGCACACCGCTCGGCAACGCGAAGATAGATGAAGCGCTCGCCGCCGATTTGAAGCGCGCTTTTCCGCCGCTGCGCGAGGACGAAACCGCGCACAGCACCGAGCACTCGCTCGAAGTTCAGCTCCCATTTCTACAGAGGCTCGTACCGGATTTCGAATTTGTCCCTGTCGTGCTCGGGACCGATCGCCTCGAAACGCTCGAATTGCTTGGCCGCGCCATTGCGCAGGTAATCGCGGCGCAGAGCGAGCCCGTTCTCATCATCACGAGTTCGGACATGAATCACTACGAAAGCGATGAAATCACGCGCGTGAAAGATCGCCTGGCGATTGACAAAATGCTCGCTCTCGATGCCCGCGGTCTTCACGAAGTCGTGCGGGCGAAGAGCATCTCGATGTGCGGCTATGCGGCTGCGGTCGTCATGTTAACGGCAGCGCGTGAACTGGGCGCGGCGCGCGCGGAATTGATCGCGTACGCGACGTCGGCCGACGTGAGCGGTGATCGCGATTGGGTGGTCGGTTACGCTGGCGTCATGATTATGTAAGGTAAATTTTGTCGTGGGCATTCGAGCTACAAGTTAACCCTGCGAATATGCGCAATTGTTCCCCGAGGCGCGGGAGCCTCCGGGCTCTGAAGTAGGCAAGACGGTACGGCAAGATTTCTCCAAATTAATGAGAATGCGCGGGTGCGGAAGAAGAGGACGACGAACTTCCGCCGCTGCTGTGCGAACCGCCAGACTCCGAGCCGTGCGACGATTCGCTGCCGTGCGAAAATTCGCCGCCATGCGATGTCACGCCGGAGATTCCCGCGCGTCCCGGTGCAAACGTTCCGGCTCCCGAGGCTCTCTCGAATGAAAATGACGAAGGCTCAGGCTGGTGCGGAACTCCATGAGGCTCCCGAATTCCGTTCGCGAGTACGGGCGATTTTTCGGACGCGCTGCCCGCCGCTTCGCCATTCACGAAGCGATTTTCTTTCGCGTCAAAAGCCACGCCGCCGCGAAGGTCGGTGAGACTTCGCGCCGTCGGTACGGCGAACGGCGTTTTCGGGCTCGAACGCCAGCCGAATTCGTTCGCGCCGATTCTTCCATTTTTTCCGGGCGGCTCATCCATTACTGCCACAATCTCGTCGCCTTTTTCCGGCGACAAAATTCCAGTCGCAAATCCATTGCCGATTCCGCCCTTGACGCCAACAACGATCGGAACGCCTCCAAATTTTCCATGTGTCGGGCCATTCGAAGCCGTGGAGAGGTGTTCGACAGGATGACGCGGATGCGGCAAAGGGCGCGGCCGCCAGCCAAGTCTCCCTCCGCCGGTGCGAACGAAAGTTACCGGCGCGCCACTCCAGAAACCGTAGGCGCCCGGCATCCACATCCATCCGCCGCACGAAGGGGCGTACGCCCAATTACCGAAATGATATGGCGCCCAACCCCATGGCTCGAAGCTCACCCATGTCCAGCCGAGGCCGTTGTAGTAATCGAAATAACCGTTGTAGAAGGGGGCCCATCCCATTCCCTCGTCCCATGGCTGCCATCCGTAGCCATAGCCCGCGCAATTAAACCAGTTGCCGTAGGAAGAAAGATCGTTGAGCCCGTAGCTGAAAGGAGCGTTGGTGTACGTCTGCGTTTCATTCGCGCCGCTCAAAATAATTCCTGCGCGATCGTTCACCCAACTGTCCCAGGAATCCTTTCCGGGATTCGACGTGAGAGTGCTGTCGCCGGGAGCCGATCCGCGAATCGCGAAAGTCTTTCCGCTTCCAACAGTCTCGTTGTCCGAACCATCCTTCACGCTGGCAGTGCCTTCGTAGACGCTCAGCGAAGCTCCATCGCGAAATGCGTCCACGCGGAATTTGGAGTGATTGGGGACTGTGACCTGGAAACTGGGCGCATTCACTTCGAAAACATCGCCCGCACTTAGCTTCACTTGAAAGGACGCGGTGCCCTGCGCAATCGTCAGTCGCGTAATTCGTCCGCCGTCTGAAAGCGCCATCTCGGTGAACTGCACCACGGTATTTTCCGCGACCCACATCGCAGCGCCGCTCTCGAATTCGATTTCCGCGCGGCCGTTATTCGTGCCGATTGCAAAACCCTGCTGAAGCGGCATGTTTGGAATTCCCGCTTCCCAATCCGACGAGCCCGACCGCGCAATCTGTACGTCGCCTTGAACCATGCTGAGACGCACGATGCGCGCGTAGCTGTAGCTTTTTTCATCCGCACGAGCCGGAGCGGCGAAAATTAGGGAAATTAGAGAGAAAAGGATGACCAGCGAGCGGCTGAGTTTCATGACCGTCCCCCTCTTGCGGGAACTCACTACTTGCTACGACGCCTGAAAACTTTAGCGGGTTGCGGGATGAACATATCTATCGTGGCCTTCTGTACAAGGGAGGTCAAGCGCCGCGGTCGGAGGCTAGGTATGCGAATTGCGGATGCGTCCGGCGAGAGCGCGGGCGCGCTGGCGGGCCATGTCGAGATATTTTTCGTCGGAGGCGAGTTGGTCGAGCGTGGGCAACAGACGTTCGGGGGCGGGGATAAGCTTGTTGTTGTAGTCGCCTTCAAGCCGCATGAGCGCATCGTTCACGCCCAGACGGTCGTAGCGCATGGCTCGCTGAAGATTGTCCATATCCACTTGCTGCCGGCCAAGGCCTTCGAAGATATCGAGAAGCTGGTTGGCGGTGCCGTCGAGAGTGTAATTGAATGTGACCTCGTGCACTTCGCCGCCCTTTTCGTAGCGAAATGTTTTCTCGCCGAGATTGGCGATGCGGCGGTGGACGTCGAGATTCACGCCGTTGAAATCATGAAGCTGTGCGGCGAGCTGAAAGACTCGGTCAACAAGCGCGCGATTGATTTCAAATGGCTGAGGACTCGGCTGTTCGTCGAGTTGGCGAATGTCGTAGGTCGCGCTGCCAACGTCGCTTACTTTGATCTCCACGAATTCCGGATAGCTCGTTTTAAAGATCTTCCGAAAGGTTACTGTAGCTGGTTCGCCAGCGCCCTGGGCCGGCGCGGCCATGAAAAGTGACAGCGTGATCGCTGCAAGCACGGATACAACGAGGCACGAACGCAGCTTGAAGAGGAGGGGCGAATACGGAGTATTCATCAGATGGATTGGACGCGGACGTTCCGCGAATGGATGCGAAGTGTTGGCGATATTTGCGATCCGGCGCGCGGCGCCATGGCCGCTTCCATGCGCGCGTGTGCGATTGCCGCATGCGCGTGGCACAGCGCGATCGCGAGCGCATCTGCCGCGTCGGGCGGCTCCGGCCACTCGAGCAATCCCAATTGAACGCTGACCATTTGCTGCATTTGCTGCTTCGTCGCGGCGCCATAGCCCGCGATGCTGGCCTTCACTTCGCGCGGCGAATAGCTGTGCGCGGGAACGCTTGCCTGCGCTGCGGCCAGCAATACAACGCCGCGAATTTCGGCGAGTTTCAGCGCGGTGCGCATATTGAGCGCCGTGAAAACGGATTCGACCGCCACAGCATCCGGCGAATATTCTTCGAGCAGGCCGGCAATCAGTTTGTGAATGTCGAACAGCCGCGCCGCGAATGTTGCGCGCGCGGGCAGTTTGAGTGCGCCAAAATGAAGTGAGCGCGCCGCCGAGGAAGTATTCACTTCGACAATCGCAAAGCCTGTCGCGCCCGCTACCGCAGGGTCTACGCCTAGAACCCGCATTGTTCCGTTGGTGTCCGGGACAGCCATGCCGGACGTAAGTGTACGTGCGGGGCTTCCGGCGGGGGTAGTGGTTTTTCGCGATGGAGCGCCGCGAACGCTACTAGCGGCGCGCGTTACGCGATGGCAGCTTGAATCTCGGACTCGTCCACGTCGAAGTTAGCGTAAACATGCTGCACGTCGTCATACTCTTCGAGCGTTTCCACCAGGCGAATCATTTGTTGCGCCTGTTGGCCGGCCAGCTTGACGTAATTTTGCGGCACCCAGGAAACTTCGGCCGTATCGGGCTTGATGCCCGCGGCGGTAAGCGCGTCACGAACTTTCTCGAAAGCTTCGGGAGGCGTTGTGACTTCCCACGCCGATCCGTCGTCGCGCAAATCTTCCGCACCGGCATCGAGTACGATACCCATCATTTTGTCTTCGTCAGCGGCGGCTTTCGGAACGATGATGTCACCCTTGCGCTGGAACATCCAGCCGACCGCGCCGGTCTCGGCCATGTTGCCGCCGTTCTTTGAAAGCATGTGGCGAAGCTCGCCAACCGTGCGGTTGCGATTGCTGGTTACCACGGATACCAGCAGTCCGACGCCTCCGGGACCGTAGCCTTCGAACATCACTTCCTCGAGCTGTTCGCCTTCCATCTGCCCAGTGCCGCGCAGGATTGCGCGCTCGATATTGTCGTTGGGCATATTCTCGTTCTTGGCTGCCTGGATGGCAGTGCGCAAGCGTGGATTCGAGTCCGGATCAGCGCCGCCCGAGCGCGCTGCGATGGAGAGTTCTCGAATGATCTTGGTGAAGGCTTTGCCGCGCTTGGCGTCAGTGGCGGCCTTCTTGTGCTTGATAGTTGCCCACTTCGAATGTCCTGACATTTGGGATAGCCCCGTACAGGTAAGATGGCAGGAGCAGAATGGTCGCTCTTGCCGCGCTAGTCTAGCATACCCCCTGTGAATGCCGGAAGGGCGACCGGTGGCGCAAGGATAGCCTTCTGAACATGTAAGCGATACCAAGGGGCGGCCGTCTGCCGGCGAGCCCTACGGGTGCATTCGACGGTCACGACTTTTCGTAATATTTAATTCTCCGCGTGTGACGCATCCCTGCTAATTTATCGTCGTTCGTTTTCCACGTTGAATGAACGTCGAATGAACAACGACCCAGCTGTTCCTGAAGGACCCGTCCGCCGGAGGCTGATCGCCTCGCCGTGGCACACGCTTTCGATTCTGCTGATTTTTGCATATTTCGGATTTCGGCAGACTATGCCGTCGAACGTTCTCGGCTCCGAACCTACCCAGCTGGCGCTCTCGCATTGGGTGCTTCTCCGCCAATACGCCATCTTGATCCTCTCGGAATGGGGAATGGCCTACTGGGTGTGGGTGGGAGTGCATCTGAAGGGCGGGCACCTGCGGGATCTCACCGGCGGGCGCTGGACAAGCTGGCGCGGCGTGGCGCTCGACGTAGCGATCGCAATCCCTTTCTGCGGCGTTTGGGAATTGACCGCGTGGCTCGTCCATCTTGCCGTGGAGCGCGTACCCGCTGCGACGGCATCCTACCAGCCGCCCTCCGGCTTCATGGAAGTCTTTATGTGGATTCTGCTTTCTGTCTCAGCCGGAATCTGCGAGGAAATCGTTTTTCGCGGTTATTTGCAGCAGCAATTTGGGGCCGCAACGCGGAGTCTAGCTGCGGGCGTAATCCTACAGGGTGCAGTATTCGGCCTGGCCCACACTTATCAGGGTTGGAAGCAGGTAATCGTCATTGCGCCGCTGGGAATTCTTTATGGGTTGCTCGTGACTTGGCGCCGCAATTTGCGCGCCAGCATGATTTCTCATGCTGCGATAGACATTTTTGAGGGCTGGCTGCGTTTTCTATGAATTTTCCGCGGTTACGAAGAGCGGCCCGCCTTCCGGTGACCCCTACGACCGCTTTTGTGGCGTTTTGTTGACAATTTTGGCGCGGCGAACTCAGCTTGCGTTTTCTTAGGCAACTTTGCGAAGACTAGCGCGTGCGCACGCGATAGAAGTTGCTGCACTTCAGCTCGCGGCAACGTATCCTCGCTTTCGATTGCGACCCAATGCGCGCGGGCGAGATAGGGCGCGGGATTAATTCCGGGCCGTTCGATCAGCTCGGCGAAATCCTCGTCGGAACATTTCAGCGAGAGCCAATGAATGCTCGGCTCGAGCGCCGCGACGGCGTACATTTTACCTCCTACCTTGAAGACGAGATTGTCCCCCCATTGGATTTGTTCGGTTGTATGCGGAAGAGAGAGACAGAAAGCGCGCAGCCAATCGATGCTCATTAAGAGATCTCAGGGAAAGAGTAACGCGGGCGCGTGGAAAATGGAAAAGCGAAAAGGGAGAACAGGAAATGGAAGTGCCCCACGCTCGAAAGTCGAGCATGGGGCACAGTTCGAAGTCTAGTAAGGCCTGGCGATTAGAATTGCGGAACGCCGAATGTGGCTGCGAGGGAGCTGAGTTCGAGTGGCTCTTCCGCGCCTACAAACTCGAGGCCCATTCCATACTGCCCGTTGCCGATTGGATCGGAATAAGTAATGCGGGCGGCGGAGGTAAAATGCGCGTCGGGAAGCGCGACCAGAATGGTGTCGCCGGAAAGCCACTGAGTCGGCGCGATGACGCGTGCGCCGCGCGGACTGATGTTTTCGGTGAATGCTCGTTCGACCCCTAGTTCACCGCGCGAGCCAACAAGCAGCGCGGTAACTTTCATGTCCACACGCTTTTCGGCACGCTTCATCACAAATGGTTGCTGCATACGTTTCCCTCCAAAGTTGAATCTTCAGCGCTGCCGTAGGGGGAAGGTCCCTGACGTCGCAGCTGCTGGGCGCAATGGATTGATAGTAGCGACCGCTGGTGCTTGACAGCCGCCCAGCGAAGTACAGACGTCGAAAGCGATAACTGACCCGCAGGACAGGGAGCCAATCCGTCAATTGATGACGATTTTCCACCAGGCTGGTACGCTATGGCCCGGTCTGGCGAAGCTGGGGAGCGCGTCGTGACGATCGAGTCGTTCCAGTCCTGGCTGGATGCATATGGCAGCGCGTGGGAGACGCGCGACCCGCAGGCCGCCGCGGGACTTTTTGCCACGGATGGCTCTTACCAGGTGTCGCCGTTTGTCGAGCCGATGCGCGGCCGCGAAGCGATTCACGAGTACTGGATTCAAATCGCGCGAACCGAGCAAAACGTTAAATTTGGATATGAAGTTCTTGCAGTGACGGCTGATTTTGGAATTGCTCGATGGTGGGCTTCATTCGTCCTGATTCCGCCGTGGTCGGATACCAAGCTAGATGGGATTTTTCTGATATCTCTCGATGCTAACGGCAATTGCCGATCCCTGCGGGAGTGGTGGCACAAGCAGCAGAGCTGGCGCAAAGCCTAGTGGCGAGACGTATACATGCAATCGAATATCGCTGAAATCTTCGAATTCGCGCTGCTGACGTTTACGTCCGTTTTCTTTCTGGTTGATCCGTTTGCGGTGATACCGCAGTTCCTCGTGATCACGGCGGATTCGGAGCTTGCGGAGCGGCGTCACATCGCCAAGCGCGCGGGATGGACCTGCGCGCTAATTTTGGCGGGCTTTGCGGTGGCCGGTAGCCTGGTCTTCCGCTTGTTCGGGATTACGCTGCCCGCCTTCAAGATCGCCGGCGGTATCCTTCTGATGCTGATCGGCTTGGACAACCTGCGCGCGCGCAGGTCACCCACGAAAGAGACGCCGGAAGAAGCTGCGGAAGGCGCGTCGAAAGCCGATGCCGGAATTATTCCCTTGGGAATTCCAATGCTGGCGGGGCCTGCCGCAATTTCCACCGTGATGGTTCTGATCGGCGAATCGAAGGCGTGGTGGCAGCATGTGGTTGTATATGCTGCGATTTTGGTCAGCTCGCTGGTGTCGTATTGGATTCTCGCGGGCGCGGACCGCGTGCGGAATTACCTCGGCGACACGGGAATTCGGATTTTGATGCGGCTGATGGGGCTAATTCTCGTCGCTATCGCTGTACAGTTCATCTTGAACGGCTTAGGCGATGTGGGCGTGATTCACTTACCAGCGAAATAGCCCGCTGTAGCTCCGCTTGGCCTGCCTGACCTGCCCGGTGCGTGAGCCATACCGTAACCTATTGAAAGCATAGCAACTCGTGAAACTGGATTTCATTTGAGCGGGATGCTACTAATCGAAGAGTTCGTCCCGATAGCCTCTAATGCCGTTATGACGAAAGAATGCAGCTCGAAAGGGTGCAAGGCCCCGATGCCTCCGGGCTTGGTTGATGAAGGGTTTTGCCTGCTCCACTACACGTTGCACATCGAAGAAGAATGTGCGGCAATCCGCCGGCAAACTGCGCTTGGCATCACGCCCCACGAAAAGCAGATGGAATTCTATCGCCAAATCGCCGATCGTGGCGACGTGCTTGTGAGCGTGGCCACCAGCGGGTTCACGATGTCCGACGAAATGAAAGCCCGCGTATTGAGCACCCTTCTCACCTTGATGAATACCCGCGAAAATATGGATCGCTCCGCCATGCGGCAGTCGGCGATGAAGCGATTCGCGTAAACACCTTCAAAATCATTTTTGACCTCGAGGAGAAATGACGACGGACTCGGGTGTCTATGCGCCGATGAAACGGGAATAGAGCGACCGAGCGACGGCGGGGTCGCGCGTGCCTTTGACAATTGCGCGACCATCCGAAAAAACGATTACCTCATACGAGTTTATGCGGAAGCGAAGAAGGAAAGCGTTGCCGCGGACGTCGCTGGCCGTGGCCGCGAGTCGGCGATTTAATTCTGCGAGGTCGAACTCGCGCCCGCGCTCGTGAATTTGCACGGAATCGCGTCCACACATGGTGATGTGCGGCTGGGCCTGGCCTTCGAGATAACGAAAATCCCGGCGAACGCAGGCGCGGCATTCAGGATCGCGCGCGACGCGAATGGCCCGATAGCTGTTTTGCCAAACGTCGAATGAAATTAGCCGGCCATGAAGCGCGTCGCGCTTTCCGATCAGAATTTTTGTGGCTTCGGTGGCTTCGATTGAGGCGATGACGTTGACCGCGGCGTTCAAGATGCCCGATGTATCGCAGGTTTCATCCGCGCCGGCTACCGGTGACTCGCCCGATTCCAACAGGCAGGCCAGGCAGGGCGTTTCGCTGGGAAGAATTGTCATGGTTACGCCGGCGCTTCCCACGGCAGCGGCATAAATCCAGGGTATACCGAGGGCGACCGACGCGTCGTTGACAAGAAGACGGGTTTCAAAATTGTCAGTACCATCAAGAATCAGGGGAAAACCGGAAAGAAATTCTCGCGCGTTTTCCGCAGTTAAATCCGTGACGATGCCCTCGATTTGTGCCGATGAGTTGATGGCGCGTAACCTGCGCTCTGCGGCAACGGCCTTCGGCATATTTTCACGCGCGTCAGATTCTTCGTAGAGCGTCTGGCGCTGAAGATTCGAAGGCTCGACGAAGTCGCGGTCAATTAAGCGCAGCGCGCCGATTCCTGCGCGAACGAGTAGATTCGCAACGGCTGTACCCATCGCGCCGCACCCGACGAGAACCGCAGAGGAGCCGAGCAAGCGCTCCTGTCCTTCTGAGCCAATTTCGGCGAAAAGTATTTGGCGCGAGTAACGCTCTTTTTCTGTTGGTTTCACCGAGTCACGTCTCAACAACTCATCATAGCGCCAATTCAAATCGCGCAGGCAACGCGGCTATACTAACCAATCGTCAGAGGAGCATTGGCCGAGTCAGGGTCGATGCGTGGGTCACCCGATCTTTCTTAACGTCCAAAAATCGGCGATCGTCCGCTTGGTCATCGGTGTCTGCATTTTTTTTGCCACTGCCCTCGCCTTTGTAGCGCCCGCGCTCGGCCAAGCGACGAACATCGCTTTCGAAGGGCGCCGCGTGAATGATATCCGCATTCTGGATGAGCACGGAGCCGTTCTCCCGGACAAGCAGCCTGCGATGGCGCTCGAAATTGGCAAGCCATTCGACATGGAAAATGAACGAGCGAGCTTGCGAACGCTATATGCGACGGGCCGCTACTCTCAAATTCGCGTCGAAGTTGCGTCCTCCGGCGAAGAATTGCGCGTCGATTTCGTCGTACTAAGAAATCTTTATAACAACGTCATTCGGATAGAAGGCTTGAAGGAACCGCCGACCGAAGCGAGCGCTTTGGCCGCGGTTCAAATGCCCCTCGGCGAGCCATTCCGCGAGGACGCGCTAAATGATGGTATTTCGCGTCTCGAGGAAACCTTGAAGCAAGAAGGGCTTTACCGCGCGCGCGTGGAACGCTCACTCGAGCCGCATGAAGGCACTCAGCAGATGGACACATCGATTCATATCCTCCCAGGGCCGCGCGCTCGAATCGGTGCAATCAACATCGTCAATAAGAGCCCGTACAAGGACGAAGCCCTGTTGAAGCGGCTGAGATTGAAAGCCAACTCGAAGCAGGACGTCACATCGGCGAGGCTTTCGCACGGCAGCGACCGGTTGCGGAAAAAACTAGTCTCTGACGGATATCTTGGCGCCACGGTGGAAGTCCGCCGCGGCGATTATGACGCAGCGACGAATCACCTGCCCCTGACGATTGAAGTGACGGCTGGGCCTCGTGTACGGGTGCAAATCACTGGCGCGCACTACCGGCCAGGCAAACTTCGCAACTTGCTGCCGATTTATGCGGAAGGCGCGGTCGACGAAGACCTGCTGCAAGAAGGACTTCGCAACATTCGTGATGACTTGCAGCGGGAGGGCTTTTTCGATTCTGACGTTACCTTCACAAACGTCGAAGATCCGGCGCGGAACGAACGCTTGATCACTTATACGGTGACTCGCGACACGCGGCACAAGCTGCTCAACGTAACTTTCAGCGGCAATCATTATTTCAGCAGCCCACTTCTGGCCAGCCGGCTGCAGCTTCAACCCACAACTTTTTTTACGCGCGGGAAATTCAGCCAGCGAATGGTGCGGGACGACGCGGATTCCATTCGCGGCCTCTATTACGAAAACGGCTTCACCCAAGCGGATGCCAAGCCGGTGGTCACCGATGTCGAAAAAGGGAAGTTTGGAGAGCTGAAGATTCACTTCGACATCACGGAAGGCCCGCAAACGCGAGTCGCAGACGTAAAGATCGAGGGCAACATCGCTCTAAGCGATAAGCAATTGACCGACGCGATCGGCTCTTCGGCCGGGCAGCCTTATTCCGAAGTAAACGTTGCAAGCGATCGTAATAATATTTTGGCGCTCTATTACAACGACGGTTTCCCCGACGTGCGCATCGACGTTCAAGCGAAGCCCGCTGCCGAGCCGAACCGCATGAACCTGGTGTACCGCATCACGGAAGGGACGCGCGTAGACGTTCTCCGTGTGCTTCTAACCGGATACGAACACACTCGCTACGGCATTATTGACCGCCAAGTAGAGGTCAAGCCGGGCGGCCCACTGCGCGAAGGGGACGTCGTAGACACGCAACGGAAGCTCTACAACCTCGCGATTTTCAATCGCGTTCAGATTGCGCCGCAGAATCCTGCGGGCACCGATCCAGACAAGACCGTCGTCGTCGCTGTTGAGGAAGGCAAGCGATACACGTTCGGATATGGATTCGGCTTCGAGGTGCAAGAACTGCCCGGAAGCGGATCTAACCCGACCGGCACAACGCTGAACGCCAGCCCGCGCGTGATTCTCGAACTCGGCAAGGCCAATCTCTTCGGCCGCGCGCAATCGCTCTCTTTTAAAGTCCGGGCGAGCACGCTGCAGTATCGAGGCGTCCTGACTTATACCGCGCCGAATTTTCTGACCAACCCGCATTTCAATTTTCAAATCACGGGCTATGCGGATAAGACGCAGGACGTGAACACGTTCAACTCAGAGCGCTACGAAGGCGCGATTCAGTTCGTGCAGAACGTATCGCCGAGCACGACCATGATCTATCGCTATTTTTTCCGCCACGTGCTCGTAGACGCGGCCTCACTCAAGATCTCGCCCGAGGAGATTCCGCTGTTCAGCCAGCCGACACGGATCTCGGGCGTTGGCGCAAGCTGGATACGCGATCGCAGAAATAATGCGGCGGACGCAACGAAAGGCACTTTCAATACTGTGGACGTGAGCATCGCGGAAAAGGCATTTGGGTCGAGCGCCAGTTTCTTCCGCGGCTATTTTCAGAATTCGACGTTTACGCCTTTCGGGCGCTCATTCGTGTTTGCGCGGGCCTTTCGCTTCGGCGTCGAGCAGACGCTTCCCGGCACTACACCGGATGAAATCCCTCTGCCGGAACGCTACTTTGCCGGCGGCGGACAATCCATTCGAGGATTCGGCTTGAACCAGGCGGGGCCGCGCGATCCTGTGACGGGCTTCCCGGTTGGCGGACTTGCGCTTCTCGAGTTTAATCAGGAGATACGTTTCCCGATGAAGCTGCCGTTCGTCGGGAACCGCCTCGGCGGCACGGTTCTGTACGACGCGGGCAACGTCTACAGCGACATCCAGCACATTACGTTTCGTACCGCGCCTGCGTCGCCCGCGGATTTGGAATATTTTTCACACACAATTGGCGCGGGCTTGAGATACGCGACTCCGATCGGGCCCGTGCGGATTGATTTTGGTTACCAGCTCAACCCGGCGAAATTTCAATTCATCAATTCGACGACGAATTTACCGGAAGTGGATCAATTGCCGCATTTTCAATTCTTCTTCAATATCGGGCCGGTATTCTGATGGGACGGGTGACGGCAACAGCGACGTTGTTCGCGTGGTTGGCCCTCGCCTCCGGCAACGCAAAGACTTTTGCGGCCGATCTGATTCGCGCTCAAGAGTCACAACCGGCGCAAAATCAGGTGGCCATCGTAGACGGTATCGCCGTGCGCATCGAAGGCGACATCCTGACCGAGAGCGAACTAAACGAGTTAGCCGCGTTTCAAAAACTAGTGGACGGCAAATCCAATAGCCGCGCAATCGTCATTCGCGAATTGACGGACCAGTGGATTGTGAAGAACGAAGCGCAGACATCGCGATACGCGCGGCCGAGTACGGCTGACGTGAACGAAGTCTTCCAGGAACTAGTTGGGCAATTCGGGTCGGAAGCCGCGCTCCATCAAAAAATGGTGGAAGTTGGGCTGACGGAAACGGCCGTTCGCCGCCAACTCGAGTTGCAAATCTACCTGAATCGTTTCCTCGACTACAAATTCCGTGCCGCCGCCCAGGTGGACGAAAAGCAAATAAGAGATTATTACGGCGGAGAATTTACGCAGCAGGCAAAGGCCAAAGGACAAGCCGTTCCACCGCTTGACGATGTCCATGCACAGATTCATCGCCTGCTGACTGAGCAAATCGTTAGCGACCGCGCGACTAAGTGGTTGGACGACGCGCGCGTACGGCTCCGAATCGAGATTTTGCCCAGCGCGGGTGGTTCGTGAAAATCCGCTGGCATCACTGGCTGGGGGTCTTCCTTTTCATCGTGATTGGCGCAACCACGGCGCTATTTTTTATGTGGACCGCCGGAGTTCTAAACCAGTGGACGCGGCGGTACATCGCTCAGCGAATTGAAGACGCCACGGGCGCAAGAGTCGAAATTGGCCGCGTACGAGTTCGGCCGTTCAGGCTTTACGTTGAACTCGACAACTTGACCTTGCACGGACTCGAGGATAGCGGAATGCCGCCGCTATTTCATTCCGACAAAGTGCGTGTGACAGCGCGGATTGTATCTTTCTTCGGGCGGAAGATCGCTCTCGACGAATTAATTGTCGAACATCCGGAAGTTGGAATTCGAATTGGCGCGGATGGGAAAAGCACCATTCCGGTTCCTCGCGTTCCGGCGACGCAAAACCTTCCGTGGCGCGAGCGGCTTTTCGACTTGCAGGCCGGGAAGATCCAGCTGATCGACGGCAGCATTTTCTACAATAACGCGAAATTTCCCCTCGCGGTCGAAGGCGATAACTTCGATTTCTCTCTGACGTATGAGGCCGCTGCCGGAGGGAACAACACGTATGCCGGGAAGCTCGACTGGAAGAACGTCAACATCGCCGCGCAGCGCTGGGTGCCATTCCACTCAGTGCTTTCCATGAAATTCACGCTCGCGCGCGATGCGTTCTCGCTCGACGAGTTGACGTGGAAGTTGCCGCATTCGGAGTTGGATTTGCGCGCCGAACTTCCGTCGTTCGCGTTGAATAATTGGAATTTTCGGTATCGCTCGCGCTTTACTCTCGATGATATTCGCACGATTTTCCGGATTCCTCCGATCCCGGACGCCGACGTAGAAACTTCCGGTTCAGGCCAATTCAATGGCAACGAGTGGAAAGCGAACGGACATTTCGACGCGCGCAATGTGGATTTGCCGTACGAATGGTTTCACGCGGATAACATCGAGACATGGGGCGACTTCGAACTCGGCAAGGACCAGCTGGTCGTTCCTCAATTAAATGCCCGCGCTCTGGGCGGAACGATGCAGGGCCGCTTGACGATGGGACTTCCACATCTCGACTTCCTGGTCACATCGCGTTTGCGCGGCGCGAGCCTGGCCCAGGTATTTGCGGCGCTCGAGAATCCGGATTTTCCCGTGGAGTCGCTGCATTGGGATTCGTCGATGGACGTGGATTCGGTGAACACATGGACCGGCGGGTTTTTACATTTCCGCTCTCAGGGCGAGACACGCTGGTCTGCGCCCGCGGCTATTTCAGCTCACCGGATTCCCGTCTCAGCGAAAATCGATTACGACTACTCGCAAGCTCGCCTCGGTGTCTTGCTGACGAACAGCGAAATTTCAACTCCCACAAGCCGATTGACGATGGATGGCCCGCTCGGCGGGCTTGATTCCGCGGTCGAGGTAACGTTTCACGCGGACGATTTGTCGCA